>OAVZ01000001.1_pt1 | contig 642040 bp, 561 predicted proteins | sample 1476491 | NCBI WGS metagenome assembly OAVZ01 (sample SAMEA2580117, study PRJEB22360) | human gut metagenome | biome: human gut; feature: human-associated habitat; material: faeces | place: Denmark | collected 2008/2010 | reverse complement strand
CTCATACAACTGCACGATCTGCCGTTTGAACGACTCCTCGTAGTGGCGGGGATGCCTCGGGCCGGCCATCGCCGGCCTCCAATCCCACGTCAATCGTCCCCCATCGGACTGTCTAATACATTGTAGCCAATTCATCTTGGACATGCCGGATTTCCTGGGGCGATATGGATGAAACGCCTGTCTACTCGGCACCGTCGGCAGCTCCATCGCCGAAATCCGCCGGGCACGTGGATAATGCGGTGCTCTCCGATCTGGATGAACCTTTTAACATCATTCTCTTGAGGCTTATCGACGCCAAAGGATATTCCGACGTGGACGTATATAAACGAGCGAATATCAATCGCAAACTGTTCTCTAAAATTCGCTGTGGCGATGGCTATATGCCCAGCAAGAAAACGGTTCTGGCGCTGGCCATTGCCTTACGGCTGAATATTGACGAGACGCAAGATATATTGGCGTGCGCCGGGTATGCGCTGTCGCACAGCGTGAAATTCGATGTGATCGTGGAATTCTTCATCGTCCACGAGATGTTTGATGTATTCACTATTAACGAGATGTTGTTCCGATACGAGCAGCCGTTGCTTGGGCGATGATGCGGAGCGGTACGCTTGTCTCCTGACTTGCTGCCGATACGTGGTATATTGTCGCTTGTCAAGCGACCTAGGACTGGTCCCATGATGCGAAGCTCATTGATATCGCCGGCAATCCGGCTGGCGAATGAGCGAAAGGATCCATCATGGGCAAGAACGACAATGGCAATAACGGCCGTACGGAACTGGTGTTCGTCGTCGACAGAAGCGGATCGATGGGAGGTCTGGAATCAGACACCATCGGTGGCTTCAACAGCATGCTGTCCAAGCAGCGAACAATTGCCGGCGAGTGCAGGGTAACGACCCTACTGTTCGATCATCGAATCGAAACCTTGCATAATCACCTCAACATCCGCGAAGTGAACGATTTGACGAGCCGGGATTACTGGGTGCGCGGTAGCACTGCGTTGTTGGATGCGATTGGGCTGGCCATTGGCCGCATGATCGTGACGCAACGACATACTGCGGCAGCGTACCGTGCTCAACATGTGCTGTTTGTCATCATTACTGACGGGTATGAGAATGCGAGTCGTCGATATTCGTTGCATCAGATCAAGCAGATGATTACCCATGAGCGTGAACGCTATCATTGGGAGTTTGTGTTTCTGGGCGCGAACATCGACGCCGAACAGACGGCTGGTGATTTTGGTATCTCACCGCGATGCGCTACTGATTTTCATGCCGTTGGACAGGGAATCAAAGCCTCGTTTGAGGCCGTTGCCTGTGCCGCGACCGCCGCGTGCGGAGGTGCTGACCTTTGATGACCTCAACGCGCCGGACTTTCTTGGTGGTGTTCGTGATGACTATCGGTCTCGTCGTCGAATGAAGTGGTAAACGATGAACTGCAGTGCAGGTATTGCCAGTCACCAGTCGGTTGCGTACGTTATCGGCTGGTGACTGTACACGTTGTACTGTAGGGAACCATGAAAGTCGTATTGCAACGAGTATCCGAAGCGTCCGTGGGCGTGGTCAATGAATTGGGCGCGTTGGATCCCACGTTCGAGCCGCAGCAGATTGCCCCGGGATTCCTGATTCTGGTGGGCGTCACCGATGAGGACGGCGACAAGCAGATCGCCTGGTTGGCTCATAAGATTCTGAATCTCAGGGTGTTCGAGGATGCGCAGGGCAAGATGAACCGTTCGATTCAGGACATCGGCGGCGAGATTCTCTCCATCTCGCAGTTCACGCTGTTCGCCGACGTGCACAAGGGCAATCGCCCGAGCTTCATCAAGGCCGGCAAGCCCGAGCATGCCGATCTCATGTGGATCAAGTTCAACGAGGCGTTGCGCTCCGGGGGAGTGCCGGTGAAGGAAGGTCGTTTCGGCGCGCATATGCGGGTCGGACTGGTCAATGACGGGCCGGTGACCATCATCATCGATACCGAGCATGACATGCCTGATGGAACACGCTGAATTGCGATAATGATTTGACATCATATCCTGTTCCTTCCAATATGTTACTAAAGCGCTTTAGTCTTCTGCGGGCGATGGCGCATGTAGATATGTTTCCCATGAACGGGCAGCACAATGATGTGGCCGCACAAGCGGCAGAGATAAGGGGAGTGAACAGCAGATGTTCCTGAAACCTGAACAGCAACTGGAGCGGTGCAAGCGCATAGTGCGTCAGCGCGTGGACCCTCATATCCACCCATCGATCGCACAGCTTGCGGTGGAGTCCTTTGACATTCCCGGAGAGCCAATGCCCACTGACGAGTTCTTCGCGAAGCTCAATCGAGGGGACATCGACTTCAAGCCGTTTACGCTCGGCAGCGAATGGGGCACCACATGGGGCACGGTCTGGTTCCGCCTGACCGGTACTGTGCCGGCCGGCTACCCGAAAGGCAAACCGCTGGAGCTCATCCTTGACCTTGGCTGGTACCCGCACTCCTGCGGCGGCCATATCGAGGGCCTCGTCTACCGTGCCGACGGCACCGCCATCAAAGCTGTACACCCGCTCAACTATTGGGTGCCGTTCATGGATGTTGAAGGCAACGCGCAAGTGTCGGTCACCGAAGACGGCAGCTTCACCCTGTACCTTGAAGCCGCCAGCAACCCGCTCCTGCTCGGCGTACCTCCGTTCGTTGAGACTGAACTGGGCGACCACGCCACCGGCAAGCCGGACGAGCCGTACGTATTCAAGTCCGCCGATCTGACCGAATTCGATGAACGCTACGAGCACTACTCCGTGGACCTCGACGTGGTCAGCTCCCTGATGGAACTCGCCGACAAGCAGTCGCCGCGCTACTGGCAGCTCGCGAAGGCGTTGCAGCGTTCGCTCAACGCCTACGACGAGCGCAACCCCGAATCCGTGGAAGCCGCGCGCGCAGCACTCGCCGGCGTACTGGCCAAGCCGGCCAACGCCTCGGCCATGAACGTCAGCGCCATCGGCCACGCACATATCGACTCCGCATGGCTGTGGCCGGTGCGCGAGACGCGCCGCAAGGTGGCCCGCACCGTATCCAACGCATTGGCTCTGATGGACGCCGACCCCGACTTCAAATACGCGATGAGCTCCGCCCAGCAGTACGCCTGGCTGGAAGAGGATCATCCGGACATCTTCAATCGCATGAAACAGCGCATCGAAGAAGGTCGGTTCATCCCGGTCGGCGGCATGTGGGTGGAAGCCGATGGCATGCTGCCCGCCGGCGAATCGCTGATTCGCCAGATTGCATATGGCCGCAAATACTTCAAGGAACATCTCGGTGTGGAGCCCAAGGGCGTATGGCTGCCGGACAGCTTCGGCTACACCGGCGCATGGCCGCAGATCGCCCGCCGTGCCGGGTACGAATGGTTCCTCACGCAGAAGATCTCGTGGAACGATACCACCAAGTTCCCGCACCACTCGTTCATGTGGGAAGGCATCGACGGCTCGCGCATCTTCACCCACTTCCCGCCGGCGGATACTTATGCTGCTTGGTGCAAGGTTCAGGAACTCGACTACGCCGAGAAGAACTTCCAGGACAAGGATCTCGCCGACCGCTCGCTTCTGCTCTTCGGTTTCGGTGATGGCGGTGGCGGCCCCACGCGCGGCATGATGGAGCACCTGCACCGCTACGAGAACCTCGAAGGCGTCTCCAAGGTGAGCATCGAAGAGCCGAATGACTTCTTCGACAAGGCGCATCAGCAGCTTGCAGAGAACGCCGGCCCGGAAATGCCCGTCTGGAAGGGCGAGCTGTACCTCGAACTGCACCGTGGCACCTTGACCTCGCAACAGGACATGAAACGCGGCTGCCGCCAAGAGGAATCGCTGTTGCGCACGGTCGAATACCTGGGCGCGGCCGCCACGTTGGCCGACCCGAACTATGACTATCCGCGCGAAGAACTGGACCGTATCTGGAAGACCCTGATGCTTAACCAGTTCCATGACGTGCTGCCGGGGTCATCCATCGCATGGGTGCACCGCGAAGCCCGCGAGGACTATCGCCGTGACCTGAAGCGTCTCGCTGAAATCGCCCAAGACATGTGCGCCGTGCTGCGCAAGGCCAACCCGCAGGCCGACTTGCTCGCCGAGGCCCGCATCAGTCAGTTCCGCAATGACGGTGCGTCTTGGCGTGCCAACCGCATCAACGAACCGACCGGCGCGCTTTCCGTGCTGACTCAGACGCTGGACAACGGCCGTGTACTTCTGGCCAACGGCGTACTGTCCGTCACCATCGAGGCCGACGGTACGATCTCGTCACTGCTTGACGAGGAGCATGGCCGTGAACTGGTTCCGGCCGGCACCCGACTGGGCCGATACGAGCTGTTGAAGGACGAGCCCGCCGTTTGGGATGCCTGGGAGATCGAACGCGAATCCCTGCTCATGGCGAATGCCATGACCGGATCAATCGAATCGGTGAATACCGAAAACGGTGCGGCACGAGTCCGCGTGCGTACCGCCGACGATGACACCGTCATCACCACCACCATCACGCTACGCCCCGGTTCACACACGCTCGACTTCCACGCCGACATTGACTGGCACGAACGTGAACGCTTCCTCAAAGTCGATCTGCCGCTGGGTATCGTGGCCGACCAAGCGACATACGACTGCCAGTATGGTCTGGTCCGCCGCCCAATCGTCAAAAACACCGCATCCGACGAAGCCAAGTATGAGAGCAGCACGAACCGCTTCACCCTTATCGGCGACGCCGGTTACGCGGCGGCCGTCATCAACGGATCGGTGTACGGGTCCGATGCCTCACCGATCGCCGGGAACGTTGCCGAAGGTCGTGACTCGGGTACTATGTTCCGACTGTCATTGCTCTCCGCGCCGACCTTCCCCGACCCGCGCACCGATATCGGCTCGCACGAGTTCGACTGGTCCGTGGTGGCCGACGCCACGGTGGGCCGTGCGCTTGACGCCGCCGGTGTGCTCAACGCACCGGTACTCCATGATGTGCCCGATATCACGCCGCTCGCCTCGATCGAGTCCGTCAATGGTACCGTGGTGCTGGACTGGATGAAGCTGGCCGATGATGGTTCCGGCGACCTGATCGTACGTGCCTATGAGGCGGCCGGCGGCCAGGCCGATGCCATGCTGCACGTCTGCCCGGCGCTCGCAGGCGCTTCGGTGCATGAGACCAATGTGCTGGAAGGCGACGATCTGGCCGCCGACCTTCCAGTCGCGCTGCAAGACGGTAGGCAGAACGCCGAAGGTGCCACGCTGCACTTTGGCCCGTTCCAGCTCGCCACCCTGCGCATCACGCGCTGAATTCCCGTCTGATGCTTCTGCCTCCTCGAACCATGAGGAGGCAGAAGCATGTCGTATTACGGTTTTCCAAATTACCACCACACCCATCATTTCCATCATTCCCACCAGACACAGCAAAGGAGAACTCTCCATGTTTCTTCTGCCCAATCAGCAGTTGGAGCGCTGCGACCGCGTCATGCAGCAGCGCGTCAAACCGCATATCCACACCATACTCGCCGCATGCACCTTGCGTTCGTTCCACAATCCCGGCGAACCGGTGCCCTCCAGCGAATTTCTAGCCAAAGTGCGCAACGGCCAAGTGCCCTTCGAACCTTTCCGCGTTCCCGGCGTTTGGGGCACCACATGGGGCACCACATGGTTCGAGGTGAACGGCCACATCGACATGGCGGCGGTCAAAGGACGAAAAGTCGAACTCATGGTAGACCTCGGCTGGCTCGATCACCGCGGTCCCGGATTCCAATCCGAGGGACTTGTCTATCGTGCCGACGGCACCGCCATCAAATCCGCGAACCCACGCAACCACTGGATTCCACTCGTCTACGCGGACGGCAGCAGCACTGTAGAACTCGATGAACATGGCGACTTCACCGTCTATATCGAAGCCGCCGCCAACCCATTCGTCGAAGGCCCCACCCCGTTCTCACCCACCGAACTCGGCGAAGAGGCCACCGGCGCCTGTGACTTCCCATACACACTGAGTCGCATGGATATCACCATCTTCAACGAAGACGTGTTTGCCTATGACATGGACTTGGAAACCGTATCTTCCCTGATTCGCGAACTCAAAGACGACGACCCGCGCTACTGGCAGCTCGCCAAAGCGCTGCAACGCTCCTTGAACATCTACGATGAACGCGACTTGGAAACCGTGCCGGCAGCCCGTGCGGCGCTCGCCGGCGTGCTCGCCGAACCGGCTGCATCCAGCGCAATCAACCACATTGCCATCGGCCACGCGCATATCGACTCCGCATGGCTATGGCCGGTGCGCGAGACACGCCGCAAAGTGGCCCGTACCGTATCCAACGTGCTGGCTTTGATGGACGAAGACCCGGACTTCACGTATGCGATGAGTTCCGCCCAACAGTACGCATGGCTGGAAGAAGAACATCCCGACCTGTTCGCACGAATGAAGCGGCGCATCGAAGAAGGCCGGTTCATCCCGGTCGGCGGCATGTGGGTGGAATCTGACAACATGATTCCTTCCGGCGAATCATTGGTGCGGCAGATCACGTTCGGCCGCCGATATTTCAAGGAGCATCTCGGCGTCACGCCGCGTGGCATCTGGCTACCGGACAGTTTCGGCTACGCCGGCTCCTGGCCGCAGATCGCGCGGCGAGCCGGCTTTGACTGGTTCCTCACGCAGAAGATCTCGTGGAACGACACCACCAAGTTCCCGCACCACTCCTTCATGTGGGAGGGCATCGACGGCACTCGTATCCTCACGCATTTCCCGCCCTCTGACACCTACTGCTCGTCGATGAGCATGCGCGAGCTCATGTATTCGCAGCGCAATTTCCTGGACAAGGATCTTTCCCGCAACGCAATCCTGCTCTACGGTTTCGGCGATGGCGGCGGCGGCCCCACCCGTGAGATGACCGCACGCATCCGGCGCGACCATGATCTCGCCGGTGCGCCGAAAATCGATTTCGGTACTCCTGATCAGCTGTTCGATCGCGTGCGCAAGGATATCGTGGACGATGCCCGCGGCGAGACACCGGTCTTCCACGGCGAGCTGTATTTGGAACTGCATCGAGGCACACTCACCGCACAGCAGGATATGAAGCGTGGTTGCCGCCAAGAGGAGTCAATGCTGCGTGTCGTCGAATACCTGTGCGCCGTGGCCAGTATCAAGAACCCAGGTTACGTCTATCCTCGTGAGGAACTGGACCGTATCTGGAAGACCCTGCTGCTCAACCAGTTCCACGACATTCTGCCCGGTTCCGCCATCGCATGGGTGCACCGTCAGGCACGCGAGGAATACGCGCGTGACATCGCACATCTGCGTGACATCGCTGCGGCTGCCGGCCAGGCCGTTAAAGAGGCCGAGCCAGGCATAGCGACGGTGAAGCATGCCGTGATTGCGCCATATGCAAGCAATCCGCAGTATTCATGGGCTGTGCGTGACGGTGGTGGAACGGCTGTGGAAGAGTCTGTCATTCCGGTTTCCGTCGAGCGTGGCGGAAACGCCATCATACTTGACAACGGACGTCTTCGTGTGCGTATTGAGGCGGATGGCACCGTCTCATCCCTGATCGATCTCGCTTTGCGGCGTGAACTTGTGCCATCCGGTGTCCGCATGGGGCGCTATGAGCTGTTGAAGGACGAGCCATTCCATTGGGATGCATGGGATATCCAGCGTGATGCGTTCCTCGCCGCCGATACGCTCACCGACGCCATGGTCGAGCATGTGGAAGATATGCCCGACGGCTCGGCTGCGATTCACGTCGTCACCCGTGCGCGCGGTGTTGAGATCCATACCGTCATCACGTTGCGCCCGGGGTCCGGCAGTCTTGACTTTACCGCCGACGTGGATTGGCATGCCGTGGAGAAGTTCCTCAAGGTGGATATGCCGGTCACGGTGCAGGCGGTGAATGCGCAGTACGAATGCCAGTACGGGTTGGTCGAACGTCCGATCAACAAGAACACGCGCAGCGATGATGCCAAATTCGAAAGCTGCACACACCGCTTCGTACGTATCGCCGATGCCGACTATGCCGCCGCTGTGGTCAACGCCTCCACGTACGGATCCGACGTCAGCCCGATCCACGCCGCCGCGGCGCACGGCGCCGGCCGCGGCACCATGGTGCGACTGTCGCTCCTGTCCGCGCCGCTGTACCCCGATCCACGCACCGACCAGGGAGAGCATTTCTTCGCCTGGTCGTTGGTTGCCGGTGCCGGTATGGAATCGGTGCTGGCCGAAGCATCTCGTCTCAACGCGCCGATTATGGGTGAGCTGCCGGCCGTGAGACCGCTGGCTACGCTCACTGATGTTGCCGGCACGCCGGTACTGGATTGGGTAAAGCTGGCCGACGATGGTTCCGGCGATCTTATAGTGCGTCTATATGAGGCCGCCGGGGGCGACGCCAAGGCAACGCTGCGCCTTGATGATACGTTCGCAGGATGCACGGTGGAGGAGGTGAATCTCATGGAGGAGCCGGTGCTGGCCGATGATCTGCCCCGTGCGCTGGTCGCCGGAGGGCCGGTGCCCGCTGAGGGTGCATCCGTCTCGTTCACGCCGTTCCAGATCGTCACATTGCGTATTCGGCGATAGGGACAGATGGTCTTAACCCCGATATTGCAATCGCGCTCGATCATGCGGGAATCGGATTCCTCCGAGATGCTGCATGGTCGCGCGCGATTGCGCGTTATGGCGGGGATGGGAGGCGGGGTAACGATATGCGACATGTGACACGGTGATGTTGCGTTCGTGCACACATCGTGTTATTCTCTAACTAAATCGCTTTAGTAACCGGCGAATGACCATGGTGGTCAGCTAAGTCGCTTTAGTCTCAGCGAAAAGTACACGACAAAAGGAGAGCTATGCTGCTCAAAGTCAATCGCGAGATTGATCGTTGCAAGCGCGTTATGCGGGAGCGTGTTTGGCCGCATATCCATCAGGTGCTTGCACAGTGCACGGTCGGCGCAGTCAAGAACCCGGGAGAACCGGAGATGCCCGCTGCGTTCATCACGCGCGCAGTGTCCGGGCAGGTCATTTTTCAGCCGCTCGCTGTAGGCGAACCCTGGGGAACCTCATGGGGCACGACCTGGATGCGTGTCGAGGGACAGTTGCCCGAAACCCTGCCCGAGGGGCGAGCCATCGAGCTGGTGTTCAACCTTGGTTGGCTCGAATGGCCCGTCGGCGGTCACATTGAGGCCATGGCATACCGTGCCGATGGCACCGTCATCAAGGCACTGCACCCGCGCAATCACTGGATGCCGCTTGTCTCCGCTGACGGTGTCAAGGATCGTGTGGTCAATCCTGACGGCTCTTTCGTGGTTTATGTCGAAGGCGCTTACAACCCTAATGTCCCGTCGTTTACCGTTACCGAGCTGGGCACCAAGCCCACCGGCAAAGCAGACGAACGCTATGAGTTCAGTTCCATCGATATCGCCGCTCTGGATCAGGACATGTTCGACTACTGGGCCGACCTTGACGTCGTCACCGGATCTCTCGAAAACATGAACGACGCTGACCCGCGCTATTGGAAGCTCGCCAAGGCCATGCAGCGATCCATCAACCTGTGGGACGAGAAAGACTACAACACGCTCGCCTTGGCTCGAAAGGCGCTCGACAAGGTGATGCACAACTCCGCCAATGCCTCGGCCATGACCCTGACCGCAATGGGTCACTCGCATATCGACTCCGCATGGCTGTGGCCGGTGCGCGAAACCGAACGCAAGGTCGGGCGCACCGTATCCAATGCGCTCGCGCTGATGGATATCGACCCGGACTTCACCTACGTGATGAGCGCCGCCCAGCATTTCGCATGGCTCGAGGAACGCCACCCCGACCTGTTCGAACGCGTCAAGGCCCGCATCGCGGAAGGCCGGTTCATCCCGGTCGGCGGCATGTGGGTCGAATCCGACGGCACCATGCCGTGCGGCGAATCGCTGATTCGTCAGATCAGTTACGGCAAACGATACTTCAAGGAGAAGCTCGGCGTCGTGCCGAACGGCATCTGGCTGCCGGACAGCTTCGGCTATACCGGCGCATGGCCGCAAATCGCCAAGCGCTCCGGCTACTCGTGGTTCCTCACCCAGAAGCTGTGCTGGAACGACACCACACGCCTGCCGCATCACTCCTTCATGTGGGAGGGCGTCGACGGGTCACAGATCTTCACCCACTTCCCACCCGCCGACAAATACGATTCCGACATGTCCGCGAACGACATGGCCTACGTGCAGAGCAACTACAAGGACAAGGACCTCTCCGACCGAGGTATCTTGTTATTCGGCTATGGCGATGGCGGCGGCGGGCCCATCCGTGAAATGACGATGCGCGAGCACCGCTTTGAAAGTTTTGAAGGTATGCCAAAAGTCGAATACGGCACTCCGGACGACTTCTTCTCCAAAGCTGAAACCGAGATGAAGGCCGAGGCCGGCTCGGAAATGCCCCGATGGAAAGGCGAATTCTATTTCGAGCTGCATCGCAAGACGTTGACCTCTCAGCAGGAGATGAAACGCGGATGTCGCAAGGAAGAATCGATGTTGCGCACGGTTGAATATCTCGGTGCCGTGGCTTCGCTCGAATCTGCCGACTATGTGTACCCGACTGAGCGGATTGATCGCATCTGGAAGACATTGCTGCTCAGCCAGTTCCATGACATCCTTCCCGGCTCGGCCATTGAATGGGCTCATCGCGTGGCCCGAGAAGAATATGCCCGCGATCTTAAGGCGCTCTCGGATATCGCCCGTGACGCGATCGCGGCAATCGCCGTCGCCAACCCGGACGTGGCCCGTATCGCCAAAGCCCGGATCAGCCAATTCGCCGATGTCGATCCGTGGCGTCCGGCATCGCTGGTCTCCTGTGGCGAACCAGTCGAGGTGAATCGTCGCGAAGACGGCTCGGCTACGCTGGATAACGGGCTGCTGTGTGTCCACGTTGCCGCCGATGGCACCGTCGACTCGATGATCGACCTGAAGTCCGGACGCGAAATGGTCGCCAAGGATCACGTAATGGGCCGTTACGAGATTCTCAAGGACGAGCCTGGCGTATTCGATGCCTGGGATGTTGAACGCGATGCCTTCCTGTGCGCCACCGCATTGGCTGACGGACATATCGTCTCGATCGAGACCACCGCAGACGGGTCCGCCGTGATCGTCACCAAGAACAGTTACCGCGACGACGAGATTTCCACCACAATCACGTTGCGCCCGGGCAAAAGCCAGCTTGATTTCCATGCAGATGTCGAATGGAATGTGCCCGAGAAGCTGCTCAAGGTAGACATCCCCATGGCACTGAGCGCCAGCCGTGCCCAGTATGAATGCCAGTATGGCCTCATCGAACGCCCGATCGTCAAGAACACCGAAGGCGAAGAGGCGATGTTCGAAAGCTGTTCACATCGCTTCGTTCGCATACACGATTCCTCATACGGCATTGGCGTGGCCAACGGCTCGACCTATGGCTCCGACGTCAGCTCGCTACGTGATCGGGATGATGCCCTCGCCGGCACGATGGTGCGCATGTCGTTGGTCGCGGCTCCGACGGCACCGGATCCACGCACCGACATCGGCCACCACGAGTTCGACTGGACCGTACTGCCATGCGCTTCGGTCGCGCCACTGGTCGCCGCCGCTGGCGAGATCAATGCTCCGACGATTGAGAACATGCCCGACATCGCCGCGCCGATCACGCTGGAACCCATAGAGGGCACGCCGGTCATCGACTGGATCAAGCTCGCCGATGATGGTTCGGGCGACATCGTGGCCCGACTCTATGAGGCCGCCGGGGCGAAAGCCAAGGCAATGCTGCATGTCGGCGGTACGCTGGACGGCTGGACGGTGCGTGAGACGAACACGCTCGAACAGGATGAATCCTACCCGGATGAACCTGCCGGACTTATCGGCGGCAAGCAGCAGGCCGAAGGCGCCGAACTGGCGCTCAACCCCTTCCAACTGACCACATTGCGCCTAAGCCGCGCCTGATACGGATTCGGCCCGGGTCCTGAACCCGGGCATGGTCCTTGCCTCCAACCGTCAATCGACATAGCAGTCGAATCGATGCGTTCGCCAACGGAATTCAGCCTCCCCGTGAGCGCTCAACATGAACCGGTCGGCAATGACCGCGTTCCCACCATACGTTTCGAAGAACAAACCAAATATATCAAAGGAGAAAACACCATGAAAGGCACATTCAAGAAGGCGGTCGCATTGGGCTCTGCCATTGCCCTTGTGGGCGGACTCGCCGCTTGCGGATCCAGCTCGGGCGACGGCACCGCCGAACTGAAGTTCCAGACATGGAATCTGAAGAACGAGAAGTTCACCGACTACTTCGAGGGACTGATCGACCAGTTCGAGAAGGAGAACCCCGGTATCACGATCAAGTGGGTCGACCAGCCAGCCGACAACTACGAGGACAAACTGTCCACCGACGCCGCTGCGGGAGAACTGCCGGACGTGGTCGATATGGGCCCTGAACCGGCATATACGCTGGCCAGTGCGGGCATCCTGCTCAATCTCGCCGATGCCGTGCCGGAAGCCGAAGATGACTTCCTTCCAGCTGCCTGGGACGCCGCCACACTCAAGGGAACCGACCTTGAGGAAGGCACCTACGGGTTCCCCTGGTACCTCAACTCCGGCCCCACCTTCTATAACAAAGCGGTGCTTGAGGAGTGCGGCATCACCGTGGATCCGAACGACCCGCCGACCAAGCAGGACGACATCTTCGCGATGGCCGACACCTTCGGCTCCAACTGCGGTGGCAAGTATGCACTGACCTCCGGCATCCCATCCATCCAGGACTTCGGCATGTATGGCGTGGAACTGATGAACAAAGACCACACCGAGTTCACGTTCAACAACGCGAAAGGCGTAGAATTCGTCCAGCACTACATCGACATGTACAACGCCGGCGCCTTCACCGATGACATGCTCAACAGCTCCACCTCGGGTGAGTCCAAGAGCTTCAACGGTGGAACCCAGGCGTTTATGAACGGCAACGCCTACAGTGTGGACGATATTCGCAAGAACGCCCCGAAGGTGTTCGAGAATCTGGCGATCACCGATTTCATCGCCAACACCAAGCCGAACATGTTCATGGAGATGCTTACGGTCAATGCCACAAGCAAGCACCAGGAGGAGGCTATCAAGTTCGCCCGATTCGTGACCAACTCAGACAACCAGCTGGCATTCGACAAGAAGGCGAACGTGTTCCCGTCTTCGAAGGGTACCATTGACGACAAATTCTTCAACCCGTCCGACGATACCATGGACGCCGAAGCCATGCGTATGTCCGCCGATCAGATTCGCAACGGTGAGATTTGGGGCCCGGCCCAGTTCACCTCCGCCTGCTCCACCATGCTGCGTGAGGAAATCGCTCAAGCGCTGCAAGGCAAGATCACGGCCAAGGAAGCGCTTGACGCCACCGTCAAGTACTGCAACGAACGGCTCTAATTATGGCAAGCGAAGCGAAATCAAGGAAGCGCGCGGCCAAGGCCTCACGCCAGGCGGGGCTGGGACCGAACAGTAGCGGACGCATTGTTCCTTGGCTGTTCGTGCTGCCTCCGATCCTATGGATCTGCACTTTCTCCCTGTTCCCGTTCTTCAATACGATCAGGCTCTCCTTCACCGATTCCACCCTGCTCAAGCCCGGTACGTTCGTCGGCCTTGAAAACTACATCGACATGTTCACCGACCGCCGCTTCCAGACGGCGTTCTTCAACTCGTCGCTGTATGTGGTGTGCATCGTCCCGTTCATGGTGATTCTGCCTCTTATGCTGGCCTCCCTGGTGGCCGAGAAGACCCGCATCATGAACTTCTTCCGCACCGCCTTCTACACACCGGTCATCATGTCCAGCGTCGTCGTCGGCTTGCTGTGGACCAATATCCTCGATAAGGATGGTCTGCTCAACGGCACGTTCAAGGCACTCAAATGGATCACCACGCCAATTCCGTTCTTGACCGATCGCTGGCTGCTGCTTTTCAGTGCCATGGCCGTCACGATCTGGAGTGGTCTGGGCTATTACATGCTTATCTATTTGGCTAACATCGCCAATATAGACAGCACATTATATGAGGCGGCTTCGATTGACGGGTGCGGTGGCATCCGCCAGTTCCTGCACGTCACATTGCCCGGATGCAGAATGACGATGATCCTAGTCATGCTGCTCAGCTCGATGTCCGCTTTCCGAGTCTTCGGCGAGATCTACATGCTCTCCGGAGGTTCCGGCGGCGTCGGTGGCGCCGATCTGACGATGACCATGCTCATCAAGCAGGAAGGTACCGGCATCAACGCCCGAACCGGCTACTCCGGTGCCCTCGGCATGGTGATGTTCGTGGTGCTCGGTTGCATCATCGGCATCGAATGGTTCATTCAGAGCAGGAGCGAAGACTGATGGCAGGCACACACGCAGTCATGGAAAACAAATATAATCATGTCACTCCGGGCAAGGTCGTTCGCATCATCGTGCTGATCGCTCTGCTGCTCTTCCTGGCGGCACCTCTGCTGTGGCAGATCTCACTGGCGTTCAAAGGTCCCAAGGACGACATGTACGCCGCGCCCTACCTCATCCCCGTTGACCCGACAATCCAGAACTTCGTCGATGTGTTCAATCGTCTGCCGTTGCTCTTCTACGTGTGCAACACGTTGATCGTGGCGGCATTGAACATCGGTGGCAACATCATCTCAGGATGCTTCGCCGGCTACTCGATCGCCCTGCTCAAGTTCAAAGGCAAGGGGCTGGTCGTAGGCCTGCTGTTCCTATCGATGCTGGTTCCCGGTGAGACGATCCTCATCTCGCAGTTCCTGATTATCCGCAACCTTCAGCTGCAGAACAACCTGATCGGCGTTGCCTTGCCTGGATTGGTCAGCTCCATGAACATTCTTCTGTTCATGAATGCGTTCAAGGCCATACCTCGCGAGATGATCGAAGCCGCAGAGGTCGATGGAGCCAATGTCTGGCAACGGTTCTGGCGCGTATGCGTACCTCAGGTCAAGGGAACCATGGCGTTGGTCGGCATCTTCTCCTTCATGGGATCGTGGAACGACTTCCTGTGGCCGTTAATCGTGCTGACTGATGACTCGCACTACACGCTTACACTCGGCATGAGCCGTCTGCAGGGCACCTTCGTGTCCGATCCGCGTGTGGTCGCAGCCGGCACCATAATCGCCCTCGTCCCGATCATGATCTTCTTCCTTGTCTTCCAACGTTATATCTTCAATGGCCTGGAAGCTGGATCGGTCAAGGAATAATCAAAGGTTCACCATGAAATTCGGAGTCAACTACACGCCTTCGGGCGAATGGTTCTACACCTGGCTCAATCCCAAATGGGAAGTCATACGCCGGGATTTGGCGCAGATAGCCGAGCTGGGTGCGGATCATGTGCGTATATTTCCCCTGTGGACGCTGCTGCAGCCTAATCGAACTTGGATTAATCCCAAGGCATTGGCAGATGTTCGCCGTATGGTCGAACTCGGTGGAGAAGCCGGTCTCGATGTCTATGTGGATGTGATTCAGGGGCACTTGTCGAGTTTCGATTTCGTGCCTTCCTGGCTGGTCTCCTGGCATGAAGGCAGCATGTTCACCGATCAGTCGGCGATAGAAGCCCAGAGTGCGTTGACTGAGGCGATTTACGGTACGTTGTCTGACATGAAGGCCTTTGCGGGCCTTACGTTGGGCAACGAGTGCAACCAGTTCACTGATGCCACACATCCCAGACGCATGCCGGCCAATGCCGAGCAGATTGGTGAATGGCTGGATACGCTTATCGGATTGGTTGCCAAGCGATGCCGGCGCGATGGCCGTCTAATCGCGCATAGCGAAAACGACGCAATCTGGTACGCCGATGGCCATGCCTTCCTGCCTAGATATGCTTCATGCAAGGGCGACGTGACCACCGTGCACTCCTGGGTATTCAACGGTACCGGACAGCATTACGGTCCGATGTCATGCGAAAGCCTGGGACACGCGGCCTGGCTCGTTGAACTATCCAAGGCATTCGCTGCTGATCCGCATCGCCCGGTGTGGGTACAGGAAATCGGAGCACCTGGCAATGTGATCGATTCCGCCGATGCTCCGGAGTTCTGCCGGCGCTCGATTGATGCGATTGCTGACTGTCCTGATGTGTTCGGCGTCACGTGGTGGTGCTCTCACCGCATCCCCTCGACATTCTCGGATTTCCCGTTCTTCGAGCACCAGCTTGGCCTGTTCGATGTGGACGGGACTCTCACCGACGTTGGCAAGGCGTTCCGAGACGCAATCGCCACCCACCGGGATACGGTTGCACCGCCACGCACGACAGCGATTGTCATCCCTGTGGATGAACAGGGCGACCCGCTCATGCGAGCTGCTCAAGCTCCGGGCGGCTCGCTCTTCGAGGCATGGGCGAACTTGAATCGTCAGGGTGAAAGGCCATGCGTTATCACCTCGCTTGATGCTGGCAATCCGGCCAAGCTCGCCAATCGGGGCATCGTCCGCCTTGAGCGCGTCGAACTCGTGGCGGGCCATGCCTACAATGCGGTGTCTGATCCAGCTTTCGAGCATAAAGGCGAATGATGACGCATTGACGAACAGTCATACGATGTAGTACAAACCGTTCGTCATTGTCCGGACATCCAGACATCGAAATAACCGAATAATTGTTCGAAGTTCCTCTTCGAAGGGGCCGGCTCTCCTCGGCTTGAACTTGGCGGCCGGCCTTTCTATAACAGACGATGCTATTCCTTGCAAGATGTTGGCACTCATTACATTTGCGCATCCGGCGCACCGGTACGTACCGGTATCGGTGCGCCATTGTTCACACACATCGCGCATCCAATGGGGGAGACGACGTATGGTAGATGCGACGCTGTTCACCGGTCAGCCGCCGAATAGTGATCCGGCGGCCCGCCCTGAAGCCATCATTCGGGGGGATCGGTGGCGTATTTCGATTCTGACGGACTCTTTGGTGCGTTTCGAATGGTCGGATGCCGGCGTCTTCGTCGACGAACGAACGCAAAGCGTCGTCAACCGTGATTTCGGAGAGCCTGCGGCATACACTGTTCGCCGTGATGCCGATGGCTGGCTCGATATTGAGACCGAACGGTTACGTATCGTTTATGATGGAGGCCCGTTCACTGCCGAGGGCTTGGCGGTAAGTGTCAAGGATTCGCTGTCACAACACAACACTTGGCGTTACGGCGACGCTCAGAATGCCAATCTGGGCGGCACTGTGCGAACCCTCGACCAGATTGACGGTCCGACCGAACTCGAACCCGGCCTGCTGTCGGGTGACGGTTGGATGATTCTTGACGATTCGGACGACAATCTGGTAGTCGAAGCATCTGAAGTCAATGGCAGCCCCAATCCATTTGGCTCATGGGTGGCCCGTAAGCCGGTCTCCTCCACCGATCTGTATTTTTTCGGATACGCGCGGCGTATCCACGATGCACTGCATGACTATTACCAGCTCACCGGACCGGTCCCTCTATTGCCTCGCTGGGCGTTGGGCAACTGGTGGAGTCGCTATCATCGTTACAGCGAAACCGAATATCGTACGCTGATAGAACGTTTTGAAACAGAGGGCATCCCTTTCACCGTCGCGGTGCTTGACATGGACTGGCATGTGACCGATCCCGATCCGTGCTATGGCTCAGGGTGGACCGGATTCACCTGGAACCGCACCCTGTTCCCCGACCCGGAACGTTTTCTGGGATGGCTGCATGAGCGGGGTCTCAAAACCACGCTTAACCTGCATCCGCGAGACGGCATACGTGCGTTCGAGGACTGCTACGATCGCATGGCTCGGGCAGTGGGCGTTGATTCCAAGTCCGGCAGCTCGATTGAGTTCGATGCGTCCTCGCCGGTGTTCATGTCCGCTTACTTCGATCAAATCATCCACCCGATGGAATCTCAGGGCGTTGATTTCTGGTGGATCGACTGGCAACAAGGCAGCGTGACTCGCCAGCCGGGACTTGACCCGTTGTGGATGCTCAACCACCTGCACTTCCTGGACTCGGCCTCGCGAGGTCGGCGGCCTATCACGTTCTCGCGCTATGCCGGTTACGGCTCCCATCGTTACCCGGTCGGATTCTCCGGAGATACGGTCGTATCGTGGGAATCATTGAAATTCCAGCCGTACTTTACGACGATGGCTTCGAACATCGGCTACGGATGGTGGAGCCATGACATAGGCGGGCATATGTTCGGCTACCGGGACGAGGAACTGGAGACCCGATGGTACCAGCTCGGCACGTTCAGCCCGATCAACCGTCTGCACTCGACCGACTCCCCATTCAACGGCAAGGAGCCATGGAACTTCCACTCCCCGGCTCGCGAGGCGATGATAGCCGCACTTCGTTTGCGCCATAGACTCATCCCGTACCTGCATACGATGAACCGTCGCGCGGCTTATGACGGGCTGCCGTTGGTCGAGCCAATGTACTGGAACCACGGGGGCGGCACCGTGCCCACGGAATTTGAGTTCGGCACCGAGCTGATCGTTTCGCCAGTGCTCGAACCGGCCGATCAGGCCGCAGGCCGTGCCAAAGCAGAGGTCTGGCTGCCAGTCGGCCAATGGTTCGACTTCTTCGACGGAAGACGTTACGTAGCCGACAATCCGGAGGGCCGCACGCTTGGTGTATGGCGTACTCTCGACCGTATCCCGGTATTCGCCAAAGCCGGAGGCATCATACCGATGCAACGTCTCGACGGCGCTCCACTCAACGATGTTTCCAACCCGTCGGCATTCGATGTACTGGTATTTCCGGGCGCGGATGGCACGTTCACGCTATGGGAGGATGACGGCGAGTCGGTCGGCGGAGAATGGGCTTCGACCCGTCTTACGTTTGATTGGGTGCGCGGCATGTTCACCGTACATGCGCTTGACGGTGACAGTTCGCTGGTGCCGAGCTCACGCGCATGGCGTCTCATATTGCGAGGTGTGGAACAGCCGGACGGCGATTTGCCGGCATCGGTCTCTATACGCCATGGCGGTCGGCCAATCAGCGGCACAGTCGACTATGACCCGGATACGTTAAGCCTAAGCGTCGAGGTCGGCGCTCTGAATGTGGACGGCGACCTGACGATTCACGTGGCTGGAGGACTTTCGATTGCGCCGTCGCCGGTCGAGCGAGACGCCTTCGACATACTCGCCGACGCCAAGATGCACTATTTCACCAAGGAACGGGCCTGGCAATCCGTTCAGCGCGAGGGCATACGCGCGCTCGCCACCCTGCACACGCTGGAAATGCCGCCGGGCGACTACGGGGAGCCGAGGTGGTTTTCCTCGCATATGCCGCAAGGCGTCATCGAGGCGTTGTCAGAGGTGTTGCTGCGCGACTGAACAGGCGCGCGGGCCCCAAGCCCATACAGATATGTCCCGACGCAAGAATGCGGCGGGGAGAACAGGAAAGGAAACCGATGAACAAGACAATGACGTGGCGCCGGGTGCTGGCGGCCTCTCTTGCCGCGATGCTTGCGATGTCGCTGGCGGCATGCTCGGGAGGCACCTCCGCGACCAAGTACACGATCACACCGGAGAACGAGAATGAGGAGCTTGTGCTGGGCAACCGGCCCGAGGCGTCCTACTGGTTCCCGGAAGATCTGCTGAAGTGGAATGCGGACAAAGACCCAGATCTAGCATACAATGTGAGCACTGTGCCGTTGGCCAAGCGTGTGGACAAGGCCGACCTCAAACCAGTCAATGACACGCAGAACACCGATACCAAGGTGATGGCCATATCGATCATGAACTCCTCGACAAGCGGCAATGCCCCTCATGGCCTGAACACCGCGAACGCGAACACGTTCTCGTATTGGCAGTACGTTGACGAGCTTGTGTACTGGGGCGGCTCTTCGGGCGAAGGCATCATCGTGCCGCCGAGCCCCGATGTGACTGACATGGGCCATACCAACGGCGTGCCGGTGCTGGGCACAGTCTTCTTCCCTCAGAACGTATCAGGAGGCAAGGTCGAATGGCTGGACCAGACGCTTGCCCAAAAGTCCGATGGCTCGTTCCCCGTGGCGGACAAGCTCATTGAGGTCGCCACCACGTACGGTTTCGATGGCTGGTTCATCAACCAGGAGACAGAGGGTGAGAATGAAACCTCGCTGGGAGCCGACTACGCGACGAAGATGCAGGCGTTCATCGCCTACCTCAAGAAGCAGGCCCCCGACCTGCGTGTCGTGTATTACGACTCGATGACCAAGGACGGCTCGATCGATTGGCAGAATGCCCTTACCGATGAAAACTCGATGTACATGACGGATGGCGATCATCCGATAGCCGATGAGATGTTTCTGAACTTCTGGTGGACCGAGGACAAACTGGCCGGCGACGACCTGCTTGCCGCCTCCGCAACCAAAGCCAAAGAACTCGGCATCGACCCGTATTCTCTGTACGCCGGTATCGATGTGCAGGCCGACGGCTATGACACCCCGGTCAAATGGAACCTGTTCGCCGGCAAGGATGGCAAGACGCATACCTCTCTCGGCCTGTACTGCCCGAGCTGGGCATATTGGTCCGCCGGCAATCCGACCACATTCCGCAAAAACGAGAGTCGTCTATGGGTTAACGATGAGGGTAATCCATCGGTGAGCACTCCGTATGAGGACGATGAGAAGTGGACCGGCGTATCCAATTACGTGGCCGAGCAGTCGGCTGTCACCTCGCTGCCGTTTGTGACCAACTTCAATAACGGTTCGGGCTACAGCTTCTTCCGTGAAGGCAAGCAGATTTCCAAGATGGATTGGAACAACCGTTCCGTCAGCGATATCCAGCCGACCTATCGTTGGATAGTCGCCGATGAGGGCGGCAATAAGACCAAGGCCGATTACAGCGATGCCGACGCCTGGTACGGCGGATCATCACTGAAGTTCTCGGGCAAGGTCGCCAAGGATGGCAAGACCATGGTCAAGCTGTACTCGGCGAGCGTCAAGACAGGGGCAAAGCCGACGCTGTCGATTGCCGCCAAGGCCAATGTCGATACCGATCTTAAGGCCGTGCTGACCTTCGCGGATGGCTCGGTCGAAACCGTCAATGGCAAGAAGAAGGTCGGCAACGATTGGGGTGTCATCGACTACGACATCGCCAAGTTGTCGAACAAGACGCTCACCGGCATCGACTTCACCTACCAGTCTTCCGAGGATAAGACCGGCTACGAGCTGTTGCTGGGCAACATCACGCTCAAGGATGGCTCCGAGGAGACCGAGCTCGGCAAGGTCACCGAAGTCAAGGTCGATGACAGCGAGTTCGACGATGACGCCCTGTATGCCGGTGCCCGCATTTCATGGAAGACCGATGGCAAGGCTCCGGCCTACGAGATCTACCAGATCAACGAGGACAAGAGCCGTTCGTTCCTTGGCGTCTCAAACGTCGAGAACTTCTATGCAAACGCACTGACACGTGTAGGCGAGACCAATAACACCACGTTCGAGATTGTGCCGGTAGACCGTTATGGTACGCAAGGCACGAGCGCCAAGGCCGATATGGATTGGCCCGACAACAGCAAGCCGAAAGCCGGTGCCACGGCTTCGCGCACACTGCTGAATGTGGGCGACGAAGTGACGTTCACCTCCGCAAGCTCGAAGAACACTGCCGAGGTCGCCTGGTTTCTGCCCGGATCAAGCAAGGAGCATGCCACTGGCAAGTCCGTCACCGTCACCTACGACAAGGAGGGCGTGTATGACGTTGAGATCACCGCGAAGAACAAGAGCGGCGAGGCCACTGCGACGCTGAAGGGGCAGATTGTCGTCTCCGCGGATGTCATGGACCTTGTGTTGCTCTCTCAAGGCGCTCAGGTCAGCGCCGACGGGTTCACGAACGGCAACGAGAAGCCTGAGTTCGCGGTTGATGGCGACGTGAAGACCAAGTGGTGTGTCACCGGCCCGGCTCCGCATGAGCTTGTTGTCGATCTCGGCGCACCCAAGACCGTCTCTCAAGTCGATATTTCCCATGCTCAAGCCGGTGGAGAGGATGCCAGCATGAACACGCAGGAATATGCGATCGAGGTCAGTGAGGACGGAACCGAATACACGCAGGTCGCGTTGGTCAAGGGCAACACTGAAGGTGCCACGTCCAACGCCTTTGCCCCGGTCAATGCCCGTTACGTCAAGTTGGTGGTTAACAAGCCGACGCAGGGCAGCGACACTGCGGCTCGTATCTATGAGATGCAGGTACGTGGCGCAGACGGCGCGATCCTCTAGGAGCCGCTGTTTGTTCTGACGAATACATCGCTTCCGGGTGAGCCGGTATATCGGTGTTACCCGGAGGCGGCATCTCGGCCCGTATCGAATGCATGCCGTGCGAATTTCCACTTTGTGGGGAATGAGGGCAAAGAAGTTCTGTATCGATGTGGGCCATGCCATATACTAAACTGATTCATGCAGTATGCATGCAATGGTGAGTGCTATCGAAGTCCGTTTTTTGAGGTTCCCCATTGCGGGGAACCAACATATCGCGAAACGGGAGAGTACGCCGATGACGAGCACGGAGCCGACGATGAACACAAACCCCCTCCACTTGGAGTCAGGAGCCGCGCATCCGGTCGCCAAACCGCATCGGGTGGGCCTCAAGGACATCGCCGACGAGCTGGGAATCTCGCAGACCGCGGTATCGTTCGCGATCAACGATCGTCCCGGCGTCTCCGAAGAGACCAAAAGGCGCGTCAAAGAGGCTGCGTCGAAGCTTGGCTGGAGCCCGGTGTATGCGGCGCAGGCGCTCGGCTCATCGAAGACCATGACGGTTGGCTTCGCCCCGGCACGCTCCTCAAACGGTCTTCGGGACGAAGGCTTCATGCTGCATTTCATGACCGGTTTGCATGAATCCCTGAGTCTCAAAGGTTACGGTCTGTTGTATCGGCCCTGCTCATCGGTCAGGGAAGAGTTGTCGGTCTACGAGGATTGGGCTCGACGTAAGCGTGTTGACGGTGTTATCCTCGTTGACCTGCGTGCTGACGACCCGCGCCCCGCGCTGCTTGCTCGGCTCGGTGTGCCGGCTGTGCTTGCGGGAGGTCCGGATCCTGAGAACATCGTGCCCTCGCTGTCGATTGACGATTCAGGCGCCATGGAAACGATTCTCCGACATTTGGTATCATGCGGACACCGGCGTATCGCATACCTATCGGGGGACCGCACCCTTGACTATTCGCGTGATCGCGAACGAATGTTCCGTGAATTCGCAAAGCGCCGCGATCTTGAGTCGATCCGTGTCGAATACACCAACTTCAGCGTAGACATCGCCTCGGCAATGACGCTTGCAATGTTGTGTGGAAGCAATCCGCCCACCGCTTTCATCTACGAGAATGAGACATTGGCCGCAGCCAGTCTGCATGCCATTACCGAGTGGCTGCTCAATACGCCGTCCAAGAATCCGGACGCACCGCGATATCCGCATAATCTTCCGGCTATCGTTAGCTTCGAGGACAGTTTCTTGTGCGTATCGATCTATCCATCGCTCACGTCGGTACACCGAGACCCGAGCGTGTATGGAATGAAGGTCGCCAAACTGCTGATCAAGGTCATCAACGGTGAGACGGTCAGTGGCAACCGCCGCATCCTGACTCCCAAGCTCGTGATCAGGGACAGTACCAGACTTTCCTGTGTCTGATTCGTCTACGGCTACATCCTGCTGGTGGAGCGGATAGAAACGGCATGAGACGGGAATAGGCAAGGTCCGACGGGAGTTTTCCGTCGGACCTTGCCTATTCGTTATCACGAATTGTATCGCCTTACGCCGCGTTCTTCACGGCCGTCGCAATGGACACAGCCGGGTCGAGGAACGGAATCAACGTGGACTGGAAGGCGTGGTACAGGTCGGACTTGCCCGGCCAGACCGTGCCGATCACATGATTGCCGCCGTCAAGCTGGTGGAACCATGATCCGCCTTCGTGGTCGATGACGTGCTCGTCGACGTAGCGGGCGAATGTGGCGTACCAGTCGGCATATCGTGCCTCGCCGGTGGCGGCGTGCAACGTGGCGGCGGTGTTCAACGATTCGGCCGCCGTCCAATGCATGCGGTCGGTGACCACCGGCATGCCGTTCCAGTCGGTCGTATAGACGAGCCCCTCCACGCCGTCCGCGTTCCACGCATCGTCCACCGCCCGCGCGAACAGGTGCTCGGCGGCGTCGATGTACGGTCGCGCGCCGTCCCGATTGGCGAAGGAACTCAACGCCCACTGCACGATAAGACGCGCCCATTCGATGCCGTGGCCCGGCGTGGCGCCATACGGTTTGAACTGGTCGTCCTTCTTGTCGGCATTGCATTCGAGATCGACTGACCAGTCGGACTTGAAATGCTCGGGAATGCGCCATCCGTTGTGTTCCGCCCATTCGATGACGTGGTCGATGATGCGGCCGGCGCGGACGCGATAGGTGTTGTTCCCGGTGGCGTCGGCCACGGCCAGGAACGCCTCGGTGGTATGCATGTTGGCGTTCAGGCCCCGATAGGGGTCGAGTGCGGTGAATGCCGTGTCCCAGGTATCGACGGCCAGGCCGATCTCGTCGTCCCAGAAATGCTCGTCATATGTGGCGAGCGCCTCGTCGAGCAGTTCCTTGGCACCCGGACGCCCGGCCAGCAGGGCGGAGGATGCGGCGAGAATCACGAAGGCATGCGCATAGCAGACCTTGCCCGGCGCATGGGAACCGTCGGCAAACACCTGCGGATACCAGCCGCCGTGCTCGTCGTCATGCAGAATGCCGGTCAATCCCTTGAGCGCCGCATCGGCCAGCTCGCCCGCACCCGGGTATCCGAGCATGGCGCCAATCGAATACACATGGGCCATACGGCTGGTGATCCACGTTTCGACGCCGTGTGAGGGGTCGAGGGTGCCGTCGGCGTTCAGCCAGCCGGAACCGCCATCCGGCGCTGGGAAGCCTTTGCCGAACTTCAGCAGCTCGTAGGTTTCGGAAGCCATGAAAATGCGGTTGGCTTCGGTGCCGAGCGTATAACGTGGGTTATTGGTCATAATGATTGTTCCTTTCCTTAATGAGAACATGCGGTGGGTGCGCAATGAGCATGCGGCGGGCACGTCTTAGTGCTTCACACGAATGTCGAAATAGTCCATGACCAGTTCGCAGAACATCATATTCGACCAGCTGAACCATTCGCGCGTGTACTTGGTCGGATCGTCCACGTCGATGCCTTCGTGCATGAGATGTGTACCGGCGTCGGTGGTTACAAGACGGTCGAGGATATGCGCCTTGAAGTCCTTGCTGTCACTGGTCATCGCCTCGATAGACAGGGCGATGGGCCACACATAGCGCGGCGGGGTGTGCGGTGAGCCGATGCCCTTGAGATACTCGCCCTCGTAATAGTACGGGTTTTCGTCGCTGAGCAGCGTGCGTCGGGTCGCCAGATAGGTCGGATCGTCCGGTGCGCAGTACCCCAAGTAAGGGGCCGCCATCAAGGAGGGCACATTGCTGTCGTCCATGACATTGACGTGACCCAGGCCGTCGGTCTCGAACGCGTAAATCGTCTCTCCATTGCGGTTCGTCGTCTTGGCGTGGTTTTCGATGCCTTCGGTGATGGTGTGGCGCAGCTCGCCGGCGCGTGCGGCGATATCGGCATCATCCAGAATCTCACCGCCGAAGATGCGTTCCAGATAGCCCATCACCACGGCGGCGAACATGTTCGAGGGCACCAGATAGTGGTAGGTGCAGGCGTCGTCGCTGGGGCGGAAGCCGGACCAGGTCATGCCGGTGTACGCCACCGGCGAACCCTTGCCGTTATTGCTCAGCGATTCGGTGGGGATGTCCGTGTCACGGATGAAGAAATACGGGGAGCGTTCATGATGCTGCTCGGTCTCGAATACGTCAAGAATCTTCTTGACGCCGGCGATGAATTCGGCATCGAAGTGATCGGTGTTGCCGGTGTTCGCGTACAGCATCCAAGCCAACTGGATGGGGTAGCACAGCGAGTCCACCTCGTACTTGCGCTCCCACAGCCAAGGGCTGGAGAAGTCGGACTGATCGTCCTTGTCCCAGGAAGCACCATTCGGCTCCTCGTTGAAGGCATTCGCATACGGGTCGATGGTGATGTAGCGGAACTGCTGGCGTACCAGGCCGGCGATCATGTTTGCGAGATCGTCGTCTTCGGCGGCAAGGGTCAGATACGGGCGCAATTGCGCGGTCGAATCACGCAGCCACATGGCCGGGATATCGCCGGTGAGCAGGAATGTGGTGCCGTCGTCATGCCGTTTGACCGTGGTGGTCAGGGTGTTGGCAAAGCAGGCGTTGAAGTTCTCGGCCCAGGCGGCGTGTTCGGTGCCGCACAGGTCCGTGATGTGCTGCATGAAATCCGAGACCGACTTCGGTATCGCGGTGGTCGTCATAATTCAACTTCTTTGTTTGAGGGGTATACATATCAAGGGAACAGCATTATTCTAAACCGCTTTAGTTGAAGACACGCGAAAGGATGTGAAGAGCGTGGTTCTGAGTGCACCAGGAGACGATGCTTCCGTCCGCGTCCTTGCAGGCGACGACGCATCCCCATTCCCGTCTTTTCCTGTCTCCATTGGCCATCGGTTGTTTTGTCTTTCTCTATTTCTTGAAAACCATTAGAAGAAAGCATAATTACTTATGCCAGAGATTTTGAATAAGGTGCTATCCTTCGGCCGCGGGGATTCTATCTTTCGGGAAAATCGGGATTGTTCAGGGCTCTTGGAGTGGTTTTGACTGGAATTTCAACAATCTTCAGTGATCTGTTTCCTGATGTCACATCCCAAAGAAGAAGCATCATGCGCATGTCACCTTCGCAGGTGCGCATGATAACTGTAGTCATACGTCCAAGTTGCGCATTGCCCCACATCATTCGCCTATGACGTCGATATCAGTGCCGGCGCTGCTGCTTGTGCTCGAGCTGGAGGATTTGGAATTGGAACTGCCGGTGCTGTTGCCGGACGAACTGTTGGAGCCTGTCGAACTGTTGCCGGAACCCGTTGAGCTGGAACCGGTAGTGCCCGAATTCGTTGAAGACCCCGATCCGTGGGAGGCATCTGAGCCGGTCGAGTTCGAGCCAGAGTTTCCGCCGGTTCCTGAATTGGTGTTGCCGTTGGTCTCCGTGCCGCTGTTGGTGCCGGATTCGGTATTCGTGCTGCCGGAGCCAGTACCGGTGGAGCCGGACGAATCGGTGGAACCAGACGAACTATCGGAGTTGGACGACCCTGAGGGAGCGGAGTCGTTCTCGGTCGTGGTGCCGTTGCTCTTCGGCGCATTGGTGTTGTCCGTTGGCGTGTGCTGGTCGGGAGTCGATGGGGACTCGGTCTGCTCGGGCGAAGGCGTGGTGACTGTGGGGGAGATCCAGTTTCGCACTACACTGTCCGTGCCGTTGCCTTGGGTGATGAGCAGCACGATGCCGGCTGTTACGGCAACGGCCAACAGGCCGGATACCACGGTTACGATAACAGCTGTGCGCTTGGGATTGCGGCGTGATGCGCGCAGTTCCTTGACGGAATACGTGTGGCGCGAACGCTGTGCAGTCGGGCGAGAAACAATCTCGCGAGGTGTGCGACGGCCTGCAGCTGGTGCGGAGGCGGTGCCGAGGCCGGTGGTCGCTTCACGTGTAGCGGGTGTGGAAGCGGTGCCGAGGCTGGTAGTAGTTTCACCTGCCGCGGCTGCAGCAACCATGGTGTTTTCGGGATTTTCGCTGGCTGCCGCTTCAACCCGCGCGGGTCGATCGATATCGTCGCTCTGTTGGGCATCCGCCGCATCGCCGGAGGCTGCAGGAAGTTTCGTTTCAGATGTGGGTGAGGAATCATTGCTACCGGCATCCGATTCGCCGTGCTCGGCGGCGTCATCATCCGTGGAACCGACGCTCTGAAGCTTTTCCCCAGAAGCCTGCAACACGTTTTGGTAGATGTTGGTGGCGACCGCGGACACGATGTAGCTGGCCGCGGCGCCAATCACCGAACCTGCGATGCCGATCTTCGACGCCAACAGGAATGAGGTGACGGCAGCAAGGGCTCCGGCCACGATCGAGGAAATGGAAAGACCTTCGAAAAACTTCTTCACGCATACGACGGTAGATGTCTGTGCTTGAAGGTTGCTGAAGGCCCTCTGAAAGTGACGAAATGCTTACAAGTACCCTGCAAAACCTTCACATAGAGCCTATACGCGTTGCGTATTGTGGCGCTATATGGCCGGTTTCGTCATAGGCTCAACCGGCGCAACACGATTGAACGCCTATGCCCACACGAAGCTATCGGTGCCGGCCGCCAATTCGAAATGCAGCTTGGCGATACCCAGTCCGATTTCCGGCTGTACGCCTTCCAATGCTTCGGCCCTTACCGTGCGGCCGTCCGCGAGCAGCGTGAAACGGAACGGCTGCTTGCCCAACGCGCTGGGCGCGAGCATCGAAGCCTCAACGCCCCGCTTGAACCAGTCGGGTGCATTCGCGTAATCGCCGGTTTCTACGGCTCCCAGTTCCTTAGCCGGTTTGCTGCGATGCGGCCGGCCGGGGCGGTTGCCATGCCCGAGCGCAATGGCGGCGGGCATACGTTCCCCTTCGGCGAGCGTCCACGCGCCGTCATGATCAGCGGTCTCATGCAGTACCACCCATGAGGTGTCGAGTCCAAGAGAGACGGCAGTCAATGCCAGCAATTGCCCGGCATGCCCGACCTTCTCGTCCAGTATGGCCTCATTGCTAGGCGAGTCAGTACCAATCAGCGCAATAAGATTGTGGACATTCTTGAACCGGCCATAGTGGGTCGGGCAGCCCCCGAATGCGTCATCGACATCATGGATGAGTTGAATATCGAGTCCTTGCTTGGCGTTGGCGGCGGCAATGGCCTCATCAAGAGTATTCACCTGTTCCGCGGTGAGCGGTTCGTCGTTGTAATCGCGCACGGCATGGCGTTTCTGCATGGACTCAAGCAGATTCATGCTGATTTCCTCCTCATGATGACGGCGACACAACACGCCGCAAACGTCACCATGATAGTGACGGCATTGGGCAATTAGTTACGATGCAGCGAATATTTGGTCGGTTTGATGACCGACATCAGCACGGCGGCGAAAATCAGCGCAAAACCGACCAACGAACTCCATAGGATGCGCTCGCCCCAGAACAGTGCGGAGAACGATACGGCAAACAGGCTCTCCGTGCACATGATGATTGACGCTTGCGATGCCGGCACGTGGGCCAGGCCGATATTTTGCATGATCTGCGCGCTCATCGTGGCACCAAGGAACAGATACAACACGCTGGCCACCACCGGAGGTGCCAGCCATCCTGCATCAGGCGCGGGTTCGGTGGCCAGCGCGCCGATAAAGAACAGGATTCCGGCCACGCTAAATTGCACGAAGGTGACGGCAATCGGGTCAAAACGCTTGGTATAGACGCCCAGACAGGTCAGGTTGAAGGAGAAAATAACCGCCGTGGCGATGGTAAGCCAGTCGCCGGAACTCAAGGAGAGCGAGCCTCCCGGCTTCAACGACACGAAACCAACGCCGGTCAGGCAAATCACGCCGGCGACCAGATTGATGGCTCTCGGCTTGGTTTTGGAGATAATCCATGTGGCGAACGGGGTAATGACGCAATAGGCAGCCGTCAGAAAAGCGCTGCGACCCGGTTCTATGGTCTGCAATCCAATGGTCTGCGTGATCATCGTGCCCCAATAGGTCAGCCCGACCACCAGCGCCGGCACGATGATCTTTGGCGTCAGGTACGGCACGATGTGCTTGTGGAATAAAGCCAGCATGCACATGCAGGCGCCGAACATGCGAAGGGCCATCAGCCATTGCGCCGGGATCGCCGTCATGGCGAATTTGGCGAGCAGATAGCTGCCTCCCCACAGCGCAGCGCAGGCCAGCAACATCAGACGGGCGAGATTCGGCGGAAAACTACGTGACCAACGACTACGCAGCCGGTTGCAGCGCTCGACCAAACCCATCACACACTCACCTTAGAAAAACGGAAAACTTGTGGCTCTCTCGGCTCTCAGATTACGGGAACTACCAGTCAAAAAGAGGATTCTGCGAGCCTTGCGCTCCGGCGGTGAACGGCAAATGAAAGCAGTGCGAAGGTGAGGTTACTCACAGCGAACATCCGTGCCGGCAGCGAAGAAAACCACTATCCTTAAGAGTGGAACAACACGTCGTACTCATACCCATGAAAGGATTCGACATGGCAGTCATCACTCCGGAAATCAAGGAATTCATCCAGAACAACCTCGGCTGGATCACCACCATCTCCAAGGACGGCGAACTAGATCTCGGCCCGAAGATGTCCCTGTTCGTGCTGGACGACACCCACATTGCCTACCACGAGCGCACCGCTGACCAGCACTACGAGAACCTCAAGAACGGCTCCCCGCTGGTCATCGCCTTCGCCAACCTCGAGAAGAAGCAGGGCTACCGCTTCCGTGGCAACGTGGTGCTGCACGTTGACGACGATATCTACAACGAGCAGGTCAAGGTCGCCGAAGAAAAGGGCACCAAGAAGCCGGCCGTGATTCCGGTGCTCGAAGTCACCGAGATTCAGAACCTGGCTTCCGGTCCGACCGCCGGCAAGACCATCTCCAAGGACTGATTGGTTCCTTCCGCTGGGGCAAACTACACCTGTTCTCTCTCAGTCTCGCTTCGCGAGCTAGCTCCCTCATCAGAGGGAGCTTTATTGTTTCTGGGTGCGTAGGACGAGGTGCCGGCCTTGCGCATCCGTGGTGGCAAACAGATAGGTGTGGCCGCCGTCCTTGAGTTTGAGTTTGTTGCGCAATTGCGTCACGGAAAGCGGGAAGTTGCGCACGGCGATATTCGCATGCGTAAGTCCGGCCAAAGCCTGCTTCAGCTCCCGTTTGTTCATCGTGGCGATTGATTCGATGGCGAACGATCGTCCGGGGAATCCATCAACGGGTTTTGCTGATACGAAGAGATGACTGTTCGGTCCAATCGGGTGAACGTCGAATCGTTGGCTGATCACAGCGAAACAACCGGCCTTCATGATGGAGGCATTGGGCTCATAAAGATACTGCCAACGGTCGGCTCCGATAGCACCTGTGCGAGTGCCGGCCAATGGCTCTTCGCCATCACTGCTGGCATGCGCAATACCGTCGGCATCCTCGGTACTACCATGGTTCGCCTCATATTCCAATATTTGCTCATCGTTGACGCATACCACGCGAGGCGCCGCGCAGCGTTCGCGCTCCAGCACGAGCAGCAGTTCCTTGCATTCGTTGCCGGTGGAGATGATATGCACCTCGTGCACCGCGCCCGCAAAATCATTGACGGTCTTATGCCAATCAAGCATGGGGGAGAGCTTGACCATGACGAGGGGAGCCTTGGCGAGCAACAAGTCCTGCAAGGCCAGTACATCAGGCGTGCAGTCGGCAATCGCATACGTGCGTGAGCCATGATCGTCACGGCGCGCCGGATCTAGAAAAATCATGGAAACCGGGGCAAGCTGCCTCAACACCGCCGTGGAATCGTCATTGATGACCTCGGCGTGAGCAAGCGCAAGCAGCGGAAAATTATGACGGGCGATATCGCAAAGATTGGATTGCCGCTCCACATAGGTGGCATGGTCGAACACCCGAGCCATATACGAGAAATCAACGCCGAACCCACCGGTAAGGTCAACCAGAGAAGTCGAGTCGGATGCATCAGCATCAGCGAGCTGGTTTTCCAGCAAATGCTGGGCGAGCCGAGCCTTGTACTGGGCAGTGAACTGTGAAGAACACTGTTCCATAGGCACTTGCGGAGGGAAAATCAGGCCATCGCAAGCCGCCCAATCAGGCAATTTCACCGAAGCGCGTTGCCAGCCAGCTATTTGCTCCAAGGCAAACGACAGATCAATGCCATCGCCACGTTTGGCATGCAAAGCCACATCGCGCACATCCTCACAGCGATGCTTGGCGATAAACGCCCAGGTCGACTCAGAAATCTCCATGCGGCCATTCTAGGGGTCATGGTGAGATGAATACGTCAGACATCCGCAACAAACGAGGTGACAGGCCAATGATTGATGAAGTGATGATGCTGCGCCACGGCCGTACCCAATACAATCTCGAACATCGTTTGCAAGGCCAAATCGATGTGCCGCTCGACATCGTAGGCCAATGGCAGGTCGACCAAACCGGATTCGCGCTCGCCTCACGCTATTACTGGGCCAAGGTAAACCGTCTGGCCTCTCATCCCGAAGCCATCGCGCAGCCCGGACCGGATGCCGCGGAACGTACCGATATTCACCAATATGAGGAAGCTCCGGCAGCCGGCCGGCGCATGGTGGTATTGACCAGCGATCTGTTTCGCGCGCAACAGACCGCTCACGCCTTTGCAGATGTGTTGGGATTGCCGGTGGTCTGCGATCGCCGTCTTCGCGAACGCAGCTTTGGTGAATGGGAAGGCCTGACCCGCGCTGAGATCAAAGCCGTGGCCGCTGAGGACTACGCCTCCTGGAAGCACCACACTGGCGGGGAAACCAAACACGGGGTGGAAAGTCGCGCCGAAGTCGGCAAGCGCGGAGCCGACGCAGTGCGCGCATTGGTCTGTGATTCGGCTTATGCGGATGACACGCCCACCACGCTTATGCTGGTCACCCATGGCTCATGGATTACCGCCACCATTGCCAATCTGCTTGATCTGGATCCTGACGGTATGAACGCGCTTGGTGCCATGCGCAACGCCTGTTGGTGCCGACTGAAAGTGCGTCACAGCGTCAATGGCCAATCGACGGAGCAGCCACTGTGGGAGCTGGAAGAATACAACAAGGCACCCGCCATTGCCGATTGCGCAGACTGGGAGAACGGGCCCGCCGACCTGCGCGGACCGCACATGCCAGGCTGGCAGCCGATTGTGTGGTGACCGGATACGTTAGTCGCCATATCCGCATGGCACAACCGCATATCGGCTGTTGGCGTGGGGACATGGAACACAGTATGAACGCGTTCGCCGCAAATTCAAACGGTAGGTTTAGACTATTCTCGGTTTGGAACCGTACAGCGATAGAACAGTAGGAAAGCGCGAAAGGCGGGTGAGACGACATGCTGAGAATCTTCAGCTCAATCAATGGCCAAGTGGAGCAGATCGAGAAACCGGAGAACGGCTCTTGGCTGTGTCTCAGTGAACCCACTGATGTGGAACTTGCCACCGTCGCCTCGCAAACCGGCATCGATCTGGCTGACCTGCGCGCCCCCCTGGATGACGAGGAACGTTCACGTGTGGATGTCGAAGACGAATACACGATGATCATCGTCGATATTCCCACCGTGGAAGAACGCGGTGGCCGTGACTGGTATGAGACCATCCCGTTGTCGATTATCGTGACCGAGAATCTCATCATCACCGTCTGCATGCAGGACACCCCCGTGCTTCATCCGTTCATGGAAGGCACCATCCGCGGCTTCAACACCTTCATGCGCTCGCGGTTCATCCTGCAGATTCTGTACCGCAACGCCACCATGTACCTGCGTTACCTGCGTATCATCGACCGCGAAAGCGACAAGCTCGAATTGAAGCTTCGCCACTCCATGCAGAACCGTGAAATCGTGATGCTCATGGAGCTGAGCAAGACCTTGGTGTACTTCACCACGTCACTGAAATCGAATGAAATCGTGATGGAGAAGCTCACCACGTTAAGCCGAATCAAGCAGTATCCGGACGATGAGGATCTGCTTGACGACGTCATCACCGAAAACAAACAGGCTATCGAGATGGCCAACATCTACAGCGGCGTTCTTGCGAACATGACCGATGCATTCGCCTCGATCGTGTCCAATAACCTGAACAATGTGATGCGCATCTTCACCATCATCTCCATCACGTTGTCCATTCCGACCCTGATTTTCTCGATGTACGGCATGAACTTCCAAGGAGGTATGCTCGGCATGCCGTTCAGCGATAAACCGTGGGGATTTATCACGATTGTCGTCATTTCGGTGGCGCTCTCGATTCTGGTCACTTGGTTCCTCACCCGTTCGCGCATGTTCAAATAAGCCGGTTCATCCATGACCAACTGGTTCCGTTTGTGCCGCCGCATCCGCACCCGTCTGGTTGCGGGGATTGCTGCTGCCTTGGGCTTCGCGCTGATGCTGTCTGGATGTGGTCAGATTCAGGTGACCACGGTCAACGGTTCGCCGGAAGGACCAACGCTTGCAATTGGCGTTGCTGCGGATGAGCCGGCAATAGGCGCGTGGCATGACGGCACCTATGAGGGATTTGACATTAGCGTCGCCAAATATGTGGCGGCCAAACTCGGCTATGCGAACAAGCAAATCGTGTTCAAGCAGGTACGGCCCGCAAACCGGGCGTCGATGCTGAACAACGGGCAAGTGGATATGGTCGTCGCATCCTGGGCGATTACCGATGGTTCCAAGGCAGAAGCGGATTTTGCCGGACCCTACTTGCGCACTGGTGTGGGTCTGTTGATCAGGACTGACGACCGAGCTGATTTTGTGCAGGCGGGTGACGGCATCGGTGACATCGCCGACCGCATGGTGTGCATAGTGAAAGGCGATGATACCGCCGACCTGTTCCGCGCGAACCATCCCAAGGCCCAATTCCAGGAACGGGACAGCTACGCGCAATGCGTCACCGCGGTGCAGGTCGGATCAGCAGATGCCATCGCCTCCGACATGGCGGTGCTGTCCGGTCTGCGACAGGCCAATGGCCCGCAATATATGACCGTGCTGCAGGATGAGGGCTCGGTCGAATACGGTATCGCCGTAAGCCAAGGGACTCCACAGTTGGCGCAGAAAATCTCGGAAGCGCTCAAGGACATGATCGCAGATGGCAGCTGGGAGTCCGCGCGGGCTGAATTGAAGCGGCAAACTCGGCTTACGGTCACACGGGAAGTCGACCCGCAGGCCATCGTCTCGGATGCTGAATAACGATTGACGACGTGTCCAGTTGCGCGGCTACCTTGCTGATTTATGAGTGACAACGAGAAGAGCACGCAAACCGAAGAGCCCAACTTCCGCTACAACGCCGCGCTGGCGCAGGATATCGAGAACAAATGGCAGAAGATCTGGGATGAGAAAGGCACCTTCTGGGCCGCCAACGTCAATGGCGATCTGAAGGACGGCAAAGGTCGCAACGCCGAAGGCCGCACCGCCTACTTTGCCATGGACATGTTCCCATACCCGTCCGGCAAGGGCCTGCACGTAGGTCATCCGCTGGGCTATCTGGCCTCCGATGTGGTGAGCCGTTACCACCGCATGAAGGGCGAGAACGTCCTGCACGCCATGGGCTATGACGCTTTCGGTCTGCCTGCCGAGCAGTACGCCGTCCAGACCGGCCAGCACCCGCGCGTGACCACAGAGGCGAACATCGCCAACATGAGCCGCCAGCTGCACCGCATGGGCCTGAGCTTCGACAACCGCCGTACCTTCGCCACCATCGACCCCGGTTATGTGCGCTGGACCCAGTGGATCTTCTCGCGCATCTACGATTCCTGGTATGACGAGGACGCCACCAACCCCTCTGGTTCCAAGGGCTCCGCACGCCCCATCGCCGAACTCGTTGCCAAGTTTGAATCCGGCGAGAAGGCCATTCCAGGTCACGAGTCCGACGGCAAGAAGTGGGCCGACCTCGACCAGGCCGAACAGCAGGACATTTTGAACGACTTCCGCCTGGCCTATATCTCCAAGTCCCCGGTCAACTGGTGCCCGGGTCTGGGCACCGTGCTGGCCAACGAGGAGGTCACCGCCGAAGGCAAGTCCGAGCGAGGCAACTTCCCGGTTTTCCAGCGTGAGCTGCGCCAGTGGTCCATGCGCATCACCAAGTACGGCCACCGCCTGATCGAGGATCTCGATGGCATCAATTGGCCTGAGAAGGTCAAGCTCATGCAGCGCAACTGGATCGGCGAATCCCACGGCGCTTCCGTGCACTTCACCGTGGCCACCGCCGATGGCAGCAAGGACATGGAAATCTACACCACCCGTCCCGACACGCTGTTCGGCACCACGTTCGCCGTCGTTTCCCCGGAACACCACCTGCTGGAGAACGTACCTGCCGAATGGCCGGCTGATGTGCCCGAGGATTGGAAGGGCGGCTATGCCAACCCGGTCGAGGCAGTGAAGGCCTATCGTTTGGCTGCTGAGGCCAAGACCGCCAAGGACCGCGTTGACGAAGCCGGCGAGAAGACCGGTCTGTTCACGGGCCTGTACGCCACCAATCCGATTACTGGTGCTAAGCTTCCGCTGTTCACCGCTGATTACGTCCTGATGGACTACGGCACCGGTGCCATCATGGCCGTGCCTGGCGGCGACCAGCGCGATTACGACTTCGCCGTGAAGTTCGGACTGCCGGTCATCTACACCGTCAAGCCTCTGCCTGAATCCGGCGACGACCTAGCCAACTATGAGGGCAAAGCGCCGTTCGTCTCCCATGACGGCATCGTGATCAATTCTTTCGTCGAAGCCACCGCGGCCAAGGGCGACGCTCTCTCCCTCGACGGCCTGCGCGTGGACGACGCCATCGCCAAGGTCAACGCCTGGCTCGAGTCTGCCGGCATCGGCAAGGGCACGGTGAGCTATCGTCTGCGTGACTGGCTGTTCTCCCGCCAGCGCTACTGGGGTGAGCCTTTCCCGATCGTCTACGGCGAGGACGGCACCCCGCATCTGCTGCCGGATTCCGCGCTGCCGATCAACCTGCCCGACGTGCCTGACTATGAGCCGCGCACCTTCGATCCGATGGACGCCGAATCCGACCCGGAGGCTCCGCTGAGCCGCAACGAGGACTGGGTCAAGGTCGAACTTGACTTGGGCGATGGCGTCAAGACCTACTACCGCGACACCAACACCATGCCGAACTGGGCCGGCTCCTGCTGGTACTACATGCGTTACCTCGACCCGACCGACACCAAGCACATGGTGGAGAAGGACGAGTTCGACTACTGGATGGGTCCGAACCACAACAAGTATTCGGGTGACGAAGGCGGCGTGGATCTGTACATCGGCGGCGTCGAGCACGCTGTGCTCCACTTGCTCTACTCCCGCTTCTGGCACAAGGTGCTCTTCGACCTCGGTTACGTGGATTCGGCCGAACCGTTCCACAAGCTGTTCAACCAGGGCATGATTCAGGCCTACGCCTACACCGATGACCGTGGCCAGTATGTGCCGGCCGACGAGGTCGTGGAAGGCGAGCCGGACGCTTCCGGAGAACCGACGTTCACATGGAACGGCGAACACGCCAACCGCGAGTTCGGTAAGATGGGCAAATCCCTGAAGAACATCGTGACCCCGGACTACATGTACGAGAACTATGGCGCCGACACCTTCCGCCTGTACGAGATGAGCATGGGCCCGCTGGACGAGTCCCGCCCGTGGAACACGCGCAACGTGGTCGGCGGCATGCGCTTCCTGCAGCGTCTGTGGCGCAACGTGGTGAACGAGACCACCGGTGAGGTGCACGTGTCCGAGGAAACCCCGGACGAGAAGACCCTGAAGCTACTCAACAACACAATCGCCGAAGTGACCGCGGAAATGGAGGGCATGCGCCCGAACACCGCCATCGCCAAGCTGATTGTGCTCAACAACCACCTGACCGGCTTGAAGGCCGTGCCGCGTGCCGCCGTCGAGCCGCTGATCCTGATGCTCGCTCCGATCGCCCCGCACATCTGCGAGGAAATGTGGAACAAGCTCGGCCACGCCGATTCCCTGTCCGCCGAGCCGTGGCCGGTGGCTGATGAGCGCTACGTGGGTCACGACACCGTGACCGCCGTGGTGCAGATCAAGGGCAAGGTACGCGCCAAGCTCGAAGTGCCGGTCGACATCGACCCGGCCGATCTCGAGAAGCAGGCGCGTGCCGCCGTCGCCGACCGTCTTGGCGGCAAGGAGCCGCGTAAGGTGATTGTCAAGGCCCCCAAGATCGTCTCCATCGTTCCCGCTGAGTGACGCTCATTGTGGATAACTTCATAAGCTAGAACCACATACCCCATTTCAGCTAGACAAACGCCCATGAATCCATCAGCGTGGATTCATGGGCGTTTTTCGTAACCGCAAGACCATCGATGCCAACCGCCGACTGCGAGACCTGTGCAGGGCGGAAGAAGCCATGCCCGTTCCTCGGTCAAGCTTTGGGGCCAGCGGCCGAGCGGCGGCTGAGCCTCCCCAGCCACCACCTCAGCCGAGTCGCGCAAAATCTATTGATATTCCTCCGGCAGCGGCTGTCTCGAGCCGCTCGTCCACTCGATCCAAAAACGGCCGACAATCACTATCCGATTTGATAGGCGTACGTTCTACGGATGCTGCCGATGGTGCAGTCCATCGTTTACGGGACAAGCCGCGGCTGACGTTCAATGTCCATCAGGCCCTGGCCGTCGTGCTGTTATTGGTTGCCGCGCTGGGCATCAGTCTGACCCTGTTGATTCAACAATCAATGCATTTGGCCGCGCTATCGAATGTTGCCGTCGAAACCCCTAACAATGCCAATGCAACGCAGCAGAGGCCGCAGTCTTCCTCCGATTCGGACGAGATGACCGATGTCGAGCCGGATCCTGAGCAACTCCCGGAAACACAGACGGATGAGAACAGTGCCGTAACCGTTGATGATGGGCTTGTTGACATCAACACCGCCGGTCTGGCGGAATTGCAAACCATTACGGGTGTTGGCCCGGTGACCGCTCAGCGCATCATCGATTATCGCAAGACAATCGGCCGATACGCCTCGGTTGATCAACTGCTCGGCGTCAAGGGCATTGGCTCGAAAACCTTGGAGAAGATACGAGGGCAGGTGACAGTCAGATGAGCATGGATTGGGCGTTGCGGGAGCAGGGGAGCCACGATTGGCGCATGCTGCCGGTCGCCTTGACCATGTGGGCGGCGAGTCTGGGCTCGCATAGCGCGTTTGCCTGGTGGTCGGAGCGCGAGGCTGATGCGTTGCCCTCGGATGGCATCGGTTGGGAGCGTTTGCTCCCGGGCGGCATGGCGTGTCTGGTGTTGATATTGGTAGTATTGCTGGCCCATCACCTACGCATGCGCTGGCCCGGTGTACTGGCTGTCTGTATTGCGGCGGCGTGCGTCGGCAGCATGACGACGATTGCGGCAGACACCATCGCCTGGCACGATCCGGCAATGACCCAAGCTCGGCAATCCAGCGTGCAGAGTGCGATTACGGCTACAGTGACGGCACCTGTGGTCGCTTCGGACCAGCGTGGTTATGACTGTCAGGCGGATGTGCGATTCAGCGTCATCGTGATTGGGGGAACGGATAGGGGCTCGGTCGCCAAAGCGCGCGTGTATGCCGATGACCCGTATTGCGCGCGCATGCATAGGGGCGCGGCGTATCGTCTGGTGGGCACTTTGCAGCAGGCGAGGTATGGCCGCATGCCATTATGGCTGCTGGTTGATGGCAGCCAGCCGTTGGCGCAGGTGAGAGATCCGCCGCTACATTATGCGTTGATATCCCGCATGCAGCAGGAGTTTTTCATGGTTACCGAGCAATTGCCCGATCAGGGTCGTGTGCTGGTGCCGGGATTGACGATGGGTGTACTTGGGCAGGATTATGTCGGCACGGATTCGCAATCCATGCCGATTCACGCCACGTATGCGAACATACTTGAAGACCGGTTCCGCAAATCGGGAATCATGCATTTGATGGCCGTATCCGGCGGCCATTTTGTACTGCTGGCGGGACTGGTCCGTCGGCTTGGCAGGTGGCTGCTGATGGACCGGCGGCTGACCGCAGTGATGATCGCAAGCATGTACGTGCTGTTGGCTGCGGCGATGTTCCCCGGTGATTCGGTCACCCGTGCACTCATCATGGGCATGATGGGTGCCGCATCGCATGCGATGGGTCGGCGATCCCAAGCGTTGAGCGCCCTGTGCTGGACGGTGGTTGGGGTGTTGGTGGTGAGTCCGGGTATGTCGACCAGTTACGGCTTTGCACTGTCTTCGGCGGCAGTGCTGGGCATAGTGCTGTTTGCCGGGCGGTTGAGTCGCGTACTGGGGCATGTATTGCCGCATAGTCTTGCGGAGATGATGGCGATGACCATCGCTGCACAGCTGTTCACTCTGCCGATTCAGGTGCTGATGGAACCGGAATTGCCGTTATTGTCCGTACCGGCGAACCTACTGGTAGCGCCATTCGTGGGGCTGTCCACCATCACCGGCTTGATGTCGTTGGCTCTCGCATGGTGCATGCCGTGGTTGGCGGGCGTGTTCGCATGGGTGTCGTCATGGGGCACATTGGTGATGGAACGTGTGGCGATGTGGCTGGGAAGCAACGAGATAGCCACACTGCCGTGGAAAGATGGCGTGGTCGGCGCTGCGCTGATACTGCTGGCGGAGCTGGGCATAGGAGCCTTGTTGGTGCTGGTTACTCGTCAAGTGAAGCGTGTACGGCAGCCGGAAGCCGGTCTTCCCGGTATGCGCTTCGGTTCGGTATGGCGGGTGCGCCTGACTTTGTGGATCGAGGAATCTCGGCGGCTCTTGTCCGGTGATTCTTCGTGAAAGAAGATGCCCGCGTATGAGGTCGAGGAATAGACCGTATTGGCATACATTGTCCAACCTGTGTGGCGAGATGGGGGCATGGCGAAAACAGTAGCGAATGCACCGGTGACCGTGGTGCCCGGAGGCGACTCGTACCTTAACGGCATGCGAACCAAGGAACTGTGCTCACAGGCATTGCAGGCCCGCCCTGATGCCGAACTCATCGAACTCGACGCCACCTCGGCCGACCAATACGCCTTCGATGAGGCTGTCAGTCCTTCACTGCTTTCCGACACCGCCGTAGTGAAAATCATCAATCTGCAAAACGCCGATGAAAAGTTCGCCGAAACCCTGGTCTCCTACACCAAACAGGCGGCCAAAGACCCGAACGGCTCCAGCATCGTCATTTGTCAGCATGAAGGCGGCGTCAAGGGGCGCAAGATCATCGATCAGCTGACCAAGGCCGGCGCTCGCAAGGTGGACGTGCCCGACTTGAAGAAGCCGGATGCGCAGTTGAATTTCGTGCTCGGCGAATTCGAGAAACGCGGGCGCAGGGTGGAGCCGATGGCGGCCCAACAGCTTGTGTCCGTGCTTGGCGGCAAAACCGGCGAGCTTGCGGCCATGTGCGAGCAATTGTGTTTTGATTTTGAGGACAATCCCATTGGACTCGACCGTGCCAATCAGTATCTCACCGCCAACCCGCAGGTCACTGGCTTTGCCGTGGCGGACAAAGCCGTTGAAGGTCGTACCGCTGAAGCCATCGTTATGATGCGTGCGGCAGTGGAACAAGGAACCGACCCCATTGCATTGATTGGTGCATTGGCTATGAAGCTCAGAACCATCGCCAAGGCATCGGCCGTACGTGCCGGCACGATTTCGCAGGCCGAGGCGAAAACCAATCCCTGGGTGCTCAAAAATGCGATGCGCCAACTCGGCGGGTGGACTTCTCCCGGTCTTGCGCACTGCATCCGCATGCTCGCCTGGGCCGATGAGCAGAGTAAGACAAACGGTGGCGACCCGATGTATGCGCTGGAGCGTTGCATCGAAGACATCAGTCATAAAGGGCGGTAGGGCAGTTGATGATCGAACACGTGATTGAGGCTTCCACTAGCGAAGCCATGCAAGATCTTGGCAGGCGTATCGCCGGATTGGTGCACGGCGGCGACGTGTTGTTGCTTTCCGGACCTCTTGGCGCAGGCAAAACCACATTTGCGCAAGGATTCGGCGCTGGACTCGGCATTACCGAGCCTATTGTCTCGCCGACGTTTACCATCGCCCGCGAGCTTGATGGACGATTCGCGGACGGAACTCCCGCACATCTGGTGCATGTGGATGCCTATCGTTTGGGTGGTTCGGCTTATGCCCCCGGTCAGGATGCCGTCGCTCGGTTGCTTGACGAGCTTGAGTCTCTGGGTCTTGATGAGGAGCTTGAAGACCCTGGCGAGAACACGGTGGTGCTCATGGAGTGGGGCGAGCAGATGGCCACCGCACTGGCTCCGGAACGATTGGAAGTTCATATCGACCGTCCGCTTGACCAAGCTGCCGTCGTGTCGGATGACATGAATGGCGAACTGACCAGCGATGGTGTTCGTACGGTCACGTTCGTACCGGTGGGCGCGCGATGGGAGTCGTTCGACTTACGATAATCCGCCCATAGACTCCTCGATGTACACTCTCTAGAGGTTTATGACTAGGAGGATTCATGGGTTGCACGCTGGTGATTGACACCTCATTCGGTTCGACGGTCGGCATTGTAGGTCGAGAGCCCATTGTGGAGACCGATTCGCGCACCCATGTGGAGAAGCTGCAGGTCAATATCGCGCGTGCGGTCGAAGAAGCCGGCCTGACCCCCACCGATATCGAGGAGATCGTCGTGGGCATCGGCCCGGCGCCGTTCACCGGCCTGCGCGCTGGCATCGTGGCCGCCAAGGCACTGGCCTTCGCCACCGGGGCCAAGCTCGTCGGACAGAACGTGCTCGACCCGCAAGGCGAGATGATGAGCTTCGTATTGGATGGCGACGAATTGTTCGACGGCATCGATTTTCTGGCGGACGTGCCGCGCTTGGGCTCGCATCAGTCGGATGGTGACGACTCGGACGCCGAGGCCAAGGAGCACGAGCTCGACCGCCATGTTACGCTGTGCGTCAACGATGCGCGCCGCAAGCAGCTGTACTTCTCGCTCAACCACGGCAGCATCAGCCGGCCGGACGAGGAGGCCGCGGAACGACGCTGGATCGAGATGGACATCGACTATCCGGAGCATATCGTCGAACGGGTGAACGCGGCGCTCGCGGAATACGGCGAACGTGACGGCGTCAGCTACGTGGTAGACGTGGCCGGCCACGGCGCGGCTAAATACGCGTCCGTCTGGCAGGGATTGCGCGCGCTGGGCTCCGTGGCGGACGGATCTATATTGGATGCCGGGAAAGCCGGGCTTGCCGCCTTTGCGGCCACCGCACTGAGCCGCGAACTGCGCGGCGACAGGGACGTGCCGGTCGAACCGTTGTACCTGCGCCGGCCGGACGCCGAAGTGCCGAACCCGCTGAAGCACGTGCTCGGCCATGCCGGCGCCGATAAGGCGTGAGACGGGTTGATTCGATGATTGTTGACATCACTGCCGTAAGTCGTGATCTTGCGGTTCACTCCATCGCACAGTTGGAAGGCGAACTATTCGGCCGTGGCGCGTGGAACGAGAACATGGTGCGCGAGGAACTGGATGCACCCACCCGCACATATCTGCTCGACGTGTTTGGCGAGACGGAACAGATTGTTGTTCGCGGCTACGCCGGCTTCTGGTACGACGGCGAGGACGCGGAACTCATGACCATTGGTGTGGGCAAGGCGCACCAACGGCAAGGCATCGCCGCCGCGTTGCTCAAGACGCTGATTGACAAGGCGAAACGGCAGGGCGCCGCGCGCATGCTGCTCGAAGTGCGCGTGGACAACGAGCCCGCGCTGGCTTTGTACCAACGCTTCGGTTTCGAACTTATGGGATTGCGCAAACGGTACTATCAGCCCGAAGGCATTGACGCGTACACCATGAGCCTGGACCTGAAGCCGAGGATCGTGGGCTTTGCACCGGCGCAGACGGTATCAACACGAACGACATCGGGTGTGGGCGGCGCGGGCACGGAACATGCGTCGAACGATACGAACACATTGAACGAGAACACTACTACGAACGGAGAAGCACGATGAGCGAACCGGTTGTACTGGGCATTGAATCCACCTGCGACGAAACCGCAGCCGCCATCGTACGCGGCCGCGAACTGCTCTCCAATGTGGTGGCCTCCTCCATGGAGGAACACGCGCGGTACGGCGGCGTGATTCCCGAAATCGCCTCCCGCGCGCACGCCGAGGCCTTCGTTCCGTGCGTGTCCAAGGCGCTCGCCGACGCGAATATGACGTTGGCTGACGTGGATGCTATCGCCGTGTCCGCCGGCCCCGGACTGGCCGGCTGCCTGGCCGTGGGCGTCTCCGGCGCCAAGGCGCTAGCGTGGGCGGCGAACAAGCCGATCTACGGCATTAACCACGTGATCGGCCACATTGCCGTCACCCAGCTGCAGTTCGGCCCGTTCCCCAAAGACACGCTGGCTCTGATCGTTTCCGGCGGCCACACCTCGTTGCTGCACGTGGAGGACATGCCGTGCAAGATCGACGTGGTGGGCACCACGCTGGACGACGCGGCAGGGGAGTGCTTCGACAAAGTTGCCCGTCTGCTCGGCTTCCCCTATCCGGGCGGCCCGCACATCGACCGTCACGGCCAGAACGGCGACCCGCATGCCATTAAGGTCCCGATGGGCTTGACCCAGGGCAAGGCCGGTGCTGCGCACCCATACGATTTCAGCTTTTCCGGCGTCAAAACCGCTGTCGCCCGCTGGGTGGAAAGCGAACAGGCCGCCGGCCATGAGATTCCAGTGGATGACGTGTGCGCCTCCCTAGCCGATTCCGTGGCCACTGTGCTGGCTCGCAAGGCCATGCGCGGCTGCCGGCAGTATGATTCCAACACGCTGATCGTGGGCGGCGGCTTCTCCGCCAACTCGCAGCTGCGCGCCAAACTACTCGAATTCGGCGAGAATTACGGTGTCGACGTCCGCATCCCTCAGATCAAGCTCTGCACCGACAACGGTGCCATGGTCGCCATGCTCGGCGTGAACCTGGTCGAAGCCGGCGTGGCACCCAGCGCCCCCGACTTCCCAATCGACTCCGCCATGCCCCTGACCAAGGTCTCGATGTGATAACGAATCATGCGCGACATGCATGACACGCATGTAAGTTGTATTTTCCTCAGGTACGTGTAAACTATATGACTTGTGCGCGAGAGAAATCTTAAGCACAAAACAACTTATTCCTGCGTAGCTCAGTTGGCAGAGCATCCGACTGTTAATCGGACGGTCGCTGGTTCAAGCCCAGCCGCAGGAGCCCACCTGAACGGGTAACTCCGGACGGGATGAAAATTGAATATTCCTGCGTAGCTCAGTTGGCAGAGCATCCGACTGTTAATCGGACGGTCACTGGTTCAAGCCCAGTCGCAGGAGCCGCCTGAAACCCCTTGGAGATCAAGGGGTTTCGTTGTATTTGGACTATGTTCAATCAAGTGATTTGCGGCTCGGTAGCCAATATTTGAATCATCTTGCCGAATTGTAAGCAACACGCCGTTGTGGATAACTGGCAAGCTGGAACCACATATCCCGATTCAGCTGGACATTCCTCTGTCACCGCTTCACTGTGGAAGAACCGGAGCGGAAACCGGCCTGAACAGGGAATGGGGAACTCATGCGTGCATATCATGCAAACAAACGCCGTGAGGCGGCCAGAAAAGCGTCTATATGGCGTCGCAGAGAGCATCGAAAGGCACAGGAACAGAAACGTGCCATGTGTGCAGTAGCTCTCATTCTGGGGCTGTTACTGCCGTTAGGTCTTGGAATTGCGATGCCGAATGGGGATGTGAAGCATGCCTATGCGACACAACCGCAGTCGGATCGGCAATGCGAGGCCCTTTGCGGATGGCCGGTGCTTGACCCGCGGATTGAACGGGAGTTCGAGAAACCGGCCAAGCGGTGGTTGTCCGGACATCGCGGGATAGATCTCACGGCACAGGCCGGAACCGTGATTGTGGCGCCCCAGGCGGGAATAATACGTTTTGCTGGGAAAGTGGCGGAGAAGGACGTGGTCAGCATGCGCCATAGCAATGGTGTGATCTCGACGTTCGAGCCGGCGACCACGACGCTGACGGTTGGCGCAGCGGTTACGCAGGGGCAGTTCATCGGTACGGTTGGTGGTGCGTCGGACCATTGCACAGGGCAGTGCCTGCACTGGGGCCTCAAGCGCGGGGAAGATGATTATCTGGATCCACAGCGGTATGCGGGGAATCAGAAGATCGTGTTGAAACCGTTATGATTCAGGCTCGGTTTACAAGCCGGCATCGGCCAAAGAGATATATCCCGGATCGATCAATGTGACCTTGAGATTGCTGGCGCTGACGGCCAAAAGCGGCCCGCTGATGGTGGGAACCTTTTTCTTACCGCCCACTTCGGTATTCCGCACGGAAGACATGGAAGTCAATGTTTGGCCCTTGTTGAGCAGTGCGCATGCCTCAGCAATGTTCTCGGCCAAGGTCTGGCGATCCTCTATGCCGGTCATCCATTGTTTGCCGTTCACGATAGACGGGATATTCGAGACGTAGGCACCATATCCGGTGACCAGAGGCCATTGCGAGTCCTTGGTCTTATCGGTTTTATCCGTGGCGGTGGAGTCGTCCTGGGTATCTGCGGAATCGGTGGAATCGGCCGAATCGTCTTTTTCGGGAGACTTGATGGGGTCAGGAACATCGCTGCGGCTCAGATCCTTCTTGCCGGTGATGTTGCCGACTATGCCGGAAATAGTGATTTGAGGATTGATATCAGCAGCGGATCCGGTATATCCAAGATCGTCCAGTTCCGTGACGACTTCCGAGGCGATGTAGTCATTCATGGCGATGATGCCGTCAATGCGGGTGGGAGAGGCATGTTCGTCGGCTTTGGCCAAGCGCGCGTCGAGTACCTTTGCGGTGGATCCTTCCTTGGACGCGTCGTAGGCCACGGATTGCCAATCATCCTCGGCGGAGTTGCCGTTCAATGTACCTGAAGGACTTTCCACAACGCCTTTTTGGTAGTAGGCGCCCAGCACCTGCCAGATGCCGCGGAACGCTTCTTGGACAAAGGTGGAGTCGCTGGCCTCGCCTGACTCATCCACAGCGGTATACGGTATCAGCACTTCGATGTACTTGGGATTGTCTTTACTGGCCTTGCTGAGTTCAAGCTTGGATACGATTTTTTCGGCCTGCAGCTTGCCGATGGCCTGCGCATCCGAGAACCTGACGAAGGCGTCTGGTTTGTAGCCTTTGATGCTGTTGCCCATGAGCACCACATGCATGCCGGACTCTTTAGCCAGTTTCAGCGACGACACCAGTCGATCCACCGCTTCAGCTTGGGCCGCGTTCTTGGAATCGCCGGCCGTTTTGGATGCGTCGGATGACGAATCATCGGTGGAATCAGAACCCGTAGATGAATCCGACGAGTCTGACGAATTGGACGAATCAGACGAATCCGTGGAATTACTGCCTTCAGCGGTGTCGGCGGTGCTGAGCTCCTGGCTGACATAGTCCCCGTACTGGCGGGTGGAGGCATCGGCCTCGACTACCGGTGCCACCAGCAGGGTGATGTTGTCGGGGGAGATGACGATGCCGGCATCATCGGTGGTGTTGCTGCCGGAAAGATGATTGACTACATAGTCCTGGATGGCGCGGCTCTGCTTGTCCAGGGAATCGGAAGTCGTGTGGGAAATATCGCCCTTCTTGAATCCGGCGGAGGTCAGTGCCTTGGTGAGATTCGGCGTCAGCTTTGCCCACTTGTTCAACGGGGTCTGCTGGTTCAGCGTGATGCCGTCGGAAGGAGTGAACATGGCCACGACTCCCGGGGCGGACGAAGTGACCGTGGTCTGATCGTCCGCCGTGTCCTGCGAATTCGCGTCGGTGGTGCACGCGGTCAGCGATATTGCCATCGCGCAAGCGGCAACGATGGCGGTAAGAACGGCGGCTGGGCGGCGTGTGAACACCATAAGCGGGCAAAACCTCCTTGGGGCGAGTAGCACTGGTTCACGATTCTAGTAGGGCGGAGTAGAAAAAAGTCCCGGATATGTGGAGGAATCACCACATATCCGGGAACAATCAGGGTTGATGTGTCGAAAAACCGCTCGACTTACTTGGCCAGAGCCTTCTGCAGGTTCTCGTCCAGCGCGTTCATGAAGCCTTCGGTATCGAGCCACGGCTCGTCCGGGCCGATGAGCATGGCCAGATCCTTGGTCATCTGACCGCCTTCAACGGTGTCGACGATGACCTTTTCCAGCGTTTCGGCGAAATGACGGACCTCGGGAGTGTTGTCCAGGTCGGCACGGTGCTTGAGACCGCCGGTCCAAGCGAAGATGGAGGCAATCGGGTTGGTGGAGGTCTTCTCGCCCTTGAGCCAACGGCGGTAATGGCGAGTCACGGTACCGTGGGCGGCCTCGGCCTCGACGGTCTGGCCGTCCGGGGTCATCAGCACGGAAGTCATGAGGCCCAGCGATCCGAAGCCCTGTGCCACGGAATCGGACTGCACATCGCCATCGTAGTTCTTGCAGGCCCAGATGTAGCCGCCATGCCACTTCAGGGAGCTGGCCACCATATCGTCAATCAGACGGTGCTCATAGGTCAAACCGGCGGCCTCGTACTTGTCCTTGTACTCGGTCTCGAACACTTCGGCGAAGATGTCCTTGAACTGGCCGTCGTAGGCCTTCAAAATCGTGTTTTTGGTGGACAGGTACACGGGGTAGTGGCGCATCAGACCGTAGTTGAAGCAGGCGCGGGCAAAGCCGCGAATGGAATCGTTAACGTTGTACTGTACCTGGGCCACGCCGCCGTCTTCGCCGTAGTTGTGCACCACGTGCTGAATCGGTTCGCTGCCATCGTCCGGGGTGAAGGTCACGGTAAGCTGGCCGGCGCCCGGTACCTTGAAATCGGTGGCCTTGTACTGGTCGCCGAAGGCGTGACGGGCCACGACGATCGGTTTGGTCCAGCCGGGCACCAGACGCGGCACGTTGCTCATCACAATCGGCTCGCGGAAGATGGTGCCGCCAAGAATGTTGCGGATGGTGCCGTTGGGGGACTTCCACATCTTTTTGAGGCCGAATTCCTTGACTCGTGCCTCATCGGGGGTGATGGTCGCGCACTTGACGCCGACATGATGCTTCTGAATGGCGTGGGCGGCATCGATGGTCACCTGATCATCGGTTTCGTCACGGTGCTCGATACCCAGATCGTAGTAGTCGAGGTTCACGTCGAGGTACGGCAGAATCAGACGATCCTTGATGTCCTTCCAGATCACGCGGGTCATCTCGTCGCCGTCGAGTTCGACAACGGTGCCTTCGACCTTGATTTTGGCCATGCTTCCTCCTGATAGATGATGTGAAGATGGTTTTAGTCTTAGCGCATGTTTGTAACGGCGCGAAACAATCGTCCGGTCTGTGGGAAAGTGAGACATGAGCGTCCCGCCCGAGCAATAGTGTGGAAGCCATGTCTCAGGAAATTGAAATCGGTTTGGGCAAAAAGGGCCGTCTCGGCTATGCACTCGATGATGTGGCCATCGTCCCCTCTCGCCGCACCCGCGACCCCGAAGATGTCTCTACTTCTTGGCAGATCGATGCCTACGAGTTCGACGTGCCGGTAATTGGCGCTCCCATGGATTCGGTGACCAGCCCGGCCACCGCCATCGCCATGGGCAAGATGGGCGCGCTTGGCGTGCTCGACTTGGAAGGGCTGTGGACCCGTTACGAGGACCCGACCTCGCTGTTGGATGAAATCGCCGGTCTGCCGGCCGAAGAAGCCACCACTCGCATTCAGCAGATTTACGCCGAGCCGGTTAAGCCGGAACTCATCACCCAACGTCTGCACGAGATTCGTAACGCTGGCGTTACCGTTGCCGGCGCGCTTTCTCCGCAGCGCACCCAGCAGTTCTACTCCACCGTGGTTGATGCAGGCGTAGATTTGTTTGTGATTCGCGGCACTGTGGTGTCTGCTGAGCATGTGTCTTCCGGTCAGGAACCGTTGAACCTGAAGAAGTTCATCTATGACCTTGATGTGCCCGTCATCGTCGGCGGAGCATCCAACTACACTGCAGCCTTGCACCTGATGCGCACCGGCGCGGCCGGCGTACTTGTTGGCTTCGGCGGCGGCGCAGTTTCCGCCACTCGCCAGACCATCGGCGTACAGGCTCCGATGGCCACCGCCATTGCAGACGTGGCCGAAGCCCGTCGTGACTACATGGACGAATCTGGCGGCCGCTACGTACAGGTCATCGCAGACGGTGGCATGGGCGACTCCGGCAGCTTCGTCAAGGCGCTGGCTCTTGGTGCTGACGCGGTTATGCTTGGCGCTCCGTTAGCGCGCGCCACTGAGGCTCCTGGTAAGGGCACTCACTGGGGTGCGGAGGCTCGTCATCAGACGTTACCGCGTGGCTATCGTACCACGGTCGGCACGGTTGGGTCTCTGGAGCAGGTCCTGTTCGGACCGAGCCATGAAGCGGATGGCAAGACGAACTTCATTGGTGCGTTGAAGCGTGCAATGGCTTCCACTGGCTATGTCGATGTGAAGAACTTCCAGCGTTGCGGCATGGTGGTTAACCCGTATTCCAGCCGCTGATCGCAAGACGTTCGCGTTCCATGAACTAATCCATCATGTGAGAAAGGCGTGTCAAGTTACTTGACTTGACACGCCTTTTCATGATGTTGTGTAATCCTGCGCCTGCCGATGGTGGTGGGCCTCGAGGGGGATCGAGGGGGATTCCATGGAATATACGGGCTTTTTTGATATGCGTCGATGCGGGCCTTTGCCGGGGTATGACGGATTCATCGTCGTAGAGTTATCGGATCGTCCGGTCAAGTACCACATACAACCTACCTTCGCCAGCAGCATGAGTGCGCGGGAATGCCATACGATGGCGATGGCTGCATGTCGAATCGCCTGCAATTGCGCCGATGCCATCCGAGGCAAGCTCAGCGTGGATCATTTGCGCCGAGCGCTGACCAACCCTTGTCTGGAACGTCTGAGAACCATGCAGTACTTGCTGGATTCCCATATGGTGACTCATCCGGAAATCAAAACCAAATTCTGCTATCTGCCCACAGTGCCGACTTTGATTGATGGCGTGATCACCGGCGCGGACACGATGGAGATGGTGGTATTCATGACCATTGGCCAGGAAGATTTGCGGGTGAATCTCAAGTTCCGGTATATCGGTTCCAGATGGATGTGTGTCTTTGCCGATTTGGGGTAGCGTTTCGGCTCAAAGCTGACATGACTTCATGCGGACGGCGTAGTCATAGGACAGGTCGCGCCTATAGTAGAGCGTATGCGTGAACATGTTGAAGAACCTAGGTATGTCACCACCGACGAGGACACGGTGTTCTCTCTGCTGGTCAAGCGTGCAGCCCGCACGCCGGATGACACCATTGCCGAATGGCAGGATGACGATACCCATCAATGGCGTGGCGCCACTGCAACGGAAATGCTCAGCCGTGTCCGCGAGGTGGCCAAGGGACTGCTCGGCCTCGGCGTGAAGGCCGGGAGCATGGTGCTTATCTACTCGCCCACCTGTTACGAGTGGGGCGTGGCTGATTTTGCCTGTGCGGCTATCGGAGCGGTTGTGGTTCCGGTGTATGAGACTGATTCCGCCAAGCAGACTGCCGGCATTGTGGAAGAGGTCGATCCGGTCATAGCCTTTGCCGGTGGTTTCCAGCATGCGCAAACGTTGGAGCAGATTCGCGCTGCACATCCGGGCCTGAAATATGTGTTCAACTTCAAGGCCGATGGGCTCGATGCGGTTGCCGATTTCGGACAAAACGTATCCGACGAGATCTTGGACGCTGCCATTGCGCGCATCAAGGCCGACGATTTGCTGACTGTGGTCTACACCTCCGGTTCCACCGGCAAGCCCAAGGGGGCCATGCTCTCGAATCGCAACTACACGCATATTGTGCTCAACGGCTATGAGATTCTGCGTGGCATGCTCTATGACGACAATCGCCTGCTGCTCTTCCTGCCGCTTGCGCACTGCTTCGCGCGGTACATCCAATATGTATGCATCGGCGGCTGCGGTGTGGTCGGATACATTCCCGATGCCAAGCATCTGCTCGCCGACATTCGCAGCTTCAAACCCACCTACCTGCTTGGTGTGCCCCGTGTGTTCGAGAAGGTATACAACGCCGCCTCGCAGAAAGCCGGCGCGGGCGTTCAAGGCCATATTTTTGCCCTGTCCGTCAAGCACTTCGTCAAGTGGAGCAAGGACGAGCAGTCGGGGCATGGTCATTCGTTCATCGACCGTATGGCGCATTCCTTCTTTATGGCCACAGTCGGCAAGTCGATTCGTTCCGCCCTTGGCCCGAATCTCAAATGGCTGGCCTGCGGTGGTGCTCCGCTGAACGTGGATCTGGCTCATTTCTTCAATGGCATGGACGACATCACATTCATTCAGGGATACGGCATGACCGAAACCGCCGCTCCGATGCTGGTCAACTGGGAGGATGACAACGAGGTCGGATCGGTCGGCAAGCCCGGTCCCGGTATGGGCGTGCGTCTTGGCGAGGATGACGAAATCGAGCTCACCGGTCCGAACGTGTTCCTCGGCTATTACAAGCAGCCGGAACTCACCGCCCAGGCAATGACCGCCGACGGTTGGATCAAAACCGGTGATCTTGGACGTATCGAAGACCGTGGTTTCACATACATCACCGGCCGTAAGAAAGACATCATCATTACCGCCGGCGGCAAGAACATCAGCCCGGCACCTATGGAAGATGTCATCGACACCTGTCCAATCGTCGCTCACGCGGTGGTGGTCGGCGATGGTAAGCCCTTCGTTTCCGCACTGATTGAGCTTGACCCTGAGATGCTGCATTCGTGGCTGGAAGGACAGGGCCTTGACCCTGATATGTCGCTAGCCGAGGCCAGCGGCAACGATGCGGTGCGCGCTTTCGTGCAGCAGTACATCGATCAGGCCAATGCCAATGTGTCCCGCGCCGAATCCGTGCGCAAGTTCGCGATTCTCGACGAGGAATTCAATCAGGAACATGGCACGCTCACCCCGAGCATGAAGGTGGTGCGTCCTAAGGTGCTGCAGCGTTACACAGCCATCATCGAAGAAGACCTGTACGCGCCCAAGCCTTCCAACAAACCATTGCCGGCCACGGCAAAGATTATCGACAGCACGGTGGCAACCGTCAAGAAATCTTCCGAGCAGGTCAAGCAGGCCTCGGAACAGGTCAAGCAGGCTTCCGAGCAGATGAAGGCCAGCGTGTCTGATTCGATTGCTAGCGTGTCGGAGAAAATCAAGAAGACGAAGAACGAAGCCGATGAGGCTGAGGAAGGCGAGTCCGCAGAGGCAACTGCCGATGAGCTGCCTGATCAGTCAGCCGGCGAGAACAACGAGGAGTAACGAGAAGTGGCCATTCGTGAGATCAGGGTCGTGCCTGACCCCGTCCTGCGCACCCCCTGCGACGAGATTAAGGAAATCACGCCTGCCGTGCGCCGTCTGGTTGATGATCTGCTAGAAACGGTGGACGATCCGGGACGTGCTGGCCTGTCCGCCAACCAGATTGGCGTCAGTTTGAGGGCTTTCTCATACAACATCGATGGGAAGGTTGGCTACGTGCTGAACCCGATACTCGAGGAGAAATCCGGCGAACAGTACGGTGACGAGGGATGCTTGTCCGTGCCAGGACTGTGGTACAAGACCCGCAGGGCCGAGTATGCCCGTGTGCGTGGCATTGATCTGGACGGCAAGGAAGTCGTGCTCGAGGGCACTGGCATTATGGGTCGTATGCTTCAACATGAATGCGATCACCTTGACGGACACGTTTACCTGGATCGCCTCGAAAAGGAAGAGCGTCGCGCTGCCATGAAGTACATGCGCGAACATCAGAAGTAGTCCGTTCTTGGCTCCCGCTGGAGGGAGCTGTCAGCGAAGCTGACTGAGGGTGGTCCACTTCAACCACCCTCGGTCTCGCTCCGTTCGACAGCTCCCGCCAACGGGAGCATATTATTCTCGGGTCATGCTATTCTCGAATTTTGTGTGCCACCCGGCAACGAGCGCAGTCGCTGGCGTTCGGAGCCACCCATTATTGTCAACCGGCACACAACAAATTCGCGTCATGCTCGCGACGGCCTGTGTCGGTCGGCTGCAAGCCCGTGAAACAACGGGGGAGTAGCTGCACGCAGGTGCGCATGGCCAGGCAAGAACCGACAATGAAAGGTAGTAATACCATGGCTCAGATCACTATGAGCGAGATGCTGAAGGCTGGCCTGCACTTCGGCCACCAGACCCGTCGTTGGAACCCGAAGATGAAGCAGTTCATCCTCACCCAGCGCAACGGCATCCACATCATCAACCTGTTCAAGTCGCTCGATATGATCGACAAGGCGTACGACTTCATCAAGACCACCGTGGCCCACAACGGCACTGTGCTCTTTGTCGGCACCAAGAAGCAGGCTCAGGAAGCTATTGCCAACCAGGCCACCCGCGTGAACATGCCCTACGTCTCCGAGCGCTGGCTCGGCGGCATGCTGACCAACTTCCAGACCGTTTCCAAGCGCGTCAACCGCCTCAAGGAACTTGAGGAGATGGACTTCTCCGACGTGCACGGCTCCGGCCTGACCAAGAAGGAGCTCCTCCTGCTCGAGCGCGAGAAGGACAAGCTCAACAAGCAGCTGGGCGGTATCCGCAACATGAACCGCACCCCGTCCGCGATGTTCGTGGTCGACATCACCAAGGAATCCCTGGCTGTTGAGGAAGCTCACAAGCTGGGCATCCCGGTTGTCGCCCTGGTCGACACCAACGCCGATCCGGACACCGTCGAGTATCCGATCCCGGCCAACGACGACGCCATTCGCGGCATCGAGCTGCTCACCAGCCTGATGGCCGACGCCGTCGCCGAGGGTCTGCTGGAGCGTTCCGGCCAGGCCGCCAAGGCTGAGGGCGAGACCGCCGAGCAGCCGATGGCCGCTTGGGAGAAGGAACTCCTGACCAACGAGGCTCCTGCCGAAGCCGAAGCCGCTGCTCCGGCCGCTGCTGAGGAGACCGCTGAGGCCCCCAAGGCCGAGTGATACTACGCGATGGGAAGCACTGGTAACAGCGCCTCCCATCGCTCACACGGTAAGCAACATCTTCTTAAAGGAGAATAATCAATGGCAGCAATTACCGCCGCACTGATCAAGCAGGTTCGTGAAGACACCGGCGCCGGCATGCTCGACGTCAAGAAGGCTCTCACCGAGGCTGAAGGCGACGTCGCTCGTGCCAAGGAGATCATCCGCGCCAAGGGCATCGCCGCAGCTGGCAAGCGTGAGGGTCGCAAGGCTCAGGAAGGCACCATCGCCTCCAAGGTCGTCGAGACCGCCAATGGCGAGACCGGTTACGCCGTCGAGCTGAACTCCGAGACCGACTTCGTGGCCAAGACCCCGAAGTTCGTCGAGTTCGCTGACGAAGTGCTCGGCTACGCCGTGGACGCCGACGCCAACTCCGCTGAGGAGCTGGAAGGCGCCAAGGCTGGCGACACCACCGTCAAGCTGGCTGTCGAAGAGGCCGCCGCTCTGTTCGGTGAGCATGTCAAGGTCGGCCAGTTCGCCAAGATTTCCGGCGAGCACGTCGAGATTTACGCTCACAAGAAGTCCGCTGAGATGCCGCCGAGCATCGTCGCCATGATCGCCACCGACAAGGCCGGTGCCGCCGTGGCTCACGAAGCCGCCCTGCAGATCTCCGCTATGGGTGCCAAGTGGCTGACCCGCGAGGACGTGCCGGCCGATGTGGTCGAGTCCGAGCGTCGCGTGGCCACCGAGAAGTCCCAGGCCGAAGGCAAGCCGGAGAAGATCATTCCGAAGATCGTCGAAGGCCGTCTCAACGCTTTCTTCAAGGAAGTCGTGCTCCTCGAGCAGCCGTTCGTCAAGGATCCGTCCAAGACCGTTGGCGCCCTGTTCAAGGAAGTCGGTGGCAACGCCACTGCTTTCGCTCGCGTCGAAGTCGGCAAGGGCGAAGAGGAGTGAGCCTAGCGCTCATTTCACGCGACTAGCGTAATTTTCAAAACGCCATCTGGCTGATTGCAGCCGGGTGGCGTTTTTGTCTGTATACCGAGGGTGTCGCTGCAAGGGGTGTCGTTGTAAGCCGATACGCTTGTCTACGGATATTTTCAGGCATTTTCGGTTGAAGGAAGGCATCAATATGACTGATAGCGATAAGCCGCGCAGAGTTCTGCTCAAGCTGTCCGGCGAGGCATTCGGCGGAGGCAAGGTCGGCATCGACACCCACGTGATTCGTCGTATCGCCGAGGAAATCGTTCCCGCTGTGCAGCAGGGCGTGCAGGTGGCCATCGTGGTCGGCGGCGGCAACTTCTTCCGTGGCGCTGAGCTGCAACAGGCCGGTATCGACCGTTCCCGTGGCGATTACATGGGCATGCTCGGCACGGTCATGAACTGCCTGGCGTTGCAGGACTTCCTCGAGCAGGAGGGCCAGGCCACCCGCGTGCAGACCGCCATCACCATGGGTCAGGTCGCTGAGCCGTACATTCCACTGAAGGCCATTCGCCATCTTGAAAAGGGGCGTGTGGTGATTTTCGGTGCCGGCGCAGGTATGCCGTACTTCTCCACTGATACCGTCTCCATCCAGCGCTCTCTGGAAATCCACTGCGATGAGGTGCTGATGGGCAAGAACGGCGTCGACGGCGTATACACCGCCGATCCGCGCAAGGATCCTGAAGCCAAGCGCTTCGAGACCCTGAGCTACAACCGTGCGCTGGTCGACAATCTGGCCGTTATGGACGCATCCGCGCTTTCCATGGCCCGCGACAACAAGAAGCGCATCCGTGTGTTCGGTCTTGAAGGAACCGGCAACGTGACTCGCGCCCTGATTGGCGAAGAGATCGGCACATTGGTCTCCACCGCCGAGTCGCGCGTGGCCGAGTAGTCCCGAGCGCCTACAATCGAATACAAGCGTTCATAGAAGAACCCCAAACACAAGGAGTGAACATGTCCCTCATCGATCAGGCCAAGGAACAGATGGCCAAGACCGTGGAAAACACCAAAGAGAACTTCGCTGGTATTCGTACCGGTCGCGCCAATCCGGCTCTGCTGAACGGCATTGTGGTCGATTACTACGGTGCTCCGACGCCGATCAAGGCCGTGGCCTCCATCGGTGTGCCTGAGCCCCGCACCCTGTCCGTCACCCCGTTTGACGCCTCTCAGGCTGCCGCGGTGGAGAAGGCCATTCGCAACTCCGATCTGGGCGTCAGCCCGAACCGCGACGGCAATGTCATCCGTCTGACCATGCCGGAACTCACCGAGGATCGCCGCAAGGAATACGTCAAGCTCGCCAAGTCCAAGGCTGAGGATGGCAAGGTGGCCGTGCGCAACATTCGCCGCAAGACCAAGGAAACCATCGATAAGTCCGTCAAGGACGGCGACATGGGCGAGGACGAGGGCGATCGTCTGCTCAAGGATCTCGACAAGGTCACCAAGTCCGTTACCGATGAGATTGAGGCTCTGCTGGACACCAAGCAGAAGGAGATCATGGAGGTCTGATTCGATCAGACCTGGAGAATGGCTATGGAACGCAACGAACAACTCCATGAAGAGGCCGAAGAGGCTCTCGATCAGATCAACAAGAAGACTGGTCGCAATATGCCTCAGGCAATTGCCACGGGTGCGGCACTGGTCATACTGATCGTCGCTTGCCTGTTGCTCAGCATTGATGTGTTCGTGCTGTTGGTCGTTGCGTTCATGATTCTGGCACTCTGGGAACTCCGCGTGGACTTCGCCACGGTAGGACTGCACATTCCTGTAGTTATGCTCTGGATCTGCTCCTCCTTCACCCTGATTGCCACGTATTATTCTCCCTACCATCTCATCACGATGTCGCTGAGCGTCATCGTCTCCATCATTCTTGTTGCCATCGCCGCAAGCGCAAAGCTTACGCTTGGCAACCGGCTTTCTCTGGCGGTCGCCGGCAAACTGTCCAACACGGACGCCAGCGCTCGTCTGGAATCCTCATACAATCACGACGGCGGTGAACAGCATCACTCCCGGTTGAGCCATGTGGCAGTTTCCGTGCTGACCGTGCTCTACATTCCGTTGCTGGCCAGCTGCATCATCATTCCGCTGACGTTCAACGATCATCCTATTGCCCATGCCATCATGCTGGTGTTCATGCCTGCACTGTCTGATACGGGTGGTCTGTTTGCCGGCGCATGGCTCGGCAAGCACAAGCTCAGCCCACGCATTTCGCCGAAGAAGTCCGTCGAAGGTCTGATTGGCTCGATGCTGTTCGCCATGATTGGCTCGTTTGCCGTATTCATCTTCACCTATGACCCGTCGTTGCAGGCCAGCCGTTGGTGGGTGCCGATTGTAGCGGGCATTCTGATTGGTGCAGTTGGCACGTTTGGCGATTTGTGCGCCTCCATGCTCAAGCGTGATATCGGCATCAAGGACATGGGCCATCTGTTGAAGGGGCACGGCGGTGTGATGGATCGCGTGGATTCGATTCTGATGAGCGCGCCGTTCACCTGTGCGTTGCTGTGGGTCACCGGACTGTGACCGATTGAGAGTGGAACGACTGGTTATGACTATACCTGAAATCGATACCTCGGAGACCGGCATCACTCCTGGTGGTACGTCTGGAGCTTTCCGCGACGTGCTTTCCAAAGATCACGCCCGGCGAGGCAAGCCGCCGTTGCATTTCGTGGATATGACTCCCGCGCAGCGTATTGAAAAGGCGGCCGAATTGGGACTGCCTAAATTCCGCGTCAAGCAGTTGGCCAATCATTATTTCGGTCATTTCGATGTGAATGCCGCGGAATTCACCGATTTTCCCGCTGCAAAGCGTGATGAGGCCGCTGCCGCATTCTTCCCGCAGCTCATCACCGAAGTGACCCGTCAAGTAGCTGACGAGGGTACCACCATCAAGACGCTCTGGAAGTTGTTTGATGGCTCCTTGATCGAATCGGTACTGATGCGGTACCCGACCCGTGCCACGCTGTGCATTTCCTCGCAGGTCGGTTGCGGCATGGGATGCCCGTTCTGCGCCACTGGCAAGCTGGGTCTGACCCGCAACATGTCCACCGGCGAGATCGTCGAACAGGTGCGCGTGGCCGCCAAAATGATGCGCGATGGTGAAGTGGCCGGAGGAGAAGGCCGCCTGAGCAACATCGTGTTCATGGGCATGGGCGAGCCGATGGGCAACTACAATTCCGTACTTTCCGCCGTGCGCCAGATTTCCGCTATGCCGCCGGAGGGCTTTGGCATTTCCGCACGCAATATCACCGTATCCACGGTGGGTGTGGTACCCGGCATCAAGAAACTTACTGCAGAAGGCATTCCGGTGCGTTTGGCGGTCTCCCTGCATGCGCCTAGCGACGAGCTACGCGATGAGCTGGTGCCGATGAACAAGCGTTTCAACACCACTCAGGTGCTGGACGCGGCACATGATTACTGGCTTGCCTCCAAGCGCCGTGTCAGCATTGAATACGCACTCATGCGTGGCATCAACGATCAGGCCGAGCATGCGCAGCTGCTGGCCAAGCGGCTCAACCATTACGGTGATAATTGGGCTCACGTCAATCCGATTCCGCTGAACCCGATTGAGGGTTCAAAGTGGACGGCTTCCAAGCCGGAAGACGAGAAGCAATTCCTGGAAATTCTGCACCGCGCGGGCATCACCGCAACTCTGCGTGACACCCGCGGCCAGGACATCGACGGTGCCTGCGGTCAGCTCGCTGCCAAGGAGCGGTAGTTACTTCAGCGCATCCTTGATTGCGTCCACGAAGTAGTCCAAATCAGCGGGCTTACGGGCCGTGATGAGCTTGAAGCCGTTGGCATCATCCACATGCAGCTGCTCATCGACGTAATGACCGCCGGCGTTTTCGATATCGGCGGCAATATAGCGGCAGGGAGCGGCGGTCTTGCCGGCAACCAGTCCAGCGTTGACCAGCAGCCATACGCCATGGCAGATCGCGGCAATCGGCTTGCCCTCATGCGCGAACTCTTGTGCCAGCGTAACAGCATCCTCGTTGACGCGAATACGATCCACATTGCAAGTGCCGCCGGGCTCCACCAGCAGGTCATAATCAGAGGCCTGCACATCGCTCAGCAGCGCGTCGGGTGTCAGCGTCTCGCCTTCGTAACGGTCGTGCTGCACGGTCTCACACGGGTCCAGCGTGGTGGCGGCAAGCGTCACCTGAGCTCCGGCAGCCTTGAGGTCACGCAGCGGGCGCGTCAGCTCAGTTTCCTCAATGCCCTAGTTGTTGACGATAATCAGAACCTTGCTGTTCTCCACAGCCATAGTGGTCTCCTTCACGCGATTGGGATTGTTCCACTGGCTATTCTCTCACGGTTCGGGCCGCTATGCGCCTGCTTTGCCGACCGCATATAGTGGTAATTCTCATATTCCAGAAACGACTGCTTCCCATGTAACGGGCGGTAGGTAGTCTGAAAAGTTGTAAAGCAAAGCCAAACAGGGAGTGAAGCATGTCGTTGGCGGTACGAGTCATCCCATGCCTGGATGTTGACGCCGGTCGTGTGGTAAAAGGTGTGCATTTCGAAAACCTCAAGGATGCCGGCGATCCGGTGGAATTGGCCGCCGAATACTACCGTCAGGGTGCCGATGAAATCACCTTCCTGGATGTGACCGCCTCCAGTTCCCACCGCAATACGATGATCGACGTGGTCTCCCGTACTGCCGAGCAGGTGTTTATTCCGATGACCGTGGGCGGCGGCGTGCGCACGCCCGAAGATGTCGATTCGCTGCTGCGCTGCGGCGCGGACAAGGTCGGAGTGAACACCGCCGCCATCAACGATCCGTCGTTGATCAGCCGCGTGGCCGACCGCTTCGGTAACCAGGTGCTGGTACTGTCCGTTGATGCCCGCCGTGAACAGGGCGAACAGCATACCCAGTCCGGCTTCGAGGTCACCACGATGGGTGGCCGCAAATCCACCGGTATCGACGCAATCTGGTGGGTCAAACGAGCTGAAGAGTTGGGCGCTGGCGAGATTCTGCTGAACTCGATGGATGCCGACGGCACCAAAGAAGGCTTCGATCTTGAAATGATTCGCGCAGTGCGCAAGGAAGTCAAGATTCCGATTATCGCCTCCGGTGGTGCCGGCAAGGTCGAGGATTTCCCTCCTGCCATCGAGGCCGGTGCGGATGCTGTGCTGGCGGCTTCCGTGTTCCATTACGGAATTCTGACCATCGCCGATGTTAAGGCCGAACTCAAGAAGCACGGTTACACCGTTCGATAAAACGCATACACCTTATTGCTCCTGCTGGCGGGAGCTGTCACGCGTAGCGTGACTGAGGATGGTCCACATAAAGAAGACAAATATGACAGACACTATATACGACAATTCCACTGAACTCGACCCCCGCATCGCCGCACGCCTCAAGCGCGATGCCAAAGGTTTGGTCGCCGCAGTCGTGCAGCAGTACGACACCCACGAGGTGCTGATGGTCGGCTACATGAACGATGAGGCTCTGCGCCGCACGCTCACCACCGGGCGCGTGACCTTCTGGTCCCGTTCCCGTCAGGAATACTGGCGCAAGGGCGACACCTCCGGCCATGTGCAGTACGTCAAGGGTGTGTCCTTGGACTGCGACGGCGATGCACTGCTGGTTGAGGTCGATCAGGTCGGTGCCGCCTGCCACACCGGCAAGCGCAGTTGCTTCCTCGAAGGAGGCCCTCTGCCCGTGGTCGAAGGTCATCGTCCGGTCGAGCAGTAGAGTTGGTTCCTTTCTCTGGCTCCCCTCTCTGAGGCTGAACCGTCAAGAAAACGCGGAGGCGTTTTTAGGCGAAGGCGAACGACAGTGAGCAAAATATAATCAGCCGGAGGCCGTCCTCTCTTGCGACGAGCTGTCAGCACAGCTGACTGGGGGGAGCTTCATCGGCAGTAGAATAAACGTCATCAACGCAAGTAAAGGAGCGAACATGAGCGAATGCAGCGTCGAACACCTGAAGTGGGGTGCCACCTGGCCCAGTCGCGAACAGTTTCACGAGCTTGCCGATGCCGGCTATCGTGTGGTTCCCATCGTGCGTCGTTTGCTTGCCGATTCGCTCACCCCGGTCGGCTTCTACGAGCGTCTTGCTGGCGGCCGTTCCGGCACATTCATCCTCGAATCCGCGGAATATGGCGGCACGTGGAGCCGATACAGCTTCATTGGCGTCAACTCGATGGCTCAACTGCGTTCCAACAATGGTCAGGCCGACTGGCTGGGCAAAGTCCCTGTCGGCGTGCCCACCGAAGGTGACGTGATCGAGGTCGCTCACGCCGCTCTGAAGGCCCTCAAAGCCCCGCATGTGGCGGGTCTGCCGAACCTGACCAGCGGTCTGGTCGGCACAGTCGGTTGGGATGCGATTCGTCATTGGGAACCGACCTTGCGCGCCGAGGCCCCGGATGAGACCGGTCAGCCGGAAACCGTGCTTGCCCTGGCCACCGATATCGCCGTGGTCGACCACATATCCGGTTCGGTATGGCTCATTGCCAACGCGGTCAACGTGGACAACAAGTCGACCCGAGCCGACGCCGCCTACAACGAAGCCGTCGCCCGACTCGACCAGATGCAGCGTGACGCTGCCACGCCGGCTCCTGACGAGTTTCGTGTCAATATTCTGGACGAAACGGTTGCTCAGCCTGAGTTGCGTTTCCGTACTGAGAAAAGCCACTACGAGCAGGCCGTCGAACGTGCCAAGCAACATATCGTGGACGGCGATGTGTTCCAGGTGGTCATCTCCCAGCGTCTCGACATCGATTCGCCCGCCGACCCGTTCGACGTCTACCGTGTGCTGCGTACGCTGAACCCGAGCCCCTACATGTATTTCATGGCGTTGACCGACGCGCAGGGCCGTGATTTCAATGTCATCGGCTCCAGCCCGGAAACCCTTATCAAGGTAGACAATGGCCACGCGATGACCTTTCCGATTGCCGGTTCTCGCCCGCGTGGTGCCACCCCGGAGGAGGACGAGAAGTTCGCCAAGGAGTTGCTTGCCGATCCGAAGGAACGCAGCGAGCACATCATGCTCGTGGATCTGTCCCGCAACGATCTGAGCAAGGTGTGCGTGCCACAGTCCGTGGAAGTCGTACAGCTCATGGATATCAAGCGTTTCAGCCACATCATGCATATTTGCTCGACGGTCACCGGTAAGGTCGACCCGTCGCTAACCGCCTTTGACGTGTTCAAGTCCGCGTTCCCTGCAGGCACGCTCTCCGGAGCTCCCAAGCCGCGCGCGGTGGAAATCATCGACGAACTGGAACCGGCCGATCGTGGTATCTACGGCGGTACCGTCGGCTACTTCGATTTCTCCGGCAATATGGATATGGCCATCGCCATTCGTACCGCGTTCCTGTGCGATCATGAGGCGAGCGTGCAGGCTGGTGCCGGCATCGTGCTCGACTCTGTGCCTGCCACCGAATGGCAGGAGACGCGCAACAAGGCCGAAGCCAGCGTCGAATCCATCCAGATTGCCGCCCAGCTGCGCGAGCTGTGAGATAGACGGACATGGGAAGCCCATACAGAAAAACTGTATGGGCCAAGCATTTCATAAGTCATGCGACTGCGGTGTAAGCCATCGAAACAAGCGATTGAGAAGTCTCACGCTGGGAGACCGATATGGCACATCATCTGACTGAAGCAGGGCATGAAAACAGTCGAAGCACACGCCGACGCTTCGAACGGATACTTGCTGTTGCAGTGATTGTGATGCTTGTTCTAGGTGGTGTGCTGGCTGCACGTCACCTGGCCCGAGTACTGCCCATGTCATTAACGGCTGGCGTAACACAGGTGGCGGGTTTGCTGGCGGGAACACCGGACCCAACCTCAGCGGATTCGGCTGCATCGGAATCAGATATCATGCCGACTGATGAGGCGAATCGCAAGTATTCGAAAGCCGCCAGCACGGTTGATTTCAACGGCAACGGTGTGGACGACTATGCAGATATTGTTACCGGTGCCCGTAAGGATGCCGAAAATCACCCGGCCTATGACTCCGACTACTATCAGGGCGGTGACATCGTGGTCTTCCAGCACGTCAAGCATATCGGCGTCATCTCGGACAAACGCGACAAGAATGGCACCCCGTACGTGATTCACAATATGGCCCAGAAGCAGCGCGAGAATGACTACTTCTCATTCAAGAAGCACATGACGGTCACCGGGCACTACCGTTTTGACGCGTCGAAAGTACCGCAGAGCGTGCTCAAGGCTTGGCAGTGACAGCTGAGATGGTACTGGCACTACCGGCACTGGCTGCGGCCCCATCAGCCGAATCGACGTCAGTTGCTTTCCCGCCATCGATCACCAGTCGCAGATAATCGCGGTCGGCGGACTTGCGATGCGGCACGAACCGGCTGATGATGGAGTCCTTTTTGCCGCGGTTTTTCACATACAAGAAGCCGAACACGGAGAACACGACCGCGCCGATGAAGTTGACGATGAGATCTTCCATCGTGTCGATCAGGCCGATATCGAGATAGCCGCCGAGGTCCAGATCCTGGCCGTTGACTGTAACCTGTGTGATGTCGCTGATATGAATCGCGTGATTGGTGTGCGTGGGGTCGAGCATCACCGAGCTGATGGAATGCACAATGGCGTCTTTCTGCATGTCAAACCCGAATAGCTGGTCCATGCCGAATTCGAAGAACTCCCAGATTACGCCGATGGTCATGGAGAAGCAGAAGGAGACAATCGCCAGATACAGAGGCGAAAGCTCAAACTTCACCCGGTCGGATCGGTTGAGCAGGTCGACCAATGAGAAGCCGATCGCCGCGGCGAGGAAGCCGTTCATCGTGTGCAGCACCGTGTCCCAGAACGGGAAGATCTCATAAAACGAGCTGATCTCACCAAGAATCTCGGCCGAGAACGCAAACACTAGCACGATGACTTCGAGCACCGAAGGCAGCTCGATGCGGAACTGCACCTGGATAAATGCCGGTGCCAACAGCAGCAGTAACGTAAGGATGCACAGAAATACGTTCTCATAATTGCCGTTGAAGAATTGGAGTATGGCCATGGCGAGCACCAGCATGCGCAGCACCACATAGACCGCGAACGAGCTCTTGTGCTCGCGGATTTCCATGCCCATAGCTTGGCTCATGGTTTTCCAGCGTGCATGCAGCGACGGCTTGCGCGGCTTGCCTTGCTGTGGCTGACCGGACTGGTCGTTCTGCAGGTTGGCGTATGTTGTCGTTTGCTTCCGCGATTGTTTCTCGGTCATCCTCGCCTCTTTCTCGCACTGTTCTCGCGCCAGTCTATCCGATTTACAAGAAAAAGCATTCATCTGGGGCTCTTGAGTCAATTCTGTAATGCATTGCAGCCATGCTTTTCGTTTACTAGATGGATTCGTTCGTCCGCATGAATCGAATTTGACCCTTAAGAGCATATGATGCATAAATACATGGAAAGGAGAAGTTGATGACTCCGATTGAACTCTCGACCCGTCGTCGAGTTACAGGTCTGACCTCGGACGAGTTCGCTAGGCTGTTCGTTTCACTGCAGCGCGAGGTGGACGGCGAGGCCGCGCAATGGAGCGCTACGGATGTCGAATCCTGGGAGCTGGTTGGCCCGCCGGTGACTGCCGAGCAGCATCTCATCGACACGTTTGCCGCGGCCAATGAATTCGTGTCCACGCTGGCCGATCGGCTTTACCACACGATTATGCCGGTTACGGAGGATTCGGTCATCACCGCATACTCCGATGACATCACGTTCTGGGGTTCCCATCCAGATCTCGGCGGTGTGCCGCACGCGCTCTGGAACATCGCCGCATTGCAGGCGGCGGAATGGGCTCGCAAGGAGACTGGCATCACTTGCGAACTGGATGTACGCAAGCCGTTGGTGTGAACTTTGGAATTCGAAATCGCCGCGAGAAGCGAATGTCGTTTTTGAACATTTGCTTGTGCTGCCGATTATTGAAGTGACTCATTGAGATAGTCGCGCAGTACCAAGGCATGATTGACTTGCGGGTCTTTGGCCGCATACAGCAGCGTCACGTCGGGATGCTCCGCGCAGATACAGCGCAGGTCTTCGACGGCGGTATTGGCGTCAAGTTCGGCAACGTACCGGGCTTGGAATTCCGCGAATTTCGCGGGGTCATGGCCGAACCATTTGCGTAGCGAGGGAGAAGGGGAGACGGCCTTCAGCCACAGGTCCAGGGCCGCGCGCTCCTTTGTCATGCCGCGCGGCCACAGGCGGTCCACCAGCACGCGGAACCCGTCCGATGCCGCCGGCTCCTCATATATGCGTTTGATTGCAATCCCCATATATTCCATGATTGGCGCGTGCTCATAGAAAGTCAAGAGGCGGCGCACGGCAAGGAGCAATCCGTTGCTGCGGGAATGTAGAGAACCATTGAGATTGCGAGTCTGCATGAGCCGTTGAAATTCATTTGACGGTTGCCGAGTTGACGGATTCCATTCACTCACGCTATGTATAATTATGTGTGAGCTGGATATTTGCGCGGGAACGTCGCAAGTAAGGCTCACCACAACTCAAGAATAATCGAACAGTATTGTCAGCAATTTCAGTAGTTCCATGCATACATGTACTAAGGAGCAACTATGAGTTTGATCGATGATGCGAAGGATCTTGCCAAACAGGCCGGCAGCAAAGTTGCCGATACGGCCCGCGATATCAAAGACAAGGCTACCGACAAGGCCTCTGACCTGGTGGACAAGGCCGGGGATGCGCTCGACGAGGCCAAAGCCAAGGCGGATGTCGCCAAAGCCGAGGCCGCCAAGAAGGCCACCGAGGTCAAGAACGACGCCAAGGAGGCTCTCCGCGAGAATGCGGAGAACTGATTCGTGGCTTTGATCCCGCAATGAGTGCGAGGGGCGGTGACGTTCGGTTATCATCATCCGAACGTCACCGCCCCTCGCGGTTTATTATCTGTTTGCCGGCCTTCTATTGACCTATGAATGGGGATGGACGGCATTCCAATCAAATATGGCTTTTTTATTGTGTTGTATCTATTGTTCGGATATACGCAATCCGCAATGCAAAGAACCGGAGCTGGAACCCGGAACAAAATGCAATCGTTCAATCAGCGTTGATTGGCCCACGGCATGGATAGATCGTCTTCGCTGTCAGACGCTTTTCTGCGTTTCCGCCACCATTGTTGCAGGAAGTAAATGCCGTAACAGACCACGATGAACACGAGCTCAGCCACAAGCGCGAACCGTTGCTCCACATCGAAAATCACCAATATGAACGATGCGGTGCACAGGATGAACGCCGCCCAGGAAACATAAGGGTAGCCAGGCGTGCGGTATTTGAGTTCATCAGCGGAATGGCCAGATGCCAGCCAACGGCGGCGGAACACAATCTGACAGTAAGCGATGGCAATCCACACTACCACGGCGGACAGGCCGGACAGCGCCACCAGCACCAGATACACGGTCGAAGCGGCGATCACGGAAGACAGGAGAGCCAACAGGCCGCCGGCCATTGCGGCGCACAAGGCGAGCATCGGCACACCGCAACGGTTCGTCTTGGCAAACCAGCGTGGAATCATGCCCTCGTTACCCATCGACCACACCATGCGCGTGGAAGCGTACAGGCCGGAATTCGAGGCGGAAAGCACGGCCGTGAGCACCACGAAATTCATGATGTCGCCCGCATAGGGGATGCCGATGCTGTTGAACACGAGCACGAACGGGCTTTCGCCCACGCCGGCCTGGCGCCACGGAATCAGCGCGCACATCACGGTGATCGAGCCGATGAAGAACAGCACCAGACGCCACAGCGTGGTGTGGATGGCTTTCGGCACGGCGGTTTCCGGGTCGCGCGTCTCGCCGGCGGTCACACCAATGAGCTCGGTGCCGGAGAACGCGAAGTTGACGGTCAGAATCGTCGCGAACACCGGCACGAAGCCGTTGGGAAAGATGCCATCTTTGACGAGATTGCCGAACATCGGCGCATGCTGATATCCGGCGATAGGAATAATGCCGAAGATGGCGAGTAGACCGATGATGATGAACGCGCAGATGGCGAACACCTTAATTGAAGCGAACCAGAATTCCGCCTCGGCGAAGAATCGGACGGACAGGGCATTCAAGGTAAAGATGAGGATGATGCACGCCGCGCTCCATACCCATGTGGGGCTGTCCGGAAACCATCGTTGCATGAGCAGACCGGCGGCGGTGAATTCGGAGCCGAGAGCCACCGTCCAAGTGAGCCAATATTGGATCGCGATCACGAAACCGGTGCCGGGGCCGATGAACTTTTCGGCATACACATGGAAGGAACCGGTCACCGGCATGGCCACGGAGAGCTCGCCGAGCGTGAGCATGACCAGATAGACGATGAGCGCACCAATGCTGTACGCCAGAATCGTACCGATCGGGCCTGCCTGCTGAATGGTATATCCGGAGCTCAGGAACAGACCGGTGCCGATCACGCCGCCCAACGAGATCATTTGCAGGTGGCGGGATTCCATGCCGCGCTTCAGGTTCGTGTGCAGAGCGTGTTTATTGTGCTGGCCAGTCGGCTCAGTTGACTGCTCGCCTAATGCGCTCGATTCGTCTGCCTGATTTGGCTTATGCTGCGGGGCATCCATCCTAATCCGCGTTTCCTGTTGCGAGGACGGCGACTGCTTTGCCATGTCGGTATCGGGCTGACTCATGCTTCTCTCTTTGCCATGCGTGCGTTCCGTGGACGTCATCGTGACGGCCCGAAATAGTATACCCGCACCGAGGATATAGTTGCGCCGGGCGATGCATTGAGCCAAATTCAGTTTCGAGGGGCTGATTTCGTGCTTGTCGGAGGTCTACTCCCGTTTCAAGGGGCTGGTCAACTGCCAGATCGCGGATAGAAATGGCATTACTCCAACGTCATTCCGTTGTTTTTGACCAGTAGCTACTTTGGCATCAGCCCCTCGAAATGGAGATAGATGTTCCGCAAAGTCAAAATCAGCCCCTCGAAACGGAGATGGGCACTTTGCAGCGTCTACTTCACCTTCTGAATGCGCAGCACGAACACGGCGGCGCACACGGCCATGATGATGGAGATGGCGAATGCAGGCGTAAAGCTCCGGTCGCGGTCTTTACCGTCGAGGTGATGGTGGGGCCCACCGCCTGGCCGAGCGTGGTGGCCAGGTTGAGGATGCCGAGGTCCTTACCGGCCTCTTCCTTGTTCGGCAGCACGTCGACGTTGAGCGCTTGGTCGATGGCCGAGTACACGCCGTAGCCGAAGCCGGCGATGCCCGCATACAGGTACATGCCCGTGACGCTTGGCATGATCCACGGCATCGCGGTGCCAATCGCGAACAGCAGCGAGGCGATGATGACTAGTACCTTGCGCGCGTGTGCATCTTGTCGGAGATCGGGCCGGAGATCAGCGAAGCGCTCAGGGAAACGACCATGGTGATGATGGACATGGTGGCGATGGTGCCGGCAGCCTCGGTCTTGGTTTGGTGCACGTAATCCTCGACGATGTAGAGTTGGTACACGGAGATCATCTGGTAGCTGAGCAACATGCACACTCGGCAGCCGAACGCCTTGTAGAAGTCACGCGAGGTGGAGAACTTCGGGAAGTGGAAGGAGACAGCGAGATCCTTGAGCGTCATCTTGGTGCGTTCCATGTCCTTTGAGGATTCCTAGCGCGGCCAGATGGCAAGCGCCACGAATCCGAAAGCCAGCATGATCACGGCGCCGATGATGAAGCCGGCTTGCGCATTGTTGATCATGCGAGAGCCTATCATGGTGCCGATGGGCTGGCCGGCGACCATGCCGCCGCCATAGAAAGAGGAGACGGTGCCTCACGATTCGCCGCACCCATCAGCCGCATTCGTGCCGGCCTACAGATACATGACCATACGCAGATTGCAGCCAGCTGGTGCAAGGCGGGAATGTGAAGTCATTGTGCGTTTGCTTCGCGAAGCCGCGCAATGCCGGATTCAAAGCAGCTGCTCATCATTGCTATGGATGCGGGACTGAATGGTCACTTCTCTTGGACCGCCGGTCTCACTGGGAGCTAGCGCGTCACCGTCGTTGTTCCAGAAGCGCAATGCGCCTTGTCGGGTCTCATCGTTGACGGATAGCAAGAGATCTCCCTCAAATAGTGTGCGTGCTGTGCGATGCTCCGAACGAGCATCTTGATGTTCTGCACGAAGCATGAGGTTCCTGCCCCAACGATCCGGCATGCAGTCTTGAAAGATGCGATGCATCGCATTATGCTCGGCCGGGAACGTTCCGGGGGAGGGGGCATCTCTGGACAGAGGGATACTGCGTTTGAAGAGCGCATATAGGCCGTATCGTATGTGAAATTTGCCGATTCGATGCCGCGCCTGATACTGGTGAATAATTTCCCGACGGTGACGTCTGTGCCGTTGAACTGCAGGGTGACGATTGCTTCCATGATGTGTTGCGCCTCCTGCTGTACTATCGAATACGTTTCGGAGTGTCTTCGTCGGCGCGTAATTTGCCGATATCTGTGTTAAGAGGGTCCGTCGCTTGCTGTACGCCGTCCAGCAGTCCAAGCAGACGAGCAATGCGGAGGAAGTTCTCAAAGCTGCCATTACCCGTACGCAGCATTTTGGTGACCGTTGGCATGGATAATCCAGCCCGCTCGGCCAGCAAGGCTACGGGAATGCGCTGTTGTCTGCGCGCCAAATCGAGGTTGGCGGATATCTGACGCATCGCCCGACTGACCGGGATTGGTGTGCGTGTCGGCATATTGGCACCTCCTATCCCAAATTTATATAAAATTTGTATGGACTAGCCTTATGCGGAGGTTACGCCAATATACGACAAGAACGAACCAACGTCAGCCCGGAATCTTTTCGACGATGGTGTTCAAGGTGTCGAAAGTCTCATCGATTTGGTCCACTACCTGCTTGCCCTGGTTGACCATTTCGGTGATCTGTTCCGTGCGGGGTTGCGGCAGCGCATAAATCGACGTCTTGACGCGCTTCAAGACCGCACCGGCGTCGGACAGGTCCTGCTTGATGGAAGCGATTTTGGGAATGGAAAGCGTGCCGTCGGAGAAGTTCATGCCGGACAGCAGCTCTTCGATATTGAAGTCCACCAACGTGCCCTGCGCGGCACTGTCGATTTTGGGCAGGGCGTTGGTCGCGGCGTCGGCGGCCGCGCCCAGCATGCCGCGCACCGCTTTCACGTCCGAACCGTAATATGGCACGTATTCGGCGGCCTGCCATAGCGCGCCCTGGGTTTCGTCGTGCGCCGTGACGATGTGACTGCCAGCGCTGTCCATCTGCTCAAGCGCCTGCTTGAAGTCGCCCTGCCCGACGGATTGCTGTGCTTCAGCCGCATATTCGCCCGCCTGCTGCGCCTCGCCGATCACCCGTTGTACCGACTGCCAGAATAGCCAGCCGGAAACGCCCACCGCCAGCAGAATAGCGACCAGTATTGCAATAACAACAGTGCCGATATGTTTGCGCTTAGCCATAAGACCAATGTACCTGCCACTCTGACCAGTATTATTTACGGATTAGCATCGTGGCCTGGGCCTCATTCTGGCTCATCGGTATGTTATTGGCGATGCGTAGCGGTGGTTATGCAAGTGTCTTTTGATTAGTGCATTCGCTTTTCCGGAACGGGATTGCCGATTCTGCAGGAACCTATTCCGGTAGGTATGATTGTTTGCAATGAGGAGGTTGACATGACGGAACAAGAGATCCGTGCGATGAGAGTGGCGGAAGCCGTCCATTCTGCCCGTATGGAAGGCGGCGATGTCACATCCTCGTTTTTTGCAGACGTGCGCGACTATATCGAAGAACAAATAGACGCACACGAATTGGTTAATCGTACACGTCGCCGATACGGTCTGGAATCCGTATGATTGAACTGCCCGAAACCTTTGAACCCATATCTGATTTCCGGCACAAATGTACTGCGCAATCTTATCGGTGCCACAACCGTTACAGAACTTGAAGCGGCTGAAAACGATCTTGTATCTGCCAGAATGTTGGAATTCCAATCGAATCCTCCTGTCGCTCAAGGTACTTTGCGGCAACTGCAGCAGATCCATCGACAATTATTTCAGGATATATACGACTGGGCCGGTCAAATCAGAACAGTAGATATCGCGAAGGGAAGCAGCCAGGTCTTTCAGTCGCTTGCATTTTTTGATGTTGGCGTGCAATACGCCGAACGAATGCTTAAAGAAGATCACTTGTTGCAAGGTCTGGATCGCGAGACGTTTGTTGAACGTATCAGCGTGCATTATGACAATTTCAGTATCCTTCACCCTTCAGAGAGGGTAATGGTCGCGCACAAAGATTGTTTGGAACCTTGTTGTACGCGATGCAGGTTGGAGATTGAACTGGCATATGGTCTCCAAACAAGAAAACGATCGAGCGTCACAAATCGCTAAGGAAACTGCGGATGAATCGTCACTTGTAGCCATGTTCACGCGAATTGTGCTGGCCTTTTTTGGGAAGAAAGACCGATGGCGGCAAGTGTGCGATGGGAGTCGTACGCATCGTCCTTGCGGATGATGCGCAGGTTCATTCCTTTGCCCGATGGATAGTTTCGGCGAATCGAGGTAGCATGGAGCTACCGTCATGCGATTGCCTGACATGTTGTTGCGTTTGCGGCCGCTGAAGGGTGAAATAGCGGCGGACATTGCAACGCGCGGGTCTGGGGGCAAGGCATCCTTGCCTTTGCCTTCAGGCCCGCCTTTCGTGAAGGGTGGATTATGCCAGTTATATCGGCTACGAATCTCTCGATCGGGTACAAGGGTTCCCCAATCGTCAGCAACATTAACCTGCGGTTGAGCACGGGTAGGATCATCTGTCTGCTTGGGGCAAACGGCGCGGGCAAAACCACGTTGATGAAGACGCTACTCGGACGGATAAAGCCCGTGAGCGGAGAGGTCACGTACACAGGGACGAACATCAACGAGATGTCCGCGGCGATAGACCATCCCAGTTTCTTTCCCTACCTGTCTGGTAGGGAGAACGTCGAGGTGGTCTCCGCGTTCTGGGGTCTGGACGTGGACCCGGAGACGGCGTTGAACAATGTGGGCATCAACCACGCGGCGCATGGACGGAAGGCGAAGGACTATTCGACGGGTATGAAGGAGCGTCTGGAGCTGTGTCTCGCCCTTGTGCCGCATCCGAGGTTTCTGTTCCTCGATGAGCCGCAGAACGGATTGGATCCCGATGGCATAGCCTCCTTGTCCGAAACGCTTCGCGCCTATCGGGACAGGGGGAACTGCGTCGTCATCTCCACGCATCTGCTTCATGAGATTCAGGGAGTCCCGGATGAATGCATCGTGATTCGACATGGCCGGGCCGCGCAATTCACGGATCTGACCGGGGTAAACCTCGCGGACCTGTATCAGGGGAGGTAAAGGTGAGTGCCGTTTCTCCTGTTCGCGCGTTGGTCGCCTATTACTGGAACGTATGGTATTTTCTCGCCGCGGTGTTCGGAGCCGTGGCGTCCCTTCTGCTGGGTTCGTGGATTTCAGGCGCGGCGAACGGAACCCCGATAACCGGAGGGTATTGCGTCTATTTCACCGCCACCCAGCCGTTGATCTGTCTTTCGCTGCTCTTCGCATGCGATGCCAGGGTCGCGAAGGCGCACTACGGTGGCCTGCCGCGCCACGTGTATTCCGCGTGGACGCCATGCTCGCTCAGGGCCGTGTTCCGGGCCCTGATCCTGACCTCCGTGAACCTGATTGGCGTACTGTGCTTCGACGCCATCATGGTCCTGACGGGTACCAGAATTCACCCGCATCTGGCAGCTGTCCTGTGCTTCGTCGTGCTGCAGAGCCTTGCGACCTCCCTGATCTACTCGATCGTCGAGATCGCCGCCGATCCCAGAACCGCCGGAATCGTCTCGGCCATCCTTTGCTATGCATGGATTCTCTTGCCGGGCGACCTTCCCGACTATGCGACGCCCTACGTCGCGAACGCCCTACGGACCGTCGGACTGAACCTGAACGGCACCGTGATGTCGCCGGCGGAAGCGGCGAGTCGAGCGTCCGTCGGCCCCGTGATGGTCGTCGTCCCGATCGTGGTGCTTTTGGTCGCCTATGTGCTGTTGAGCCGGTTCCGTCGCGAAGGAGTGGAGAGGAAATGAAGTCCCTATTGCGTATTGAGCGTGTGGCGGTGATCCGCTGGTCGACGCTCGCCTTCATGGCCGTGCTGCTGTTTCCGTTGTTCTTTTTGCGTTACGGGAACACGGGTGCGGTGGTGCAGTCGGCGATGGTGATGGCGCTTCCCGTAACCGCGGCCGGTCTCGTCTTCTCCCATGCGCGGGTGCCCTGCTCGTACCGTTCCTTCAGCATCCACGACCGGCTCCTGCTTCGCTTCAGCGTGAAGTCGCTGTCGCTCGGCGTCGTGATCAACGTCTGCCTGACTTTGCTGTACGGGCTTGCCGTCGGGTTCGTCGTCAACGAAACGCTTTCGTCGCGTACCATTCTGATGCTTGCGTTCACCGCCGTCGTTCTTTCCCTGGCATGCTTCGTTCTGCGGCTCTGGGTCAGTCCTCTCGTCGCCTGGAACGTCGTCGCCTTCTTCATCGTCGCCGGACTTACGGTGAGTTCCGGCATGTTCGAGGACGCGCCGATGCTGTACGCCGTCATACCAACCACATGGGTGTTGAACGGGGTGAAATTCGCCGGTTACGTGATTCCGGTCGGCGTCGCCATCGCCGCGATAAGCGCATGTCTGCTGTTCAAGGCGGTGAAACGTGTCTGACCGAAGCCGTATACGGGTGCACTGTTTCGGATCGTAATCGTCCGGCAGCCAGCTTTCTCACCGTATTCCGTTGCGGGAGTGAGCCTGCCGCTTTCCGCTGATCCCGCCATACAGAGTCGACTCCGCACGTCGCGAGTCTTCGCCGAACACTATCATTGGTGGCGCAGAGGTTGTGTGGGAATGGCCGTGACAGGGGAGGGGTATTGGGCAATCTTCGGGTGCCGCGTTCGGCGCGTGGCCGTGTGATGGCGGCGGCCGGCATGGTGATGGTGGGGTCGTTGGGTATCCAGACGTCGTCGTCCCTGTCGGCGTCGTTGTTCGGCGCGTTGGGACCAATTCCGGTCAGTTCGATGCGCATGCTGGTCGCCGCAATCGTCATTCTCGCACTCACCCGCCCGAAACTGGCTGGCCGGTCGAAAGGCGAATGGCTGGGCATCGTGGTCTACGGGCTTGCGATGGCGGCGATGAACGTCTGCCTGTACTCGGCCATCGACCGCATTCCGATGGGCGTGGCCGTCACCCTGGAATTCCTCGGACCCTGCGTGGTCGCCCTGGCCGGTTCGCATCACTGGCGCGAGGGCCTGTGCGCGGTGGTCGCGCTGGTGGGTGTGGGCTTGATCTCGTTTACGCCGGGCGGCTACTTCAATCCGGCCGGCTACCTGTTCGCGCTGGGCTCGGCCGTGTGCTTCGGCCTGTACACGCTCTTCGCCGACCGGGTCGGCAAGGCAGGCACCGGGCTCGACGGGCTCGCCCTGTCGGTCACGGTTGCGGCGCTGGCCACTTCGCCGGTATCCATCACTCGCGCGCCGCATGTGTCGGCCGCCCAGTGGGGCGTCATCGCAGCCTCGGCGGTGCTGGGAGTTGCGATTCCCTACACGATGGACACGTTGTCCGGGCGTATCACGTCGGCGCGCGTGGTCGGCACGCTGTTCTCCATCGACCCCGCCATGAGCGTGATTATCGCCGCGCTGATATTGCGACAGACCATCACCGCGGTGGCCGTGATCGGCGTCATCGTCGTCTCCCTCGCGGGTGCCCTGCTGGTGTGGTCATCCGGCGGCGATGCCGTAAACGGATGATTCTTGTCATACGATTGCTTGACAGCATGTTGTGAATGCTTGAGCCCCGCTCATACCATTCAAATATAATGGTTTTTCGCATGATTCGTTAGCGTTGACGGATCCCCCAATAAGGAGGTAATCATGTCAGATCCTCGCGTTGAAGGCGGAAGATTGTCGGTCGCGCCCGAGGCCGTATATACGGGTGCTCTGGTGATGTTCTTCAGCAATCTCGCTATGCCGGACACCGATCCGCAGGGCAGGCCCATAGTGCTGTGGTTCAACGGTATCATCGCCGTCTGCGCCCTGATCTGGGGATTGGCGGAGACGATGCGCGTCCGTAAGGAATACCCGTGGCGGTGGGCGCGCACGCTGTTCTACGACGTCCTGATTCTCGTCGGGCTGCTCATCCGTAATTTCGATTGGACCCGGCTCGTCGTGCTGGTCGCACTGGTGCTATACGCGATTGTTACGGAGAAAACGGCGGCGGAACCGCGCCGGTCCTGACTGCAAGACGATGATGAACCGTCAGCGTCACAGGATTCTCGCGGTATGCGCACGGTGGTCGACATCGACACGGCCGCCGGCAGCGGGCGCATGATTATTTCACGTCGCAGACGGTGAAGGCGAAGCTGGTGAGGGTGCCGGTGGATTTGCCGTCGGCGAGGAGCTGATTGATGTCGGGCAGGTCCTTGTTGTCGCTGGTCTGGTTGAGGGCGTATTGGGTGCCGTCGGGCGCGGTGAAGCGCATGACGGGATCGCCTTTGCTGTTGTGCGTGCAGCTGACGGTGCCGTGGTCGACGGTGAGGGGCCATGTGTGGCCGAGTTGGTCGGCGCTGATGTCCTGTGGGTTGCTGGTCGCGGTGATTTTCTTGCTGCCGTTGGTAGGGTAGTTTTCGGGGTGTTCGATGCCGTCCATGCAGGCGGTCAGTCCCAGGGCCATGATGGCGGCGAGGCCGGTGGCGGTGATGGTTTGGATGGCGTGTGTCGTGTTGGTCATGCTGGTTTCCTTTGTCGTGTTCGGTGGTGGTCGGGGTGCTTGTTCGTCTGCTGTCAATGCTGGTCGGGGTGTTCCTCGATGAGGACCATGTAGCCGTCCTCCAATGTGGGGTCCATGGGATGCGCGTCGGCGGGCGGGGTGTCGGTGATGACGCGGTAGCGTACGCCGCGTGCGGCGGTGACGGCGTTGGCGACGATCATGCCGGCCGGTGGCGGGGTGTTGGATGGCTGGGTGAGCCAGACACGGCCCGTGGCGTGTTCGGTGAGGTGTTCGGTCGGCCCGTCGTAGCGGATGCGGCCTTGGCGCAGGACGAACACGTATGGGCAGGTCTGGGCGATGTCGTCGAGGATGTGGGTGGACAGGATCACGGTGCGGTCGCCGCCGAGGCCGGCGAGCAGCGTGCGGAAACGCATGCGTTCCTCGGGGTCGAGTCCGGCGGTGGGTTCGTCCACGATGATGAGCCGGGGATCCGCCATGAGGGCCTGGGCGATGCCGACGCGGCGGCGCATGCCTCCGGAGAAGCCGCCGATGCGCCGGTCGGCCACGTCCGTGAGCCCGACCCGTTCGATGAGCTCATGCGCCTGGCGCATGCGCTTTCGCGTGTCGTCGATGCCTTTGAGGACGCCCACGTAGTCGAGGAATTCGAGCGGGGTGAGCTGCGGGTAGGGTTCGATGTCCTGCGGCAGGTAGCCGAGCGTGCGTTTGAGCGCACGGCGGGTCCTCTCGTCCTTCAGATCGTGGCCGTCCATGAGTACCTGGCCCGATGTGGGGCGGATGATGCCGGCGAGGATGCGCATGAGCGTGGTCTTGCCTGCGCCGTTCGGCCCGATCAGACCGACCATGCCGTGCGGCAGGTCGCAGGTCACGTCGTCCAGCGCGCGGGGCTTCCTCAGGAAGTCCTTGGTCAGGTGGTTGATGGAGATGAACATGACGTCTTCTTTCCGTGTGATGTTTTTTCGGTGGGGGTTCCGCCGGTGCCGTTCAGCGCGTTGTGCGCGGGTGTGCCGAGCACCATCCACCCAACGCCATGAGCAGCATGGCGACGGCGAGCTGCGCGATCAGGGATATGGCCGCGTTGGCGGGCGTGCCGGTGACCGCGAGGATGCCTCCCGTGGCCGGGTAGACGGGGCCGAGCCCGAACCATCCGGCGCCGACGGCGTCGCCGATCACGTTGAGGATGGTGCCGTTGACGGTCGGCACGGGCAGCATCGGCGAGGAGAACACGAGCGCGAACCATGCGAGCACGCCGGTGATGCGCGCGACGATCATGGGCAGGATCGCGCCGAGCAGCGAGGACAGGCTCATCGCGGTCAGCACGGCCGGCCCGGTGATCGCGAGTCCGGCGGCCAATGCCTGTGGTATGGCCCGCCACGAGCCGTGCAGGGTCTGGACGGTGCCGGCGCACTCCAGCAGCAGGAGCGACGGGGCGATGAGGATCAGGAACGCGCCGAACGTGCGAGCCGCGGCCAGCATGGGCGCGGGGATGGGCGTGGAATCCTCCAATTGACCAATGCCAAGTCGGGAGTGCCGCGTGTGGAAGTCGGTGAACGCGGCCATGTAGGCGATCGGCATGAACATGGCCATCGTCTTTGCCATGAACGCCAGATCGCCCGCGCCGTGGTCGTGCGGGCCGGCAGGGGAGATCACGCCCAGCAGAAGCGCGAACAGGGCCAATGGGACGGCCGCGGCCCATAGGGAGCGTTGCCGCCACACGATGATCATGTGGACGCGGATCAATCGCGGGAAGCCGATGTGCATGTTCATATGCTCCTCCTCGCAAGCGTCACGTTGCGTTCCTCGTCGCCCAGCAGATGCCACGCGATCCCGACGGCGATCACGGCGACGGTGAGCGGGATGCCGCGTTGCGCGACCGGGTCGAGCACGTACGGATCCCACAGGAGGGCGAGGAACATCCATACCGCGACCACCGCCATGACCGTGGCCCGCGTGGACGCGGACCACGCGGCGGCCGCGAACCCGGCCGCCCCCACGACCAGCACCGCGCCGGTCGGCGCGATCAGGCTTATCCACCCCGTGTCCTGCGGCCACAGGCCCAGTACGTGCAACGGCGCGAACATGAGCACGGCGCCGGCAAGACCGGACACGGCCGCGAGTGCGAACCGCGTGGCCTGCACGCGCCTCCAACCCACGGGCGTGGACTCGCTCGCCTCGACCAGCGGGTCGCCGGTCAACGCGACCGCCACGCACACGCCCGCGCCGATCACCATCAGCTGGGCGAGCCAGTTCACCACCGTCAGCGTCTGCGTGCGCGACCACACGCCGGATACCATGATGCCGGCGGCCGCCACCGCGATCCCGCAGGCCACGGGCATTGTCAGCAATCCCATGCCGATGCGTCTGGCCTGCGCGCGAATCATTCCCGCCATGCCGTCCCTCCTTGAAGTGCGAAGCTCGACGGCCGTTCCTTATCGTCCGTCACCTGATAGGTAGCGGACGGCAGCCGCATGGTTCACGCGACACGCCGAACGGCCGCCGGAGGCCCGTCGGCTTCAATCCGGTCAGACGGCCGCGGCCGCCATGCGCGCCTCGGACAATCGTCCGGAGAACGCCACCGCCGCCGCGCACGCCATCAGACCCGTGACGGCCAGCAGCGGCTGCCCGAATGGCCGGGTCATATCGATCCAGCCCGCGGCCGGCAGGCCCGTCAGCCCGAGCAGGTCCGTACGGATCACGGCGACCAGCAGCAGGCCGACGCCGAAACCGACGCCCGTGGAGAAACGGATCGCGAGCATCGCGCCCACGCCGGCGACCAGCAGCAGGGGCGACAGCCATCCGACCAGCAGCACGCCGAACGTCCCATACCCCTGCGCGCCCATCACGGCGGTCACCATCAGGCCGAACACGACGTCGCAGGCGAGTATGAACACCAGCCGGACCAGCGTGACCGCCCCCGTACCCAACGGGGTGGCCGACGAGATCATGTCCGCGCGGGAATCCCCGAACGCCATCGTCACGCTCAACAACACGCCGGCCAGCACCATCGAGCAGAACGCGCGGGACACGACCGTCGCACCCCAGCCGACCGCGAAGAACCGCGCCCCCAATCCGGCGAACGCCATCAACGCCAGCGTGGCCGGCACCACCTGCCACGGCACCACCCGCGACTGCCGGCCCAGCAGCAGCATGAACAACCGCAGGCTGCGCGCCCACGACCATGCCGGTCCGTCCAACGGGGAACGCGACGCGCGGATGCGCGCCATCACCGCCGCAGCGGGAGGCGCGTCTCCCGAATGGGATCGTTCCACGGCGTCCAATGCCGCAAGCAGATGCCCGTCGGGCGTCTCGTCCGTCAAACGGTCGATCGTTTCGTCAAGATGATCGGTCATCAGGATTCACCGTTCCTTTCCATCCGCATCGTTTTAGCGGTCGAGTTGCGCGCGCAGCAGACGGCGCGCACGCGAGATACGGGATTTGACCGTGCCTTCCGGCACGTCCGACAAATCGGCGATCTGCCGGTACGACAGGCCGTGCAGCCACGCCAACGTGGCCGTCTCCACCAGTTCTACGGGCAGCCGGCGCAACAACGCCATCAGATCATCCACGTCCGCTTCGGACAGCACGGCCGTCTCCGGACTCGGTCCATCGTCACGCGGTTCGGGCGCATCGTCCAACGCGGTCACATTCGGGCGTACGCGCCGCACGCGCATGTAGATCTGCCGTTTCGCGATGCCCAGCAGCCAGGACAGCACCTTCGCATCACCACGGAACGCCCTCGCCGACCGCCAGCAGCCCAGCCACACGTCGGCGCACACCTCCTCGGCCGTGCCGGCATCCGGCACGCGCACGCGCACGAACGCCCGCACCGCCGCAGCGTGACGCCCATACAGGGTCTCGAAGGCGCGTTCGTCCCCGGAGGCGACCCGCACGAGCAGATCCTCGTCGCACATCGCCGCCCCACCGGGCGAGGTCATGTCATCCTGCGTATGCGGCTCCTTCCACGGCACATCGTAAACAAACGTTCATTGATGTATGTAGCTAGAAACAAACCGACGGTTCACGACACGAGCAACGACACGCCCGGAAGGCATATCGGATTAAGTTGTGTAGAAGAACAGAAACTCACAGAAGAAATCGTTGCGCGCGTGCATTACCGAGTCCCAAGCCTGGCTAGTTCTTGGCAGGAATGCTGACATCCAGCTGCCAGTGGTCTTGTCCGGCGCGGGTTTGGAAGGTGCCGCCGCGTGTTTCGATGATGGTCCGGTAGCGGTCGAGGCCGCTGCCCAGGCCGAGTCCCATGTCGGCGGGTGTGGTGGTGTCGCTGGCGGAGATATGAATGGCGTCCGTGTCGAAGGTGACGCAGATGGCGCACCAATTCGCCCGGATCTGTGTGTTTGGCGATGTTCGCGTACAGTTCCGCCAGCAGGCCCGACAGCAGTCGCATGGTCTCCGGCGTGAGCGGCCGGTGTGGTTCGGCGAGCAGGTTGTCGCCGGTGAATCCCGGGGCTTCGAGTCTGGACTCCTCCTCGTCGATCAGCGATTGCAGACCGGCACGCTGCGAGGCGATGCCGGCTTCTGCGGGCACGGGCCGGCTGCCGCACTCAAATCGCCGTCGACTGGTTCAAAGCAGGATGTAAACCCGCTATTTGCCCAACAGTTCGTCATGGCTGCCGGTTCGCATGAACATGGCGGTACCATCATCGCGAATCCATAGAAGCAGCCAGTCGCCGGCATTGCCGATGTGGCATTCCAGTACGCCGTTTAAATCACCGGTAAGTGTGTGGGCGCGATGCCTACGCCTCAATACTTCCTTGGAGTCCGCCGTGTCCTCAAGAACCAGACGAATGACTTCTTTCAGCGGGCGTAAATCAGTGTGCTTGCGTTTGAGTTTCTTGATATCTCGCTGGAATGCCGCTGTGTAATCCGGTTTGAGCATTGATCAGATTCCCAACGAATCGAACATCTCATCGGCACTGTTGAAACGAGGTTTGCCGTCGGCGAGCCTGTTTTTCGCCTCGTCAAGGGCCTTCATGGTTTCAGGCGGCACGGTCGTATAGGAAAGGTTTAGAGGAATGCGCCTCTCCCGGACAATCTGCTTGTAGAAGGCGCGGGTGACCGAAGACAAGTCCAGACCGAGATCCTCGGCTATGTTTGCGGCTTTCTGCTTGGTGTCCGCATCCACGCGGACTGTGACGGATGCCATGCTCACATTAACCTCCAACATCATTACGTAAGACAATAGTATGTATTTGTATGCTAATAGTCAACATTCTGCGGTTGCGGCATCTCGACCATGGTACACATCCCGCAGGCGGATTGTTTACCGGATGCAATCGATGATCGGAATGCCGACCATCCAGCTGTCGGCGGGCTTGTCCAGAATGGCTTCTGGTTCATCGCAACGCCAGCGCGGGTTGCAGCCGTATGGCTTTGATGGCCGGGGCAAGAGAGCCGACAAGTGAGGTGACGATGGACGCACAGGCCGCAATCATCGCCGCCGTATATGGGTATGCGGGCGGTTCCAGCGGCGAGTCGGCGGGCATCATCCACGGAATTGCCCAGACCAGCACCGCGGAGATGAGCACCGCGGCGAAGGCGATGATGAGGCCGAGCAGCACGGACGAGCCGATGACCTGTATGGCTATGCTGGCTCTGGTCGCGCCCAGTGCGCGGCGGATGAGCAGCTCGTGCGAGCGTTGCTCGATGCCGGCCAATCCGATGTTGATCATGCCGACGGCGGATACCGACAACAGTAATATCGCGGTGACGGTGACGCCGAGTTGGAGAAAACCGATGACCTGCTCGTAATCATCGGCGTTGTCGGAACGGTTCCATGACGATATGCTGCCGGTCCCGACGTCGGACAACAGATCGTCCAACACGGTTTTGGCGTGTTGATCGTCCACGCCTTCATTGGGATGGACGAGGATGGTCAGCCCATCCGGTTCCCAGGCTTGCGGCCAGTAGCGTTGCAGTGTGGTCGCGTTGACGTAGATGGTGGGTGTGTCCGTCCCGTCGGCGATGACACCGTTCACCCGTGCCGGCACCTGTTGCGGATTTCCTGTCCGGACGAGTGCCACGGTGCCATCATGCACGTATTGGCGGGCGCTTTCGTTGACTGCGGTTTCCAGCGTGGCGGGTTCGTCCGCTCCGGTCAGCCATGTGCCCTCGATGATGGGGGCGGGCATGATTCTTGTCCGTTCGGCGTCGGTGATGATGATGGTGACGCGGCGTATCTCCGTGTTGCCGTCACCGGACGACGCCCATATGGCGAGGTCGTTGAGGTGATATTGCGCCGATGCGATTCCCGGACGGAAATGCGCGAGGCGTTCCTGCAAAGCCGTGACGACTTGTATGTTCACCGATGATGGCACGTCGACGATGGCGCTATAGGTGGGTGACTTGTCTCCCAGTCGCGCGTTGACCGCTTCCAGATAGTCGCGTCCGAGCGTGCCGACGAGAACGCCGGCGATGAGGGCGATGATGCCGATGAACATCGACAGGGCGGTGAGGCTGGTACGCAACGGGTTGATGCGCAGATCCTTGGCGATCATGCGGATCACGACAGTCGCCCCCTGTCGATCGTCAGTCGGCGTTCGCATCGGGCGGCGAGCTGCGGGTCGTGCGTGACGAGGATGAGTGTGACCCCGAGTTCACGAACATGTCGGAACAGTATGTCGGCGACCATGTCGCCGGTTTCGGTGTCGAGCGCGCCGGTTGGCTCGTCGCAGATCAGCAGATCAGCAGATCGGGATCGCCCACCAGCGCTCGGGCGATGGCCACGCGCTGCTGTTCGCCTCCCGACAGGCGCGACGGCATGCTGCACACCGTCCGGCTCCCGAGCCCGACGGTGTGCAGCATGCGCGAGGCTCGTCTTCTGATGACCCGCAGGGGGATGCCTCCCCGGTATTGCAATGGGAGTGCCACGTTCTCCCATGCGCTCAGATGCGGTATGAGGGAGTAGTTCTGGAACACGAAGCCGACATGCCGGCAGCGGAAGCGCGCCCGGTCGGCGTCGTTCCACGCGGCGCAGTCCCGCCCGTCATAGGAGAGCGTTCCGTCATAGTCGTTGTTGAGCAGCCCGACGATGGAGGCGAGACTGGTTTTGCCGGATCCTGATTTCCCGATGATGGCGGTGGACGTTCCCCTCTCGAACGATGCGCTGACATCGTCCACCGTCGTCAGGCGTTCGCCGTCGGGCAGCCGGACTTCGGCGCTCAGATGTTCCAACCGGATGAGTGTGCTCATGATTGCGCTCCCGGTGTGAGATTCGGAGCTGTCGCGGACACCATGTCACCTTCCTTGAGACCGTCGAGGATGATGATCGACGTGCCGTCCGATGCCCCCAACTTCACGTTCACGGTGGCGAACGAATCTCCGTCACGCCTGCTGACCTGGCCGGAGGCGAGCCTGCCGGCGACTGCGGTGACAGGCAGGATCAAGGCGTCCTCGACCGCCGTCGCGGTCAGTACCACGGTGACGTTCTGCCCGGGACGCGCCTGCACGTCCTTTGGGAACAGGCATTGCAGTGTGCGAGTCGATTCCGTCCCATGCGCAGTCGTCGCCGATCCGGCCGTATCTTCCGCTGATGAGGGCGGAGTGGCGACGCCGTCATTCACTACCGCGGCACAGTCCGTGGGCCCCTGCGCGTCGGTGATCTGGAATCGGCCCGTCAACGGCTGGTCCGGGTCTATGGTCGCCAGCAGCGCGGTCGCGTCCACGCTGGCGCTCATGCCGCCATACCGTATCGAGAACAGCGGATAGTCCGCGGCCATGTCGTTGTCCTGCGCGACCGTTTCGATCACGCCGTCGACCGGAGCCGTGACCTGCTGATCGCCGACGGTACCCAACACGTCGCCCGCATGCACGTATGCTCCTTGATCAGTCGTGGAGTGGAACCAGCCTTTCGCCGGAGTCGTAAGCGAGAACACAGGAGCCACCTGCACGCCGGTGGAGGAAGAGGACAACGGCGTGATGCCGCCCCTACGCACCTCGACCGTGGATGCTGGCCGCTTCGCCGTGGAGGAGGCGTCGGACGATGGCGTCCGCGACGGCGAGCAAGCCGTCATCATCGCGCACATCGTCGTGGCCGTCACGCACGCCAACAGGCATTTGAACGGTGCGATCGCATTCATTTCGTCAGTCCGTTCTCATGCCGGTACCATGTGCAGTCCGTGGTGTAGAAGTCCCGCATGGTCGAATAGTCGCCGAGTTCGGATTTGCCGATCACATCGTTCTCGTATATGCCATCCTTGTCCTCGTAGTAGTTCTTGAACCAGTCGGTATCCAGCAGCTTGCGCAGCTGCTGGAGGGCGCCTCGGGCTGCTTCCGCGTTGGTCTGGCTGTTGTCGAGAATGTCGCGTTCCACCGAGCACTGCCAGTAGACATACGCCTGTCCTTCCCCACTTCCCTTGGCATACAGCGAGGACGCGGCCTGCGCCTTGGGTATATTCGCTGGAAACGCATCGCCGTTCATCAGTTCAAAGGGGAAATCCTCGACGGTCGCCTTGTATTCCTCGTTCGCCTGCTGCCAGGTCAGCATGCCGCCACTTCCCGAGGTGCCGCCGTTCGGAGTCGTCCCGCAACCGGACAGCAGCATCACTGCGGTCAGAATGGCGGCCCTGCGTCGTGTTCCCGATTTCATCATCATGCTCCTTCGGACGATTGCACAACTGTCGCCAACCATTAGCCCACAGACGGCGATCCGGGAGCAAAAGACTGTCATGCGCGCGCATGACAACGATACGTCGAGGAGCATGGGATGCGCATACGATGGGCGGCATGACAGACCTATCGGACTCGCATACCATCTCCATCGGGGTGCTGGACAACGATTCGCTCGCCCTCAACGCCATAGCCGTGATGACGAGCCGTCTCTCCCCGCGGTTCCACATCATCTGGAGCACCACGTCCCCGGCGATGGCATTGCAGCGCTGCATGACCCACGGCGCGCGACCCGACGTGCTGGTCGTCGACATGGCCTTGGGAGGCATCACCGGCGCGGACATATGCGCCAGAATCCATCGGCGCACTCCGACGATCGGCTTGGTGTGCGTCACCTCCTATGACCTTGATCCATATCGGCAAGACGCGGTCGAGGCGGGCGCACAATGCCTGATAGCCAAAGATGACATCGTCAAAGAGCTCCCGCAGGCCATACGATGCGCGGCACAGGGCGAGCCCGTCCCCGGCACCGGATTCCCCACCGCACGGGAAGCCAATCGCAAACTCAACGAAGGACACGCGACCGAGGGCCGGCTGCCGGAAAACGACAAGCCATCGCTGTCCTCCAGGGAACGGGACGTACTGCGCCTCTACGCGCATGGATCATCCACCGACGAGATAGCTGCGCTCCTGAATGTCAGCAAGGGCAGCGTCTTCACCTACGTCAACAGGGCATGCCGCAAGCTCCATGCCGCCGACCGCAAGGAGGCCCTCGCCATATGCGCCCGATACGATCTGCTCTGAACCGTATACACCACCCAGCCATACTGGCCGCGGGGCTGGTCCTCGCAGTGGCGATCCCCGTAGAGATGGGCGTGTACTCATCCCAGAACCTGCTGTCATGGTCGACCATACGCATATCGCTGCTCGTCGCCGTCCTGTGCGCCATGCTCGGAGCGGCACCGGTATGGGCCGCCTGTCTGCTGTTCGCGGTCTCAGGATACGCGTTGCTGTGGCTGTTCTCGCCGTTGACGACCATCATGATCGCCGCACTGACCTCCATAGCGGTCCTCTCGTTCGTCAAACCCCGCCTTGGAGCCGCTTCCGCACTGGCGGCCCTCGCCGCCCTCGCCGCGAACAACATGCAGAACAACCTCACCTCGTCGAACATCGTAGGCATGATCATCATGTGCCTATGCCCATTGTCGCTGGGGTTCAGTCTCAACCTGCTGTTCGCCCAACGGCAGGCGACCGCGACACTCAGGCAACGACTCGACCGCGAACACACGGCGCGTCACCTGCACGACACCATCAGCAACGACCTCGCCTACATGATCCTGCGCATCGACCAGGCAAGCCGCAGTGATTGCCCCGCCGATCGGGAGCAATATCAGCGCCAACTCACCGATCTGCGCGCCATCGCCGAAATGGCGCTCGACCACACCCACCAGGTGATACGACAACTTGAACGCACCGACAAACCAGACGATCGCAGCCGCATCGTCAAAACAAATAACGACGACAAAACCGACAGGAAAATCGAACAGCAGCGTGAACGGCTTGACGGCATCATTCAATCGCAACGACGTCGCCTTGGCGGCCTCGGATTCCAAGGTGACGACATCCTCGGGACGTTCGACCATCCACTGGCGGACGACATCCTCGACCTTCTCGAAGGACTGCTCAACGAACTGTACGCGAACATCGCCAAGCACGCCGCCCCGCACGAATGGTACGCCGTCACGATCTCCTTCGACCGGCGGCACGTCATCATTTCGGCAAGCGACGTACTAAAGGACGAAGCGGTACGGCTCGGACTCGGCAGCGGCCTCAAGAGATACCGAACCGTTATCGAATCCATGTCCGGGACGTTCGACATCACCGATGATTCCGACAACTGGAACGCGAACATCACCATTCCATTGTCTGTAACACGCCGGTAAAGGGAATGACGGCCTCCAGCTGCCAGTGGGCTTGTTCGGTGTCCGGCTGGCTTGCGCTGGTGTGTGTTCTTCGAGCGAGTCGATGACCTCGTGCGTGTGGCCCATGGCCCGGCTGGCGGCGTCGCGCAATTCGTCGAGCTGTTGCTGGTATTCGTGTTCGTCGGCGGGCATGCCGTCGGTCCCGGCGTGACCATCGGGACATCCAGCATGAGGATTACGCCCGTGACAAGCGCCGGCCACAGGAACCGGTCCGGGCGGAACACGCCGCCGACCAGGCCGGCAAGCACAGCCAGAGCCAACATGATATCGCGCACGGTCGCGGTGCCGGGGACCCGTGCCGCCATCGAGAACACGTACTCCGCGAGCACCGCCACGGACAATACGGCGCAGGACGCCGCGATCACCGGATGCCCGGCATGCCGCAGGCCAAGCCGGTCGGAAAGCCGGGGCAGAGCAGATCGTATCTGGCGCATGCGTCCAGCACCTCCTTGCGGCTGGCGACTCCCAGCTTGTCGGCCACGCGGTGCACGTACGTGAACACGCTGCCCGTCCCGCCGCTCCTGCGACGGATGCGCCGGCACACGTCAGCGCCCGTGTTTTTTCCCCAACGCCATATCCAACACCAGCGCATCCGGCCTGGTATGCGGGTTATGGCAGTGCTCGATCGCCACTGCGGGCGAACCCGTGCCCCCGCATGACATAAAAGTCCTTGGAAACGGCCGAGATCATCGCGCACATCGCATCCAGGGCGAACGGATCATTGTCCAATACGGGCGATACGGATCGACCGCGCCGCAGCCCCGGTCATGTTATCATGTCCCATGCCGCTCATCGTGGCCACGGTCGCAGCCGGACGAAACCTGCTGTCATGCGATTATTTGACACGATGTTGCGCTTGCGGGCGCGAACGGATTGAATTGGACTAACGGGTTTTATGTAGGGATGCCGAGGAGGACAACCATGAATCAGGGGAGGGCTCGACTGGAACGAATTCGGTGATGGAGGGCTTTGCGAAATCCCCGGTCAATCGATTTGCTGACTGGTTGGGATGGGGATTCGTCTTCCTCGGAGCGGGTATAGGAGCGTTTCTGGGTGTCGTCGCGTACGTTCAACACTGGATTAGCTGACGGCTTCGAATAGTTCTCCGACCGCTTCTCGGATTTGCCGGGTGGCATGAGGTTTTCGACCGCTCACGTAGTGGCGGCGACCTCACGCTAATCAGTAATACACACTTTGATCTAGCAGACCCTACGGCTAAGGCTAGGAGGCCGACGATGGGAAACCGCGTATGGAAAGGTGAACCTTCCGCCGGTGGCCGGGCCGGAACGATCATCGCTTTGGGCATCGCGGCGTTGGTAGTGGCGGGAGTATGGTTCGGATGGACTCGATACTAGGGCTATAGTCCGGTTTCGAATCTGTCGCAGACGTTCTCGATCTCATTTTCCGAGGATGCGCGGGCAATCGTCAGCAAGGACGAGGAAAGCTTTCATGGGGACGGATACCGGTACGTGAAGGTCGCCGCTGACCCAGAACAAGTCGACGGCACCATTCTGGACGGCAGGGATTACTCCAGTGGCCAACTGCCCCAGGAGAACATCCGCATAATCAAGGAAGCGGATGCGACCCTGCGATTGAACCTGGGAACACAGCTCGATGCGCTCTACGACCGGCCTCATAAGGAGATAACCAACGAGGGCGGCACGCTGATCATCATCCATGATGCCGATTCCTCGGAATGGCATTTCTTCGAATGCCTCGTCTGAAAGCTGAGCACTCCCGAAACATATGCGATTGTCCTGAAGAAGAGCCCAGACCAACCAAGCCCCGATTATCCAGATAAAAAGAAACCCCCAGTGCATCACGGCTGAGTCGAAGACCGTCCGGAGAGGCCCTTTGGGGGAATTCTTGATATATCATAATGAGCCATGAGCCGACAGTCAAATTCAACAACTGATTTCCTCTCACGGACTCCAAGGAAAGGAAGTCCGCGGGAGAAGGCGCTGCGCGCGTGCATTACCGATGAACGGCTTGCCACCTACAATTATGAGGCTCAAAGACGTTCATGCCCAGCGCTAGAGCTGTACCTGTGGGATCACGACATGGCCAGCGCCTGTATGGGCGACATCGCCATCCTCGAGGTCGCTCTGCGCAACCGCATGGACCGGCAACTCTCCCTCCTCGCTCTGGAGCAGAATGGCACTGAAGACTGGTATATGGCAGGGCTACAATTCGATGACCGAACCCAGTACCAGATTCGTGAAGCGTGGAACCATCTCACCCCGCACCAGCGAAAAAATCATACGCATGGCCATCTCATAGCGTCATTGACATTCGGATTTTGGCGCAATCTCTTGGAAGACGGCGGAACAATCCACACGAAGTGGCCAGACCAGCGCCGTGCAGATTATGAGAACGATTTATGGCGCAAAGGACTCGATAAGACATTCTCCAATGGGCGCCAGTATGCCCGTGCAGTGGAAGAACGCTGGACGAGAAAGTACGCGCTGGATATCGTAAAAACAGTGCATGCCCTGCGTAATCGGGTCGCTCACCATGAGCCGCTTGTCAACGGCATACCTCTGCCGGGTGAGAATCGACGGATTGCATTGGAGAATGCGACGCAGGCGTGCTTCGCTCTGGCGATGATCCTGGACCGAGACCTACACGCATGGTTGATGGATAACAGCAAGATGAAACTTGTGCTCGAACACGAGCTGAAGCCTAATGAATAGGTAGTGAGTATCGTTTTCGCCAATCATCTCTTCAGTGGGAATGGCAATGAGCTGCAGCGACACCAACAGATTCCTTAGGATCCGACACCGGCACGTCCGGCCTGGTATGCGGGTTATGGCAGTGCTCGATCGCCACTGCGGGCGAACCCGTGCCCCCGCATGACATAAAAGTCCTTGGAAACGGCCGAGATCATCGCGCACATCGCATCCAGGGCGAACGGATCATTGTCCAATACGGGCGATACGGATCGACCGCGCCGCAGCCCCGGTCATGTTATCATGTCCCATGCCGCTCATCGTGGCCACGGTCGCAGCCGGACGAAACCTGCTGTCATGCGATTACTTGACACGATGTTGCGCTTTTGGCCATGCGCAGGTTGAATGGGATTGCGCCACGAAAGGATATGCCATGAACGATCTGCTGATTATCGACATGCTGCCCACGTACGGGCTGCTGTTCTACCTGCTGATCTCGGTATTCGTCTTCGTGGGATGCCGTGGCCTGCGCCGGAGGACCTCGGATCGTGGCCTGCTGCGTTTTGCCGTAGGCGCGTTCTTGGTTGTTTCCGCGCTCGGCGCCGTGTTCGCTGCGCTGGTGTATATCATGGCAGCGCCTTTGGCGCAGCCGGATATGGTCGACTTCTACCGCATGTACCGGCCAGGAGCTCTGATCTTCCTGCTGGGATTGTTCATCATACAATTTGTCTTCGGCGTCGCTGCCGTGTATCGGGGAAAGTAACCTGGTATATCCTGCGATAAACGCATTGGCAGACACTTGCTGCCTATCTGTAAACACACCCTAGATAAGGCTTGCGGCCGTTGGCCGAGCACAGTAGTAGTGTGGTCTGCTGTGTCAACAGGAGGAGTGTGACCAATGCGGCTGATTGAGACATGGCTGGCGGACCAGGAACGCGCGTTTGACTTGTTCGCGAAATTCCCGGCGGAGGAGACGGGATTCGAGAACCCAGCGGCCGGCATGAATCGTGAACGGTTCGCCGCATATGTGCGAGGGTTGCGTGATGAGTCGCTTGGCGTCGGCTTGCCGGACGGCTGGGTGCCAGCCACCAAATACATTCTCGTCAACGATGAGGGCGACTATGTGGGCATCTTCAACCTGCGTCACCGGCTCACCGACTTCCTGCGCAACGGTCCGGGCCACATCGGCTACGGTGTCGCCCGCGAATACCGCGGTCACGGCTACGCAACCGCCGGGCTCAAGCTCACGCTTGCCAAGGCCCGCGAGCTCGGCATCAAGGAGGCTTACCTGAGTGTCCACAAAACCAATCCGGCAAGTCTTGCGGTGCAGCAGCATTGCGGCGCACGTATCGACCATGAGGACAAGACGGAATACTACACACGCATCGCCACCTGCACGGAGAGCGATGGCCTCTATGCGCGAGGCGATTGACGGCGCCTCTTGCGTGTAAATGGCCGATTATCAATCGGTTTTAATCGATTTCGCCTCGGTCGATAAAGTCGCCGTCGAGGAACCAATAATCGTGCGGATTTCCGCGTAGCGCCGTGAACGGCGTCAGTTCCACGCCCTGCGCCGCGGTTTTGCTCAGCAGATAGGCGCGGATAATCCACGGATACCATCGCCGGCGACTTCAATGGCGAAGATTTCGTCAAGCCACTGTGACGGAAGATTGGGGCTGCCGTTCGACCGCAAATTTCCTGTAAGCAGCTCTACAACCCGCAAAACTCTAATAATGTTGCATTGGCGCCTTAATCATCCATAGTTAAGGCACCAATGCAACATACGATTCGCTTACCCACGCAGCCATCCGACGATGGTTGGGATAGATTGTTCGGCGAAGCGGTCTATGGCGTCGGCGGTGACGTAGGCGTGGGCGGTGAGGCGCAGGTACAGTTCGCCGTCAAACTGGGTGACCGCGACTTCGGCGTGCAGTTCGTTGAGGATTCGGTCACGGAATACCGGGCATAGGGCGTCCAGTTCCTGCGGCGTGCGGTTTCCGTGGGGCAGCTTCACCAGGCGCATGGCGGGGGAGGGAATGCGCACCGGCGACGAGCAGTCCTCGCCGCCGACCTCGCTGGCCGCCTCGGATACCCGACGCTCCGCGTAATCGGCAAGATCGGACATGTACCGGCGCACGACATCCCAGCCCCACAGGCGCTCGATATCGCGCAAGGACTCGGGCGCGGCGATCGGACCGCATAAATCCTGGGTGCCTTGCTCGTCGAATCGCTCCGGGAACGGGTCGGCGAAACCCCACGAGTCGATCAGCGGCCACAAATCCTGACCATCCTGACCGCCTTCGGGCGGAATCACCAGCAATGCCGTGCCACGCGGCGCACACGGGAACTTATGAAAATTGCCGACCCACCAATCGGGCTGCAGTCCGCCGACCGGATCGGCCAGTTGGGCGGGAGCGTGCGCGCCATCAACCAAAAAGCGGATGCCGCGGCGATGGGCTTCGGCGGCGATGCGCTGGGCCGTAAACAGCATAGCGGTGGCGGAAATAATCTGGTCCAACACGATGAACGACGTATGCTCGCTCATCTGCGCGGTCACGGCGTCGACCACGCCATCCTCGTCGGCGTCAATGGTAACTGGTGCATCTTCCTCATCCATGCGAATGATACGAATCGCCTTTCATCCCAATGATTTCGCTCTCGTGGCCGATACCCGCGTGCCGTCATGTTCCGTACCTTGGAATCAGAAGTCGAGAGATATGGTCCGAAACCGAATGGAGCGGACCGAAGCAGGGAGCATTGAAGATGGGATTTCTCAAGAACTTTTCCGAACCGTTTGCGTTCGCGCTGGCATTGTGGCCGTTTGTGTCCATGCTGCTGACGGTGCCGGTGCTGGCGTTGCTATATCATCGCGACAATCGCATCCGACTGTCGTCGGCCATAGTGGCGTATGGCACGGTGCTGTACCTGCTCGGCCTGCTGTGCTTCACACTGTATCCGATGCCGGCCGATGCGGCGGCCTATTGCGCCGCGCACCATCTGACGCCACAGCTCAATCCATTGCAGTTCATCGGTGACATCCGTACCGATGGTCTCACCGCCGTACTGCAAATCGCGTTTAATATCGTGTTCTTCCTGCCGTTGGGCTTCATCATGGGCCGTATCTGGCGTTGGCCGCTGCCGGTTACCGCAGTACTGTCATTCGCCACGTCGCTGTTTCTGGAGACGATGCAGCTGACCGGCCTCATGGGCGTGTTCCCGTGCGCCTACCGTCTGTTCGACGTGGACGATCTCCTGTGGAACACGACCGGCGCGCTGATCGGATTCGCGCTGGCCATGCTTTCGCTGCGCCTGATTCCGGCGCGGGTCGCCGATATGACGCCGACCACCACACCTGGCTTCATGAGGCGGCTGATCACGTTCATCATCGACATGACGCTGATTGCGTTCGCCGTGATGCCGACGCATCTGTTCGTCATGATCGTCCGCTCGAACCTGCCCTCGGGCTCCAACGGCTCATGGCAGTCGATGGAACCGTTCGACTGGACCGGTTCGATCCTCTTCCTGGCGGCGCTCATCCTCTTCGAGGGCGTGGTGCCATGGTTGCGCGGCGGCTGCACGTTCGGCGGCAGTTTCACGCACATGACAGTGGAAACCCGGCCGCGAGAAGGCTGGCGGCGTGCGGCGTTCTATGTGGCGCGTATGGCGACGCTAATCATCGTGCTGCCATGGCATAGCGGCGGATTCAATCTGCTGGTGTTCATCGGCCTCGGCATCTTCTGGCTGGTCAAGCATCAGATGCCGTACGACCTCATATAAGACCGGCGCTCCGCCGTCTGGCGTTACAGGGCAACCTCCGACCATCGTTCGGGAGTCGGAATGCTGCGCAGCGGGCCGGCCAACGATATGGCCAATCCCGCTACGGAACAGGCCACGGCCACGCCCATCATCGCCGGGCATGCCGCGCCCAGTATGCCGACCGTGGTCTCGAATACGGCGGAAGCCCGCCCCTGCATGTTGTCGGGTGTCTTGCCGTAGAGAAAGCCCAGCAGACCAGCGTTCAACGCGGGGAACGGCAGGCCGGCCAGAATCTGGCAGATCAGGATGGCCGCGTAGCTTTGCACGAACAGCAGCGGCACTTGGCTGACAACGAACAACACAAGCGCGTCCGCAATCAGCATACCGGTGGGAATGATGTCGATCAGCTTGTTGGCTAGCAGCGAGCCGACCAACGTGCTCACGCCCATTGCCGTACCGAGCAGTCCGATCATGACCGCTCTGGTGCCACGGGCAGCCAACATGATCTGCGCGCCGGTGATACTGGCCACGCAGGCGATGTCACCATAGCGCCGAGCATGATTCGGAGAGGAAATTCCTTTTGGTCAGGGCCCATCGCCAGCCTTCGACCAAGTGCGTGGGAAATGGCACAACAGAAGCGCCGTGGGTCCAAACGGCGACCACGGCTTAGCGCGACGAGTCAACGCGCATTAGCTGTCTGCGAACGACACCAACACCTTGTACATAACAATGCACCTTTGCAAAAAACAAACTCCGATTATTGTACCAGTTCGAGCACGGAACCAGGCACGTCACTGGGCGCAACATAATCGGCTATCAATGGTTTCTCGGCTTCGAGGGGCTGATTTCGTCCGGTGGGGACATCTACTTGGCTTTCGAGGGGCTGTTCAAACGCCAAACCGCGAGTATAAACGGCTTTGTGGCAACGACATGACGCCATTGTGGAGCCTTGTCTACTTGGGCATCAGCCCCTTGAAACGGAGATAGATCTCCGGTAAGCGCCAAATCAGCCCCTCGAAATCGAGTTAGGCGTTGTTTTCGCGTTTACGCTGCCGTTCGAGTGCGTAATAAGCCGCGTAGCAGCAGACGACGAACGGGATCATGCAATACAGGGTCGAACGTTGCGTCTCATCGAGCACCACGAGCACCAGCGCGCCGATGCACATCACGATGGCCAGCCACGGCAGCACCGGGAAACCGGGAGCGCGATAGCCGAGTTCGTCGGCGCTGTGCCCGTCCCGCGTCCATTCACGCCTAAACCGGATATGGCACACGCACACGGAGAACCACACCACCAGCGTCGCCAAGCCGGATACGGCGACCAACACCAGATACACGGTCGAAGCGGCGATCACGGAAGACAGCAGCGCCAGCAGCGAACCCGCCATGCTGAACAGTACGGCCCACACCGGCACGCCGCGGAAATTCGTCTTGGCGAAGCGCGCCGGGATCAGCCGCTCCTTGGCCAGCGACCACACCATGCGCGAGCACACGTACAGGCCGGAGTTCGCGGCGGAAAGCACAGCCGTCAGCACCACGAAGTTCATGATGTCGCCGGCGAACGGCATACCGATCGACTGGAACACCAGCACGAACGGGCTCGTGTCCACGCTGGCCTGATGCCAGGGGATCAAGGCCGCCATCACCAGAATCGAGCCGATGAAGAAAATTGCCAGACGCAGCACCGTGGTGTGCACGGCTTTGGGAATCGCGCGCGATGGATCTTTGGTTTCGCCGGCCGCCACGCCCACCACTTCGGTGCCGGAGAACGCGAACACCACGGTCAGCAAAGTCGAGAAAATAGGTGCGATGCCGCTCGGGAACCAGCCATCGGCCACGAAGTTGCCCAGCAACGGCGCGGAAGCATGGCCGGCAATCGGTATAGAGCCGAAGATTGCCAGCAGGCCGATCACAATGAACGCGATGATGGCGAACACTTTGATTGACGCGAACCAGAACTCCGCCTCACCATATAGCCGCACGGACATGATGTTGAGCGCGAACACCACCGCAATGAACACGGCCGACCACACCCAGGACGGCGAATGAGGAAACCACCGTTGCATCAACAGCCCTGCCGCCGTGAACTCCGAGGCGAGTGCCACCGCCCAGTTCAGCCAATACAGGATGGCGATGGTGAATGCGGTGCCGGGTCCGATGAATCGCTTCGCATACATGTGGAAGCTGCCGGCATACGGCATGGCCACGGACAGCTCGCCCAGCGAGACCATTACACAGTAGACGAGCAAGGAACCGACCGCGTAGGCGAGGATCGCGCCCAAAGGTCCGGCCTGATGAATCGTGTAACCGGAGCTGACGAACAGGCCGGTACCGATTACGCCGCCCAGGGAGATCATCGTCAGGTGGCGCGACTCCATTTTCCGTTCGAGGCCGGTGTCGTCCTTGGGATTGCCGGCTGACGCCATGCTTAAGTCTCCTTCGGTCAGATGGTCGGATGGTCAGAGGGTTGTGCCTCATGTCGGTTGTGCGGGCTGCACTCGATGCTGCCTACCATATGATAGCGGTAGATGAAACGGCTCACGAAAGGCGGAAGTGAAATGACGGGTTTGCTTATCGGATCGCATTTGTCGACGGCTGGCGGCTGGAACGAGCTGCTGAAACGCTCCCATGAGGAGGGCGGCACCGCGTTCGCGTTCTTTCCGCGATCTCCGTATGGCAAACGTTCCAAGGCGCTCGACCTGGCCGGCGCGGCGGTGTTCGGCGCACAGCTCAGGGCCGAAGGCTATGGGCCGTTGGTCGTCCATGCGCCGTACGTCTACAATCTGGCCGGCAAGGATGAGGCCAAGCGCGCATTTGCCATCGAGGCGCTGGCCGAGGATATCAAGCTGCTGACCGCCATCCGCGAGACCGGCCAGGAGGTGTATATCAACATTCATCCCGGCGCGCATGTGGGCCAAGGCGCCGAGACCGGCTGCCGGCTGATTAGCGAGGGACTGAATCAGGTGTTCGAACGTACGACCGGCGTCATGGTGCTGCTGGAGACCATGGCCGGCAAAGGCACGGAATGCGGGCGCAACTTCGAGGAGCTCGCCACGATCATGAACGGCGTGGAGAACAAGGCGAACGTCGGCGTCACGTTCGACACCTGCCATGTGCTGGATGCCGGATACGACTTGGTGAACGACTACGACGGTGTGATGCGCCAGTTGGATGTGGTGATCGGATTGGCCAAGGTCAAGGCGATTCACGTGAACGATTCGCAGTTTGGCCTCGACTCGCATAAGGATCGTCACGCCAACATCGGGGAGGGTCAGCTCGGCATCCCGTTTTTCACGCGACTGGTCAACGACCCGATCATGGCCAAGCTCCCGATGATCCTCGAAACCAAGGAGCAGACGCCCGCCACGCATCGCGACGAGATCGAGTTGTTGCGCGGATTGGTGCAAAAGTAGTCGTAGTCGACCAATGTCGAGCAGAAGAGACCTGTTTTTGACTGATGGCCATACGAGGTTAGCTATCAATGGGGCGTTGATTGATCCGTCTTCATATACAGCTGCATAGCCGGTTCCAGCTGCAAGAGCTCAAAACAGACGCATGGGTTCGGTGGAATCCAATGGCTGAATAAGACGTTTGCCGTCGCTGTTCAGTGGCGCGACTTCGTGAAATTGCAGACGCCGGGAAAGCATGGTACCCGCTTCCCGCATGGAATCTAACAGTGCGGCTCCGTCAACGGAGCGGTCCAGCCATGAGGCAACCATATTCCGAGGAACCAGCAGGGGCATGCGATCATGCACCTTGACGAACTCGTCCGCGGCAGGACAGGTGATGATGGTTGCGGTCAGCTGCCATGGCGATGCGGGAGACGACCTCCACCATGAGTACAGGCCGGCCAAAGACAATAGTTCATCATGTGGCGCGTGAAAATAGAACGGCCTGCGACCTTTCCATTCGTAGTAGCCGGAAGCGGGGATGATGGCTCGCATGGATTTTGTGGATTCGGCGAACGCCGGCTTGACATGCGCAGACTCCACACGCGCATTATATGTGGGGTAGCTCAGCACTTTGCTGGCGCTCCATCGCGGCACCAGCGACCAATAGGCACCGGTCAGATGACGGCGGCCATCCTTGCCCTGTGCCACCACGCCAATGTTCTGCGTGGGTGCGATGTTGTAGGAAGGCTGTGGCAGAGTGTCAACGCGCACGTCATCCTCGTCTACCGCGAACTGTGAGGCCACGGCATCCCAATCCAAGTCGAGCGCGAATCTCCTGCACATGCGCCCAGTTTATGCCATCAATGGAATCAATCCCAGGCCGTATGACCGATATTCATGGCGATTTTCCTTTTTGTTGGCCGCTCTGGTTCCGTAGCGATACGAACCAACGAGGAATAGCCCAGAATGTAGGACGCACAAGGCAATAAGGGCAGGGCGTGACCTAGAGTGACGCATGATCGCATACCAACAAAGGGAGGACCATGTCGGTTTTGGACGAATTGGTGGCGGGCGCACTGGAGGACCAGCAAACCCGCGAGCTCACCGTGTCTCTTGAGGATGTGAAGAAGGCCGCGCTGGCGGCCCCGGCTCCAATCGATGCGACACGATGGCTCAAGCGCGCCGATGGCATCCCGGTGATCGCCGAAATCAAGCGCGCGTCCCCGTCCAAGGGCCACCTCTCCGACATCCCGGACCCGGCCGCGTTGGCCCGCGAGTACGAGAAGGGCGGCGCAAGCGCCATTTCCGTGCTCACTGAAGGTCGCAAATTCCTCGGCAGCCTCGATGATTTCGACAAGGTTCGCGCCGCCGTGCATATTCCGGTGCTGCGCAAGGACTTCATCGTCACCGACTACCAGATCTACGAAGCCCGCGCCCACGGTGCCGATTTGGTGCTGCTCATCGTCGCCGCATTGGACGACGCCCAGCTCAAACACCTGCTGGATTTGGCGCACGAGTTGAGCATGACCGTGCTGGTCGAAACGCACACCCGCGAGGAGATCGAACGCGCATGCCAGGCCGGCGCCAAGGTGATTGGCATCAACGCGCGCAACCTGAAGAACCTCAAGGTGGACGTGAACAAATACAACGAACTCGCGGCCGATCTGCCCGATGACGTCATCAAGGTGGCGGAATCCGGCGTATTCGGCGCGGTCGAGGTCGAAGACTACGCCCGCGCGGGAGCGGACGCGGTACTGGTCGGCGAGGGCGTGGCCACCGCCGACGATCATGAACTTGCAGTGGAACGACTAGTAAAGGCAGGAGCACAAGTGAAAGCATCCGAAACCACCCCGTTGAGCGAACATCAGGGACCGTATTGGGGTCAGTTCGGCGGCCGCTATGTGCCCGAGGCCCTCATCACCGCCCTCGACGAGCTTGAGCGCGTCTACACGCAAGCCAAAGCCGACCCCGAATTCCACAAGGAATTCATGACGCTCCAGCAGCGTTACGTGGGCCGCCCGAGCCCGCTGACCGAAGCCCCGCGCTTCGCCGCACTCGTCAAGGAGAAGACCGGCCTCGACGCCCGTATCTTCCTCAAGCGCGAGGATTTGAACCACACCGGTGCGCACAAGATCAACAACGCGCTCGGACAGGCCTTGCTCGTCAAGCGCATGGGCAAGACACGCGTGATCGCCGAAACCGGTGCCGGCCAGCACGGCGTGGCCACCGCTACCGTGTGTGCCATGCTTGGCCTCAAGTGCCGCATCTACATGGGCCAGATCGACGCCCGCCGCCAGGCCCTGAACGTGGCCCGCATGCGTATGCTCGGCGCCGAAGTGGTCGAGGTGACCCTCGGCGACAAGATTCTGAAGGATGCCATCAACGAGGCCCTGCGTGACTGGGTCACCAACGTCAAGGACACGCACTACCTGCTCGGCACCGTCGCAGGCCCGCACCCGTTCCCGGCCATGGTGCGCGACTTCCAGAAGATCATCGGCGAGGAAGCCAAGCAGCAGCTTCAGGACTGGTACGGCATCGACCATCCGGACGCGATTTGCGCTTGCGTGGGCGGCGGCTCCAACGCCATCGGCGTGATGAACGCCTTCCTGGACGATGACCGCGTGAACCTCTACGGCTACGAAGCCGGCGGCAACGGCCCCGAATCCGGCCAGCACGCCATCCGCTTCGCCCCCGGCACCGGCCAGCTCGGCATGTTCCAGGGTGCCAAGAGCTACCTGCTGGAAACCGACGAAGGCCAGACGCTCGATACCTACTCGATCTCTGCAGGCCTTGACTACGCTTCCGTGGGGCCAGAGCATGCATGGCTCAAGGACATCGGCCGCGTGAACTACAGCTGGGCCACCGATGAGGAGGCCATGAACGCCTTCCGCGACCTAAGCCAGAGCGAGGGCATCATCCCCGCCATCGAAAGCTCGCACGCCGTGGCCGGCGCGTACAAGGCCGCCGCGGATCTGAAGGCCAAGGGCTATAACAAGGCCGTGATAATCGTGAACATCTCCGGCCGGGGCGACAAGGACATGGCCACCGCCGGCAAGTGGTTTGGCTACCTGACCGACGATCAGGCCGCCGCGCTCGATGTGGCCGGCGCCCACGGCGACACCGTCGCCTGACAAGAAGAGGAGATTGTTGATTATGACCAACGAAGCAACCACGCCGTCCGGCCAGCCGCTGGGCATCAGCCACAAGCCCAGCAAGTCGGGCGCTATGTTCACCAAGTTCAAGGCCGAGAACAAGCCCGCCTTCATCGGCTACCTGCCCTATGGCTTCCCCAACCCAGACGTCTCGCTTGACGCCTTCAAAACGATGGTCGAGCACGGCGTCGACGCCGTGGAAATCGGCCTGCCGTACTCCGACCCGGTCATGGACGGCCCGGTCATCCAGGCTGCCGCCTCCATCGCCCTGAACAACGGCGAGACCATCAAGCGCGTGTTCGAGGCCGTCGAAACCGTGGCCAACGCCGGCGGCGTGCCGCTCATCATGAGCTACTGGAACCTCGTGTACCACTACGGCGTCGAGCGCTTCGCCCGCGACTTCGAGAACGCCGGCGGCGCCGGTCTCATCACCCCGGACCTTATCCCGGACGAGGCGGGGGAGTGGATCGAAGCCTCCGACCGCCACGGACTCGACCGCATCTTCCTGGTCTCCCCGGACTCGTCCACCGAGCGCCTCGAAACCGTGGCCCGCAACGCGCGCGGCTTCGTGTACGCGGCCGCCCGCATGGGCGTCACCGGCGAACGCGCCACCATCGACGCCTCGCCCGAACTCCTCGTGGAACGTACCCGTCAGGCCGGTGCCGAGAACGTGTGCGTGGGCATCGGCGTGTCCACCGCCGAACAGGGCGCCAAGGTCGGCTCCTACGCGGACGGCGTCATCGTCGGCTCCGCGCTCGTGCACACCCTGCTCGCGGACGACAACAAGACCGCACGCGACCCGAAGGAAGGCTTGAAGCTGCTCGCCGCCAAGAGCGAGGAACTGGCCGAAGGCATCCACAACGCACGCTAAGACCTGCCGCCCCTAGAATCAGGGTGTATTCGGCACCTGCTTCCGTCATGGATTGCCGCATGCGCCCTGGTAAAGGGATTATCCGCCATCGAAGCCATCGAGGAAAAGCTTGGACCCTGAGGCTCGACACATATGAAACGAGTACGCTGTCAAAGCGTGAGGCGTTCCTCGAGTCCCGGCTTCCATGCGGTAGTATGGCAGGCGGCATTAGCGAATACGAGTAAGTGAGGCACGATGAATCTGGCCTATATCCCCTCGCCGACCTTCTCTAAATTCCAGGTCGGCCCGTTTACCATCCACATGTATGCAATCTGCATCCTGATTGGCATCTGCGTGGCTGTGTGGATCCTCGCCACGCGCTGGAAGCGCTACGGCGGCACCTTCGACCAGATTCTCGACACCACGCTCGTCACCGTGCCCTGCGCTCTGGTGGGCGCACGCCTTTACCACTGCATCACCACGCCGGCCGACTACTTCCCGCCCACCGGCAACCTGATCAATATCCTCAAGGTGTGGGAAGGCGGCATGGCCATCTTCGGCGGTATCTCCGTGGGCACGCTGGTGGCGTTCCTATGGTGCCGCCACAAGCATTACCCGTTCGCGATCTTCGCCGACGCCATCGCCCCCGCGCTGCCCGTGGCCCAGGCCATCGGCCGACTCGGCAACTGGTTCAACCAGGAACTCTACGGGTGGCCCACCACCCTGCCTTGGGGTCTGAAACTCAACGACGCGGACGCCATCGGCAAATCCGAAATCTGCTATTCCGGCGCTGAGTGCCCCGACTACAAAACCACCCTGTTCCACCCCACATTCCTGTATGAGATGATCTGGAACCTCATCGGCGCCGCGATCATCATCTACCTTGGCCATAAGCTCGCCGACCGCCTTAGGGCTGGCCAGCAGTTCGCCATGTATCTGATGTGGTACGGACTGGGCCGCACCTGGATCGAAAACGTGCGCATCAACTACTCCACAGTGATTCTGGGGTTGCGCACCAACGTCTGGACCGCCATCATCGTCTTCGTGATCGGCTGCATCCTGTTCGTCGTGCTCTACCAGCATGGCCCTGACTCCAAGGTACAGGCCCGGCAACTTGCGGCGGTCACCGCCGACGAACTCGAACGCCAGAGCATCGAAGAAGAACGACTGCGCCAGAAGAAAGCCCAGCGCGGCAATATGCAATAAGTAACACTGGAAAGAACAGCGTCCAAACAGCACGAAACACGGGGCTCCAAGTCCCATTGCACAGATAAGGTAGGAAACCATGAGCAATATCGCAATCGCACCCAGCATCCTGTCCGCTGATTTCTGCAACCTCGAACGTGACCTCAAGGCCATCTCCAATGCCGATTTGGTTCACGTCGACGTGATGGATCATCATTTCGTGCCGAACCTGACCCTTGGCGAGCCCATCGTTGGCCGCATCTGCGAGGTCACCGACCTTCCCGTCGACGTGCACCTGATGATCGAGGATCCGGATCGTTGGGCCCCCGAATACGCCAAGCTCGGTGCCGCTTCGGTCTCCTTCCACATGGGTGCCACCCATGCCCCGGTACGTCTGGCACGCCAGCTGCGCGAAATGGGCTGCAAGGCGAGCTTCGCCGTGCGTCCGGCCGAACCGGTCGAGCCGATTTTCGACATCCTCGATGAGTTCGACATGGTGCTCATCATGACCGTGGAGCCCGGCTTCGGCGGCCAGAAGTTCCTCGACAACCAGATGGCCAAGGTTCGCCGTCTACGCGACGAAATCACCCGTCGCGGACTGAAGACCCGCATTCAGGTCGACGGTGGCGTGAGCCCCAAGACCGCGCACATCGTGGCCGAAGCCGGCGCCGACGTGCTCGTGGCCGGTTCCGCCGTATATGGCGCTGAGAACCCCGCCCAGACCGTCGATGACATCCGCGCCAAGGCCGAGGCCGCGTTTAAGGCCTGAGCCGCAGCGCGCCCATTACCTCAGCAGAAGCAACAAAGAAAAGATAATCATGAAGACGTTTGAATCCCTGTTCGCCGAACTGTCCGAAAAGGCCAAGATCCGTCCCGAAGGCTCCCTGACTGTCGATGAGCTCGACAAGGGCACCCACTTCATCGGCAAGAAGATCATCGAAGAGGCCGGCGAAACCTGGATGGCCGCCGAGTACGAGGGCGCGGATCGCACCGCCGAAGAGATGAGCCAGCTGCTCTACCATGTTCAGGTCATGATGATCAAGCACGGCCTGACCCTCGAGGACGTCTACAAGCACCTGTGATCGCCGTTCCGCGGCCGCAGAACACTGAACCAAGCACAAGGGATTCGCTGGCAATTCCGCCGGTAATCCCCACAAAACGCAGTAACCGCAGCGCATCGAACTCCCAACAGGGGAGAGGAGCATTCATGCTGAGAATCGCAGTGCCCAACAAGGGCATGTTGTCAGAACCCGCGTGGAACATGCTGGCCGAGGCCGGCTACCGTTTGCGCACCAATCCGCGTCAGCTCGTCGTCCAGGACGAAGACAACGGCATCGAGCTGTTCTACCTGCGTCCGTTGGATATCGCGGTGTACGTGGGTCGCGGTGCCATTGACGTGGGCATCACCGGACAGGATCTGCTGAAGAATTCCGGCACCGCCGCACTCGAGCACATGCCGCTCGGCTTTGGCTCCTCCACATTCCGCTTCGCGGCTCCGAACGAATCCCCGATCACCACTCTGGAAGACATTCAGGGCAAGCGCGTGGCCACCACCTTCGACAAGCTGGTGCATGACTACCTCGTCGAACACGGTATCGAAGCTGAAACCATCCACCTGGACGGCGCCGTGGAGTCTTCCGTGCAGCTGGGCGTGGCCGACCTTATCGCCGACGTGGTCTCCACCGGTACCACGCTGCGCAACGCCGGTCTGCGCGTTTTTTCCGACCCGCTGATGCACTCCGAAGCATGCCTGATTCGCTCTCCGCGTCTGGACGAGAAGGATTCCCGTCTCGCCGTACTCACCCGCCGTCTGCAAGGCGTGCTGACCGCACACCAGTACGTGCTTATGGATTACGACATCCCCGTAAGCAAGGTGTCTGCAGCCGTGGCCGTGACCCCCGGTTTTGAGAGCCCCACTATCTCCCCGCTGCACGACAAGCAGTGGAACGCCGTGCGCGTCATGGTGCCCAAGGCCGAGGTCAACCAGCTGATGGACGATTTGTACGAAGTCGGTGCTCGAGGCATCATCGTCACCGCATTGCAAGCCTCTCGCATGTAAACCATGTAGACTATTCGTCGATATGACAGACCACAAACTCAGCAGCAGATACAGTCCAGAGGCGCGTGACCTGTATTTCACTGTGCCGAATCTGATCAGCGCGTTGAGAATCATCTCGATTCCATTCATCTCCGCGCTGATCTCTCGGCATGAGATGATTGCGGCGTTGGCGCTTATCGCCATCTCCTCCGCTTCTGACGGACTCGATGGCATCATCGCGCGCAAATTCAACCAAGTCAGCAAAATCGGGCAGATTCTTGACCCGGTAGCCGATCGCCTGTTGATTTTCTGCTCGATTCTGGCTCTCGGCGTCGCCGGCGTCATCCCCTGGTGGATGCTGATCATTGTGGGTTTGCGCGACTTGTGGATGGCAATTCAGGTGCTGTGGCTTGCCCAATATGGATATGGTCCGTTGCCGGTGCATTTCGTGGGCAAAGCGGGCACCGCATTATTGATGATTTCCATCGTCGGCCTGATTTTCGCTGATCTTGGCACCAACGCCTTCTTCCACCTGCTCTATCTTGCCGCGCTTGCCGCAGGGATTTGGGGCATTGCCATGTACTGGTTGGCCGGATATATCTACACCAAGCAAGGTGTGAGCCTGTTGCGCAAGGAATTGGAGGAGCGGCATGGAGCCTGATTCCACAGCGCCGGTCTCATTCCCCGTACCAGAGGAGAATGAGCCAGTACGCCGTCGTGCCATTTTTTCCCGTGCATTTCGGTCTGTGAAATCCCACCATGCGTTGTCTCCCGATGATGCCGCGGCCGTTCGCGGACGTCGTCGCCGTAAAACCAACGATGATTCCCTGCAACTCATCGACGATCTCGTGAACCGTCCGATGGATCCCATGTTCTCCGATTCGAGACTGGTCCATGAGCAGCGATCTGCATTTTCCATCTGGTTCAATCGCATTATCGTTTTCCTGATTTGCGTCGGTGTCGGGTTTGCGGGGTGCCTGTTCGTCCAGCAGCTGCAGTCCGATCCGCGCAAACAGGTGCGTCAGACGTTGGCCGACCAACTCGAAAACCGCAATGCGCAAATCGAACAGCTCACCAAAGATGTGAATGCAGTCAAGGCCCAAGTCGACGAGCAGTCGAAGAAGGTCTCCGGAAAGGTCAAAAGCGACACGCTGATTCAGGATGAATTGGTCACCGGTGCCGTGGCCGTCACCGGTGAAGGCATCACCATGACATTGGCCGATCCTATTGCGGCGAGCCAGTCCGACCAATCCACCTCCACCAGAGTGGGTACCACCAGCAAGATTCGCGTCGTCACGGATCTTGATTTGCAGCAGCTGGTATCGCTGATGTTCCAAAATGGAGCCGAAGCCATCTCCATCAACGGCAATAGACTCGGTGCACAGACCTCCATCCGTAAGGCGGGTGGACATATTCTCATTGGCGTGAATGCCATCGAAAGCCCGTATACCATTGAAGCCATCGGAAACAAGAACACGTTGGCCGAAGCTATGGGATCAAAGAATCTGGCAAGCCTGTACGATTCCTTCAAACAAGCAGGTATTTATCCGCAGGTAAACAAGTCCAATTCGATTACACTTGAGGCAGCAGTGGCTGGCGAAACCCAATACGCAGAGAGGAACGAATAATGGCAGCCGTCCTAGGTCTGATTATCGGCGTGGTAATCGGTGTGTTTGTCAAGCCGGACATTCCGGTCGTCTTGCAACCCTATCTGCCGATTATGGTGGTGGCCGCCATCGACGCACTGCTGGGCGCTGCACGCGCGTACTTTGAACGAAGCTTCTCTGACCGTGTATTCGTCATATCGTTCCTGGCCAACGTGCTGACGGCAACCTTGCTGGTGTTCCTCGGCAATCAGCTTGGCGTCGGCTCGCAGCTGCAGACCGCCGTCATTGTAGTGCTCGGCATCCGTATCTTCTCCAACGTGTCCGCCATTCGCCGGTTCATCTTCCGAGGCTGATATGGTACGAAGAGCTAAATCAAACAACATGCTGGACAAAATGCATGACCAGCATGCCCAAGATAAGGCGAACGACCGCATGGAAACCGGTTCGTTCCCCGCTATACGCAAAAAGCCGCGTAAGAACCTGAACCGGAATTCCGATCGTTCCCGACTGATATCGTCGATCTTCATCATGCTGATGTGCGCATTGCTGGGCTTTGCCTACATGAGTCAGATCAACAACACCAAATCCACCTATGAAACGATGGATGAGAACGAGCTGGTTCGTCTGCTCAACGAGTCGAACACGCAGATATCCAACCTCGAGCAGCGCAAAACCCAGCTGACCAGCCAGCTGAACTCGTTGAAGTCGGCTGCCAACGAGCAGGAACAGGCGCGTAAGATCGCCAAGCAGAACGAGGAAACCAGTGGTCTGATTTCCGGCCGGCTCCCGGCCAAGGGCAAGGGTATTACGGTTACGGTCAGCCGCGGTTCGACATCCAGAATCGACGCTTCGATCATGTTCAACCTCATCGAGGAGCTGCGCAATGCCGGCGCCGAAGTCATTGCCATCAACGAGGTTCGCGTTGTCGCATCGACCTATATTCAAGATGCTGACGAAGGGCTGATTTCCGATGGCACGGCCATCAAACCTCCGTACGTGGTCAAGGCCATCGGCAATCCGCAGGAGCTTTCCAACGCAGTTGACATCGCCGGGGGAGTGGGCGCCCAGCTGCAGGTCAAGTATGGAGCTAATGTTAATGTCGAAGCCTCCGATAACGTCATTATTGATGAAGTGCGTGAAGCTACGCAAAATAAGTATGCAAAGACGGTAGAATAGGAAGCTATGACTGATCCGATTCCTAGCGCAGGCGAAACCACCATCATTGGATTGCCTGCTATTAACGTATTGCCCGTTACCGCAACCGGCGACCGTCCTCTGACTCAGGAGGATTTGGACACCATTACACGCCTGTCCGAGGGGACGGCGTTGCTTATCTCGACCAGGGGAGCGGTGTCTGGTTCGCGGTATCTGCTTGATGAGGATGAAATCACTGTTGGTCGCGATCCCCGAGCGGATATTCTGCTGGACGATTCCACCGTATCCCGGCAGCACGCCGTGTTCCGCCGGGTCAATGGCCAGTATTCCGTTATCGATGCCGGAAGCCTCAATGGCACTTATGTGAACCGTCAGCGCGTTGATCAGGCGGTGCTTAAAAACGGCGATGAAATCATGATTGGCAAGTTCCGTCTGGTGTTCTTCACGAAATCTGCCTTTGTCTCCCAATAACCGACACATTATGTGGGGTTACACTTGGTGAAGAATTGCAATCGTGTGATTACACCAGTGTGAGTTAGGGGAGCCGAGATGAGCCGGACCGAGCTGCATCTTCATATTCCGCTTGATGAGCGTGAAGATCTCAATGATGGCGCTATCCAGGGGGAGTTGTTCGCCAACGCCGATTCCGAGGAAATCAAGCGTGGATATCGCGGTACCGTGGCATCCAAGGTTGCGGGCATCACGTATCGTCAGCTCGATTACTGGGCACGCAAGCAGATTGTCGAACCGTCCATCACGCCATCGCACGGATCCGGTTCCCGTCGTTTGTATTCGTTCAAGGACGTGGTGATTCTGGCCGTCTCCAAGAAGCTGCTGGATGCCGGCGTGAATCTGCAGAACGTGACTGCAGCCATCGGCTTCCTTACCCAGCACACCACCGATCAGCTGGCCAACGTGACCATCATGTGCGACGGCCAGAACGTGCACGAATGCACGACCAGCGAGCAGATGCTTGAGCTGCTGCAAAGCGGCAAGGCCGTGTTCGCCGTGTCTGTCGGCTCACTGTGGCATCAGATTGAAACCGCTCTGGAGGATGAGGATTACGTCGATCTTGATGACAAGCCGATGACGGTTTCCATGAATCGTCCGATTGACGAATTGACCGCCATGCGTATGCGCAAGAAGCTTGAGGCGCAGCGTCTACAGCGTGAGGCCGCTTGATTTCGCAGCAGGTTTGTATGATGGCGACTTGCCGGGTTTCCGTCAGGTCGTTTTTTCATTATGGGCGTGCAATGATCGAGTAATCTTGCAGAACACAGTGCTGAAGGATTGATGCAATGGGTATAGTCATTGGGTTCCTGCCAATCGTGCTCTGGCTCGTCGCCGTCATTATGGCCGTCGCCATTATCACGTTCACGATAGGTCGAGGCCACATATTCACGCCGCGGGCAAAGCGTCCGGCGACTGAGCCGGTTGACTGGTCCATGGTCAAAATGCATTTTCTGTCGTTTGTAATGGCGCTGATACCGTTTCCTGTCTTCGTTTTTCTCGCGGATTCCATGGATGTGCGTCTGAGAGATTTCTGCGACGCAGCGCAGTTGCCCGCAGCTGTCATCGTATTCGTTCTGGTGTTGCTGGAGAACGTCGCCATGTATTTCCAGGCGCGCAACGCTTCGGAGACTGCAATGGATCGGCGTATTGGTGCCTCTGTACGTAAGAACGACGATGACACTGGAATCCGATAATGTACGTTATGTCAGATTAGTTATCCTTGACAAGGATTCAGTCGCCTGTATCAACTAGTCCACGCATACCAGGCCGACAGCCAAAGGAGCACCGGAGCGACTACCGCAATTGCAAGAATCGCCGTGCCTTTCAGACAATCCTTGTCATTTCGTTTCCAGCGGAATGCTCGCCAAATGAACCATATCAGCATGGGAATCTCATACAGCGACAGCAACGGCAAACCGATGAAAACCAGGTCGAAGCCCGCGGCGCAGGCTTCATCGCATCCCATCATGAAGAAGTCCTCGCCGTTGTGTTTCAGTGCGTTTGGAAATAACGGTTTACGGCTTCTTCGATCTGCTCGGGCTTCTCGATGATCTCGTAAACGCCGTGTTCTTCCATCTCGCCGGCCGGGGCGTAACCCCAACGGCAGCCGATGGTGTCCAGCCCGCAGGCGTGTGCGCCATCGATGTCGGTGTAGCGATCGCCGATCATCACGGCCTTATCCCCTGCCGAAGCATCAAAACCGATTTTGTCAAAGCAATAACGGATGACCTGATCCTTATCCAAGCGAGAGTTGTCCTTGGAAGCGCCATAAATGCCATCCAGCAATTCGGTCAGATGGAAATGCTCACAGATCGGAACGCATTGGTACTCGGGCTTGCAGCTGGCCAATGCCAGATAATAGCCGTCGGCACGCAGCTTGAGCAGCTGTTCGCGGATACCGGGAAACACGACGTTCACCAAGCGGCCGGGAACTTTGTTGCCGGGCTCGTTCGGATCATCGAACACGGCGCGATCCGCATAGTAGCTGCGGTAGATGATGACCGCCCGGTCAAGCTCCTCCTCCGGCACATGGTTGCGTCGCAGCGATTCGATGATGGCCGGACCAATGAAACGATGCAGCTCGGCATCGTCGGGAACCGGGCGACCCAATTCCTCGAACGTCTTGATGACGGATGCGATGATGCCGCCGTCGGACTTGGTAAGCGTGCCGTCGAGGTCCAGCAGGACCACGTTCCTCGGATGCTGTGCCATATGAGGTCCACTCCCCTGTTTCACTATGGTGTTCATGTTCGCAAGATTGCTTCAGCAATGATTATGCCCAGTCGGTTTGACTGGGCATCAAGTTCACGTGTTGTTGGCTCACTCGTAATCGGGAATCCAACCGTCGCGGTGCATCTGCAGACGCTTCTCGAGCAGCGTGGCGAGCTCCTCCTCGCTACGACGCTCCAGCAGCATGTCCCAGTGCGTACGGGTCGGCTTGGTGATCTCATCGGCCTCACGGTCGTCATCGCCTTCGCGATGGGCCACGGAACCGCAGCGGCATTCCCACTCGTCAGGAATCTCGGCACCTTCCGCAAACGGCAGAATAGTGCGGTGACCCTTAGGGCACACATACGCCACATCGTTTCGCGCGGCGAAATCCACGTTGTCATCGGACTCCAGCGATTTCGCGCCGATGCTCATGCCCCTGAGGCTACGTTCTGCCATATTGGCATCCTCCTTGAAAAATCTTCGACCGTACTAATTTACGCAACAGTTCGGACTTGGCTTCTATTCCGCTGTTCGCTGGTGACTGACCGGTGTAGCCGGCCAAGCAAAGGTTAATCGACGCCGGAATAGGCTACGACTCCGCGGTTCACACGATCAGCCGCTTCATGGGCGATATCCGCCAACCGTTCTCCCCCATCGAACGGCAATGGCTGCGCCACGGCGATTTGCTGCAGTACGTCGGCCAGTCGTTTGGCGGTGCGCACAAAGTCGCCGCTGGTCATGTCCGTGCCGTACAGGCATGCACCCAGCGAACCGCCGTCGGCCCATTCGTACATGATGTCGACGATGCCGAAGTCCGGCTGGTGCATTTCTTCCAGGCTGTGATCCTCGCACAGGATGTTGATATCCGCGCAGATGCCTTGCAGTTTGGACGATGCGATGGCGATAGGGCCGGAAATGCCGCCCGGATAATGCCGTGGTTCGCCGTCCGAGCCACGCCTGGCCTCGTACACCAGCGAGGAAAGTACCGCGGCCAGCCCGTTGGCATCGAGCTTGTCGAAAGTGCCGGCAAGCAGCGCCTCGCAGAGTTCCAGATCATGCTCGCTGTAAATACGGCGCAACAGCAGGCCTTTTTCGGTCAGGGTCACGTCGATACGGCCGTTGCCGTCATCATGCCGCTCCAGATAGCCGAGCTGGGTAAGGATGTCGCAGATACGGTCGAACTGACGTGCCACAGAGCCGGTACGCGAGTCATAACGATACTTCACCCGATTGAGTTCCCGGGTCTCACGGGCCCAGCGGTGCCCCCATTTGAGGTGCTGCTGGAGGTCGGGGCAATTGCGGCATGGATGCGCGTGCTCGGCCTTGCGCAGCTTCTGGATGCGCTTGTCGAGGTCCTGGAAAGCGCGAGATCTGTCCTGATCGGTCAGGAACACCTCGTGCTTGAGTTTGCGGCGGCCATCCTTCTCGATGTCGCTGAGCTCCATACGCAACGTCATGAACTGCTTGAAATCGCCATGATTGCAGGCGAACGCCTGTTCGTATCCGGCCAATGCATTGGTGAGCGTGTTGATCTGCGATTCCAGCTGCCAGGCGGATTCATTGGCTTCCCATTGGGCAAAAGACTGATCCAAGGTGATTCGTGCGGTCCCATAGTCGCTGGAATTAAGCAGATTCACCGCCATATTGAACGTCGGACGGAAGCTGGAATGCAACGGATACACACGCTTGGAAGACAATGCCGCGGCCGTGGCGGGCACGAATCCATGATGGTCGACCACGATGGCATGGCCGATGGTGTCGATGCCGCGTCGGCCGGCACGTCCGGTCAGCTGTGTGAACTCGCCGGGAGTCAAACCCACGTGACCGGTGCCGTCGAACTTCTCCAGCTTCTCAACCACCACGCAGCGTGCCGGCATATTGATGCCCAGCGCCAGCGTTTCCGTGGCGAACACCATTTTGACAAGGCCCTCTTCAAACAGGCGCTCGACAATTTGGCGGAACAGGGCGATCATGCCGGCATGATGTGAGGCGAATCCTTCTTCCAAAGCGAATCGGAACTTGGAGAACTGCAACGCCTTCAGATCCTCTTGGGTGAGCTGACCTTCCACCATCTCGTCCACGATGCGGCGAATCCTGGTCACTTCCTCATCGGTGGTCAGTTCCAGTCCGGCATTGATGCACTGCTCGACCGCCTGATCACAGCCGTTGCGCGAGAAGATGAAGTAGATGCCGGGTAGCATGCCCAGAAAGTTCAGCTCGTCGACCACGGCCCAACGGCGAGGCGTGTGTCGCTCCGGGCGTGGTACGCGATCCTTGTGCCCTTTTCCGCCCTTGCCTTTGAATCCCCTGCGCTTGTCGGGCCGTTCCTCACCACGGCGGCGTGCCGCCTTGCGGTCCAGTTGGTCGAGTCGGTTGATCAACTCGGCGTTGAGCTTCGTGGTCTGGTTGCCGTTGCCGTCCCTGCGATACAGATCCAGCACCTCCGGCTCGGTTTGTTCATCCGCCTGCACAATGACGTGCTGTTCAAGCGGCACCGGGCGATGCTCGCTGATGACCAGCTTGGTCTCGCCGCGCACGGATGCGATCCAGTTGGAGAAATCCTCCACATTGGACACCGTGGCAGACAATCCCACGATTTTCACCGTCTTGGGCAGGTGAATGATGACCTCTTCCCAAACCGGACCGCGGAAGCGGTCGGCAAGGTAATGCACCTCGTCCAGAATCACATACCGCAGTGCGGTGAGCGTGGTGGAATGCTCGTAGAGCATATTGCGCAGTACTTCGGTGGTCATCACCACGATGTCCGCCTCGGAATTGATCGAGGTGTCACCGGTGAGCAGGCCTACCTTATCCGGGCCGTATACGTCTACCAGATCATGGTATTTCTGATTGCTGAGAGCCTTGATAGGAGTGGTATAAAACGCTTTGACGTTGCGTTCCTGAGCCAGATAGATGGCAAAATCGGCTACCACGGTTTTGCCTGCGCCGGTCGGTGCGGCGACCAGCACATTGCTGCCGGCCTCCAATGCGTCGTTGGCTTCGGTCTGGAAATCGTCAAGATCGAACGGCAGTGTAGCGGCAAAACGAGCCGCGACCGATGCTCTGTGTTTATTGGCTTTCTGGAATGATGCGTATCGCTGGGCAGGACTAAGCGTTCGGGAAGAATCGCCTTCCTGATGGTGAGGGTGACGTGCCATGATGCTTTCCGACTAGTCGTCTACTTGTTGAACTGCTTCCACCTGTTCCAAGCCGCGATATGGCGTTCGCGAGTGACGTTCTTGCGCTGTATCACTTCTGCATGGGCGTCGACATAGCGTTCCTGCGCCACATTCAGCGGCTGCGTGAACAGCGGCGGTTCGCTCTCCTCTGTGGAATCGCCGGGCTCCCCCATTTTGGAGACGCGCTCGCCAAGTCTGCCGCCAATCTCCGCGATATCCTGCACGGCATGGAATCCATGTAGTCCCGCATATACTAGTCCGGCCGCAATCATGGCCAACATGAACAGAACCAGAATCGGCCATATCCACCAAGGCATGACGTCTGCTCCTTACTTGTTTTCGCTGATGCTGAGCTCTCGCTCGGCACGGGCGATAATCATCGTGCGCAGCGTTTCGGGGGCGACTGCGGTGATGTGGCGCGCATGGGCGATACAGAATGCCACGAACCAGGAATCGGAGGACACAGTCAGATGCACCTTCTCCCCCGCACCGCACTGCTCCACAGTGGCACCGGAAAGGGTCTTGATGAACGGCAACTCACGCTGATCGGTGATGAACACCGCTTCGGTGCCGTTGTCAAAGCTCCACTTGCGCAGCTCGCTGACCGGCATGTTCGGTACGTCAATTTTCTTGGTCGGCTTGACCAGTTCGGCCTTTTCGATGCGTGCTAGACGCAGCACCTGCCAGGTGCGGGGTTTGCCGTTGGCCTTGTCGATGGTCTTGTCTTTGGAGACGTAGGCCTTCTTGTCCTTGGGCGCCGCGGAACCGACATCGGTGTAGACAGCCGCGTAATAGACACCCTCGTCGATGAAAATCTTGGAGGGAGCCACCAGCTTGCGGCGGGTGCGTCCGGTGCCGTCGGTGTATTCCATATCCAGCAGCGAGTCGGTGTTGATAGCGCGCTTGACCACGGAGAAACTACGCGGTTCAAGCTCATAACCGGTAAGACTCAGCCACGGGGTCTGGCCGGGGCTCACATGCTGACGCAGACGCTCGTAAAGGTCTTCGGCCTGGGCGCGCTGCTTGTCAGGCAGCAACGGGGAATGTGCCAGATAGCTCACCGATGCGGTGAGCATGCTCAGGTACTGCGGTGAGATACCGGCAAGACGCTCAAGACCCAGCGAGTTGGTGGCGGACACGATGCCTTCGGCATCCAACAGTGGCCAGTCGATGTCGAAGAACTGGCTGCCGGCCATCTCCCCATCATCGGACACCGTGGTCAGTGTGTTGATGTCCTTATGAATGATGTTGACGAACTTCTTGAGTTCATCGTCGTTCTTCGGCTTGCCGATAAAGCGTTCGGCCAGCTCCCCCATGGAGAACTCTTCGCCAAGATGGGCGGACAGGAACAGCATCAGACGCAGTCGACGGTCGACCTCGCTGCCGGTCTGGAATGCGGAACCGTTTTTCTTGTTCTGGGCCTTGATGGATTCGGGATCACCCGGTTCGCTGATGTCACGGCTGATTGCGGGAGAGACCACCGAAGCACTGACCGGGCTTGCGGACTCGTCGGCAAGCGTGAACTGACTGGCTGCGTGCAGACGACGATGATAGGCATCCACGGCTTCCTGCGGGCTGACGATGGTGGCACCTGGGTGTTCGAGTACGAACATGGCCAGATCATCGGAATCGGTGTATGCCACGTTCAGGTGTTCGCCGTCCACATCGATGGTCGCAGCGAATCGACGCGAATCAATGACCTTGACCAAGGTGTCCGGAATATGCTGGGTGCCGAGGCCTGGGGCGATGGAATCGAGACCAAGACCCGGAATCGGGGTCTGAGGCACGCGAGGTGTGGTGCGTGAAGTACGTGCCGCAACCTGAGCCTGATCGGGCTCGGAGGAGATAGACATGGAACGGGCCAGATAGTTGGCGGCGGCCAATACCGGCATATCTTCGGCTTCGAACATCAGACGGATGCGAGGTTCATCGCCCAATTGCAGGCGGTACGAGGCGAAATCCTGACCTTCGGACTTGGAGGAATATTCAGGCTGGCGCGATTCGATGGCAATGCCCATGGCGGCGAGCTTGGCGCGATCGCGTTGGAATTGCTTGGCGAATGCCGCCTTAGCTGCCTGATCGGCCAGCTCCCCATAGGAATCGGCGTAAGCCTTGACTCGCTGTGCGATTTGGCGGGAAGTAAGCCATTGCGGGAATGCGGATGAGAGTACGGCCAGTACATCCAGCTCGTGCTTGCCCCATTTGTCGGAAAAACGCCGACGTCCGCTTGTGCCCTCTGCCATTAGTCCTCACGTGTAGTTACTGTTTCGTTATAAGTGCGCATGAGTTTGTCTCATACTCCCTCCATCTTAGAGGCTTTTTCCGCGACTGCACACCATTTCACGAAAATAACGTCGTTTTTCTTCCATGATGCTTGCTGAAATCAGACCCAATCGTCCGGTTCAATGCCTTGCGGGCCTACGTATGCGCCATTCGGCACGTAGCTCGGCTCGCCCTGATCGTCGAGTTTGGCATCAGCGAACATGCTCACATCACGGCCGAACGTCCAGTCGCCTTGGATGGTTACCGAGTTGGCTGCGGCCAATGATGGCACGGCGTATGGCAAGCGTTCGTCGAAGTCATGGATGTTCTTGTAATAGCGCGGATCAAGTTCCACATTCGGGAAGACGTAGTTGCCGTCTTCCATTTCGTAGTTGTCCGTCAGATGGAAGCGATCGGAACGCATGATGAACAGATCGTTGGTGGTCTTCACCGGAAGAAAGCGCATACGATCCACCTGCACGCAGATGGCACCATTGAACAGGCCAATGGCCGCGCCCATCGCGGTTTCGAGCTGAATGACCTGCTCGGTATCCGGGTTGGTGGGATTAACGGACTTCTTGTTGCGAATCACCGGCAACGGCAGCACTCCATTGTATTCGGCAAGCTTGGCCTTGAGTGCGTCAATGCGAATCCAGATGGAGTTCGTATTGAAGTATGGGTGCTTCTTGATGTCCTGAGCCGCTGCCTTATCGTCAGGATGCACCTGGCTCATCTCGCGCAGCATCAGTCGACCGGTGGACTTGTCCCGCACGATGTGGCCGCCCTTGCGGTCGGCCTTGGTGCGGGTGGCGACCTCTGCCATGAACGGTGCGCCGGTGTTCTCGAAATGCTGGGCCAGCGTGCGGGAGGGGCGAGCACCGAGATTATCGGAATTGGAGATGAACAGGTACTTAAAGCCATGCTCTTCGAGCACGTCGAGCAGACCGGATTCCCAGATGGTGGAGAACAGGTCGCCGTGTCCCGGAGGGCACCATTCCAAATCCGGGTTTTCCGGGAAGCTGACGGGCTCGCCGGTGGCGGCGACCAGCTTTGGCTCCTGATGCTGGATGATTTCCATCGGGATTTCGTGCTGCGTGAACTTGCGGTTGTGCTTGAGCACCTTCATGGTGTCCGCCGAGGTGCGGAAGGAGTTCATGAAGGTCAGTGGAAGTTCGACGTTCAGACGGGTGCGGGCGGTCAACACCTGACCGATGATGATGTCGATGAAACGCATCTGCTTGGCCTTGTGGCGGCGCACAGGCAGCAGGGACTTGGCGCATTCCAGACCCATGGATGTGCCGAGACCGCCGTTAAGCTTGAGGAACGCGGTTTTTGCAAACGCGTCCACGGCCTTGTCGTGATTGATGGTCTCGTAAACATCGTGGAAGCTGGGAACCTGCTCAAGCGGCTCCACATCGTCCTCTCGGATCCAGTTTGATGCCTCTTCGTGCTGCCATACGCTATAGAGATGATGGAATTGATTGATGGCGGTTTCGCTCATGCCTTTCTCGCGCATCTTGGCGGCGGAATGTGAGAAAACCTCTTCGATGTGGGCTTCCGCGGTGTTCTCGGCGGTGGCATCATCGTTTACGCTGAGCTGGGCTTCATTGTTCAGTTCGGTCAATTCAGGTCCCTTTCGTCATATTCCAAGGAACAAGTGTAACCCCGTATGGCTCAGGACAGTACACAAGGTGCGTGTTCACCAGTGAATAATCCGTGAATTAGGCGGCTTTCTGGGCTTGCAGAATGGTATCAATCACGGTGACGACGCCCCTATCGTTGTTGCTCGGTGCCAGCCAGTCGGCATGCGCGTGCATGTGCTCTTCGGCATTGGCCACTACGCAGCCGTGACCGGCCGCCTCAAGCATCTGAATATCGTTGTAGGTATCGCCGAGCGCGCAGGAATCCGCGATATCCACGCCTAGGTATTCGCACAGGCGAGCAAGCGCCGAGCCCTTATCCACACCGGGATTCATCATGTCGATCCACATTTTGCCGGCGTTCGTTACCGTGTAACGGTCTGACCACGCATCGCGATAGGTCTCGCGGTAGACCTCTTCGGAATTGTTATCAGGGAAGAATACCGTGTATTTGTTTACATCGCGGTCAAGTTCGGTGAGGTCGTCCATGTAGACGATTTTCTTGTAGAACGTACGGAAGTAATCATCGTAGCGTTCGTCGCATGAGCGGATATAGCAGGCTTCGATGCCGCAGACGGTTGGGCATCCGCGTCCGTCGGCCAGCGTGTAACGAATCATTTCCTGGTACTGTTCAACGGGAATGAGGCTCTCATAGATGAGCTTGCCGCGGCAGTAGATAGCCGCGCCATTGTCCGACATCAGCGCCATCTGGTTCTGGATTTCCGGGAACATCTCGGCCAATGTGTAGTTCGGACGGCCGCTTGCCGCACAGAACGTAATGCCTGCCGCATCGAGCTTGCGGATGAGAGCATCCATGTGGGGTGGCATGGAGCCGTCGTCAGCCAACAACGTGCAGTCCATATCACTGGCAATGACCCTGATTTGGCCCAGATCCTTGTCCTCGGTGAAATTTGCCAACATCGCGTACTCCTTGTCAGAGAAAAGGAAAAGTCCGGAATCATTAAGATTCCGGACTTAGAAAGTCGGGCCGGCGGGATTTGAACCCGCGACCCCTTGACCCCCAGTCAAGTGCGCTACCAAACTGCGCTACGGCCCGATGGTGCAAAAGCACCGAGTAGATAATTTACCACATGGATACGATTTGGCAAATCATCGTACGTCTTGCGTGTCCTGCGGTGCTGCGCCCATGGGTTAACGGAGACAACACCGCAAGGGATAACCACTACTTGCGCTTCTTCTCTCGAATATTCACCGAGATCTGAATCGGAGTGCCTTCAAAGCCGAACTCCTCGCGCAGCTGACGCTCGATGTAACGGCGGTAACCGTGCTCAAGGAAGCCGGTGGCAAAGATCACGAAGCGCGGCGGGCGCGTGGACGCCTGCGTGGCGAACAGGATGCGCGGCTGCTTGCCGCCACGCAGCGGGTGCGGGTGGGCGGCTTGAATCCTGCCGAGGAACGCGTTGAGCTTGCCGGTGGGAATACGCTGATCCCAGGATTCCAAAGCAGTGTTCATCGCGCGAGCCAGACGGTTGGTGTGCCAACCGGTCTTGGCGGACAAGTTCACACGCTCGGCCCACATCACGCGGTCGAATTCGGTGTTCCACAGACGTTCCAGACGCTGTTTGTCGAACTCATCCATCGCATCCCACTTGTTGAACACGAGCACGATGGCACGGCCAGCGTCCACGGCGGTGGACATGACCTTCAAATCCTGATCGGAGATGGGTTGCGAGGCGTCGAACAGAATCAATGCCAGTTCGGAACGCTCGATGGCGGCCTGCGTGCGCAGGGACGAATAGTATTCCGCGCCGGTGAGCTTGTGCTGGCGACGCTTGATACCAGCGGTGTCGATAAACAGCCAGTCTTCACCGTCGATGTCGACGATCTCATCGACCGGGTCACGCGTGGTGCCGGCCAAATCGTTGACCACGGCACGTTCCGAATGAGCCAGTTGGTTCAGCAGGGAGGACTTGCCCACATTTGGGCGGCCCACTAGAGCCACGCGGCGCAGACCGGACGGCGTGAGATAACCGGAAGCCTTCTCCGCTTCCTTCAGCTTGCCAAGGGCCACGTCCAACAGGTCGCCCACTCCCCTGCCGTGCATGGCAGAAATGGAGTACGGTTCGCCGAGACCGAGCTTCCAGAACTCAGCGGCAAGGTATTCGCTGGCGTTGTCGTCGATTTTGTTGACGGCCAGCACGACCGGCTTGCCCGAGGCGCGCAGCATCTTGACGATACGCTCGTCGGTGGTGGTCATACCGACCTGGCCATCGACCACGAACACCACGGCATCGGCCAAAGTCACGGCGACCTGAGCCTGTGAGGCGATGGCCGATTCGATGCCTTCGACATCGGCTTCCCAGCCGCCAGTATCCACGAGCTTGAAATCGGTTCCGGCCCATTCCGCGTCATAGCTCACACGGTCACGAGTCACGCCGGGGGTGTCCTCCACCACGGCTGCACGGCGGCCAAGAATGCGATTGACCAGAGAGGACTTGCCCACGTTCGGGCGGCCGACAATAGCCAGCACGCCGACCGGCTTGGGGCCGGACTTGCGGGCTCCGTCTTCAAAGCCACGGCCGGAAATCAGCTCCTCGTCGCCTTCATCGAGATCGTAGCCTTCGAGATTGGCGGCATAGCGCTCATATTCCTGATTCTCGATGGCATCTTCGATCAGCTTGATCATCACATCCAGTGTGTGTTCGAAGTCCATGTCCGAGTTGTCGATGGTGGTCACACCGTCGGCGGCGCTCAGGAAGCTGGTGACCTTGGAATCGGCTTTATCTCGTGCGGCGACATCCTCGGCTCCCACGCCCTTGACAGCCTGACCGGTGCGGCGAGCCTGACGGACCTCCTCACGGGCGGTCAGCAGAATACGCACTTCGGCATCAGGAGCCACCACGGTGGTGATGTCACGGCCCTCGGCCACAACACCCAGTCCACCAGAGAAGGAATCGAGCGACGCCTCGCGTGCGATGTACGCGCGCTGCGCTGCAATGAGCACGTTCCTGACCGGAATGACGTTCGACACTTTGGACACGTGCGTGGACACCTCAGTGGAACGAATCGCCTCGGAGATGTCCTCGCCATCGGCGTACACGCGGGGATCGTCAGGATCCACGGAAATATCGAAATGGTCTCCGGTGAAGAACTCCCCCACCGTTTCGGTGATGACACGCTCATCCACGGTCTCGGCATCAAGGTCGATGCCGCTTTTCAGGCACCACCACGCGCAGGCGCGGTACATTGCGCCCGTATCCAGGTATGCATAGTTGAAGTACTTGGCCAGCGCCTTGGACGTGGATGATTTGCCCACGCCGGCGGGGCCGTCGATGGCAACGCGAATCACAGTCCGACCTCCTTGGACAGCGAACGAACCTCGGCCTGAGACAACACGCGGTATGAGCCGGGCTTTAACTCACCAAGCTTGATCGGGCCGATTTGGGTGCGTACCAGACGCTTGACCGGGAAGCCGATGGAACCGAAGATACGACGCACGATACGGTTCTTGCCGGAATGCAGCACCACTTTGACCATGGTGAAGTCACGGGAGGAATCAATGATCGCGCAGTGGTCGAGCTTAATCCATCCATCATCGAGCTGTACACCGGTGGTCACGAGCCTGCGGCACACCGTGCCGGAGATGCGGCCTTCCAGCGTGGCGATATAAGTCTTTTCCACCTCGTACTTGGGGTGCATGACGTGCTGCGACAATTCGCCGTCATTTGTCATGAGAATAAGGCCTTCGGAATCGTAATCCAGACGGCCCATGTGGAAAATGCGTTCATACTTGTCGCCCACAATGTCACGCAGCGTGTAGCGACCTTTCGGGTCATCCATGGCGGAAAGCACCTTACGGGGCTTGTTCAGAGCCAAGGTAACGTGATTTGGGTTGACCCGGACTCGGGAACCATCCACGCGAACCTGCTGCTTATGCGGGTCGACGCGGGTGCCGAGTTCGGTAACAAGTTCGCCATCGACCTCAACACGACCTTCGGTGATCATATCCTCGCACTTGCGGCGGGAACCGAAGCCCGCTTGAGCAAGCAGCTTCTGCAGTCGAATGGCATTGGAATCATCATACGCGCTTCTGGCGCGGGAATATGCGTTTGGCATCGTTCTCCCAACGTGGCCGGACAGTTTGAACGTTACTGTCAATTCTGATGGTGATATTTGATTGGCTGGCCGATTTTCTCAGCCAATTCCAACCTATATATCATACCGCAGCGGCGGACTACTGCTAGACTTGCAAACGTTTGTGCGGTTCGCCGCCTTTCGTATATCGATGAAAAGGATATTGAATCATGGAAGAAACCAAGCAACAGCCGCTGGGCCTGCGCGTGTGCGCTGAACTGGCCGGAAGTTTCCTGCTGTGCTTTGCTATTTATGCGTTCTCCACCTGGGGCTCCGCCGTGTACGGCGTCAACGTGGTATTCATGGCTGTGGCCACTGGCCTGGCCTACGCGGTAGTCACCGCCATCTTCTCCCGCATTTCCGGCGGACAGTTCAACCCGGCCGTGACTGTGGCCGCCGTACTGGCTTCCAAGACCAAGCTGGTTGACGGCATCCTGTATGTGATTGCCCAGGTCATCGGCGCCATCGCCGCAGGCTTTGCCGTGGTCAAGCTGCTGCCGACTTCCGAGCAGGTGACTTCGACCGTCTGGCTCTCCCCCGCTGTCAACGGATTCGAGAAGGGCTCCGTGTCTTACTCGCTGCTCACCCAGTATGGCATCACGTTCTCCATCACCTTGGCGATTGTCGTCGAAGTCGTTGCCTCGCTGATTGTGGTGGCTGCCGCCATGTCCACCATGGGCAAGAACGGTGAAGGCTCCGATCGTTATACAGCCACGATGGGCATTGCCTACGCCATTGCCGTGGCCATCAGCTACCCGGTGACCGGCGCCGGTCTGAATCCGGCTCGTTCCACCGGTATCGCCGTGGCCGCCGTGAATGAGGGTCTGACGCAGAACCCGCTGCAGCAGCTGTGGGTGTTCTGGATCGCTCCGGTGCTGGCTGCTGCGGTTGTGGCTTTGGTGATGATCATCGTGCAGATGGCCACCACCGCCAAGCCCAAGGCTGAGCCGACTGACGAGGGCGACATGGCTGATCTCGAAGCTGCCGATGAGCAGGCTGCAGAGGACTCAGCCGAAGATGGCGTTGCCGAGCAGGCCGTAGAAGCTGAAGTACGTGATCAGCAGGCCGATGCCGAGAGCAATGCCGATGAAGGAATCGAACGCGACTGAGCGTACTTTCCAGGGGCTCTTCTCTCGCAATGTCAAGCGAATGAGCCCGGTAATGATGGCCGTCACAGCAACGATTACTGTGGCGGCCATTGTGTATCCGAAAGCGGCAACCACCGTGGCGACAACGACGACGCCAAGCACAATCCACTCAAACCAGGGCTTACCCTCGTGATCTTCGGAAACATATGGATGATTGTGCATTGCGGTGGCTTTCTTATATGTGTTGGTTCTCTTAATACTATGGCTCCCGCTAACGGGAGCTGCCAGTGGGAGCTGACTGGGGATGGTTCACGGTGGACTACCCCCAGTCTCGTTTCACGAGACAGCTCCCGCCAGCGGGAGCCAGAAGTACCGATCAGTGGAAGAAATGGCGGGTACCGGTGAGGTACATGGTCACGCCGGCCTGCTCGACCGCTTCGATGACCTCCTCATCGCGGATGGAACCGCCGGGCTGCACGATGGCCTTGACACCCGCATCGATAAGCACCTGAGCGCCATCGGCGAACGGGAAGAACGCGTCGGAAGCGGCAACCGCACCGGTGGCGCGATCGGCGCCATCAGCCAGCGTGTTGGCACGTTCGACGGCCAGATGGCAGGAATCCACACGGTTGACCTGGCCCATGCCGATGCCGACCGTGGCCTGATCGTGGGCCAGCAGAATGGCGTTGGACTTCACGCAGCGAATCGCACGCCATGCGAACACAAGATCCTTGAGCGTGGCATCATCGGCGGCTTCACCGGCCACAAGCTTCCACGCATCCGGATCATCGCCAACGGCGTTGATTAAATCGGTGTCCTGCACGAGCAGACCGCCGTCAATCTGACGGATGGCCTCGTGGCCCTTCGGCGGCTCGGCCACCTTGAGGATGCGCAGGTTCTTCTTCTTGGTCTGCAGTAGTTCAAGAGCAGCCAGCTCATAGTCGGGGGCGACGATGACTTCGGTGAAGATCGGGCGCACGCTCTCGGCCATTTCAAGGGTGACCGTGGAGTTGCAGGCGATCACGCCGCCGTAGGCGCTCATCGGGTCGCAGGCGTGGGCCTTCTTGTGGGCTTCGGCAGCAGTGGCACCGATGGCCAGACCACACGGGTTGTTGTGCTTGACCACAGCCACGGCGATGGAGGGAGCCATATCCCACACGGTACGCCATGCGGCGTCGGCATCCACATAATTGTTGTAGCTCATCGGCTTGCCGCCAAGCTGCTCGGCGTGGGCGAAACCGGTCTGGTTGAGCGGGTCCACGTACAGAGCGGCCTGCTGGTGGGAGTTCTCGCCGTAGCGCAGGGTGTGCGCACGATCCCACGTGCGGGTGAACTGGGCCGGGAACTTGGCTGGATCGACCTCGGTGCCCTGATCGTCCTTGTCCACTTCGACGGCGTCCAGGGGAGCCGGCTTCGGCCAGTGCTTGGCGGTCCACTCATTGATGGTGGCGTCATAGGCGGCGGTGTGGGCGAAGGCCTTGGCTGCAAGCCACTTGCGCTCATCCAGGGAGAAACCGGTGCCATCGGCCACACGGGCAGCGACCAGCGCATAGTCGGCCGGATCGGTGACGATGGCCACGGTGGCGTGATTCTTGGCGGCGCCTCGCACCATGGACGGGCCACCAATGTCGATCTTCTCGATGGTGTCGGCCTCATTGGCTCCGGAGCGCACGGTATCGGCGAACGGATACAGGTTGACAACCACCAGATCGAACGGCTTGATGCCGAACTCCTCGAGCTGCTTGGCATGCTCAGGGTTGGTCATATCGGCCAGAATGCCGGCGTGAATGTATGGGTGCAGCGTCTTGACGCGGCCATCGAGGCATTCGGGGAATCCAGTGACATCAGACACCTCAGTGACATGAACTCCCAGTTCGGCCAGCTTCTTGGCGGTCGAACCGGTGGACACAACCTCGGTGCCTGCCTTCACGAACGCGTCGGCGAGAACTTCGATGCCTTCCTTATGAAAGACGGAAACCAGTGCTCGACGTATCGGCCGGTTCGTGTTTGTCATCCTGTTCCTCCTTGGATTCTTGTGATTGTTGCACGTTGACATCAGACCGTGTCTGACGGGGATTGACGGTTTGATGGGACGTGGTGCGAGAAGCCTTGACTCTCTCGATTATCCAGCCTATCGAAAAAACAAGCGCTGTGCCAACTATTGCGATGAGCCAGGCCACGGCAAGTCCCCATGCCATAGGATGGCCTACGGCACGCGTGGAGGCCATGACATCCACACCGACATGGGCGAGCCTATGCTGGCCCAATGATCCGTTGGAAATGGCGAACAGCAGCGTTGCGATCAGTGAGGTGAGCATGGCGCTCAAGCAGAACGAGCCAGCGGCATAAATGAGGGATGCCAATACGGAGCCGCGCTTGGAAGCATCTCGTATATTCAGTGGACGGCAGGCGAATCCCTGCGGCAGGATAATCATCAGTAGGCCGGCAATGCAGGCGATGCCCAGCGGAATTTCCAGCATTACTGTGCGCCATAGATTATCGGCAATGGGCTCAGGGAGTATGCCGAAGGCCGGTACTGCGGGCAGACCGTTGGACTGCCCCATCCAGAGTGTGAAGTTGGCGAGTTCGCCAATGGAGAATCCTGCTCCGAACAACCAAGAGATCGCCCATAGCATGAGATTCGGCAGCCAAATCAGCATGGCAAGCGTGGTGAGGATGCGCGATCCGTTTTCCATGCCGGACAATTCGAATACGGATACCACTGCGGCATGATTGCGTACGGTCCATGTGATGACGGTAATCAGACCGATGAGCAGGTTGATAGCGAGTATGGCGAATGCCAGAATAACGCCTGATTTCAGGCATCTGACCACTTGCTCGGAAACCTGCTCGCGCATCCATGCGATTGCCGCTTTGACCCTACTGGACTGTGGCAGAGCGGCTCCAAGATACGCCACAGTGAATGTCGCGGCGCTCTTGAGCAATATCATCCATTGCTCGTCAACCAGACTCAGACTTACCTGCACCGATGAAGCGAATACCGCATTGATGGCCAGCCATACCACCAATCCCACAACATAGGAATGCACAGCGAATGCTTTGAATCGTGCTATGCAAGTGGCAATAAGCCATATGAGCAGCACGGTGAGCAGCAACGGTGTGATGGTGAGCGTGAAGGAGTCGGTGCTGAACCCCGATCCCTCGCTGAGCAGCACGATGGCCTGCGTCAGGTTAGTGGTGCCAGCGGTAAGATTGTCGCCACCCTCCTCCATGGAGATGACGAGCAACATCAGTGCGATGTAACAGCCCAAGGCGATGGCATAGATGGTCATGGATACGAGGGCGGCTGCCGCACCTCGTACCCATTGGCGAATCCTGTCTTTCATCACGATGGGTTGTGGCCGATCAGTTGATGGAAGCCTTGGCAAGTACGTCACGCATAATCTGGGCAGCCTGGCCCGGGGTCTTGCCCACGGGAATGCCGGCCGCTTCGAGCGCGTTCTTCTTGTCCTGAGCGGTGCCCTTGCCGCCGGAGACGATGGCGCCGGCATGGCCCATCTGCTTGCCTTCGGGGGCGGTGAAACCGGCGATGTAGGCCACAACTGGCTTGGTCATATGTTCCTTGGCCCAAGCAGCGGCATCCTGTTCGGCAAAACCGCCGATTTCGCCGATCATCATTACGGCCTTGGTGTCAGGGTCGGCTTCGAAAGCCTGCAGCGCTTCGAGCAGTGTAGTGCCGACGATGGGATCGCCACCGGCGCCGAGGCATGCGGTGAAGCCGATATCGGACAGTTCGCCCATCAGCTGGTAGGTCAGGGTGCCGGACTTGGAAACCAGTCCGAGCGGGCCGCGGCCAACGATGCCATCAGGAATAATGCCCAGATTGACGCCCGGATTGCCGAGCGTGATCAGACCGGGGCAGTTCGGGCCGATAATACGCACGCCCTTGCGCAGGGCGAGCTCAACAAAGTAGGCGGAATCCGCTACCGGAATGCCTTCGGTGATGACCACGATAAGCTCGATGCCGGCCTCGATCGCTTCGACGACGGCGGACTTGGCGAACTTCGGCGGCACGAACACCACGCTGGCTTTGGCGCCAGTGGCTTCACGGGCTTCGTCGCAGGTGGCGAACACAGGCACATCCACGTCGGTGCCGTTCTTGGCGGCCGGGAACGTGACGGACATGCCTGCCTTGCGCGGATTCACACCGCCGACGATGTTGGTGCCGGCCTTGAGCATACGTGCGGTGTGGGTCATGCCCTGATGACCGGTCATACCCTGAACGATAACGGGGGTACTATCTTCAACGAACAGCATCAGCGAATCTCCTTGGACTGGGTCGACTCAGCGGCGAGTTCAGCGGCCTTCTGCGCCGCACCCTCCATGGTCTCGGACACGTGAATATTCGGATTATTGGCTTCGGCCAGAATGTGCAGGCCTTCGGCTGCGGCATTGCCGTCGAATCGGACGACGATGGGCTTGGAGCCGCCGAGCTTGGCGACCGCTTCGAGAATGCCGTTGGCCACTTCCACGCAGGAGGTGATGCCGCCGTACACGTTGATGAACACGGACTCGACCTGCGGGTCGGACAGCACGATTTCCAAGCTTTCGGCCATCACAGTCGCGGATGCGCCGCCGCCGATGTCCAGGAAGTTGGCAGGCTTGATGCCGCTCCCCTGCTCTTCGCCCGCGCCGGATACGGCATCCAGGGAGCTCATGACCAGGCCAGCACCGTTGCCGATTACGCCGACTTCGCCGTGCAGATGCACGTAATGCAGCCCATGCTCACGGGCGCGCTGCTCGAACGGGTCGGGAACGATCGGATCAACGAAACGGGCCCAACCGTCGTGGCGGAATGCCGCGTTGTCATCCAAGGAAATCTTGGCATCGAGCGCGCTCAGCTGCTTGGTGGATTCGTCATCCGGGTCACCGATTTTTGCGAGCGGATTGATTTCCACCAGTGTCGCGTCGTTGTCCTTGAAGCACTGCCACATCTTGAGCAGGATCTGCGCCGCCTGATCGACATCAGCATGGTAGAAACCAATGCTCGCTGCCATCTTGGTCGCAGCCTCGAGATCGAAGTCGTCGAGCGCATCGATGTGCAGACGCTTGACCGCCTCGGGATGTTCTTTGGCGATTTCCTCGACTTCGGTGCCGCCGTTGGCGGTCGCCAGCACGTCGAAGTCTCGGGAGGTGCGATCCACGGAGATGGACACATAGTATTCGTGCAGGATGTTCTTGGCTTCGGCCACCAGCACGCCGGATACTTTATGGCCGTGGATGGTCATCGGCAGGATGGATTCGGATTCCAGGATGGCCTCATCGCGGTTATGCGCGATCTTGACGCCGCCGGCCTGGCCTCGGTGACCGATTTTTACCTGCGCCTTGATAACACACGGGTAGCCGATCTTATCCGCAGCCTCGGCGACTTCATGGGAGTTCTGAGCAAAGATGGCACCCGGGGTGGGGATGTCCTGCTCCTCAAGCAGCTGACGTGCCTGGTATTCGTAAAGATCCATGGATCCTTCCCTGACTAGATAATGAATCGGCCTGATGCGCGAATGCATCCATGCCGAATCCCGAAAAACTAACTATGCGAATTCTTAGGCCGGCATGGAGATCAACGAGCTACTTGGTGTCGAACCAAGCTTGCTCAGGCCGTCAAGACCCTCCAAACGCATCACGAAACTGAAGCCCACAACAGTACCGCCGGCCTTTTCGATAAGGTCGGTAGCCGCTTTGGCCGTGCCACCAGTGGCGATGAGATCATCCACAATCAATACGCGTTCGCCCTTGGAAACGGCAGTGGTCTCGATTTCAACGCTTGCCGTGCCATATTCGAGGTCGTAGGATTCGCCAATGGTTTCGGGCGGCAGCTTGCCTGCTTTACGCACGGCGATGAATCCTTTGCCCAGATGAGCGGCCATGGCCGGGCCAAACAGGAATCCGCGGGATTCGAGGCCTGCGATGGAATCGAACTCGCTGGGTGGAACCGGCAGGGCCTGCTCAAGCGCATTGAGCAGAATCCTCAGCCCTTTGGCGTCGGCGAGCACCGGCATGAAATCACGGAAAATGATGCCTTCCTTGGGAAAGCCCGGCACGGAACGCACTAGAGACACCAGATATTCGGCGTCCTCCTTGCCTACCTTGTCCAATGCGTCGATGGTGATATCAGACTGTGCCATGCGTGCTCGCCTCGTATTTCTCGTACTTATGGGGTACCGAATCGAACAGTTTACTTCGTCTCGGTCTCGTTGCCGCCGTCCGCCTCAGCATCCGTGGCCTCAGAGGACTCGATGGAAGCCTCAATCGGAACCTGGCTGGCATCGTCATTCGCGGGGGTCTCGGCGTCCTCGTCGGTCAGTGGGTTGCCGTTCTCGTCAACTTCGTCGTCAGACACGTAGGCAGGACGCACATACTCGCGGGCGATGGCATTGAAACCGAAGCGAAGCCTGGAGCCTTCGGAGTCGATGACGATCTCCTCGTACTGTTCATCGACTTCGACGACCTTGCCAATCACCTGTCCGATGGTGATGACTTCAGTACCGGGCTGCAGGTTACGACGAAAATCCTGCTTCTCCTGCTGGGCCTGCTTGGATTTCTTGGACTGCCACCACATCATGCCGCCGAAGACGACGATCATGACGACAAGCATGATGTAGGAAGATGACGAACCATCCATGGGCAAACTCCTTCAAAACGAACGGTTATGGCTATGAACCGTCAGGTGTGCAAACACGAAAAGTCTAGAAGAGCTTGCTGACATCATCCTTGGGCGTAATGCCCAGATGCTGCCATGCCTTCTCGGTGGCCACGCGGCCTTTAGGCGTGCGCACCATGAATCCCTCGCGCACCAGATACGGCTCACAGACGGTTTCCACGGTTTCCGATTCCTCGCCCACCATGGCCGCGAGGTTGTTCAAGCCGACGGGACCACCGTTGAAATTGCGAACAATGGCGTTCAGCACGGCGATATCCAGCCGGTCAAGGCCTTCGGAATCAATCTGGTACAGCGCCAAGGCCTCTTTGACATCAGCTGGGTGCACGACGATAAGGTCATGCACAATGGCCCAATCCCTCACGCGGCGCAGCAGACGGTTGGCGATACGCGGCGTGCCGCGGGAACGCAATGCGAGTTCATGGGCGGAACCCTCATCAAGGTTGACCCCCAGCACGCTTGCCGAGCGTTCGATAAGCTTCTCCAACTCCTCATGCGGATAGAAGTCAAGATGTGCGGTGAAGCCGAAGCGCGCACGCAACGGGCTGGGCAACATACCTTCGCGGGTGGTGGCGCCAATGACGGTGAAGCGAGGCAGAGTCAGTGGAATCGAGCTGGCGCCCGGTCCTTTGCCCACCATCACATCCACGCGAAAATCCTCCATCGCGATATACAGCAGCTCTTCGGCTGCGCGCGGCAGACGGTGGATCTCATCGATGAACAGCACTTCGCCGGTATCCAGCGAACTCAAGATCGAAGCCAGGTCGCCGGCGTGCTGCACAGCAGGGCCGGAGGTCACGCGAATCGGGACTTCAAGTTCATTGGCCACAATCATGGCCAATGTGGTCTTACCGAGGCCTGGAGGGCCGGCAAGCAGTATGTGATCCGGCGGCACGTCACGTTTGCGGGCTGCGTCGAGAAACAGCTGGAGCTGGGCCTTGAGCCGGGGCTGCCCGATGAACCCCTCAAGCACATGCGGGCGGAGCTCTTCATCACTGACCGGCTCGTTGCCTATCGGTTGTGAAGACACCATGCGCAATGATTCTTCATTGGCTCCAGTGTTGGATGTGCCGTAGTTCATGTCCTTACCCATCAGCGGCCCCTATCCATCAGTGCGAGTGCTAGGCGCAGCACGCGCGGCACATCGTCGGTGGCAAGCGGTGTCGGTATGTCGTTGTCCTCGCAGGCTTCAGCCACGGCCTGCTGGGCGTCCTGCTGACGCCAGCCCAGCGAAATCAGACCTTCAATGACCTGCTCCATGCCGGTGTCCACCTGCGCCTGAACCTTGGCGCCTGACGGTGAAGCTCCCTCGATCTGGCTCAGGTCAATGGAGCCCTTGAGTTCGAGGATGATTTTCTGGGCACCTTTTTTGCCCAATCCTGGTGCCTTGGCCAGCGCGGCGGCATCGTTGTCGGCGATGGCCCGGGCAAGCTGGCCAGCCGTCAGTGTGGAAAGCAGCGACTGCGCGACCTTTGGTCCGATGCCGGATACTTTGATGAGCTGCAGGAACGTTTTCTTGGAGGCCTGATCGAGGAAGCCATGTAACGTGACGGCATCCTGAGAAAGATTCATATACGTGTAGACGCGCGCCGCCGTTCCGGTGTGCAGGCGGCTGAGGTCGGTGGCGGACATACGTACCTCGTATCCCACTCCCCCGACATCAATCAATGCGGTGTCGGCTTCAACCGATTCGACCCGCCCGGTCAGCATGCCGATCATACAGACGCTCCTTTAAGGCTTCGAACAACTGTTCGAAAGTATACTACATGCCTCGGTCGTGGTTCATGCGGCGGCGCGCGGAGTTCTGCGCGGCCTCGGCCCATTGACGTTGTGCGGCGGTCAGATGCTGCTCGCGCTCGCCGCCCTGCAGAGCTCCAGCTGGGCGCAGTGCGTGGCAGATAGCCAAGGCCAGGGCGTCGGCGGCATCGGCGGGCGTAGGCATCTTGGTCAGATTGAGAATGCGCGTCACCATGCGTTCGACCTGTATCTTCTGAGCTTGGCCATTGCCGGTGATGGCCAGCTTTGCTTCGGTCGGGGTATGCAGCGCCACGGGAATATTGCGTTGCGCGGCTGCGAGCATGGCAAGACCGGCGGCCTGTGCGGTGCCGAGCACAGTGTTGCGATTCGACTGGGCGAACACACGTTCGATGGACACGGCATCGGGTGCAAAGCGATCCATCTTCTCGGACAGGCCGTTATAGATGGCCAAAAGACGCAGATCCTGGGTGATGTCCGGCGAGGACCGCACCACGTCCACGTGAATAAACGAAAGCCGGCGGTGCTCGCCGGCTTCGATCACGCCGACCCCGCAGCGTGTAAGCCCGGGGTCGACGCCAAGGATAATCACGAGGATTACTCCTCGTCGAGCTGGGCCATCACCTCGTCGGAGGCGGTCCAGTTGGAGTAGATGTTCTGCACATCGTCGAGGTCGTCGAGGTTGTCGATGAGCTTGGACACCTTGCGTGCATCCTCGAGGCTCAGCTCGACCTCGTTCTTTGGCTGCATGACCTGGTCGGCGGAATCGTAGTCGAAACCGGCGTCCTGCAGAGCCTTGCGCACGGTGAACAGATCGGACGGGCCGGTGATGACGGTGTAGACCTCATCGTCATCGGTGACGTCCTCGGCGCCAGCCTCGGCTGCGGTCTCGAACAGCTTGTCGAAGTCCACGCCTTCGGACGGAACCACGATCTGGCCCTTGCGCTCAAAGTTGAAGGACACGGAGCCGGAGGTGGCCAGGGAGCCGTTGCCCTTGGTCAGGGTGGAACGCACTTCGGCGGCCGCACGGTTGCGGTTGTCGGTCAGGCACTCGATGATGAGGCCCACGCCAGCGGGAGCGTAGCCCTCGTAGACGATGTCCTCGTAGTTGGCGGCACCGTCTTCGTCACCGGCACCACGCTTGACGGCGCGGGCGATGTTGTCGGCCGGCATGGAGGCCTTCTTGGCCTTGTAGATGGCGTCGTACAGGGACGGGTTGCCGTCTGGGTCGCCACCGCCGAGGCGGGCGGCGATTTCGATGTTCTTGATGAGCTTGGCGAAGAGCTTGCCGCGCTTGGCGTCGATGGCGGCCTTCTTGTGCTTGGTGGTCGCCCACTTGGAATGACCTGACATAATGCTCCTAGCAGTAATAAACGGATGATGTCAAACGAAACGATTGTAGGCCGTTAATCAGACATACCCGTGATGTTTTCGATTGTCTTTTTGAATCATGCGCTGGTTCGACCAGATGCATGAGGGTATCGTGCCGGTATCAGACGAGCGGCAGATGGTAGTCGGAAGCCAGCTGTGCAAACGCTTTGGCATACGCATCCCGCTGATCGGACAGCAGAATCGGCATGGTGCGCGTTTGGGCGACGATGGGCATGAAGTTCGCGTCACCGTTCCAGCGCGGCACCACATGCTGATGCAGATGGGCCGCGACCCCTGCGCCCGCTACCTCGCCCTGATTGATGCCGATATTGTATCCGTCCGGATGGGAGACGGTCTCCATCACCTTCATGGCGAGGGTGGTGGCCTTCTCGAACTCGAACAATTCGGCGTCGTCAAGTTCGGTGATGAATCCGACGTGACGGTACGGGCAAATCATGAGATGCCCGACGTTATACGGGTAGAGGTTCATGATGGCGAACACGTGCGTGCCGCGCCAGGCGATGAGGCCGTCTTCGTCGGACTTCTTCGGTCCGGCGCAGAACGGACATTCCTTCGACTTGGGTTTGGTCGGACGATCCTCGCTGTTGCGCAGCACATAGGTCATGCGCTGCGGGGTCCACAGTCGTTCGACCGTGTCTTCCTGAGGTGGGAAGTCCGCCGGATCATCGACACGCACGTCAGCCATCATGTATTCCTTTACTCAGCTACAGCGGCGTTGAAGTCGTCGGCGGAGTTCACCTGGACGCGCTTGGCGATCACGGCGAGGATCTGCTCGCGAGCCTTGTCCACCGGTACGCCGTTGAGCTGGCTGCCGTCGCGGAAGCGGAAGCTCACCGCGTTGTTGTTCATGTCTTCCTCACCGACGATGAGGATGAACGGCACTTTGGACTTGGAGGCGTTGCGAATCTTTTTGCCGAAGCGGTCATCGGAGTAGTCGATCTCGCAACGGACCATCTCATCCTCGAGGGACTTGACGAAACCGGCCAGATGCGGGGCGAACTCGTCGGCAACCGGTACGCCGAGCACCTGCACGGGGGCCAGCCACGCCGGGAAGGCGCCAGCGTAGTGCTCGAGCAGCACGGCGAAGAAGCGTTCGATGGAGCCGAACAGGGCGCGGTGAATCATCACCGGACGCTGATGGGTGCCGTCCTTCGCGATGTACTCAAGCTGGAAACGCTCGGGCAGGTTGAAGTCGAGCTGGATGGTCGAGACCTGCCAAGTACGGCCGATGGCGTCACGGGCCTGCACGGAGATCTTCGGACCGTAGAAGGCGGCCCCGCCCGGATCGGCCACGAGGTCGAGGTGGGATGCCTCGGCGACCTCACGCAGGGTACGGGTGGCCTCCTCCCAGATCTCGTCGGAGCCGACGTACTTATCCGGATCCTTGGTGGAGAGCTCCAAGTAGAAGTCGGACAGACCGAAGTCCTTGAGCAGGTTCAGCACGAAGGTCAGCAGGCTGGTCAGCTCGTCCTTCATCTGCTCACGGGTGCAGTAGATGTGGGAATCGTCCTGAGTCAAGCCACGCACACGGGTCAGGCCATGGACCTCGCCGGACTTCTCGTAGCGGTACACGGTACCGAACTCGAAGAGGCGCAGCGGCAGCTCACGGTAGGAGCGCTGGCGCGACTTGAAGATCAGGTTGTGCATCGGGCAGTTCATCGGCTTGAGGTAGTAGTCGAAGCCGGGCTTGGTCACGTTGCCGTCCGCGTCGTACTCCTCATCGAGGTGCATCGGCGGGTACATGCCATCCTTGTACCAGTGCAGGTGACCGGAAGTCTCGTACAGACCACCTTTGGTGATATGCGGGGTCTGCACGAAGCTGTAGTGGTGCTTGCGGTGCATTTCGCGGGAGTAGTCCTCCATCGCGTTGATCACGGCAGCGCCCTTCGGATGGAACACAGCCAGACCGGGGCCGATCTCGTCCGGGAAGGAGAACAGGTCCATCTCGGCGCCGAGCTTGCGGTGGTCTCGCTTGGCGGCTTCCTCCAGACGGGTCTGGTATGCCTTGAGATCTTCCTTGTTGGCCCAAGCGGTGCCGTAGATGCGCTGCATGGTCGGGTTCTTCTCGCTGCCACGCCAGTAGGCAGCGGCTGAACGCTCAATCTTGAAAGCCTTGATGTAGCGGGTGTTCGGTAGGTGCGGGCCGCGGCACAGGTCCTTCCAGACCACGTTGCCGTCACGGTCGACGTTGTCGTAGAAGCTGAGTTCCTTCTCGGAAATCTCGGTGGCGGCGGCCGGGTCGAGGTGTGCTTCCTTGTCTTCGATCAGCTCGATCTTGAAGGGCTGGTCGGCCTCTTCCTTCAGGGCCTCTTCCTCGGTCACGGAACGGCGGCGGAAGGACTGGGAGGACTTGATGATGCGCTGCATGCGCTTCTCGATGTCCTTGAGGTCTTCCGGGGTGAAGGGCTTGTCAACCTGGAAATCGTAGTAGAAGCCGTCCTTGATCACCGGGCCGACGCCGAGCTTGGCGTTCGGATAGACCTCCTGCACGGCCTGGGCCATGACGTGGGTGGCCGAGTGACGCATGATCGTGAGGCCGTCTTCGGAATCGAGCGTGATGGGCTCTACGGTGTCGCCGTCGGCAAGCGGCGTGTACAGGTCACGGTTTTCGCCGTTGAGCTTGACCGCAACGATGTTCTTGTCTTCTGCGAACAATTCGACGCCGGTAGTGGTTGCTTCCACCTCCTTTGCTTCGCCGTTGACTGTGATGGAGATGGTAGCTTGCGCCATGATTTGTCCTTTGCTATCGGGGTCCGCGGTACTAATGTGCAGGCCTGGACTGGGTAATCAACGTAGGCCACGATAGGTTGGGTGTACGACATTTGGCAAAGCCTGACAAATACGAAAAAACCTCGCCGGAGCGAGGTTTTGATGGAGCGGACAACGGGACTCGAACCCGCGGTCTCAACCTTGGCAAGGTTGCGCTTTACCAACTAAGCTATGTCCGCAAAGGATTCCGCCGTGAGAAGCGGATTCCAGTGGGCGATGTAGGAATCGAACCTACGACCCCTTCGGTGTGAACGAAGTGCGCTAGCCGCTGCGCCAATCGCCCGAAATCAATCGGTATTCAGTTATGCGAGCCGAATTGCTTCGGTCTGCGTGGGCGATACAAGATTCGAACTTGTGACCCCTTCCGTGTCAGGGAAGTGCGCTACCACTGCGCCAACCGCCCGGGTCATGCTCCTGCAAGCGAATTTCTTCGTCTGCCTGAGAGGTGGGTACGAGAGTCGAACTCGTCTATACGGCTTTGCAGGCCGCTGCCTAACCGCTTGGCTAACCCACCGTAAGGTCTGTCAACTCATCGGACCTAGAGCGGACAACGGGACTCGAACCCGCGGTCTCAACCTTGGCAAGGTTGCGCTTTACCAACTAAGCTATGTCCGCATGTGCCTCACGAGGCTTTCCCCGCTCAAAGCACGAGTGTTTACTATACTCACAAGCGTGTAGTTCGTCCAGCTGCGGCGTGTCGTTTCTGGTGTGCCGTTCTTGACTCCTCGCTTATGGCTGAAGCAAACATATATGACATCAAGTCCACGTTACTCTAGAGGTATGAGTGAAGATGCGAATACCCCAAGTTCGGTGATGATCGCCGCTTTCGAGGGATGGAATGATGCTTGCCAGGCGGCTTCGAACGTCGTCCGTTATCTGGTCAAGCATTACGAATCCCGTGAGATTCGCCATATAGACTGCGACGCCTTCTATGACTATCAGGTGTCTCGTCCCATGCTGTGCCATGTATCCGGTCGTACTAATCTTATTTGGCCGCAGACTACGTTCTACGAGATTGTGCTTGATGAGGGGCATCGAATATTTGCCCAAATCGCGCCTGAGCCTAACTACCGCTGGAAGGAATACTGCAGCCAGAGTCTCGCCATCGCTGAAGAACTCGATGTGGATGGTGTGATTACTCTCGGCTCGATGTTCTCTGATTGCCCCCATACCAGGCCTCTGCCCATTTCCGTGAGCGATGGCAATTGCCAATGTGAGGGAGACCGGGAATACAACGGTCCTGTGGGCATCCCCACCGTGCTGGATATTTTCGCTGCGGAACGTGGCATGTTCCATGCCTCCATGTGGGTTTGCATCCCCCAATATCTCGGCAGCGACGAATGCGCGGCGGGCACCATGCGCCTGCTTGATGCTTTGGGGCATCGCATCGGTTTCTCTTTTGATGTCAGCGAGTTGGAACGCAAGACTGAGCAATGGAAATCACAGGCATCGGTACTAGTGCGTTGCAACGAGCAGCTGCAGGATTATGTGACCCATCTTGAGCATGATTATGACCTGAAGCAGAAGGCCGATGCCGAGGCCTCGCTGGGCGCGCCCCAAGCGGAACAGCTCGTCAAAGAGGCCGAGGCGTTCCTACGCCAAATGGGTAGCTGACCTGAGAATACAATAATGCTCCCGCCGGCGAAAGCTGTCGGCATAGCCGACTGAGGGTGGTCACTGGGTATTCCAGACAGAACCACCTTCAGACTCGCAAAGCGAGCCAGCTCCTGCCAGCGGGAGCATGATTGACGATGCAGTGTTTCTTTAAGCCGCTGCGGCCACTGACGGGTCGATGGCCGGCAACACACCGGCGATCAGCAGGAGGGCAACCACCACTGCCAAGGCGATGCGGTAGATGGCGAACGCCTTGTAGGAGAACGTGGAAACGAACTTCAGGAATCCGATGATCACGATGTAGCCCAGAATAAAGCTGATGACCATGGCGATCAGTGTGGGACCCCAGCCGGGGAACATCGCATCGGTCTTGTAGTCCTTGACAGCCTTGACGGCCTCAAGCAGACCGGAACCGAATACGGCGGGAATGGCCATCAGGAAGCTCAAACGCACAGCGGCCTCACGCTCATAGCCAAGCGCACGGCCCACGGTGATGGTGCCGCCCGAACGGGAAACGCCAGGAATCAGGGCCATGGACTGACCTAGACCAAAGAGGAACGCATCACGATACGTCATATCGTCCATGGTCTTGGTCTGCTTGGCGCGGGCATCCACAACCCACAGCAGAATGCCGAACAGCAGCAGCACGGTCGCGGTGATCCACAGGTTACGCAGCGTGGTCTCGATGACGTTCTGCAGAGTGAAGCCAAGAATCACAATCGGGATCGAGCCGACGATGATATTCCAGCCGAGCGTGGCATAGTTGTCGCCACGGCCCATGCGGGCCTTCCAGTCCTTGCCGTTCTTGCCGAACAGGCATGCGAACCAGTGAGTAAGAATATTGGCGATGTCATGGCGGAAATACAGAATAACCGCCAGCTCAGTACCAATCTGGATGATGGCAGTGAAAGCAGCGCCGGGGTCGGAGCCCAACATCAAATCACCGACGATGCGGATATGCGCGCTGGACGATACCGGCAGATACTCGGTAAGTGCCTGAACGATGCCGAGAACAATCGCTTGGAAGAGGTTCATAATTCCTCGAGATTTCTCTATACGTAATGTGTTATGACGTTGAACACCCTACCGGTTGGGGTGTAGAACAGCACTAAGAATTGGTAACATGCACGGCTTCTACAATGAATACGAGTGCAAAACGTCACAACCATGCTGGAGGGAACGGCTATGAGTACATATCGTAAAAGCAGGGCTTTTGCTCCTCAGGGATTCTTCGAATGCGAAGGACGCGGACTGCAATGGTTGGGTGCCGCGCATGCGCAGGGTGGCCCGCGTGTGGTGCAGGTCTATGACTGGGGCAAAGACTATCTCGACATCGAGCGAGTGAACAGCTCCTCCCCCACGGCCAAGGCAGCATTGGAATTCGGCGCGGCGCTCGCACGCATGCATGATGCCGGTGCCGAATATTTCGGTTCTGCGCCGGAAGGATATGACGGCACATGCTACTTCGGGCCGTTGCAGGATCCGGTAAAGATGGATACCGGCGAATGGACCGATCCCATCAGCTACTTTGCTGATGGCCGTCTGCGCCCGATGGTCGAGCTTGGCGTCAAGCGCGGTGAACTTGACCAGCGTGATGTCGATCTGACGGAAAAGGTAATCGAGGCATTGCCTGACATCATGGGCCGTGCCGCCGAAGACAAGCCAGCCCGCATCCACGGTGATTTGTGGAGTGGCAATGTGATGTGGACTGCTGATTCCGGACAGACCGAGGCCGTGCTCATCGACCCGGCGGCACATGGTGGTCACCGTGAAGAGGATCTGGCCATGCTGCACCTGTTCGGTATGAGTTATTTGACGCAGATTACCGAGGGCTATCAGTCGGTGCATCCGCTGAAGGCTGGATGGCAGGATCGCATCACGCTCTGGCAGCTCTACCCCATTGCCGGCCATTGTGTGTTCTTCGGCGGCGGCTACGTTAGCGAATATCGCTCCATGTGCCGCTCACTGCTGAAATAGTTAGCGGCACTTGGCATCCCTCTCTGAAGGGAACTGTCGTCGCTAGACAACTGAGGGGGAGCTTGCGGACGTACCCGAGCTCCCCCTCAGTCAGCTTCACTGCCAGTTTCCCCCTACCTCGGAGAGGGGCGCCAAGAACGAATCAGCTCAAGGCATCCTTTAACTTGCTGAAGAACCCCTTCTTCTGACCGGTTTGCGGACGGGAGGCCTGGGAGACGTGCGTGGCATCGGAATCATGCGAGGCGGCGAACTGTTCAATCAGTCCCCGCTCGGACTCGCTGAGCTTGGTGGGAATCAGTACGTTCACATGGGCAACCAGATTGCCGCGCTCATCCTTATTGCGAATATTGGTAACGCCCAGACCCTTCAACGTCACCGTGTCCTCAGGCTGGCAGCCCGCCGGAATGGATACGGTCTGCTCGCCGTCAAACGTATCAATGGACAGATCGTGTCCGAGCACGGCCCAGCTCATCGGAACCTGAATCCAGCAATGCAGGTCATCGCCGTCGCGGGTGAACTGCTTATCTGCCTTGATGCGAATATCAATGTACAAATCGCCGGCAGCGCCGCCGCCCTCACCGACTTCACCCTGGTTGGCCAAGCGCAGTCGAGCATTGTCGTCGATACCGGCCGGCACAGTGACACCCACATTACGCGTGGTGCGAACGCGGCCGTGACCCATGCAGCTCGGGCATGGATTCTGGATGATGGTGCCGTGACCCTCGCAGCGCTCACAGGGAGCGGAGGTCATCATCTGGCCGAGCATAGTGCGCACGACCTTTTGCATGAAGCCCTGTCCATGGCAGTCCGGGCAAGTGACCGGCTGGGCGCCGCCTTGTGCGCCGGAGCCACCGCACTCCTGACACAGGGAGAACGTATTGATCTTGACGTGCGCCGTGCCGCCGAATACGGCGGTTTTCAAGTCGATGGAAGCGGAAGCCAGCGCATCGCGTCCAGGCTGTGTGCGCGGCACCGGGCCCTGTGAGCCGCCACCGAATGCGGAACCAAAGAACGTGGAGAATACGTCTCCCATATCGCCGAATTCCGCGCCGGAGAAGCCGCCAGCACCGGCGTTCGGATCGTTGGGGTCAACGCCGGAATCATACATACGGCGCTTATCCGGATTGGACAGCACATCGTAGGCGTTGTTCACTTCCTTGAACTTGTCCTCGAACTCCGGTCCCGCGATATCAGGGTGATACTTACGGCTGAGCTTGCGGTACGCCTTCTTGATCTCGTCGTCGCTCGCGTTGCGGTCGATGCCCAGCGTCTCGTAATAATCTGCCACTTGTTTGTTCCTTTGTATTCGTTGGTCTGCGGGTTATTGTGCCATAGCCTGCGGTCAGTCGCCGGAGCCGCTTTCCGAGACAAAAAAAGTGAGATACCTTGCCACTGCCCTGACCGCGGCCATGGTAGCCGCATAATCCATATGGGTTGGGCCGATGGATCCCACAAAAGCAATGGGTTCGTTGGTGCTGTCCTGATCGGGCGATGTCTCGTTGCGTTCCGAATCGTTCGCTACGGGCGAAGTACTGCGTCCGTAACCGCTACTGACCACCGAGGCATGCAAGAGTTCAGGCGTGTGGCTTTCGGAGCCAATGGATACGCCTACGCCAGTGGCGCTTGGCTCTTCGCTGAGGTTGCTCATCAGTTTCATGAGCACCACTTGCTCTTCCAGCGCGTCGAAGAGCGGTGCCAGATCGGTCAGAGAACGGGAATGCGCCAGATGCGATGTGCCGGACATATACAATTCGTTGGCGCGCTCGTCCAATGCCATCGATGCGAAGGCGTCGGCCAGGGCGTCGGCCGCCTCCCGCACTGTCTCGAATCCGGTGCCGCCACCAAGGGCGCGCACGGTTTCGGATGCGGATGATAAGGACTGACCGTTGCATTGTTCATTGACTGCACTGGACAGGCGGTTGATGTCGTCGGCCGTGGGCATGGCCGAGACGGTCAGTCCGTGCTGTGCCACGCGACCGGTATCGGTGATTACCACGGCAAGTAGAGTGCTCATGGCCACTGGTACCAGCTCCACGTGGCGTAACGTCGCCTTGGATAATGAAGGCGATGCGACTATGGCAACTTGACCGGTGATTTCCGAGAGCAGTCGTGCGGAACGTTGCAGTGCGTCCTTGAGGCTGACCGAGCCGGATAGGAAACTATTGATACCGCGGCGTTGAGCTTCGCTGAGCGGCACAACCGTAGCCAGTCGATCTACAAAATAACGGTATCCCTTTTCAGTGGGTACGCGACCGGCTGACGTATGCGGCTGAATCAGGTAGCCTTCATCTTCCAATGCGGCCATATCATTGCGAATGGTGGCAGAGCTGACGCCTAAATCGCGTTCCTTGGACAATGCCGCGGAGCCTACGGGCTCTTGCGAACGAATGTAATCTTCCACCACAGCGCGCAGTACCAGCATGCGACGTGATTGCGTCATGCGCGCCTCCTTATATGTACATCTGCAGTATGCAATCTGCTCTCATTGTATTAGCACTCATTGGTTTCGAGTGCTAATGCGTTCGTTTGCGGCGAAGTGATGTGAATTGTGAACGCTAACAGAACACAAACTACCAAAACACGCCAAAATTGCACCATAACGTCGCAAACCATCGCTAGCATGGTAAGCGCAATGTGAGGGCGTCAAGCGCCCGGCACAAGCCGGATACGCGGCCCGACCAATTGGAAGGAAAGTAATCCATGACCGAATTCAAGGAGACCGAGCTCGACGAGCGCGCCATCAAGATGGCGAAGGCCCTTTCGGCTGACGCGGTGGAGAACGCCGGTTCCGGCCACCCCGGTTCCCCCGTTTCCCTGGCGCCCATCGCCTACACGCTGTACCAGCATTTCATCAAGCACGATCCGAACGATCCCAACTGGGAGGGCCGTGATCGCTTCATCCTTTCCGGTGGCCACGCCTCCCTCACCCAGTACGTCCAGCTGTACTTCTCCGGTTATGGTCTGACCCTGGACGACCTCAAGCACTTCCGTGGTGGCGCTGACACCCGTACTCCGGGTCACCCCGAGTACGGCCTGACCCCCGGTATCGAAATGACCACCGGCCCGCTGGGCCAGGGCTTCGCTTCCGCCATCGGCTTTGCCTACGGCGAGCGTTTCCAGCGCGGTCTGCTCGATCCGGAAACCCCGAAGGAAGACTCCCCGTTCTACCACAAGATCTGGGCTATCTGCGGTGAAGGCGATATCGAAGAGGGCATCTCCGGCGAAGCCGCTGCCCTTGCCGCCAACCAGAAGCTCGGCAACATCACCGTGATCTTCGACGCCAACCGCATCCAGATCGAAGGCGACACCAACCTGGTGCTGGCCGAGGATGTGCTCAAGCGTTTCCAGGCCTACGGCTGGTACACCGACGAGTTCAGCTTCATCCAGCCCGACGGCTCCTACAAGGAGGACGTCGAGGGTCTGGCCGACGTTATCGCCAAGGCCGAGGCCGCTGCTCCGGATCAGCCGAAGCTCATCAAGGTCGACACCCTGATTGCTTGGCCGACCCCGGGCAAGACCAACGATCCGTCCTCTCACGGCTCCAAGCTGGGCGCCGAGGCCGTTGCCGGCCTCAAGGAAGTCCTCGGCTATGATCCGGCAGAGAACTTCCACGTTGACGAAGAGGCTCTGGCTCACGCCCGCAAGGTTGCTGAGCGCGGTCTCGAGGCCCACAAGGAATGGGACGAGAAGTTCGACGCATGGCGCAAGGCTAACCCGGACAAGGCTGCCCTGTACGACCGCATCAAGGTCGGCGAGCTGCCGGAAGGCTTCGACAAGGCCATCGATGACCTTGAGGCCACCTTCGAGGTCGGAAAGGGTGTCGCCACTCGTGGCGCCTCCGGCTCTGTGCTCAATGCCATCGCTGCTGTCATGCCGGAACTCTGGGGCGGCTCCGCCGACCTCGGTGGTTCCAACAAGACCGACCTCAAGGGCGCTGCCACCTTCGCTCCGGCTGAGTGCGCCACCAAGCAGTGGCCGGTCTGCAACGAGTTCGGTCGTCAGCTGCACTTCGGCGTGCGCGAGTTCACCATGGGCTGCATTACCAACGGCATCCTGCTGGGCTCCCACACCCGTCCGTTCGGCGGCACCTTCTTCATGTTCTCCGACTACGAGCGTTCCGCCGTTCGTCTGGCCGCCCTCATGGAGATTCCGAACCTGTACGTGTGGACGCACGACTCCGTCGCCGTCGGCGAGGATGGCCCGACCCACCAGCCGGTTGAGCACCTTGCTTCCTTCCGCGCTATCCCGCAGCTTGAGGTCGTTCGCCCGGCCGATGCTTTCGAGACCGCCGAAGCCTACCGCTACTTCTTCGAGAAGAAGAACACGCTGCCGGCTGCCATGGTGCTGTCCCGTCAGGGCGTCCCGGTTCTCGCCGAGACCGCTGCCAAGGCCAAGGACGGTGTCCGCAAGGGCGCTTACGTCCTGGTCGACACCGAAGGCACTCCGGATGTCATCCTGATGGCCACCGGTTCTGAAGTCCAGCTGGCCGTCAAGGCCGCCAAGACCCTCGCCGAGGAAGGCGTCAAGGCCCGCGTGGTCTCCGTGCCGTCCCTCGAATGGTTCGAGGAGCAGGACGCCGAGTACAAGGAGGCCGTGCTTCCAGCCGGTGTCAAGGCTCGCGTCTCCGTCGAGGCCGGCGTTGCCATGCCGTGGTACAAGTACCTCGGTTCCTACGGCAAGCCTGTCTCCATCGAGCAGTTTGGTCTGCAGGGCGACGGTGCTCAGAACCTCATCGACCTCGGCATCACCGCCGAGCACGTGGTGGAAGCCGCCAAGGCCTCCATCGCCGAAGTCGAAGCCGCCAAGTGATTTCACTGCCCTCCCTCACTAAGAGGGAGGGCTTAACAAGATTTGTTCCATAACGGAATATAAGGAGAAATAAATGACTGAAGCAACTCAGCGTACGTCCGACAACGGCGTTTCCATCTGGCTGGACGACCTGTCCCGCTCCCGCATCGAGTCCGGCTCCCTGCAGGACCTCATCGCCAACAAGAACGTGGTCGGCGTTACCACCAACCCGTCCATCTTCCAGAAGGCCCTGAGCCAGGTCGGTCCGTACGACGCTCAGCTCAAGGAGCTCGGCAAGGTTGACGTTGAGACCGCTGTCCGCGAGCTCACCACCACCGACGTGCGCAACGCCACCGACATCTTCCGCGAGATCGCTGAGGCTACCGACTTCGTCGACGGCCGTGTCTCCATCGAGGTCGACCCGCGTCTGGCCCATGACACCGAGAACACCGCCAAGCAGGCTGTGGAACTCTGGGAGAAGGTCAACCGCCCGAACGCCATGATCAAGATCCCGGCAACCCTCGAAGGCCTGCCGGCCATCACCGCCACCCTGGCCAAGGGCATCTCCGTCAACGTCACCCTGATCTTCTCGCTCGAGCGTTACGAGCAGGTCATCGACGCCTTCATCGAGGGCATCGCCCAGGCTGACGCCAACGGCCACGACCTGAAGCACATCGGCTCCGTCGCTTCCTTCTTCGTGTCCCGCGTGGACACCGCTGTCGACAAGCTGCTGGAAGCCAACGGCTCCGACGAAGCCAAGGCTCTGGAGGGCAAGGCTGCTGTGGCCAACGCTCGCCTGGCTTACGAGCTCTTCGAGAAGAAGTTCGCTGAGGATCCGCGTTGGGCCGATCTGGCTGCCAAGGGCGCCAAGGTTCAGCGCCCGCTGTGGGCTTCCACCGGCACCAAGAACGCTGCCTACTCCGACTGCAAGTACGTTGACGAGCTCGTTGCTAAGCACATCGTCAACACCATGCCGGAGAAGACCCTGAACGCTCTGGCCGACCACGGCAACGGCGCTCCGTCCATCGAGGGCACCTACGAGGAGTCCCACGCCGTCATCAACAAGCTGGCTGAGCTGGGCATCAACCTCAAGGACGTCACCGACAAGCTGGAGGCCGACGGTGTCGCCGCCTTCATCAAGTCCTGGGATTCCGTGCTGGCTGACGTCCAGTCCGGCATCGACCGCGTGAACGCCTGAGATTATTAGTCGATGCGCCTAGCGCATTAACTGATTAGCTCACAGAAGCCCCGACCCCAACCGATCGGGGCTTTTTGCGTATTGGATAGGGCTTCGTCCTTCTTTTGTTACGACATATTCGGATCTTACTCACCCTGAGCGTACGTTTTTCCAGACTATTTCAGGCCTTCTCTGGAAAAACGTACGCTTACTGTCGGTCAGTGTACGTTTTCCAGATGATGGAGAAAATAATCTGGAAAAACGTATGCTAGGGAGTGGATGACGGCATATGGATGGTGCGAAGGGACCACACTAGAGGCGAACTTGCTAGAGTGGGTAGCTGGCACACAGAGAAAGAGGAGAACCTTGAACAAACTTGTCGCACGCCAACGGTTGGTCATGACCTTCACGTTCTTTTCGATGTTCTTCGGCGCGGGCAATCTAATCTTCCCACCATTCGTCGGCGCGCAAGCTGGTTCCGCAACCATGCCGGCGGCCATTGGCTTCATCGTCTCCGCGGTCGGCCTGCCGATTCTCGGCGTACTGGCGGTCACTTTCGCCGGAGGCTTCGACAAGCTCGCCGGCCGGGTCTCCCCCAAATTTGCCCTGTTCCTCGGCGTGGCGATCATGCTCACCATCGGCCCCTGTTTTGCGATTCCGCGTACGGCCACCACCTCATTCGAAATGATGGTGGCACCTTTCGTGCCGACTTCCTATGACTGGCTAGCCCAGCTTATCTACTCGCTCGTGTTCTTCTCGCTTGCCTTCTTGTTCGCCCAACATCCTGAGAAACTCTCCAAAGTGCTCGGCCGATTCATGGGACCCTTACTGCTGGTGCTTATCGCGGTTCTGTTCATCGCATGCCTGGTTCACGGCATCGGCACCCCGGCCAAACCGATGGGCGATTACTCCACAAACCAAATCGCACGCGGCTTCCTCGACGGCTACCAGACCATGGATCTGCTTGCCGCGCTTTATTTCGGCATCGTGATTTCCGCGAATATCCGCGCCCAGCAAGTCGATGATGAATCGCAAGTGCAGAAGGAAACCGCGTATGCCGGGCTCGGCACCGGCGTGCTGCTTATCGTGATTTACGGCGCCCTGAGTTATGTGGGCGTGGTGTCTGGCGCCATCGCTTCTATCGACCCGGCCAAGGACACAGGTGCCACCGTACTCACCAACCTCACCTCTTCCCTGTTCGGCACGTTCGGCACCGCGTTCCTTGGCGTCGTGTTCGTCATCGCATGCCTCAACGTATGCACCGGATTGATCTGCACCTGCGCCACCTACTTCCATACTCGATTCCAGACCGTCGCCGGACGAACGCTGAGCTACCGCACTTGGCAGATCATCTTCACCGTGTTCAGCTTCATCGTGTCCAACGCCGGGCTGAGCGCGATCATCAAAGTCTCCGTGCCGGTGTTGTCCGCGTTGTATCCGATTGCCATTGTGCTGGTGTTGCTGGCGCTTACCCATAAGAAGCTTGGCGCGCGATTCCCGCGTGTCTACTTCTGGACTGTACTGCTGGTGGGCATCGCCTCCTTCGTCACTTGCATCTCCAGCCTGGCCGCCGTCTTCGGCGGTTCCATCAGTTGGCTGGACGCGGCACTGGCCATGCTCCCCCTGCAGCAATACCAACTCGGCTGGGTTATGCCGGCCATCATTGGCCTCGCCATCGGCATCGCCGATGCTCCCCGGCGGTAGTTGCCCGGTTTGCACGGAGTCTGACGGTCGGCCAGTGATAGCGGTTGTCATGTTAGCTGTCACAGCATCACGCCTATAAAGCGGCATACAGAATTCCTGTATACTGCTGGCCTTCGCTCATCTACTATAGTCATACTGACATCATCGATAACGGCATAAGGCGGGGTGCGTCATGAACACCAGTGATAGGCAGATAACGGAAACCGACCGGAATCGCGAGCTTGGATTGATTCCGGCCATGGTGATGGCGATTATTGCGGCGCTCAGCGGTGCTGGCGTATCGTTCGCGCCACTATATGAGCGAATCTGGGGCGGCATGATGCTGCATCCGAACTGTCCGACGATTGGCAGAATGACTTATTATCTGTCTGGCCAGGCAACTGGTGATTACGGAGCCTGCGTCACTTCGCCACTGTGGTTTCTGGCGGTGACTGCGCTGAGCGTCGTTGCAATCATTTGTCTGACTGTTGCAGGAGTACAGGGCTTTGCTCGTCATCGTCTTCGCACGGGCATCTGTGTTTTTCTTGCGGCAGTGGCTGTTGCGTTCATATTGGTGCTGAGCGCGAATACCAAAATTGTAATGTTGTGGGCGATACATGCGGCAACGTGGTTGGTTTACGCCATACTTGCCGCCTATTCGCGCAACAGCACTAGTATCCAGCAGCATATAGCCGATCTGACTAATCTGACGGGTTCGGATAAGTCTGCCTCCGAGCGCGGTGGTTGGTCTCTGGTGACGCGGCTGCTGCTCGTGTGGCAAATTGGCGTGATGCCGGTGCTCGTCACCGAATACTCGGTGTCCGATGAGGTCAATTCCACCGGCGGTGTGACCATCGCTTGTGGACTTGGACTTGCGGCATATGCGCTGGTGCATCTCATCTCTATCGATATTCCACGAGATAACGATGGTTCAGCACTGCCGACGATTCGCGATATACGACCTGTATCTGTGCATAAGCTGTTTCGGGTTATCAGTATCAATGCGTCTGCCGTAAGTCATGTATCGGTTCCTCTTGGCCTGTTTTGGGCAGTAATCACTTTTCTGACCTACAGTTACGGCACTGGCGGTCATACCGATTTTTGCCCCGCGCTGGCAGCAACGAACAAAGCAGGACTTATTGCTGTTTGCACCGGTTCAGGACCTCTCATCGTACTAGCCGTTTTGCTGTACGTGCTGCCAATATTTTCCCTCGTCTCGGCCATCGCAACTGTTATGGCTACCACAGGCAGCATGAGCAACAGTCATAATTCGGCTAATTCAGCTGGTTTTCAGAATAAGGCCGCGATATTCTACCTGCTGTTAACAGCTGTACTGTCCGCCACTGCGTTCATCATCGCCTTCACCTTGGCATGACCCGATTCAGTTGCAGGTATTCCGGTACTTGTTAGCGACGTTGCGGGTATAAAGGTGCAAGTTACGGCGCACAATCGGCTCTAACTTGCACCTTTATACCTGCAATCTATGGAGTTGAGCCCGAATAGCGCTGTTCAGGTACTCCAGATCGACCCTTTATACCTGCAAACCATACGAATCAAGGCCGGCCTCATTGTCATTGCAGGTATTTTGGTGCGATAAAGACCTCATGTGGAGACGGTCCCACTCGGGCTCATATTTTTATTAGTTTCGGCGTTACGCCCCCACGCTCAGTCGATGGCATCGACAATGGGATGTAGATTTGCAGAAAGACGGGGTGCGTCGATGGTTACGGTGCCGTACAGTTCGTCGACATCGATATTCATATAAAGATATGCCGACGAGTGCGCATTAGTGGACTCGTCGGCATTGAGAAAATCAGCTCTGCCAGTAGTAGCTGAGGAAGTCGGAGAGCTTGTTGGTGGCATCCTTGAGCACTTCGATGCGTGGCAGGTAGACGATACGGAAGTGATCCGGCTCGTGCCAGTTGAAGCCGCCGCCGCGCGTGATGAGAATGCGCTTGTCATGCAGCAGATCGAGGGCGAACTGCTCGTCGTCATGTACGTTGAACTTCTTGATATCAATCTTCGGGAAGATATAGAACGCGGCCTTCGGCTTGACCGCGGTGATGCCCGGAATGGAGTTCAACGCGTCATAGATGTAATCACGTTGGTCATGGATACGGCCACCGGGCACGATATAGTCGTGCACGCTCTGATGGCCGCCCAGCGCGGTCTGCACAATGGACTGCGCGGGCACGTTCGAACAGATGCGCATGTTGGTGAGCATATTGATGCCCTCGATGTAATCCTTGGCGATGGCCTTGTTGCCCGACAAAATCATCCAGCCCACGCGGTAGCCGGCGATCATATGCGACTTGGACAGGCCGGAGAAGGTCACGCAGAACAGATCCGGAGCCATGGAAGCGATGGAAATATGCTCGAGCCCGTCCATAACCAGACGATCGTAGATTTCGTCGGAGAAAATCATGAGCTGGTGCTCACGCGCCAAGTCGACAATCTGCTGCAGCACTTCCTTTGGATACAGCGCACCGGTCGGATTGTTCGGATTGATGAGCACTATGGCCACGGTACGATCGGTGATCTTCTTACGCATATCGTCGATATCCGGGTACCAGTCGGACTTCTCGTCGCACAGGTAATGCACGGCGGTGCCGCCGGCGAGATTCACACAGGCGGTCCACAGCGGGTAATCCGGAGATGGCACAAGCACCTCATCGCCACTGTCGAGCAGCGCGGACATAGACAGGTTGATGAGCTCGCTGACACCATTGCCGGTGTAGATGTCTTCGATGGTGACGTTCGGAATGTTCTTGAGCTGTGCATACTGCATGATGGCCTTACGCGCGGAGAACAGGCCCTTGGAAGCCGAATAGCCTTCGGTTTCAGGCAATTGTCGCGCCATGTCGTAGACGACCTCGTCCGGCGTACGGAAGCCGAACGGTGCAGGGTTGCCGATGTTGAGCTTCAGTACGTGGGTGCCGGCCTGTTCCATGCGGGCCGCCTCATCAACCACTGGGCCGCGAACATCGTAGAGCACGTCATCAAGCTTGTGTGATTTGCCAAAGGTACGGCGGCGAGCAGCAGGAATTTCCGTTTCCGCCGACGTGGGAGCTCCGCTCGGTGTGTCAATATGGGAAGCGGGTTGTGCGTCGGAGTTCAATTTTGTTTCCGAGGATTGGCCACGAAGCCAGTTCGCATCGACATCAAGTTCGTCAGCCAGAAACAGCAGCACATCCTCTCGCGGCATGGTCTTGCCCGCAACATATTGGCTGATGTGGCTTTTGCCCATCTTGACACCGCGGCGTTCGGCGGCGTGCACCAGATCAACCTGCTTCAATTCCCTACTGTTCATCGCATTGCGCAGTCGTTCCGCAAACACCGATACGCTCATAGTCCCATGCCTCCAACCGGAAGTTCAATTGTCTTGTTGAACAACGGTTCAAAGCATACGCCTAGTTCAATATGTGTTCAATTTTTGGCGTGTTTACAGTGTTCGAACAGCGCAGCAATTATCGAAGCTGTGACTCGATCCACTGAGCGACGCCATCCTCGTTGTTAGGAGGGCAAATCTCGTCGGCGATGGACAGCACTTTCGGATTCGCGTTGGCCACGGCCACTCCTCTGCCAGATTCGCTCATCATATTGATGTCGATGAGATCGTCGCCGAAGGCCGCAGTCTGCTCAAGCGGGACATCGAGACGATCGCACAGCAAGCGCAGCGCATGCCCCTTGTTGGCCTGAGGATTCATGAGCATCCACATCACGCCTTCGCTGATGGAGATGTCGAAGTCCGGCGGAATCAGCGCACGCAGTTCATTCCATTGTTCCGGTTCAGGGAAGATGGTGATTTTGTCTGCGATTCCATCAGGAACGTCATGGAAGTTCGTGTATTGGAAAGCCTGAGTCTTCCAATACACGCGCACGTCGAAGTTGGTGTAGCGCACGTCGTTCATCACGATGCCGATTTTGAGGTTTGGCATACGGTCGAGCAGAAACAGGCAGACTTCGCAAGCGCGCTGTGAGGAGAAACCGATTTTAATGAGATGATTCTCGCTCTGCTGTGATGAGTCGGATGTCAGCATATCGAAATCGGAATTGGCCGGGTCGAAATCGATGAGGGCACCGTTGAGATAGATCACAGCATCAACGGGCAGTTTCTCGGCAAACTGCAGTCCGGTACTCACCGGTCGCGCGGTGGCGATGGCGAATTTCATGCCGGCGTCGTGAGCCCGAGCGATGGTGTCGATGCTGCGCTGGGTGATGAAACGATCCTCAAAGACCTCGGCGTCATGCAATAGAGTACCGTCGAGGTCGGCGACCAGCAGTTCGGGGCGAGTTGTCGTCTTGATGGTTGTGGTCACAGCAGTCCCTTGCAATGGTCTCGGACGAGTTCGGCGGAGTGATGCATTTTGGCCATTTCCTCGTTGCTTAGTTCCAGTTCCACGATTTCATTGGCACCATTGGCACGCAGTTCGGTGGGCACGCCAAGGAACACGTCATGTTCGCCGTATTCGCCGTCCAGCAGCGTAGAGACGGGGACGATGCGACGCTCATCCCACAGAATGGTCTGCACTATGCCGGCCACGGTGGAAGCAATGCCGAAGTTGGTGCCGCCCTTGGCCGCCACGATTTCGTCGCCGCGGGTACGGGTCTTTTCCTCGACTTCGGCGGTGGATACGGAGGCGAAGCGGTCTTGGTTGTCAGCCAGGAAGCGAGCGAACGGCTTGCCGCCGAGCGAGACGGTGGACCATGCGGTGAATTGGGAGTCGCCATGCTCGCCCATCACGAAGCCGCCCACATTGCGCGGATCAAGGCCGGTTTCCTCGCCGATGATGGTCTTGAGGCGTGAGGTATCGAGCGCGGTACCGGTGCCAAGCACCTGGGTGCGCGGCAGGCCGGAACGTTTCCATGCGTACCAGGCCATTACGTCGACCGGGTTGGAAACCATGACGATTACGCCGTCAAAGCCCGAGGCCATGACATTGTCGACCACTTCGCCCACGAGCCCGACGGTGAAGCCGAGCTCGGCCATACGGTTGGAATTGGCCGGCGGCTTACGTCCCACGGTGATGACGACGATATCCGCGTCCTTGCAATCGGCATAGTCGCCGGCACGCACCTTGACGTGACGATCCTGGAACTCGCTGCCGTCATCGAGATCGCGGGCCTCCCCCAAAGCTTTGGCGGCAAAATGATCGATGAGCACGAGCTCATTGCACAGACCATGTGTAACGATGCTGAAGGCCGCGGTCGCACCGACCTGTCCGGTGCCCACAATGACGACTTTGTTACGGTTCATAGTGACCATAGTGCACTCCTTTGCAAGCCATGAACGATGGAAAAACTACGACCCATGACCGGTATATCGGTCATGGGTCGTGAAAAGTTTACAAAATCAATCAGCCGAGGTTGAACTTGGTCATCATGTCGAGGCCGATAATCAGAGCCACCCATACGAGGGCGATGATGACGGTCCAGCGGTTCAGGTTCTTTTCGGCGACGCCAGAGGTGCCGGCGTTCTGGGTCAGACCGCCACCGAACATGTCGGACAGACCGCCGCCCTTGCCCTTGTGCATAAGGATGAGCAGGGTCAGCACGAAGCTGAGCAGCACGACGATGACTTGCAGCGTGATCTTAAGAGCGGTCACAGGGTACCTCCGAGTTGAATTTACTGTTGATAAGCATAGCGCACATATCGGAAAACCAGTGTATTACGACCGTGAAGATGTTGTTTTCAGCGCAAGACGGGCGATTTTGGACAATTCCTCGACATCCAAGGCAGCGCCGCCGATGAGGAACCCGTCCACATCAGGCTGGGAGATGAGTTCTGCCGCGTTCTTTGAGGTGACGGAGCCGCCGTACAGAATGCGTACGCTGTCCGACACCTTTTGACCGAACGTGGTCTTCAAATCATCGCGAATCGCGTTGGCTGCGTCCTGAGCGGATTGCGGGGTGGCGACCATGCCGGTGCCGATGGCCCAGACCGGTTCGTAGGCCACGATGAGTTTGGCAGCTTCCTCATCGGAAAGATCACGGGTGACATCGCGCACCTGGCCGACTGCGAAGTCGAGCTCAATGCCCTTACGGCGTTCCTCGTAGCTTTCGCCTACGCACAGTATTGGCTGCATGCCGGCGGCAAGTACGGCACGCACCTGATCGACGATATTGGCATCGTCTTCAGGATGGTATTTACGGCGCTCGGAATGTCCGACAATGACATACGAGCAGCCAAGGTGGGCCAGCATATCGGCGGATACGTCACCGGTAAAGGCGCCTTGCGTGGTCACGGATACCGACTGGGCACCATAGGTGAGGCGGAGCTTGTCGGCTTCGACAAGCACCTGCACGCTGCGCAGCGAGGTGAAGGACGGGAAAAGGGCGACCTCGCAACGCTTGAAGTCGAAATGAGCGTCGCGCAGTAGCCATACCAGCTTCTGTACAAAGTACGTGGCTTCCAGATGATCGAAGTTCATCTTCCAGTTGCCGGCTACCAAAGGAATACGCTTGGACGCCATGATTTCCCCTCTCATTATCGTTCCTTGGCTCCCCTCAGCGAGGGGAGCCGTCAGCAAAGCTGACTGAGGGGAGCCCGACATCGCCGTAACTCCCCTCAGTCTCGCTACGCGAGCCAGCTCCCCTCGAGGAGGGGAGCCAGAATAAAACTTACTCGAGCACCTTCAGACCCGGGAGCTCCTTGCCCTCGAGGAACTCGAGGGAAGCGCCACCACCGGTGGAGATGTGGGAGAAGCCGTCCTCCGGGAAGCCGAGGTTGCGCACGGCGGAAGCGGAGTCACCGCCACCGACGATGGTGAACGCACCGGCTGCGGTGGCGTCGACCAGACCCTGGGCCACGGCCTTGGTGCCGGCAGCGAACTCAGGAACCTCGAACACGCCCATCGGGCCGTTCCACACGACGGTCTTGGAGTCGACGATCTTGTCGTGGAAGAGCTTCTGGGAATCCGGGCCGATGTCCAGACCCATCTTGTCGGACGGAATGGCGTCGGCGGCAACGACCTCCGGGGCAACCGGGGTGTCACCGGCCGGGAAGCCGGCGTTCACGACGACATCGGTCGGCAGCACGAGCTCAACGCCGTTCTTCTCGGCAGTCTCGATGTAGCCCTTGACCTTCTCAAGCTGGTCCTCTTCAAGCAGGGAGGTGCCGACCTCGTAGCCCTTGGCCTTGAGGAAGGTGAACACCATGCCGCCGCCAATGACCAGACGGTTGGCCTTGTCGAGCAGGTTCTCGATGACGCCGAGCTTGTCGGAGACCTTAGAACCGCCGAGCACCACGGTGAACGGACGCTCCGGGTTCTCGGTGGCCTTGGACAGGGCCTTGACCTCCTTCTCGACCAGCAGACCTGCGGCGGCCGGCAGATCGGCGGCAACGTCGTAGTTAGAGCCCTGAGCGCGGTGGACCACGCCGAAGCCATCGGAAACGAAGGCCTCGCCGAGGGCGGCGATCTTCTTGGCGTAGGCGGCGCGCTCGGCGGCGTCCTTGGAGGTTTCCTCCGGGTTGAAGCGAACGTTCTCGAGCAGCACAACGTCGCCATCGTTCATGGCGGCGACCTTGGCCTGGGCGTCCTCACCGTAGGTGTCCTTGGCCAGCGGCACGTTGGTGCCCAGCAGCTCGCCGAGGCGGGCGGCAACCGGGGCCAGGCTCAGCTCAGGGACGACCTTGCCCTTCGGGCGGCCGAGGTGGGCCATGAGGATGACCTTGGCGCCTTCTTCGCGCAGGGTCTTGATGGTCGGCAGAGCGGCCTTGATTCGACCGTCATCGGTGATGGTGGTGCCGTCCAGCGGAACATTGAAATCAGCGCGAACCAGAACGCGCTTGCCCTTGAGATCTCCAAGGTCCTTGAGTGTCTTCATGAATATCCTTTCCTTGACGAATTTCACGTCAAAGTGGCCAATTTTTGCCACTTTGCATATTACAGGCATTCCAGAACAAAACACCGCATTCGTCTGATGACTGAATGCGGTGTTTCGTAAGTCGTTGCATATGCTGGACGATCTTGACGGTTTGCCTCTTACCGTCCTTCGGCGGCCCGGGCCTTTTCGGTTTTTTCGGCGAGCTGGAGCAGTCGACGGATACGGCCTGCGATTGCATCCTTGGTGATCTGCGGTTCGGCAATCTTGCCGAGCTCCTCGAGGCTCTTGTCCACGTGGTCGATGCGCAGCTGGCCGGCCTGACGAAGATTGTCCGGAATGTTGTCGCCCAGCACCTCGAAGGCATGCTGCACCTTCTCGCTGGCCTCGGCGGCGGCTTTGGCGGACCTGCGCATATTGGCATCATCGAAGTTGGCCAGACGATTGGCCTTGCCGCGGGCTTCGCCGTCGGAACGTTTGCCGGTCCATTCGCGGGCGGAACGGGTGGCACCCATGAGCTTGAGCATGCGCTCGATGGCGTCGGGATCTTTGAGCGTCACGCGTTCGGAACTGCGCAGGGTGCGATGCTTGGCCTGAATGCCGAGACGACGGGCCACGCCGCACAGGGCCATGGCGGCCTCTTCGGTGGGGCAGGCGATTTCCAGGAAGCTTGCTTTACCGGGGTCGGACAGGAAGCCACGGGCCATGAAAGCGCCACGCCATGCGGCCTTGATCTGGGCGATGGAGCCGTTGACCACTTCGGCGGGAAGTCCGCGCACCTGCTGCTTGCGGCGGTCGACCAGACCGGTCTGCAGCGCAAGAGCCACCACGTTGCGGGTGACAAGCACCACATAGGTTTCCACCGGACCATTCGGAGTCTGGCGGGTCAGGTGATTGACCTCTGCCTCATGACCGAATACGTTCTTCAGGGTGTTTTGAAGCCACTCGGCTGCATCCAATGAGGTAAATACGGCTTGAATCACATACGCGTTTTGCACAGGACGCAAACCACCGCCAAAACGAATCATGGCCGCTGCTTGGGCCTTGATCGCGGCAGGCGAGTCACCTTCAAAGGCAGCCAACTCGCTTTTAACATCGTCCAGAAGAGCCAAAGATCCAACCTCCTACAGTCCCGTTCTTCTCAATGCCTTAGGCGCCTCGGCCATCAAGCAGTCGGAAGCCATCGGCTTTCTGTGATACCTAATCTGGTGGACAACCGAACCCGTTTGATATATATTTTGGGCTTTGTTTTCTCGCAGTGTGGTCACTCAGGATGAGCGTCGATGGTGTTGTTCCCGTGCCGAAACGGTGACGTTCAGGCCGTGTGCGCGTAATCGGCGAGCCAGTTCTTCGCTCATCGCGACCGATCGATGCTGGCCTCCGGTGCAACCTATGGCAATGGTCACAAAGTGCTTGTCTTCCTGGGCATATCCTTCGATGGCCGTTTCAATGGCGCGTTCATAGGAATCAAGGAATTCCTTGGCGCCTTTGCTGGACAGCACATAGTCGGCGACGGGTTTGTCGGCTCCGGTAAGCTCGCGCAGGCTGGGCACCCAGAATGGATTGGGCAGGAACCGGACATCGGCCACGAAATCGGCATCTATAGGCATGCCGTATTTGAATCCGAAGCTGAAGATGTGCACGGCCACGGTGGTGGGCCCGGATCCCAACATTGTCTCGTAGAGCTTGGTGGACAGCTGATGGATGCTCAAGGAACTGGTGTCGATGACCCAATCGGCCCGCTCTTTGAGATTTTCCAGTAGATGGCGTTCCTCGAGAATGCCATCGATAAGACGGTTGCCGTGCTGCAATGGGTGCGGGCGGCGGACGGATTCGTATCGTTTGATAAGTACGTCGTTGTTGGCATCAAGGAAAAGGATGCGGGTTTTGACACCGAGATCATCCAAGTGGCCGAGCACGGCTGCCAGATCGTCAAAGTAGCTGCGGGAACGTACGTCAATGACTGCGGCGAGCTTGTGAACGCCGCTGTCTGCCCCGGAGGTCGTCATCATATCGACAAGAGGAACCAGCAATTTAGGCGGCAGGTTGTCGACTACGTACCAGCCCATATCCTCCACCGAATCGGCGGCACGGGAACGGCCTGCGCCGGACATGCCGGTGATGAGCAATACCTCGAATGCGTCGGCCGGATTGGGCTGATTATCCGCGGCGGCGGAATCGGAATGGGTGTCGACCTGATTTTCCGAATCGTGGATGGAAGATGGCTGACTCATCATCACAATGCCTCCTCGAGCGCGTTGCGCATCGCGATTTCCAGATGATCGTCCTCGGTGGTGGTGCCTTGCAACCGCTTGTCGGCGTCACTGGGCGGATCGTCGTCCCATATGCCGGTCATCAGCAGCACTTGGATAAGTGCCTGATACAGCAGCATTTCCTCGCCGCCAATGGCGCGGCCACCGTGGGCCCGCCATGCTTGCATGAGTCTGGTGGGACGTGGATTGTATACCACGTCCAGCAACAGGCCAGAATACGGTTCCGCGTGCGATTCGCTGTCTGTGTTGATGACATTCGCGATGCCGTTTGCCGCCAAACCGGGAATGGTATTGATGACATAGGTGGCGGTGCGTGCGGCGTTGAGCAGGGCCGACGTGTCGCTCAGTTCGATTTCGTCGTACGGGTTATGCGTGTTGATGAATTTTTCGGCCACGGGCTTCAATCCGGCGTTCCTACCGGGATGCCGTGCGGCGACGGTGATATGGCCGATCTCCGGCATCATGCAGCACGCAGCCAATGCCGAGGTGGCGGTGTTGCCGTTGCCGATGATGAGGGCCGTGCCGGCGCGATCGCCCGCATGATGGTTGCCGAGCTCCCGGTTGATATGGTCGAAGGCGAGTTGGATGCCGATGACATCGGTGTTGTACAGTTTGATGGCCGGCTTTCCGTGAGGCCAGGCCGGATCATCGGTGATGTCATTCCAGTCGAACACCGCGGTGTTGGCCACCCTGAGTTCCTTGGCCCACAGGTTCTCCGGGGTGCCGTACGGCTGGATGGTGCGTTTCAGTGGCATGGTCAGGCTCAGGCCGGCCCAAGTGGAGTCAAGACCTTTGAGGAAAGCATCAAGGTCATCCTCCCCCACCTCGTGCTTGTCATACAGCCAATCATTGAGATTCAGCGACCGGTAGGCCGCGTTATGCAGTACCGGAGACAGAGAATGCGCAATCGGTTTGCCAAGTACTGCGCAGCGATGGTTGGCCATATCCCCTCCTTGAATATCTTCTCCCATGCTAGCCGACATCTTGTCGTGGTGTGGTCACGCTACGCAATCCGTAATCGAAAATTCATGCCGAGTGGCGGCACCGGCTCCGGGAAGGAGATTATCGCGACTGTGTATGGGAAACTGTCATGGGCTGTTGCCGCACTGGCTCCCCGCAGAAGGGGAGCTACCGCGAAGTGACTGAGGGGAGGTCCCGAAGAAAGAGAATCAGCTGAGTCTGCCTACTCGTCATGCAACGCGGCATACAACGCCTCGGCCTTGGCGTGGCCAACACCTTTGACCTGCTCGAAGTCCTCGACGCTGGCCGCACGCATGGCTTTGACCGAACCGAAATGATTGAGCAGCCGTTTCTGATAGCTCTCGCCAATACCCGGAATCTCATCGAGCGCACTGCGCAGCGCGCCTTTGCGGCGCTGCTGGCGATGGTAGGTGATTGCGAATCGATGCGATTCGTCACGTACGCGCTGCAGCAGGTACATGCCTTCAGACTGGCGTTTGAGGATGATCGGATAGTCATCATCCGGCACCCATACCTCTTCGAGGCGTTTGGCCAAGCCACAGACGGCCACATCATCCACGCCGCAATCCTCGAGAGCCTTGGCCGCGGCCATGACCTGCGGTTTGCCGCCATCGACCACCACGAGATTCGGCTTGTATGCAAAGTGATGACGATTCGTGTTCTGCTGGATTACTGCAGACGAATCGTCGGATGATGAGGCATCGGTAATTGCTGCCGGCGTCGTACTGCTGGTGCCATTTACATCGGATGCGGACTGTTCCTGCTGTTGCTCGGCTTTGGCCGCGCGCTGCTTTGCGTCAATGCTTTCGCCGGAGTCACCGGCGATATTACCATGCTTGAAACGTCGCGTCAGCGTCTCGTAGAGCGCGGAGAGATCGTCCACTGCTCCTTGCCCGTCCTTGCCGCGAATGGAAAAACGACGGTATTCGGATTTCTTGGCGATGGCGTCCTCGAACACCACCATGGAAGCCACCTGGAAGGCGCCACCCACGGTGTTCGAAATGTCGTAGCATTCGATGCGCAACGGCGCCTGGTTCAGGCCCAGGGCCTTGGCCACGTCGTTCATGGCCTGGGTGCGTGCGCCCATATCGGAGATGCGGCTCATCTTGCTGCGCTGCAACGCCTGGTTGGCGTTCTCGTTGGCGCGATCCATGAGCTGCTTTTTGTCGCCTCGGGAGGCTACACGAATAGTCACCGCTCCCCCGCGCTGGTCGGTCAGCCAGCTTTCGAGTTCCGCACGCCGGGAGGGTTCGATCGGCACGATGATTTCGCGCGGCACCGGCGCAATGGGAGCCAGCAGATCCGCGCGCCCAGTGGTTTCTTGACGAGTATTGCGCTCGCGAGTGGCTTGGGCTCGGGCGATTGCGTCCGTGGCGGTGACGGTCTGCGTAGAGCCGATGGCCTCGCGACTGGTGGAGATGGTCGCAGCGCCACCAGTCGCGCTTCGCGTGCTAGCCCCCGCCAGTGGGGGCACGGCTTCGTTTTCGCCCCCGCTGGCGGGGACTGACGACGAAGTCGACTGGGGGTGGTTGTCGCCAGCCGCGTCCGAATAGACTTGCACGATGAGGTCAGCCATAAGGTCGGCGTCGGCGATGTCTTCGACTCGTTCGACGCTCCAGTTGCGTTCGCCACGAATCGAACCCGCGCGTACATAGAAGGCGTGCACGGAGGCTTCCAATTCGTCGCTGGCAAAGCCGAACACGTCGGCGTCCACGTCCTGATCGAAGACGACGGCGTTTTGCTGCACCACGGTCTCCAGCATCTGAATCTGATCGCGCAGACGGGCCGCTTTCTCGAATTCAAGCTCGGCGCTGGCCTCTTTCATGTCGCGGGTCAGCTGTGCGATATAGGGCCGTCCAAGCCGTCCGGTCATCACGCCGACGAGCTGTTCGCACAGCCGTCGATGTTCGTCCGCTTCAATCTGATTCACGCAGGGAGCCGAGCATTTGCCGATAGAGGCCAGCAGGCAGGGCCGGCCGGTCAGCTGAGCTTTATGAAATACATTCGTGGTGCAGGTACGTACCGGAAAGGTGCGCAGCAGCCGATCGAGGCTGTGCCTCAGCTCCCACACCTTGGCGTATGGGCCGAAGTAACGAGTATCGCGGCGTTTGCGCGACCGCGTGACCCACACGCGGGGAACCCGCTCCCCCGTGCTGACCGCCAGATACGGATAGGTCTTGTCGTCGCGGAACTGCACGTTGAACCGCGGATCGAACTCCTTGATCCACGTGTACTCAAGCGTCAACGATTCCAACTCAGTGGCAACAACCGTCCACTCCAGACTGCGTGCCGTAAGCACCATGGTCTGTGTGCGCGGATGCAGCAGATATAGTGGCTGGAAATAATTGGTAAGCCTATTGCGCAGGTTCTTGGCCTTGCCTACATAAATGACGCGCCCTTGCCCATCGCGCCACTTATACACACCAGGCTTGGCCGGAATGTCCGAAGTCTTAGGTCGAAACAAATCACGAGAATCCCCCAGCAAAGGCGCCCCATTCGCATTCACTTTCGCCGCAGCTGCGCTTTCTTCGGCTCCTGCACTAGAGCTTTCCGGCATCAACGCCGCCGCAGTCTTGCGCCACTCGTCCGGACTATGCCGCTCGATATCGTTCGTCATAATCCTCCTCTCGCAAGTAGCAGCAGCAGATAATTGATTCAGGATTGGGTGGGCTGGGGTGTGCGTTGCGGGACCGTAAAGACTTGGCCTGAGCAGCCCGGAGCGTGTCCAGCGACGCACACCCCAGCCCACCCAAGGTCAGCCGTAATTGAAAGGCTATAGCATCGGTTTCAGGAACTTGCCGGTCCAGGATTCGTCGCATTCGGCAACCTGCTCAGGAGTGCCCTGCGTAACGATGGTGCCGCCGCCGTCACCGCCTTCCGGACCAAGATCAATCAACCAATCGGCCTCCTTGATCACGTCCAGATTATGTTCGATGACAATAACCGTATTGCCCTTGTCCACTAGGGATTGCAGCACTTTGAGCAGCTTGTTTACATCTTCGAAGTGCAGACCGGTGGTCGGCTCGTCGAGGATGTACACGGTCTTGCCGTCGGAACGGCGTTGCAGTTCGGTGGCGAGTTTGACGCGCTGCGATTCACCGCCGGACAGGGTGGGCGCGGGCTGGCCGAGCCGGATGTATCCGAGGCCGACGTCCACCAAGGTCTTCAGATATCGGGAAATGCCGGTGTAGGCCTTGAAGAAGTTGGCTGCCTCTTCGATGGGCATATCGAGAATATCGGAAACGGTTTTGCCGTTGTACGTGACTTCGAGGGTTTCACGGTTGTATCGTTTGCCGTGGCAGGTCTCGCATTCCACGTAGACGTCCGGCAGGAAGTTCATTTCGATCTTCAGCGTGCCGTCGCCGTGGCAGGCTTCACAGCGGCCTCCCTTGACGTTGAAGCTGAATCGGCCGGGGCCGTAGCCGCGCACCTGTGCTTCGGGGGTTTTGGCGAAGAGTGCACGAATCTTGTCCCACACGCCGGTATAGGTGGCTGGGTTGGAGCGTGGAGTGCGGCCGATCGGGTTCTGATCGACGTGGATCACTTTGCGCACCTGGTCGACGCCTTCGACGCGCGTATGCTTGCCGGGCACGATGCGTGCGCCGTTGAGCTTGTCGGCGAGCACCGGGTAGAGGATCGAGTTGACAAGCGAGGATTTGCCGGAGCCGGAGACACCGGTGACCACGGTGAGCACGCCGAGCGGGAAACTCACGTCGATGTTCTTGAGGTTGTTCTCACGTGCGCCTACGACCTTGAGCATCTGGGTCTTGCGCACCTTGCGGCGCTTGGCGGGCACGGCGATTTCGCGACGGTGGGCGATGTAGTCGCCGGTGATGGAACGCTTCGCCTCGATGAGGTGCTTGGCTGGGCCGGAGTAGATGACTTCGCCGCCATGCTCGCCGGCTCCGGGGCCGATGTCGACCAGCCAGTCGGCCTGACGGATGGTGTCCTCATCGTGCTCGACCACGATCAGCGTATTGCCAAGGTCTCGCAGATGATGCAGGGTTTCGATGAGTCGTTCGTTGTCGCGCTGGTGCAGGCCGATGGAAGGCTCGTCTAGCACGTACATGACACCGACCAGACCGGAGCCAATCTGCGTGGCGAGTCGGATGCGCTGCGCTTCACCGCCGGACAGGGTGGCTGCCGCGCGTGAAAGGGTCAGATAGTCGAGTCCGACGTCATTGAGGAAGCCGAGGCGCGCCTTGATCTCTTTCAGGACTTCGCCAGCAATCATCTGTGCCGAGCCTTCGAGCTTGAGCCCGTTGACCCAGGCGAGTTCGTGCACTACGGGCATATCGCACACGTCGAAGATGGATTTGCCATCCACGGTGACCGCGAGCACTTCGGGCTTCAGGCGGCGGCCTTGGCAGACCTGGCAAGGTACCTCGCGCATGTAGGACTCGTAGTATTCACGCATGGACTGCGAGTCGGTTTCGTCGTGGCGGCGCATCAGCGTGCGCACCACGCCCTCAAAGCCGGTGGAGTATTCGCGCAGGCGACCCCAACGGTTGCGGTAGGAGACGTTGACTTTGAAGTCATGGCCGTAGAGGATGTCGTGCTTGACGGCGGCCGGCAGATCCTTCCACGGGGTCTTCATAGAGAAGCCCATTTCCTTGGCCAGACCTTCAAGGATGTGGCCGTAGTACTGGGAGGTCATCTTGGTGCCGCTCCACGGCTCAATGACACCGTCGGCCAGGGATTTATCCGGGTCGGAGATCACGAGCTCCGGGTCGATTTCGAGTTTGAAGCCGAGACCGGTGCAGGCCGGGCAGGCGCCGTAGGGGGCGTTGAAGGAGAACGTGCGCGGTTCGACCTCATCGAGTTCGAGCACATGACCATTCGGACAGCTGCGGTGTTCGGAGAACGGGCGGCGGCGCGCGAGGCTGCCTTCCTCCTCGTCCACGAAGTCGATGACGATGCTGCCGTTGGCGAGCTTCAGCGCGGTTTCCACCGAGTCGGTCAGGCGCTGTCGGATGCCGTCCTTGACCACAAGTCGGTCGACCACCACTTCGATGGTGTGCTTCTTCTGCTTGGTGAGTTTGATGTCGTCGGACAGCTGCTTCATTTCGCCGTCGATGAGCGCGCGGGCATAACCGTCGGAGCGCAGCAGTTCAAGCATATCCACGAACTCGCCCTTGCGGCCCTTGACCACGGGAGCAAGAATCTGGAATCGCGTGCGTTCCGGGTAATCGAGCAGGGTGTCGACGATTTGCTGCGGGGTCTGGGATGCGACCGGCTCGCCGCATTCAGGGCAGTGCGGAATACCGGTGCGGGCGAATAGCAGTCGTAGGTAATCGTAGATTTCGGTGATGGTGCCGACGGTCGAACGCGGGTTGCGGTTGGTGGTCTTCTGATCGATGGAGACGGCTGGGCTCAGGCCTTCGATGAAGTCGACGTCGGGCTTGTCCATCTGGCCTAGGAACTGGCGGGCGTAGGCGGACAGGGATTCGACGTACCGGCGCTGGCCTTCGGCGAACAAGGTGTCGAACGCGAGCGATGATTTGCCGGAACCGGACAGGCCGGTGAACACGACCATGCGGTTACGCGGAATCGCAAGATCCACGTTCTTCAGGTTGTGCTCTCGTGCGCCCTGAATGGTGATCTTGAGGTCGTTTGGGATGTGCGAGATGTCCGCTACCAGCGAACCGTCATGCTCGACGAGCGGCGCTTTTTTGATTTCGCGGCTCAGGAATGAGTCGCTGGTCATCACCTTTTCCACGATGACTTCGCCGTTCTTGCCCTTGTCGGTTTTCGCGCCCGCTCCGCCAGTTGCGCGCTTTGTGCCAGTCTGCGCTGCCGCCACAATCCCCGCCTTCCGTCTCGCTGTTTTCCACGTGCATCACACCGCACGTATCAAAGCCTGCCCCAAGAATACCCGAACACACGACCAAATTCGAACACATGTTCGATGGGTGTGTCCGGCGCGGCAGATGGCACAAAACGGAACATGGTGGTAGTAGTGGGATAAGCATCAGTACGTATATACGAGGAGAATGCCATGATCAATGAGGAATACAAGGCCATGCTTGGCGGCAAGTCCGTGATTCGCGAGCTGAGCGAGTATGCCACGAGCCGCGGTGCCGAAATCGGCTACCAGAATGTGTTCGATTACAGCCTTGGCAATCCCTCCGTACCGGCCCCGAAATCCTTCGCCGACGCCATGATTGACCTCTATGAGAACGGCGACCCGGTGGCCATCCACGGCTACTCCCCCTCGCTCGGCATCCCGTCCTTCAAAGAGACGGTCGCTGAGAACCTCAACGAACGTTTCGGCATGGCATACACCGGCAACCACATCTTCCCGACCACGGGCGCGGCGGGCGCGCTGTCCCACGCGATGCGCGCGGTGACCAAGCCAGGCGACGAGATCATCACCTTCGCCCCCTACTTCCCCGAATACCGGCCGTATGTCAAGGGCACCGGCGCCAAGCTGACCATCGTGCCGGCCGACACCGAGAACTTCCAGATCAACTTCGAGGCGTTCGAGGCCGCGCTCAACCCGAACGTGCAGGCCGTGCTCATCAACACCCCGAACAACCCGTCCGGCGCGGTGTATTCGGCGGACACGCTCAAGCGCCTGGCCGCGATCCTGACCGCCAAGCAGACCGAATACGGCCACGACATCTTCCTGATCAGCGACGAACCGTACCGTGAGATTCTGTTCGACGGCGGTACCCAGCCCTATCCGGCCAGCTTCTACGCGAACACGCTAACCTGCTACTCCTGGTCGAAGTCACTGAGCCTGCCGGGCGAGCGCATCGGCTACGTGGCCGTTAACCCGGACGCGACCGACGCCGATCTGCTGGTGCCGATGATGGGCCAGATCTCGCGCGGCACCGGCCACAACTGCCCGCCGAGCTCGATTCAGCTGGGCGTGGCCAAGGTCATCGACCAGACCGCCGACCTCAACGTCTACGAGACGAACATGAACCTGCTCTACGATGCGCTGACCGGCATCGGCTTCGACGTGGTGCGCCCCAGCGGTACGTTCTACATCTTCCCCAAGGCGCTCGAGGACGACGCCGTGGCGTTCTGCATGAAAGCCAAAGGATACGACTTGATCCTCGTGCCGTCCGACAGCTTCGGCGTGCCCGGCTACTTCCGCATGGCCTACTGCATCGACACCGAGAAGGTCAAGCGTTCGATCCCCGTGTTCGAGAAGTTCGCCCACGAGGTGTATGGGCTCTGAGGGCTCAGACCGTTAGTTTCTTGAATCGTCCGGTGTCTTGAAGATGCCGGACGATTTTGTTATTCCGCGTGCATTATGGACACGAATGATTGAAGTCACTAATAACTTCGTGAAAAGGTATTGCCTTTGCGTGGAATCATCGTTAGATTGGCGAGAGGAAAATCTGTCAATTGATGAATGCCACCAATGTGGCGCAGGATTTGTCGGTGGCGGCGCTGACCAAGGGGCTCGGACGTGAGGGCGAGCACACTTCGCACACGAAAATTCGCATGACCGTGATTGATTGGCTGGTCATGATTGTGGTCACCGTGCCGCTCGCTCTGGATATTGCGGGGGTGATGTGATGGGAGATAAGCAGCCTCAGTCGAATGCAACGGCTTTCGCGGGAACCATCGCTTCTCGCGATATCTCCTTTACCTACGACCATGCCACAGAACCGGCATTGCGCGACGTCACGTTGACCATTCCTGAAGGCGAGTGCATTGTGCTGTGCGGGGCGAGCGGTTGCGGCAAGACCAGCTACACGCGCGTGGTCAACGGACTTATCCCCTCGTTTTCCCATGGCGTGTTTGCCGGCCGCCAGACCACGTGTGGAATGGACGTGGAGACCGTGCCAATCGACCGGCCCACCCCGCTGTTCGGCAGCGTATTCCAAAACCCGAAAACCCGGTACTTCAACGCGAACGTCACCGATGAACTTGCTTCCCTGTCGAAAACATGGGACTTCCAGCTGAAGAGATTAATCGCCGTATCACGGCTGTGACCGAGCGCTTCGGTATCAAGCACTTGCTGAATCGCAGCATTTTTCACCTGTCCGGCGGACAGAAGCAGCGGGTCATCATTGGTTCGGCTTTGATGTGCGGCGGTCTGCTCAGCCACCTGCACTTCCAGTACGCCAATGACTCGCACACGCTCGTCTCCACGGACGAGGCCACCGGCACCGAAACCCTGCGCAACCCACGCTGGTACGCCACCATGTGCGCTAATGAGGGAACCGCCGAGGACCGCTGCGCCATCATCCGAGCCCTGCATCACTTGCAGTAAATAGCAGAAGAGCCACCGGGCGCCTATACGAGGTTCCGGTGGCTCTTGGCTGATTATTTTGACAGTCAGCTGTTGCGATTGATTTCGATGTCGGTGACGGTGAGGTTGGCCTCGTTGATCAGGTTGAAGAGGATGACTTCAGCCAGTGGACCGGGCTGCATGAAGGTGTGCTGCTTGTCTTCGGAAACGTAATCGTGGCTGTCGCGGTAGAAGGCGGTGTCGATGCCACCTGGATAGATGGCGACCACTTTGACGCTAGTGCCCTTGTATGCGGCCTGCAGACTCTTGGTGTAGCCCTTCTCACCCCACTTGGTGGCGCAATACACGCTCTCGTTCGCATTGCCACGCGTGGCGGCGGTACTCATGATCTGGGCGATTTTCACGTCGCGTTCGCCGCAGACCTGGAGGGTTTCCACGGTCCACAGGATCATGCCTTTAAGACCTTTGAGGCATTTGTCAACGTCGGCGGCTTCGTAAGCGGTGGGTACTTTGAACGAGGGCTGACCGGCGTTGTTGATAAGCAGGTCGATGTGGCCAAGTGAGGCGATATCCGCCACGGATTCCTTGACGAACGCTTCATCCGTGATGTCGCCGATGTAGGCACGGTAGGAATCAGCGGGCCATTGTGCGGTGAGCTCGGCCTGGCGTTCGGCGTTGAAATCGATGCCGGCTACGAGCCAGCCTTTGTCGATGAGCTGGCTGGCTAGTTCGTAGCCGAGGCCCAAGGCACTACCGGTGACGATGGCGATGTTCTTGCCTGTTGTGGTGGCCATGGCAGGTGACTCCTTTGCTTTTCGTTAGGTCACTCCCCTCAGCGAGGGAGCCAAGATGGGACTATTCTTCGGCAACCAGATCCAAATAACTATCATTCCAGAGGTCTTCGTCGCCGTCAGGCATGAGCAGCACGCGCTCGGGGTTCAAAGCCTCGACGGCACCCTCATCGTGGGTGACGAGCACGATTGCTCCCTCGTACTTGGCGATGGCCTTCAAGATCTCCTCGCGGGAGGCCGGATCAAGGTTGTTGGTGGGCTCGTCGAGTAGCAGCACATTGGCGCGCGAGGTGACCAGCGTGGCCAAGGCCAGACGGGTCTTCTCACCGCCGGATAGCACATGAGCCGGCTTCATCGCGTCATCGCCGGAGAACAGGAACGAGCCGAGAATAGAACGGGCCTGTGTGTTGTCGAGCTCGGGAGCCACGTGTTGCAGGTTCTCTAATACAGTGGCGTTCAGATCCAACGTATCGTGCTCCTGCGCAAAGTAGCCGATTTTGCAGCCGTGACCGTATTCCACAGAACCGGTGTCCGGTTCCTCGATGTGGGCCAGTAGACGCAGCGTAGTGGTCTTACCGGCGCCGTTGTAGCCGAGAATCACCACACGTGAGCCCTTGTCGATAGCCAGATTCACGCCGGCGAACACGATATTGGAACCATACGCCTTGGAAATATCCTTGGCCATAATCGGCGTACGACCGCACGGTGCTGGCTCGGGGAAGCGAATATCCGCCACCTTCTCGGCCTTTTGCGCCTCCGAGGTGTTCTCCAGCAGTTTCTCGGCGCGGCGCATCATGTTCTGCGCGGCCACCGCCTTGGAGGCCTTGGCATGCAGACGAATGCCTTGCTTCATCAAGCGTTCGGCCTTCTTCTCCGCCACTTCACGCTCACGGCGGCGACGCTCCTCATCAACCACGCGCTGGTGCAGATAGGCCTTCCAGCTCAGTGAATACATGTCGATCTGGCCGAGTTGCGCGTCCAGATGCCACACCTTGTTCACCACTTCATCCAGCAATTCCGTGGAGTGGGAGATGACCAGGAAGCCGCCCTCGTACTTCTTCAGGTAGCCGCGCAGCCATTCGATGGAGTCCGCGTCCAAATGGTTGGTGGGCTCGTCGAGAATCAACGTATCGGCGTCGGAGAACAGGATTCGCGCCAGTTCGATACGACGGCGCTGACCGCCGGACAGGGTGCCAAGTTGCTGTTCCATGACCTCCTGCGGTAAGCCAAGCGAAGTCGCCATGGAAATCGCCTCGGACTGTGCCGCATAGCCACCGGCCTTGTCGAAGTCCTGCATGGCCTTGTCGTAACGGTTCATGGCCTTGGTCATCACGTCCGGATCCGGGTCGGTCATTTCCTTCTCGGCCTTGCGGATACGGTTGATGATGGTGGCGATGTCACGCGCGCTCATCATGCGGTCGAGCGCAGTCTGCGTGGGATCGGAAGCGTGCGTGTCCTGAGGCAGGTAGCCAAGCTTGCCGGAAACACGTACTTTGCCGGCGGTCGGCAGCATGTCGCCGGTGATCACACGGGTCAGCGTGGTCTTGCCGGCACCGTTGCGGCCCACCAGACCAATCTTGTCTCCCTTGGCCACATGGAAATTGGTGGGATGGAGCAGGGTGCGCGCGCCGATCTGAATCTCCAGACCCTGTGCCTCGATCGCCATGCTTCACCTGCTGCTTTCCGTATAGAGTCCTGTTAAACCAACAGACCATAGTAACGGAAGCCATGAAGAAGGTGGACGACAGCATGAATGTTCATGTTTGCTATCGGCGTGACTCGGCAAACGGGCTAAAATCAATGGTGTTCGTTCGTAAGCACCGCAAAGGGGTCTGCCATGGAATACGCCGATGACGTCGATCGCCGTGAACTGTTATTGCATAGTGCCTATGACTCCGGCACGGTGCGGGATATGGAACGTCCGCTGCTGGATAAGGGCGTGCCGCTGATGCGCATGGCCGCACAGGCCACAGCCCATATTGCTGCCGGCATGCTGGATGACGAGGATCTGGCGCTCGAGGATACTTCCATCGTGCTGCTTGCCGGGGCCGGCGACAATGGCGGCGATGGGCTGTTCGCCGCCGCCGCTCTGGCGCAGGAGGGGGCCAAGGTTACTGCAATAGCCGTGGGCAAGTCGTTGCATGAGGCCGGATTCGCCGCATTCGTTCGCGCTGGCGGCAAAGTCTTGGTACTTGACCCGGCCGCCGAAATTCCCGGCTGTTCGTCCGGCTTCTCCGCTGGCGAGGCGGGCGAACGCCTGCAAACCGCGGTGTCCGTGGCTCAGCAGTCGCATCTCATTATCGATGCGATGACCGGCATCGGCATCGAAGACGCATTGCGTGGAATCCCCGCAGCGTTGGCTTCCGCCTTGGGTCTTGACGGTGAGGTCCCTGATGAGCCGGCTCTTCCCAACCGCGAATCGTCCGGTGACTTTCCGCTGGTGCTCGCGGTGGATACGCCGTCCGGCATCGGGGTCAACGACGGTTCGTTGCCCGGCCCGTACATTCCGGCTACGGTCACGGCGACGTTTGGTGCGATGAAACCGTGCGCCGTGCTGCCTCCCGCAACGTTCTCGTGTGGTCGAATCGAGTTGGTCGATTTTGGATTCGATATTGACGAGCGTGAACCTGCGGTCGAAGTCGTGAACAACACCTTCGCCGCCGACTCGATTCGTCTTCCTCGTTTTGAGGATGGCAAGTATTCACGCGGCGTGGTCGGATTGGTCACTGGTTCGCAGTCCTATCCGGGTGCCGCGGTGCTGACGTCCCGTGCGGCCGCACGCGCGAATACCGGCATGGTCCGCTATCTCGGACCGGAACGTGCCCAGAATATGGTGCTTGCCGCGCTGCCGGAAGCCGTGATCGGCAAGGGACATGTACAGTCCTGGGTCGTCGGCTCCGGTGTACCGGATGCCGATGCCGATGGTGCCGGCACGGATATGCAACGCGAAACCATAGCGGCCTTGCTCAAGCATTATGATGCGTCTGCTGAAGACGATGCCGGCAATGCTTATGACATGCCACCAATCGTGGTGGATGCCGGCGCGCTTGACTTGTTGCCCGAACGTGTGCCAGGGCAGGTGGTGATTACGCCTCACGCCGGCGAGATGGCCAAGTTGCTGAATCGGCTGGAAGCGCGGCAGGATGCGGCCGAACATGCTGAGCCGCGTGAACCTTACACCGTTGACGATGTGCAGATTCATCTGTTGGCTTGTGCTCTGCGTGCGCATGAGCTGACCGGTGCGACCGTGCTGCTGAAGGGCGCGGTGACCATTGTGGTGGACGAGGATCATGTCTATGTTTCTGGCAGCGCGCCGGCATGGCTGGCCGCCGCTGGTGCCGGTGATGTGCTGGCAGGTCTTACCGGTGCCTTGCTCGCCCAGCAGGATGCGTTGATTACCACAGCGGAGACCGTCGCCTCCGCGGCCTATCTGCATGGCATGGCCGCCGCAATCGCTTCGGAATCCGAGCAGCAGGGCTGGCAGGAACCGGAACTGGTGGGCCAGGAACATCATCAGCGCTTCATGACGCTCGGACACCCGATTGTAGCCGGTGACGTGATTCGCGCGATTCCCGAAGCCATCGCCGACGTAATTGCGTAGTTCTTGGCCTCGCCGAATAATATGACCTCCCTCTGATGAGGGAGGTGGATCGGCGAAGCCGAGACGGAGGGAGAGAAAAGCCTGGCAAAGGTTGAGCCAAGAATTAAACTCCATGTACCCCAATTTGGGCAATCAACCCGTACACTAATTACAGGAACCACTGAAGATAGCCCACAAACCAAGGAGCATCATGGCCAACTCCCCCATCACCGATGTGATTTTCGACTTCTGCGGCGTGCTGCTGGACTGGAATACCCGCGCATGCCTCGAAGGTAAGTTTCCCGACGACGTGGTGAACCGTATTTGTGCCAACGATGATCCATGTGGCTTTTTCCATTACGAGGATCGCATGGATGCCGGCGAGGATCTGGCCGATATCCTGCCCGACGTCCGTCGTGAACAAGGCGATGAGCTTGCCGCGATCTTTGAATATTACATCGCGCACTATGATGACGCGCTACCCCGCACGCTGCCGGGCATGGTCGAGTTGCTCGAAGATCTCAAGGCCCATGGCTACGGCGTGTGGGGGCTGACCAACTGGTCTCACGAGACGTTCCATCTGGCATTCGAAAAATTCCCGCGTCTCGAGGAACTGCTGCAGGGCACGGTGGTCTCCGGCGTGGAGAAAATGCACAAGCCCAACGCCGACATCTACGAGCTGGCTTTGAACCACTTTGGCTTGACCGCAGGCAACTGCGTGTTCTTCGATGACACCGCCAAGAACATCGTCGGAGCCAACGAAGTCGGCATCCACGGACTTCTCTTCGAAAACGCGCTGCAGGCACGCGAATCCCTCGCCCAGCTCGGAGTACGGCTATAAACCCTTCTCCCGACTATCCCTCAGGCTATAAATAGACCTTATGACACTGCTGCAGCTGAAATACATCGTCAAAATCGTCGAGTGCGGCTCGATGAACGAGGCATCCCACGCTCTGTACGTCTCCCAGCCGGCCCTGAGCTCGTCGGTCAAGGAACTGGAGAACGAGCTGGGCATCGAGATTTTCACCCGCTCCTCGCAGGGCATCGCCCTGACCGTGGACGGCGCGGAATTCCTGACCTACGCCCGTCAGGTGCTTGATCAGGCCGATCTGCTCGAAGAGCGTTACAAGCACGCCAAGCCGCGCAAGCAGCTGTGCCAGGTCTCCACCCAGCACTACATGTTCGCCGTCGAAGCGTTCGTGGAGATGATCAACTCCATCAAGTCCGACGAATACGAGTTCACCATCCGCGAGACCCGTACGCGCGACATCATCAACCAGGTCGCCAACATGCAGTCCGAAATCGGCATCATCTACCTGTCCGATTTCAACAAGGATGTGATCGGTAAGCTCCTGCGCGAGAAGCACCTCGAATTCCATCCGCTCTTCCGCGCGCCGCTGCACGTGTTCATCTCGCGCAACAACCCACTGGCCTCCAAGAAGGTCATCACCATGGAGGACCTCAAGCCATACCCGTTCATCCAGTACGAGCAGGGCGAGGAAGGCTCGTTCTACTTCTATGAGGAAGCGGTCTGGCCGGAGTACTCCCCCAAGCAAATCAACGTGACCGACCGCGCCACAATCCTGAACTTCATCATCGGCCTCAACGGCTACACAGTGTGCACCGGCATCGACAACGGCGACCTCAACAACGAGAAGATCGTCACCGTGCCGCTCGACACCGATGAGACGATGCTGGTCGGCTGGATCACCAACGAGCGCTCCAAGCTCTCCAAGGCCGCCGAAACCTACCTCACCAAGCTCAAGTCCGTAGTCGCCGATCACGGCTACAAACTCATTGATTAGGAGTAAGTAAAACAGGTATGGTCAGCAGTGAGATATACTGCGATTAAGCCAACCCCGCTGGGGAAATGGAAGTAAGAGCCGGACGCCCTGAGTATCTCAGGGGCCGGCTCTTGCGCTATTGAGACTGACTGGCAAAACCAGTTTGATGGCCTCCGACTACTTGGCCGAGATTACCGACGTGGCGGCTGTCGCGGCGAAGCCTTTGAGCACTTCGATCATCACGTCGCGATCTTCGACATCAATGTTGCGGGCCGCGGCGAGCATAACCGGCAATGACTGTGTCAAATGCGAAGTGAGGTCGCCGAATGTGGCGTATCCGCCGGCCTCGAAGATCGCGAACAGGTTTTCGATGAACTTGCGGCGATGCTCGTCGTCGTATTTTGCCATCCATCCGTTGATCGTGCGTGCCAGGTATTGCGCGCTACTTGTCAGTCCATCAGCCTGTACGAATTGGCCATGATCGACTTGCCAGTGCAATGCGAAATGCTGCATGATGCTGGCTCCATCGCTGCTGACCACCGTATAGCCGTCTTCCACATGCTCACGAGTCTCAAACAGCATGCCGATAATCGACGAGCCCGGTACCGATTTATGGATCTTCGACGCAATGCGTACGTACCCGTCTTCATCGAAGAACGCCTCATCGAATCCAGGTCCATCGTGCGAATATACGACCGCGATGCGTTCCTGAATCTCGCTAGGCACATTGGCCGCCGCATACACCGCCAGATTGCCGCCTTTGGAATGGCCGCCGACCATAATCGGCCCGGCCCAATGGTCAGCCAGCTCGGTCAGATAACACGCGGCGGCCTCCTGCGAGGCGACCGGGCGGCGGAACGCCATCATGAAGTCCTCTTTCCACCCGACGATCGAGCTGTCGGTACCGCGAAAAGCCACATAGAGCGTGCCGTTACCCAGTTCGAACACGCAGGCCGAGAACTGCTTGGTGGTTTCGGCATCGAATTCGTCCACGTATGCGCCTACGCGTAGGTTCCTCCAACGTGGGCTCTCGCTCATCGCACGTAACAGATCGACGTTCATCGAAGGCGACCACACCTTGCCGAACATGTCGTCATAGCATTCGGCACGCAGCAAATCGTGAATCGGAACCGTGACGATCATGCCGTCGGCGGTCTCTGCATTCTCGTGATAGCGCGGCACGTTATCCGGCATGCGCGCATAGGCCAACTGGGACAAAGCGAGGCTGTCCGCCTCGGTGAACGGCAGTTCGGCGAAAGTGTCGAAATGTTGCCGAATATCGTCGGTGATGTTCCCCATAGCGGCCTTCCTTGTTCGAATGCAACGAACCTACGGTAATTCTACGCCGCGCGGGTTTTCATCACAGGCGACCCGGTTCCGGAGTTTAGAACCCTATCTCGCTTTCGAGGGGCTGATTTGGCCTTCTGGAGACATCTATCTCCGTTTCAAGGGGCTGTTCATCCGTCATATCCCGAGTATGAGCGGCATCACACCAACGTCATTCCGCCATTTTCATGCTGCTTCTACTTGGGCATCAGCCCCTCGAAACGGAAGTAGACCTCTGGAAACCACGACATCAGCCCCTCGAAACGGAGATAGCATCAATTTAGGCCCAGATTGCCCGTTACAGCATCGGGTAATACTTGCCGTGATCGATTTTGGCGGCGATATCACGTAATTCGGCAGCATCTCGGCGGTCTTCTTCATTACCTTGCGACAACTTGTTCGCTTTGCTGTCCAGATGATGCTCGATACCGAAGTAACTGCATATCCCCACGAGCACAAACATCCCTATACCAACTAACCAGTTCATAGCACGCTCCTTGCCAAAGCTTTTGCCTTAATATGGTGCTGCTGTTCATGAATCGTAATAAAAAAAGCGGGATCGCAAGCCCGCTTTTGGTTTTAGATTGAAGACGATCAGGCGCCGTATTCTTCGAGGTAGGCGGCGGCGCGCTGCTGGATGTCGTGGCTGAGCAGCGGGGTGCTGTCGGCGTTCTTCATCTTGGCAGCGGCGTCGAAGATCTCACGCACGTTGGCGATGGCAAGCACTGGGAAACCGAACTCGGCTTCCACGGCCTTGACGGCGGACAAGTCGGAGTCCTTGGTCTTCTCCATGCGATCCACGGAAAGTACCAGACCCACGACTTCCACGTTCGCCTCGGCCTTGAGCTTGGGGATGACTTCGCGCACGGCGGTGCCGGCGGTCATCACGTCGTCCACGAGCAGTACCTTCATGCCGTCGGTCAGCGGGGTGCCGACCATCCAGCCGCCGTCGCCGTGGTCCTTCTTCTCCTTGCGGTCGAACGTGTAGCCGACGGTCATGTTGTGGCCGGCGGTCAGTGCGATCGCAGTGGATACAGCCAGCGGAATGCCCTTGTAGGCGGGGCCGAACACGGTGTCGATGTTGCGGGGAATCGTGTTGTGCACGATGGCCTGGCTGATCTTCTCGGCGTAAAACGCGCCGAGCGTGGCGATCTTCTTGCCGTCGTCGAACGCGCCGGCGTTGATGAAGTACGGGCTCTTACGGCCGGACTTCAGTGTGAAGTCGCCGAACTTCAACGCATTGGATTCCAGCAGGAATTCCGTGAAACGATGTGCGAGTGTTTCTGCCATGATTTACCTCCAGGTCTGTCCTGCGGCCAGTTTAGCAGCGAGTTCGGGACGGCTGTCCAGCAGGTCGTCCAGTTCGCGGGCGACGCGCAGCGGGGCTACCGGGTCGAAGAGCGCGGCCGCGCCCACTTCGACGGCGTTCGCGCCGGCGTACAGGTATTCGAGCGCCTTCTCGCCGCTGTCGATGCCGCCGAGTCCGATGATCGGAATGTCCGGCAGCACGGTGCGTGTGTGGTATACGGCGGCCAGGCCGATCGGCAATACGGCCGGACCGGATACGCCGCCGGTGACGTTGGCGATGATCGGCTCGCCGTTACGAATGTTGATGCGCATGCCTTTGAGCGTGTTGATCATGCTCAGGGCGTCGGCGCCATGTTCCACGGCCGCACGGGCCGGCACGGTGATGTCGGTGACGTTCGGCGTAAGTTTGACGATCATCGGCTTGTCGGTCAATGGGCGCAGACGGTCCATCAGATTGGCGAGGGCCACCGGGTCGGCGCCTACGCTCATGCCGCCGGCGGAGACGTTCGGGCAGCTGACGTTGATTTCCAGCATGTCCACGTCGGAGTCGGCGAGCTTTTCCACCACTTCGGCATAGTCGTCGTCACAATGTCCGGCGACGTTGGAGATGACGAATGCGCCCGCGGCCTTGAGCTTGGGCAGGTCTTCGGCCAAATAGTGGTCGACGCCGGGATTCTGCAGGCCCACGGCGTTGATGTTCGCGGCCGGCGATTCAGCGGTGCGCGGCGAGGGGTTGCCTTCCCACGGCACGGGCGATGCACCCTTGGTGCATACGGCGCCGAGCTGGCTGACATCGTAGAACCAGCGGACGGCGGCGTACTGGAATGTGCCGGAGGCGGTGCCGACCGGGTTCTTCCATTCCAGGCCGGCCACCTTAGTGTGGTGCTTCCACACGTGGGGTTCGTACAGGTTGATGTGGTTGTCGCTGCCCTGCGCGGACTGGTTGTTTGCGCTCATCGTCACTCCCCCCATCCGAGCTGTTCGCGAGTGAACACGGGTCCGTCGGAGCAGACCTTGAGCCGGCCGTCCACGGTGTCGATGGTGCACAGCACGCAGGTGCCGTAGCCGCAGCCCATGCGCTGTTCCATGCTCAGCTGCGCGGGGATGCCGCGTTCGGCGGCCCAAGCGGCCACGGCCTTCATCATAGGCAGCGGTCCGCAGGACAAGATGATCGGCTTGCGATCGTAGGCCTTCAGGTCGTCGCCTTGTTCGAGTTTGTTGAGCAGGTCGACCACGTTGCCTTCGGCGTCGTCGATGCTCCACGACCAGTCCGCGTACCGGGAAACGTATTCCTCGGCGAAGTGGTCGTTGCGATAGCCGAAGACGGCGGTGGCAAAGGAGGCGTCGTGTTCGGCGAGCTTTTGCGCGGCGTAGATTAGCGGGGGCACGCCGAGTCCGCCGCCGACGAGAATGTAGTTGGCGTCTTCCTTGAGGTTGAAGCCGCGGCCGAGCGGGCCGAGCACGTCTACGGTGTCGCCGGCCTGCAGCCCTGCCAACTGTTCGGTGCCGTGACCCACTACGGCGAAGATCACGCTGACTTCGTCGCCGTCGACTTCGCTGACACCGAACGGACGCGGCATGAGCATGAAGTCGTCGTGCGTGAACAGGTTGACGAACTGGGCGGGCTTGGCGTGGGAGACGATGAACGGGTCGCGGAACGTCAATCGCATCACGTGGTCGGTCAGTTCCGCAACCTGTGTGATTTCAACGTTGTGACGCGGCGGGAAGAATCCGGCCGCAGTCGCCTCCGCAACCACATCATGAGTGGGGGTGAAAGTTGTCATGTTGTTCCTATTCAGCATCTGCATTGCTCCCGCTGGCGGGAGCTGGCTCGAGAAGCGAGACTGAGGGTGGTTTTCTATGACCACGACTGGCCGCCCCCAGTCGGCTTTGCCGACAGCCCCCGCCAGCGGGGGCGGGAGTACACTCGTCTACTTACCGGTATACGGCAACCCGCAGATTATCGCGCATGTCGAGTGCCGCCTGGCGTGCGCTGTCCGCCACCAAGCCAAGCGCCTCGTCGGCGGTCATGGATTCGGAGTATTTGCCGCTCTTCTTCCACGCGCCGATGATGCCGCGCGACGAGTTGACGATGGCGCCGCTGCCCTGCTCATCGAACATGCCGGCCACATCCGCGGCAGTACCGCCTTGAGCGCCGTAGCCCGGCACAAGGAAGAACGTGTGCGGCATGCGCGCGCGCAGTGCCTTGCCTTCTTCCGGATGTGTGGCGCCGACCACCGCGCCCACACGGGAGTAGCCGTGGCCGCCAATGGTCTCGGCACCCCAGCCTTCCACCAGATCGGCCACATGTTCGTAGACTTTCGTGCCGTCGGCCAAATCAAGCATCTGCAGTTCGCTGGAGGACGGGTTGGAGGTGCGCACGAGCACGAAGATGTCCTTGTCCGCTTCGGTGGCGGCCTCGACGAACGGGGTGATGCCGTCGGTGCCGAGATACGGGTTGACGGTCACCGCGTCCTCATGCCACGGGTCGAAATCGCCCACGCCGTTCAGGTGATGGGCGTAGGCGGCCGCGGTGGAGCCGATGTCGCCACGCTTGATGTCGCCGAGTACGTAGAGGCCTTGCTGGTTCGCATATTCGCAGGTCATTGTGTAGATGTCCACGCCGGCCGGGCCAAGCGCCTCATACATGGCGATCTGTGGTTTGACGGCGGGCACGATATCGGCGATGGCGTCGATAATCGTGCGGTTGTATTCGAAGTAGGCGACGGCCAGCTGAGCGGATTCGAGCTCTTCCGGAGATTCCACGGAATCGCGTACCTCGTCGGCAAAGCTCGCCACGACCTGCGGCGGCACCAACGCCTCGGTGGGATCAAGGCCCACGACGCTGGGGTTCTGGGTGTTGTCGATAGCTTCGATTAGGCGATCCATGCTGCTCCTTGTGTTGTCTACAAACGGCTGAACATCAGCTTAGAGCCGATGATCGTGGCGAGGGGACGTCCGGTGACCTGCCAGCCGCCGAAGGGGGTGTTACGAGCCTTGGAGTGGAACTGCTCGGGATCCACGGTCCATTCCTCGGCGGTGTCAAGAACCACGAGGTCGACCGCATCGGCATCGTCCACATGACTGAAATCAAGCAGCCGGTTGACGCCTTCACGCTGCGAAGCCCCGGATTCGGCGGCGTCGGCCACCTGCTCCCCCGCAATCACACCATCCGGGTCTTCACCGGTAGGCGCGGGTTCCGCATAGTCTTCGACCAGCGCAGCCACATCAGTCGGTGCATGGCCCATGAGTTCGGCCGGCCCCACGGACATGAGCTCAATCAAACGCTCATCAGAGATGAAGCCGCCGTCCACCAACACCTTGTGGCACACGCCGTACGCGCATTCAAGGCCGATGATGCCATTGGGCGCTTCAAGGAATCCGAGTTCCTTCTCTTCCAATGTATGCGGCGCATGATCGGTGGCCAGCAGGTCAACCGTGCCGTCCGCAATGGCCGCGATGGTGGCCTTGCGATCCGCTTCAGAGCGCAGCGGCGGGTTCATCTTGGCCAACGTGCCGTACTTGAGCAACGCCTCATCGCTCAATGCCAGATAATGCGGCGCGGTTTCGCAAGTGATCGGCAGTCCTTCAGCCTTGGCCTTACGAATAGCTTCAAACGAAATCGCGGTGCTCACATGCTGGAAGTGCACGTGGACACCGGTGCGGCGGGCCGCTTCGATGTCACGAGCCACGATCTTGAGTTCGGTGTCTTCCGGAATGCCGGGTACGCCAAGTTCGCGGGAAACCGGTCCCTCGTTGACGGCACCCGTATCGTGATGCTCGCAATGTTCAATCAGATACAGATCGGAAGTCTTGACGTTCTCCAGCACCTGATCCAGAATCTCCGGGGTCACGGCAGAACCGTCATCGCTTACTGCGGTGACAGGGTGGGCCAGCATGGCGGGTGTCTTGGCGTCGTCCTCAAAGCCGGGCACATACTTCAGCCAATCGGCAACATCGCTTGCCTCGTGACCGGCACGATCCTTGGACGCGCACACGCACAGGTCGTAACGGACCGGCAACTTCACATTATGCGCGGCATCGTACTGCTGCAGGAAGTCGATGACGTTGTCGAAGCCGGCGTCCAGAACTTCCTTCGCGCCGGGAGCGGAAGCATCAGTAACGGTCTGGCCGTCCAATGCCGGCAACGTGTTCGGCATGATGAGTACGTTCGTGTATCCGCCGGACGCCGAAGCACGGCAACCGGAGACCATCGATTCCTTGTATGTCTGGCCGGGGTCGCGGAAGTGGACGTGTGGATCCTCGAATCCGGGAGCCAAGGTCAGACCGGTGGCATCGATGTCGGCGCCATCAACCACGGAGGAAGTGTCGGCGAAGTAGGCAGCAGCGGTCCCGGGCACCACGAGGTCAATGATCTCGCCGGTGTTCCAGACCTTGATGTTGCGTAGGGTTATGCTCACAGTTTGGCTTCCTCGTCGCAGTAGTCGCAGCGGTATTCGAGTCGTTCGGAGTGCACGAGGTGGAACATCTGCTTGATGCCAGGCTCGGTGGTGGTCACGCAGCGCGGGTTCACACAGGAGATTACTCCCACGATATGTTCGGGCAGGTTCGGCTGTTTCTTTTCGACGATCTTGCCACCGCGCACCACATCCACGGTGGCCTGACGGGCCACGAAGCCGAGCACGTCGAGGTCGATGTCTTTGTCATCTTCGATTTTGATGATGTCCTTGGAACCGTAGCGCTTGGAGTCGGCGTTCATGATGAGTGCCAGCTTGGTTTTGGATGGGTCGATCTTCAGATAGTCGAGAACCTTGAGCGAGGTGCCAGCCGGCACGTGATCGATGATGATACCGTTCTGGATGCTGGTGACTTCCATCAGGCCTGAACCTCCTTGGGGTTGAGCGGTTCGTATCCGGGCAGTTCGTCGCCCACCACGGTGCTTTCGAGGGCCATGCGCACGAGCATGCCGTTCTTGACCTGCTCGAAGTAGGCGGCACGCGGATCATCGTCCACGTCCACGGCGATTTCGTTGACGCGCGGCAACGGGTGAAGCACGGCCATGGACGGCTTGGCGAGCTGCAGCTTCTCTTCGTCGAGAATGTAGGTATCGCGCAGACGCAGGTAGTCGTCTTCGTTGAAGAAGCGTTCCTTTTGCACGCGGGTCATGTACAACACGTCGAGGTCGCCCATCACGGAGGCCAGGTCACGCACTTCCACATAGGAACAGCTTGGCGTAGCGTTGATGCGGTCGATCACATACTGCGGAGTCTTGAGCTCGTCCGGGCTGATGAGCACGAAGCGCACGTTACCGAAGCGGCACAGGGTCTCAATCAGGGAGTGCACGGTACGGCCGAAGGTCAGGTCGCCGCACAGACCCACGGTCAGGTCGGTGATGCGGCCAAAGCGCGACTGTAGCGTGGCCAGGTCGGCCAGCGTCTGGGTGGGGTGCATATGACCGCCGTCGCCGGCGTTGATCACCGGCACGGAGGCGGCGCGGGAGGCCACCAAAGCGGCGCCTTCCTTCGGATGGCGGATGGCCACCACGTCCACATAGTTGGACACGGTCTTCAAGGTGTCGGCAATGGACTCACCCTTGGTCACAGAGGCCAGCTGCGCGCCGGCGAAGCCGATGACCTTGCCGCCGAGACGCAGCATTGCGGTCTCGAAGCTCAAACGGGTGCGGGTGGAGGGCTCATAGAACAATGTGGCGAGCACGCGTCCGTCACAAGTGTGAGCCACTTCCTTACGATGGCCGTCAATATATGCGGCCTTATGCAAAATATCGAGGATCTGGTTTGTTGACAGGCCGTCCAGCGTCACAACGCTTTTGCCGACCATGGGTGTTTCTTCAGACAAGGCTCACCTTTTCGCTCGTGGTTTCAGGTGGCCACTCTTGTGTGACCTAATTTAACTTACGCCATTTTTCGGACAGCCGCGTTCACGGAGTGTTCACCCTTGGGAACAATGAATTACTGAATTTGCGTGGTGAAGCATGCAGAAAAAACTATTCATTAGGTCGATTTGCCGTTCATTAGGTCAGTGTTTCACTTCATACGGTGTTGGAATGGCGCCATTCCAACACCGCTCTACAGAAGTAACCGACCTAATGAACGGCAAATCGACCTAATGAATGTGAAGCTTGTGGCGTTCACCGCTGTGCAAGGCGTCGATTATGCTCCAATCGCGGTGCCAGCACATGCATACGCGTACCGCCGCTCTGGGAATCTTCGTCAACCTGACCGTAGAACAGCCTCTGGCAGACGTCACGGCACTTGCGCATCACGGCCAAAAGGTCGTTCTCGAAATGCTGGCCGCGGTGGGCGCCGTAGCCGAGGTAGACGGCGATGCCGCCCAGCGAATAGATGTCATCAGGCAGAATATCGGCCTGGTTGGCGCGCCCGCTCCACAGATAGTTGCCGTTGCGGGCCGCGGTGCACAACGTCCATGCCTTGCGCAGCTGAATCGCGTCGATAGCGCTGATGAGCTTCTTGGCTTCCAGCACGTCCAATGCCTCCAACGTGCCGTTGACGCGCAGATCTTTGATATCGCTGGCGTGCTGGAGCTGCATGAGCTGCACGGTCCATTCCACGTCAGACAAGCCGCCCTTGCCGAGCTTCAGATGACGTTCTCGACGCACGCCGCGCGGCAGACGCTCGGCCTCCATACGGGCCTTGAGCTTGCGGATGTTCTGCAATTCGGCCTCGGTCAGCTCCGTGGTCGGGTAGCGCAGCGGGTCGGCGATGTTGATCAGGAAGTCTCGCGCCAGTTCGGCGTCGCCGGCTGCGTACCGGGCGCGCAGCAGTGCCTGGCGCTCCCAGGTCGAGGCCCAGGATTCGTAGTATTCCTCGCAGGAGGCGTAGGAGCGCACGAGCGGACCGTTCTTGCCTTCCGGGCGCAGGTCCAGGTCGAGTTCGATCTTGGGCTCCAGCGTCGTCGGGCCTTGCAGAATGTTGCGCAGGTCTTCCACGACCTTTTTGGCGAAAGCGTTGGCTTGGCCGTCGTCGGCGTCGTCTGCCGGACGGTAGATGAGGATGGCATCCGCATCGGAGCTGAAGTTCACTTCGCGCCCGCCGTAACGGCCCATGGCGATGACGGTGATGCCGGCCGGCGCGGTTTCGACGCCGAACGCGGCGATCTGGTGGCGCACGGCCCAGGTCAGGGAGGCGTCGATGATCGCGTCGTACACGTCGGTCATGGCTTTGAGGCTGTCGGAATCGCTGATTACGCCGCTCATCCAGGACAGGCCGATGCGTTCGATTTCGTGGCGGCGCATGGCGCGCATGGAGGTGGCGAACTCGTTGATGTTCGAGCCGAAGCGTTCCAGCGCCGAACCGGTCTGCACGTCCAAGGCCTCGCGCGTGCGGGCCTGCAGATTGTCGTTGTCGCCAAGCCAACTGATCGATTCGACCGACTTGTTGAGTGCGTCGCCCAGGAATCGCGAGTTGGACAGGATGTGGCACAGGCGCTGGGCGGCGGAGGTGGAGTCGCGCAGGAAGCCGAGATAGCCGGATTCGGTGCCGAAGTTCTCCTCCAGTTTGCGCCAGTTGAGCAGGCCCATGTCCGGGTTCTGGCCCTCGCCCAACCACTGCAAGACGGCGGGCAGGATGATGCGGTTGATTTTGGCCGCGCGCCCCACGCCGGCGGTGAGCGCCTGCACGTGGCGGATGGCGGCGTCCGGGTCGCCGAAGCCGATGGATTCGAATCGCTCCTGTGCTGCCTCGACGCTCAGGACGATTTGGTCGTTCTCCATCTGGGCGTTGACCGGCAGCATCGGGCGATAGTAGATGTCGAGGTGCAAGTGGCGCACTTCGCGGCGGGTGTCGTCATACTTGTCGACGAGTTCTTCCGGGTGCAGGCCGAATGCGCGGGCGAGTCGGCGCAGCTCCTGGTTCTGGTTGAACTCGTCCACGTCGATGTCGCGCTTCTTTTCGAGGCCTCCGACCGAGGCCCGGCCGAGGTCCGGGAACAGGTGCGTGCGCTTCAGGGACCAGATCTGCTGGCGATGTTCCATCACGCGCTCGAAGCGGTAGTCCTGGGACATGCGCACGGCCTGTTTGCGCGATACATAGCCGCCTTCGGACAGGCGCTGCAGCGAGTCGAGCGTGTTGCTGGTGCGCAGCGATTCGTCGGTGCGGCCGTGTACGAGCTGGAGCATCTGCACGGTGAATTCCACATCGCGCAAACCGCCGCGGCCGAGCTTAATCTCGCGGTCCTTCAGGGGTGCGGGAATCAAATCCTCCACGCGCTTGCGCATTTTCTGGCAGTCGTAGACGAAGTTCTTGCGCTTGGACGCGCTCCACACGAACGGCCGGGTCATGTCCATGTAGGCCTGGCCGAGGTCGGGGTCGCCGGCCACCGGGCGGGCCTTGAGCAGCGCTTGGAACTCCCAGTTCTCGGCCCACTGCTCGTAATAGTTCTTGTGCGAGGAGAGCACGCGCACCAGCGCGCCGTCCTTGCCTTCCGGGCGCAGGCCGCCGTCGATCTGCCACAGCGGCTGCTCGGCCACGCCCATGATGGCGGACTGGCAGACGCGCTGCAGCATGGTGCCCATCTTGGTGCCCACGCGAATCAGCGTCTGATGGTCCACGTCCTTGTCGACCGGTTCGACCACGTAGATGAGGTCCACGTCGGAAACGTAGTTCAGTTCCTGTGCGCCGAGTTTGCCCATGCCGATGATGGTGAAGCGCACATGCTCGCTGCCCTCGGTTTCGTGACGGGCGATGGCCAGCGCGCCTTCGAGCGCCGCGTCCGCGAGATCGGACAGTTCGCGGCTGATGGTCGGTTGGATGGAGGTCGGGTCGTCCGCCACGGCATCCTGGGCGATGATGGCGGCCAGTTGGTTCCGGTAGCTGGAACGCAAGGCCGTGGCCGCTTCGGCCAGATCCTTGGAGGCGACGGGCATGGCCGGTTCGTCCGGGTCCGCGCCGACCGCCTTGAGCAGACGTGCACGGCGTTGCGTGTGATTGAACAGATGGCTGTTGCAGTTGTCGACTGCTGCGGCCTCCACAAGCTGCGGCTTGAAGCGCATGAACTTGCCCATCGCGTCGGAAACGCCGAGCACCGTGACCAGACGCTTCAGGGCGTTGTTGTCGGGGATGACGTGTTTCAGATCGCGCTGGCTGGATTGCATCGCGTTGACGATATCCACGAAATTGCTCAATGCCACATCGGGGTCGCAGGCGTGGGCCAGCACGCTCAGCAGTTCGGCGCATCGCTCATCGGGAATGTCGTCCGCCTTGAGCTGGTCGAACAAGGTGCGGGCCTTGTCGAGGTCTTGCAGACCTGCCCTGATGAGGTCCATGGAGCTGGGTTTGAACATCGACGATTCCATAAGATTCCACTATATACGCTCATGCCCTTCCGAATGGGGCATGAGCCGGGAAGGAGTCATCGAGCGACGCTGATGAGCTCCGAGGAATCCATATCGTAATCGGCCATGGCGTAGGAACGGATGGCGGGGTCATCATAGGTGTTCATGTAATAGGTGTTGGTCTTGGACGAATATCCGCTGGTGAACAGCGTGCGTTCGAACTGGCCGTTGCCCATCTTCGCCATGCCGTCCACCATCTGCACGGAGCCGAGGGTGTGGAACAGACGCGACACATTGGCGGCTTCATCGTTCTGCTGCGGGTAATGCGCGTTGGTGTAGGCCACACGAACGAAGCGCGACGGGGAGCTCACGTCGCCCGGGATGCCATGCATGCCCACACCCGCACCCCAGGCGGTCAAGGAGGCCTTGCCCCATGAAGTCGGTTCAGCCATCTCGTTGCTGACGCACATGTAGTTGCGCAGATTTTCCATATGGAAGTCGAACGTCGGCTGATTGGTCAGCACATCGACGTCATCATGATGCACGTGCATGCCATCGGCCATCTGCTCGACGACGATGCTGCGCTTGCCATCGCCGATGAACCAGTGCAGCAGAGACTCCTGCTGTCCCGGCACGATCTGGGAGACGAGCGTCACGTTCCTGAGCGCCTCCTCGACCTCGTCGACGGAGTCGAAATTACGTGCCACCCACAGCGGAAATTCGAACGTGGCGACGTTTTCCGTACCTTCGACCGGTTCGTGGACGAACGAGGCGTAGCCGGGGAAATTCAAGCCGGCGATGGCCAGACCATGTTCATTGGCGCAGTCGAAATACATCGGCCTATCGGCCATGACCACGCCCACGCCGATCACCGCGTTCGGCTTCGCCTTGCCGCCCGCACCGAACACCGTGTCATAGTGGTAGCCGCGCGGAGTGACCAGGATGGTCTCCCCATATGAGAAACTCCAGTCGAGATTACGGCCGAAATAGGTGTTGCCCTCATCATCGGAGAAACGGACACCAGTGCACATAACGGACTTCCTTCCATCGCTTTGGTTGGCTTGCACGTTCATGATACCCATCGGCCGCTGGGGGAACTCTGGGTTTCGCCAGCGGATTAACGTCGCGGCGCGACGCATTGAGATGCGCCGCGCCGCGATATGCGTCAACCTTGCGTACCGAGGAACAACGGTTCCGTATTGCGCCAGATACGGCGCGTGGTGGCGGGGTGGTTCATCGAATACAGGTGGACGCCGTCCACGCCGTGGGCCACGAGGTCGGCGATCTGCTCGGAAGCGTAAAGGATGCCGGCGGTACGCAGGGACTGGATGTCGTCCTCCCACTTGTTCAGCAGGGTGTTGAGCTTGTCCGGGATGCGCGAGGCGTTGCGCTCGGCCATGCGACGCACGGACTTGGCGCCACGCACCGGCATGATGCCCGCCTCGATCGGCACGGTGATGCCGGCGGCGCGCGCCTTGTCGAGGAAACGGTAGAAGTCCTCATTGTCGTAGAACAACTGGGAAATCAGATGGGTGGCTCCGGCATCGACCTTAATCTTGAGGTTCTCGATATCCTGGTCGATGGTGTCGGCCTGGTAATGGCCTTCTGGGTAGCAGGCGCCGAACACCTTGAGATCCGGCTTCACGGAGCGGATGTAGGATACGAGGTCGCTGGCGTGGTTGAATTCGCCGACCGCCTGCTCACCGTCGATGTAATCGCCGCGCAGGGCGAGCACGGCGCTCACGCCGGCTTCTTCGAACATGTCAAGCGCTTCGTCGATCTTGGCCTTGTCGGAGTACAGGGCGGTGAGGTGGGCGACTGCTGGTATGCCGTATTCCTTGCTGATCGTATGGGCGATGCGTGCGGTGGCGGTGCGGTCGGAGTGGGTGCCATGGCCGTAGGTCACGGAAATGAAGTCGGGGTTCAGGCCCTCGAGCCCGTCGAGGGTGTCGTAGATGGTGCCGACCGGCGCGTTGCGCTTGGGCGGGAATACCTCGAGAGTGAACATCGGGGAATGCATATTGAGTTCCTTACTACACGTATGAAGTTGCCCCCGCTGGCGGGGCTGTCCGGCGGATGCCGGACTGGGGGTGGTTGGAATTGCGTCATTACCACCTCCAGTCGCCTGTGGCGACAGCCCCCGCCAGCGGGGGCCTCATAAGGTCCTACTTCTCGAGCTTGGCGCGCACGGCCTTGGCGGCGGCGACCAGATGTTCAAGGCTCGGCCAGGTTTCGGCGTTGCCACGGGTCTTCAGACCGCAGTCGGGGTTGATCCACACCTTCCTGACATCCATCTTGTCAAGGATCTCGTAGACACGATCCTCGATCTCCTTATCGGAAGGAATACGCGGGGAGTGGATGTCGTAGACGCCCGGGCCGGCCTCGGTCTCGAAGTGCGCGTCGTGAATGGCGTCGAGCACCACCAGATCGCCACGGGAGGCTTCGAAGGAGATCACGTCGGCATCCATCGCGTCGATGTCGCGGATGATGTCGTTGAACTCGGAGTAGCACATGTGGGTGTGGATCTGGGTGGTCGGCTTGACGGCGGAGTGCACCAGACGGAAGGCCGGAACGGCCCAGTCGAGGTACTTGACGTGCCAGTCGGACTTGCGCAGCGGCAGCTTCTCACGCAGGGCGGCCTCATCGATCTGGATGACCTTGATGCCGGCGGCCTCGAGATCGAGCACTTCGTCGCGGATGGCGAGGGCGAGCTGCTTGGTCTGCTCCTCGTGGGTGATGTCCTCGCGCGGCCAGGACCAGTTGAGGATGGTCACCGGGCCGGTGAGCATGCCCTTCATTACATGGTCGGTCTTGGACTGGGCGTACGCGGACCATTCCACGGTGATCGGGTTGGCGCGGGACACGTCACCCCAGACGATCGGGGGCTTGACGCAACGGGTGCCGTAGGACTGAACCCAAGCGTTCTTGGTGAACAGGAAGCCGTTGAGGTTCTGGCCGAAATATTCGACCATGTCGTTACGCTCGAACTCGCCGTGGACCAGCACGTCGAGGCCGATCTCCTCCTGCTTCTTGATGACGGCGTCGATCTGGGCCTTGATGAACTCGTCGTAGGCTTCCTTGGTGACCTCGCCCTTGCGCAGCTTGGCGCGCTCGGCGCGAATCTCCTTGGTCTGGGGGAAGGAGCCGATGGTGGTGGTCGGCAGCAGCGGCAGGCCGAGGGCCTCGCGCTGCAGGGCCTGACGCTCCTCGCGGGCAGGCTGACGCACGTAGTCGGCGTCGGACAGCTTGCCGATGCGCTCGGCGACGGCCGGGTCGGCGGCCACGCGGGTGCCGTCGAACAGAGCCTGGTTGGCGGCGAGGGCGGCGGAGACTTTCTTCTCGTCCTCGGTGGCGTCGGCCAGGGCGGCGACTTCCTTGAGCTCGTCGAGCTTCTGGACGGCGAACGCGAAGTGCTTGAGGTCTTCGGCCGGGATGCCGGTCTCGCCTTCGGTGCTGAACGGCACGTGCAGCAGGGAGGATGCGGTGGAGACGGCCACGTTGGCGGTGACCTGCTTCAGGGCATCGACCAGGCCGAGGGAGGTGGCGTAGTTGTTGCGCCAGATGTTGCGGCCGTTGATCACGCCGGCGAAGATGATGGTGTTGGAGGCCACGCCGTACTTGGCGACGGCCTCGAGGTTCTCCTCGCGGCCTTCGTTGAGGTCCAGGCCGATGCCGTCGAAGCCGAGCAGGTTGACGGTCTCGTACACGTCGGCGATGTGGCCGAAGTAGGTGTTGAGCAGCACCTTGACGTTGCCCTTGGCGGACAGGATCTTGGTGTACAGGGTCTTGAAGAGTTCAACATCGCCCGGCTCCTTGTCGAGCACGAGGTACGGCTCATCAAGCTGGACCCATGCGGCACCGAGTTCGTTGAATTTGGCGAGCACTTCGACGTAGACGGCGGCCACGGCGTTGACCAGGCCCTTGTCGAGCTCGAGTTCGGTGGCTTCCGGGGTGCGGGCGAGCTTGAGGAACGTGTACGGGCCGATGAACACGGGCTTGGTGTCGATGCCCAGCGCCTTGGCCTCGTTGAACTCGTCGAACGGCTTGGTGGAGTTGAGCTTGATCTCCGCGGCCGACTCGACTTCGGGCACCAGATAGTGGTAGTTGGTGGTGAACCACTTCTTCATCGGCAGGGCGGTCACGTCGCCCTTGTCGCCCTGGTAGCCGCGGGCCATGGCGAAGAGCGTGTCCTCCTGGTTATCGAAGGCGAGACGCTCGTAACGCTTCGGAATCACGTTGAGGAGGATGGCGGTGTCCAGCATCTGATCGTAGTAGCTGAAGTCGTTGCTGGGAATGAGGTCGATGCCGGCGGCCTGCTGCAGCTTCCAGTGCTTGGCGCGCAGTTCGGCGGCGGTGGCCTTGACGATGGCCAGGTCGTTGGCGCCCTTCCAGTAGCCTTCGATGATCTTCTTCAGTTCGCGGTTCTGCCCGATGCGGGGAAAGCCGGAGACGGAAGTCAGAGTGGACATGAATCCTCCAATGTAAGCGTTCGTAACCCGACTTAGGGTAGCAAAACGCCCGGATTCACAGCTTATAAATGATCGTAGAGTGTCGTTATAGATGGAACTTATAGCATCATGTACTGGCCTCGCGTCATCGCGTAAAGCCGAGACTACACCTCATGCCGGAAAACACGAACGGTCCGCCAGATTGCTGGCGGACTTGCCTCATCATCACCGGTGGCACCGGACCATGGAAACCAGCCGACGCGATGGAATCAGTCGAAGTCCTTCGCATTGATGACGGCGAGCAGTTCGCCACTGTGCACCTGCCATTCATCGAACGGCTTATCTGAGCCCATAATCACGATGGAGGACGGCGAAAGACCCAGATTCAGCAGATCAAGACGTTCCGAATCGGAGTCGGCAGAGGCGAGCCATTGCGCGCTGATGGACACGGTAGGCTCATGGCCGACGATCATGAACACATGGGTCTTGTCCTTGACGTGGGCGAGTTCGTCGAACACGGCCTGCACTCCCCCGTCATACAGGCTGATGCGATAATCGACGATCGGCTTGTCACCGAACGTCTTGAGCATGCGATCCAGCGTCTGCCGGGTGCGGGTGGCGGACGAGCAGGAAATCCGGTCGGGCACCAATCCCAGCGCTTCGACACCCTTGCCCACGGCTTTGGCCTGTTTGAGGCCTTTCTCGGTGAGCTCACGCTCGACATCGCCCTTGCCTCCGAACGGCTCAGCCTTGGCATGCCTCATGATGATGAGGACATGGTCATATTCCTTGGCTGCCTTGGCGACCTTGTTCAGCTTGATGCCCATCCGTGGCTCCCTTCACGAACCGCTGCTCGGCCCTGTATCGCTTCCAGTATAGGGCCGTCGAAACGGCCGGCGACCCATCATTCGGCGCTTATTCGTCGGTGTCGGCGAGCCGGCCGACCTGACGGTCGAGATCGCGCAGCACCTTACGTAGTTTGCGATCGGAGATATCACGCAGTTCCAGCTCTTCGATCTGGGCTTCGCGCTGCTCTTCGGTGAGGGAGTCGATGTCGGTGGACGTGTCCTTGGTCACGCGGTCGCGTTTGCGCAGTGCCTCGAAGCCGGGGGCCATGGCGCGCGAAACGACAAGGAAACCGGTGTGTCCGATCATCTGATGGTCGGGGCGTACGGCGAGGCCTTGGGCCTTCCATGTGCGTTCGAGGGTTTCCTGGATCTGCGGTTCGGTCCAGCAGCCGGCCGTGCGCAGGGCTTCGGCCAGTCGGCTCATCTGCGTGGTGGTGGTTACGTAGCTGACCAACACGCCGCCGGGGGCGATCACGCGATAGGCCTGTTCGAGCCTGTTCCACGGATCGAGCATGTCGAGCATGATACGGTCGAACCAATGTTCGGGCAGTTCGGCGGCCACGGAATCGAAGTCGCCGGTTTTGAGGTCCCACCATTGCGGCTGCTCGCCGTAGTACAGCGTGGCATTGGCCTGGGCCACCTTGGCGAATTCGGGGCGCAGCTCGATGGTGGTCAGGTGGCCATCCTGTCCTACGGCATCCAGCAGGTTGACGCTCATCGCCCCCGAGCCGGCGCCGGATTCCAGCACGCGCATGCCGGAGCGAATGTCGCCAAGCTGGATGACCTGGGCGATGTCTTTCGGATACATGATCTGCGCGCCACGCGGCATGGAGAGCACGTAGTCGGCCAGACGTGGGCGCATCACCGCATACTCCCAGCCGCCGATGGCGCGCGAGGACTTCCACGGCTTGTTCCTGTCCTTTTCGGGGTAGACCTGATTGACCTGCGCCTCTCGTTTGGCGTGTACGGTGAGGATGACCGTGCCTTCGATCCTGCCGATCACATCATCGTGCAGAATCAAGCCATGCTCGGTTTGTGTGGAGCCGCCGGCAACCAGCTGATCGGTGATCTTCTTGCCCTTGCGGTCGGTGAACTGCACCTTCTCGCCTGCGGTCAGCGCCCCGCGCCTCGGCCCCATGATTGCTCCTTGAGTGTTCTTGGTCGGTCAAACGATACAAGTCTAATGCATGTAAGAATGCATGTAAGCTCGTTGAGTGAGGTGATGACGATGCGACTGCAGATGACGAGCCGAATCAATGCCGGCGGCGACGACCCGATTTTCTTGATGTTTCACGGGTATGGCAACGATGAGAGCGAAATGGTGCGGATTCTCGACGCTGTATATGCGCCGGCACGGTTCCATACGGATTTATCAGTTTCGTCCGCTCCCGTTGGTTCCTCTGATTTCGCTGATTCCGACTACTCAGTCAATCACGCTGAATCCGCACATGGTGAGACCGGGCCGAGTTACATCTCATTCCGCGCCACCTATCCAAGGCCTTACATGGGCGGCAATTACTGGTATCCGGACGGCTGCGGCGTGGAAGAACGGCAACGGGAATGCGCGGCGGTCGGCGAAGCGGTGACCTCGTTGCTGGACGCCTCGGCGTTTGCAAACCGTAAGAAGATTCTTATCGGGTTCTCCCAAGGCGGCTACCTGTCGTACCGTCTGGTCAAGGCGTATCCGACCGTGTTCGATTCGGCGATTCTGCTCAGCCCTTCGTTCATGGGCGAGGAGCAGGCGGCGCTTGACTCCCTTACCCGATTCTTTCTGGCCTATGGCGCGTATGACCGCACAATCCCCGCGCCCGACCAGCAGACGGCCCATCAGGTCCTTGAACGGGCCGGGCTTCTGACCTATCGCGAGTATCCCGATATGGCTCACGCCATTTGCGACGAGGAAATTGCTGATATTCGTGATTTTCTGCGCGCAATATGATGTCGGCATAGCCCGATATTGGATATCTCCGTTCAAAGGGGTACATTTAGCCTCTTGCGGAATGCCATCTCCGCTCAAAGGGGTACCGAGCCAAGTGGAAGCAGCTCAGAGACGGCGGAATGGCGTTGGTGTCTGACCGATTATACTCATGGTTTCGCGAACAAAGTACCTCTTCGAAGGCAGTTACCATTCTGCAAAGCGCCGAATGTACCTCTCTGAACCGAGTTACCGGCGTTTTAATCCGCAACACACGTTTCGAGGGGCTGATCTGAACCGTTCCGGAGGTCTACTTCCGTTTCAAGGGGCTGGTCATCCTCCGGACGAAGCATAATAACAGCCTCATGCCCACGTCATTCCGCCGTTTTTGCCCTCCATCTACTTGGGCATCAGCCCCTTGAAACGGAGATAGACCTCCGGAAAGCACGCAATCAGCCCCTTGAAGCTGGAGTAGCCCATTGGCTGCACCCATCCCGAGCCCATTCATCTCGAAACAGCCCCGCAACAGGGTCAATTCCCCTGCCGACTGATGCCGTCCTTATGTCCGGTGGCTTTGAATGGTGTGGCGCGAGATACGGTATTCGCCGCTGCCTGTCGGGACTTGCCCTTAGCCGCAACGATTTTGGATTCGAGGAATTTCCCTGTTTCCGTCTTATCGCTGGAGCCGTGTTGACTGCCCTCTCCGACATTGATGCCTTTGGCACGCAGGGCACGCGCCCACCGCTCATCCATCGTGTTCCTCACACATCCCATTCCGGCTTCCATGTGTACTGCATGTCGTAGGCACTCGACCAGAACATGTATTCGTTCTGCACGCCGGTCACGAAGACGTCCACGAGTTCGTCCTTGCGTTCTGCGCTCAGGTGTTCGGTCAGCTGCTCGATATGTTCGATCAGCCATGCGGAGCTGCTCCAGAACTCCTCGGTTTTGTACATGTCCACCCAGCTCTTGTACGGGTTGGAATCAAGCGTGTCCGTGAATTCGGCGGCGAGACGCTGCCCGTAGTCGGCGTACACCCATGCGCAGGGCAACACGGCCACGAGAACATCGACTAAAGGATTGCCATATGCGATCGAAAGGATGTTCGACGTGTAGGCGCGGGCGAACGCGGACTGACGAACCGAGTTCATTTCCTGCTCGCTGATGCCGTAGCTTGCCATGTATTTGCGGTGCATCGCGGACTCCACATTGAAGATACCGTTCTGCACGTCGGCCATGAACCGCATGACTTCGGGATCCTGGGTTTTGGTGAGGGCCAGAGCGTGGACCTTGGCGTAGTCGTTTAGGTAACGGTAGTCCTGCAGCAGATAGAATGCGAAGCGCTCGCGATCGAGCGTCCCGTTGCCCAGCTCGCGCAGGAACGGCTGCCGGTATCCCTCCTCCCAGACCAAGTTGGCGGCCTCGTGCAGTCGTTGCGCGAACGGCGGCAGATGGTCCAAGGTGATCGGGCCGAACGCGGCGGCGTCAAAAGTCATCATTTGCTCCCTCCGATGGTGTTGGCCAACAGGCTCCAAGGGTCAGGCCTTATGCCTTTCTCAACCCGCATGTCGGCGATTGATTCGGTCTCGGCGCGAATGGCCCCGTACCGGCTCGGCTGGTATCGGCTTGGTTCACGGGTTCCCCTGCAATGCGCCTTATTATGGCAACACGAACAGACACGGGCTGATGGCCATCCTTGCGACTCCTCACATGGCGCTTATGGACTTAGGATGGAGTCATTCGTAATGTCCTTGCACCGGTTGCGGCAAGGACAGCACCGCAGGAGGACCGTCAATGAAGTATTTCACCACCGATACGCATTTCGGGCATCCGCTGGTCACCGTGTTACGAGGTTTTACGACATTCGATCCAACGCGCTCAAGCTATGAGGAAATACTGCGCGCGCATGGGCGCAAAGCCGCTGAGGATTGGGCCAAGGAGACGACGCTGGACTCGGGGCCGACGTTCCGCACGGCAGCCGATACGGATGCTCACGACAAAGCGATCGTGGACAATATCAATGCGATGGTCGGGCCGGACGATGAGTTGTGGATTCTGGGCGACATCGGTTTTCGCACGTCACTGACGCATTTGAAGAACTGTCTACGCGCGCTCAATTGCAAGCATTTGCATGGTGTGATCGGCAATCACGATGATTGGTGGCTTGAAGATCGGCCCGCACTCAACCTGTTCGAGAGCCTTGAGCCGAACGATACGGTCGAAATCGAAGGACTTGGCATAGTGAATCTGTCCCACTTCCCATATCGGGAGGATTTGTCGTACAGCTGGCCCGACGATGTGGCAAAGTTCAGCGGTAAGGCCCTGCCGTTTGACGGCCGAAAGCTGCTGTATGGTCACACGCATCAGCTTTCGCCCGATGGGGCCCGTCCGGAGGCTCTGAACGTCGGATTGGATGCATGGGACTTGATGCCGGTGAGCGAGGCGCAGGTTATCGATTGGTTCCGCGAACATGACGATGGCAGCGCATCGGCTAGCCCGACAGGTCAAGCACCGTCGCTTGATATGCCGTCGTTCTAAAGAATAAAGGGATAGCAGTCATGCCACTGCGAATTGTGCATCAGGACATCACCACCATGCAGGTGGATGCGATTGTTAACGCGGCGAACACGCGGTTGTTGATGGGCGGCGGCGTGTGCGGCGCGATTTTCCGTGCGGCGGGAGCTCGGGATATGCAGGAGGCCTGTGACCGACTTTCCCCTATTCTCACCGGTTGCGCGGTAGCGACACCAGGCTTCGCATTGTCCGCCCGATACGTGATTCACACCGCCGGCCCGATTTGGCAGGGCGGTGATGCCGGTGAGGAACAACTGCTGCGCGCCTGTTATCGCAATTCGATGGAGCTTGCTGTGTCGCTCGGCTGCAGAAGCATCGCATTCCCGCTGATTTCCGCCGGGATTTACGGCTATCCGCGGGATGCAGCGCTCGCGGTAGCTAGGGATGAGATACACGCGTTTCTCGCCACCAACAATCGCAATCATTCAGGCGGACAGTCCGAGCAGGGCGTAGGAGACTCCGATTGTTCCGTATTTCTGGCGTTGTATCGGTAGTCGCGCGATCATCAGCGATCGGCCTCGTATCATCTGTATGATGTCCTGTATTGCAACAGAACCAGGGGGATTCCATGCAGACCATCGACTCATCCAAAGCCGCCGAAAACGTTACTGGTTCGGACGGTGCCATCCATATTCCATCTAATCCCACGCTTGCCGGGCTGGCCTCGCTGACCCGCAACGTGGCGTACAAGACCGGGGCCGATGATCTGGTAATGGATATCATCGCCCCGCAATCCACCGGCGATGACGATAACCGCCGCTACCCCACCGTGGTATTCGTGCAAGGCAGCGCCTGGACCACGCCGCATCGCGATTACGAGATCCCGCAGCTCTCGGCTTTGGCCCGCGAAGGCTTTGTGGTGGCCACGGTGAATCATCGCGATGCCTCGAGCGATCCCCACGACGTGTTCCCCGCATATCTCGAGGACGTCAAAGCAGCCATCCGCTATCTCAGGGCAAACGCGCGTCAATGGCACGTGGACCCCGACCGCCTCGGCATCTGGGGCACGTCGTCCGGCGGCAACACGTCACTGTTGGTGGGGCTGACCGCCGACGATCCGCGGTATGAGGACGGCACCAATGCCGATGAGAGCGATGCGGTGAAGTACGTGGTCAGTTGCTTCCCGCCCACCGACATGCTTGAAGCTGTCGACGCATTCGACGATGAGACCAATCCATTCCGACTGTATTATTTCGGCCCGTTCGCGGCCGTGGTGGGAGCGACCCATGAAACCGGCATCAATGACGAGGTCTGTCAGCGTGCGGCTGACATGAGTCCCTACCTGCAGGTGCGGGACGGCCGGCAGTATCCACCGATGCTCCTGTTGCACGGCACCGCCGACACCGTGGTCCCCTACCATCAGTCCGTCAAGATGCGCGACCGGCTGGCCGAGCACGGCGTGGACGCGCAGCTGGTGCTAGTCGACGGCGCCGAACATGAGTACGATTTCTGGAGCCAGCAGGTCTTCGACGTGATTTTCGATTTCATTCGTGAGCGGAGCTGAACGTAAGGGCACACGGGCGCGTCCTTGTTATAGGTTGCCGAGTTCTCTTTTAGCCAATTTTGTTGGAGCCCCTGTCTGCGTGAACATGCCATGACAGTTCTAGACTGTGTTCTAAGACTGTCAATCGGCAATGTGTATGAAAGCGTGATGTGATGGGTCAGACGGCGATTGATGGAGTTGAGGGACTTAATAGGGCCGGCGAAATCAGCAGATTCAGCGGTTCGCGGTCGGTGGCGTTGCCGCCTATACCATTCTGGCCGTGCTTACTTCGCGACTGTTGCAACGGCCGACTACCACGGAACTGTTGCTCATCGTCATGTGGATCACGCTGGAACTATGTGCGCTGACTATGTTGCACAGTTCCGGAGCTCTCGGGGCAACCGCCGCCATCGTTTTGGCCATCATCCTGCTGATTTTGCTTATCGCCGACATGGCCTGCTACCTCGCCTACTGCCATCTGCCACCCATGCCCGCCTTCATCGACGGCACCGCACCACTGATTGCCGTAACGGTGTTTTCTGAGATTGTCGTGGCGATGATTGTGTAGGTCCGGGGATTTTGTTTGCTATTTCGTGTTATTCAATTGTGTCCCGAATATATATGGGCACTGCCAAATTTATGATTCCAATCTTTTCCTGCGGATCGGCTTAAGATAATTGACTCTGAAGGATTTCCAATCACCAAAAAACTTGTTGTCCGTTTCAGTTTGTTCCCCATTCCGGAATTTCTCACAGGTCAATTCAAGGGTGCATAGAAAATCCGCAACTTGTTCAAGCCGGTAGTCGCGTGGAGAAGCGTCACGATAGACAATGGCATCTATGGAGAGTGCATACTCAATCCCGCCTCGCAGGGCATCAGTAACTATCTGTTGGCCACCGTCGTAATACACCTTGACAGTGCCATAAGAATGGAAATCCGAAAGATGCGCCAAAAGTAGATTAACAATATCGCGTTTGAGTTGCGCTTCAAAACGTTGGCGGTTATCGTCAAAATCACTTTTACGATGCACAAACGTCCGATATGTAATCGGCAGCCGCCGAGTCATGATAACGAATAAACCCAGAAGCCTCTTACGCTCCGATAGGCTCATCCCTTCGTAAGCATCATGCCCGGTAAGCAGCGGCCCAGCATGGAAAGGGACACCAGGAAGTCCATAGTCAGCCAACGACTGGCGGTACCGCTCTAAGGCAAGACTAATATCCTTAGACTGGTCATGAAAAACAAGAGTAATTAAATAATATTCTGATCGTTTACCCCACTCACCGCTCTCATCAGCGAAGATGCTCAATACAGACGGCATCGCACCCCCCGTCCCCGTTGACAAAAAATGCCGGGGGAGCCCCCCGGCGACTTGGAGCCTTTCTCGTTTCCGAGTAAAGCAATATATTTATAGCATTTTCAGCCCCTAGCCCGCAAGCCACAAACGGCTATTCCGCTGACAGCTGCTCATATTGTAGCCACGCCATCTACTGCAACATCATGTCACGGTGCTTGTGCCAACGGAACAGACGCTCACGATGGCGGTTCAGCGTGAAACGATCCCACATCTGGTCCTCGGCCCACTCAACCATGCCATCATGTTCTTCATCTTCGGGATTGCCCAAGGTATCAAGGAACCGCTCGAACCCATACACCCCGCCGACATCCTCCGGAGGCGCATCCCCCGCCCCATCCCAAAGCTGAGGATCCGCAACGTGCACGCTGCGGTAGGTACGCAGCAGCTTAATATCATGGATCCAATCGTCACCATAATCGTAGTAATAGCGAGCGGTACGCGCCTTGGGAAACACGTCGCCCAGCTCGGTTTCCGAAGCAATGCGAACTTCCGGCAACGGCTCCACCGGCATATATTGTTCGTATTTCGCCTCATGGTATGAGGGCTCTTCTCCCCACAATTCTTCCACTTGCACCTGCTTCCCATTCGGAAATGCGGCGCAGAAGCAGAACAGATGCTCGCCGTACCACATAAAGCATTCCTGCAATACCGCATGCAAATCGAAGAACGTCAATGATGCCGGCACCAGAATCTCCCGCCAGCATTCACGCCCGTCAAGGCGCAAAGTGACTCGGAAACGAAATGCCGTGTTGCCATTGCCTGCCATGAAGACTCCCTTATCAACGATGAAGTTATTATCACCGTAACAGAGTCTGGGGCAAACCACTGCGTTACGTATCTGATTCGCGCCCTCAGAAAAGGCCGAATCATCTGTTCAATCTCCGTGTCCTGTGGAAAAGACTCTAACAATAACTGGTACTGTTCATCATCAGCAAGTCCAATATGCCATGTGACCAGGTGCGGGACACTCATGTGATCAGTCGCTATGGTGGTGAGACGTGACTTCGGTTCGTACCGTCGAGCAGACGCGAATGGGATAGCTGCACCGCTCGTGTCCAATATCGGCTGGGGCGTGCTGCCGCTGTACTGGCGCGCACTGTCCAGCATGAATGCCATCAGCGTGCTCGCGTATCGTTTGGTCGCCACGTTGGCGGCCATGGTCGCGCTGTTAGTGGCGTTCTCCGTCCTGGCCACCGCGATTCCGCTGGCCATGTTCTCCTACGGCGTGCAGCACAGCCATTACCTGACCGTGAGTTTCATCCAATATCTCAACCCGCTGATCCAGTTCTGTGTGGCTGTGCTCCTGCTGCACGAACCGATGCGCGCGCAGGGCTATGCGGCGTTCATGGTGATTTGGGTCGCGATCGCGGTGTATTCGTTCGGCGCGATTCGGGCGTATTGGGAGCGGCTGAAGCCCCACGCACGTTAAGCGCTTCCTTAACTCCCCTCCCCGAGGGGAGCTGTCGCCGTAGGCGACTGAGGGGAGGTCGACACGGCAAACAGCAGAAACCTCGCTCCCGACCAAAGCCACAAACACCACTCACGAAGCAAGCTTGTACAAGTTCTCCTTAAATTCCCGCTCACTCCACTTAATGGGATACGCATTGTACTTTTCCAAAGCGGTTATTAGCTGATTGTCAATGCGCCGATCCGAATCATTGAGGAAAACAACCAGTTCACTTGGTGTCTTTCGTGCCGTCTGCGTATCCTCCCATGAAAATAAGGTACTGGAAATGAGTCGCTGGGAAGGCCGCGTAATAGATGTGCAGAATCGTTCCGTCTGTTTACTCGTGAACGGCAACACAAAGTCATACCGGCACAGCAAACCAGACTTGCCACGGAACTGAGCGCCTTCCACATACCGTATGTTGTTTAGCAGTAATTCTGATAATTGTTCTAAAACAAATTGTAAATAATCTTTACTTGAAGCCATTTCTAAATCTCCAATCTTGAATTTTATTATTCCAATGCTTTCTTTAAGTCCAGAACAAATTGCTTTTGTTGTTTTTTCAAATAGGTTTTTACAAAAGGTTTCATAAACCACTTTTTAGGTATCACATTTTCTGTAAAGTCTATTTGTGTTTCATTCCCTTTGTCTGTAAAAATACCAATCCAGTGACCTTTCATGTTGCTATTATCCATATCAAATTCCCAGCGTTTATATGGTTCTACAACGGTAACGGTAAATGTAGTAGCATATCCATTTTTTGTGTATTCAATAAATTGTTTGTCATTTATTATTTCTGTTTTGCTCAAATCACTTCGCCATGAGTTATATTTATCAACAGCTAAAACAATGTTCCAAACTTTTTGAATATCATTACTAATAATTGTATTTATATTTGAAATTGCCACTTTTTCATTTCCCCTTTTTAAATTACCGTTTATCGTTTTTTCATATCCACATTATAACATTCTCATATCAGCACTACAATAAAATTTTATGCTCCGATAATCTTATTGAACAGCGCTAACAGACACCATGTCATCACTCCAATCTGAAATTTTGGCAAGAAAAAAGCAGTCAATCATAAGACTAACTGCTTTGTGTAGATATGAACTTATAAAATATTTAGTTTATGATATTGCAACATCATTTAATGTCCTCTGTGTTTTGCTTTTTTCTTTTGTTGCTTCAACTTAAACTTTTGTTCTGCGTCCATTTGCTTTTTATGTTTGGAATTAGATTTATATTCTTCTTTTTTTAATTCATGTTGTAATTTTAAAGCTTGTTGCGATTTTGTCCCAATTCCATTGTTCTGTAATTGTTTCTTTACATCTCTAAGAACTCTTTTAGGATTTTTCTTATCCTTTTTTACAATCGTTTCAACTGCTGGACTAAATTGTAAATCATAATAATGTTTTATTAAATCAGCTAATACATCCTTAGTACTTGGCGAATAATTGTTTTCAAGCCACATTCTTGTTTATGCGATGATTCGATGGATTATTGGGGAGGGGGCTAATTGCACAAGATGATTCGTGCGTAACTTATGGACAAGTCGCGTGAGACGAGGCCGATATCAGGAAGACTTCAGTACCGTTCCGCACGTCAACAGGATAAAAGGTACAACTCAGCACCATGAAGTAGGTAGCCCGTCGGCCGGTTCTGGATGCACCCTAATGTCGCAGCGTAGCTCTCGGACTTTTCTATACAGTGCTCGTCATAGTTTTTCACGATGGTAAACAACCTCATCGTCGGAATCATAATCGTCGGAGGCACGCCGTTCCGATAATCCCCATTGAGTGAGGTCCAAGTAGGTTGTACCTTTTACCTCACGCATTGCCCGTATGACTGACTCCAATTCACGAGGCGTCCAACGACTCCCTAATCTGACCCGCTGCAGTTCGGGAATACTAGCGTCTATATGGACGTCAGAAGAAGTCTTTGGGTGAATAGTCAGTACACGGTTTCGCCATAAAAACATAATCCATTCCCGGAACGTCCTGTACGGCCAAGGAAGCTCGTCATTCTCAGCTTCAGGAAAAGAATAGCTAATGTACTGCATGTACATGAAACGTTTATCGGAACTATCCAAGTACAAGGCCAGCGCCCAAGCTTTTTCGTCTTTTCGCGTCATTACAGGGATCACGAGGGATTCGCTCGGAGCAAGGAGCATATTCATCTCAAGCTCATTGGGCATCAGGTCGTCAATTATATCCATGCCGTGCAACAAGAGATGCCGAATCCGAATAGGAGCAGCACCGGCATTCATCAAACGAAGCCAATCATATTCAATTTGATTTAGGACTTTGCTATCCTTCGTTGTTGAACGAATAAAGTCGTGCCTGACCGCCGCCAACTCCAGTCGTCCATGGGACCAGTGTCGCGACTGATCTAAAAAGGATTTAGCTTCCATGCCTGCTATGACGAGACCAACTGTGCCGCCAATGTTTGCAAGTAACTGAAGATAGTCCGTCATGCGGGCAATACTAACAGCAATCGTAGAAGGTGGATAACGGTTGACCTTGTTCTACGGCTGTAGACGAGCTCCCCCAATCCAGCTATGTCGTACGTTGTGAAACGACCAGAGCAGTCGTGTTTGATTTGGATGCGTCGCCGCTTGACTTGGCGATGCTCTCTAGACATCCGCGTGGGATAAGTCGAGATATTGAGTAGCCGGGCAGCACCGCCAGCGGCCAGATGTCAAAACACGCCTTGGAGCAGTCAGCAAATATGAGTAGGCTCAGAACTGATTGACGTGGCGGCTAAAAGATTGCAAGTTGGTGTCTAGATCGAGTTCCTATTCCGTTCTGGAGCGAATTGTATTCACCTCTATTGTGTACTACTGTATTACACATACTGTAGTACACAATAGAGGTGATCATATGGCGACTGTATCAATCCGTATGCCGGACGACATGAAGGAAGCGCTCGAACGCCTAGCTACAGAGAAATCCATGACCGTCAGCGGGCTGATCAGCGAGCGGATTAACGACATGCTGGGGCACCGTGAAGAGATCAGGGAGGATACCCCATATACACTAACCACGGCGGAACGGTACCTGTTGATGCGGGTGGAAGAGCTGAGTGCACTCGTTAAGCCGGAAGACAAAGCCTACATCGAGCGTGACGTCGAGGCCTTCCAAGAAGGATATACAGCGGAATACTCTCGCATTTTCAGCAAAATGCACATCGAACTTTCTCGCCAAGACTGTGAGTTCGTCTGGGACGTGCTCGACATGTTCCGCGACCTCATCATCAGCTATGACAACCTTGAAGCCTCAGATAAGGAAACCATCGAGGAATCCCAGTGCCACTACCAGGGCTTCGACCATAACGACAATCGTGAATGCGCTATGGAGAGATACGTGAAATACCTCGCCAAAGACGATTGCTGGGAGTTTACAGTAGAAGACTCTAAGAAGTTCAGCGATCGCGGTAATTCCCACTGCCAGATGGTTCCCATGTATCAGGGTATGCTTAGTGCCCTTAACGAGGTCAAACGTCGCCGTCGCATGGCGAATCGCTCGTACTCCAGCAATTGCCAGCCGTTCGACAAGAAAGAAATCCAGTTCATACTTAGTGCCCGTCGTTACGACTCGCCATTCCGTAGGGGCTAAAGATCAAGCTAAGGAGTGAGATATATGTCATCCGTGTTCAAACCCAATAATGCTGCGTTACGCAAAATGGAACGGGAACTGCAGCGCAGTTTCAATAAATTCAATATCACTGTTCCGGTTCGGATTGAGCAACCGGAAATTCCGCATGACTGGGTTGCAGATACCTCTCTTGCGGCCAATAGCACTATCATCAACGCCGGCGACAATTCGCAGATAACTGTAAATAGTCAAAACGTACAGCAGTCTCAAACAATCGTTAGTGAGCTAGACAGTTTTGGCGACCTGAGAATGGTCATGCAGGAAATCCTCTGCAAACTCAGCGATTTGGAACTGACGGATGAAGACAGCCAAGAACTCAAAGAGTCCGCAGAGGAAGTGATTGCTGAACTTGATTCCGACACCCCTGATACGGGAAAAATTCGCGGCTTCGCTCGTCTGATAAAGCGTATATTGACACCAATTGCAACGGCTGCGATTGCTGGCGCGGCGACCGGTACAGGGGCACTTGTCCAACAGTGGATCGAAACGTTGACTCAAGCCTGTTAGGAATATTTTCATGGATTCTCAACAAGCGATGACGCTTTGCCTTGACCGTGAGGTCACTTCAATCAGGCACTCCGTCACGACTGGGCTCATGCTGCTCCGAAAAGCAAAGCATATTGATGACTCGTTTGAGCCATGCCTCATATTCTTGCCCTACCTGACTGGCAAGAATAAACAACATGGGAGGCGTCACCGTTGAGTAGCGCATTGACCATTTTCATCGCGTATGCTCCTGGAACGCTGAGCCTTGTCTGCGACCTCTTCGACCCCTATAGCGGGATTTTCGGAGCTTTATTCAAGTTTGTTGTTCTCTTCATTACTGGCACGTCGCTCATCAACGTGTATGCGCGCAAGGACACGTTGGCTAACACCTCGGAACACAACTACTACAGCTACCCTCGAATCCCACGGCATCATGAAGGAACAGACCGGCCGCGCGGCATCACTCGCCGTATACAAATCCATGCTGGGACTCGTACGTCTCTGCTCGGCCCTCACCGTAGCCTGCTCAATCGGACTGAACGGCACGCTCACCCTCATGGTGGTGATATATCCGACAGATATTTCCCTGTCACCCGCTAACTTCCCCGGCAACAAAGTGGTGGGCATATTCCTACTCATCGTCGGCCTGACCACGTCCATCGCCTCGGCCATCTACTTCTGGAAGGCCGCCTCCCAACTCAGCCGAAGCGTAACGGCCCAACACTAGGAATGTTCGCTCACTGCGAGCGCCTTATGCCAACAGTTCCGTCCCAAGCACATCATCGATAAGCCCACGTCCGCGCATATCTGTGGTGTTGACTCGTCATTCATTGACAATCAGCGAATCCAAAAGCGTTTTCTCGACCAATTCGAAGAAACGCTTCGATGAGGTGCAGCCCAGCGAAGCACATTCTCGACTCGCCCACAGATTCGCCTCGCCCAGCTCTGCTCAGCAGGAGCTAAACCTCAATCAGCCCGAAGAAATGACCCGCTCAGAACTCACCAGCGAATCAAAACCTCTTCCTAATCGATGGTTTGCTCCGCTCAGGACTACTTCAACAGGGCAAAACCTCGACGGACTAGAGGGAATGTTCCGCCTAGATCTGTTCAGCGAAGCGAAACCTCGACAAACCTGAGGGAACACCCCGCTGAATCATCACCAGTGGCGCAACCCAGAGAGCCAGTAGAGGAAAAGCCCCGCTAAGCGGCCTCTCAGCAAAGCAATACCTTGGCCCATCCGAAGATTTGCCCCACTGAGACTGCTCAGCGAAGCAAAAGCTCAACTCAACCGTAGGAACACTTCACTGACCGCCCATCAGTGAGCCAAAATCTCCATTCACCAGAGGATTTGCCTCGCTAATCATGCAAAAGTGCTTTTTAAAATCGCTGGGAGGTTATTCATTTCCTCGGTTATTCCTCCAATCATCTAAGTCAAAAGAACTCAGCACACGCACGCCAATATTCTCTCTCGGCGTTCCACGAACCATTCCCTCATATTCGGGACTACAGTAAACGGCAGATGTAGCCGATTGTGCCCAGTCCGAAGGAGGACATTATGGGATTATTTGATTCGCTGAAGAACATGTTCGCGCATCACGAACACCATCATGGGAGGTGGCATCGGGCAACCGCTCACTCTCGCCGATACCAAAGCAGTGTTGGCCTTTATCGTGGTGCATCAGCAGCTTGCTGACATGCGCAAGGTGGCGGATGCAGTCAAGCAATTGCAGGATGAGATGCCTCAGTACATCACATTCGGCATGTCGCATTATTACAGTGAGCCCAAGCGCGTGCGCTTCCAGTCCGAAGGTGGCAAGTTCATCGACGCGGACGCCATCGCCACCGCATTTGCCGAAACCACCGTATTGCAGGACGAGTGCGAAATCCAGCATCTTATGGGCGATATCGAAGACAACCGTGAGCATCGCGATCCGGCAAAGACGCCAACAGTGCCGATTGACGAACTCGTGCGCGTCACCGATGAAAGGCTTGCGACCGGCAACGATGAGGAGCAAAGTCGTGCATGGCTGTTCGCCTTATTCGATCAGCTCGATGACATTGCCGAGGCGACAAAGAACAACCTGGAGCCGCTTGTCACAGCGTTGGATACGACTCTACAAAACAGCTCCGCTACTATTGGCAACTCCGCCACTACCGACGCTGGCAACAGCAGCAACAATGCCAATGCCGGCGATGCACGTTCCCGTATCATCTCCCTAATCGCCGACGCTCTCTTCCCGGCCGCAGAATCCTCGAAGACAAGCGAGTCCTCAGCATCCGCCGCCATCCGCGAACTGATGCTAAATCCCACCGCAACATCGCTCGATTACATGCTAGCCATAGACGTACTGCGCGCCCACGGTCTCACTATTTGCCGGTGAGTCCGAGAAGTCAACCGGTGGTTCATACGGCAGTGGTTCATACGGCACATACCGCACGGAACTGCTATGCACGAACCACTGTGTCCGAACAACGAGAACGCACTACTTCTCCAGCTTCTCCAACTTTTTCCAATGCCTTTAATAGCGAATCGACATGTCCTTTGGCACGCACGTTGTAGCGCGCAATCGCCACGGAGCCATCGGGATTGATGACGAGCGTCGAGCGGATCACACCTACGTGCATCTTGCCGTAGAGCTTCTTTTCGCCGTATGCGCCGTACAGCTTGTGCACGGTCAGGTCGGGATCAGACAGCAGCGGGAACGTGAGATGATCACGCTCGGCAAACTTGCGCAGCTTATCGAGCGAATCCTTGGACACACCTAGCACCACAACATTCTGCGATTCCAGCCGAGCAAGATTATCTCGAAAATCACAAGCCTCAGTGGTGCATCCGGGCGTCATCGCGGCCGGGTAGAAGTACAGTACACCCCTGCGGCCGGCATCGAGCACGTCAGACAGGTTGATTGATCCGCTCTCTGTAAACCCAGGTATAACCGCCGGCAGAGTGAAATCGGGCGCCACGCTCCCCTCTTGCAGACGTTCCGGCATTGAATCAGAGCTATCAACAGTAGTGGTCATGATTCCCATCATAGAACCCTTATCAACAGCGCTAGTAAAGTTATCCAGAGGTCAGTCACACAACTGCGGATCGGCAAAACGGCGATTCTGCAACACCGGCAATGTTCGACGCGCGGAATCAAGACACTCACGACTCAGCTCAACAGTAATGAGATCGGCTTCCCTATCGCCCACCGCAGCATCACGCGCGAATCCGTCGATGATCTCCAGATTCCGTTCCGGCTCCTCCGCCACCGTAAATTGCGCAACCGCGACGGACCGATGACCACTATCTTCGCATGATGAACAAACCATTTTGAATTCGCAATTCTCTATGCTCGGCGCAGCATACGTTGTGCCGCATCGCAAAGTTTCATGAATCCAATCGGATGAAGCACCGTAGTATGGGAAGGCACATCTTTGAATGAATCCGCGAACTGCTTATTTCGTGTGACAAGGATCGTTTGCACGATGCCCGGAGTATTCCTGATTTCATGGCATGTGCGAATACCACTCCATCTTTATGATCCAAGGGTGGCACGTGTTCTTCTCCGATAAATCCGGTCAACATAATATCAACAAGATTGTCATGGAATTGATCGAGGAATGATTTCGCCGAGGATTCCGACCATTTCAGCAATCTGCTTAGCTCATGCTGTACCGTGTCTTTGATGTGCAGCGAGCTGCCAAGCTTTAAATCATACGGACCAAATTTTCCTGCTAGCACGCATTGAAAATGCATCGATTTCGGCTTGTAAAGGCCTACTTGCAGTTCTGAAATTACGCAAATTAGCTAGCGACGCGTCAAAACCTAGGGCTTCTGCCACATCGATATAAATATTGCAGTCGAAAATGACACATACGGCGGAGCTCATCAGCTCTCCAGAAGTTGCTTCAAATAAGCTGAACCATGCACCCGCACTGGTCGAGTATCCTCATCAAAGCCTCCATTGGTGTCTACCTGCTGCTTGATGAAATCAAAAACCTGCTGAGGAGTGACACGAATGCTGACTTCCATCTGTTCTTTCATTATCGTCGGCATAAGATCGTTCCCTCCTTCCCCGTTCAGTATATATTCAACTTATTTCTCACTACTACAGCACGAAAGGATCCTTCGTCTGAGAGCAAACGACATATTTACTTGGCCTGTCCAAAGACAATCTTTATTTTCTGTGCGGCGCTCTCAACGCAAGTAAAGCGACAAGCCCGGAGGAACAGGCAGCCAACCTGTTCAGCGCCGGATCATGGCCTTGGGATGGCCGGGCCTATTTACGATGTTGGTGTTGTTCGCTCAATCTCTTTTTGGAAATGTCACCGCGCACCCACCGTCTGGCTCCCCGAACTTACTCAGGGTTGCCGTTATTCCCTTGCGTTAGGAAGAAAACCTCCTCTCATAAACCGAGACATTTTTTCATCAATTCCAAATGGGTTAAGAAGAAAAAATCAAAAAGTTTTTTTCATGCGTTCAAGGCCACGCTTGATCGACTGGCGAATAGACTCCTCATGTACGCCCTCGGCCTCGGCAATTTCCTTAATCGACTTGCCAAGAATGATATATGCGTCAATTCTACGGCCTTGGATCTCCGGCAGAGAATTGAGAGCGTTCCACAGACGAAGAAAGGTTTCCATCCGTTCAAGAAGCTCCTGCGGGGTCGGCTCATGCAGGCAGGCGGAATATTCGATCCCGTCATCGCAGTCCAGAGAATACTGCGCTTTGTGTCGAGAGAGCCTCCGCTGGTAGGCCATTTCATAACGGGCATCGGCCAGAAAGACAGCCGCCACTTCCTCAGAAACCTCGATAAACTGATCCTGTGTGTACCAATAATAAAAATCTTTCAGATTGATTGTAGTCATAAATAAACCTCCGTTTCGGTGTTGGGTGGATGAGTGACCGAAACGGGGCTTGGCGGGGAGCGGCACCCTGGGGAGCCGCCCCGCACCTCGGAACAATTTGTCTCGAAGTACAAAAAGCGCCTGAGCGACACAAAGCCGCGCAGACGCGTGAAGTTATATATTCATTTATGTGCCGCCTAATTTCACATCCATAACCAGACTGTCCCGGAGGGGGAGCTATGCTTTTTTAGCTGGCGCAGATCATAAACGCTATGAAAAAGAAAAATGGACACGGCGATACCTCCTTGGATACCGCCGTATCCTTAAAAAAGGGCGACTTTAACACACCCTCCGTAAATCCATTTTTTCAAAAGGAAAACGGCGGCTTGAAATACAATATTTCAAAACCGCCGTTCTGCGCCGCAAGGCCGATTGCAACGGTCTTGTTGTGATACCAGCGCAGTTGCTATCAAAAGAAAAGAGCCGATAATCCGTGCGTTGAACTGCGCCCCGATTGTTGGACGCTTTTTATTAGGATACAGGCTCAGACCACGGTGGACGCTCTCCGGAATTCCTCCGGGGTGCGTCCACCGAGTCGTATCTGGCGTCGTTTGGTGTTCCAGTGGATGATGTAGTCGTCGAGCTCGGCCTTGAACCGCTCGTACGAGTCGAATTCGCGGTCGCGGTAGAACTCGTCCTTGAGATGGCCGAACACCTGTTCGGTGGCGGCGTTGTCCAGACAGTTGCCCTTGCGGCTCATCGACTGTCGTATGCCCAGTTCCCCGAGCCGTTCGCGCCACCACGGGTGCCGGTACTGCCATCCCATGTCCGAGTGCAATACGGGGCTTGCGCCGGCGGGCAGCTTGGGCGCGAGCATGGCGAGCAGACGCTTCTGCTGTTCCATGTCGGGATGCCGGCTGACGTCCCAGGCCATGATCTCCTTGCTGGCCATGTCATAGACCGGCGCGAGATAGGCCTTGGCGCCTGCGACCTTGAACTCGGTGACGTCGGTGCCGAGCTTGGCGAACGGCCTGTCGGCCCGGAAGTCGCGCTTGAGCAGGTTCGGCACCCGTTCGCCGTCCTCGCCCCTGTACGAGCTGTACTTCCTCCAGGGGTTCGCCGCCCGTATCCGGCACTTGAGCCCCATGCGGCGCATGACCCTGAGCACGGTCTTGGCCGACACCCTCCGCCCGAACTCGTGGACCAGGCACATGTGGATCTGCCGGTGCCCGCACCCGTTGGCGGTCCTGCCCCAGACCGCCGCGATCAGCGGTTCGAGGTCGGCTCGCGTCACATGCTCCGGATGAGACAGGTGACGGTAGTACGTGGACCGAGCCAACCCGCTGGCCCTCAGCAAGTGGTCGAGCCGGTGTCCCCGCCCTGCGAGCGATCGCACGATGGCGCTTCGCTCGCGCCTCGCGACTTCCACGCCCGCAGGGCGCGCACTTTTTCCAGGTACGCGACCTTCGCCCTGAGGTAGGCGACCTCCTCGGCGAGCTCCTGCTCGCGCGTCGGCTTGGGCTTCGGACCGGATCTCGCGCCCCTCGGCCTGCCCTTGGGCCTCGGGCGCAGGGCCTCGGGCCCGCCGGTACGGTATTCGCGGCACCAGCGCTCCAGGGGCGCGACGCTCGCGATTGCGTATTTGGCCATGACCTCCGTCTTGGTCATGTCGTTGTCGACGTGGTCGCGGGCGGCCGCGACCTTCGTCCCCCAGTCGTAGCTGCGTTTGCCCTTCGCGCCCATGACCGCGTCCTCTCCGTTGGACCTGTATTTCATGATCTATTTTTCCGCGGTCTGCACGGGCATCGCAAGCCGGCGGGCAAGGAAATGCTTGCCCGCGCCGGCCTTGATGAGCCCCAGCGCCTCGTGCCGGAACCCGTCGTCGTAACGTTTCCTCCGATCCTCACGCATACGAAAGAACCGCACCTCCGATCATCGAATCTGAATTTCCTCAGTCCAACAATCGGGGTGCGGTTCACGTCTATGCGTCTGGCTCTTTGATAACTGTTGTATGAAATTGTTTCACATTGATAATGGTTTCCCGCCTGCACTTCGGACAGTACAGAGGGAAATTTTCAAGTATGGTGTTTTCTCTGATCTTCACCCTTGTTTTATTGCCACATATCGGGCATAAGATCCAATTATTTTTAATCATGCATCACCCACTATTATAAAATGGAAGATGCCGCAACACCTTCTTCATTCTCGCATTCTGCAAAGTCAAGAATGTCTGCGGGATAATCACGAGCATACTGCTTTATTCGTTCTATAACGTACTCATTCACAACAAGATTCCTGCATTCCGTACATTGTTTTGCAGGAACATTTTTGACTTTTTGTGTTTTGCCACCAATATCAACCTCAATATTGGCGTCAACTAAAACCAATTTGCCACCACATTTCTTGCATTTTCTAAAAAACATAAATTGACCTCCTTTTCAGCTGGCACTACCATCTTCTATCTTTGTTTAAAGGAAACATTGTTCACTCATGGTTTACCTCCAATAAAAGCCGTAGGAGTTTAATAAGTTCTTCATCGGTCATAGAAGCTCGTTCAGCCGCCAATATTGCACTGTTAAGATTTTTTCTACCTCTTGTATTAGCTGTTCTCGAATGAGATTTGAACCACTCGACATTACAAAGAATCCTTTACCTTGACGACTTGTAATAAAACCTTCTTCCTCTAACTCGTTGTAGGCTCGTGTAGTAGTCAATACACTGATTTTCAAATCCTTTGCCAACTGTCGAAGTGATGGTAGCATTTCATCTTCCTGAAGCTCACCCGACAAAATTTGTTCTTTGACTTGCTCCTTCCCATAATCTAACACGAAATGTAGAATGATATAGGGTGATATGAGAATGAACCAAGATGAAAGAAGGTTTGACTTTCACGGCCTCGGGCTGGCACTCAAACGAGCCAGAGAAGAAAAGGGCTGGACACAAGCCTAGCCTCACACCAGTTCCAACGTCTTGAAGGCGTTGGCTAGGCCGTTCTGGTGAATGTCGGTGGTGGTGAAGTCACAGAAGGCTTGGATGCCGTGAATGGCGTTGCCCATGGCTACGGATGTGCCGGCGGCCTTGAGCATGGCAGTGTCGTTGTCGGAGTCTCCGATGGTGATGGTGTCGGCAATGGCATAGCCCAGCAAAGAAGCCACGTCGCGCACAGCGGTACCTTTGTCGATGCCATTAATCAGCAACTCGCCATTGTTCGGGGAAAGCTTGTCATACGAACCATGCACGAGCTCAAACCATGGGCTCAAATCATGTTGAGTCTCTTCGAAAGTCACGTCAGGATTCGGCGAGGTGAAGTATGACCCCTTGCTCACACGAATCGTCTGTCCCAAAGTCGAGCCAGCCGGCACCTCCACCTCATCCAACAGGTGCCAGAATCGCGCGAATTCGCCACGATTCCAGGTCTTGCCTTTCGATTCCAGATGTTGACGGTAGCCTTCCGAGATGTACATGCCATCCGCACCTTGCCATTGGTAGCTCTCGATATGATGCTTGGCAAAATACACCATCGCCGCATCGACCGCTTCAGGAGGAACGAGATGCTGGAACAGCAGCCTGTCTCCGATATTCGCCTGAGCGCCCGCCACGGAAACCACGCCATCGAAACCGAGGTCGAGGATGCTGCGCTCGATTTTCGGCACGGAACGCCCGGTGCAGATGAAGAGCTTGTGGCCGTTGGCCTGGGCTTGTTTGCAAGCGATTTTGGCAGATTCGGGTACGACGTGGTTTTCGTCGGCTAGGGTGCCGTCGATATCGATGAATACGAGTTTGCTATTGGTTGTCATGGTTGCCTTCGTAACTGGTTGGACCCCCAGTCAGCTTACGCTGACAGCCCCTCTCCAGAGGGGGGGCGAAGAAAATCCCGCCTAAAAACCTACAAGTATCACACGGCGTAGGCGGCCCAGCGGCCGTGGGTGTGCTGGACTTCGATGGGCATACCGAACAATTCCGACAAGCGTTCGTCGGTCAGGCCATTCTCCAACGAACCAGTGTAGACGATGGTGCCAGCACCGGGATTACCCATTGAATCCACGCCCGCTTCGGTGGCGTCCTCGGCAGGAATCGGCTTGCGTCCCATGATAGCGATGTGGTCGAAACCGGCCGGAATCTCCTCCAAGCGATGGGTGACCAGCACCACGGCACGCTCGGAGTTCTCTTCGCCGATTCGGCTCAATGTGCGCATCACCTGCTCGCGGCCGCCCAGGTCAAGGCCGGTGGTCGGTTCATCCATGATGAGCAGCTCGGGATCTCCCATCAGCGCACGGGCGATCAATACGCGGGTGCGTTCGCCTTCGGACAGTCGCCACATCTCCTTGCCTTCCAGATAGGAGACGCGAAAATCGCGCAGCAGATGGCGGGCGCGGGCGTATTCCTCTTGCGTGTAGGTGTCGCGCCAGCGCCCGGTCACGGCGGACAGGCCGGTGACCACGGCGTCCAGCGGGTCCTCGAACTCGGGGAACTGCCGGCCCAGGTCGGCAGAGGCGAGACCGATGCGGGTGCGCAGTTTGAATACGTCGTATTTGCCGAGTTGATGGCCGAGGATGAATACGCGACCCTCTGAGGGGAAGGTGCGGGTAGCCAGCATGCCGACCGCGGTGGATTTGCCGATGCCGTTCGGACCGAACAGCACCCAACGCTCCCCCGCGTTGATGGTGAGGTTCACGTCGGTGATAATGACGCGACGGTTGCGCCGGAATTCGACGTTGTCGAGTTGGAGGACGGTGTTTGTCATGAGTGAAATACTAACTATGATTCGCGGTCTGAGAACTCCCCTCAGTCCGCTTCGCGGACGACTCCCCTCAAAGAGGGGAGCCAAGAAACACGATATATGACTCCCCTCAGTCACCTGCGCCGGACTGAGGGGAGCACTCGTTGCAGCGCTACTTACTTCTTCTGCTCGTCGAGCACGGACTGGTAGACTTCCACGGTCTTGTCGGCGATGGTCTCCCAGCTGAACACGTCGCGGGCGCGTTCGTAGCCGGCCTGGCCCATCTTCTTGGCGAGTTCGGGGTCAGCCATGATCTTGTCGATAGCGGCGGCCATATCGTGTACAAACTTGTCCGGATCGGTGGGAGTGCCGGTGCCGTCGTGCAACTGGTCAATCGGAACCAGATAGCCGGTTTCACCGTCGACCACAACCTCCGGAATACCGCCGGTGGCGGATGCGACGACCGGCAGACCGCAGGCCATGGCCTCAAGGTTCACGATGCCGAGCGGCTCATAGATACTCGGGCAGATGAAAGCATCACAGCCGTGTTCCAAAGCATTCAGCTCAGGCTTCGGCAGCATTTCTTCAATCCAGACGATGTTGCCGCGCTCCTCATCCAGCTTGGCGAACGCAGTCTTGACCTCTTCGGCGATTTCCGGGGTGTCGGGCGCTCCCGCGCACAGCACCACCTGAATGTCCTTGGAAATCAGATGTAGGGCCTTGAGCAGGTATGGCAGACCCTTCTGACGGGTGATGCGGCCTACGAACAGCAGGGTGGGCTTCGAGCGGTCGATGTGGTAACGCTCGAACACCTTCCAACCCGGATCGTCTGGTGCCGGGGTAGCGAAGTCGGCCATGGTGATGCCGTTGTACACCACAACCACCTTGTTCGGATCGAGGTTCGGGTAAGCAGTCAGAATATCCTTGCGCATACCGCCGGACACGGCGATTACACGGTCGGCGTTCTCGTAGGCTTCCTTTTCGCCCCAGGAGCTCAGGTTGTAGCCGCCGCCGAGCTGTTCGCGCTTCCATGGGCGGAACGGTTCCAAGGAGTGGGCGGTGATGACCAGCGGCGTACCGTGCAGCATCTTGGCCAGGTAGCCGGCCAGGCAGGCGTACCATGTGTGTGCGTGGATGATATCGGCGTCAACGTCGTTGGCAATCTGCAGATCCACGCCGAAGGTCTTCAATGCCGGATTGGCATCGGCAAGCTCGGACGGCGTATCGTATCCGACAACCTTCAGACTGCCCTTGGCATTAGCGGCATTGGGAATCGCGGGGACATCAGCCTCAGTGCGCTTGCCATCAAACGCACGCACGGTCACGTCAATGCGCTCGGCCAAAACCTTGGACAGCTCCTCGGCGTGTACGCCGGCACCGCCATACACATGCGGCGGGTATTCGCGGGTTAGAATATCAACTTTCATCGGACTGCCTCTCCTTCGTGCGTCAGAAAGAAACTCAAGCACTTCTTACTTTAGGGCACCGCATACAAGAAAACGCACAACTTCCGTCGTGCATTTTGCTTCTCAAGCCGGATTTACCAGGCAAAAGATCAGACGGCCGTACCGTTCTGATCCAAATTCGGATTATGCTTGGAATCGCCAGCCGTAAAGAACAGGCTCAGCACACCCACAATGAACACCGCGGAAACGGTGATGATCAGCCACATCGGATGGCTTGGCAGCCACATAACCACGAAGAACGCGATAATCGCGATGGCGATCAGCGTCCAGCTGCCCACGCGGAACCACTGACGCAGCGAATGCGGTGCCTTGAACATCTTCGGATTCGTGTAGTTCGGGTTAGTGGTCAGCAGGGTTTCGGTGTCCGCAATCGTACCGCCGCTGGGCTTCCATTCGGTGCCGTCGGTGCCGTCCTGCAGACGCTGGGACTTCTGCTGCAGCTGATATTCGTCAATCATTCCCGAACGGCCACGGCCACGGGTCTGGTCATACTGCGACGGCACTCCCCTGCGGCCTGCTTTGGCTTGGGCACGGCGTTCTGCACGATTCGGCATTTCACTACTCCTGTTTCGACGGTGACACTGTTGGCTATATTACCCGCTTATCGGCGGCAATTTGCCACCAGTCCATCGGAACCCACTGTGTGTCATTGTTTTTCAGTCAGTGATGCGGTCAATCGGTGATGCGATAGGTTTGCGTATGGAAGTCGCAAGTGACCGCAGTGCCGTCCACGAATACCGAACGCTGCACCAGCGGATCATCATCCACGAACTCGTGACGAACCAGTTCCTGCATGCCGACCCGCTCATGGAATGCAGCGACCGTATGGCAGCGTTCGATGTCGTTTTCCGTGCGAGCGCGCTGTTCGTCGTCCATGTCGCCGTCAACGCCGATGTATGCGGCATCGCGAATCAGGTATGGAGCTCCGCCGTTGAGCAAGGCGTACAGCATGTAATCGTCGCCATCCACCACACGCTCCATCATCCACGGTTCGATAACGCAATCATGGTAGACGAGGTTATACAGCGGCACCGGCACACCTTGGCGCGGTTCGTTGGGTGAGCGCATCTGGAAGTCGTATGGCGCGTAATGGCAGAATACCAGGCTCGGCACCGCCCAGTCCGATACCTCTTCGGACGAGGAGAGGATGCCGTGCGAAAGCAGGTATTCGAAGCATTCGGCGCGGCGGTCAAAGCATTCGCGGCGGGTCATGCGGTGTTCGGGGTTCGAGCATTCGTCGCCTTCATTGCAGGTGAATACGTCCAAGTATGCACAGTCGAGCTTGATGCCGTGCGCGGCAATCTGGGTGAAATTGCGGCGTACGTAGTCCGGTGCGAGTTCGGCGCATAGATAGGTCTGGTGGCCGCCCGCCCAGCGTGCGTGTTCGGGCATCGTACCGTCCGCCAAACGAATCGCATTGTTGGCATCAAAGGTTTGCGCGGTGAAGTAGTAATCGCGATATTGGTCGTGCGTGCCGAAAATATCGCCTTGCTCATGGCAGGTGTCGATCAGCGACTTCATGCCTTCCCAGCCGCCCGCTTCCTGGCAGGCCGGCAGATAGTCGGGGTGCGCATTGTCGTATCCGGGCTGCGCCCAACCATCCAAGTGCATGTACAGTCGGCCTGCACCCATGCCGTGCAGTGTGCGCATCTGCTTCTCGCGCTGCGCAAAGGTGACCAATGAATCGTTCTTTTCGGGGTGGTCCTTGTCATAGTAGAACGAGTCGGGCTGCACTTTGGTTTTGATGCCGACGTGCACCCATGAACGACCAATCAGGTCGCGCACGGAGGGATTGCGCGCCGCCTTTTCGGCGAGCGTACGCAGGCGACCTCGTTCGTTGACGTACGAACGATAGGCCTTGCACACCGCCGTATGATCGGCGTGGTCGAGGAACTGGTAGCGTACCACGCGGCGATAATTCATTGTGCCGAGGCTTGGCTCAAACCAAGTATTGATATGGGTGTACGGGCCATTGCTGGGATGGTCGATGCCGTAACCGGCATTCCATGGAGTTTCGCAGATGGCGATATACCCGTGTCCGTCTGCGCGGAGCTGCGCGAACCACGGCATGTAACCGCCAGCCGTTTCGAAGCGGCCGTCGAAGGTGATATCTTTGGTGCTCACGGCGGTAGGCCATGTGTTGGGAATCATCACGCCCTGTTCGTGGGTAATAAGCGTCACGTCGTGGGAGTCGTCACGGTCGAAGGCGATTGCCGCAGGCCACGTCACACCGGTGACGGTCAGCCCTTGCTCATTGAGCGGAATCCATTCGAAGAGCACATCGCCGGAGGCGCGCTCCACCCATACATAGGTTTCAAAGGAGTATGCGCTGTGCCCAAAGCCGGTGAAGATGCTGCGAATGCCGGTTCCCGTGCCGGTTTCGCGTTGTTCGTGGGTGATGGAAGTGGCATCGGCGAACGCGAAGGTGCCTTGCGTGCATTGCAGGGTCGGCTTGAAATCAGCGCAGGTATTCCATTCGGCACCGTCGCGCGTAAAAGCGAACTGCATCGTTCGTTCATCGAATCGCACGGTAGTGCCAGATACGGTGAATTCCATAGTTAAAGTGCTCCTGTATGTTCTCGATTGCTCCCGATTATGGGAACTCGCTCATATAACAAGATTTAGGGGTGGTCTGCTGTTTGAGCCCCCCCCCAGTCGGCTTTGCCGACAGCCCCCGCCAGCGGGGGCTAGCGCTGTCTGTTTATTACTTACTACTTCTTGGTCAGTGCGGTGAACACTGGGCCGCCACCGTAATCGAATTCAACGCCGGAGACCGCGGAGGTGCTGGCTGCGGTGGCATTCTGGTTCCACAACGGGATAGCCGGAAGGTCCTGCAGCAGAATCTCCTCACCTTGCTGATAATACTTGTCGGCTTCCTCGGTGGACGGGGCGGAAAGAGCCTTGTCCATCATGGCATCGAACTCGGGGTTCTTGTAGTTGCCGCTGTTGCCGCCCTTGCCGTCGGCCGAACTGGAATCGTACAGCTGTACCAGATAGTTGTCCGCGGATGGATAATCAGGGCCCCAACCACTGCGGTATGCGGAGGTCATCTTGCCCGAATCCACATTGGACAGGAATTCGTCGGAAGTGGACATCGGGATGCTCTTGGCATCGATATCCAGCGTGTTCTTGACGTAGTTGCAGATTGCCTCAACCCAGTTCTTCGCAGTGCCATCAGCATTGTATGCAATGCCGAACTCACCGCTCCACGGGGAGATGGCGTTGGCCTTGGCCCACAGTTCCTTAGCCTTCTTCGGGTTGTACTTCAGCACTTCATTGCCCTTAAGGTTCTTGGAGTAGGCGCTGATTGGCGCTGCAATGAAGTCAACGGCCGGCGTGGACGTGTTGTTGAAGATCTTCTCGGCGATGGTTTTGCGATCGATGGACATGGAAATGGCCTGACGACGCAGATTACCTTCCTCATTCTGGCCGAAGTGGTCAAGCCATTCCGGAATGGTGAAGGTGAGGGTGTTGCCACCGGGCTGATTGTAAGCCTTGATTGACTTATCGGACTGGAAGGTCTTCAGTGCGGTGGATGGGATGGCGTGAGTGAAGTCCAGGTTGCCGCCGCGCAAATCAGCGTAGGCGGAGTCCGGAGATGTGTAAATCATGAAGTCAAGGCCATCGTTCTTGGCCACACGATTGCCCTTGTAGTCAGGGTTCTTGACCATCTTGATGCTGCGGTTATGGCTCCAGGAAACAAACTTGTACGGGCCGTTGCCAACCGGGTTCTCACCGAACTTCTTCGGATCCTTGAACGCGGATTCCGGAAGCGGCATGTACGCGTGGCTGCCGGACTTGACCGGGAATGCGGAATCAGGCTGGCTGAGCTTCACATCGATGGTGTAATCGTCCACAACCTTCAGACCGGAGAGCGTTGCGCTCGGGTCAACATTCGACTTCTGCAAATCGTCATAACCCTGAATGGTGCTGAAGAAGCTGGCGCTACCCTGCTTGTTGGCACTGTTGGCGGTGTAGTTCCAGGCATCAACGAATGAATGAGCGGTGACCGGCGTGCCGTCGGTGAACTTCCATCCCTTCTTAATCTTGATGACGTAATGCGTGGCATTGTCGCTGGAGGTGATGCTCTCAGCCACCTCGTTGTGAATGCCGCCCTTGGTATCATAAGTAACCAAGCCTGCAAACAGCTGATCGACGACCTTGCCGCCGCCTGCCTCGGTCACAGCGCCTGGGAACAGCGGGTGTGCCGGTTCGCTGCCGTAGACGGAAATGATATTGGAGCCTGACGTGCTGCTGGCATTGCTGAATGAACCAGTCGATCCGCAACCGCTGAGCAGCATGACGATAGCCGCTCCGGCCGCAACCAATGAGGTGATGTGGCGTATTTTCATAATTCTCTCCCACAGTGTTGTTGTCGCGTTGTAGCGATGAAAGAACATCATAGGGGTGTCATGTTAACTAATTATGCATAATCTCGAAATACAAACAATTAAATTGCAGACACAAGAATTCCACACGAACTTCTCTAGACGACACACAAATAATGATTGTCCATTCGTATGATATGACATTAATATCTATTTTATACATTGAGCTATAATTAATTTATCGCTCATCCAAGCGAAAGTGTCAAAGGAGACACATATGAGCAAAAAGAATCTTAATGGGATTAATCATACATTTGCATCAGGTATGGTATACATTATCACCATAATCCTTCTTTGCTCTACCTGCATCACCAGCAAACAGGGAAATCTAATCTCTTTTATTGCTGTCACTTTCAATATAAGAGAAATGATAATATGGACATTAATTTCCATATTATCATTTACATCAGGTTTAATAGGTTTCAATCTATATCAAAAAAGTAAAAGGACACCTCTACTTATTTGTTTTATCATTAATTTTTACTATTTTGTTATAAGTATTCTAACCCTGTAAAGGATAATGCCATGAATAAGCTACAATCAACAATAGGAAGTACCATCATAATTATAGCTTCATTTGCCATTTTTCAACACCAGCATATGCTGAACAAAACCATACTTCCAATGAATTAATCAACAATGCTGTAAGTTCCATTGTAAGTAAAGAATTCAATAATAGAGCACAGCATGATCCATCAATTGCAGAAATTGGCCCAGTGACCGTTGAATTGACTCAGACTTTTATACAAGAAAACGGAACTGATCCATCACAATTGGCAGATATATTTTTACATAACCTTGATAACATCACTACAAATAACACTATGGACGAAAAATTTAATAGCCCATTAATCCTACGTGGAACTCAAACGTATTCTGCATGCGTTTCATTTTTTTTGATGCAAATCGACATTAAATGGATCTGTCAAGATTTTAGAGCTAGTGTTCTAAACGGAGCTGTCACTAATAAGTTAATGCTTGGCACCTCATACGATAAAGGAATAGGAATAGGCGCCTGGTCTCATAATAGAAATTGGTTCGAACAACCAACTTCAAAAGAACTTGATGCTAACTATAAAGGTAACGTATCTGCGGTGATAAAGGGAGGATCCATTAGTTATCCTTTACCCGTAATGGCGATTTTCGACGTCAATGCGTCCAATCTCAAACAACATTTCCAGTGAATAAATGATTAGCGGCTGTTTTGGTCCGTACTCATGTACCAAAACAGCCGCTAATCATTTTCGCAGACTGTGATTCATAAAAACCTTCAGCGAGGCAGCATCATCGGGCGGTCAGATGCCTTGATTGGTGCCGGAAGCTCGCTGGTCTTCTCGCTGGAGAGGTATTCGTCCACAGCGGAGGCGCAGGAGCGGCCTTCCGCAATGGCCCAGACCACGAGGCTCTGGCCGCGGCCGGCATCACCGCAAACGAACACGCCATCCTGAGAAGTGGCGAAGTTGTCGTTGCGGGCGATGTTGCCGCGCTTGTCGAGCTCGACCGGCAGCTGGTCGACCAGCGTGGTGGTATCCGGGTGCAGGAAGCCCACAGAGATAAGCACCAGATCGGCCGGAATCACGCGCTCGGTGCCGGGCTGGCGGGTGAACGGTCCGTTCTCGCCGGGAGCCACGTTCACAATCTTCAAGCCGGTCACATGGCCACGCTCATCAGCCACGAAGCCTTCCGCAGTAGCGGAGTCCTCAATGGTGACCTTGGACTGTTCCTCTTCAGAACCGACGAAGTTCACGGAATCGGTGTTGTACAGATATTCGCCGCCTTCGGCCATCGACGTGGTCTTCTGGTAGAGACGAGCGAAGGTAGGCCACGGCTGATTATCCGGACGGGAGGTCGGTTCCTTCGGCATGATCTGCAGCACGGTGACGGACTTGGCACCCTGACGGATGGAAGTACCAAGGCAGTCGGAGCCTGTGTCGCCACCGCCGATGACCACCACATGCTTGTCTTTTGCGGTGATGTCGTTGACGGGCTTGACGCCGAAGACGCGGCGAGTAGCATCTGGCAGGAAGTCGAGAGCAAAGTGGATGCCATCGAGCTCGCGGCCCGGAATCTTCATATCGCGAGGCACGCGGGAGCCAATAGCCACAACCACAGCATCGTAACGATCGCGCAGCTCATCCCAAGAGATGTCCTTGCCGATTTCCACGTTGGTGCGGAAGCGGGTGCCTTCGGCTTCCATCTGCTCGATACGGCGGTCAATCAGACCCTTTTCGAGCTTAAAGTTCGGAATGCCGTAACGCATCAGGCCACCGAGAGCATCATCCTTTTCGTAGACAACCACGGTGTGGCCGGCGCGGGTCAGCTGCTGTGCCACAGCAAGACCCGCAGGGCCGGAGCCGACTACGGCCACGGTCTGATCGGTCAGGCGCTGCGGCGGTAGAGGCTTGACATAGCCGAGCTCCCATGCCTGATCGATGATGGTGACCTCATCATTCTTAATCATGGTCGGCGGCTGGTGAATGCCAAGCACGCAAGCCTGCTCACACAGTGCCGGGCAGATACGGCCGGTGAACTCCGGGAAGTTGGAGGTCTGAGAAAGACGGTTGTAAGCGTCCTCCCACTTGCCCTGGCGGACCAGATCATTCCATTCAGGAATCACATTGCCGAGCGGGCAGCCGGTCATACAGAACGGGGTGCCGCAATCCATGCAACGTGCGGCCTGTTCGCGGGTCCACGGCTGCAGACCGGATTCGGCGTGCACGTCGAACCAGTCCTTGATACGTTCCTCGATGGGGCGTTCAGCCAGCTCGCGGCGGGTACGGACTTTCAGGAATCCTCTTGGGTCGCCCATGTCAGCGCACTCCTTCCGTGACGTGCTCGTAAACCTCTTCCCAGGCTCCGGGCGAATTGAAATCGATGTTGTTGGCCTTGGCTTCTTCCATAGCCTTGGTCATGGCCAAGTACTGCTTCGGCACCACATGAGTGAAGCGCTTGACCGTTTCATTCCAGTCCTCAAGCAGGGCTGCTGCGAACTGGGAGCCGGTCTCTTCTGCGTGCTGCTTTACGAGATCGTGTACCAGCTTGGCGGTTTCGGCGTTCAGCGATTTGAACAGGAGGCTGCCGGACTTGATGGCGCCCGGGTTGACCTTCTTCATGTCGAGGTCAAGCACGTAGGTGTTGCCACCGGAGAAGCCTGCGCCGAAGTTGCGGCCGGTTGGGCCGAGCACTACTACGGTGCCGCCAGTCATGTATTCGCAGCCGTGGTCGCCCACGCCTTCCACCACGAATGTGGCACCGGAGTTACGCACGGCGAAGCGTTCGCCTGCACGACCTGCCACGAACATCTGGCCGGAAGTGGCACCGAAGCCGGTGACGTTGCCTGCAATGACGTTGTCATGCTTATCAAAGGTGACGCTATCTTCCGGGCGCACGATCATGCGACCGCCGGACAGGCCCTTGCCGGCGTAGTCGTTGACTTCGCCGTAGATGCGCATGGTCTCGCCGCGCGGGATGAACGCACCGATGGACTGGCCTCCGGAACCGTGCAGGGTCATGTCGATGGTGTCGTCCGGCAGACCTTCCTCGCCGTAGCGGCGGGTGATCTCGTAGCCGACCATGGTGCCGACCGTACGGTTGACGTTGCGAATCGGCATTTCGATGCGCACGGGCTCCTTGTGTTCGAGGGCCGGCTGGGCAAGTTCGATGAGCTTGTTGTCCAGCGCCTTCTCCATCTCGTGGTTCTGCTCGATGGTCTGGTGCAGGATCGTGCCGGGTACCGGACCAGCCTGCTTGAGCACGTTGGTCAGGTCGATGCCGCCGGACTTCCAGCGCTTGATGGCCTCGTCCTGATCCAGGCACTCAACGTGGCCGATGGCCTCCTCAAGAGTCCTGAAGCCGAGCTGGGCGAGGATCTCGCGCACCTCCTCAGCGATGAACATGAAGAAGTTGACCACGTACTCGGGCTTACCCTTAAAGCGGGCGCGCAGCTCAGGATCCTGGGTGGCAATGCCCTGCGGGCAGGTGTTCTTCTGGCAGGCGCGCATCATGACGCAGCCTTCCACGATCAGGGCTGCGGTAGCGAAGCCGAATTCCTCGGCACCAAGCAGGGCGGCGATGATCACGTCACGACCGGTCTTGAGCTCGCCGTCGCACTGGACGACGATGCGGGAGCGCAGGCCGTTCAGGATCAGCGTCTGCTGGGTTTCGGACAGGCCGATCTCCCACGGGGTGCCGGCGTGCTTGATGGCGTTGAGCGGGGCTGCACCCGTACCGCCGTCATAGCCGGAGATAAGCACCACGTCGGCATGGCACTTGGCCACACCTGCGGCGATGGTGCCAACGCCGAACTCGGAAACGAGCTTGACGTGGATACGTGCCTTCGGGTTGGCCATCTTCGCATCATTGATCAGCTGCTTCAGATCCTCGATGGAGTAGATGTCGTGGTGCGGCGGCGGGGAGATGAGTTCCACGCCCGGGGTGGCGTGTCGAACCTTGGCAATCCACGGCGGAACCTTGGCTCCAGGTAGGTGGCCGCCCTCACCAGGCTTGGCGCCCTGGGCGAGCTTGATCTGCAAATCGGTGGCGTGTACCAGGTAATCAGAGGTGACGCCGAAACGTGCGGATGCGATCTGCTTGATGCGGCTGTAACGCTGCGGATCGTTGATACGGTCGTCGGATTCGCCGCCCTCGCCGGAGTTGGAGCGTGCGCCAATCGAGTTCATGGCGATGGCGAGCGTCTCGTGGGCTTCCTGCGAGATGGAACCGTAGCTCATGGCACCGGTGGAGAAGCGCTTGACGATTTCGGTGGCCGGCTCGACTTCGGAGATGTCGATAGGCTTGCGGTTGTTGTTGAACTTCATCAGGCCGCGCAGGGTCATGAGTCGGTTCGACGTGTCGTTGATGTGGTGCGAATACTTCTTGAACATCTGGTAGTCGCCACGGTGGGTCGACTGCTGGAGCAGGAAGATGGCCTCGGGATCGTTCAGGTGGTCCTCGCCGGTACGACGCCACTTGTAGTCGCCGCCAGTGCGCAGGTTGCGGTGCGGGGATGCGCTCCACTGGTTCGGGTAGGCCACGCGGTGACGGATGGCCACTTCTTCGGCGATCTCGTCAAGGCCCACGCCACCCACACGGGAGGTGGTGCCGGTGAAGTATTCGTCGATGACTTCCTTGCTCAGGCCCACGGCTTCGAACAGCTGTGCGCCACGGTAGCTCATGATGGTGGAGACGCCCATCTTGGACATGATCTTGAGCACGCCGGTGGACAGGGCCTTGGTGAGGTTCTTGACGGCGGTGTCCGCGTCGACCTTGAGGTAGCCGTTGCGGGCCAGGTCTTCCACGGATTCGAATGCCAGGTACGGGTTCACGCAGGCGGCACCGTAGGCGATGAGCAGCGCGACATGGTGAATCTCGCGCACGTCGCCGGCCTCGACGGCCATGGAGATTTGCGTACGGGTGTGGCGGCGCAACAGGTGGTGCTGCACGGCGGAGGTCAGCAGCAGGGACGGAATCGGGCCCCAGGTGTGGTTGGATTCACGATCGGACAGGACGATGAAGTTCTTGCCGTTATTAATGGCCTCGTCGATTTCGGCGAAGATCTCGTCAAGACGCTCCTGGAGGGCCTTGCCGCCGCCGGCGACCTGGTACAGGCCCTTGACCACGTACGGACGGTAGTAGCCGCCGAGGATACGGGCCCTGTCAAGCCGCTTGAGCTGGGCCATCTCATCAGAGTTGACCACGGGCAGCGGAATCAGAATCTTCTTGGCGTGCAGTTCGGAATCGGACAGCAGGTTCGGTTCAGGGCCGATGGCGGATTCAAGCGAGGTGACGATTTCCTCACGCTCCCAATCCAGCGGCGGGTTGGTGACCTGCGCGAACTTCTGGGTGAAGTAGTCGAACAGCATGCGGCTGCGGCTGGACAAGGACGGCATCGGGGTGTCGTTACCCATGGAACCGAGCGGTTCCTTACCGGTGTTGGCCATCGGGGTGAGCAGCAGCTTCAGATCCTCTTCGGTGTAGCCGAAGGCGCGCTGACGGCGCTGGACGGACTGTCCGGAGTGGCTCACGTGCTCGCGGCGGGGCAGGTCGCTCATCTCGACCGAGTTGCCTTCCACCCACTTGCGGTACGGGTGCTGGGAGGCGAGGGTCTTCTTGATCTCCTCATCGGGAATGATGCGGCCTTCGGCGGTGTCGACTAGGAACATCTTACCGGGCTCAAGACGGCCCTTGGACACGATGTGTTCCTGCTCGATTTCCGGAATCACGCCGGCCTCGGAGGCCAGCACGATGTAGCCGTCGTCGGTGAGCTGCCAGCGGCCGGGGCGGAAGCCGTTACGGTCAAGCAGTGCACCCACCTGAGTGCCGTCGGTGAAGACGATGTCGGCCGGGCCGTCCCAAGGCTCAATCAGCGTATTGTTGTACTCGTAGAAGGCGCGCACGTCCGGGTCGAGGTCGGGGTTCTTCTCCCACGCCGGCGGCAGCATCATGCAGATGGCATGCGGCAGGGAACGGCCGGCGAGATGCAGCAGTTCGAGACACTCGTCGAAGGTGCCGGAATCGGAGTAGCCCGGGGTGGTGATGGGCAGCAGCGGCTCGAACTCGCCGAGCAATTCGCTGCTCAGGCGACCTTCACGGGCGGAGAGCCAGTTGCGGTTGCCCTGGATAGTGTTGATCTCACCGTTGTGGGCCAGCAGGCGGAACGGCTGAGCCAGCGGCCAGCTCGGGAACGTGTTGGTGGAGAAGCGGGAGTGGACGATGGCGATGGTGGCCTTCATGCGCTCGTCGTTCAGATCCTCGAAGAAGTGAGTGAGCTGCATGGTGGTGAGCATGCCCTTGTACGTGATGGTACGGGCGGACAGGGAAGCGAAGTAGACGCCTACCTCATGCTCGACGCGCTTGCGGATGCGGAAGGTCTTGCGATCCAAGTCCACGCCGGCCAGAGCACCGTCCGGAGAGGCGACCACGAGAGTCTTGAATCCCGGCATGGCGGCAAGGGCCTGCAGGCCAAGGCCGTCCGGGTTGGTGGGCACTACTCGCCAGGCGAGAACTTCAAGGCCTTCCTCGCGCACGATTTTGGCGATGGCCTGTTCCTGCTGACCGGAGGTTTCGATATCGCGGTCAAGGAAAGCGATGCCTGCGGCATAGTGACCGGCTTCCGGCAGTTCGGCGGGCACAGTGGCACGCATGAACTCATCCGGCATGCTCATCAGGATGCCTGCGCCATCACCGGTGTTCTCCTCGGCGCCGACGGCACCACGGTGATCGAGGTTGACCAGCACCTCGATGGCGTCGGTGACGATCTTGCGCTCGGGGCGCTTGTTCAAAGTGGTGACCATACCCACACCACAGGCGTCATGCTCATTGGAGGGGTCATACATACCGTCCGGAGCGTGGACCGTGAGATCGAGCGGGGCTTTGAATGTCACCGAAATCACCTCAATTGCTTGTGGGCACGTAAGGGAATCGTGCCTCTTCGTTCATTGCTGTTGACACAGTACCGTTGCGTCATGTCATTTACGTTTCGCGTGTCCATATACCGAGTCGCCATAAAAGTCAATAGTGATTCTCAAGCAATCTGTTATAGCCAATTATGGGGTGTTTCGGGCGTTTTAGCTCGCAATGTCTACTAGACCACAAAAAATTCGACACAGAAACGTCCGTATTGTGAACAGCAATCAACAGTTCGCTCAATGAATGTCGAGCAAACCGACGGAGGTGATCGCCGTCATACTGCATCATCATGTGCAGGCCGGTCACGAGGAACAGGTGCTACATCATGGTTCAGGCAAGCCGGTATTGGTCATCGGTAATCGCGAATCGTTTGTCAACATCAACTCCATGGATACTATATGCGCGCGAGGCGCAGCGGCGGCAGCGGAGCCTCTATGGCAGGCCGGCTGCCGGCGCTTCTTTGTACTGGGAGCGCCACACCCTGATGAGCAAAACACCAAGCGGAACGGCAATGGCAACGGCTTCGGTCCGCGACGACTGACCGCAATTCTGCAGCGCAGAGCAAGTAGTAATCGGGAAAACCCCAGACCCTTCAGATCTCTCGTTCGGAAGCGCGTAGGCAAGGCTGCCCCTGCACTACTTCAATCTGGGAAGGTGGCATGTCGGCACCCATACGCTTGGCCTGAATCTGCTCAAACAGCATGCGGAATGACCGCTCCCCCATGTCCAAGAAATTCTGGGTATAGCTGGTCAGAGAGGGTTCCCATAGGGCACCGAAATTACGATCGTCGAATCCGACCACGCTGACATCATCCGGCACACGTCGACCGGTTTCTCGCAAACCACGAATCACAGCGATCGCGGTTTCGTCACTGTCGGCAAAAATCGCGGTCGCCTCGCCACGACGGCCGAGTTCATGCCCTGCCTTGACGGCTTTCTCCAGATTGCCGTCGGATACAACAATGGGTTCGGGAGCCTCAATCCCCCGCTCCTCCAACGCATCTTTCCACCCATTGGCACGGGTGTTGTCAGTAGCTCCTTGCACCCGTCCAACGTAGAAGACGGTTTTGTGGCCGAGATCCAACAGATGCATGGTCATCCAACGACCACCATCTCGTTCGGCGTTGATGATCTGGTAGTCGCCGTCGCCGAAACTGCCGCCGACCACGACCTTCGGCATATCCTTGGGAATATAGTCAAGTGCCGCGATACCGGCCTGATCGTATTCGTAAACAACCACTCCAGCCGGTCTGATCGACAGACCCATGCGCACACGTGCCTCGACGGATTCCATGTCGGATTCATCCAGGGACACGATGTTGAGCAGGAATCGACGTTTGCGGGCGGCGGCCTCAACGCCATGATTCGTTTCGGAGGTGGAAAAGGCGGCGGGATTGGCAGCGAATACCACTACCGAATCCATTTCCCGGTTCGACAAGGCACGGGCCACGATGCTGGGTTCATAGCCCAGTTCCTTGATGGCTTTGGCGATGCGCGCACGCCTGTCCTCGGTCACATTGACCGTGCCATTGAGATAACGAGACACCGTGGGAGCTGAAACTCCAGCCAGCTTGGCCACGTCTTTGATTACCGGACGGGTGCGTCCCGTACTTCTCGCCATTGTTTTCGAGCCCCCATTGTTCGCCGACTCGTCTCAGTCGTTACGCTTCTCATACAAATGTACACGCAAGACAACGGGTGCTGACTCCGTAGCATGCGCGGAACCAGCGAGAAACACCGAAGGTTGGCCGTATCTCTTGCATTCGTCATTGATATGCGTTATTCTGAAACCGGTTTCAGAAAGAAGCCAAAGAAATAAATCAAAGCTGCAAGGCTTTGACCAATGAAAGGAAACAGCCATGTCCTTCAAGGATTCCATGATTCGCGGTTTCGCTATGTACGGTCTGAGCTCCATGAGCCAGTGCGGTCACGCCAGCTCCAAGGTGTTCGTTGACCTCATGAAGGGTGACGACAAGGACGCTCGCTGAATCACTTCAGCACAGCGTTCCATATGAGATTGCACGTTATTAATGAGCGTCAATCCCCCGGCGTCAATTCGCTAATTCGATAATTGAATATCGCAATAACTGAACGATAACCGGACAACGGTGTCCATATATATACTTTTCTATTTCTTAGTAATTGTGAATTTCTCCAACCGGCATCTTCATTTCGTTACGCCGACTCCGCCCTATGAGTCGGTAAGCAAGAAATCTCCTGCTATGAAAAAGACATCCGACAATTGATACCACTGTAATCAGAGGCAAGCCATGGCGTTGGCAATGGCATCCGTGATTCTCCCCTGATTCCACTGCAATCGAGGACGAGCCGGTCAGATGCCGGCAAGGCCGAAGAACCGTTCGATAACCGAATCATTGAGCAGGCGCCCTCGGCGGGTGGGGATGACACGATTGCCGGATATGGTGATCAGACCTTCGTCAACCATCGGCCGAAGCGGATCGACGGCAATGGTCTGCCATGAAGTGTTCTCGTTGGCTGCGATGGCCTGATTGATGCGGCCGAGGTCAAGGCCTTCGCGCAAACGCAGGCCAAGCATGATGAGCTCTTCGAGGTTCTCCTCCGCAGTGATTGCCTCGCTATCGGCCCACGGTATGCGATGCTCGTTGATGGCAGTTCCCCACAGTCGCGGGTGCGCAATATCCCAGCTGCGCAGGCCGTGGGAGACGGGAACCACCCCCAGTCCGGCTTCCGCCGGACAGCCCCCGCCAGCGGGGGCGATGGCCTCGGTTGTGCCCCCGCTGGCGGGGGCTGTCAGCAAAGCTGACTGGGGGCGGTCAATCTCAGTCACATTGTTGTAATGAGAATGAGCACCCGGCCCTACGCCAGCCCAGTCGACATTGCGCCAGTAGCCTAGGTTGTGCTGGCTTTCGTATCCGGGGCGGGCCCAGTTGGAGACCTCATACCATTCGAGGCCGGCGGCGGCGAACAGGTCGTCAGCGATCTCGTATTTAGCGGCCTCGTCATCGTCATTGGGTTTGGGCAACGTGCCGGCGGCAATCTGACGGCCCATTTTCGTGGTCGGCTCCACGGTCAGTGCGTAGGCGGAGATGTGGTTCACGCCAAGATCGATGGCGGCCGTAACCGAGGTACGCCAATCGTCAAGGCTCTCCCCCGGAGCGCCGTAAATCAAATCCACGCTTGAGCGCAGCCCAGCCTTGTTCGCCGCATTGACGCCTGCGGCCACATTGGCCGGCGTATGTGTGCGGTCGAGAGTCTTGAGCACATGTGGTACGGCGGACTGCATACCGAAGGAAACACGGGTGAAGCCGCCGGCTGCGAGCTCATTGATGTAATACTCGTTGACGGTGTCCGGATTGGCTTCGGTAGTGATTTCCGCGTTGGACGCGATACCCCAAGTCTTGCGGATAGCATCCAGCATGGCTACCAAGTCACGAGCGGCAAGAATCGTGGGTGTACCACCCCCGAAGAATACGGTAGAAACCGGCGGCTCCGCGATGCCGTGATCGAGCTGCCACTGCTTGGTCGATTTCATTTCCCGAATGACCATATTGGCATAGTTGCCGCGCGAGGCCCCCGCACCAAGATCCGTAGCCGTGTAGGTGTTGAAGTCGCAGTAACCGCAGCGCCGCAAGCAGAACGGGACGTGGATGTAGACCTCGAACACTAGCCCTCGGTCTTCTGAGCGGCGCGGATCTTGTCTTTGGTGTCGCGGTCGTTGGAGTCCTCGCCGGTGGACAGGGCTGCGATGAACGCCTCCTGCGGCACCTCCACATGGCCGAGCATCTTCATGCGCTTCTTACCGGCCTTCTGCTTTTCGAGCAGCTTGCGCTTACGGGTGATATCGCCGCCGTAGCACTTGGCGAGCACGTCCTTGCGCAGGGCGCGAATGTTCTCGCGGGCGATGATGCGCGAACCGATTGCGGCCTGAATTGGAATCTCGAACTGCTGACGCGGAATCAGGCCACGCAGCTTCTTGGTCATCATCACGCCGTAGCTGTAGGCCTTGTCGCGGTGCACGATGGCGCTGAATGCGTCCACCTTCTCACCCTGGATGAGAATGTCCACCTTGACCAGGTCGGCGGACTGCTCGCCGTCCTCATGATAATCAAGGGAGGCGTAGCCTTTGGTACGGGACTTCAGCTGATCGAAGAAATCGAACACGATTTCAGCCAGCGGAATGCGGTAATGCATTTCCACGCGCTCGGTGGAAATGTACTCCATCGTGCCCATAATGCCGCGATGGTCCTGGCACAGATCCATCACCGCGCCAATGAATTCCTTCGGCGTGATGATGTCGGCGGCAACCATCGGCTCGACGATCTTCTTGATCTTGCCGTCCGGGAACTCGCTCGGGTTAGTCACGTGGTGTTCGCTACCATCCTCGGCGGTCACGTCGTAGGTGACGTTCGGAGCGGTCTGGATAAGGTCGAGGCCGAATTCGCGTGACAGTCGTTCGTTGACGATTTCCATGTGCAACAGACCCAGGAAGCCGCAGCGGAAGCCGAAGCCCAGCGCCACGGAGGTTTCCGGCGTGTAGATCAGGGCGGCGTCGTTGAGCTTGAGCTTGTCGAGCGCGTCGCGCAGTTCGGGGAACTGGGCGTTGTCGATCGGGAACAAGCCGGCATAGACCATCGGCTTGGGGTCGCGGTAGCCGGGCAGCGGCTCGGCGGCCGGGCGGACGGCCGAGGTCAGGGTGTCGCCCACCTTGGACTGGCTCACATCTTTCGCACCGGTGATGATGTAGCCGACTTCACCGGCGCCAAGTGCCTTGGTACGGGTCATGTCGGGGCTGATCACGCCGATTTCGATCGGATCGTGGGTCATGCCGATGCCCATCATGTGCACTTTTTCACGGTCGCGCAGTTCGCCGTCTTCCATACGAATATAGGTGACGATGCCACGGTAGGAGTCGTAGACGGAATCAAAGATAAGCGCGCGGGCGGGCGCTTCGGGATCGCCGTGCGGAGCAGGCACATCCATGACGATCTGGTCAAGTAAATCGGCCACGCCTTCGCCTGTCTTGCCAGAGACGCGCAGCACGTCGCTTGGCTCGCAACCGATCAGGCCGGCGATTTCCTCGGCGTGCTTGTCCGGTTCGGCGGACGGCAAATCGATTTTGTTGAGCACGGGGATGATGGCCAAATCATGGTCGATGGCCATGTACAGGTTGGACAGGGTCTGCGCCTCGATGCCCTGGGTCGCATCGACGAGCAGCACCGCACCCTCGCACGCGGCCAACGCACGGGACACCTCGTAGGTGAAGTCCACGTGACCGGGGGTGTCAATCATGCCGAGCGTGTATTCGGTGCCATCGAAGGTCCACGGCACGCGTACGGCCTGGGATTTGATGGTGATGCCGCGCTCCTGCTCGATATCCATACGGTCAAGGAAGCGGTCGCGCATCTCACGCTCAGGCACGATGCCGCTCAGCTGCAGGATGCGGTCGGCCACGGTGGACTTGCCGTGATCGATGTGCGCAATAATACAGAAGTTGCGAATCACCGACTGATCGGTGGAACCCGGCTGATTGTGTTGGACGACCAACGCATTCCTCCTCTTGGCATATACTCAAACTTCACCTAGTGTAGCCGAGGGACTGTATTCGGCGTGGCATTGCACGGGTTTTTCCGGGGCACATGCTATCCTCTTTTATTTGTATGTCCTTATAACACACATCGTTTGGAGTAAACGTGGCAAACATTAAGTCGCAGAAGAAGCGCGTGCTCACCAATGAGAAGGCGCACCTTCGCAACGTGGCTGTGAAGACCGGCCTGAAGACCGCCATCCGCGCCACCCGCGAAGCCATCGCCGCCGGTGACAAGGCTGCCGCCGAGGCCGCCTACAAGGTTGCCGCCCAGAAGCTCGACAAGGCTGCTGGCGCTGGCGTGATCCACAAGAACCAGGCCGCCAACCGCAAGTCCGGCCTCGCTGTTGCGATCAACGCTCTGTGAGCATAAACCTCTTGAGGTTTTAGAAGGTCCCGCAAGTCATGTGATTTGCGGGACTTTTTGTATCTCCGTTCAAAGAGGTACATTGACATTCTTGCGAAATGATATCTCCGTTCAAAGAGGTACCGAATACGGAAAACCCAAGTATAAACACCGTCATTGCAACACTTATACTCAACGTTTCGTGCTTTAGACACCTCTTTGAAAGCAGTTAGCATTCTGCAGAGGGCCAAATATACCTCTTTGAAGGCAGTTAGCCCTGAGATAGCCTTGAACCATCCTGAGGCGTATCCTCATCATCCACGGTATTAGCGTTACCTCGGCCACCTGATTGCTGAATATGCCGATTTTCGCTAGGCAAATACACATGTCGCCGTTCGATGGCACCGGGCAAGGTGACATTGAAACCGACCGAAAGCAGTCGCAATGCCACCACAATGATGACAATCAGCACATCAAGCAGCATTTCCGAGCGCATATCAAACCAGCCGTATCTCACGCCACGCCATACCAGTACGGTCAGAATGCAGCCGATGAACGAAGGTACGGCATAGAGATGCTTATCACGAATAATCATCGGTACGTCACCGATGAAGAGATCTCGAATAAGGCCACCGGCGAGAGCGGTGAACATGCCGAGGAATACGGCGGTCATGCCTGAAGATCCGTAGGCCAGTGCCTTGGCAGTGCCGTTGACCGCGAACAGACCGAGGCCCAAGGCATCGATGACAGTCATCGTCCATTTGAGTTTGGTGATTTCCGGATGAGCCACCACCGCGATGACGCCAGAGAACAGCGTGGTGAGTACATACCCTTTATCGGTGATGCCGACCGGAGGCAGAGCACTGAGCATCACATCGCGCACGAGACCTCCGCCGAGTGCAGTCAGCCAGCCGCACAGCATAATGGTGAAGATGTCATAGCCCTTGCGAATGGCGGCAAGTCCGCCGGACAGTCCCCAACACAAAATAGCGAGGTAGTCGATGACCACAAAAACGATGTTGTTCTCCAACGCCACCTGCATGAGCCGCTCCCCTCTTGTACCATTTCGGTTCGTCTCAGTCCGTCTTCGTTCTGTTCTCTTTCATCCTCATTCGGCGCTGCCGTCCGTCGTGCCTGAGCCTACCCCAAGCCTTGCCCGAGACAGAGGAATGGGAGGAAAGCACACGGTCAAAGCATGAGCGAGCTAGGGAAAATAGGACCAATCTGCCAAGCACTGGCAAGTTAGCACCGTTGAGACATATGGAACGCTGCTAACCTGCCAGTCTTTGGCAGACAGCACCGCTAGGTGTAATAATCAAAATCAAAAGCCACTCATGACCTAACCGTTGTTGATTTCTGATTCGATTTGAACAACTTTTTCTTCGATATCACGCAAGCGGTTGCGCAGCGCTGCCTCGATATCGATACCGTCGGTACGGGCCTCGCGCACGATAGCAAAAATCTCATCCGCGTAGGCATCGGCCTTTCCCCGTTCAACGGAATTGCCTCCGTTCGATTCGGATTGATTTGCCGCTTGGGTCTGCTCAACATCTTGCTGCGTGCTAGCCGAAGACGAATCAACAAACGCAGCGAACAATTCATCAGCATTCGGTGATTTGGAGATGCGCGAGACTACCTTGGCGGCACGCGGCAATGCACCTTGAGCCCGAGAAATACCTTCTAATACAGATTTACGATGCTTCTCCCGCTGCTTCATCTTTTCCCACAGTGCCAGCACGGCTTCCGAGGATTCGGTTTGGGAGGCCGCTCCCCCATCTTTGCCGTCATCATCAGAGGAATCGGCAGCATCATCAGCCGCAAGCACATGCGGATGACGGGTAATGAGCTTGTTCACCAGTCGGTCAGCGACCTCATCAATATCGAACGGATCCTCGGCGTCCGATTCGCAGACCCGCGCCTGGAACACGGATTGCAACAACACATCACCCAGTTCCTCGCGCATATTGTCGCGGTCGTGAGTTTCCACCGCGTCAATGTATTCGTAAGTTTCTTCGAGCAGATTCTTGAGCAGCGACTCATTCGTCTGCTTGCCATCCCACGGGCAACCGCCCGGCGAATACAGCACATCCACCACAGCCTTGACCCGGTCCAACGCCGTCGCTGCCTCAACCACCGGCTTCAACTTCGAGCAGTGTTCGAAGCCTCCCGGTAGACGATAGTCTGAGTTATGGTATCCAGTCTCGCCACTGATCTTACTCATAGCTTTTTGCTCCTTTTCTCATCTGGACGCACCAGAACAAGCCTCCGCAACGCACAGAAACCTAAATCATATTATTTGTTGCGAAATATTGCTTCCCTCATCTGAATCTCTCCAGATACAGAATATTCTAAATACGCCAAGACCCCTTGGAATTGTTGCTGTTCCAAGGGGTCTTAGTCAGAAATAAAATGCGCTGTTTCAGCACACCTTCCACATCCAGTTGTGCGGGTCTTCGACCTCACCAAGCTGGATGCCGAGCAGTTCGTCACGCAGGGCAACGGTCAGCTCGCCGGAGCCGCCGTCGGCGACGGTAACATCGAACTTCTCGGACTTGAAGCGACCGATCGGGGTGATGATGGCGGCGGTACCGCAAGCGAACACCTCGGTGACTTCGCCGGACTTGATGTCCTCGAGCAGCTGGTCGAGGGCGATCATGGTCTCGACTACGTCGTGGCCCTTGTCCTGCAGCAGCTGAATCAGGGAGCGACGGGTCACACCCGGCAGAATGTTACCGGTCAGGGACGGGGTCTCCACGTGGCCATCCTTGTGCACGGCCATCATGTTCATGCCGCCGAGTTCTTCGAGGTAGGTCTTGGTGGCGGCGTCCACGAAGCAGACCTGCTCGCAGCCGTTCTCGATACCCTTATACTCACCGAGCAGGGAGGCGGCGTAGTTGCCACCGCACTTGGCGAAACCAGTGCCGCCAGGGCCGGTACGGAACCACTTGTCTTCGACCCAGATGCTCACGGGCTTGACGCCGCCCGGGAAGTACGGGCCGGACGGGGAAGCGATCACGCAGTAGTCGACTTCCTGCGGAGCGCGCACGCCGAGGAAAGGCTCGGAAGCGAACATGAACGGACGCATGTACAGCGTGTACTCGCGGCGGGACGGCACCCAGTTGGCGTCGCGCTTGACCAGCGCGGCCACGGAACCGAGGAAGTCGTCAATCGGCAGCTCAGGCAGGTACAGACGCTTGGCGGAGTTCTGGAAACGCTCGGCGTTCGCATCCGGGCGGAACAGCCAGGTGGAGCCGTCGGCATGACGGTAAGCCTTGAGGCCCTCGAAGCACTCCTGTGCGTAGTGCAGCACGGAAGCACCCGGATCCATCTTGAGCGGTGCGTACGGTTCGACGCGGCGGTCGGACCAACCTTCGCCCTTGGTCCAGGTCATGTGGGTCATGTTGTCGGAGAACACCTGGCCGAAAGCCGGCTTGTCGATGAGGGACTGACGCTTCTCATCGGATGCGGGGTTGTCGTTCGGCAGTACGGTGAACGGTTCGGTGAGCTTATCAAGCGCTGCCGGATCGTGGTGCGTGTTTTCAGTCATTTGGCTACTTCTTCTTGACTTTGGCGGCACGAAGGCCACCAGATGGGGTATGTGCTGTGCGCTTGTGGCGCGAGCTCTGTTGCATACTTTTACACACCCATGTGTTGCCCGTGTGGCAGAGTTCACATGGTGAAAACAGAGGAACCCGTACCGTTTCCACGGTTACGGGTTCCTCTGTTGCAATTATGATTCAGATCGGCCGCCATGAAGACGACCGGTTTCATCACTTGGCGTCAGCGTCGGCGGCAGGAGCAGCGGCAGTGGCGTCAGCCGGAGCAGCAGCTTCCGGAGCAGAGGTGAACTCGGTGGCGTCCTCCGGAACCTCGATGGTGACGACGGATTCCTCAGCGTGCTCGACGTCCAGCTCGGCGCCTTCCGGCAGCTCGATGTCCTTGGCGAAGACCTTGGTGCCGTCGGTCAGGCCCTCGACGTTGACCACAATCTTCTCGGGCAGGTTGGAGATGTCGGCGCGAACCTTGAGCTCCTGAATGTCGACGAATGCCACTGCAGCACCCTTCGGGGTACCCTCAACGAACACCGGCACCTCAACGTCGATCTTCTCGCCGGCCTTGACCTCGAAGAAGTCGATGTGCTCGATGATGCGCTTGACCGGGTTCTTCTGCACGTCCTTGACAACGGCCATCTTGGACTCGCCGCCGAACTCGATGGTGAACAGGGCGTTGGTGTGGCGCAGAGCCAGGGTGGTCTCACGCATCGGCAGGGTCACGAAGGCCGGGTCGGCGCCACCGGCGTAAATGGTGGCCGGGATCTTGTTGGCAACGCGCAGACGGCGGGCAACGCCTTTGCCGAACTCGTTGCGGACTTCGCCTTCAAGCTTAATGGTGGTAGCCATATATATCTCCTTGAGAGTTTCGTTCATGGTGTTTCGGCGCATCAACGAGCCGTGAAGAAAACCCAAGAGGGTTTGCGAACCACACGCCGAGTCGATTACGGAAGCATGCGCCTCCCTCGCCAAGACAACATTGATGAATTATACACACGCGCCGGACAATGGCGGCGACGGCCCGACGCGCCCCGCGAGAACCGTGACGATACTCACATGAGATTTTCCTCATGATTACTCCCGGAGCGAACATCAACGATGTTCATTTTCCAAAAAACCCAGTGATACCAACGTTTCACAAGCCCCCCTCCGCCACCGTCCACGCATATCGAGGCGGGCCACTCTTCCAACTACGTTGTTGCTTGTTCGCCGCAGGGCGAACACAACAAGAGAGGAACGAATAGTACATGGTCAATCAACAGCATGGGGAAAACCGCTGGGTGCGCGCCGTTATTCCGGCGTTGCTCATTCACATCTCAATCGGCACCGTATACTGCTGGAGCGTGTTCAAACAACTGATCGCCGATCAGATGCACGTGGCGCCAGGCATCGTCGAATGGGGCTTCTCGCTTGCCATCTTCTTCCTTGGCATGTCGGCCGCCTTCCTTGGACCCTTCGTCGAAAAGGACATCAAGAAATCGGCCCTGATCTCGACGGTCTGCTTCGTCTGCGGATTCGCCGGCACCGGAGTCAGCATCGCGGCGGGATGGCTCCCCGGCGTGTTCATCTTCTATGGCGTGATCATGGGCATCGGACTCGGCGTCGGTTATCTGACGCCGGTGAAGAACCTGATGCTGTGGTTCGCCGACAATAAGGGTCTCGCCACCGGCATCGCCGTCGCGGGATTCGGTCTGGCCAAGGCCATCGCAAGCCCGGTCATGCAGTGGCTGATCTCCACCGTCGGACTGGCGCCCATGTTCTACATCCTCGCAGCCGTCTATGCGGTGATGATGCTGCTGGGATTCGCGCTGATCAAGCGCCCCGCCGGATACGTGTACTCCGCTGAGACCCGCATCCGTCGTCGCGACATCATGAAGAAGCCGGTGTTCTGGGCGATCTGGCTGGCCTTCTATCTCAACATCACCTGCGGTCTGGCATTGATCTCCCAGGAGAAGGACATCCTGCATGATGCGTTGTCCATTCTTCCGAAGTACGCATCGCTGAACGCGGCCCAGCTGGCCACGGCCATCGCGGGAAGCATCAGCGTCGTCCTGGCCGTCGACGCCGTGTTCAACGCAGCCGGACGTGTCGGGTTCTCCACGCTGTCCGACCACTGCAAGCGCCGTGAGACCGCATATCTGGTGATCTTCATCATGTCCATCGCGGTGTGCGCGCTGCAGATCTTCACGCATTCGATCGACAACGGCACCCTGTGGCTGATCGTGACGATGCTGTTCCTCGTCAACGCCGGATACGGCGGCGGATTCTCCACGCTGCCGGTGCTGCTTGAGCAGCACTTCGGCATGAAGTCGGTGTCGACCGTGCACGGGCTGGCTCTGAGCGCGTGGGCGTTCGCCGGATTGTCCGGCAACCAGCTGGCGTCCTTCGTCGTCTCCCATACGGCGGACGCGGCCCACCGCTACAGCGCGCTGATCCCGATCATCACCGTGCTGTACGCCATCGCTCTCGCGTCCATCATCGCCGTGGTGCTCGGCACGAAGGGCAAGCGCGCCGCCGCTCAATCGAACTGACCGGCTTTATGTGACCGCCCATTGATATGAGTGGGGGTGTGCCTTCTTGCGAAGGCACACCCCCACTCATATTCTCATGCGGCAATGCGCGAACGTCGCGGCACCATCAGCTGATGAGCTCCTTGACCGCAGCGATCACGGCCTGCAGACTGGCCTTGGCGTCGCCGAACAACATCTGCGTGTTGCCTTCGAAGTACAGCTCGTTCTGGATGCCGGCATAGCCCATACCACGGCCACGCTTCATGACCACGACGTTCTGGGACTTGTCAACGTCGAGAATCGGCATACCGGAAACCGGGGTGCCAGGGCGACGGGCAGCCGGGTTGGTCACATCGTTGGCGCCCACAACCAAGGCCACGTTGGCCTGCGGGAACTGCGGGTTAATCTCATCGAGATCCACGAGCTCTTCGTAAGGCACGTTGGCTTCAGCCAGCAGCACGTTCATGTGGCCGGGCATACGGCCTGCGACCGGGTGAATGGCGTAGGAGACTTCCACGCCGTGGCCCTTGAGCAGTTCGCCGAGGTCGGCGAGCTCGCGCTGGGCCTGGGCCTGAGCCAAGCCGAAGCCGGGTACGAAGATGACCTTCTGCGCGTAAACAAGCTGAACAGCCAGATCGTCGGCAGTGGTTTCCTTCATGGTGCCTTCCGGACCGTCGCCAGCAGCGGCGGCATCGGAGCCGCCACCAAAGCCACCGGCCAGCACGGACAGCAGCGGACGGTTCATGGCCTGAGCCATGAGAATGGATAGGGTCACACCGGCGGAACCGACGAGCGCGCCGGCCACGATCAGGGCGACATTGTCAATCGCCAGACCGGACATGGCCACGGCCGTACCGGTGCAGGCGTTGAGCACGGAGATGACGACGGGCATGTCGGCGCCGCCGATCGGGATCACGAAGACCAGGCCGTAGCACAGGGCGAACACGGTGGTCAGGATCGACCAGAGCAGTCGCTGCTCGGGCTGGACGCACAGCATGACAAAGCTGGCGATGGTCAGCACGATGAACAGGATGTTCCACACGCCCTTGCCCGGCATGGTGAGCTTCTTGACCCACTTGATGCCCTGCAGCTTGCCGGCTGCGATCAGCGAGCCGGTGAAGGTCACGGAGCCGATGAGAATGCCTAGGCCAGCGGTGATGAGCACCACGATGTCCGGAGTGCCTTCCTTGGTCAGGATGTCGTTCAGGGCCACGAGCGCGGCGGCGCCACCACCCACGGTGTTGAACACGGAGACCAGCTGCGGCATGTCGGTCATCTTCACCTTCTTGGCAGAGACGACACCGGCCACGGCACCGATCAGGATGCCGACGACCAGCACCACCACGGCCACGACGTTCACGAAGCCCTTAGCGAAGAGCACGATGAATGCCATGAGCACGGCCACGACCATGCCGAACGCGGAGATTTGGTTACCCTTTCGGGCGGTCTTCGGCGAGTTCATGAAATGCAGACCGACCACGAACAGGACGGCGGAGAACAGGTAGACGAACCATGCGACGATGTCGATGGCTCCAACGGTTGCGGAGGTCATTACTTCGACTCCCCCTTCTTCTCGTTCTTGCTGGACTTGAACATCTCGAGCATGCGGTCAGTGACCACATAACCGCCGACGACGTTCATGGTGCCGAGCACTGCGGCCAGGAAGATGAACACGTAAGCCAGCGGGGTGTTGGCCTCGGCGGCCACAATCACCACACCGACAATGACGATGCCGTGGATGGAGTTTGCGCCGGACATCAACGGCGTGTGCAGGGTGGCGGGCACCTTGCCGATGACCTCGATACCGATAAGCAGCGCGAGGACGAACAGGGTAATGGAAACAACGAGAGTAGGCATAATATTCCTTCTTCCTTACTTCTCGGACTGCTCGGACTCGGCGGCAGCAGCCGGAGCCCCTGCGCGACCGGCGACCACCAGTGCGTCGTCGAGCTCTTCGGTAAGATCCTGGCCGAGCTTGCCGTCACGCACGAAGTGCACGAGTATGTCAGCCACGTTACGTGAAAGCAGGTTGGACGCGGTGGTGGCCACACCGGAGGCCAGGTACGGGGCGCCAATCAGCTTGACGCCACCCTCGGTGACCTGTTCGCCTACGGCGGACCCCTCGACGTTGCCACCAAGATCAGAAGCGGCACAGTCCACAATCACGGCACCGCGCTTGAGGCCGTTGACACCGGCCGCAGTGAGCAGCACCGGAGGCTTGCGGCCCGGAACCTTGGCGGTGGTGATGATGATGTCGAAGCCAGCGGCCTTCTCATCGACAGCCGCCTGCTGCTGGGCCTGCTCTTCGGGGGTCAGTGCACGAGCGTAACCACCCTCGTCCTGGCCCTTGGAAAAGTCAAGTCCCAGATCAAGGAACTTGGCGCCCAGGGATTCGACCTCACCTTGAGAAGCGGGACGCACGTCGTATGCAGTGACGACCGCACCAAGGCGCTTCAATGTACCGATGGCCTGCAGACCGGCGATACCTGCACCGAGCACCAGAGCCTTGGCCGGGCGAATCGTGCCGGCAGCAGTGGTCATCATCGGCAGGAATGCACCATAGGCATCGGCGGCGGTGATAGCGGCCTTGTATCCCATGACGGAGTTCTGCGAGGTCATCTCATCCATGGACTGGGCGCTGGAAAGCTTGCGGGGCAGCTTCTCGATGGCGATACCAACCAGACCGGCCTGCTCGAGTGCGGCCACGTAATCGGCGTCGGTAAAGGAACCGAGCATACCAATCACCCACTGGCCTGCCTTGAGCTTGCTCACGATATCGGTGGACGGACGGTCCACGAAACCGAGCGCGTCGGCTTGAGCGAGCACTTCGTCACGGCTGGTCACCTTTGCGCCGGCCTTTTCGTAATCCTCATCGGTGTATTCGGCGGCAATGCCGGCACCGGCCTCAATAATCGAGGAGACTCCACTCCTCTTCAGCCGGGTGACGATATCCGGCGTCAACGCGACGCGGGATTCCGTTTCAGACGTTTCATTCAAAACGCCGAACACCACGGTGGCTTCTGGGTTTTGCGCCATGAGAGCCCTTTCTTGTTCTACTTTGAATGGACATGGTTATCCGAGGCGCAATTGTAGCCGAAGAGTGAAGGATATGGGCGATTCGACTCGTTAGGCGGAACAATCGGGGCAAAAGACCCGCATTTTTCGTCTTCGCATCCCTGCTGCGTCAACTCGATTGGATGACATCTAGGCAGTAGTCGAACGATCTCCAACCACTATCGGCAGTCTGTTACCCAACAATCAGAGCGTCAGTGTCCATCCACCACATAGAACCTCCCAAAACCTACGGTTGCGTAGGCTTTTCCTACGGTTGCGTAAGGTGACGAGTTCGATGTGAACGATTACAATCTAAGGTTTGAGAGCGTTCGGTTTATGCTCGAACGGCACTGAAAGGTTTACAGGAGCAAGAGTTGTCGGTTATCAATTCCTTTACGCAGCACACCATCAATCTGACCCGCAAGGCACTCAGGTTGGGATCCGACTTCGTTCACCCGGTTCACGACGACACTCCGGACGAGCCCGATTATCTGTCCAATGCCGATGTGCCGCAGGAAGCCAACATCGAACTGCCACACAGCGACGATTGGGATGACGGCCATCTGACCGTCACCGACATCGACCCGGAAACCGGACTGCTCACCACGTCCACTGCCGGCAATCCGCCTCTGGACGACGGCACGTCCATCTACGACCTGTATGCGGATCGCGCCAAGCGCATGGGTGACGAACCGCTGTATACCTACAAGTCCGACAACGAATGGGTGACCGTCACCGCCAATGAGTTCCTCGCCGAAGTGCGTGCCGTGGCCAAGGGCCTGCTGCACTACGGCATCAAGAAGGGCGACGGCGTGGCGTTCATGTGCCGCACCTCCTATGACTGGGATCTGACCGATGCGGCCATCATGGCCTGCGGCGGCGTGCTGGCCACCATCTACGACACCGACTCGGCCGAACAGATCCGCAATATCGTCAACAATTCTGACGCGCGTCTGCTCATCGTGCAGGATTCCGCCATGCGAGAGAAGGCGGAAGGCGCCGTGGAGGAATGCCCCTCACTCGAGCGCATCCTATGCATCGAGACCGGCGCTCTTGATGAGATCAAGGCCTATGGTGCCGGCATCTCGGACGAGGAACTGGATGAGCGCATTGATTCGGTCAAGAAAACCGATCTGTGCTCCATTGTGTACACCTCTGGTTCCACCGCCGCGCCGAAGGGCGTGGAGATGACCCACGAGCACTACTGCCAGACCGCGCTGAACCTGCCGGACTACATGCCCGAGCTGCTGCACAACAAGAAGAACACCATCCTGCTGTTCCTGCCGCAGGCCCACTCCTTTGCCCGCGCCATCAATTACATCGTCGTGGCCTCGAATATGCATATCTACATCGCCGCCGGCATCAAGACGCTGATTAGTGATTTGCAGGTGGCTAAGCCGTCCATCATGATTGTGGTGCCGCGTGTGCTGGAGAAGGTGTACAACGCCGCCTCCCAGAAGGCCGGCCATGGCCCCAAGGGCGTGGTGTTCGCCTCCGCCGTGGTGGCTGCCCAGAACTACATGAAGGAAATCTCCGCCAACGGCAAGGCCAGTGCATTGACCCGTGCCCGCCGCGCGGCCTTCGATCCGATTGTCTACTCCTCACTGCGTGAGGTGCTGGGTGGACGCATGAAGTGGATTGTGGCCGGCGGCGCGCCGCTTGATCCTGAACTGCTTGCGTTCTTCCGCGGCGCAAGCGTGCCCGTCTACGAGGGCTATGGTCTGACCGAAACCACCGCACCATGCGCGTTCAACCCGCTGGGAACCCCGTTCCACGCCGGGTCCGTGGGCGTCGCGTTCCCCGGCTTCTCGCTGCGTATTGCCGAGGACGGCGAGATCCAGGTCAAGGGTCGCGCCGTGTTCCCGCGTTATCACAAGAACGATGAGGCCACCGAGCTGTCGTTCACCGAAGATGGCTGGTATGCCACCGGAGATTTGGGCCGTATCGACAACGATGGCTTCCTGTACATTACCGGCCGCAAGAAGGATCTCATCATCACCGCAGGTGGCAAGAATGTGGCGCCGGGTCCGATTGAAGAGGCCATTCAGCGTTGCGAGTTCGTGTCCCAGGCACTGGTGCTGGGCGACAAGCGTCCGTTCATCTCCGCGCTGATTACGCTGGACGAGGAGTCTTTGCGTCCTTGGCTGGCCGCCAAGGGATTGGACGAGAACATGTCTCTGGAGGACGCCTCTCAGAACGCCGCCGTACGCGCTGAGGTCCAGAAGTGGATCGATCAGGCCAACGAAGGCGTTTCCCGCGCCGAATCCGTGCGTAAGTTCATCATCCTGCCTGAGGAGTTCACACAGGAGAACGGCCTGATGACCGCCTCCATGAAGGTCATCCGCCCCAAGGTCATCAAGCGCTACTCCACCCTCCTCAACACCCAGATGTACACCAAGAAGAAGTAAGCAGGGCTTGAGTACAGCAAAAGGGAGATTCCATTGGAATCTCCCTTTGTTATAACCGGCCGAAGGCCGATTCCTAGAAGCCGAGGCGTTCTAGTTGCTTGGGGTCGGACTGCCAGCCTTTGGCGACCTTGACGTGGAGGTCGAGCTTGGCTTTTTGGCCGACGATGCGGTTGACCGGGGTGCGCAGCTTCTTTTTGACGTAGGTGAGGTTCGAGGCGCCCTTGCCGATGATGATCGGCTTCTGGGAGTCGCGCTCCACATAAATGGACACATTGACCTGAGCCTTGCCATCGTAGCCCTGACCGGTCTCGTTGTCTTCCGGATAGTCGATGGAATCGACCACCACGGCCAGGGAATGCGGCAACTCGTCATCCAACGTCTCCAGGAACGCGCCTCGCACGAGTTCGGCGATGGTGTCCTCGGGACGCTCCTCGCTGATCTGGTCGTCCGGATACATCTGCGGTCCCTCGGGCGTGTGGTCGATGAGCACGTTGCGCACTTCGGCCAGATTGTCATGCTTCAGGGCGCTCACCGGCACGATGTCCGCAAAGTCGGCGAACTCGTTGATCTCGATAAGCTTGTTGATGAGCTGCTGACGGCCGAGTTCATCAATCTTGGTGACGATGGCGATCAGCGGGATGCGCCACGCGAACGAGCCGTCCTCTCGCTTGGTGGCAAAGTCGGTACGCAGACGGGACAAAATACGCTTGTCACCAGGGCCAATTTCCTGATCAGCCGGCAACAAGAACGCCACCACGTCCACGTCAGACAGCGACTCCTCCACCACATCGTTCAGACGCTGGCCGAGCAGCGTGCGCGGACGGTGAATGCCCGGCGTATCCACGAGTACAAGCTGTGCATTATCAGTGGTCAGAATGCCGCGAATGGCTTTACGCGTGGTCTCCGGTCGGGAGGAGGCGATGGCAATCTGCTTGCCGATCAGAGCATTAATCAGCGTAGACTTGCCAACGTTCGGTCGGCCGACCACAGCCACAAAGCCAGAGCGGTACGGCACTTCCTGCCTCACTGACTCGCTGGCAGCGGCGGCATCGCCATCGTTTGAGATGTTTCGGTCGTCCATATCACTCCTTGTCGGCGGTTTCATCGCTCTCAGCGGTCTCACCGCTGGCTTCTTCATTGGTCTTGCCATCTTCCTTGCTGCCCTCGACGTGGGCCGGCTCAACCACAATGGTGGAGACCTTCTTACGGCGTCCGGCCGAATCCACGGCAGTCAGACGCAGGCCGCGGGTCACAGCGGAAGCCCCCACAATCGGCACACGACCAAGAATCTTGGTCAGCAAACCGTACACGGTATCCACGTCGTCCTCATCAATGTCGATCTCAAAGATCTCTTCCAAATCGGCAATCGGCGTTCGCGCAGGCATCTTCCACTTGTTCTCACCGATTTTCTCCGGTTCGGTGTGCTGCGTACGGTCGTGCTCATCCTCAAGTTCACCGACAATCTGTTCGATGGCATCCTCGATGGTGACCATGCCGGCGATGCCGCCATATTCGTCGACCACCACTGCCACATGCTGACGGGAACGCTGCATCTCATGGAACAAGTCGTCCACCGGCTTGGATTCAGGTACCAGCATCGGCTGGCGAACGATGGACTCCACATCACGTTCCATAGCGGCCGGGTTGAAGGCCGTGGCGCGTACCGCATCCTTCAAATAGGCCACACCAATCAGATCGTCCACGTCCTCTCCGATCACCGGAACGCGGGAGAATCCGGAGCGGGAGAACAGTTTCAGAGCAGAAGCAAGCGTGGTATCCCGCTCCATGCAAATCATGTCGGTACGAGGCACCATGATTTCGCGGGTCAAGGTATCCGACAAAGTGAGCACATTGCGGAGCATCTCGGAGACTTCCGGATCGAAATCGTTGGATTCCACCAAGCGATCAATCGCGGCCTTGCCCTGTTCAAGCTGAATCTTCTCCAGCTCCTCGTCATCGGACAAGCTGGAATCCTTGGAACGACGACCAGGGCCTTTGACTGAAGACTTGTCGCCGCCAATGCGAGCGAACGGCGTGAGCTTGCAGCCAAGGTCCACAATGCGCGAGTGGGCAATCATGATGTCGACCGGTTTGGTCATGCCGGCGGTACGCGGGCGCACCAGTACGGAGACCACGGCCACGATAATCGCGAACAGGAAACCGGCGAGCAGACCAACCCACAGCTCGGCGCCCCATAGAGCCGCAATCGAGGAGACGAGTACACCATCGAGCACATTGCAGGCGATGCGGAAGAACGCGCAACTGCCGGCCGTGGCATACCGGTCGGCGATGAGACGCTGAACGCGATGAATCTTGTCGATTTTCTTCATCTTGATGAACTGGCTCGACTCGGAGTCAGTCTGCACCTCAAGAATGAGGTTGTTCAAGCTGGCTCGTGTCACGCGTGCCACGGCACCTTCCGCAGCGGCCATGGTCAACGAGAACCAGACGAACAGTGCCGCCACCACAACGAGGATGACGGTAATAACGATCAAGGTGGTACTGGAATACTCCATAATGGTTTCTGGTGTCCTTGTGTTTTATTTCCTGGAATCGAGGTCACGGCCCTTGCCGTGCGCGGCATCGTAAAGAGCCAGCGCATCGGGAGTGCCAGATGGAAGAGTGGCCTGCATGTTTGCATCGCCTCGCAGGGCAAAAAAAGTCAATAGCAACTGCCGCTGCAGTCCGAACATCTGTCGTTCCTGTTCAGGAGTCACATGGTCATAGCCAAGCAGATGCAAAATACCGTGGATGGTGAGCAGCAGCATTTCCTGCATGGTGCTATGACCGGCTGCGGCGGCCTGTTGGGCGGCCACCCACGGGCAGATGACAATGTCGCCGAGCACGCCTTCCATCACGGTTTTGCCGTCGCCGGGGCGCAGCTCATCCATGGGAAAACTCATCACGTCGGTCGGCCCTTCAAGACTCATCCAACGCATATGCAGTTCGGCGATGGGATCGGGGTCCACGAACATGATGGTCAGATCGGATTGTGTGCTGACACGCATCTGATCAAGCACCCAAATACCCAGGTCGGAGAACACCTTGGGATCGATGACCCACTGGGTTTCATTAGTGACATCAACGCTCATCGGTTGTCTCGCTTCGATTCATGGATTGCTTATCGTTGCCGTTATCCGCTTCCTGACGGTGTTTGCGTCCACGCAGCCTGCGCTCAATGTCGCGATGATCGCCGGCGATGGCATCATAGTGATCGTAAGCGGCCACGATCTGTCCAACAAGCTGGTGACGCACCACATCATCGGTTCCCAGATGAACAAATGCGATGTCTCCGATGCCCTCCAGAATCCGCTCAATAGTGGCCAGACCCGAACGAGGCACCGCCAAATCAACCTGGGAGATATCACCGGTGATGACCATCGTGGTGTTGAAGCCCAATCGGGTCAGAAACATCTTCATCTGCTGTTCGGTGGTATTTTGCGCCTCATCGAGAATCACGAACGCATCGTTCAGGGTACGACCACGCATATACGCCAGAGGAGCCACTTCGATGGTGCCGTCATCCATATACCGCTTGAGCTGGTCGGCTCCAAGCATATCGCCGAGCGCATCATAGAGCGGTCGCAGGTATGGGTCGACCTTGTCGTTGAGCGTGCCGGGCAGGAAACCGAGGTTTTCGCCGGCTTCCACGGCCGGACGGGTGAGAATGATGCGACGAATCTGCTTGTCCTGAAAAGCACGCACTGCTTTCGCCACGGCCAGATAGGTCTTACCGGTACCTGCAGGGCCAATGCCAAAAGTGATGGTATGCGATTCAATCGCATTGACGTAGGCCACTTGGCCAGCGGTTTTGGCACGAACCGGCACACCTGCGGCAAACGTGATCACACCGGGAACCGAAGGCTTGCGGTACAACGGGTCATGCGTGCCCGAGCCACGCGAATGGCCACGATCGGCCGCAGTGGCCGATTGCACGAATTTGTCATGTGCCGGTCCATGACCGGGGTGCTCAAGTCGAACGCGATTTTTCAGCACATTCTGATCGAGCATACGCCTCACGGTATCGGCGTCCATGGGAGCGGTGTAAGCGGCTTGGATAATGGTGTTAACCAGATCCTCGGCTTGTGCCGCCTGAGCCTCGGTCTGCTTAGACCGCGAGACAATTGCCACGCGGTTGCCTCGCACGATAATCGTCAGCTCAGGGAAAGCGCGCTCAACCTCACGAAGAACCTCGTCAACCGGGCCAAGCACGGCCACGGGATCGAGCTGAGGTGGAATGGTGATGGTGCGTGTAGTCGTTGCCACGAAGCGGAAATTCTCCTACTACTCGTCGAGCTTTTCGCCAGTCATCACGTGCGCATGCATGTGGAACACGGTCTGACCCGCATCAAAACCTGTGTTGAATACCAAACGGTACGCGCCATGGAATTCATGATCGGCAATGCCTTGGGCGACCGAAACGATATGAGCCAGCTCGGCCGGATCTGCGGCAGCAAGTTCAGCAACGTTGGCATAATGCTTCTTCGGCACTACCAGCACATGCACTTTGGCTTTGGGATCGATGTCGTTGAATGCGTAGGTCGTCTCGTCCTCGTACACCTTGCTGCTGGGAATCTGCCCTGCGATGATCTTGCAGAACAGGCAATCGTCGGATTCGCTCATCATGCTCCTTGGTTTACTGTGTTGCTATGCACCAGCTTAGCGCGGGGACGTTACTCTGCATTGCATGAATCGGCTTTCAGCCAATACAGCGTCCGCAGAGGCATTCGCCGCTACTCATACCGGCCAAGCGCGCGTGACAGCAGCGAAAGGGCCACGGGCCCTGCAGTGGCTGCCCTGAGAATATTGCTGCCCAACACGCAGCTCACCGCCCCGGCCTTGGTGAAGTCAGCCACTTCCTGTTCGCTGATGCCACCTTCCGGACCGACCACCACGCTTACCGTGCGCGGCTTGCCGTCCGACAACGTACGTTCCACCAACTGTGCGACTTTGGCCTCCACACCAGTCCAGGTATCGGTGGCATCCTGATGCAGCACGATGACCAAGTCACCGTGCACGCATGCCCTGCGGCATATCGCTACGACCTCTTTGCTGTTTGCACATGCTTCCAGCTGCGGCTTGTACGCGCGCCTCGCCTGCTCGGTAGCGGCGTCCAGCACCGCGTTCCACTTCTTATCCGTGCGCCCGGCCTTCCATTTGGCGATGGATCGATCCGCCTGCCATGGCACCACTTGGTCGACGCCGATTTGCGTGGCCATATCAACGGCCTGTTCATCATGCCCGGTCTTTGCCAACGCCTGAATCAATGCAAGACGTGTCAACGGTTCAGGCTCACGGCCAACGGTGACCACTTCGGCAAGACCCGCTTCAGGATCCGCCATCACGGCGTGGATACGCAGTCCCCTACCATCGGAGAGCTGGAGGCTGTCTCCCGCCTTAAGCCTCATGGCCTGCACGGCATGGCGTTTGATATGGGCGGGGAGGGTCAGTTTCCACCCGGTATGCAGCTCGTCACTGTTCACCGGTACGTCATCGACCTGCGGGTTGAAGAGAAAAAGGGCATCGGTCATGGTTTCTAGGCTACACGCGACACGCGCGGCACACACCCGAATTGCATACCTGTGATTTGATGCTAAGCTTATCTCTCGTTGTCTCAACGACACCTGCCCGGGTGGCGGAATGGTAGACGCGCTAGCTTGAGGTGCTAGTGCCTATTTTTAACGGGCGTACGGGTTCAAGTCCCGTCTCGGGCACAGATAAACCCCTTGCATTGCAAGGGGTTTTTCGTTATCTGCTCACACGAAAGGCCACCATGCAGTTCATCACGTTGGATACCGTTGACGATCCGCGCGTTGAGGCATATGTGAGCCTCACCGAAATGCAGCTGCGTAATCGGCTCGAGCCCGCCAAAGGCGTGTTCATCGCCGAATCCCCCAAGGTCATTGACCGTGCTCTGGCAGCCGGCCGTGAGCCGCTCTCTTTGTTGGTCGAAGAACCTTGGTTGGAAGGCATGACGGAGACTTTCGACTTCATCGATGACCGCTGGGGTGCCGATATCCCCGTCTATGTGGCCTCTCCCGAACAGCTCAAACGACTGACCGGCTACCGTTTGCATCGTGGAGCTCTGTGCGCCATGCGCCGCTGGCCGCTACCCTCCGTGGCCGAGGTCTGTAAGGATGCTCGTCGCGTAGCTGTGATGGAGAATATTGTGGATCACACCAATGTGGGTGCGCTGATGCGTTCCGCGGCCGCGCTCGATGTGGATGCCGTGCTGGTCACGCCCTCTTGCGGTGATCCGCTCTACCGCCGCGCCGCCCGCGTATCGATGGGCACGGTATTTCAGATTCCTTGGACCCGTATCACCGGACGCAATGAAGACGGCACCGAGAACAAACATTACTGGCCATTCCAAGGCATCGACGAATTGAAGTCGCTGGGCTTCACCACTGTGGCGATGGCACTTGAGGATCGCTCGATCTCGCTGGACGAACTGACCAGACGCCTGCACGCCCCGGCCGAAGATCCGACGCATATCGAAAAACTGGCATTGATTTTCGGCACCGAAGGCGATGGGCTGTCCCACCACACCATCGCTCGCGCCGACCTGACCGTTAAGATTCCCATGAGCCATGGAGTCGACAGTCTCAACGTAGCCGCATCCAGCGCAGTGGCATTCTATGCCACGAGGTAGCTTTCTTCATTTGTTATCGGCTCGATTCACCAAACCACCAGCAAATCCCATAACTGTTCATCGCAAGTTCACGGCACGCGGGAGCGAAAGCCTTGCGTGTTCGATTTTTTCTGCAATTATTAACTATGTAGACCGAATGCAATGAAGCATCCGGCAAGCAGTGCGGTGTCAAAAGACGCTCGGTAACAGAGAGGACAGTTACGATGGCCAAGAATCCTAAGATTCTGTCGATAGTGCTTGCAGGCGGCGAGGGGACCCGTCTGATGCCGTTAACCCGCGATCGCGCGAAGCCCGCCGTTCCTTTCGGCGGCGTATATCGTTTGATCGACTTCCCGTTGAGCAATCTGGTTAATTCCGGATACCGTCAGGTCGTGGTGCTCACCCAGTACAAGTCTCATTCGCTTGACCGCCATATCTCCCAGGTTTGGCGTTTCTCGCCGTTGCTTGGCTCCTACGTCTCTCCTGTGCCCGCTCAGCAGCGTCTCGGTAAGCATTGGTATCTCGGCTCCGCCGATGCCATCTACCAGACCATCAACATCATCGAGGATGTCCAGCCGGACATCGTGGTGATCGTGGGCGCCGATCACGTGTACCGCATGGACTTCGAGCAGATGGTGCAGCAGCACATCGAGTCCGGTGCCGAGTTCACGGTGGCCGGTATCCGCCAGCCCATCGAGGAATCGAACCAGTTCGGCGTGATCGAGGTCGACCCGGACCACCCGAGCATGATCAAGAACTTCCAGGAGAAGCCAGCCACCACCACGGGACTGCCGGACAACCCCAACCAGATTCTGGCTTCCATGGGCAACTACGTTGCCAACACCAAGGCCCTGTTTGAGGCATTGGCGCTCGATGAGAAGGCTCCCGATACCAAGCACGACATGGGCGGCGATATTGCGCCATACTTCGCTTCCCGTAACGAAGCCGGTGTCTATGACTTCAACTCGAACGAGATTCCGGGCTCCACCGCCACCGATCACGCCTACTGGCGCGATGTGGGTACTATCAAGCAGTTCTACGATGCGCACATGGATTTGATTGCCTATGTGCCTGAGTTCAACCTGTACAACCAGGATTGGCCGATTTACACGATGTCCGGCAACCTGCCGCCGGCCAAGTTCGTTCATGCCGGTCGTGACCGCCTGGGCCACGCCACCGACTCGATCGTCTCCCCCGGTGTGATTGTCTCCGGCGGTGAAGTGCACCACTCCGTGCTCTCCCCCAACGTGCACATTCATTCCTGGGCCCAGATTGTTGACTCCGTGCTGTTCGACGGCGTGGTCATCAACCGTCGTGCCCGCGTATACAAGGCGATTCTCGACAAGAACGTGGTGCTCACCGAGAACTCCACCGTCGGCATCGATACCGAGCACGATCTGGCCCGTGGTTTCACGGTCACGCCGGACGGCATCACGGTCGTGCCGAAGAACACCATTGTCGATGACTGATTGACGGTCTAGGTATGGAAAAGCCCCGCATAATGCGGGGCTTTTCTCGTATTGGTAGTCGACTCCCCTCAGTCAGCTTCGCTGACAGCCCCCCCCTCAAGGGGGGGCAGAACTATCAAACTCAGTACTTCGGCATGTTTTCGAAGTTGAAGCCGAGCGCGGCAAGCTGATCGCGGCCTTCGGGAGTAATACGCTCCATGGTCCAACGCGGATCCCACGTCCAGTCGATACGGAACTCCTCAACCAGACCAGCCAGCGTGGAAGCGCATTCGTCCTCGATGAGATCGGTCAGCGGGCAAGCCGGTGTGGTCAGCGTCATCGTGATGATGGCACGGCCAAGCTCGTCGATTTCAATGCCGTAGACCAAGCCCAGATCGATTACATCAATGCCCAGTTCCGGGTCGATGACCTGATGCAGCGCCTCGCGCACATCCTCGGCAGTGGCGCGGCCGATGTCATCAATCGCTTTAATCGGAATGTCGCTGCCATCGGACTCGTCATCCTGGCAGTCGCACTTGCCGTGATGATTGCCGCAGGCACAGGTATCGTCATCTGATGTGCGCTCAACCGGGCGACCATTGGGGAAGCCTTTAGCCAAAGCCGGATTAGCCATTACGCGGCGCGCTGCCTCTTCGTCTTGCAGTACGCCATTGACAGCGTCGAAGACGGAAGGCTGCGGTTCGGGAACCAGATTATCGTTGGTCATTGTTTCCTCAGTTCTTGGCGGCTAGGGCCTTGGCAATGGAATCCTTGAGCCCTTCCCAGCCTAGCAGGGCACATTTGATACGCATAGGGTATTTTGATACACCTTGGAACACCACGGCATCGCCGAGCTTGTCGTCCAATGCATCATCGTCCAGACCGGCACCACGTGATTCCATCAGCTTATGGAAGGTCTGTTCCAAATCCATGGCCTCGTCCACGGTTTTACCGTCGACCAAATCGACCATCACGGACAGACTGGCTTGTGAGATGGAGCAGCCATGGCCGTCCCAGACCAATCGCTTGATGGTGTACGGCTCGTCGTCGGAAACCTCAACATGGATGGTTGCCTCATCGCCGCAGGTGGGGTTGAACTGGTGCGATTCGCCGGGCGTGCAGTACTCGTGGCTGGCGCGAACCGTAATATTCGCCGCTGCCTCACCGGACTGCTCGGATGCGGCGTCAGGTGCAAAGGACTCTCTGCCGTGCGGATGTTTGGATGCCTCGAGGATGACCTCCTGGTACATCTGCTCGAGGTCGTCGCCACTCATGCCAAAATCATTCATGTTCTCTCGTTTTACTCCACTCCGAAGAACTTGCGGATGCCCTTAGCCGTTTCGACCAACGCTTGCGCGTCCTCAACCGAATTGTAAACACCGGACGAGGCACGATTAGAAGCATACAGTCCAAAGTGACGATGCACCGGCTGCGCGCAATGGTGGCCAACACGAATCGCAATACCCTGGGCGTCAATGAACTGTCCCACGTCATGCGGATGCACACCTGCCACGTCAAAGGCCACGGTACCGATGCGGTCCACGTTCTCGCGCGGACCAAGAATACGGATGCCCTCGATGTCGCCAAGCTTCAGCAGCTCGGCCGCGATGGTCTTTTCATGGGCTTCGATGTTCTCCAGCCCGATGTTCATCATCCATTCAGCGGCGACGCCTGCGGCCACCACCTGGGCGACCGGCTGGGTGCCGGCCTCGAAACGGGCGGGAGGAGCCATGTACTGAGCCTCATGGTCCATGTAGGCGAGCTCGACCATGGAGCCACCGAAGTTGGCCGGAGGCAGCGCTTCAAGCAGCTCACGCTTGCCGTACAGGAAGCCCACGCCGGTCGGGCCATACATCTTGTGTGCGCTCCAAGCGGCGAAGTCCACATCAAGAGCATGGAAATCGACCTTGAGATGCGGCACTGACTGGCAGGCATCCAGAATAAAGATCGAGCCGACCTCGTGCGCACGCTTGATAATCGGAGCGATATCGGTGATGGCACCCGTGGTGTTACCCACATGGGTGACGGCCACGACCTTGGTCCGTTCGGTAATGACCTCATCGAGATTGTCCGTGCGCACACGGCCATTCTCAGTCAGGTCAATCCACTTGAAGGTGGCACCGGTGCGGTAGGCCAGCTCCTGGAATGGCAGCAGCACCGAATGATGTTCCGCCTTGGATACGACGATCTCGTCGCCTGGCTGCAAGGCAAAACGCTTGGCGGCTGCTCCCCCACGGCCCAGCGAAGCGTTGCCGAAGGCAGTGGCCAGCAGGTTCAGGCCGGCCGTGGCACCTCCGGTGACGACGACCTCTTCCTCACCTTCGGCCGTATTCGCGCCAACGAGTTTGGCTACCTTGGCGCGGGCCTCCTCAAAGGCCACAGTGCTGCGTGCGGCAAGCTCATGAGCGCCGCGGTGCACGCCGGCGTTAATCGTACGATAAAAATTCGCTTCGGCATCAATCACCGCATTCGGCTTCTGCGAGGTGGCCGCAGAATCCAAATACACCAACGGATGCCCATGAATCTCCTGATCCAGAATCGGGAACTGTGCCCGAATCTCCTTAAAATCAACCACTATTTTCCCCTCCGATGTTTCCAATTCCTACGAGATATAGCTTTTCCTACAGGTAACGTTGGGCCGGGATGTTCTGCTCCCGGGCGTAAAGCATGGCCCGAGCGGCCTGGAGCGGTCCCGGGAACAGAACATCCCGGCCCAACGCGTCAGCTACATTAATCGGTCAAAATCAGGCCAGTGCGGACTCGGAGTCGGCACCTTCGGGCAGGTACTGGTCGTAGCCGTTCTCTTCAAGTTCGTCGGCCAGCTCAGGACCGCCGGTCTTGACGAAATGGCCGTCGGCGAACACATGCACGATGTCCGGCTTGATGTACTTCAGGATACGGGTGTAGTGCGTGACCATGAGGATACCGAACTGGTTGGCTTCCTTGGCGCGGTTCACACCTTCGGAGACGATACGCAGGGCATCCACGTCCAGACCGGAGTCGGTCTCGTCAAGGATGGCGAACTTCGGCTTCAGGAGTTCAAGCTGGAGGACCTCGGCGCGCTTCTTCTCACCGCCGGAGAAACCTTCGTTCACGGAACGGGAGGCGAACTTCGGATCCATCTTGAGGCGCTTCATAGCCGCAGACAAATCCTTGGCCCACTGGCGAATGCCAGGAGCTTCGCCGTCGATTTCGGTCTTGGCGGTGCGCAGGAAGTTGGTCATGGAGACACCCGGCACTTCGACCGGGTACTGCATGGCAAGGAATAAACCGGCCTTGGCGCGCTCATCGGGGGTCATCTTGAGGATGTCCTGGCCATCAAGGAGGGCCTCGCCGGAGTCGACCACATACTTGGGGTGACCGGCCAGCGTGTAAGCGAGGGTGGACTTGCCGGAGCCGTTGGGACCCATGATGGCGTGAGTTTCGCCAGAGTGAACGGTCAGGTTGGCGCCCTTGAGGATCGGCTTGATGCCTTCCTTGGTTTCGACGTGGACGTGCAGGTCCTTGATTTCGAGTGTTGACATTGTTGTGCTCCTAAAAAATGCTGTTCTTACTTGTCTTCGAGGACCTGAGCCATGGCATCGTTCTCGCCACGTGCCAGTCGTCGGTCAATCACGGTCATCAGATGTTCGGAGATGGCCGGGATGCCGATCTCTTCAACAAGTTCACCAAAGAAGCCGCGCACCACAAGCTTGCGGGCATCGGTTTCGGGAATGCCGCGGGATTCGAGGTAGAACAACTCCTCGTCATCGAAGCGTCCCACCGAAGAGGCATGGCCGGCACCGATGATGTTGCCGTTCTCGATTTCGAGGTTCGGTTCGGAATCGGCGATGGCACCCGGAGTCAGCACCAGGTTACGGTTGAGCTCGTACGAGTCGGTGCCGGGTGCGGTCGGCTGGATGAGCGCATTGCCCACCCAGGTGGAGTGTGCGCCCTTGCCGTCAAGCGCGCCCTTGTAGACCACGCGGGACTTGCAGTCGGGGTGATTGTGCACCACCATCGTGCGGTGCTCGATGTGCTCGCCGGGATCGACAAAGTAGATGCCGAGCATGTTGAGGTCGCCCTGTTCGCCACCGAAGTCCTGATCCATACGGACGCGCACGATATCGCCGCCCAGGGTCACGACCGAGTGACGCAGGGATGCGCCTTTGCCTACGTGGATACGATGGTTGCCCACATGCTTGGCGGTTTTGGCCCATTCCTGAATGAACGTGGTGGAAACATGCGAGTCCTTGCCGGTGGTGATTTCCACACCTTCGGCCAGGCGTGCGTCGCCGTCGTGTTCCACGACGACGTCCGCATGGGCTTTGTCGGCAGCGGCGATCACCAGATGGAAGGCATCGAGATCGGCTCCTGCGCCGTGCACCTTGACCAGCACAGGCTGAGTAATCTCGCCGGTGAGCTCAAGAATGGTGGCGGTGGCGCCGGACTCCCACTCGACCGCAGAGACGCGGTCATTCGGCTTGGAGACAGTACCGGACAGGCCTTCGCCCATCTTGACCTGGGTAAGCTTGATACCTTCGGCGAGTGGTGAGCCGTCGATCATCGAGACTTCGATCTGCGTTTCGCCGGAGGGTTTGAACACGGTGAAGAATTCGTTGATGCGCTCAATCGGCGTGTAACGCCATTCGTCCTGTTTGCGGTTCGGTTCGGGGTAATCACTGGCGTTGAAGGAACGTACGGCATGATCCACGGAAGACGGCATGGCGGCCGGAACCGCGTACGGGTCGTTGGGGTCGGCGACCGGAATCTGGATTTCCTTGACGGGTGTTGTGTTATCGGTCATTGGAATCAGCCCACCGATCCTTCCATCTGAAGTTCCACAAGTCTGTTGAGTTCGAGCGCGTATTCCATAGGCAGCTCACGGCTGATCGGCTCAACGAAGCCGCGCACGATCATGCCTCGCGCCTCCTCTTCGGTGAGTCCTCGGCTCATCAGGTAGAAGAGCTGGTCTTCGGAAATCTTGGAGACGGTGGCTTCGTGGGCCATCGAGACGTCGTCTTCACGCACGTCGACATGCGGGTAGGTGTCGGAGCGGGAGAAGTCATCGACCAGAAGAGCATCGCACACGGTCGAGTTGGAGGAGCCATAGGCGCCCTTGACGATTTTGACGAGGCCGCGGTAGGCGGAACGTCCGCCACCACGGGAGATGGACTTGGCCACGATGGTGGAGCTGGTGTGAGGAGCCAGATGAATCATCTTGGCACCGGTGTCCTGATACTGGCCCTTGCCGGCGAAGCCAAGGGACATAGTGGATGCCTTGGCATACGGCTCGGCGAGAATGCAAGCCGGGTACTTCATGGTGGCCTTGGATCCGATGTTGCCATCGACCCATTCCATGGTGCCGCCCTCGCGCACGTAGGCGCGCTGGGTGACCAGGTTGTACACGTTGTTCGACCAGTTCTGCACGGTGGTGTAGCGCACGCGAGCGTGCTTCTCGACAATGATCTCCACGATGGCGGCGTGCAGTGAATCCTCGGACCAAATCGGAGCGGTGCAGCCTTCCACGTAGTGCACGTAGGAGCCTTCGTCGGCAATGATCAGCGTACGTTCGAACTGACCCATGGCCGGGGTGTTGATGCGGAAGTAGGCCTGCAGCGGGATGTCCACATGCACGCCCTTCGGCACATACACGAACGAGCCACCGGACCATGCAGCAGTGTTCAACGCACCGAATTTGTTGTCTTCCGGAGGTACCACGGTGCCGAAATACTTCTTGACGAGTTCGGGGTATTCCCGCACTGCGGTATCGGTGTCGACGAAGATTACGCCCTGCTTTTTCAGGTCCTCGCGAATCGAGTTGTAAATCACCTCGGATTCGTACTGGGCAGCGACGCCGGAGACCAGACGGTTCTTCTCGGCTTCGGGGATGCCGAGTCGGTCGTAGGTGGAACGAATGTCATCGGGTAGGTCGTCCCAGCTTTTAGCCTGCTTCTCAATCGGCTTGACGTAATACTTGAAATCATCGGCATTGAAACCAGACAAATCCACACCCCAATCGGGCATGGGCTTGTCGAGGAACGCCTTGAAACCGCGCAGACGCATGTCGAGCATCCATTGCGGCTCGCCCTTGTCGGCGCTGATGGCGCGCACGACGTTTTCGTCTATGCCTCGTTTTGCGGCTTCGCCGGCGGCGTCGGAATCATGCCAGCCGTAGCTGTAATCGCCGAACTGGCTGATGATCTCGTCATCCTGCTTGATCTTGTCCTCGTTGACGCGGGTACGATCGGCCACATACTGGCTCATCTCCACGTCAGCGGCGGCGTTTGGTGCTGTGTTTTCGGTCACCATCCTGCCTTCCTTGTTTCACACATGGTCCTACGTAAACCTAACAGAACCCAGGCTGAAACACTACCAACCCGACTGAATATTGGCTATGCGCATACGTGATGTATCGCACACGTGCACAGCTATGGCAAGAGCCCGTCCGCAGACGGGCTCCGAAGTCGATTCATATGCGATTGTACGGCTACAGCTGCACGTGCACGGTAGTGCCGTTCAGGCACCAGTCATAGAACCAGTCGGACACATCCCAACCGATGCCCACGCAACCGTGGGAGATGTTGTTCATGTTGGCGATGGTGGCGTCGCCGGTGAAGCTCGACTTGGCGATACGGTGAATGGCGCAACCATCCTTGGAGAAGTAGTTGACGTCACCCACACCCTTGACGCTCCAGTGACTGACCGAGCCGTCGGACAGGGTCACGTTGCCACTCATGTCCTGTGTGGGGTACTTGAGCCAGACCTTGAAGTCGCCGGTCGGCGTGCACAGGTCACCCTGGCATACACCGGTGGTGCGGTTGTTGTCCTGGCCCACGGAAGCATGGAAAGTCTTGATCTCCTGATCATTCTCGTACACGTGTACCAAACGATCAGAGAGGTCTACGACCACATGCCGCTTGGTGGCCTTGGTCTGCATCGGGTCAACCGTACCGTCAAGAGTGACTGCCCCGTTGCCCTTGGCCAGCGCCTCGACGGCCTGCTGTCCAACGTTCGAGTCGGTGCCATCGGCAAGGGTGACTCCGTCATGACCTTCCTTGATGACCTGCAATTCGTCGCCGTCATTGTTGACGATGACTTCGCGGTCCTCATGATCGGTCTTCAGATTGGCCTTGATGGCGTCGTTGTAATACTGCTGCAGCTTGCCAGCGTCGAACACCACATAACCGTTTCGGGTCTGGCCATCGGTCAGCTTCGCGTTCTCGTTCGCGTTGATGCTCATAGCCGCGGCAAGTGCGGGTGCGTTGATGGCGGCAATCTGATGATCTTGAACCTTGATGGCCACAGGGTTCTGCAGCAAGGTGTCCAGTGTGGACTTTGCCTGGTTGGCGATATCGTCCGTCACCACCGGATTGGTGGCCTTCAGGCTGACGTTGACGGTCTTCGGCTCATATGAGCCAAGAGACTGCACCGACTTTACTGCTGCATCGGCCACGGGAGCGACATCAGCACCCTCACCTTGGGCGCCGGCAACAACATCGAAACCGGTCTGGTCACCGTTCAATTGCACAGCTGCATCTACCGGCTTGACTTCGTTGACGCCGAGCTTCTGGTTGAGCGTATCGGAGACTGCGGCACCAGCATTGGCCGGGGCGGTGGTCACGTCCTTCTTCACCCAGAATGCGTAACGCTGCCAGAAAGCGTCGCCGCGCTTGGCGTTCACCACTTCGGATGCAAGGGCATCCGAGTCGACGCTGAGACCCAGATCCTTGAATGAAATCTTGGCGGTCTTGCCATCATACGATACCGGAACAGTGGTGTTGTTCACCGTGTCATCAATGGTGGCAGCGATTTGGGACTGGCTGCGCCCCATCATGGGGTTGCCCCACAGAGTCGTTCCCGGCAAGGCGTGGGACTGGAAGAACCATAAGCCTCCGCCCAAGCCGGCACCCAGCACTACGACAACACCCAATACAATCCAAGGCCATACGTGACGCTTGCGGCGCTTGGCCTTCACGGCGTCGCCATCATCAATCGACTGATCCATAGGCTGAGCTACATCGAACGGGGTGAATACCGCTGTTGCTTCGGCATCGCTGAAGCTCCCCGCAATGTTCGGCTGCGATCTGCCCACAGGCTGTTCATAATTATCGGTCATATGAACTGTTACACATTCTCTCGTTTACTGGTTATATGCGGCATTATGCATTTGAGGCCATTATGCACCATGGCCATGAATTCCAAGTGATTCATGGCCATGGTTTGTCATAGGCTGGCGCGATTTACATCACGTTGATATTGCCGTCAATAGTCCGGGTTCAGCCGCGAGCTTCCTGGTGCTCCAGCGAAGCCTTGACCAGACCGGCGAACAGCGGGTGCGGCTTGGTCGGGCGGGACTTGAACTCCGGGTGGGCCTGGGTGGCCACGTAGAACGGGTGCACATCCTGCGGCAGCTCAACGAACTCGGTGAGTTCGCCGTCCGGGCTCTGACCGGAAATGCGCAGTCCGCCCTCACGCAGGCGATTCTTGTAGGCCACGTTGACTTCGTAACGGTGGCGGTGACGCTCGGTGACATGCGTGGTGCCGTACAGCTCAGCAACCAGCGAGCCTTCTTCGAGGTCAGCTGGGTAGGAGCCGAGACGCATGGTATGGCCCATGTCGCCCTTGCCGGCCACGATGTCCTTCTGCTCTTCCATGGTGGCGATCACCGGGTTGGCGCAATCGGGCTCGAACTCGGTGGAGTTCGCGTCCTCGATGCCCAGCACATGGCGGGAGTACTCGATGACCATGGACTGCAGGCCCAAGCACAGGCCGAGGGCGGGCAGCTTGTTCTCGCGGGCGAACTTCAGCGCACCGATCTTGCCTTCGATTCCGCGGATGCCGAAGCCTCCGGGGATTACGATGCCATCGATGTTGTCGAGTGCGGCGGCAGCACCTTCCTCGGTTTCGCAACGATCGGCCGCAACCCACTTGACGTTGACCTTGGCCCAGTTGGCGAAGCCGCCGGCCTTGATGGCCTCGGTGACGGACAGATAGGCGTCCGGCAGGTCGATGTACTTGCCGACGATGGCAATATTGACTTCATGCTTGGGGTGGTGCACACGCTCCAGCAGGTCGGCCCATTCGTCCCAATCGACGTCATGGAACGGCAGACCCAGCTCACGCACCACATAGGCGTCGAGGCCCTCCTCGAACAGGATCTTCGGCACGTCGTAGATGCTCGGCGCGTCCACGCAATTGACCACGCCTTCCGCATCGACATCGCACATCAGGCTAATCTTGTCCTTGATGGACTGGTTGAGCGGGCGGTCGGAGCGAAGCACCAAGGCATCCGGGGAGATGCCAAGCTGACGAAGCATCATCACGGAATGCTGGGTGGGCTTGGTCTTGAGCTCGTGTGCGGCGGAGATGTACGGCACCAGGGAGACATGCACGAACATGCAGTTCTCGGCACCGAGATCACGGCGAACCTCGCGGGCGGCCTCGAGGAACGGCTGGGATTCGATATCGCCGACGGTACCGCCGATTTCGGTGATGATCACATCGACATCATCGGAAGCCTGGGCGCGCATGCGGGACTTGATCTCGTTGGTGATGTGCGGGATGACCTGCACGCACTGACCGAGGTATTCGCCGGCGCGCTCCTTACGCAGCACTTCCTGATAGATCTGACCAGTGGTGACGTTGGCCTTCTGGGAGAGGAAAACGTCAAGGAAACGCTCGTAGTGGCCGATGTCGAGATCGGTCTCGGCGCCATCTTCGGTCACGTAGACTTCACCGTGCTGGAACGGGTTCATGGTGCCCGGATCGACGTTGATGTACGGGTCAAGCTTCTGCTGGAGCACCTTGATACCACGGCTGCGCAGCAAACGACCCAGAGACGAGGCAGTCAGACCCTTACCGAGAGAGGAAACAACGCCGCCGGTGACGAAAATATGCTTGGTGACGTGTTCTTGAGAATTACCATGTGTTCTTCTAACCATGGAATTTCACTCTATCATCCGCGTATGACCCGGCGTGTTACCGACATACGGTTTCGTTGAATCCATTTGCCGCCGCATCCACCGCGGCGGCAAAGCCTTTCCATAAGGATATATCGCGACTATTCGGACAGCAGATGGGCTACGGCGTCGAGGGCGAGCTTGTAGCCGTAGAAGCCCATGCCGGTGATGGTGCCGGTGGCGACAGGGCTGATGACCGAACGTTTGCGGAATTCGTCGCGGGCGGACGGGTTGGAAATGTGGACCTCCATCAGCGGCAGATTTTCGTCGATGACCATGTGGGCAGCGTCGGCGAGAGCGTAGCTGTAGTGGGTAAAGGCCGCAGGGGTCATGACCACAGGGGTCTTTTCGTCGGCGGCCTGATGCATCCAATGCACCATTTCGGTTTCGTCGTCAGTTTGACGCACTTCGACTTCGAGACCAAGCTCCTTGCACCACTGGGTGCAGAGTTCACGCAAAGTGTCGAGATCCTGACGGCCGTAGACGTCTGGTTGACGGACGCCCAAACGACCGAGGTTCGGGCCGTTGACGACGATTACTTTGGTCATGTTTTGCTCCTTCGTCAGGTTCCCCTCAGTCAGCTTCGCTGACAGCTCCCCTCAGGGAGGGGAGCCGAGGTCTTCTCTGGTTCCCCTCCCTGAGGGGAGCTGGCTCGCGTAGCGAGACTGAGGGGAGCCAGGAGCGGACGGTTGCTCAGATTTATTGCTGGATACGGCGGAAGGCTTCTTCCACGGCATCGGCGGGCGGGTTATCGAGATGAACCACGTGGCCAATTGAGTCGAGTACCACGAAGCGCAGCTCGTTGCCGCGGGCCTTCTTGTCGCGGTGCATCAAAGCGAGCACGTCATCGAACAAGCCACCGTTCCATGAAGTCGGCAGGCCCAGCGAAGTGAGCAGCGAACGATGGTAATCAACCAGATCCTGATCGATGTGACCGGTCAGATGCGCCAGTTCAGCGGCATACACCATGCCGACTGCCACGGCATTGCCATGCCTCCAGCGGAAGTGCTCCAGCTGCTCGATGGCATGAGCCAGCGTGTGACCATAGTTGAGGAACTCACGCAGGCCTTTCTCCTTGAGATCGGAGGAGACATGGTATGCCTTGACCGTTACTGTGCGCTCGATAAGTTCGGCGACCACATCCTCCAACGGAGAACCGAGGAACGTGGAACCGTCGAAAGCACGAAGTTCGGCCGCGTGATTCTCAAGAATGGTCAGAATCTCAGGGTCGCGGATGAAACCGGACTTAGCGACCTCTCCGAGACCTTCGATGAAAATGTCGTTGGGTAAGGTGGCCAGCGCGTTCATATCGGCCAGCACGCCGGCTGGCGTATAGAAGGATCCGACAAGGTTCTTGCCTTGCGGGGTGTTGATGCCGGTTTTGCCGCCGGTGGAGGCGTCGACCATGGCCAGCAGGGAGGTCGGGCAGTTTACATAGCGTACGCCACGCATCCACGTAGCCGCCACAAAGCCCGCCAGATCGGTGGCGGCACCGCCGCCCAACCCCACCACGGCATCGGAGCGGGTGAAACCTTCGTTGCCGAGACGTTCCCAAATGCGATTGGCCACAGTGATGGTCTTACCGGGTTCGGCGTCCGGAATCACGATGTCGGACACCTCATAACCGCCTTGACGCAGCAATGCACGAGCACGGTCGGAGTGCCGCTGCACCGGCTGAGTATGAATCAATGCGATACGGACCGGCTTGGAACCCAACACATCGACCAGACGGTTCATCGCGCCTTCGCCGATGACCACGTCATAAGGTTCAATGGCGGCACCATCGACATGCACCGTTCGTTGGGAAACCATATCTATCACCTTCTTGGCTGCTCCCTGCGGGGTAAGTCCGCGGGTATGCACATGAACATTGGCCACGTTGCGGAACACGGGATCGCGTTCCTTGAAGAGCTTCTTCCAGCGGGCATTGGCGTCACCATTGAGCATGGGACGTCCGCCGCCACGATTGGCGCGTTCCATCGCCTCTTTCGGGTCAGCATCGAGATACACCACGCAACCGCCCTGGGCGATATAGTCCGCCAGTGCTTCCTGTGTGGAAGGCGTCATGGGCGCTCCCCCACCAAGCGAGAAAATGCCGTCAAAATCCTCAAGAAAATCAGCGATGAGATCGGCCTCAACCTCGCGGAAGGCGGGCTCACCATGCTTATCGAAATAGGCGGGAATTTTCATACCCACCTCGTGCTCGATTTCCACATCGGCATCGGCGAATGGCAGCCGCAGCATGTGCGCCACTTCCTTGCCAACGCGGGTTTTGCCGGCACCCATCATGCCGATGATTACGGCGTGGGGACGTGCTGTCATAGCGTATGAACCTTCTTGATCGTGTTCCGGCGACTCAGCGCATGTGCTCGGGCCATGAAGCGAGGTACGCCTCAAGGTTGCGGTGAGTCTCCTCCACGCTGTCGCCACCGAACTTCTCCAATGCATACTTGGCGAGCGTCAGGCGCACCATGGCTTCGGCCACCACGGAGGCGGCGGGCACTGCAGTGCTGTCGGAACGCTGGTTGATGGCCGCGGCAGATTCACCGGTCAGCACATCGACGGTACGCAGAGCCTTCGGAATGGAGGGAATCGGCTTCATGGCGCCACGTACGCGAATCACCTGGCCGTTGGACATGCCGCCCTCGATGCCACCTGCACGGTTGGAGAGTCGGTCGATGCGGCCGTCCGCGTTGACCACGATCTCATCGTGAGCCTGGGAACCGGGGCGAGCCGCTTCAAGGAAGCCATCGCCAATTTCCACGCCCTTGAATGCCTGGATTCCCATGATTGCCGAGGCTAGCGCCGCGTCCAAACGGCGGTCGGATTCCACGTAGGTGCCGATGCCTGCGGGCACACCATAGGCAAGTACTTCAATGACACCGCCCAACGTATCGGCAGCCTTCTTGGCCTCGTCAATGCGCTCTATAATGCGAGACTCGGCTCCCTTGTCCAAGGTACGAACGGGAGAAGCGTCAAGGGCTTCCAAGTCATCCGGAGTGGGCAGCGGCAGGTCGGGGTTGGTCTGCACACCGCCGAGCGCCACCACATGAGCCACGGTACGAATGCCGAATGCCTGCTCAAGGAACTGCTTGGCGACTTCACCCAGAGCCACGCGGGAGGCGGTCTCGCGGGCGCTGGAACGCTCGAGCACAGGACGGGCGTCGTCGAAGCCATACTTGCGCATGCCGGTCAAATCGGCATGGCCCGGACGCGGACGGCTCAGCGGCGCATTGCGACCTTCACGCGGCAAATCGTGGTCGAGGGCATCGGCGCTCATTACTTCGGTCCACTTGGGCCATTCGGTGTTGGCGATTTCGATGGCCACCGGAGAGCCGAGCGTCAACCCATGACGTACGCCAGTGAGCAGTCGCACCTGATCCTGTTCGAACTTCATACGGGCGCCACGACCATAGCCGAGCCTACGGCGGGCCAGCGCGGAGACGATGTCGTTGGTACTGATGCGAATGCCGGCCGGCAGCCCCTCGATCATGGCCACCAAGGCCTCTCCATGCGACTCCCCTGCTGTCTGCCAGCGCAACATAGCATCCCTCGTTTCGTATGTTCAGTAACTAGGGGTTAATGTTAAGCCATGCCATACCTGTTCACCTTGCCCGGTCTGCTATGTGGGCTTGCACTGTCCATTGAAGATGTGCGGTGCAGGCGGGTGCCGATTGCATGGGTCGCGGTGGGTGCGTTGCTGCAGCTGGCTGCGGATTTCGCCTATGGCGTGGTGGCAAACAATCTGTTCGTGCTGTTACAGGCACTGCTGTTTACCGTGTTGTGCTGCTTGGTTCAGTTTGCATTGGCGCTCATTGTGCCCAAATCACTGGGATTCGGTGACATGACCGCATTGGTTCCTATGGGGTTGTCCGTCGGCTTATTCGGACTGCTGACTGTGGTGGTGTGGTGGCTGGCCATGGGTGTATGCGGTATCGCGTGGATCGCGTGGTGGACGAGGTTCGACCCGCAACGCAAATCACCGGCATATGCAGGCAAGGTGCCGTATGCGCCGGTGATATTGGTGGGAGCCACTGTAGCGATTGTTGTTGGGGTTGTCTTGTAAGTTCTCTCCCCCACCTGCTTCGCGGGAGCCCCCTCATCAGAGGGGGCTACAAGAATGGCACCTGCCGTTTTCTCCACTAGAGGGACTAGCAGGGATGGACTACTGCCCGTTTGCAGCCTGCCACTGGCGCAGCTCTGCAACGTTCTGATTGTGTTCGTCGGCAGTGGCGGCAAACTTGGTTTCGCCGGTGTCGAGATTCACTGTGCAGAAGTACAGCCAGTCACCCGGTTCGGGGTTCAGCGCAGCCGAAATAGCGTTGTCGCCAGGATTGCTAATCGGAGTGGGAGGCAATCCGGCAATCTGATATGTGTTATACGGGTTGGAGGCATCCTGCGTCATAGCAGTAGTGACTTCTGCCGACTTCACATTATTGCCATAGGCCACCGTAGAGTCCATGCCCAAGGCCATGCCCTGATCGAGACGATTCTCAATGACACGTGTCACCTTGGCGTAGTAGTCGGATTTATTGACCTCGGCCTCGGCGATGGATGCAATGATCATCACCCGTTCACGATCGCTGCCACTGGGGACTCCCAGTTCATCGAGTTTGGCGATGCGCTTGTCGACCATGGCCTTGAGGATGTCCGACGCGCTGGTCATGGATTGCACGTTGTAGCTGCCTGGTTCAAACCATCCTTCAAAGCTGCCACCGGCCTCGGCCGGTAGGATGCCGGATCCGCCACCGTTCACGATGGTATCGAACTCGCTGCGATCAATGCCGGACAGGCTTGCGGCCGCATCAAGAACGTCAGCGACGCGTTCGCCCGACTTGACATCCAGGAATCCGGAAGCGTTGGATGAGTCAGATAAAATGGCCAACACGTCGCTGGCTGCCATGTGCTTTTTCAGCGAGAACGTGCCGGGGTACAGCTTGGCATCATTGGCCATGACCACACTGGTGAACGCGGCGGCAGACTTGATGATCTTCTGCTTGAAGAGGTTCTTCGCAATGACATCAGCACCTTGTCCCTCTTCCACAGTGAATTGGACGTCGCCATCGCCAGGACCTGGATAATCAGCGATGACAGCGGTCGTCTGGCTCTGGCTGTCTCGAATAGACTTGAGCTTCTTCACACCAAAATATCCGCCGCACACCATCAGTGCGATAACCACGATAACCGCAATGATGACCATGGTATGGCGTTGCTTACGCTTCTCGCGGCGCTTGCGCATCTCCTTGCGGGACTTCGGCGGCTGCGGAGGTTCCAGCGAGCCGCTGGGCGGATTCGCGTTCCCTTCGACCCAATGCGTGTTCTCGTCGAAGAAATCGTTGAAATTGTCTGCCATAAAACCGGTCCCTCACTGTTCCCCCGCACGGTCAAGTGCCGTCTGCAAAATCACCACTGCCGACTGCTGGTCCACCATTGGCCTATGCTTGGTCGAAGCCTTCTGAGCCTCAAACAGCTGACGATGAGCGCTGACCGTTGTCAATCTCTCATCTACCAATACTACCTGCGGAATCTGGGGTTCTTGGGATTCTTCTCTCTCGGAACGCAAACGCTTCTCAAGGTTTACGGCCCATCTGCGCGCCTTCTTGGCGCTTTTGCCTTCAGTGCCGTCCATCTGCAACGGCAGTCCCACGATGATATGGGTCACGTGCTCGTCCTCAACGACATTCAGCACTTCATCGATGGCAAAGAAATAGTCACCGGCAACATGAATGTTCCCGGCTGGGTGTGCAAAGGTAAGCTCCGGGTCGGACAATGCGAGTCCGACCCGGGCGTTACCCAAATCAACGCCTAACCACACCACGGGCGTTATCAGGCCTTCTGTGCCTCGTGCTTGAGCGCCTCAAGTGCCTCGTTGATCTTGGAGGCATCGGCGCCGCCGCCCTGGGCGAAGTCCGGCTTGCCGCCGCCACCGCCGCCGAGGATCTTGGATGCGCCGCGCACCAGATCGCCGGCCTTGATGCCGGCCTTGCGGGCGGCTTCGTTGGTGGCCACGGCGACCATGGGCTTGTCGTCCTCGTTCACGCCGGCGAGAGCCACCACGGCGGGGGCGTCCTCACCGAGCTGGCCGCGTACGTCGAGCACGGTCTTGCGCAGGGCATCAACCGCACCGAAGTGGCCCACGTTCTTGATGGCCACCTTGACGGGAGCAGCGGAGTTCTTGGCGTCTTCGACCAGAGCCGGAACAGCGGCGGCGAGCTGGGCCTCGTACATGGAGGCAAGTCGACGGTCGGATTCCTTGAGCTTGGCGAGCAGGGTGTTCACACGCTCAGCGAGCTCGTCCGGACGAGCGTTGAGCTTGTCGGACAGCTGGGAGACCAGCGCGTGCTCACGAGCGTTGAAATCGTATGCGCCCTGGCCCACGACGGCATCGACACGACGCACGCCCGAACCGATGGAGGCTTCGGACAGGATGTTGACCATACCGATCTTGCCGACGTGGTCGACGTGGGTACCACCGCACAGCTCACGGCTCCAGCCGTCTTCGCCGATGGAGACCACGCGCACGATGTCGCCATATTTCTCGCCGAACAGGTGCATGGCACCGAGGGCGATGGCATCGTCGAACTTCATTTCCTTGGTGGTCACGGCGAGGTTGTCGCGCAGCTTGTCGTTGACGCGCTCCTCAACAGCGGAAATCACGGACTTGGCCGGAGCCTTGGACCACTGGAAATCGAAACGCAGACGGTTCGGGGCGTCTTCGGAACCACGCTGAGTAGCCTGCGGGCCGAGCTCTTCGCGCAACGCCTTGTGTACCATGTGCGTGGCGGTGTGCGAACGGGCAATGGCGCCACGGCGGGTCAGATCGATGTTCGCATTGACTTCAGCGCCCACGACCAGCGTGCCTTCAGTCAGGCGGCACTGGTGAACGATGAGGTCCTTGATGGGCTTCTGCACGTCATCGACTTCGAGCACGGCGCCGTCATCGGAGAGAATCTCACCCTGATCGGCAAGCTGACCGCCGGCCTCCGCATAGAACGGGGTACGGTCGAGGATGACCTCGACGTTGGCCGGGCCGGTCACGGCAGGTACGGAGCCCTTGCCTTCCTGCATGATGCCGATCACCTTGGCACGGGCGGACATGTCCGTGTAGCCGAGGAAGTCGATCGGCTTGGCGAGCGTCTTCTTGAAGTCGTCATAGACCGACAGGTCCACGTTGTGACGCTTCTTGAGGGCGTCGGCACGGGCACGGGACTTCTGCTCGGCCATAAGCTCGCGGAACTTGGCCTCGTCGACTTTCACGCCTTGGTCGGCGGCCATTTCGAGAGTCAACTCGATCGGGAAGCCGTAGGTGTCGTGCAGAGTGAACGCATCAGAGCCGGAGACCACCGGGTCGGCGGTCTTCTTGGCCTTCTTGACGGCCACGTCGAGAATCTCGATGCCGTTCTCCAGCGTACGACGGAACGCATCTTCCTCGCCGTAGGCCGCTTCGGAGACATCGTGGAAGGTGTCGTTAAGCTCCGGGTAGCTGGCGACCATGGCCTCCTTGGAGACGGGCAGCAGCTCGGGAATCACCGGATCGGTCACGCCAAGCACGCGCATGGCCTGCACAGTACGACGCAGCAGACGACGCAGCACGTAGCCGCGGCCGACGTTGGACGGGCGCACGCCATCGGACATAATCATCAGCGCGGAACGCACGTGATCGGCCACGACACGGAACTTGACATCCGCGGCCTCGTCCTCGCCGTACTTGCGGCCGGACAGGCGCTCGGCGGCCTCGATGACCGGGAAGACCTCGTCGGTCTCATAGATGTTCTGTTTGCCCTGCATCAGGTAGGCCAGACGTTCCAGACCGGCGCCGGTATCGATGTTCTTCTGGGCCAGCTCGCCGACGATGTGCAGGTCGGTCTTGGATTTGACATTGTCGACCTCGTAGTTCTCGAACACGAGATCCCAAATTTCGATAAAGCGCGTCTCGTCGGCCGCAGGGCCGCCATCACGGCCGTATTCGGGGCCGCGATCCACGTAGATCTCGGAGCAGGGGCCGCCGGGGCCAGGGCCGCCGGTGGTCCAGAAGTTGTCTTCCATGCCGAAAATCTGCATGTGCTCGGGATCAAAGCCCTCGTTCTTCCAGATGGAACGGGCTTCCTCGTCGTCGGTAAAGGTGGTGACCCACAGCTTTTCCGGGTCAAAGCCATAGCCGCCCTGGTCCTGCGGGGTGGTCAGCAGCTCCCAGGCGTAGTGGATGGCCTCTTCTTTGAAGTAGTCGCCGATGGAGAAGTTGCCAAGCATCTGGAAGAAGGTGCCGTGGCGGGTGGTCTTGCCGACCTCGTCGATGTCGAGCGTGCGCACGCACTTCTGGTTCGAAGTCATGCGGCGCTTCGGCGGGGTCTGCTCACCAAGCAGGTAAGGAATGAACGGCACCATGCCGGCGATGGTGAACAGCGTGGTGGGGTTCGGGGAAATAAGGGACGCCGAAGGCATGACGAGATGGTCGTGCTTGGCGAAGTAATCGAGGTATCGCTTGGCGATGTCCGCAGTGCGCATGAGCGGATGAACTCCTTGTAGGTTTGTTTCGGGCGCAATTGCGCCACTATCAGTGGAAAGTATGGATTAAAGGATTGCGTAAGGTCGTGCGCGTGTCAGTTGGCGCGCTCAGTGTACTGACGATTGAGCTCAGCCTCACGGGCTCGACGGGTCGCATTGAATTCATTGACCAGGCCTTCGAGCGTCTTCATCGGCACATTGTCTTGATCGGGACCAAGCAGGAACTGACGGGCCGCGTCAGGCGTATTGGCCTTGACATAGGCCTGTGCCTTGGTGACGGCCATCACGCCGATGGCCACACCGACGCCCACCCAAAAGATGCGTTTGAACATCACTCCCCCTTCTGAGCGGTCTTGTTGGCGTTCTGAGCGGTCTTGTTGGCGTTCTGAGCCAGGAACGACTGGCCAGTGGCCTTCAAGGCATAGAAGGCCGAAGCGACCTTGATAACCGGCTTGCCAAGGAAGGATCCATACAAATCGGTCAGGGCACCCACGTTGTTGGCGGTGGTGGAGGCCGCAGCGGAAATCTTGTTGACATCCTCAAGCGACTTGTTGACCTGCTTGACGGTGGTCACGCCCTCATCCAATGCGGGGATGGCATGCTCACCGGATTCCTTGACGGTCTGCGAAATCTGGTCGAACATCTTGCCCAACCGAATTAGCGGATAGATCATGAATCCGGCCAATACTGCGAACGCGATGGCCGCAATCAGGCCTGCGATCTCTCCGACTCCCATTGTTGCCTCCTTGAGGTCACACTTACTCGGATAAGGGTAGCACTCCTCCCCTATTTACCCGTGCAACTGACGATGAAATACGCTATTTGCCGTATGAGACGATGGTCACGGCCTGCGAAAACGGTTTGGTTGTGTCGAAGTCGAGTACAGTTACCGAGCCGTTGGCCGGTCGTTCGCTAAGGTCAAGATCGGGGCCTCCGAAACGGTGGCCGAGGCTGAGCAGCGTGTTACCGTGCGAAATCTGAAGCACATCATCGCCATCCTTGAGATTGGGGTTGCTGGCGATGAGCTGGAATGCTCCTTCGACGCGCGTCCAGTATTCTTCATCGGATTCCGCGTCATGGAAGGGGTCGGCCTCTTTCAGGAAATCACGGGAGGCGGCCAGACCAAATTTGGCTACGATGTCGTTGTAGTCCTTCGCGCCGTGAGGCCCACCCGCAGCGGTCCAAGCCAGCGACATGTCCTGACCCTCGAAGTATCCGTAGCATTGTTCGCGGAAATGCATATCGGCCGTGAGTTCTGGCCGTGCATGTCCGGCAGCCTCATTGATATCGAGAATTCGCTTCGCTGTGATTTCGGCGCGAGAGGTATCGGAACAATATGCCGCCGCAAAATCATAGCCCTCAAGTTTGTGCCCGGCCCTGTCGGCATCGGCAAGTCCGGATGCGGTGAGCGGCGCATTACACCATCCCTGAAGACGGTTGTATTTATTGAACGTGGTTTGCCCATGACGAACCAGATGCAAATGCAGAATCATGGTTCCCATGCTACCGCAGTCCGCTAAAACGCAGGAACCCCCCGTTGTCTAAATGAAAGTGCAACACCCGTTAGATTGGAGATTGTCCAGATAGCCAATTTCGCCGACCCGTACAGCTCGTGGCGGCGCGGCGGCAACGAGAACGGGAACGGCATGATCCGCCGCCACCCGCCCAAACGCACGCCCGTCGCCCCCTCCATGGCACGCGAACCGCAGGAGACCGTCGACGAAACCGACAACAGGCCCATGCGAGTGCTCGGCTAGCGCACCCCTGCCAAGGCATTCGCCGACGAACCGCCAGAATCAGCCGAAAACAAGGATGCTGCACTTACAAATAGACAACGGGGCCCCAGCTGACATGACTGATTTGAGGTATGATATACGTATGTCACACCACTGTTATAAGGAGTAATGATGGCTATCAAGGAGAAGACCACGATCAGTCTGGATGCGCAGACCAAGCGTGACGGCATCGCCATACTTGACGCCATGGGGTTGAACCTGAGCACGTTTGCCGAAATGTCTCTCAGACAATTGGTACGCGACGGGCGTCTGCCATTCACGCCAAGCGTCCGCCCTTCATTCGAAAAAGACAACGAGGGATATCCCCTGTTCAAAGCGAACATGGATGATCCCCGCATCGTGACGCCCCAGATACGTGATGGTGCCGTGATCCTGCCGGAGGGTTGGGACGATGATGAAGACTGATCCGCACCAGTTCGAGATATGGTGGGTGCCGTTCACTTTTCCCGACAAGCCAGGCAAAGCGAAGAACCGTCCCAGCGTGATCCTCCAATGGGACGACGGCACCCGCATCGCCTTGGTGACCAAGGTCACCGGCAACACCTGGCGCGACGAACCGGGCTATGTGGTGCTGCGTGACTGGCAGGACGCGGGACTGAGCAAGCCCAGCGCCGTGCGATGCTCGCAACTGCTGCGGCTGCCAAGCAGTCTTTTCCTCGACGACGGCCCGACAGGAAGACTTTCGGCATATGATGCCGGCCGCGTCACCTGGGCGATCAACGAACTCTATCCGGGCCTACTAGCCTGAGAGCAACCGATACCGTCACCATCCCTGTCGAGGTGCTTGCCGCAGCACGGGTCACCGACGTCACTCTTGTCAAGTTTGGCGTGATGGGCTGTTGTCGCGGGCGGATCGTTCCCCGCTAACCGCTAATGCAGTCCGAACCAGCCGCTGCCTCCTGCCTCCCGATAAAAATGAATCCGTCAAATTCTTTCGGGCAGCGAATGCAGATACATGTATAGAGCATCTGTACTATTTTCAAGAATGCTCATTGTCTGCGGCAACGGTTCGGCATACACAGTTTTATAATCCACCTCATCGTACTCTTTCCGAATGGGGAAAGCCAAACGTTCATCGTCAACAGAAAAGTCTGCTTGTACACCCTCTTTATTCCCTCTTGCATCTACACGAATCCATCGGTCAATGGATCTCAGATAAATGGCATTCAAGGCATGGATGCAGTATCCGCTTTCAGGCGTACTGCCTAACGTAAGCCTTTGATAGCATATTCCGGCAGGAATGCCATTTGCCCTTAATAGGGCGGCCAATAAATTAGATTTTGCCCAACAAATACCGACGCCCTCCCTTAATGCGTCTGAGGCTGTTGCCGTGACTCTTTTGTCTTGGACATCCCATGAATGCTTGATTTCATCTCTAACAAAATAGTAGGCGGCTTTTGCCAGTTCGATTTCGCCTTCAGCGGAGTCTTTTAGTTCCTTGGCTTTTCTTTGCACACTCGGTTCATTCCAATCGATATAGTGCGAAAAGGCAAGGTAGCTACTGATATCATCTTGAATATCCAACATATAACACCTCCGAGAATCCCGATTCGTCGCTCTCTTACTTTTTACCCCGTTGCGAAGTTGGTTGTTTCAGCAAGTCCGACATAGCGGCTTCTCACCAAGCTATCTCATTTTCGTGCAGACCGATCTGCCACAACAACGACGACCAGATTGGCCAGCACCATGACAACAAGCGTGGCCACCAACGCAATCAATGCCTCCGATGCCATGTTATTGAAGTTCTTCTCCATGGCCCCGCCAATGATGATTTCAAGGGCGATGAGGAACAGGGCACATGCATCAACGAGGAATATCGGAGCGTACTGCTTGTGAATCCGATTCCATGTGTCTTCGGATGACATTGTTGCCGGCGTTTTGATGCCTACCGAATTCTGCAAAGGCAGCGTTCCGTTCTTTGCATCACGATAGACCCCGACCAAAAACACGCCGACGACCACGGCCACAACTACTTCGACGATAAGCATGCGTCAAGGATATCTCCCCCCCCCCTAGACTAGTAATGGTTTGAATCCCGCCTGCCCACCGATGGCAGGTCGATTACGCGAGGTGACCATATGGCTCCAGTGGAGCGTCATATCGAGGAAACGCTGTATCGCAGTGCCGTGGAACTGATCGAGCGAAGGTATCCGACAGGATGGGGAGGCGCGGCGGCGATGCGACTCGCCGGCAAAGACAACGGTAAACATGACGGAAGCAACGGCTCGGATGCACTTATCGTCACGAGCGTGGCGATTGAGACACCCAATGCCGCCGCTTCGCTATGCATCGAGGTCGGAGCGATGTGCGAGGCGATGAAGCTTGATCGCCGTGTCACCCACACCATCTGCGTCGTACGCGATGACGAACACGCCCCGTTCACCGTGTTGTCTCCATGCGGCATCTGTCAGGAACGGCTGCGCTATTGGGGCGACGACGTGATGTGCGCCGTGTCCGACAACAATCAGGGAGAGCATCCGTTGTTCGTGCCGCTGCGCGACCTGCAGCCGCACCATTGGACCCAGGTGTACCCACCAGCCGAATTGGAACACTACGAGCGATAAGCCGCCCTTGATTGAAATCCCTACCCCCCCTAAGCTATGCAGTAGACTCCGCCCACAAGTCACACTGGTACAATTTTTCAGGTTCGAGACTGTAGCAAGTTGAGTCGCTTTATCAGTAAGTACACGTTTGGAGGTAGCGATGGCCCACCGTCCGCTTATCGGCGTGGTCCCGTTGTGGGACGACACACTGAACAGCCTGTGGATGCTGCCCGGCTATTTCGACGGCATCATCGAAGCCGGCGGCATCCCGGTGATGCTGCCGCTGACCGACGATGAAGCTGCAATCGAACAGCTGGTCGGCCAATGCGACGGATTCCTGGTCACCGGCGGCCACGACGTGGATCCGGAACGGTATGGCGAGGCGGCCGGCCCCAAGACGGTCAAACTATGCAAGGCCCGCGACCGGATGGAGGAGCGCCTGATCCCCTCCGTCATCGCGGCGGACAAGCCATTGCTGGGCATCTGCCGCGGCATCCAGAGCCTCAACGTCGCCTTGGGTGGCACGTTGTGGCAGGATCTGCCGGACGAACATCCCAGCCCGGTCGTGCATCATGGCGACAAGCCGCCGTATGACCCGGTGGTCCACGAAGTGTCGATCGCGCCCGATTCGCCGTTGGCCCGCGCGTTGTGGCCGCTGGGAGACAACGGCCCAAGTGAGGCGGAGGCCGATGAGGTCGATTCCTTCGGCAAGCCGTATCATCCGCGCGCCTATACGCTGGGCGTCAACAGTTATCACCATCAGGCGATTCGCACGCTGGGCCAGGGACTGGAACCGATGGCCACCGCGCCGGACGGCATCGTGGAGGCGGTCTGGATGCCGGCCAAGCGTTTCGTCTGGGCCGTCCAATGGCATCCTGAGTTCTCCCACCGCGCCGATAGCAACCAACGTCGCATCCTCAGCGCCTTCATCGACGCCTGCTGACGCAAGCTCCCGCCAATCTCGACGAAACGCCTTCCAAGAAATGGCTTGCCCGCATCCGTAGACCAGAAGATATTCGATCAATGTGCCGAACGGACTCATCGCAACAACAACATCCAGATCACCCACAATGCAGATGACAAGACTGCATGAGCGCCCAGCGCCGCAGCTCAAGCCCAAAGTCCGCCCCATTCCTCCTGCGCAGAACGGCCTGATTCCGTTCATCCAGTCTCCGGGAAAACGCCCGCGCCCCGGAACGCGAGAACCCCGCGTCCCTTGCGGGAGCGGGGTCCAAGCGGTATGTCCTTGATTCTGATGTTTCAGATAAGGGGGCCCGAATCAGCGGGCGTAGAATTCGACCACGTACTGGATGTTGACCTGCACCGGAATCTCTTCGACCTCGGGCTTGCGGGTCAGGGTGGCCTTCAGGGAGGCAAGGTTCACGTCGAGGTAACCGGGAACCGCGGGCAGCACATCACGGTGCACGCCTTCGGCGGCGATCTGGAACGGAACCATGGTCTGGCTCTTGGCCTTCACCTGGATGGTCTGGCCGGGCTTGACGCGGTAGGACGGACGGTCCACCACGTTGCCGTCAACGAGGATGTGACGGTGCACCACGAACTGACGGGCCTGGGCGGTGGTGCGGGCGATGCCGGCACGCAGAACCAGGTTGTCGAGACGGGTCTCGAGGTCGGTCAGCATGGCGTTACCGGTCTGGCCGGCGGTACGGGTAGCCTTCTCGTAAGCGGCGCGGAGCTGCTTCTCGGAGATGCCGTACTGAGCGCGCAGACGCTGCTTCTCGCGCATACGCACCGCGTAATCGGATTCGGTGCGGCGACGGTCGCGGCCGTGCTCGCCAGGAGCGTACGGACGCTTTTCGAAAATGCGCTGAGCCTTGGGGGTCAGTGCGATGCCGAGGGCGCGGGACAGGCGCACCTGACGGCGAGAACGCTGAACGTTCGTCATTGGATTATTCCTTCTGTCGTTATCTGAACGGAACGTTTGGTTTCGTATGATTCCAAACGCTGAGTCGGGCCTCTCCAACGCTTCGTCGTGATTGCTCACGAGCGGGTTGGCGTTCTTGCGATCGCCTACCGCCGACCCGTTGACGGGCTATGACTCCAGACGGCATCTACCAGTCGGCAGACACCAGCGAACAATATTACACCGCAGCCATGGACAGCACTCCGGCATCCATGCGGTATACCTTGTCCGCATACTCCAGCGCATCCGGATCATGCGTGACCATGAGGATCGCCGTACCGTTATCGGCTTGGCTTCTCAGCAGTTGCATCACGATGTCAGTGCTCTCTTGGTCGAGATCGCCGGTCGGTTCGTCCGCGATAAGCAATTTGGGCTGATTCATCAGGGCGCGGGCGATGGAGACACGCCGCATCTCACCACCGGATAGTTCGCGCGGATAGCTGTCTGCCAAATCGGCGGCACCGAGCTGGGTGAGCAGATGCTTGGCGCGCTCGGTAAATAAGTCGGGCTGGCTTGCAGCTGAGTTTGACGGTTTACCGTCAGCATCTGCAATCGGCGCGATGACATCCGGCATAAACGGATCCGGCTCGGTGGAAGACTCGGTACTGTTCTCATCGGATGCGGAACCGTTATCGGCCTCAGATTCGATGCAAGGCTCGGTCTCGGCCATATTGTTCTGTTTTTGCACGGCTGCATCGTCCTTATTCTCAGCCTCCATGAACGGCAGAGCATCCGGGAACATCGTCGCGGGCAGAATCACATTGTCGAGCACCGTGAGATTGCCGAGCAGGGTCTGGCTTTGGGTCACGAAACCGATGGTTCGGTTGCGCAGTAGGGACAGTTCCTTATCGCTCAGCTCAGTCACTTCGCGCCCATCCACATGCACGGTTCCCGAACTTGGGCGCACCAATCCGGCGACCATATTAATCAGGGTGCTTTTACCGTTGCCTGAGCGACCGACGATGGCGACGAATTCCCCAGCGTCAATCGTGAGATCGACGTGACTGACCGCGTCAAACGGCGTGCCGCGACGGACGAACTGGCGGGTCAAATCCACCAATTCCAGCAGATGAGATGCAGTTTCGGTCATGTCACTCCCCTTCTCGCAGGGTCAGATAGGCTTCGGGGCGGCCAAGTCGCCACATGGTCAGCAACGAGCCGACAATGCCGATGGCGGTTGAGCACACAATAGTTATGGCAATGAATCCGATAACGACGGCCGGTCCGGCTTGCAGATATGGCAATTGCAATTGTTTGCCGATTAGCGAACTGAATGGGAAGATCACGAGGCTCGCCACGCCTACGCCGATTACACCGCCAATCAGTCCGATAATGGCCGATTCCTTGAGAATGATGACGTTCAACATGCCACGCGTGGCTCCCATAATGCGCAGGGACGCGAACTCGCGCTTGCGTTCGTTCGCCGAAGAGGCGAATACGGCGAGCAGCACGATCACACCCATCACCCAGATCACGGCCACGAACACCTTGAGGTAGGTGACCAATGCGGTCAGCGAGGTCTTGGTATTGGCGGTGATGCCGCCAGGATACACGTAGCCCAGATCGGCGAATCGGGAGTCAATGCGTTTGATGTTCTCGGCCACGGTTTGCGCCTCATACCCCTGCTTGACCTTGATCATCACGGTGGAGACGGCCTTGCCCGCATATTCCATGGGCATGACCTGCTTGGAGACCTTGGACGATGCGGCGACCATGTCGGGCACAGTGGCCTGGTTGATGAACACCGAATTGTCGAGGCTGGTGCCGGTATTGGCCAGCTGAGCGATCACCGGCCATTTACGGCCGTATAGCTCAATGGTGCCATCGGTGGACACATTGACGTTCGCGCCGGCGATCATCTTGCCGTCTTCGAGGGTGCCTTTGAATTGGGACGCAACCCATGGCTCGATAACGAAGTCGGTGGACGGGTCGTAGCCGATGATCTGCAGTTTTTCGTCGCAGCAGGCGGCGGCCAGTGACGATATGTAGGTTTGTTCGCTGGCTTGTTCGATGCCATCCGCTTGCTTGACCTCAGTGGCGATGTCTCTGGTGAAATAGAACGTGCTGGGGTTGCCGTTGGTCAACAGCGCTTCGGCTTTCTGCGCGGTGTCCTGAGGCACAACCATCAGGTCGGCGCCGAGGCGCTTCTCCATGCTGGTCATACCGGTGTTGAGGTTCATGGTCAGCATGGTGCCGCCGAAGAACGTCAGCGCAAGAATGGTGACGACGGCGAGCAGGGCGCCGGTGCGGAATGGCTTGCGCTTGAGATTTTCAAGCGGCAGGCCGCGCAATGCGATATGCGATGGCACGATGGGGGTCCTTATTGATTATGGTGCGGTTGCAATAAGCGAGACCGGAACCCGACTCCTGGAATGAAATCGGACCCCGGTCACACGAGGTCAAGTTCAGTGCTTGGCCGCTCGGGAATCGAGCCAGATGGCGACAGCGGCGAATACGAGAGTGAGTACGCCGAGCACGATAAGCGTGGGCAGCATGACCATGCGGCAGTGCATCATGGCGCCCTTGCAGATGCCGATCAGGAAGGTGGGCACAGCAAGCAGCAGCAACGCGTTAGCGATGGCGGCGATGTTCAGACCAATACGGACCTGGGCGTTGACGAACAAGGCCACGACGCCGAGCACCAGAATCACAACGCCGATACCGGTGGCGGCTTGCTGCGAGTAATGGCAGGCACCCGGCATGTCATGGCCGGTGCAAGCGTGAGCAAAGGTCTGGGGTGCGATGGCAATAAGCGCACCGAACAGAATATTGGGCACGGATGCGAACAGCTTGTTCTTCATAACTTCCTTCCTCTCCCCTGTTATCAGGGGTTCGTGAGCACAACCTCCGCATTATGCCCACAGTGTGATGAGGAACACAAGTCTTGTTTTTTATGAAATTATCTGGTATGCGCTTTCAGCTCACAGCTTTTCGATCGGTGCCACGCGGAGCATGAGGCGTTTGACGCCGGCTGACCCGAAGTCCACGGTGATGACCGAATTGCGGCCCTTGTCCTGCGCGTCGGTGACCTTGCCGAGACCGTACTGGTCGTGGCTGATCATGTCGCCCACAGCAAAGTCAGAGATATTCAGTCCATTATCTTTAGCGAGCTTGGAACTTGGCATGGAAGATCCGGCGGAACCGGACTTCGGCGTGGTGTGGCGCGTAGTGACCTTGCCGCCACGAGTGCCGCCGGACGCCGAACTGGAACGGGAACGAGAACCATATGAAGAGCCGGAACCCGAACCATAGGACGAACCCGAGCGCGAGCGGGAACCGTAGGAGGAGCTGGAACGTGAGCCATACGATGAACCGCCCGAACGGGAGCCATAGGACGAGCCAGATCCATAGCTTGACGAGCCGTAATGAGATCTCGAGCCATACGACGAACCCGAACCGCGAGAGCCGAATGTCGAGGACCCACCGAACGTCGTACCGCCAAAATCGTCATCATCCCAGCCGCCGTAATCGTCGGCGAATCCATCGGATTCCCAGTTGGCGCGCATGCGTTCCACGCCGGCCTCACGACGCTTCCAGTCGATCAGCGAATCCGGAATCTCGTCAAGGAACTGGCTGGGCATCATATCGGCGGCCTGACCCCACTGGGAGCGTACAGCCGCGCGCGTGACGTACAGCCGCCGCTTGGCGCGGGTAATACCCACATAGGCAAGTCGGCGTTCCTCCTGCAGTTCGGTGGTGTCCTCCATCGAACGCGAATGCGGGAACGTGCCCTGTTCCATGCCGGTCAGGAACACCACCGGGTATTCGAGGCCCTTGGCCGTGTGCAAGGTCATCAGCGTCACTTTGCCGGAATCCTCCGCCTCGCCGGGCAGCTGGTCGGAATCGGCCACGAGCGCGGTGGTCTCCAGGAATGCGGATAGCGTGGCGTCGGGCGTGTTCTGCTCAAACTCGGCTGCGGTGGACTGCAGCTGGGAGAGGTTTTCCAAACGGGAGGCGTCCTGCGGGTCCACGGACTTTTCCAGCTCTGCACGCAAGCCGGACTTCTCCAGCACTTCGGCCACAATCTCGCTGGGCTTGGCGTCATGTGCTCGCGTGAATTGCGAGAGCTCACCCATCAAATCACGGAAGGCCTTGAGCTGCGTGGCGGTACGTGTGGGCACGTCCTGAATTTCATCCAAATGCATGAGTGCATAGAAGAAGCTGGTGCCACGTTCGCGCGCATAGGCGAGCAGGATGCCCTCGGCACGATCGCCGAGCCCGCGCTTGGGCACGTTCAAAATTCGACGCAGGTTCACGTCATCATCCGGGTTGACCAGCGCCTGCAGGTAGGCCAGCGCGTCCTTGATTTCACGGCGTTCGTAGAACTTGGTGCCGCCGACGAGCTGGTACGGCAGCCCTGCGTTGATTAACGCCTCTTCGAGCGAGCGGGACTGCGCGTTGGCGCGATACATAATCGCCATGTCAGAGTAGGCGATATCTTCTTCGGCGTGCAGTCGGGCGATTTCGGTGGCCACCCACTGGGCCTCCTGCTGGGCGTTATCCGCCGCGTAGCCGACGATTGGCTCGCCTTTGCCGAGTGCTGTCCACAGTTTCTTGGGCTTGCGTCCCTCGTTGTTGCTGATCACCGCGTTGGCCGCGTCCAAAATGGTCTGCGTCGAACGATAGTTCTGTTCGAGCATGATGGTCTTGGCGTTCGGGAAGTCCTGTTCGAAATCCTGGATGTTGCGGATGTCGGCGCCGCGGAAGGCATAGATGGACTGGTCGGAATCGCCCACGACGGTGATCCAAGCAGGGCCGGATTTGCCTGCGTTCGGCGCGCCCGGAATGGCCTTCTCCCCTGTGTCCACGCCGGCCAGCTCGCGTACGAGCACATACTGGGCGTGGTTGGTGTCCTGATACTCGTCGACCAGAATGTAGCGGAAACGGTGATGGTAGTACTCGGCGACGGCCGGGTCGGTGCGCAGCAGTTCGACCGTGCGCCCAATCAGATCATCGAAGTCGACGGCGTTGGCCAGAGCGAGCCTGTGCTCGTATTCGGCGTATATCACCGCGTAAATGGCTTCAAGGTCACCCACCGTGCCGAACTGGTAGCCGCGCTGGCCGGGCGTGAAGTCGGGCGCATGGACGGCGAGGTTTTCCTTCCAGCCGGTCAGGTTGTTTTTCAGGTCGGAGATGTGGCCGAGGATCGAACGCGGGGTGTAGCGCTTGATATCGAGGTTGAATTCGGTGGCGATGATTTTGACGAGTCGCTCGGAGTCGGCGGAATCGTAGATGGAGAAGCCGGATTTGAGGCCGATGGATTTGCCGTCGCGGCGCAGGATGCGCACGCAGGCGGAGTGGAAGGTGGAGACCCACATACGCTGGGCCACCGGGCCAATCAGCGAGCCGAGTCGTTCACGCATCTCGGCGGCGGCCTTGTTGGTGAAGGTGATGGCCAGAATCTGGCTGGGCCATGCGCCGAACTGGCTCAGGATCCATGCGATGCGTCGGGTGAGGACTCGGGTTTTGCCGGAACCGGCGCCGGCTCCGATCAGCAGCGCCTGGCCGCGGTATTGCACGGCTTCGGCCTGCTGCGGGTTCAGGTCGCCTACGAGTTCCTGCGCGCTGCGGGCGATGACTTCCGGCTCGTCGTACACTGTTGCCTCCCTTTGAATCGCGACAATCATGTTTACCACATGCACGGGTCAGCGTCGGTGTGACGAACCGGCCCGGGGCTGGGCGGCCGGCGGACGGTTCCGTTACAAGCGAATGACGTTCCGACGGCCGACGGTATCACTCGGCGAAGAACCGCCGACATGCCGCTCTCGCATCGGACAACGTACACTTTCAGATATCCATATCATCCATATCGGTTGTGGCACACGATGACAGGAGGTCCGATGCAGGAACTTGAGGAACGAATCCAGAGCGAGGGAACGGTAAAGGCAGGTGACGTGCTCAAGGTGGACGCGTTCCTGAACCACCAGTGCGACGTACGTCTGTTCGACCGTATGGGAGCCGCGTGGGCCAAGCATTTCGCCGGCAAGCACATCACCAAAATTCTGACCATCGAAGCGTCCGGCATTGGCATCGCATGCGTGGCCGCCCAGCATTTCGGCAATGTGCCGGTGGTGTTCGCCAAGAAAGCGCAGTCCATCAATCTGGACGGCGACCAGTACACCACCACCGTGTATTCCTTCACCAAGCAGAAGGAATTTCCGGTGATCGTGTCCAAGAAGTATCTGAATGCGGGCGACCATGTGCTGCTGATCGACGATTTCCTGGCCAACGGCAAGGCGCTGCGCGGCCTGATTGATCTGTGCAAGGCGGCCGGCGCCACGGTCGAGGGCATTGGTATCGCCGTGGAGAAGGGCTTCCAGGGCGGCGGCGACGCGCTGCGCGCCGATGGTTACGACGTAGATTCGTTGGCCATTGTCGAATCCATGGATCCCGGAACCGGCGAGATCACCTTTAGGCACTGAGGACTATTGCCCGCTCCCGCTGGCGGGAGCTGTCACGACAGTGACTGAGGGTGGTTCATCTTGACCGCAGACCACCCTCAGTCGGCTACGCCGCCAGCTCCCGCCAGCGGGAGCAAACACAAAAAGGGAACAGAGAGAAAGAGAATCATGTCAGAGAAGAAAACCAAGAATTCCATATCATTTGAGGCATTGTCCTCGCTGGACGCGCCCGTATCCTTCTGGAAGGGCATTCCGTTCGGCCTGCAGCATGTGATGGCCATGTTCGTGGCCAACCTTGCCCCGATCTTCATCGTCGCATCCGCCACGAAGATGACGCCGGCCCAGTCGGCCACAATCATTCAGGCCGGTCTGCTGGTGGCAGGTCTCGGTACCTGTCTGCAACTGTATGGCGCGTGGCTCATCGGCTCCCGGCTACCGATGGTCACCGGCATCTCCTTCACCTACGTGGCGGCCGCCGTGGCGATTTGCGCGGACAAGGGTTATGGCGCGGTGGTCGGCGCGGTGATGGTCGGCGGCCTGCTGGAACTCGTGCTGGGCTTAACGGCCAAATATTGGCGTCGGTTCGTGCCGCCAATCGTCTCCGCCATCGTGGTCACCTCCATTGGTTTCTCCCTGCTCAACGTGGGCGCCACGAGCTTCGGCGGCGGCAGCGGCGCCAAGGACTTCGGCAACTGGCAAAATCTGACGCTCGGGCTTATATCTTTGGTCGCCTGCTTGGCATTCCAGCTGTTGATGAAGGGCACGGCCAAGCAGCTGTCCGTGCTATTCGGTCTGGTGGTCGGTTACGTGGTGGCCATCTGCATGGGCAAGGTCGATTTCTCCGGTTTCCAGAACCTTGCCATTGTGTCCGTGCCGCAGATCATGCCATTCAAGCCCGAGTTCGACTGGGGTTCGATCATCTCCATCGGCCTGCTCTATGTCGTCTCCTCTGTTGAGGTGCTGGGTGACACCGCCGCGCTGACCAAAGTGGGTCTGAACCGTACGCCGACCGAACGCGAGACTGCTGGCGCCATCGCCGGTGACGGCCTTATCTCCACCGTCTCCGGCCTGTTCGGCTGCCTGCCGCTGACCTCCTTCGCGCAGAACATCGGACTCGTGGCCATGACCAAGGTCGTCAATCGTAAGGTCATTCTTTCCGGTGGCGTAATCCTGATTTTGGCGAGCTTCGTGCCGGCCATCGCCGAGGTGTTCAACTCGCTGCCGCAGGCGGTGCTCGGCGGCTGCACCATCATGATGTTCGGCAATATCATTCTTTCCGGCTTCCAGATGATTGCCGAAGCGGGCTTCACGCAGCGCAACATCACGATTGCGGCGCTCTCGCTGACCATCGGCATCGGCTTCACGCAGGTAAGCGACATCTTCGCGCAGTTCCCGGCCCTGTTCCAGCAGATCTTCGCCTCGAACTGCATCGCCGTGGCGTTCGTGGTGGCCGTGATCCTGAATGCCGTGCTGCCCAGTGAGGAGCATTTCCTCTCCGCGCCCAAGGAGGCACCGGTCGACGCCGAGTGACGACCGACGGATCTTTTCGCATGTGCCCGCAACCATTTCGGTTTGCGGGCACATGTGTTATGCGGGAATCCAGCGGACGAACAAGCATACGGGCTTTTCCGATCGCATTGCTGCGCCATCGCAATCTTCACAAAACCACGTTGCCAATCATATCGTTTTTCGATATATTATTATCGTTATTCGAAATATTCGATGCAAGGGATCGTCTCATGAAGCGTTACATGAACAAGTGGGTCCTTCTTGGATTGAAGGTCATCATCGCGCTGGTCTGGCTGGCCTGCCTCTGGAGCCAGACGTTCGCCGCTCCCATACTGAGCGAGGCGATGGCCGGCCTGTACTCCAGCCAGGTGGCGATGCGCTGGCCATACCTCATCATGGGCATACTGTTTCTGGTATGCGTCGAGATAGCGTTTGCGGCCGTCTGGCGGCTGCTTTCGCTATCCGGCTCCGGCACGGTGTTCACCGCCAAGGCCATGCCCTGCGTGAACTGGGTGCTTGGCTGCGCGGCGATCGCCACTGCGCTGACCGTTCTCGTATCCCTGTGTTTCCTTATCTCCAGCTGGCATGATGCAACCATGCCGGCCATGGATTACTACACCATCGCCTTGGTGCTTGGTGTGGCGGTTCTCGCCGAAATCGGATTCATGCTGCTGATGGTCGTGATGAAAGGCCTGCTGCGCGTCGCCACCGACCAGTCCAGCGAGCTCGAGCAGGTGATCTGATATGACGATTCGCATCAATCTCGACGTCATGATGGCCAAGCGCAAGATCGGGGTCGGCGAGCTTGCCGAACAGATCGGCATCACCCCCGCCAATGTGTCCATTCTGAAGAACGGACGTGCCAAAGCCGTTCGCTTTACCACGCTGGATGCGCTTTGCAAGGCCCTCGACTGCCAGCCCGGCGACATTCTCGAATGGGAGGACAGCGACCGATAACCACCGCATGATTTTTACATAGCTAACTGCTTTCAGAGAGGTACATTCGCCCATCTACGGAATGTTATCTGCTGTCAAAGAGGTACCTGATACGCGAGAACTCGAGTATGAGCGTTGGAATCGCAACGGTCATGCTCGAGTTCTCAAGGCTTAGATATCTCTTTGAAAGCAGATAGTATTCCGCAAAAGGCCTGATGCACCTCTTTCAAAGGAGATAGCTACATAGCTACAAGTTTTATGCTCAGATGCCCGGATGAGCAGTTGCTCAGACATGCAGGCGCGCCACCCATTCGCGTACGAGAGCTACGACGGCTTCGGGTTGGTCGATGTGCGCGTTGTGACCGGCATTGTCTAGCGTCACGAAGGTGGCGTTGGGATAGTGCGGCAACAGGGCTTGCTGGTCTTCGTATCCGACGATCTGGTCTTGTTTGCCGGTGACGATGAGCACCGGACCTGCATATGTGCCGAGTGTTTTCTCGGGGTCGTCATCCAGCCAATAGCGTTGATCCAGTCGTTCGCACGCCGCACGGTCACACAACGCCACACCAGGCAAGATGAACCGCTGGTAGCGCCGCCATGCATCGAATGACTGGTTGACGCCCATGGTGATGAAGTCGAACACCTGTTCCTGTGGCAGGGAGTGCGTCAGTCTGGGATTGGGATTCGCAACCACGTGTTCGGCCACATGCCGGCCGGCATGCTGCGGGTCCACAACCGGCGCGATCAGCGCCATGCCGGCCACTTGGCGAGGTTCGCGCGCCAATACTTCACGGACAAGCGCACCGCCCATCGAGTTGCCGACCATGGCGAATGGGGTTGCTTTGCCGACAAGGCCGTCAATGACCGTTTGCAGCCAATCAGCCATTTCCGGCAGTCCACAGGCATTCTCGGGCAGTGCCGGCGTACGCCCAAAGCCGGGCAGGTCCAGATATATGCGGCGAATCGAATCATTGCCGTCGAATGCTTCATCGAGCATCATCAGCGAACGATGGTCCACACCCATGCCATGCACAAACACGACGGACAATCCATTATCATTGCCCTCGATGGCGTAATACGGCTGCGGCTGTGCCATACGTTCCTTTCTCAAACCGGGACTGGGTGTATTTCACACAATAGCGTCTACGGTTCCTTCGCCGCCGAAACAGTTTCGAACGGCATTCTCGGTTTCAAGGGGCTGATTCTGTTATCCGGGAACATCTACTTCCACTTCGAGGGGCTGGTCGAAGCTCAAACCAAAAGTAGAAACGGCGTAACGACAACGCCATCCCGCCATTTTCATGATCTGTCTACTTAACCATCCGCCCCTTGAAACGGAAGTAGATGTTCTGGAAATGGCGAATCAGCCCCTCGAAGCGGAAATAGACGATTGCAACCCAGATTATCAATCTTGGCCACGCTGAAACACGGACATTGGAACATTCTTCTCGGTTCGGCTTGTGCGAGAGTCAAAGGGCGTGAAGAATTATGGCAAAGTCATCGGTGCTATGAGCATTCATCAGGCAGATATGACACTCTGACTGGTGGTGATCAGATTGACGTGACGATATGACATAGACGCGCAATCAGGCGAAGACCGATAAGGCCAGGAAGGAGGCGAGATGGTTCGGCGAACGCGATACCGGGCTCGTCGCCGCTCGGGCGGCAGATGGGTGCTGGTGTTTATCGTCGCTTGCGTCATCGTCGCGATTCTGGCCGCGCTCATCTATCTGCCACGCATTTTCTTTTCCTCCGGCACCCCTTCCCGCGCCTCCGACGACGCCTATTGTTCGGCGAAACTAGCCGACGGCCCAAGCTATTCCCTCATGCCGGAACAGGCCCAGAACGCGGAGCTCATCGCCAACATCGCCATCAATCGCGGACTGCCGGATCATGCGGCGACGGTGGCCATCGCCACGGCCATGCAGGAATCGCGAATCACGAACCTTTCCTATGGCGATCTGGATTCCATCGGACTCTTCCAACAGCGGCCGAGCCAAGGTTGGGGAACCGTGGAACAGGTGTCCGACATGACGTATGCCACGAACATCTTCTACGACCATCTGATGCAGGTGCCGGACTGGGAGACGATTCCCATCGAGGACGCGGCCCAGGAAGTGCAGCGTTCAGGATACCCGGATCTGTACGCCACATGGGACGCCATGGCGCACGCTTGGGCTGCGGGACTGACCGGTGAATTCGGAGCGACTATTTCATGCGCGCTGGAGCCGGCAACATCGTCGGATGCCGATGGGCTTATCGCTGCGCTTCCTGTTGCCTATCCGAGTGTTACCGCCGCTACTGCGCCTGCGACTGCCGAGGGAAACGGTAATAATTTATCAAACGGTACGACAATCACCGTAGCTCTGCCCGACGGCCTGTCCGCAGACGACCACAATCGCCTGTGCTGGCAGGTTACGGGCTGGCTGGTCACGCACGCACGCCAATACGGCATCGACGCATTGCATGCGAACGGCATGGACTGGAATCGCAAAGACGGTGTTTGGACAGGAAACGAAACCGTCGAGCAGACCATCACCGTCACATTGGTCTAATCAGGCAATCAAACGTCTAACTTTTGACGAATCCGGCACTCCCCTATTCAGCAATAAACCACTAAGATAAAAGCACATTACAGGCCTATTCAAAAGAAATGGGGAATCTATGAGCAAGGCGTTGATTGCGGTGGATGTGCAGCCGACATTTTGCGAGGGCGGTGAACTGGGTGTTGAAGGTGGCAACGCAGTCGCCGAGCGTATCGCCGATTATGTGAATGCGCATCGTGGCGAATACGCGTATATCGCCACCACGCAGGATTGGCATATCGAGCCAGGCGCGCACTGGTCGGCTGAGCCGGATTTCGTGGATACATGGCCGAAGCATGGTGCGGCCGGTACGTCGAACGCCGAACTGCATCCGGCGATCAAGGCGCTGGGCGTCGAGCATCATTTCAAGAAGGGACAGTATTCGGCGGCATATTCCGGGTTTGAGGGTATCGAGGACAATACTGACCGCATCCAGACCCGTGAGGAGGTCTCGGCTGAACAGGCCGCCGGCAAGACACTAGCCGACGCGCTGAAGACGGCCGGCGTGAGCCGCGTGGATGTGGTGGGCATCGCCGAATCGCATTGCGTCAAGGACACCGCGCTCGATGCCAGGAAGCTCGGTTTCGAGGTCACCGTGTTCGAGGACCTGACCGTACCGGTCAGCGAGGAGCTCGGTGTCGCGGCCCGCAAACAGATGGCGGCAGCCGGCATCGCGCTGGTCGAGTCGCGCTGATCGATTCGGATATACCCGCAGCGAACGCATAGCTGTTTCCACATATTCAGGACTTACACTGCCGCATAGTCGATGTGTAAGGAAGGCGATTATGGTTACGATGCTGCTGACTTCGATGTTCCATAACGTCTCGCCCACCGTGCATGAAATCGAGCCGCGGCCACAGGGCAAACGGGTCGTCTTCATTCCAACGGCGAGCGCTGTGGAACCGTGGGGACCGGCTCGTACGGCATTGAGCAAACACGCGCTACAACGGCTCGGCTTCGAGGTCGAACAACTGGATGTGGAAAACATGCCGAGCGACTCCGCCGAGGACATCACCCACAAAATCACCGAGGCTGATTGCATCTATGTGGGCGGCGGCAACACGTTCTTTCTCCTGCAGGAGTTGCGCCGCACCGGTGCCGACCGGGCCATCATCAATCAGGTGCGCGCCGGCACGCCGTATATCGGCGAGTCCGCAGGCTCGGTCATCACGGCACTCGACATCGGCTACATCAAGCTCATGGACCGCACGGACAAAGCCCCCGATCTCACCGATTACACAGGATTGGGCCTGGCTGATTTCCACGTGGTCCCCCACCATCATGCAGCGGCCATGGGTCACGCCGCACAACGCATTCTCGACCGGTATGGTGCCGATCTCAGTCTCAAGCCTCTTACCAACCGGCAGGCCCTGCTCGTCAAGGATGGCAGAACCCGGTTGCTGCGATGATGCGGGTCGTCGGCCCGTCGCCCATTCGGCATCGCCGTGGTGTGTCCGGCCTGATATGCCTATCGAGCGGCATCAATCACACAGCAATGTGGCTGGGAACCTCGCCGAACGTCAACACCTGCGTACATCAGCACGGCAAAATCTGCCGAAAAACGCCCGGCGCACGAGATGCCAGCCGGCCCCATCCGTCACCTCAGTGCCGTACCGGGCCAGGCATGGCCTTGAGCAACGGGATGAATCCGGCGCACAGTACCAGGGCAACGACGGCGAGTATCTGCCAGTGGGCGGAGCCGAGCCAGCCGCCCCACGTGCCGACAGCACCGCCGATCGCATACGCGAAACCTGGCACGGCCGCTGAATTTGGCCAGGTCACCACCGCTCAGCAGCAGTTGTCGCGATACGATCACGCCATGCGCCAGCAGGCCATAGCCGAGGTTGTTGATGAGCCATCCGACGCACACCGCGGCAAACTCGGGAACCAGTACGGCGGCAAGGGAAATCGCCGTGGCGATTGCCCCGATGGCGGACACGGCGCGCATGCCGAGTTTTGCGGAGAGCCGCATGTAGACAAACGATCCGATGATGCTGCCCACGCCGCCGAATGCGTAGACCACGGTCAGCATATCGCTGCCGTACCGGGAGCCGATGCCCAGCAACGCATAGCTTGCCCACAGCGACGGAATCAGCGCAAGCAGCAGCGATGCGATCAGCAGTCTGACCCGGGTCAAGCGGGTGACCGGAGTGCGCTGCGGCGCGTGTGACGTGTCGGCCGCCGTGGATTCGTCGGCGGAGCCGTCGCCGTCATCGCCGCCCTCACCATCGTTGCCGAATCCCGGCATGAACTCGCGGGTGCGGAATCGCGTCAGCGCGCAGGCAAATGACAGTGCCGACGAGGTGAGCAGCATGGCCATGATGGAGGCGTTGGCCAAGGCCGATCCGGCAACCTGGCCCAGCAACGTACCGGCCACGCTGGCAATCACGGCGACGTAGCCGCTGTACTTGACGAGCATGTTATCGTCGTCGCCGGCCGCATCCACCTCGAACACTTCGGAGGCCACGTCGATGACCTGCCCGGTCATCAGCAGCAGGCATGACAGGGCCAGCAGCAGCCACTTCCAATACGTCCAACCGTTGGGCACCAGCGCGACCGCCAGGCACAGTACGCCTTCCACGCCCTCCGTGGTCGCAAGCGAACGGAACGAGCCGAACCGCTGCACGATCCATGCGGATATCGGAGAAGCGAAGTCGATGACCAGATTAAACGTCTTGCGGAACGCGATCACCCATGCCGGCAGTCCGACGATCAGAATCGAAGGAATCACCGACCCCTCGAAAATCGCGTTGGACAGCATCGAAAACGTCATACCCACCAACGCCCATCGCAACGCCCTGCTCAATACCGATAATCCTCGCATACCCTAATTCCTCGTCCTTGCCAGTGTAACGGAATTATGACTTCTCAATCGTCCCCCCGCTGTCTAAATGAAAGTGCAACACCCTTTCACTGGTTATCTGGACAATCTCCAATCTAAAGGGTGTTGCACTTTCATTTAGACAGCGGCCCCCCATATCCGCATGTCACTGCTGCTATCATAATGAGCCAGTAGACGCCTTTAAGCGTTCTGACAGCCATGGAATCGAAAATCGCTATGCACATCACAGAACAGCACTGCCAAGGCAAGAGGTCTGACCAGTCGCTCAATGAGGACGGGCTGATCATCACCGATGGTTTCGCGGCAGTGGTGGATGGAGTGACCAGCAAAAGAGTGCACCACCTTGCCGGCCTTGTTCTTGGCCGCGTCCAGCACCGGGGTGATGTCAGCGGCCCATTTTCACGCACCGAACATCCGGCGAGCATGTCGTTGCTGCCCACGCACACGATCAGCACGTCCGGCCGGTCGTTGATATCGCCAATCATCCGGTAGCGCACGCGCCGGGCGGTCGCGCCGAGCTTGCCGACCGTACGCCAGGCCACCGGCCGACCGGTACGCTTGGCGACGCGCGCGGCAAGCAGCGGCATAATGCCTTTCGACTGGCCGTCCACGCCACCCAACATAGTCCGCCCGCCTCGACCGGCCGATCTCGTCAGTGAACACGCGGAATCGAACCCTACATCGACGTTCGTTTCGTCTGGTTTGGCCCATGAATTCTGGATGAATTGGGGTGAACCGGCGGGGCTGGAGGCGAGCGGGCGGCGGATCATGGGGCACAATGGTGTCAAGGAGGCCGCCATGGTCGATGACTATACTGCCAAAATGACTGAGCTGATCGAACTCATGCGTCTGATCGGCAACGATACGCAGCAGTGCGAGGTCAAGGAATGCAAGCGCAAGATCTCCTCGACCATCACCGATACGCTGTCCGCGTTCTCCAACGGCTCCGGCGGCTGGATCATCCTGGGCCTATCTGAAAAGAACGGGTTCACGCCGGTCGAGGGATTCGACGCGCGCGCCATGCAGGAGGCGCTGAGCCAGGCGTGCGAGAAGATGACGCCGGTGGTGCGGCCCGTGATCGTCACCTGCCCGTTCGAAGGCGCGAATCTGGTGTTCGCGCGCATCGACGAAATGCTGCCGCGCGATAAGCCCTGCTTCACCACCGCGCTCGGACCGCACGGCGGCTCGTTCATCCGCACCGGCGACGGCGACCGGCGCATGACCTCCTATGAGGTCGACCGGCTCATCGAGGAGCATCTGCAGCCCACATACGATCTGGATATCGTGCCCGGCGCCACGACCGATGACCTCGACCCGCAGCTTGTTGCCGGATTGTTGGCGCGCGTGCGCGAACAGCATCCGCGCGTGTTCGCCGACCGAGATGGCATCGATGTGCTGCTGGATCTGCAGGTGTTGCGCCATGATGATTCCGACGAGTCGGAGGTCGGCGGAATACTGCGTCCCACCTTGGCCGGACTGCTGGCGTTGGGCCGCTATCCGCAGAAGTTCTATCCGCGGCTCGGCATTTCGATAGCCGTGTTTCCGGGGACGAGCCGGGACGATGTGTTCCGGGGCGACGAGCGATTGGTCGCCTCGAAGTCGGTGGTCGGTTCGATTCCGGTGATGATCGACGATGCGGTCGACTCGTTGATGCGTTGGATTGGCGCGAAGAAGCCCGATTATCCGCCGCTCGTGTTGCGCGAGGCGATTGCGAACGCGCTCACCCACCGTGATTATTCGCCCGATGCGCGCGGCACGCAGGTGCATATCAGCGTGTTCACCGATCGCATCGAGATCACCAATCCGGGTGGCCTGTACGGCATGGTGACACATGACGTGCTGGCGAGCCCGCATCCGGTGACGGGCGCGCCGTTCGTCTCCACCCGAAACCAGTTCCTGTTCACGCTGCTGGAGTCCACGCCGTATCCGGGCGGCGGGTTTGTGAACCCAGAAGGCGGCGACGGCTACCAGCGCATCGCCGCCGCGTTGCGTGAGGCCGGCATCGAGCCGGCGACCACGCGCAACGACATCAACACGTTCACGATGACCATCACCAAGCAACGCACGATGGAGAACAGTTCGCCGGGCGACGTGGTCAAGGCGATTATGACCGTACTGGAGCGGCATTCGGCGATGAGCGTCAAGGAGATCATGCGCGAACTGCAGTTGACGCCGCTGGCCGCCACATCCGGTATGCGCGAGCTGATGAAGGAAGGGCGGGTCGCCCGAGTCAAGTTCGCCGACGACTCGGTACAGCGGTATCGGTTGAAAGGCTGATTTCTCACTCGGCCAGCTGCGTGGTGGCGGGCGCGGCCAGGGTGGGACGGGATCGGCGGAAGCGGCCGGCGGCCAGGCCAATGCAGATGAACATCACACCGAACAGTGCGACCAATCCCAGCGAGCCGGCCCAGCCGGCGACGCTCACGCCGCTCTCCGCAGCCGTGCCGGAGCCGAGCGCGTTGTCGATCGCGGTGCAATACCACCAGCCGGGCAGGAACTTGGCTATGGTCACCATCACGCCGGGCATCATGTCAACCGGCAATGCGACGCCCGACGTGAACATGATGAGCAGGCCGAAGATATTGGCGAATCCGTTGGCAGCCGCCTCCGAAAACCCGAATTCGCTGAGCATGAATCCACAGGCGACAGTCATCAGCGCATATACGCAGGTTGCGCAGAACGTCATCAGCACTCCCCCGACGCTCAGGTGCAACGGATCGAGTCCCGCCGCCATCATCAGACCGATCGAGAGCACCAGATAGCCGACGCATACGACGAGCGCGAATCCGCCCAACGTCAGCAACCGCTGGAGTCCCATCGACGACATACGTTGCGGGGATGCGGTGAGACGACGGCGAACCTCCCCGGTGGTGAATGTGCCCAGAATCATTGATCCGCAGACGGTCATCGCCAAAAACAGCGGATGCAGCGCGGTTTTCATGGTGTTGCCGAATCCGCTGGCCGCCATGTCCGAAGCACTTTCCGCGTCCGCGCTTGCCGTGTCGATCACAGCGACCTTATGGTTCGCGTCCATGTCACTCGCCGATGCGGCAGCCGCTTTCGATGCCTCGAACAGATCGCCGACGCTGGGTTTCTCAATCTGACCGGCCGGCAGCATATCAAGCATGTCCTGATTCGAGAATTCACCAAACCCGCCCATGCCATCTTCAGACGAATCACCCGCAGTGTCTCCAATGTCGATGCCGGCCATAGCTGCGAGCGCCGCACTATCGACCGTCGTATGCGAGCCAATCAGTGCCGTACGCGTGAGTGAAAGGAACCCGATGACGTTCATCCGGGCCATCGAGCCTGCGCCGGACGTATAGCTGGTGACCGTGTCCACGCTTGGTGGATTCTCGCCTGTCGCCGCGGCATCAATGAAATCGTCGGCGAAACCATCGGGGATGATGACGATCAGATCCACCCAGTTCGAGGCGACGGCTTGTTGCAGAGTTTCACTAGCATCGTCAACGTTCACCAGTTCGCTGGAATCCGACAGGTATGTGCGCATCGATGACGCGATGCCGCCCCTGTCCGAGTCTCGATCGATGACGGCGACACGCATTTTGGCCGGCTCGAATGCCGCGGCTGCGGAATCGGATGTGCCAGACAGCATCGACCAGCTGATAGACAGCATCATGATGCCCACGAACACGAGGTAAATCAACAGGTAGGCCCTGTGCGAGAACAGTACACGCAATGTGGCTTTACAGGTGTTCATAGCGTTGCCTCCTCAGCATTGCGATGCCAGCCAAGAGGAATACCGCGCTCATCGCCAGCAAAATGGCACAAGTGGTGATGAACGGCTGGTAGCTGTCGTAGTACAAAATGTCGTAAAACAGGTTCGTCACCTGTTGCGCGGGGTTGATGGTGCCGAGGATGGGCGCGTTGCGTGCTATCCAGTCACTGATCTGCATGGCGAAGCCGCCGTACAGTCCGGTGAACAGCGACAATATGCAGGCGATTCCGCTCGACAAACCGTATTTCGTGTCGTAGGAAAGCTTCGGTACCGCGCCGAGCAGGGTGCCTGCTGAGCTGGTCATGAACGAGGCGATGATGACCGCGAAAATCGCTGCCGGTTCGCGTCCGCCGAGCGAGACGTTGCAGGCGAGCCGGATATAGGCCAATGCGATGGACAGGGCGACCGACGAGCACAGCCAGCAGGAGAGGAAGCCCGCGACGAGCTGTTTGGCCCGGCTCAGCGGCGCTACGGTCCGCCGTATGCCCAGCGCGGACAGGTTCGCCTGTGCGGCGGCGACTGTGCTGATGGAGTATCCCATGGCCATCATGCAGGACATGGCCAGCAGCGCGTAATAGTATCGGGCGATCGCGTCAGGCTGGAAATGCGTGAGCGTCGTCTCATGGGTCATGTCGACGTTCTGCCCGACGCTGTTCCAGAAGTTCCGGCTGAGCGCGGCCTGTGGATTGTCGGCGATGGTCTGCCGGGTGACGGCGTCGGTGCGGTTGTACAGGTCGATGACGCCGCGCAGGGCCGCGAGGCTAATGTCCAGTCCGCTGCTTTGCGTGGAGTCTTTGGCTGTGACGGCGGTTTCCCGGCTCACGGTCATCGCCAATCGGCCGTTATTGTCGGCGGTCAGATAGCCGTTGGCAGTGCCGTCGGCGAGCCGTTGTTCGGCCTCCTTCACGGTGCCGACTGTGGTGATGGTCAGCAGCTTTTGGTCGATTCCGGCGTAGGTCGTGTCGTCTGAGGCCGATTCCGTTTCCCCGGCCAGCGCGTCTACGAAGGTGCGGGCACCGTCCGCCTGCTGCCAACGGGTGTCTTCGATGACGGCCATCGGCACCGGCTTGAGTTCATATGCTTCGGCCAGCCCGCCGAACAGTCCGTTGAACATGGTCGCCAGCACGATCGGGAACACGGTCATCCAGAACAACGCCGACCGGTTGCGCAAGTTCGCTTTCAATGCGACCAGAAATGTGGTCCACATGATGTCTCCTTACCTGCTCCCGCTGACGGGAGCTGTCGGCGAAGCCGACTGAGGGTGGTTGTTGCAAGGCCACCCCCACTCGCTTCGCGGGAGCCCCGCTAGCGGGGGCAAGATTGTTAGTCCCTTAGCGCCTTGCCGGTGAGTTCCAGGAATACGTCGTTGAGGGTGGGCGGGCGACTGGTCAGGTGGCCGATGTTGGCGCCGGAGCGTTTCACCGCGTCGAGCACGTCGGTCAGGTTGTGTTCGCCGCGACGGCATCGAACGTCGAGTTCCTTGCCGTCGTAGGTGGCTTCGATCACGCACGGCAGCGTACGGACCTCGGCCATCGCCGAATCCGCCAGATCGAGCGTTTCGATGGTGATGCGTTCACCCGTGTCAATCATGTTCTTGAGCTCGTCGGCGGTGCCGAGCGCCAGATGTCGACCATGATCCATGATGAGGATGCGGTCGCAGATCTGCTCGACCTCCTCCATGTAATGGCTGGTGTAGATCACCGTGGCGCCGGCCTGGTTGAGCCGCTGGATGCCTTCCAGAATCGAATTGCGGCTTTGCGGGTCGACGGCGACCGTGGGTTCGTCGAAGAAGATCAGGTCAGGCTTGTGCGCGACGCCGCAGGCGATGTTCAGGCGTCGCAGCAGACCGCCGGACAGTTTGCCGGGCCGGAACTTGCGGAAGTCCTGGAGACCGACGAATTCGATGGCCTCCTCGACCAGCGGCGCACGGTCAGTTTTCTTCGGCACGTACAGCGAGCAGAAGTAGTCGATGTTTTCGGTGACGGTCAGTTCGTTGAACACGGCCACATTCTGCGGCACGATGCCGATACGGCGCTTCAGCACGTAGGAGGTCGGCGTCATCGGCTGGCCGAATACGCGAATCGTGCCCGAATCGTAGGTGAGCAATGCGAGGATGCAGTTGATCGCAGTGGTTTTGCCGGACCCGTTCGGCCCAAGCAGGCCGAAAATCTCGCCCTGGTTCACGTCAAGGTCAAAGTAGTCGAGCGCCACCATGTCGCCGTAGCGTTTGACCAGTTGGCTGACGTGCACGGCCAGAGCCGGGTTGGTTGTCGAGTCGTGTTCGGAAGCTCTGTTGTCGGTTGCCATAGCCACTCCCTTCCTTGGTGATTCCATCATCCCGAGAAAGGGTCGGCCGCCGCCACAGACAAAAGTCACGACTCGGCCGTGCGGGCGTGACATTTGTCATTATTCCGTCAATACTGCCCCCTCTGGCGGGGGCCAATTTCGCTATATCGCTATACCAACTCAGTCGGGAAACGATGCCGCCAGATGAATTTGCGGAGCTCTTCGATGGCGAGAATCACGAACGGGATGCAGCAGAGGTAGAGGTATTCGTCCCAACTCAGTGGTGCGGTGTGGAACACGGTCTGCAGAATCGGTACTTCGGTGATGAGCACCAGCAGCACGATTTCGGTCGGATCGCCATACACTTGCCAACGGCCGTTGGCGGAGGGCATGTGATCGTCGCGCACGTCATGGTCCGGTTCGGATTCGTGCAGGTGCGCGTTGGAGCAGAGCGCTCCCCCAGTAACCAGCTCGCGCAATACCGCATCGTCGGCGGCATGGTGCACAGCCCCGTCGATCGTGATCTCGCCTTTCGGCGCGTATCCGGTGCCGCTTACCTGATACTCGTGGTTCAGGGTCCACAAGTATTCGACAGTCATCTCGTTACGGGTCAGCGTGCCGGTTTTGTCGGTGCAGATCACTGAGGTGGAACCCAAGGATTCCACGCTGGAAAGCTTCTTGACCAGTGCATTGCGTTTGCTCATGCGCTGCACGGCCACGGCGAGCGCCCGGGTCACGGTGGGCAGCAGCCCTTCGAGGATGAAAGCCACCACCATGCCGAGGGAGAAGATGAATGTTTCAGCCAATGGATTATGCACGAATAGCACGTCCAGAATGAAGAACACGACACCGATGCATAGGGCGAAGATGGTGATTTGCCGGGTCAGATGGTTGAATTCGCGCTGCAATGGACTGACATTGTCTTCCACATTCTGTGTCAGACGCGCGATTTTATCGAATTTGGTGATCCTGCCTGTGTGAATTACCACCGCCCGGCCGTTGCCTTGTGCCACTGAGGTGCCGGCGAACACCAGATTGGGGATTTCGGCGGCCTGCAAGCCTATACCGCGGAACCGGTACGTGAATAATCCCGCATGCCCGGCAAGTTCGTTGTGTTCCACACACCGCTAGACTGGTGGGTGGAAGAGCATCAAGCCAGGGAGGTGCCATGCGTGTGTTGGCCGAAAAGGTCTCGCTGCTCGTGTTAGGCCCGACACTGGCTTTGCTCGTTGGAACGCGGTTCGATGGCTTCTTCATCGCCGGCCTGTTGCTGGCTGTGTCCATCGCCGGATTGGTGGAATGGCTGCGCCCCGCTGCGCAATGGTCTTGGGTATTGTGCGCGGCGTTTCTCGCCATCGCTGTGACGGTGCCGTCATGGTGTGCGTTCATGCCGCTCATCGCCTACGATATGGCACGTTTGCCAGCCGTTGCCTCACCCGAAACCCGAGCCGCGGCAAGCGACCGCTTCCCCAGTGCCTCACCATCCCCGGCCTCTCGTCGTTCGTTTGCCGACGCTGTGCGCACAGTCCCATGGCTCCCTGCCGCCGTACGCTGGATATGGGTGTTGCCGCTACTCACGCTTTGGTTCACTCGTGGCTCCGACTACCTCCAAACGCTGGCGATGGCGCTGGTTGCACTGCTCGGATTCGTCCTGGGACGGGCCCGAGTCTCGTCGGATGTGGCGCGGTGCGCGCTGCTGCGAGCGCAGGATATGGCTCGAGAGTCCACTCGTTCGAATCGTTTGCGCATTGCCGATATCGATGAGGAACGCGCCCAATCCGTTCGTATGGCAATACTCGGTGAACGCACACGTATCGCCCGGGAAATCCACGACAATGTGGGCCATCTGTTGACCCGCGCAATCATGCAGGCGCAGGCCGGCAAAACAGTGGCCGAGGCGACAAATGATACGGTCGCCGCACAGGGTTTCGCCACATTGGGCACGACCTTGGATGATGCGATGACGATGGTACGCCGGTCAGTGCACGACCTTGAGGATGACGGCACTGATTTCGCCGCGCAAATCAATGATGCCGTTACCTCATTTGATGGCATCTCCCCCGGTTTCGCCGTGACGCTGGCCAACGATATCGCCAAGGCACCAGCGCCGGTCTCACGCTGCTTCGCGACCGTGATTCGAGAGGCATTGTCGAACGTGGTGCACCATAGTGCGGCGCATGAGGCGAGTGTGACGTTACGTGACTTCCCCGCGTTCTGGCAGTTGGTCATTCAGGATCCGGGACCGTCTATGCCCAAGTCTGATGAGTCCCAGACGACCGCAACCCAGCCACGTACAATGCGCGCCACGCGTGTCGGCTCACGACTCGCCGCCGATGGCGCTGCCGACATGCGTGGTTCGGCCGATGAACTGATGCGCGGCATGGGTTTGGCGGATATCGAATCACGCGTGCGTGCCCTTGGCGGCACTGCGGTTTGCGGGCCATATGAGGGCGGCTGGCGCGTGTTCGTATCCGTGCCGAAGCAGCGTTGGACCATGGAATCGAGGGAACAATGAGAATCGCAATCGTGGATGATGATCCGATTGTCTGCCAGTCATTGGAGACGATTCTGACCGCCACCGGTACAGCCGACGTGCTGTGGACGGCGAATGATGGTGGTGCCGCCGTGCAACAGTATTTTGCCTCACCGGCCAATCACCCGGATATTCTGCTCATCGACATTCAGATGCCCGGCAAGGATGGGCTGGATGCCGCGCGTGAGATTCTGCCCAAGGATCCGGCGGCGCGCATCCTGTTTTTGACCACGTTTGCGGATAAGGATTACATTGCTCAGGCGATGGCGCTTGGCGCCAAAGGCTACCTCATCAAACAGGATGTGGCCGCCGTGGGCCCTGCATTGCAGGCGGTCATGGCCGGTCAGGTGGTGCTCGGTGCGGAAATCCTCGGCAAACTCACCGAACGGACTACGAATCCTGCAGATTCCAGCAATTCCGGAAATGCCAACGATTCCGCTACCAAACTTCTGAACGACCGCGAACGTGAAATCGCCATGCTCGTTGCCAAGGGGCTTGATAACCGCGACATCGCCGCCAAACTGTTTTTGAGCGAAGGCACCGTCCGCAATCGAATCAGCGTGATATTGGACAAGCTTGGACTGACCAACCGCACGCAGCTCGCCATCATATGGCTGAACGCGCACCAATAAATCTACGTGCAGTGCCGGTAATTCGGTCAGCTGTTCTTCATGACGATGCTGTCGATGGTGTTGGCCACGCGCTCGCAGTCGTCGGAGCACTGTTCAAGGTGACGGTACACGTCATGCCAGGCGAACACCTGTAGCGGATCGGTGCAGGTGGTGTGCAGCGTACGCATTGATTCAATGAACAGGTGATCTGCCTCCGTCTCGATGTTGTTGATGGCAAACACCAGTTCACGCAGCGTCTTGGAACGCCTGAATCGCGGCAGCTCGTCTACCAGTTCGCGGATGCTTTCCGTGGCACGCACTACCATGTCCGACATCTGCACGGCGTCATCACGCATATCGGTCACATTGTCGTAATACATGCGGTTGAGCACGCCTTCAATGCTGTCGGTCACGTCATCGAGCACACGGCCGAGCTCATCGATGTCTTCACGGTCGAACGGCGTGATAAAGGCGGTCACCAGCTCGTCCATCATGTCATGACGAACCCCGTCTGCGGCCTTTTCGAGCGCATGCATGCTGTCCATGCGCTCGCGCAGCTGATCGGGATTGAAATCGTGCATCACTTCGGACAACAGTTTCGCGGCCTGATATGCGTAGTCCGCACCGCGACGGAATCCGTCAAAGTAGAACGCATCTTTTTGTCTCGCCATGATGAGGGGATTCCTTTCTAGAACACGACCATGAACAGTTTGGCCATTACGAAGCTGATAAGACCGCAGCCGGGGAACGTGAACACCCAGGTGAGCATCATGTCGCGCACCACGCCGAAGTTGATGGCGGAAATGCGGCGTACCGCGCCCACGCCCATAATGGCGCTGGTCTTGGTGTGCGTGGTGGAGACGGGAATGCCGAGCACGGTCATAACGAGCAGACACAGTGCGCTCGACAGGTCGGCGGAGAAGCCCTGGTATTTCTCGAGTTTGACCATGTCCTGGCCCACGGATTTGATGATGCGCTCGCCGCCCACGGACGTACCCACGCCCATAATGGTGCTGCACAGAATCATCAGCCAGACCGGGATCATCACGCCCACCACACTGGGCTGACCGTTGCAGAACGCCATGCCAAGAAACAGCACGCCGATGAATTTCTGGCCGTCCTGCGCACCGTGCATGAAGCTCATGGCGGCCGCGCCCACAATCTGCGCGTACGTAAAGAATCCGTTGGTGCGGCGGCGGTCCATGCCAGCGCAGATCAGCGTCACGACCTTGCACACCAGCCAGCCGATGGCGAATCCGAACAGGAGGCTGGCCACCAGACCGTACAGCACTTTGACCCATTCGCCCATGTTGATGCCGTCGATACCGCCTTGGATGGCGATGGCCGCACCGGACAGGCCGGCGATCAGACTGTGGCTTTCCGAAGTCGGAATACCCAGCAACGAGGCTCCCACGCTGTATACGACGATGGAGAACAGTGCCGCGCATAGGGCAATCAATGCCGCATTCGTATCACCTCCGAAATCGACCATATTGCTGATGGTGGAGGCCACGGAGGCATTGAGCTGCGTCATGATGAAGACGCCGAGGAAGTTAAAGATGGCCGCCATGATCACGGCGGAACGCACGCGCATGCATCGCGTGGTCACACAAGTGGCGATGGCATTGGGCGCATCGGTCCATCCATTGACGAAGATAACCCCCAGTGTCAGCAATGTTGTCACGAACAGAGCCGGGTTCGAGAACACCTGCTGAATGAAATTCGCCAGGGAGACATCCAAGGAAATCAACACCTTCTTCTTCGGGGGCGGAAGCCGTCACACTGATTGTAGCGGAAGAATGGCTACGTAGTTTCCGTGGCGCGCGGATTTTATGGTGTTGTTATGTTGCGCGCCGCGCATCCTTTCGTGAAAACAGAGCGGGACAGTCGTATGCTTCGATTCGGCGCCTGCATCGATAACTCTCGTCATCTACCGAGGATTCGGTCATGCGTGTGCGAAAATGGACGCGGCGTCAATCAGGAGGTGCACGGTGGCGGTAAGCGCAGATTCGGCTCACGAGCTACACGAATGGGTGAAGTACGGGATGTTCTGGCACGTGTACCCGTTGGGATTCTGCGGCGCCGATATCCGTCCCGCCGGCCCGCGCGAATTCCATGGCCGTGGCCTTGACGCGCTGAATCCTTGGCTGGAATATGCCCGTGACTTGGGCGCTTCCGGTCTGCTGCTCGGTCCGATATTCGAATCGGCGACGCACGGGTATGACACGCTTGACCATATGCACATCGATGTGCGGCTGGGAGGAGATGCTGCATTCGACCGGCTGATCACTGCCTGCCGGGATATGGGTTTGCAAGTGATATTGGATGGCGTGTTCAACCATGTAAGCCGCAATCATCCTGCCGTTCAGGCGTCGCTTGACGAAGCCGCCGGCCGCTTGGATCCGGCCGATAACCCGTGGCACGGTCTGGTCCGCACGCATGTCGGCGATAATGGCGAACCCACTTTGGATGTGTTCGAGGGGCACGACGATCTGGTAGCGCTGGACCATTCGTCCGATAAGACCGTTGACTATGTGGCCCGTGTGATGAACTACTGGCTGGATCGTGGGGCTGCCGGTTGGCGACTTGACGCCGCGTATGCGGTGCCGAGCGTGTTCTGGGCGCGAGTGTTGCCACAGGTCAAGGCCACGCATCCGGATTCGTGGGTTTTCGGCGAGGTGATTCATGGCGATTACCCGCGCATCGTCGAGGAATCCACGATGGATTCAGTCACGCAGTATGAGCTGTGGAAGTCGATTCAGCATGCGCTGGAGACGGAGAACTTCTTTGAGTTGGATTGGAATCTCAAGCGGCATAATTCGTTCCTGGATTCCTTCGTGCCACAGACGTTCATCGGCAATCATGATGTGACGCGCATCGTCTCGCAGATAGGCTCGGCCAAAGCGGCGTTGGCGGTGGCGGTGTTGCTGACGGTTGGCGGCGTGCCGAGCATCTATTACGGTGACGAACAGGGCTATGTGGGCGTCAAGCAGGAGCGGTTCGGTGGCGACGATGATATTCGCCCGAAGTTCCCCGACTCCCCCTCCAGTCTCTCCACATTGGGTGAGCCAATATACCGGTTGCATCAGGCGCTGATTGCATTACGCCGCCGCAATCCATGGCTGATTGACGCGCGTACCGAGGCACTCGAACTGGAAAACAAGCATTTCGTCTATCGCTCAGTGAGCGCCGACGCCCAACACTCCCTAACCGTGGACCTCAACATCGAGCAATCCCCCACCTTCACCATCCACAACGCCGACGGCTCCGTAGCGTACCAATATTAACCAGCGCTTGGCCCCCTCCCTGAAGGGAGCCAAGGAACGTCATCGACGTCCGTTGCGGGTACCGGACGAGCGGAATGGCGAGCTGTTCTTCTTGGAATGGTGACGCTTCGGGCCTTGTGTATTGCCGTATTTGGCGATCATACGGCGCTCGTGACGCTTGGCTCCCTCGGAACGCTCATCACGCACGATGCGGTTCTCGTTCTTGCGGTGGATACGCTTGCTGCCTTCATGCTTACGCGAGCCGAACTCATCGCTTCGATCGTAATCGAATCTGTCTCGCCGATCGGACTTGCCGTTCTTGGAGTACTTATCGCCGCGACGGCCATCATAACGGTCATCAGATTTCTTACCGCGACGGCGATCACGGCGATCCTCATATCGAGTGTCGGCACGATCCTCGCGTCGATTGCCACGACGCTCATCGCCATGCTCGAACAGATAATCGCGACGCTCGGCCTCGGGATTGCTCATGCCGACGCGACGTTCCGCACGGTTGCGGTTCTTCTTCATGGCCTTCTTGTTAGCTTTGCCGCCGTGCTTGTGCTGCGGCTGATCATCGTAGGACTCGCCGTCGACGTTCTCGTAGCGAGTTTCGGTCTCGATGACGTTCTGCTCGTCACGGTTGCGATTGCGGTTACGCTTGCGCTTGCCGCCGCGGCCGGACTCGCTGCTCGCCGCGTTCTTGGCACCCTTATTCTTGCCCTTGCGCGGGTTGCCGACGGGCTGCGACTTGTCGAGACTCCAGCCGTCCACGCGCTCGGCTCGGTTGCCCACAAGCTCAAGCACTTCGGGCGAATCGTGAGTGACCTCAATCATCTTGGTTTTGATACCGGCCTGATTCAGCAGTCGGCGCGTTTCACGACGCTGTTCTGGCAGCACCAGGGTGACCACGTCGCCGGCCTTGCCAGCGCGGGCGGTACGACCGGAGCGGTGCACGAACGACTTCGGGTCGGCCGGCGGCTCGACCTGCACCACAAGCTCCACGCCGCCGACGTCGATACCACGGGCGGCCACGTCGGTGGCCACCATGACGCGCACATCACCGGAGTCGAAGGCAGCGAGATTGCGGTCGCGCTGGTTCTGGCTCAAATTGCCGTGCAGTTCGGCGGCCGGAATGCCGTTCTGAGTCAGGTTCTTGGCGAGCTTCTTGGCCTGGAACTTGGTGCGGGTAAACAGGATACGACGGCCAGTACCGGAGGCCAACGTACGTACAAGCTCATGCTTGTCACCGCGCGTGGTTTCAAACACATGGTGGGTCATCAGGTCAGGTTCGGCGGTGGCCGAATCGACCTCGTGCACCTTGGGATCATGCAGGAATGTGTTCACCACTTCATCCACGCCATGATCGAGCGTGGCGGAGAACAGCATATGCTGGGCGTTGGGAGAAATCTGCTCAAGCAGTCGCTTGACCGGCGGCAGGAAGCCCATGTCGGCCATTTCGTCGGCCTCGTCGATTACCACGACTTCGACGGACGAAAGCGTGAGCGCTTTCTGACGCAGCAAATCCTCAAGACGGCCCGGGCAGGCGACCACGATATCGGCGCCGGCCTTCAAATCACGCACCTGATGGATGTACTTGACACCGCCGTAAATCGTGGTGGTATTCATCCCAAACGCATGGGCCAACGGCATCAGCACGTCATTGATCTGGTTGGCCAGCTCACGGGTGGGGGCCAGCACGAGTCCGCGCGGATGGGGCAGGAAATCATCGGAGCGGCGCTCCTCAAGACTTGCCTTCTTGCGACGCTTGATTTCATCGCGGAATTCCTTCATCGCAGTTTGACCAAGCGAATCATAGGATCCAAGACGAGTGACCAGAGGAATCGAAAAGGCGAGGGTCTTGCCGGAACCGGTACGGCCTCGGCCGAGAACGTCGCGCCCGGCCAACGAGTCGGGCAAAGTATCGGCCTGAATGGGGAACGCGGTCTTTTTTCCGTCCGCCGCGAGCACGCGTACCAACGGTCCGGGTACTCCAAGTTCACCAAAGGTAATGGGTTTGGATTCCTCGCCGTCATTCATCGGGAAATCGGCGGAATCCTCGAAATCATCAAAATCGTTACGGGGCACAATGGCCTTTCATGTCAAAGGTTGCGCAAATTACGCAAGCTTTCCAAACCTAGCGTAAGGCCCCTACTTTGCTTGTGAATACCACGGATCTTGCTATTTCACGACGTTACTCGCACATCTTGCTTTCAACGTTTCATGAATCACTTTTTAGCCCGCGTCATATGTGTTCTTTAGCGTCAGGAAATCAGGAAATGACCCCACTCATCCTAAAATCCTGTCATTGAGACACCCTCAGTGACAGAAATTCAGGAGCATGGGTGTGATTTCCTAAAATTCTGTCGCTCACTATGACTCAGCGACAGAAATTCAGGACGAAGCCACTCTTTTCCTGAATTTCTGTCGCTGATAAAGATAAGACGGTCAAACGGGCACCTACAGCACGTCCGGATCGTCCTTGGCGATGGTGCCGGTGGCCTTGCCGATGGCCTTGAGGCCGTGGTAGGCCACGAGAATCACGATCGTGCCGATGGCGATGCCGTTGAAGGACGTGCCGCCGATGGTGAACGCGAACTGGCCGATGGCGATGATCATGGTGATAGCGGCCACCATGATGTTGACCGGCTTGTCGAAGTTGACCTTGTTCTCCACCCAGATGCGGATGCCGATCATGCCGATCATGCCGTAGAGCAGTGTGGTCACACCACCGAGCACGCCGGTGGGAATCGTGTTGATAACGGCGCCGAACTTCGGGCACAGGCTCAGAATCAGGGCGAAGGCGGCAGCGCACCAGTAGGCGGCGGTGGAGTAGACCTTGGTGGCGGCCATAACGCCGATGTTCTCGCCGTAGGTAGTGGTGCCGGAGCCGCCGCCGAAGCCGGCGAGCGTGGTGCCAAGACCGTCGGCCATCAGGGCGGTGCCGATCTGGTTGTCGTAGTCACGGCCGGTCATCTGGGCCACGGACTTGACGTGGCCGACATTCTCGGCCACAAGCACGAGCACGACGGGCAGGAACATAGGCAGGATGGAGAAGTCGGCCTGCGGCAGGTGGAACTTCGGGAAGCCGATCCATGCGGCGTCATTAATGGCGGAGAAGTCGACCTGGCCGCGGAAGCAGGCATAAACGTAGCCGATGATCACGCCGACCAGAATATTGAGTCGACCAAGCAGTCCCTTGAACAGCACGGCGATAAGCAGCACGGCCAGCAAAGTCACGACTGCGGTATCAGGCGCGGCCTTGAAATTGGTCCATACGGAGGGCGCCAGATTGAAGCCGATAATGGCCACGATCGCACCGTTGACCACCGGCGGCATGATGATGTCGATCCACTTGGCACCGGCGTAATGCACGAGCACACCGACCAAAGCCAGCAGGATACCGGTGCACATGATGCCGAAACTGGCGACCGCGATGCCCTTGTTGGCGGTGGTGACTGCGGTGATCGGGGCGATGAAGCCGAAGGACGAGCCCAAATAGCTTGGCAGCACGTTCTTGTTGATGAGCAAAAACAGTGCGGTGGACATGGCCGTGAAGAACAGGGTGGCGGACGGATCAAAGCCCGTGAGAATCGGCACCAGGAAGGTGGCGCCGAACATGGCGATGACGTGCTGCGCGCCGATGCCGGCGGTACGCGTCCAAGTCAGACGTTCATCAGGCTCGACCACCTCGCCGGGCTGCAACGTCTTGCCGTCGCCATGCAATTGCCACTGGAAGATATTGGACATTACTACTCTCCTCGCTCTCGGCGTCAGGCACGGCATACACACACATCCGACCGCGCTGTGCGCCATTGTATCTCATAGAGATTTTGCGAAGACGCACTTTGCGCAAGCTATTTGCCGTAATACTCCAGCAGGTGCGGGTCGACGGCCTGCACCACATCGACCAGATCGCCGTTGGACAGGTACGGGCGCTTGAATTCGCGCCACGGCTCCACTTTGACCTCCCAGCGTCCGCTCGTCTCATCAAGCACGGGCCGGGCGGTCTGCTCCCAACGCACACGCTTGGACGTGCGACCGGTTTCGGGGTCTCGACGCGTGTAATGCAGGCACGTGCAGTTGGTGATCTTCCAGTCGTCCGAATCGGCGCGATGCAGGAACTCCTCGTCGGCCAGATCCTCGATGGTGAGCATCAGGGCGAGCATGAAGTCGCCGTGCGTGACCATGACCACGGACTCCGAGTCGGACTTGCGGCTTAGCGAGGTCAGAATGTTGTGCACGCGGTCCTCGGCCACGTCGGCGATGGATTCGCCCGCCGGCGGCCGCCAGTACAACGGGTCGGTGTTCTTGAAGTTCCAGTTGCGGGCGTAGTTGGTTTTGAACTCGTCCTTGGTGATGGTGTTGATCTCGCCCCAGGAGCGTTCGCGCAGCACACGGTTCTCCTCCCACTTGGCTTTGGGCAAGGCCATGGTGGCCGCGGTCTCGCGGGTGCGCACATACGGCGAGACCATGTAGCGGTCGAACAGCTGCTGCTGGCTGACAAGCCAACGGCCAATGCAGTCGGCCTGCTTGCGGCCGGTGGCGGTGAGCCGCCATGAGCGGTCGGGCACGGTGACGTTGTCCTGCGTGTACAGGGAGTTGTCGCCTTGTTCGCCTGCTTCGACGATGACGTTCGCTTCGGATTCGCCATGTCGGATTACGTAAAGATCGAGCGGCATGCTCATCTGTGCTCCTCCTTCGTTGTCGGTGACGCTTCGTTGTTCCGCGCCGTCCGCTATTTCACCCGCGTTATGGTGTTCCCTTTGACCATGAACGCACGACGGGCCATATCGATCATCGGCTGGTCGAACCTCGAGTCGGTGTAGAACTCGTCGACGACGGCGTCCGGACCGTACAGCTCGCGGAATCGTCTGGCCTTGTTGGTGTTGAAGTTGAGATACGTGACCTTCATCGTCTCCATATCGACGTTGCTGGCCACGAGGTTCCGCACGCCGAGCCTGCGGCATGCCTCCCCCACCGTCAGGTCGAAGGACGCGGTGAGGATCACGTCATTCGGTTCGGGCTGGTACCAGGGCTTGATGCGCGGGTAGTTCCGATCCCAGAAATCGTTCACAAGCTGTTCGACGCTCGCCACACGCCGGGAACGGTTCAGCTCCGTGAGATAGCCTTCGGCCATCCTGCCCACGCCGTATTCCATCTGCTCAAGCGTGGCCCGCCCGAGTTTGTATTTGACCGCGTACCGCAGCACGGGTGCGATGAAGCGGAACACCTTCGGGTCGTGTCGGGCGGAATACAGGTACAGGTCGAACAGGCTTTCGCCGTCGTAGATGGTTCCGTCAAAATCGAATACACGCATACCTTCTGCTTCTACTCTGCTGTTCCTTGTTCAAGGCTAATCATGGCAGACCGGCAAAAGCGCGAATATGCGGTGAATTTCACATGAACACTGTTTTTTTTTGGGGGGGGGCTTCCCGGCGATCATCGTCCCCGGTCCGGCACCGCTCCGGCACGCCTGCGCGTCTGGCCGAACAGATAGACGCCGATGGGCAAGGTCAACACACCGCCGATGACGAACACCAGCGAAATCGGGATCAGGTCGGCCAGAGGCGCGAAGACCAGCATGCCCAACGGCATGCCCAGCGTGCTGAGCGTGGTGTCGAGACCAAAGACGCGGCCGACCACATGCTCATCGGACTCGGTCTGCATGATGGTGCGCATCGGACCCACGCAGATGGCGGAGGCGACGCCATTCGCCACGTCGACGAACAGGTACGCCAGCAGATTGGGCGCGACCCCGAGACCCACCACGGTCACGCCGACCAAGGTGACGCCGAGTGCGACCATACGCATGTTGTCGCGCACGACCTTGGCCCCGATGGTGGACATGAACGCGCCGCCAAGCAACATGCCGATGCTCCAGCCCAGCTCATTGGCCGCGAGCTTGTCGGAGGCGGTGGTCAGGTTGATGAACCCCAGATTCAGATCGATTCCCTCGTATTCGCGGGTCATGAGCAACAGCGTAAGGTTCATCGGCGCCACGGCCACGAAGCACACCAAGGCGTCACCGAGCACCACGTTGCGCAGGTTCGCCCGGCGCCATGTGTAGCTGAAACCATCTTTCAAGTCAGCAAACACACGACGGACGCTGGCAATCAGCGAACGATCAGCATTGGCATCCGACATCGGTTCGAGTGTGGGTTGCCCGCTATTCTCCGCTTCAGCCATACGCCTCGCAACATGTTCCGCGCTCTTCTTCGGCGCTTTGATCAACGCCACAAAGCCGACGCCGATAATGGCCGTGGTCACATCGACTAACAGAATCGACCACAGCGGCACTGTGTTGATAAGCACAGCAGCCACCGCAGGTGCCACAATCATATTCGCCGAATTAATCACGCCGTATATTGAGTTGACGCGCAATAGTTTGCCCGAGGGAACAACATCCGGTATGAACGACTGCACAGCGGGCGTCTGCACCCCGCCTCCCGCCGAACGAATGAACAGCACCACGAAAATCATGGTCAGACTCGCCCATCCCATCGCGAAGCTCAGCGACAGCACGACGGTGACCACAGCAATCACCATATCCGGCAGCATAATCAGCAACTTGCGACTGTGACGGTCGGCCCAGGAGCCGCCGCAAATCGAGACGATGGCCTGCGGCACCACGCCAAACAACGTGGCCAGCAGCATGGCCGAACCGGTTTTAGTCTGCAATACGATCCACCACCAGATGGCATATTGCACAATATTGGAGCCCAGCAGCGAGAACGCCTGGCCGGTGAGTAGAAGCACTACACGGCGGATCCACGCACGCTCGGATTCCCCGTTGGCCACTGCTGCGGCATAGGCGGCACCGGGTTTGTTCGCGCTATGGACCGCTGCGCGCGCATTCGCATTGTCATCGCCGGAAACCTCGGGTGTTTCGCGCACAGTTGGTTCAGTTGTTGTACTACTAGAAGACATACGAGTGTTCTCAATTCTTCAATTCCACTACAAAGGTCACATCACGGCATACGCACGCCGACGCGCGTATGCGTGCACGACTCCAGCAACGAGCCGTACCCGCCGTTAGATGGCAGGCTTCAGTATCGTGACGCCATGCGTTAGCGTCACCATGCAACGATAGGAACACACTATTCGATAGTATAATCATGAAGGCGTGACGTTGCCCTTGCGCAGGTGCCGTAAGACTCCGCGGACAAAGCAATGAGGCTTCCCCCCGCGAGAGGGGAAGCCTCATGTTCCATTCATTCTATTCAGCGATGATGACGCCGAATCACCGATCATCCTTTGGGAACAACGCGTCGAAGGCATGTTCCATCACGGACTTACGGCGGATCACACCGACGAGTCTGCCATCACCATCCACCACCGGCAGTTTCTTGAACTGCTTCTTGGCGAGGATGCGGGCCACCTCTCCAACATGCTGGTCGGGCGTGGCGGCAACGACCTTGCGCGTGGCGATGTCCATCACCTTCTTGCCGGAAAGCGCCTGCACCTTGGAGGCCACGGTCTCGTCGTCGAACACCACCATCGTCGAACCGGTGCCGGTGGAAACCGTGCGGGATTCATAGGTGGCAATCGATTTCAGGACATCGCCGTCGCTGACGAAGCCGACGAGCCTGCCATCGCCGTTCACCACGGGAAGGCTGGAGACGTTGAGACGGATGAACTCGCGCACCACATGCGTGATGTCATCGCTGTCCAGGCAGCTGTAGGGCTGATCGTCCATGATCTCGCCGATGGACTGTTCCTGGGCCTGCTTGAACAGGGAGGCGGCGGGGGCCACGTATGCGCCGGCGTAGTGATGCTCGGCGGGCTGGCCTTCAGTGGTTTCGGCCGCGACTTCGGCGGAGGCTTGCGCCTCGGAGGCCTTGGCGTTGCGTGCGGCCTTCTCCTTGGCACGGCTGGTGACGGTGAAGATGCAGATGATCAGGGCGACCAGCGAGATGGCGGCGCACAGCAGGTAGGAGAACGCGATGCCGCTGGCCGTGGCGGACTTCACACCCTGGGACATGTGCGAGGCGGTCACGGATGTTTCTGCGGTGACCAGAAGCGAGGTCGCAATGGCTGCCGCGATCTGGCGGCCGGTGTTGGCGATGGCGTTGCCATGGGCGATCATGTCGTTCGGCAAAGCGTTGACGCCCCAAGTGTTGATCGGCATGTTGGCGATAGCCTGACCGGATGCCTGCAATGCGCAGAACACGGCGACAAACAGCACTGATGTCCCGGTGTTGATGGTGCCGAGAAGACCAAGAGAGATGGTCATGAGCGCAAGGCCGCCGATGCCCACGCCGCGCGGGCCGAATTTGTCGAATGCGGCACCGGCAACCGGACTCAGGATGATGCCGACCGCCGCGGCGGGCAGCATGACCATGCCGGTGACGGTGGCGGATTGGCCGAGCACATTCTGGATGAAGATAGGCAACGTCACGTTGGTTGCGGCGACTGCGGCGTTGATCAGAGTGACCAGAATCGCGGAGTTGCGGAAGTTGCGGGTGGCAAGGGTGTCAACGCGCAACAATGGCTCATCGAGCTTGACTTGCTTGTATACGAATGCGACGAAGGCCACAAGACCAACGACGATTGAGATAATGACGACCGGACTGGCCCATCCCATCGTGGAAGCGGACGAGAAGCCATAAAGCAGGCCACCGAACGCGATGGTCGAAAGGATCACGGACAGGATGTTGAGCTTTGGGTTCTTCAACTCGCTGACGTTCTTGAGCATCATCGTGCCTCCGACAAGGATGACCAGTGCCACGACTGCGATGCCAATGAACATCGGGCGCCATCCGAAACTGTCAATCACCAGACCACCGACAACCGGGCCGATAGCCGGGCCGGCGGCCATGACGATACCGGCCATGCCCATGGCGGTGCCGCGCTTATCCGGCGGATAGACGAGCATCGGCACTACGGCGACCAATGGCAACAGCACGCCGGAGCCGACGGATTGCAGTATGCGTCCGACGAGCAACAGCATGAAATTCGGCGCGACGGCACACAGCAGTGTGCCGACCATGAAAGCGGCAAGAGCTCCGGCGAAGAGCTTTCGGGTGGAGAATTTATCAATCAGATAGCCTGAAATCGGCACCATGATGCCCGAGACCAGCATGTAGACGCTGGTCACCCACTGCACGGTGCCGGTGGTGATATTGAAATCATGCATCAGTGCCGGCAAGGCCGGTGACATGACGGTCTGGTTGAGCAGCGCGATGAACGAGCCGACGACGATCACACCCACAACGATGAATCGGGTGTGCGGATCAATAGGCTTTACGGAACTGGTGGCGGACCCGAGTTCCGCGGTTTTCTGTGAGGTCACAGCATTTCCTTCTGTTGGTAACGGCATGTGTGGGCGATCCGGCCCCATGCTTGTGTCAAGACGCGGGGACACCGATGAGTCCGGGCGTAAAGGAAAAGCCGCCATCTGTTCCGCATTCATATACGGCAAACGATTCGCGGCTTTGCGTAAGTTGATGGCTATGGTGAGCGATTCATGCGACGTCGACTGCGGATGGGCCATCGGTACATCCCGGCATAAGGCGTGTCCCCGCTACACCAGCATCGAGAATAGGGCCATTCGTGGATTGGCAAACAGAACATTGCCGACGAACGACCCACGGCAGGCGCGTGCGATGAACATCGCGTAGCGATACAGGTTCATGGCATCTCCTTGATGGGGTCTTCGTACGGCAGACATCGAGAAGCCTATCATCATTCAAATCGACGGTGAAACCCACGCATGCCTGACAATACACAAAATCTTCACAAAAGGATTGGGCTTACCGCATACGCTCCGCCTGAATAACGGTCCGGGGATGAATCAGGGGCGAGCTAAGGGTTGCATCTCGTGTTTCCGTCATGATTTCTGGCGAAGACTCATAATAGAACACACATTATGCTGCTGCAGCAGCCAGCCCTTGCAGAACAATGTCATGACAAAGGCCTGAGAAGACGACTTCTCAGGCCTTATCCGTACCGCTCCCCCAGTCGCTTGTAGCGACAGCTCCCCTCGAAGAGGGGAGCCAGAGAAACACTTACTTGGAGACGTTGAACTTGAACTCGGCGCCTTACCGGTCTTCTTCGTCCTGCCTTGCCGCGGATATTCAATCGCATCGCAGGGGTGACTTCCTCGATCATTTGACAGACCGACCGACGGTCTGTATGCTTGACGGGGACATGAACGAAAGGCAGGCCATCCGCATGGCGCACGATATGCATTCCGGAGACACCGAACGACGAATCCTCGATTCCGCCCGCAGGCTCTTCGCTGAAAAGGGCTACGAGAAGACGTCCATCCAGGACATCCTGAACGACCTGGGACTGTCCAAGGGCGGGCTCTACCACCACTTCAAATCGAAGGAGGCGATTCTCGACCGGCTGAACGCCGACGAGTGGGCCGTCACCGCGCGTCTTCTCGACAAACTCATCGAGCGCAAGGACATGAGTGCGCTTGAGAAGCTGCGCGTGCTCATCGTTTCCGCCGTGGACGCCCCCGATCATCTGGACCTGGTCCGTTCCCAGATGGCGCTGCTCAAGGATCCTGCGTTCTTTACGGCGAACATGCGTTTCTGGTCGACGAGACTGCCGGAGTCCTTCCGCTCGCTCATCGATATGGGCGTGCAGGACGGCTCCATTCCCACGGCATACCCCGAGGAGGCGGCGCAACTGCTCTCGCTCCTCGGCAACTACTGGCTCATGCCCTGCTTCTACCCCGCCGATCATGCCGGCATGGAACACCGCATCCGCTGCCTCGCCACGATGCTCGACGCCATCGGCGTGCCAGTGTTCGACGAGACGCTCATCCTGCGGACGACCGAAGGGCTCACGGCCCTGACACCGGAAGAGGATACAGCGTCCGCATAGGAGACGCGCCCGGGTGCGCCGCATCTTGCACATCCTGACGTCACAGATGTCGAAGCGCTTCCGCGCCTTTTTCCTTGGGCGTATTGTTATCACAATAACAGACCGACGGTCGGTTTGTATAAATGGCCGTGGCCAATCACAAGAAAGGAATCCACGATGACGAACGCATACGAATGCACGACCCAACCACAAAGAAGCCAAGCGGCTGATCCTCTTCGCACACGCGACTTCCGCCTGCTCGTCGCGGGTCTCGGCATATCGCTCTTCGCCAACCTTATGCTGCGGTTTGCCATGTCCATGTGGGTGCTTGACGAGACCGGCTCGGCGGCGGCGTTCGCCTCCATTCTTACTGCAAGCATTCTGCCCACGATTCTGCTCTCGCCCCTTGGCGGCGTGATGGCGGATCGTACGAACCGTCGGACCGTCATGGTGGCGCTTGACGCGCTTTCCGCCGTGACGGTGCTCGTCTGCGCGGCGATCTTTTCGGCCGCCGGTTTCAATCTGGCGGCGATAGCCGTGATGCAGGTGGTGCTCGCCGTGCTTGACGCGATGGAGACGCCTACGGTGCAGGCGGCGCTGCCGCAGATGTTCCGCTCCCATGGCGAGGATGTGATGCGTCGCGCGATGGCCGTGGTGAACGTAGTGAACCAGACGAGCACGCTCGTTCCCGCCGTGCTCGGCGGCGTGCTGTACGCGGCGGTTGGTGCGATGCCCATGATGGGCCTCACGATCGTGGGGTTCGGTGCGGCCGCCGTCGTGGAGTGTTTCATCCGGCTCGGCGCTCCCGACCGCGGCGACGCCGGCCGCGTCACCGCGGTCGACGACCTGCGCGCGGCCGGACGTTTCCTCACCCGCGAACGTCCTCATGTGCTGCATCTGGTGTTGATCTGCGCCGCGCTCAACTTCCTGGTGACGGGGTATGCGGAGGTCGGCTTCCCCTACATGGTGCGGACCGTACTGGGGTTCGGCTCCACGGCGTACGGCCTTGCATATGGTCTCGTGGGAGCATCCGGACTGCTCGGCGCGCTCGTCGGTGGACGGGTCGCGAGGTCGCTGTCCATGCGGCGATTCCCGATGGCGATCGCCGCCTTCTCGCTCACCATCCTGCCCCAAGCGCTTGTCATGACGATTCCCGCAGGTGGAGTGATGCGACTCGCGGTGCTCACGGCGAGCACCTGCGGAACCATGATCGCCATCACCCTCGCGAACCTCATCGCCGTGCCGGCGATCCAGATGGGCTGCCCCGAGAACATGACCGGCAAGGTGATGTCGCTCGCGCTCTCCGCGAGCATGTGCGCCCAGCCCCTCGGACAGATCGCATACGGCTGGGCGTACAGCGTCTACCCGGCGGGCGCGGTCCTGGCGGTGACGTTCGCCCTGGCCACCGCGATGCTGCCGCCAGTCGCGCACGTAACGCGGCGGTTCTAGGACGGGATTCCATCACCTTCGCTCTGGACAGCTGAGACATCAAAGCCATGTGCGGATATGCAAACGGCCGCCATCAATCATGGTGATGTTGGCCGTTCACGTCATCCCCGTACCGTAGATATGAAAATGACCACTGTAATCGCACATACGACGATGGTGGTCATTGGATCAATCGCCCCGGCGTCAGGCCTGCACGAGCGGGCGGATGTCGTCCAAGGTGCTGGGGTCGAAGGTCAGCAGATCGTGGTCGGCCTGAAGGTTCGCCCAGAACTCGGGCGTGGTGTCGAGCGCCTTGCCGAGCCGCCATGCCATGGGGTGGTGATGCGCCGCCTGCCATTGACGATCTCGCCGATCGGCGACATCGGCGTGCTTTGCCGTACCCGTCGAGGTGGGTGTGGACCTGCCAGACGTCCCAGATATGATATGCGCCGATAAGCGAAGCAACCGGACTTTGATTCGGAAACGGCCTTCATACCGCACTTGTCCATCACACAACTGGACTGGAACATGAACAGGCACGCAGTCACGGTTGCATAATAGGATTCAAGTCAATAGCAGCCTTCCACGCCTCCTCACAGTGCGCAACCCGGAAGGTCCTTTTTATTGGCGAACTCGACCGGTTTGGCCTATCGCAACAGTCGTTCGTTGAGGATGACAGGAGCGTGTTCGATTGACGGCTGCAACGCATCGAGCTGGTCGGACAGCTTCGACTCGTCGACCACCGGCAGTTCGAGCAGGGATCGTGCGGCCGCGTGCAGGTAGTCGTTCAACGCCTCGATGCGGCCCGGCTCCAGCGGGTAAGCCGGGTCGTTCTCCAAGGTGACGTCCAACGTTTTGCGCAACATCTCATGCTGCGCGCTGCCCATGATGGCCGCGCACTGGTCGCGGAACGTCATACGAGAATTTGCCGGCTGACGTTCGGACAGTACCTGCGGAATCCACGCGCCGCCCTCCCAGTCGGCGCGCATGTCGTTCTTGAACAGCGACATGTTATGGTCGAACAACGGCGCCGGACCCAGAATCCGGCCGGTACGGTTGTCGCGCAGGAACCCGTGGTTGTTGGCGTGACGGTCCTGATTGACGATGAGCGCGTCGAACACTAGCATCGTGCGCATCGCCTCGAACGATTCCTCGGACACGGCGCGTGCGGCGGCGAGGATCTCCGGGAACGACGCCAGCTGCGTCGCCGCATAGAACGGCACGAACGACACGTCCTTTGAGTTCATCGAACCGCACACCGACGCGAGCTTGCCCTTCCAACGGGCGATGCGGTAGTCGACCGCATTCACACCGAGCCTGCGCGCCAGCTGCGAGGCGAGATACTCGGAATACGGTTCCAAACCGGCGTTCGCATACCATTCGGAACCCGCCTTCCACAGTTCCAGCCCACGTTCCGTATGCCGCCACGCCTTCGGGAACTGGCCGTCCGTCGTCCACTCGCTCGACAGGCCGATCGCATGCTTCTCGCTCGACGTATACCCCGTGTAGGCCACGATGGCGAGCGTCTCGTCCAACGGATTGTCATACAGGTTGATGTCCGCGAACTTGAGGTTCTCACCGTCGCGTTCCGCCCAGAACGAATCGTTGACCGACAGCCCCTTGCACAGGTCGATGATGCCCAGCGTATCCGCAATGTTCAACCCCGCCTGCGCGAGAACCTGCGTGGCGAACTCACGATTCTTCGGAATCGTGCGCCGCTCCAGCCACGTCGTAAGCTTCGCATTATCCGGCTCCGGAGCCAACGGAAACGGCAGCAACGCGCGCTTCGACTCATCGAACCAGCGGACATGCGCCTCGATCTTGCCCGCCAGCAGGCCCTCGCCATACGACGCATCGAACCGGAGCAGCGGATCATCATAGAGCCGCAGCACGTAACTCGTCATATCCGGCCCCTCCAATCACAAGCCCGCTCCAAAGTCATATCGGGCGATTCACATATGAAGAACAACTGTCTACAGTATAGACAAGGGCCTTGGAACGCGGGGGCTTCACTCTGAAGTCAAGTATTTGATACAATTTGGTGCAAAAAGATAGTAAATAGCAATAAGGAGTGGCTATGAGCATGCAGATTGCCACGCGAGTTGATGACGAGCAGGCTGCGTTGTTTAAGGAGACGACCCGACAGCTGGGTACCACCCCGGCCGATGCCCTGCGTATGTTCATCAGCGCGTTCAATGATTACCGTGGGTTCCCCTATGAGGTGCGTTTGCCACGAAATGACGTGGAGCCGTTTGCGTCCGAGCGGGACGCTACTGAGTATGCCAGTCGTCTCGCCTTGAGGATGTCCGATGAAACGAGGTGAGATTTGGACGTTGCAGGCCGATGGCTACGCCAGCAAGCCACGGCCGGTTGTCATCGTGCAGAGCGATGCCGTCGATCGGTTCGATTCCGTCATCACTTGTCTGCTGACCTCATACGATTCCTCCGACATCGACACGCGGGTCCGATTGGAACCAAGTCCGGAGAACGGCCTGAACAAAGTGAGTTACGTGATGACGGACAAGATCGTCACCGTCGACCGCAAACTGCTGGGATACCAAGTCGGCGTGGTTGATGATGCAGCCATGGCGAATATCGGCCGTCAGCTCATGCGGGTTCTAGGTTTGCTGTGACGTTTGGGATGGCTGGCGGGCGTGCGTCTACTTGTGACATCGTTTATGCACCCTTGAGGCCGTATGATGATGGCGTCGAATTCAAGCTCTCCCCAACGTCTAAGAAATGGCTTCCTTCATATTACGGTCATACGACCAACACCATATGAAGGAAGCCATTATGAATGGTCTAACGGCAATCAGCTTCTCATACGTGATTGCCAGTCATTCACCGAATCAGCCGCGGTTGTCGAACATCTGCAGCAGCATCTTGCTGGGTTCGACGGCATAGACGGTGTGCGGCAGACGGGCGCTCAGGTAGACGATGCCGCCGGCCGTAAGCTCGACTTCACGGCCTTCGCCGCCGACGCGCAGCTTGCCTTCCAGCACCTGGATGATCACGGGCATGGCCGCGGTGTGCTCGCTCAGTGCCTGGTCCTTGTCGAAGCCGAACAGCACGGCGCGCAGGCCGTCCTCGCGCAGCACCGTACGGGAGACAGTGGCCTCCTCCTGAATATCGATCAACGAGGCCAAGTCTTCGATGAATCCAAGATGCGGCTCGGTCGAAATGGCGTGGCCTTCGGCGTCGTGGGCGTCGTGCTTGCAGGCGCAGTGCTTGGCCTCACCCGCTTCAGCGGCCGCGACTTCGCCATGCTTGCAGTGGCACTCCTTCTTCGCGCCCGGCTCCGCGGCCGCGCCCTCGGCGTGCTCGTGCTTGCAGGCGCAGTGGTGTTCGCCGTTGGCGGCAGCCGCCTCGGCTGCCGCGGCGGCTTCCCTACGCTGCTTGCACTTGCAATGCTGCTCGTCGCGTCCTGCCTTGCATGCGGTCTGCTGCTCGTTCTCATCGGCCATGATGTTCTCCTATTCGTCGCGCGTACCTCACATACGCGTCATCGCTTTTACTTGTTTCCCATTATCCGGCCATCGTTGGGCCGGCACACCGCTGTTACGCTTCGGGCTTGCGCACCACGAACGCGATACCGGTAAGTTCGTTGCTGTACTTGTCGAAGGTGTGCTTCATGTTGAGCACGCGGGCGCGGATGTCCTTGTTGCCCAGAACGTTGCGCAGGATGCGCAGCACACCGCCGATACCTTCATCGGCGATATTGCGCTTCATGTCCAGCAAGGCCATCGGCTCCTTGCCTCTCCACAGCACCTCGAAGCCTTCGGCTTCCAGCAGCTCGCGCCATTCCTGCTCGGTGAGCGGGCGCGCGTTCACCTTGATGCTGCGAGCCAGGGCCTTGCGCACCTCATCCTTGACGGATTCGTCCAGGTTGTCCGGCTGCAGGCCGAGTTCGTGAATCGAGTAGGTGCCGCCGGCGCGCAGTAGTCGGAAGGCCTCGCCGATAATCGCCTGCTTGCCACGCTCGGTCTGCATGGTAAGCATGGCTTCGCCGATCACCACGTCGGCGCTGTTGGATTCCAGACCGGTGTCGGCGGCGTCGCGCTGCACGCAGCTTGCCGGAATCGTGGCCTTCTCACTGGTGAGTTTGGAGATGATGTCCACGACCTGCGGATCGCGGTCCACGCCACGGTAGCTCTTGGGGTCGCGCTCGAGAATCGCCCTAGTGGTCAGGCCCAGCCCCGGGGCGAATTCGACGACATCCTTGCCGGCGATGTCCGCGTTGGCGAGCATGCGTTCGGTGAGTTTCTTGCCGCCGGGGCGCAGCACGTGCTTACCGATGCGGGCCAGAAGCCAATGGCCCTGCAGGTGCGCGGGGTCTCGGTCGGACTGCGGCAGGGGCAGCTCGCGGTTGGTGGCGGGTTTGGTGGCAGTGGACTGAAATGCCTGAGAAGGCTGCGGTGTAGTGGTCATGTGTCGTGATGCTATAGTCCACAGCCCGCCCGCACAAGGGTTTTTCGCTAGAAATCAGCCGAATGTGAGAATGCTCACCCGAGTAGGCGCCTGAGCATGCGGCTCAGGGACGATTCAGGGGATGCTCAGGGGTCCCGTCACCGATTCCCCACATATCGCCCGCGTTCGCCTAATAGAATGGAATCCAGCATTCGATTCGGTATCCGGCGCAATGCCGGCAAACGTGAGGAACTTACGATGAGGGTCATCGGCAATATTCTGTGGATCATTCTGGGCGGACTGGCAATCGCCATCAGCTGGACACTGATCGGACTGTTTCTGTGCATCACCATTATCGGTATTCCACTAGGAGTTCAGGCGTTCAAAATGGCGGGCCTTACCTTGACACCGTTCGGCAAAACCGTGCAATACGGTGGCGGCGTTGGCTCCACGCTGGTCAATATCCTCTGGGTGGTGCTGGTCGGCTGGTGGATGGCACTCGGCTATCTGGGTGCAGGCGTGCTCAACTGCATCACCATCATCGGCATTCCGTTCGGCATCCAGTCGTTCAAAATGGCCAAGCTTGCGCTCTGGCCGTTCGGCGCACAGATCTACAGTCTGTAACAATTGTTTCTGCAGTAGGTCCGGTGCAGCGCATTATCATCGTGCGTTGCACCGGACTTTTTATATACAACGGGCATTTCACACACCGCGTGATTTGACGGATTCGGACGTAAGACCTTATGGTGCGCGAACCATGATCAACACATCGCATTCAGCAGCGACGGCGTGAACGAACACGCCATCTGACCAGTACACCTCTCATTGACGCATAGCTGAATCATTGCCGGTGATATCGAGCCGACCCGTTCGCACCATGCCCCATAAACGTACCTATACGAGTATGCGTTCTTGGCATCGTCGCAACGCAATGCACCGCGGCAAAACCCATTGCATACCATCACATATTCAGAAAGAACAACAGATCATGAAGTATTTCACTACTGACACGCATTTCGGGCACTACCATATGTCACTCACATGCAGTCATGCGCACAACTATATTTTTGTATTATCCATGATTTTATAGTTGTTTATTGACTCATTTCCTTCTCTATCTTATACTTTCTATAATCAAGGATGCTCTTTGGGAAGTGAGTCTCTCATGGATATGAAGTATAGAAGTTTGGCAAGGCTGTTCCATGCCGACAGGTCAGTCGATTCCTTCAATAACCATGCGGCACTCGCACGGCAGCGGCTTGAGGCAGATTCCACATTCAGGACCGGGGTCATCACGCCATTGGGCGAACTGTTCTCCGCCACGCCGCGCGAGACGACCCTGCTCATGGAAAATATACTTCTCGCCGAAAGGCGCATATCACGGCTATGGAACCTGATTCCCGGCGTCATGCGCTGGGACTACATACGGCATTCCATCAGTGAGGAACTGTTCGCCACCAACGAGATGGAAGGCGTGCGCAGCACCCGCAAGGAAACCCAGGACGCCGTGGACGCGGCCGACAAGGCAAGGCGGGACGGCGACGACTCCAAGGCGCGGTTCAGCGAATTTGCCAAGCTGTACCTGAACCTCACGGACAAGGACTCCGCGTTGCCGACAGGCATCGCCGACATCCGCGACATCTATGACAAGGTCGTGCTCGACGAAATCGATGAGAGCAATCAGCCGGACGGCGACCTGTTCCGGAAAGGCGATGTGGAAATACAGGGGCCGCACGGCCTCGCGATCCATAACGGAGTCAAAGGCGAAGGCAACATCGGCGCGCTCCTCACCGACATGATCCATCTCGCGACCTCCGACGAGATTCCCCGGCTGCAGTCGGCCATCATGTCGCACTTCCTGTTCGAATACGTCCACCCGTTCTACGACGGCAACGGCAGAACCGGCCGGTATCTCCTGGCCCTGTACCTGAACCATGACCTGACTATGCCCACCGTGCTATCCCTGTCCCGCACCATCGCGGAGAACAAGAACGCCTACTACAAAGCATTCATGGAAGCGGAAGACAAGCTGAACTGCGGCGAACTCACGCTCTTCGTGAACACCATCCTCGGATTCATCCAACAAGCCCAGGATGAGCTGATTGACGAACTCAGTATCAAGGTCGATCAGCTCGACAAAGGTCGGATACTCTGTACACAGCTTGAAAAGAGGCATGGCCTATCGCGCAATGCCGTCTCGGTGCTCTATGGCGTGATTCAGGAAGAGCTGTTCGACTCGTCCAAATCCATGTCATTGGACGAAGTGGCCCATCACATCGGACTGTCCAAACAGAGCGCAAGGAAATACGTGGAAGAGCTCTTGGCCGCGGGGCTGGTCGTACAGACCGGAAAACGCCCGCTGAAAATACAGGTATCGAAATCATTGAGGAATGTTCTCGTCACAGGAGTCGACGAGAACGCGGAAGCCTAAATGAAGAAAGGTGGACGCAAACATCTCAACGAGGCCCATACTACGTGGAAAGGCCCAGGCAGCCAACACTGCTCGGACCTCTCTTTCATCGCTTTCCTCAGTCGCCTTCAGCGATAACTTCCCTCGCCGAGGGGAAGCCACGGAAAAAACTTTCTTTCTGAACATCATCACTACGACGACGGCATACATCATCCATTGCATTGGGAATAAGCCGTCACCGAATACAGAATCTAATGAGCTCGGATCACTCATTCACGAGCACCAGAATTCGTTTCATGAATTACCACGTTTGTGTCTTTGAAAGGCATGCGGCCGAATCCAATTCGAATCGCAACTCGGGAATATACAGGCGGCGGCACCGATGCCTCTCACATCACCGGGAAACGATGACGACACCGGGAAAACCATCAGCCCACACTGCGGAAAAACACTGCCGAACCCGCCCAACAAATATTGAAGCAGTACACACCACGTGCAGGCCAACATCCTCGAACTGACCGGCAGGCGGCCCCGCCTGGAGGCCGGCAGACGGCTGCGCGCGATTGCCGCCGCCCGGCACGCGTCAAGGACCGGGACTCCGCCACGGCGTGGCTCGTCTCCTACAGCCGGTGGGAGCAGGACTTTGCCTCGTTCCTCGACGAGAAGAGCGAATACGCCGACGGCAGCGTGAACGGCATGCACCAAAGGCTCGTCAAGGCGCGGCGCATGATCCCAGGCGCATCCGGGAGGGCCAGCCGTTCGCGTTCCTCGACGAGGGGCTCGCGGCCAACGCGATGACCGACGAACGACTCGAGCGCCGGACACACATTTTGACCTATAACCCTTAATTTTCTAATCAGGAGCAGGGAAAACAGGAATTCGCCTATGAAATACTGGATGCACGCAGACAGTCCGCTGTCAGTGTCTTTGCATTTTGAAGCATCTCCTCCGGTGTCCCTGTAAATACCACTTCTCCCCCGTTCTTCCCTCCATCGGGGCCGATGTCAATAATCCAGTCCGCCTGCTTCATCACGTCCAGGTTATGCTCAATCACTACCAGCGTATTTCCGCTGGATACAATCCCATCAAACAGCTTCAACAGATTATCTACATCGGACCTGTGAAGGCCTGTGGTCGGCTCATCCATGACAATGATGCTACCGCTCTTCCCCAGGTTCTTTGCCAGCTTAATCCGCTGCCGCTCTCCCCCGGACAGGGTACTAAGGGGCTGCCCCAGCGTCAGATAGGATAATCCCACCTGCTGCATTACGCTCAGGCGTTTCCTGATCCTGGTATCCTCAAATAATTCCAGTGCCTGGGAAGCGGTAAGCCCCAGCAATTGGACAATATTCCTCCCCTTGTAGGTACAGGCAAGGGCCTCCCTGTTATACCGCACACCGCCGCATGCCTCGCATTCTGTAACAATCGGGTCCATAAAGGCAAGTTCCGTAACGAGAACACCTTTGCCGCCGCAGATTGGGCAGGCTCCGGCGGAATTAAAACTGAACAGGCTTTCCGGCTGATTGTTCTCCCGTGCCAGAAGTTTTCGTATCTCATCAAAGAAGCCCAGGTAGGAAGCTGGTGTAGAGCGGCTGGTAGCTGTAATCGGCCCCTGGTCCACCATCACCACTTCATTCTCATACGCTCTCGCAAATACCTGGGAAATGAGGGTACTCTTTCCCGAACCAGCCACACCAGTCACCACCGTCATGACCCCCAGAGGGATATCCACATCCACATGCTTTAGGTTATGAAGGCAGGCATCCCTTACCGGCAGGCTGCCTGTGGCTTTACGTGGCGTCTGTTTTATGGGGAACAACTTTTGCATGGATTTTCCCGTCAGGGTATCTGTCCTAAGTAGTTCCGGATAGCTTCCCTCAAACACGATTTCACCGCCGTTTTGTCCTGCCGCAGGCCCCACGTCAATGACATGGTCTGCGATGGAGATTACGTCTTTATCGTGTTCCACCACAAGGACTGTATTTCCTTTATCCCGAAGCTTCTTGAGAAGATGATTCATACGGTAGACATCCCGTGGATGCATCCCGGCACTGGGTTCGTCAAAGATATAGGTCATCCCGGTCAGACTGCTTCCCATATACCGGACCAGCTTCAGCCTCTGGGCCTCCCCGCCGGACAGGGAGGGTGTTTCCCGGTTCAGATGCAGATAAGGGAGTCCAATCTCGATCATCCGGTCCAATCCCTCCAGGATGGTATGAACCAGCAGACCCACTGTCTGGTCCGTGATCTGTGTCAGGACTTCCCGCAGGAGAGTCAGCTCCATCTCGCACATGTCTGCAATAGAATACCCGTTTATTCTACAGTTCAAAGCCGCCTCATTCAGCCTTCTTCCATGACAGTCACTACATTCTATTTCCGTAATCAGCTTTTTTGACTTCTCTTTGGTGTGTCTGCTTTTGCTGCTGATATCCCGGTTTAAGAGGGCCTTCGTATACTTATGGTACAGTCCAGTTACTTTCGGGTTCTCCGGCTCTCCCTTACCATCACGGGCACCATAGACAAGAAGGTTGTATTCTTCTTTTGTGTAATCCCGGATGGGTTTATCAAGGTCGAACAGCCCTGACTCAGCATACTGCTTCCAATACCAGGATCCCGGACGGTACAGGGAATCCTTCACACAGCCCTGGTTCCAGGATTTATTCCGGTCCAGGACTGCTTCCATATCCACTTTTGTAACTTTTCCGAGACCGGAACAGGTCTTGCACATCCCGTTGGGGTCATTAAAAGAGAAATAGGACGCAGTTCCCACAAAGGGCTGCCCAATCCTGGAAAACAACAGCCGCAGGCTGGCATACAGTCCGCTGATGGTCCCTACTGTGGAGCGTGCATTTCCCCCTAAGGAGGACTGGTCCACCACAACGGACGGTGTCAGATTGTCAATGCGCTCCACTGCCGGTCTGGGGTATTTGGGAAGCCTGGACCGTACAAATGCCGGGTAGGTTAAGTTCATCTGCCGCTGGGATTCCGCTGCAATCGTGTCAAAGACAATACTGGATTTCCCGGACCCGGACACCCCGGTAAATACTGTGATTTTTTCCTTCGGGATTCTGAATGTAACGTGTTTCAAGTTATTCTGGGTAAGCCCATACACCATAATGTCTGCCATCTGATCACACTCCTTTTCTCTTTTTCCTGCTGTCATATCCAACCAAACCTGCTGCAATCAGAGCCGTAAGGATGTCTGCGGTGGGACCTGCGTACAGAATCCCGTCCATTCCCCAGATACCCGAGAAAATATGGATGAGCGGTACCATCAGCAGAAGTGGCCGGAGGATGGAAAGCAGCATCGCTTTCACTGCCTGTCCGGCTGCCAGATAATACTGGGCTGACACCACCTGAAATCCAGTAAACGCCAGTCCGAACAGGGAAATGCGCATACACTTGATACCAAATGCCATAGATGCTGGCTCATTCATCCCAAAAATCTGCAGAATCTCCGCCGGGAATAACTCACAGATAAGCCAGCCAATCACAGAAACCACCGTAGCTGCGCCAACCGCCTTTTTATAGGTTTCTTTGACCCGGTGTTCGAAACCAGCGCCTTTGTTAAATCCGATGATGGGCTGCATCCCAAGTGCAATCCCCACACAGATAGCAACCACTACAGAACTGATCCGAAGCACAATCCCAAGACTGCTAAGTGCTGCTTCGCTGCCAACGCCTGCCATTTCACAGCTCACCACCGCTTTGTTCAGTTCAATCTGCAGAATTGTTACCGCCACCTGAATCATGCAGGATGGAAGCCCAAACGCAAATATCTGACCGCAGATGGGTAATGTAGGGCAGATATTTTTTCTTCTTAACCGGATATGCCCTTTCTTTAAAAAGTAAACCAACAGTATGACCGCGGACATGATCTGCGAGGTTACGGTAGCGATTGCTGCACCTTTCACTCCCCAGTTAAAAACAAATATATAGATTGGATCCAAAACCAGGTTGATTACCGCTCCGACCAGGAAGCATCCCATAGCCAGGATGGGGCTGCCACACGCTCTGGCCATACTGGACAGGGCAATAGCTGCCATACTAAAGGGTGCACCAAGTAAAATGATGGGGACATAATCCAACACATAGGACAATGAGCCCTGCGCCCCCTTCGTAGCCCCAAAAGCTAGTGCCAGCGGTTTCAGGAAAGTAAGGCATATAACGGTAAAAAGAATACCTATGGCAACAGACAGAGTGAATACCGTTCCAAGGGTTTTTCGGCTTCTGCTTCTTTTCCTGCCCCTAAGTTCATGGACGTATAGACACTGCCGCCAATCCCCAGCAGGGTGGCGATGGATAAAAGAATCGTGACGAAAGGAAAAGTAACCGTGGTTGCAGCAATGCCAAGATATCCCACCCCACGCCCAATGAATATCTGGTCTACGATGTTGTAAAGTGCATCCACCAGCATGGATAAGACAGATGGGATTGCAAATTTTATGAGCAGCCTGCCGAGAGGTTCGGCTGCAAGAGGGTTTCCCCTCACTGTTTTAATAGTCTTGTCCATCTCTTTTTCTCCTTTGGTTTTTCATCATTTACGCTGGATTAGCGTATCAAAGGAGCGCAAACCATTCATGATACTTTTTGCGGTTTTTTCATCCGAAGGCCTGACGGCAAACCATGCCTCCTGAATCGGCGTCTCCATGCCCCCGCCTTCTATAGGGTATACCTCGATATCCGGCAGCTCTGCATAAAAAAGGCCTGATGATGGCAGAACTTCTAAATGCAGATACCGGAACATATTATCGGAAGTCACATGGCAGCATGGATCTGCTGTTACCATGCACCAGGTGGCTTCAGATATCCGAAACTCTTCCATTCCTGGGGGCATTGTTTGGTTTAAATAGAACTGATATAATGTGGATAGGAAAACTGTGAACATCTGGGAGGCAATATGAAGAATTTATCGGAATTACCTAACATAGGAAACGCTGTAGCTAATCAATTAAAACAAGTTGGTATTTTAGATGAAGACGATTTGAAATCCATAGGAGCAGAACAAGCATGGCTGAAAATACAGCAAATTGATAAAACAGCGTGTATCAATAAACTCTACGCATTAGAGGGTGCAATCTTAGGCATAAAAAAAACTTTATTGCCAGACGAAAGAAAAGAAGCATTAAGAGAATTTTATAACAGATATAAAAAGTAATAGTAAAAACGGATGGAGGTGCCTGTTTGAAACGATATCCCCCTTTAGAAAGGGCCATTACCTATATCGAAGCACATCTAAATGAATATATCGGTCTGAATGAAGTATCAAGAGAAACCGGCTACTCCTACTACTACATGACCCGCCTGTTTTCTTCTGTTTTAGGTGAATCCGTGGGACACTATATCAACCGTCGGAGGCTTTACAATGCGTCCGAAAAACTGATTCATTCCGACCAGAAGGTCATTGATATTGCACTTGACTGTGGTTATGAATCGTCAGAGGCGTTCAGCAGGGCCTTTGAAGCTGTTTTTGGATACAGTCCTGTAGCTTACCGGAAAGCCGGACTTGATTTGGTGATAAAAGCAAAAAAAGAACTGGCGCCGGAAGATGTGTGCCATATTGCCAATCATATTTCACACGCTCCCAAGATCATCCTGCTAGGTGAGACAGAAGTAGCTGGGCTTCGGGGGACTACTTCCCTGTCCGACAATCAGCTGCCCGGACTGTGGGAACAGTTCCATGGTCTTAACAAAGATTTTTTCACCACATCTGCGGGATATGGCATCTGTGAAACGCAGAAGACGGCTTATACAAAAGACGGCGACGCGTTATATTCCGTCATGATCGGCGGTCCGGTGAAGGATTTTGATTGCCTGCCGCTGGAACTGGCAAAAAAGACGCTGCGTGCAGGAAGATACGCTGTTTTCACCCACCGGGGCACACTTGGAAACTTATATAAAACATATCAGTATATCTTCGGAACATGGTTGCAGACCACAAGGGAAGAACTGGATGACAGGGAAGATTTTGAAGTTTATGAGCATGAAATTCTATCCTTTGATGATCCAGATAATGAAGTTAAAATTTTTATTCCTATCAAATGACAGGACACCATTTTGCGCACGGGCGCTGACGGTGTTTTACATATCACCGGGTATTTAGGGTGTGTTTACACTATCTAGGTTTTGTGTGATAATTATCGTGTGTGTACGCCAGATATCACACAAAACCTAGATAATGTAAACACACCCTAGAATTCCCAGATTTTCAGCACTACCAAACGGTCACTTCTTAGACGTTGGGGAGAACTTGAACTCCACAATATCTCCGTCGGCCATGACGTAGTCGCGGCCCTCCTGACGGAGCTTGCCTTCCTCCTTGATCTTGGCCATGGAGCCGTCGGCGGCCACGAAATCGTCGTAGGAGACGATGTCAGCCTTGATGAAGCCCTTTTCGAAGTCGGTGTGAATCACGCCGGCGGCCTGCGGGGCGGTCCAGCCCTTGTGGATCTGCCAAGCACGCACCTCCTTGACGCCTGCAGTCAGGAAGGTCTGCAGTCCGAGGATGTCGAAGCCCACGCGGGCCAGTTGGTCGAGACCGGACTCGCTCAAGCCAGCGTCGGCCAGCATTTCGCGGGCGTCCGCCTCGTCGAGCTCGGTCAGGTCCGCCTCGAACTGAGCGTTGAGGAACACGGCCGGAGCCGGGGCCACGGATGCGGCGAGCTTTGCCTGCAGGTTCTTGTTGGCCAGCTCGTTGTCGTCCACGTTGAACACGTAGATGAACGGCTTGGCGGTCATCAGATGCAGGTCGTAGACGGAATCCTTGTCGAAGCGGCCTTCGCGTGCGGCCTTGTCGAGCGTCTCGCCGGCTTCAAGGATGGTCTTTGCCTGCTTGACAGCGTCCATGTAGGCCGGCTCGATCTTCTTGCCGCGCAGATCCTTCTCCAGCTTGGGCAGCGCGTTTTCGATGGTCTGCAGGTCGGCAAGAATGAGCTCGGTGTTGATGGTGTCGATGTCGTCGGCCGGATCCACCTTGCCGTTGACATGCACAATGTCATCGTCTTCAAAAGCACGCACGACTTCGCAGATCGCGTCGGCCTCGCGGATGTTGGCCAGGAACTTGTTGCCCAGGCCTTCGCCCTCGGAGGCGCCCTTGACGATGCCGGCGATGTCCACGAAGGTCACCGTGGCAGGCACGACCTTCTCGGTGTGAACCAGCTTGGCCAGCACCGGCAGACGATCGTCCGGCAGCGGCACGATACCGGTGTTCGGCTCGATGGTGGCGAACGGATAGTTTTCGGCCAGCACGTTGTTGCGGGTCAGGGCATTGAACATGGTGGACTTGCCGACATTGGGCAGTCCGACGATTCCGATAGTAAGAGACATGCCTTTAAGTCTAAAGAGCCAAGCGACAAGCGCACGGGAACCGCGAAATGCTCGACTCGCACAATATGAACATCCCCATTTCGGAGTATCCGATAGCAGGGTATAAACGGCGTTCATAACGCAAAACCCGGCCGGCACATCATCAATGCATATTGCGAAGCTCATCAATCACATGCCATCGGTTGCGACTACTGGGTTTTGCGCATCAGCCGGCTGCGAGTTCGAGCAACGGCTCTTGCAATACACCACCCCGACCTCCAAGTCAATACCTTTATCCGCACTCGTCGAACGTTCTTTTCTTGGCGAAATACACCCCCGCCACCCGTTATCCTTATGGGGTAGCACACGGAGCCGCTACGTTTTACCCCATACATGCGGCCCGCAACCATTGAGAGAGACCATGCAACAAGCATTACTACGTATACGGAAGGAGGGCCGGCTGTGAACTGGGAAGTCATCCAAGCAAGTCTTCCACTGTTCGGGAAGGCGTTCGTCTTGACGTTACGTCTTTCCGCAATCAGCGTGGTGCTGGCTACCCTTCTGGGATTGGTGCTGGCATTGCTGCGCGAATACCGCGTGCCTGTGCTCGCCCAAATCAGTACCGTATTCGAGGAGCTGTTCCGCAACACCCCTTTGCTGATTCAATTGTTCTTCCTGTATTACGGATTCCCGTCCATCGGCATCAAATGGAGCGCCGAGATCTGCGCTGTCGTCGGTATGTCCATTCTGGGCTCCGCATACATGTCCGGCGCATTCCAAGGCGGCTTCAGCGGTATTCCGCAGGTGCAGAACGAGTCCGCACGCGCGCTGGGACTCTCGCCTTTGCAGATGATTCGTCACGTGACCCTGCCGCAGGGACTCACGCGCAGCGTGCCGGCCGTCGCCGCGAACGTGATTTTCATGGTCAAGGAGACCTCCGTGTTCACCGTTATCGCGGTACCGGAACTGACCAACACCGCACGCGACCTGATCGGCATGTACTACCGCAGCGACGAATACCTGCTGGAGCTGGTCATCGCCTACGCAATCATTCTTATCCCGTTGTCCGTCATCCTCACACTGCTGGAAAGGAGGGTCCGTCGTGGTACTTTCGGCGATAACTGAGGCCTCCGGCGCCAGCGTGCTGTTCACCGGCGACAACTTCACCCGTCTGCTGGGCGGACTCGGCACCTCCATCACGGTGGCCGGACTGGCCCTGCTGGTGGGCATTCCCCTGGGCATCATCCTCGGCGCACTGCGTATCCTGCGCAATCCGGTACTGCGCGCGGTGCTGAGGCTGTACCTCGAGTTCTTCCGCATCGTGCCCACGCTGGTACTGCTGTTCCTCACCTATTACATCCTGCCGCGCGAACTTGGCGTGCAGGTCGACGGCGTGACCGTGGCAGTCGTGACGTTCGGCCTATGGGTCGCGGCCGAAATCAGCGATATCGTACGAGGCTCGTTGATTTCCGTATCCGATCATCAGGTCGATGCCGGCAAGGCGCTGGGCATGAACGGACTGCAGGTGCTGTGGTACGTGCGTATCCCCCAGTCCATCAACCTGATGGTTCCGGCCACCATCAATCTGGCGGCGCGCGTCATCATGACCACGTCCCTGCTGCTGCTCATCAGCGTGATCGACGTGATCACGGTGGGCCAGCAGATCATGGAGGCCAACCGTATGACCCACCCGGACGCCGCATTCTGGGTGTACGGATTCATTTTCCTGCTGTATTTCATCATTTGCTGGCCGCTGGCGATGATCGCCAAGGCCCTGGAGAAGCGAGCCAAGGAGCGTAACAATGGCTGATTCAGAAGAAGTGTCTGTGTCCAACGACTCCGAACCGCTGCTGTCCGTCCGTCATCTGCGCAAATCCTATGGCGATCACGAAGTGCTCAAGGATGTCAGTTTCGACGTCAAGCGCGGCCAGGTGCTGGTGCTGCTCGGTCCCTCAGGTTCCGGCAAGTCCACACTGATTCGTTGCCTGAACGGTTTGGAGACCATTCAGGGCGGTGAAATCTGGTTCAAGGGCCAGAAAATCGCGAATAACAGCGAGAAGACCTGGCGCAAGCTGCGTGCCGAAATCGGCATGGTGTTCCAGAGCTACGACCTGTTTCCGAATCTGACCGTGGCCAAGAACATCGAACTGGGCCCCACCAAGGTGCAGAAGCGCCCGAAGGCCGAGGTCGCCAAACAGATGGATCAGCTGCTGGCCGACGTGCAGCTCACCGAATACAAGAACTCGTACCCGCGCGAACTGTCAGGAGGCCAGAAACAGCGCATCGCCGTTGTGCGTGCGCTTGCGATGAACCCCGAGCTCATGCTGTTCGACGAAGTCACCGCATCACTCGATCCGGAAATGGTGCGTGAGGTGCTGGAGCTTATGCTTCGTCTCGCCAAGCGCCATATGACGATGATCGTGGTGACCCATGAGATGGAGTTCGCCCGGCGCGTGGCCGACACGGTGATGTTCCTGGAGAACGGCGTGATCCTGGAACGTCAGCCCGGCGACGAGTTCTTCACGAATCCCGAAACCGACCGTGCCAGGAACTTCCTAGAGAGCATGGCTCCGGTCGGCGGTGAGGCATGAGTACTCCGTTCATGCCGAATCATCAAGATTTGCAATAACCAACAAGAAAAGGATAAAGGGGAAAGAATTATGTTCAATGTCAAGAAAGCTTTGGCCGGTGTGCTCGCCGGCGTCACGCTAATTTCCGTCGCGGCTTGCGGCAATGGCCCGGATCCGGCTGCCGGCGGCTCCTCCTCTCAGCAGGGCCAGACCGTCGAGCAGATCAAGAAGACCGGCAAGATTCGTATCGCCACCTTCGGCGACCTGCCGCCCTACGGCTATGTGAAGAACGACGGCACCCGCGCCGGCTATGACGTGGCGCTCGGCAACCAGATCGGTAAGGACCTTGGCGTCAAAGTCGACTGGGTGCAGGTGAACGCCGATGGCCGTGTGGACTCGCTGAAGTCCGACAAGGTCGACCTGGTGCTGGCCAACTTCACCGTGACCGACGAGCGCAAGCAGGTGGTCGACTTCGCCGATCCGTACATGAAGGTGTCCATCGGCGTGGTCTCCCCCGACAGCGCCAAGATCACCAGCGCCGATCAGCTCAAGGGCAAGCAGCTGGCCGTGACCAAGGGCACGACCGCCGAGGCCTTCTTCACTGAGAAGTACCCGGATGTTCAGCTGCAGAAGTTCGATTCCAAGACCCAGCAGTTCCAGGCCTTCAAGGATGGCCGTGTGGCCGCCCTCGCCGACGACAACACCTACCTGTACGCGTGGGCCAAGGACAACCCGGGCTACACCGTGGGTATCAAGACCATCGGTGACGAGTCCACCATCGCCCCGGCCGTGAAGAAGGGCAACAAGAGCCTGCTCGAATGGACCAACAAGGAGATCAAGACCCTGACCTCCAACGGCTTCTTCAAGGACGCCTACCAGAGCGAGCTCGCCCCGAGCTTCACCTCCGACATCAAGCCGGAAGACGTGATCATCGAGTAGTTTCGTCTGCTTCATACTGCTCCCGCTGGCGGGGGCTGTCATGCGAAGCATGACTGGGGGTGGTCCTGTGATTCGGGAGACCCCCAGTCGGCTTCCGCCGACAGCCCCCGCCGGCGGGGGCAATTTTTTTGCCGAGTGCAGTCAGCCGACGATGGCGTCGACGGCGTCAATGACCGCGCCACGGAAGCCGTCTTTTTCGAGCTGGGCGACGCCCTTGATAGTGGTGCCGCCAGGCGAGCAGACAGCATCCTTCATGGCACCAGGGTGGGTTTCGGTGGCCATGTACAGCGCTCCGACGCCCTCGACCATCTTGGCCGCCAAGCGGTAGGCGGTGGCGCGTTGCAGACCGTACTGCACACCGGCATCGCCCAGTGCCTCAATGTACATGTCGGTGAATGCGGGCGCGCAGCCGGCCACCACCATGGCGATGTTCATGTGTGCGGTATCCACGCGCTCAATGAGGCTGATGGGCGCGAACACCTGCTCGAAGGTCTCGGTCTCCTCATCGGTCAGGGTGTTGACGGATTCGGTGACGAGCACGCCCTCGCCCACAGCCATCGGCGTATTCGGAATCGTGCATTGAATGTGGATGTCCGGAGAGTCGACGGATTCGCCGTCTTCGGTGGTGAACAGATCCTGATATTTCTTGAGATTCCAGCCGGCCGCAATGGAGACGACGATTTTGCCAGGCTTGGCGAGTTCGCTGGCGAGCGGCTTAACGACGGCGTCAATCTGATAAGGCTTGATGGCGATGATGACCACGTCGGCGGCCACCACCACTTCCAGCGGATTGTGCAACGGGCGCACGCCGAGCTCGGCAGTGGTCTTCTCGAGTTTGTCATAGCGGGCGGCGCAAGCGACCATCTGGCCGCCGGTGACCACGCCCGCGTCGACAAGGCCTCGGGCGATGGCCTGAGCCATGTTGCCGTATCCGATGAATCCAATGGTGAGATTCCGGGTCATAAGATTTCCTTTCGTCCGTACTTGGGCTCCCCTCTCTCTAAGGGGGCTGTCAGCGTAGCTGACTGAGGGAAGTTTTCCGCACTTGACATACTCCCCTCAGTCTCGCTCCGCGAGCCAGCTCCCCTCCAAGAGGGGAGCCAAAGAGGTTAGAACAGTTCTTCGAGGTCGCCTCGGTTGAGGGCTTCGTCGTAGAGGTGCTTGAACACCACCGAACCGTGCAGTCCGTCGTGCTCGAACTCGTTGGTGGTCCAATAATGGCTGTTGCCCACGCGGCTCAATGTGTCGAGTTGCATGCCTGAGTCGACGTACATGTCGTCGAAGTAGACACCGGCCTGCAGCGGCACTTCGTTGCGTGCCAGCTGGTCCTCGTCATAGATCACGCCGAAGCTCGTGTCTTCCATCAGCAGGTCCATGGCGGGCTTGAACGGGCGCAGCGCGGCCTCCTGCTCGAACATCCACGGGAACATGGCCTCACCGGTGAAATTGAGCGGGCGCACATCGGCACCGAACTCGGACTTGCCGTCGCGCACACGCTGGGCGGCCCAGCGAATCGGCTGGTCCATCTCGCCGTTGGCGTAGATGAATTCCTGCAACGGCCAGTACAGCGGACGCGATGAGGTGGCGTTCATCACCTTGGTCAGGAATTCGTCGGACAACGGCGATGCGGCGGAAACGGAGCCGTCGCCATCGAGGAAGGCGCTGTCGAGGATCCAATGCACTCGCTCGAAACTCGGCTTCTTACCGAAGTCGGAGCCAAGGCACTGCAGACGTTCCACGGTGAGCGGGTCGCCGTTGGGCATGATCGGGAAACCGTGGGCCGCCATGCCGGCGATCACGCCGAGACGATGTTCGACTTCGGTTCCCGCCATCGGGTTCAGTACGGAATCGGTCAGCTTGCCCACGAACTCGGAGACTTCCGCGGCGGTCGGCAGCTTCTCCACAATGGCCGCCACACGCTCCTTGTCCTGCGGATAACGCTCGTAGAACTGGGCGGTCTTGCGAATCACACGCGGGAAGGTGTGCTCATAGACCTCGGTGGCGCAGGCGGGCACGTGCGGAATGCCGCCGGTGGTGAAGCTGGCGATCACACCGGCCGGGAACAGGGACAGCGTGGTCAGGGTCAGGAAGCCGCCATAGCTTTGGCCCATTGTCACCCACTTGCGCCCGCCGAACTCGGTCAAACGCAGATGCTCGAAGTCACGCACGATGGAATCGGCGAGGAACTTCTTCAGGTAATCGGCCTGGGCGCGAGCGCCGGCTGCGACATCACCTTCATGGGCGGCGGCAATACGGGCCATGGTGTGCGTGTCCACGCGCGAAGAACGACCAGCACCACGCTGGTCGGGCAGAATCACACGAAAATGCTTGGTGGCCTCTTCAATCCAGCCATCGGAGGTGGGACTGTTCAGACGCGGGCCCTCACCGCCGGGACCTCCCTGCAGGAAGATCAGCAGCGGCAGGTCATCGTGCACGTGTTCGGGCGTGGTGACCACACGGTAGAACAGTTTGATGGTTTCGCCGTCGAATGCTTGGCCTGGCTCATGGCCGGACCAAGCGAGAGGAACGTCAATGGAATGGTCCTCGATGGCGAGGCCCGGTACATAGTATTTGCTCAGCAATGTCATGGCTCAAACTCTAGCCCACAAATCCGTCTGAAGGGTGATGTCGGCTTGTTAACGGACACGCTAGCCTTGGGACGTATGGAAATGGTCGCGCACGTGAGGGCATGGTTCGCTCGGAAGCCGAGTCACACCCTGCTATGGGACACCCTGCTCGCCGCAGTACTGACATTCGGACTCATCCCGCTCATCAGTTCCACCAGTTCCTCTTCGACTCCTGGACTATTATTCGTATCGAACAATTATTCATTGTTGTTCTGGTCGCTACCGACGTTTGTTCCGCTGATGCTGCGACGATACCAGCCGGAGATCGCCGCTTGGTTGTTCGTGGCTCTGACCGCCGCCCATCTCGTCTTCGGCCCGTCGATGACCTACGGCGACTTCTACACGCTTATCATCCTGTATTCGGTGCTCGTGTACGGCAATCCCAAGCATTCCTTGCGATTCATTATCACCGCCTTTGCCATGGGATTGGCCGCGGCTGCGGTCTGGGCGGTGTCAATGAACGTCGGCCCGCTGTTCAAAAGCGGTTCCTCCAATGCTTGGACCGCCTGGATCAGCTGGCTGCCCACCGCTGCGACCATGCCCATATGCCCGGCCTCTCCCGGTCTCATCAGCGAGCCGAGCGTATCCAACTGCGGAATCAAAATGCTGCGGGATACGGGCGTGCTGGCGCTGTGCATGGAAATCAGCGTGCTGAGCATTATCATCATGGCGTTATGGCAGCGTGCGCGCAAGGCCACGCTCACGGCCATGCGCGAACGCAATGCTTCCATAGTGGCCCGCGAAGCGGAGGAGACACATATCGCGGCGCTGGCCGAACGCGCGCGCATTGCCCGTGATATGCATGATGTGGTGGCCCATACGCTGTCGACGATTATCGTGCAGTCGGATGGCGGCCGATATGCGGGCGCGCATGATCTGGCCGTCGCCAAGCATACGATGAGCACGATTCGCCATGAAGCGGAACGCGCGCAGCGTGATATGCAGCGACTGTTCGGCGTGTTCGGCACGGATGATGATGCCGGGTATGCGGACATCGATTCTCTGTTCGACGGTCATCTGGTCGTATCCCGGCGTGTGACCGGCAAGTCACGGCCGGATCGTTTGACCTCCGATGCGGATGCCGCCGTGTTCCGCTTGGTACAGGAGGCGCTGACCAATACGCGCAAGCATGCGGGCGAGGGCGCGAAGGCCTCCATCGATGAGGTGTGGTCGGATGACGGGCTTGCGATTACCGTGTCCGACAACGGCCAGGGAGCGGCATCCGCCGCCGACGGGCACGCACCCGGCTATGGGCTGATGGGCATGCACGAGCGCATCGAATCGTTGGGCGGCAGCGTCTATGCCGGCCCTGGCCCGAACGGCGGGTTCATCGTGGCGGCCACGATTCCCCTCTCCCCCGAAATCGCACAGACCGCCATAGAACCGTCTGACGCTTTGTCCTCCACCATCACACGACTACGGAAACTCCTGGATTCGATACGCCCCAAGCCGCTCGATCAGGGAGATACCGGTGAGTCGAATTGGGTGGCCCGCTTCGCACAATGGACCGAACGGCATTATCTGCTGGTGGATATTCTCATCACCGTGGCGCTGATCGCGATGTTCAGTTCCGCGACGCGCAGCGAGCTGCAGATGATGACGGTCAGCAATGACCCAGTTCAGCCCAACACTGTGCTGAACATGACACTGACCATCATCATGCTTGCCCCTCTGGCTTTCCGACGTCGGTTCCCGGAGGGCAGCGCACTGGTCATGGCGATTCTGTCCACCGTGCAGCTGCTGTTTCTGCCATCCATCCTGACCGTCAACATGTTTGCATTGGTGTCCGTACACGCCGCCGCACTGTATGGACGGGAACAGGCATGGAAATGGGTCAGTGTGGCGCTGGTCGCGGATTCGTGGCTGGCCGGCATCAAGGTAATGTCCGGCTGGAACGGATATGACATGCTGATTCAGATGCTGCTGCCCCTCAACGGCGAATCGGCGATGTCCCGCTGGCTACTGGTGCTTTCCGGCCTGATACCGGGTGGCGTGGTGATGCTGTTTGGCTTTGCGTGCATTGCGATGGCCCGGTGGAGCCGTTCACGCGGCTCGAACGCGCTGGTGCTCATGCAACGCGAGGAGGCGCTCAAGGCCGAGCAGGAGCGGCAGAAGGTGCTGGCCGCCAATCTGGAGCGCAATCGCATCGGCACGGCCATGCAGGCCGAGGTATTGAATACGTTGGAATCGGTGATCACGCAAGCCGATGATGGGCTGGCCATGCTGAACTCCGAACCGGCTCCCGATGGCGAGCAGATCATCGCCGCGTTCACGGTCATCGGGGAACGCGGGCGTGCGGCTCTGGCGCACATGCGGCAATTGCTGACGGTGCTGCGCGAAACCGGATTCAGCGACGAGATGCATGAAGGCGCACAACCCGACATGCAACTGCGACCGGCTGCTCCTCTGTCCAGCCAGATGAGGCAGGTGGAATCCACATCTCAGACGGATTCGTCCACGAACATGAACTCAGGGAACAATCAGGGTGTCCATGGAGCGGCACTCGAATAGGAATCGGATACAGTGGAGAGCATGAACGAGAGCAGAAGCATTCGCGTGATCATTGCGGACGACCAGGAGCTGGTGAGGGCCGGCTTCGCCATGGTAATCGGCTCGCAGCAAGATATGGAAGTGGTCGCTCAGGCGTCCGATGGCGCCGAGGCCGTGACGATGGCGGAGACCCTGCACCCCGATGTGGTGTTGATGGACGTGCGCATGCCGGGCATGGATGGCATCGAAGCCACCCGCCGTATTACTTCGCTGACCGCCGGCACGGATGGCACGCAGCCGACCCGTGTGATCATCCTGACCACATTCGATTTGGATGAATATGTGATGGCCGCCATCAATGCCGGCGCTTCGGGTTTTCTGCTCAAAGACACCGAACCGGAGACGCTGCTCAATTCGATTCGCACCGTGTTCCAGGGCAATGCGATCATCGCGCCTTCAGCCACCAAGCGCCTGATCGAGAAAATGATGCAAGACGGCTATGCGCAGCATGGGTCGTTGAGTGGCGGCGTTTCGAACGCAAGTCTCAATGGCAATGCTTGCGGCGTCGCCGACACTACTGGAACGGTCGGAGCTACGGGTGCCGATTCGACGAACGGCATTGGCACCGCACACCCCACATATACCGATCCCGAGCTGGAACTGCTCACAGATCGCGAACGTGAGGTGCTGGTGGAAATCGCCCATGGTCTAAGCAACCAGGAGATCGCGGACAAGCTCTTCATCTCCTTGCCCACGGTCAAAACCCATGTGGCGCATATTCTGGCCAAAATCAACGCCCGAGACCGCGTCCAGGCTGTGGTCTTTGCGTACGATAACGGGTTGGTGTGACCTCCCCAATACACACGATACGGCAGAACAAGTGGTATCCGCCTCGAAAGAGGTACATTCGCCTTTCTGCAGAAAGCTATCTGCTTTCAGAGAGATATCCGAGACCTGATAACACGAGTACGATCATTGCAATTCCAACGGTTGTACTCGCGTTTTCGTATATCCGGTACCCCTTTGAAAGCAGATAGCTTTCCGCAAAGGAACGAATGTACCTCTTTCAAGGCAGATAGGTCTATTCGCAGCATACGAATAGACCTATCTCTTCGCTCTTAGACTATGACCGGGCCACTAGGCCTCAGCCAAAGCCTCGACGGGCGGCGTCTTGACGGCTCTGCGGGCGGGGGCAACACTGGCGAGCAGCGCGGCAAGCGCCGCCACGCCAAGCACTGCACCATTGGTGGCCCACTCGAACGGGAACACAGTGTCGCCATACAGGCTGAACACCATATAGGACCCAAGCCAGCCGAACAGGGTGCCCAGCACCACACCCACCACGCCGGAGACGAGCGACAGCAGTAAAGCCTCCACTGCCAGCGAACGCCGCAGCTGGCCGCGCGTCATACCGATGGCACGCAGGGTGGCGGATTCGCGGGTGCGTTCGATCACCGATAGACTCAGCGTGTTCGCCACACCGACCAGTGCGATAAGCACAGCCACCGCAATCAAGCCGACAAGCAACGCCATCATGCCGTTGATCATGGTCTCCCACTGCGTGCGTGCGGCCACCGGACCAGACACGTCAATGTCTGCACTGGCGGAGAATGCATTCTGCACGTTGGTGAATACGTCGTTCAGCGTGGTGTCCGCGCTTTCGGCGTCGATACGCATAAGCATGATATGTCCGTTCGCTTTTACATCACCGTTGGTGAAGTGACCGGCATCCACGAAGGCGACTGCGGCATAGTTGGCTGAGATGCGACGATAATCCACCTTTTGCGGCGCGAGGGTCAGTGTCTGCACGCCATCGGATTGTCCGCCATCGTTCTCAGTATCACTCGCGGCAGCATCAGCTGTACCAGTCTGCGAGCCGGATACATCACTGGTGAAGGTGACGCTCTTACCTAGCGGAATGTCCTTGCCCGTGGCAGCGGAATACTTGGGCATAAGTACGGAGTCACCGCTGATGGTCACGCCGGACAGGTCGGCACGCACCACTTTGCGCAGCGCGTCAACACCATCCACGCCAACGATGAGTACGTTCAGATCCTTGCCATTGGCATCCTTCATGCTCATCATGCGAGTCGGCGCGTAGATACTATCCTTAATGCCCTTAATCTTGGCGACCTCATCGGCCTGTTTGCTGGTCATATCAGCACCGGCCGCGATCATGTCGACGCTGTAGCGCGTGGTCAGCGCCTCGTTCATGGTTTGCTTGGCGCTGGCGGCACCGGTGGCGATGGTGGAGACCAGCGTCACGCCGATAAGCAGTGCGGCACCGGTGGCGGCCACGCGGCGCGGATTCTTCTGGATGTTCGCATGCGCCACCTTGGCGGACGGCCCGGCAAACGCAACCAGCGCGCCCACACCGCGCATCAATACCGGCAGCCAGAATGTGGCGGAAAGCACCAGTCCGAGGAAGATCAGCGCGCAGCCGGCGATGGCGGCGAGCAGTACCATCGGATACTGCTTGTCGGCCAGCGAATCATGTCCGGCGATCTTTTCGTTCATCTGCCAGGCGGAGAATGCGGCCAGACCGATGCCGACGAGCACCAACAGACCCGCAAGTATGGCACGGATCTTACCGGTCCGACGGGTATCGTTCAGTTCGATGGGCCGCAGCGCTTCCAGTGGAGTCACGGCGGTGGCGGAACGTGCGGAGCCAAGCGAGGCGATCACGGTCATAGCGATGCCGAACGCAATCGGCACCACGAACGCCGGCCAGGACAACACCAATCGCATGGTCATGCCGGTGGCTTTCATCAGGCCGGATTGGCACAGCGCCGCCATCAGTCCGATGCCGAGGCCCACGCCCAGCATGGAGGCGATGAGTCCCAGCAGACCAGCCTCGAACAGTACGGAGACATACAGCTGGCCTTTGTTCGCGCCGATGGTGCGCAGCAAGGCAAGCGTGCGACGGCGTTGGGCGACGAGCACTTGGAAAGTGTTGGCGATGACGAGCGCCGCGACCAGCATGGCGAGGATGCCGAAGCTCAGCAGGAAGATGGTGGTGATACTCGTATCGCCCTTGCTCACGGATTTGATGGATTCCTCTTCCATCGCTGCGCGGGATTGCACGGTGAAATGTTTTGGCAGCAGCTTGTCGATTTGTTTCACGGTGGCGTCGGCGGACGGCTGATCGGCATCGTCGATATCGAGGTAGACAAGATAGACATTGAGTTTGCCGAAATCGTCGATACCGTTCATCGCGGTGATCACGTTATCGGAAAGCACTGAGGCTCCGCCGTAGTACGCATAGGCGCCGTTCGGGTCTTCGGTGATACCCACTACGCGAACAGTCATACCGGAATCAGCGGCAGTGTCGTTGCCGGCGGAACCGTAGCCCGCCGAAGCTACGGCCTGCGCGGTACGGGAGTTCACGGTCACGCTATCCCCCACCTTGACACCAAGCTGATCGGCCACGGACTTGGTCAATGCTATTTCGTTGCTATCGACCGGCTGGTCGCCTTGAATGATGCTGACCGGCAGCAGATCACGCTGTGCGGCGGTGGTGATGGCATAGCTGCTGGCATGCTTGTCGCCATTGGCCACGGTTACAGAACTCGAGGATTCGACGCGCACATCCTTGACACCTTCTGTGGCGCGGATACGGTCGAGTTGGAAGTCGTTCACCGTGCGAGTGTAGATGCCATTCCGCTCCTGCTCGTTCAGGCCCTCGCTGGAGTCCACGCTGATCACATAGTTCGCGCCGCCAAGCTGCGCGGTGGTCTGACGGGCCAGGGAATCGTTCATGGCGTTACCGAACAGGAATGTGGCCGCAATGAACGCGGTGCCGATCAGGATGGCGATGCCGGCCGGAATCAGCATTCTGGCGCTTTTCTTCATGAGTTTCACTGTGATGGAAAACATGGGTTCGTCCTACTCTCTTGCTTCCCGTGGGTCAGCGGGCGTGGCGTGCGGCGGCACGGGCGTGGCGCAGCGTTCCCTCACACCCAGAGGTGGGAACGGCCGGCGGCAGCGGCGCATCGGTGATGGGCAGATCCGGCACGTTGCGCACGCCTGCCATCTGTGCCATCTGGTCAGCAGGAGTATCGGTAAGAGTGGTGCGGGTGGTGCGCTCTCGCTCGGCCATAAGCAGTTCGTTCATGACTTCGGCGTTGGGATGCTGTTCGTCGGCCACGATCCGTCCGTCGGAGAACACGATGGCACGGTCCGCGTAGGAGGCTGCCACCGCATCATGCGTGACCATGACGATGGTCTGTCCGAGTTCGTTGACCGAACGCTTCAGGAAACCGAGCACTTCGGCGCTGGAAACGGAGTCGAGGTTGCCGGTCGGTTCGTCGGCGAACACCAGCTTCGGCTTGGTAATCAGCGCGCGGGCGATGGCCACGCGCTGCTGCTGGCCACCGGACAGTTCATTCGGTCGGTGGTTCAGGCGCTGCTTCAGTCCCAGGGTTTCGACGAGCAGGTCGAACCAGGCGCGGTCGGGCTTGTCTCCGGCGAGAGTCAGTGGCATGAGGATGTTCTGTTCGGCGGTGAACATGGGCAACAGGTTGAAGCTTTGGAAGATGAAGCCGATCTTGTGGCGGCGTAGCAGGGTGAGCTGCTTGTCGTTCATACGGGTCAGGTCTGCCCCGCCGAACAGGATATGGCCGGAAGTGGCGGAGTCGAGGCCGGCGAGCGTGTGCATAAGCGTGGATTTGCCGGAACCGGACGGGCCCATGATGGCGGTGAATTTGCCGCGTTCGAAACTCACGTTCACGTTGCGTAAAGCATGAACCGTGTTGTCTCCGGTGCCGTAGTCCTTGACGAGGTCAACGGCCTGAATGGCGATGCCGTGTGATGCGGCGGGGTTTTGTGCGTTCATGACGTCTCTCCATAATTTGACCGGGCCCATTGCCCGGATGATGATTCCAACTTATGAAGAAACGGCGGCGCTCCCCATCGTGCGCCAGGCTGAATTATCGGTTCATCCTCATCCTCGAGGATTACGGGATTATATGCGCAGCGAATGGTTCTCAATAAGAAAATTGTGAAGCCTATTAGCAAAGAAACGAACACGGGTTTTCCGGAATCGGCCTTATGTTGCGGTTCGACGATATGTGCGATTGATTGATAATGTGCGTTTGACTCACACTTTTCCTATTGAGGATCATTCGCTGTGCAGTCAAACACAAGAAAGCTCGCACTGCATGACGTCAGTGCGAGCTTTCCACTCCTTGGGTCAAGTTATTTGGCGGAAAGACCCCATGTGCTTCGGTATTGTGCGGCACACCCCATAAGTGTCGCTCCCCTTCCTACCTCAGCACCTTTCCGTCATCTCACTTGGCCAGGCCGGAAGCGCGAAGGGCTTCGAAGCCGCCCTTCAGATCGTCGAGGATGTCCTCGATGTTCTCGGTGCCGATGGACAGGCGGATGGTGCCCTGGTGGATGCCCTGGTCCTCCAGCTCTTCCAGGGTCTCCTGGGAGTGGGTGGTGGAAGCCGGGTGGATGACCAGCGACTTGGCGTCGGCCACGTTGGCCAGCAGGGAGAACAGGTGCAGGTTGTCGATGAACACGCGAGCCGCGTCCTTGCCACCCTTGATGTCGAAGGTGAAGATGGAGCCGGCTCCGTTCGGGAAGTACTTCTCGTACAGGGCGTGGTCCGGACGGCCCTCGATGGACGGGTGGGAGACGGACTCGACTTCCGGCACGGTCTGCAGGTACTCGACGACCTTCAGCGCGTTCTGAACGTGGCGCTCGACGCGCAGGGACAGGGTCTCGGTGCCCTGCAGCAGCAGGAAGGCAGCGAACGGAGACAGGGTGGCGCCGGTGTCGCGCAGCAGAATGGCGCGGACGCGGGTCACAAAGGCGGCTCCGCCGAGGGCCTCGTAGAAGTTCAGGCCGTGATAGGAGGGATCCGGCTCGGTCAGAGTCGGGAACTTGCCCGGAACGGCGTTCCAGTCGAACTTGCCGCCTTCGACGATCACACCGCCGAGGGTGGTGCCGTGGCCGCCGATGAACTTGGTGGCGGACTCGACCACGACGTCAGCGCCGTGCTCCAGCGGGCGGAACAGGTACGGGGTGGCGAAGGTGTTGTCCACAATCACCGGCAGGTTGTGCTTGTGGGCGATTTCGGAGATGGCTTCGAAGTCCGGCAGGTCGGCGTTCGGGTTGCCGAAGGTCTCGAAGTAGACGAGCTTGGTATTCTCCTGGATGGCGTCCTCGAACTCCTGCGGGTTCTCGGCGGAGACGAAGGTGGTGGTGATGCCGTCGCGCGGCAGGGTGTGGCGCAGCAGGTTGAAGGTACCGCCGTAGATGTTCTTGGCGGCGACGATGTGGTCACCGGACTGGGTGATGTTGCGCACGGCGTATTCGACGGCGGCGGCGCCGGAAGCGACGGCCAGACCGGCGGTGCCACCTTCAAGGGCGGCGATGCGGTCCTCGAAGACGCCCTGGGTGGTGTTGGTCAGACGGCCGTAGATGTTGCCCGGGTCAGCGAGGCCGAAACGGGCCTCGGCGTGGTCGAAGTTGTGGAAGACGTAGCTGGTGGTGGCGTAGATCGGGACCGCGCGGGAGTCGGTGGCCGGGTCGGCCTGCTCCTGACCCACATGCAGCTGCAGGGTCTCAAAACGGTACTTCTTGTTGTTCTCGGCCATGGTATTCTCCTTGGTTGTGCTAGGTCGCGAGGATATTTTCCTTGCCACCCGCCTGCCGTGTTCGGGCGGTTGGCGAGGTGTTGGTTATGAAGTTACGACGCTCAAGGTGCATGTCGCAAGCTGAGCGTTATCGGGGTTGCCTATAGACCCTTATAAACCCTTGGAATCATTGGGATATGAGGCGGTTACGTCGGGCAAAATAGTCATCAAAAATCTCACGACACGCCGAGACACTTCCACGTCTCTTCGCGACAGAAATCTAGGAAATCATCCTCAATCTCCTGAAATCCTGTCACTGAGGTGACGTCAGCGACAGAATTTCAGGACGAATGGGTTTATTTCCGAAATTTCTGTCACTGAGACGGATTCAACGACAGCAATTCAGGGGATCAGGGATGATTTCCGAAATTTCTGTCGCTCAGATGGAACCAGCAACGGAATTTTGGGGTGGATGGTTTTATTTCCAAGATTTCTGTCGCTAGGAGTTTGAGCGATCTGTTGAATTCGGCGACGGAACCTCACCAGATGAATACCGGTTAGCGTGTCCGTATCCCTACAGACTAGTGTCAACTGTGATTATGTGACATCCGTCTGATTGATTGGAGTTTTCTAGTGTCCGACGTTACGTTGTACGACCGCGACCCGAAGTACATCCCGCGCGTGGCCGCCGTGCATGACATGTGTGGCTATGGCAAGTGCTCGCTGACCGCCGCGATTCCGATTCTTTCGGCAGCCGGCTGCGATGTCTGCCCGGTGCCGACCGCCCTGTTCTCCGCACACACGAAGTACGCGGTGTTCACCTTCCATGACACCACGGATATCCTCTCCGGCTATCTGGATGCCTGGCAGAAAGAAGACGTTGAGCTTGACGGCGTGTACTCGGGATTCCTGGGCTCCCCCGATCAGGTGGCGATTATTCAGCGTCTCTACCGCGAATATCCGAATGCGCTACGTTTGGTCGACCCGGTGATGGGCGACGCCGGTGAAATGTATCCCACGTATACGCCGGAACTGTGCGAGGCGATGGGTGCGCTGGCCGACGGCGCCGATGTGCTGATGCCGAACCTGACTGAAGCGAGCATTCTGACCAAGCGCGACTACCCCGGTCAGGATATCGATGAAGCCACGGTTGACGAGCTGTTGGGCGCGCTGCTGGAGCTTGGCGCGAAGAACGTGGTGTTGAAGGGCATCGACCATGGCGACGGCAAGATCATCAACTATGTGGCCAGCGCCTCCACTGGTGTTACCGGCAAGATCGAACTGGCACATGACAAGCTGCCGTACATGATTCACGGCACGGGCGATGCATTCGCTTCCGCCCTGTGCGGTGCGGTGATGGCCGGTCGCGGACTGGCCGAGTCTGCTGAGATTGCCGGCGAGTTCGTGCGTCATGCAATGGAAAGCACGCGCAACCAACCTCACTTCGAGGATCGCGGCGTCAGCTTCGAGCTCAATCTCGGAGAACTCACCAATTTGGTGAAGTGACCCACTTTGGCTCCCGCTGGCGGGAGCTGTCAACGAAGTTGACTGAGGGTGGTCTACTATCTGCACGCACCACCCTCAGTCTAGCGGGAGCATCCCAATCTACCGATTCTTGAAGTACTTGAGCAGGTGGCTTTCCCGCGTGCTGAGTACGGCAACTAACGCCCCAACCAGCACACCAACCACTACGCTTATCGGCACCCGAAGCAGCGTGTCGGTAAGCGCCATTGCCTCTGCATTCCCGTTCTCCAGCCGTACCCATACCAGTAACAGGCTTGATATCAGTATGCCGGCAAGTGCCCACACCCTGAGTTCTAAATAGAAGCGCAACACCCGCTCTATGGTTGGAAGTGTTCAAGTTCATAACCAGAGAGAAAGCGTCGCGCTCGATATGAAAGCCTATTCCCACCTGTCGGCAGAGGAACGCATCCGGATCGACGAGTTGAGGAACCGCGAGGGGCTCGGGGTCCGCCAGATCGCCCTGAGGATCAGCCACGGCAAGCCCACCGTCAGCCGCGAACCGAGGCGCGGCCCGTGGCTCGCGTCCAACGAGAACGAGTCCTACCGCCCCTACCGGCCGAAACGGCTGAAGACGGACGCATCCGCCGCTACCTGCCCAAGAGGACCAGTCTCGACGACCTCACGGACGAGGACCTGCAGGCCATCGTCCAGGAGATCAACGACACCCCCATGAAGGTCCCGGACTGGGAAACGCCCAACGAGGCTTGGTACCGCAAACTCGGCAAGGTAATGTCGAAGACAAGCCACCCACAGACAAACGTTGCACTTACAAATAGGTAACGGGATCGCGAATGTCATCCGCTGGATGACATAGCGAAGCACATACTTTCTGAACTAATGGTGGATAACCGCACTTTCATCCACACGCTGTCCACAACACGCCAAGCCGCGTCATGGTATCCACATTTGCCGGTCGCCCTTGCGTCCCGATATCACCAACCCGCACAGTGGAATCATGAATGATGCAGCAACTTCCACGGAACACATCGCAGCCGCAATGGGCGACCGCAATTTGTCACCCAAGCAGTTCGGCGCTCTTGGCGAACGATATGCGGCTGTTTGGTTGGAGAAGAAAGGATGGACCACACTGAGCCATAACTGGCGTACTCGATACGGCGAACTGGATCTTGTGATGCTCAACGACGAGCACACTGTGGTGTTCGTCGAGGTGAAATCGCGCCGCACCATCCAGTACGGCTGCCCACAGGAGGCCGTGACGCCGGCCAAGCAACAGAATCTCAGGAAAGCTGCTTGCGATTGGCTGCTTGATTGCCGCAACCGTATCTCGCACAAAGCCGTCAGATTCGATGTCATCACCATCGTGTTGCGCGTGGGTAGACCGCTGGTGCATCACATTGAAAACGCGTTTTAGCGAAAGGATCAAGCATGGCCATTGGCAGCGCCCTTTCGGTCGGTCTGATCGGACTCAAGGCCTTCATTGTCCAGGTACAGGCTTTCATCAGTCCCGGCCTGCCATATTTCAGCATCATTGGACTGCCAGATACCTCACTGTCCGAAGCGCGCGAGCGAGTGAAATCGGCATGTCAAGCCAGTGGTTTCTCATGGCCACAAACCCGTGTGACCGTGAATATGAGCCCCGCTTCCCTACCCAAACGCGGCTCATCACATGATTTGGCCATTGCCGCCAGCGTTCTCTGCGCAGCTGGAGCCATTGGCCACGATTGTCTGGAAGACACTATTGTGCTTGGCGAAGTGAATCTTGACGGTTCGGTACTGCCTATCCATGGATTACTGCCAATCATGTTGCATGCGCAGGAACGCGGCATCCGAAAAGTAATCATACCCTATCGCAATCTTGACGAGGCTTCGATGGTGGAAGACATGGATGCAATCGGCGTAAGACATGTGGGCGAGCTCATCGAGCTCATGGGAGGCAATGCCTCATATACAATCCCCGATCTGCAGCTCGCGGAGGATGCAAGTGCCTCCGAGCAAGCCGAAGTCAGTGAAAACGGATACGCAGACATGAATGAGGTGTTGGGCCAGGAACATGCCAAATGGACGCTGCAGGTAGCGGCCGCCGGAGGCCATAACCTCATCATGACCGGACCTCCCGGCACGGGAAAAACCATGTTGGCTTCACGATTACCCGGCATCATGTGCCCATTGGAAGATACCGAACAGCTGGAAGTCGCTTCGATTCGCTCGCTGTGCGGCACCTTATCGCAATATGGCATCACCGATGTGCCTCCGTTTGAAGCGCCGCATCATACCGCTTCCACAGCGTCACTGGTCGGCGGCGGCAGTGGCATCGCAGCACCGGGCGCGATAACCCGCGCTCACCGTGGCATTCTGTTTTTGGACGAAGCACCGGAGTTCAGCGCCCGGGCCTTGCAAACGTTGCGCGAACCATTGGAATCCGGCTATGTGGCTCTCTCCCGCTCCAAAGGAAGCACGTATTACCCAGCTGCATTCCAGCTGGTCATGGCGGCAAATCCTTGCCCATGCGGATATTATTACGGCACTGGCGAGCGCTGCAGGTGTCGGGAAAAAGATCGCATGAGGTATTTCTCCCGTTTATCGGGCCCGGTACTTGACCGAGTAGATATTCAGATGACAGTGCCGCCCGTCCCCCGCATCACCGTGCAGCATGAACCGCTCGGCGAATCCAGCGCCACAATTCGTGCACGCGTGATTCGTGCAAGAAACGCCGCCAAAGATAGGTTCCAGCAATTCGGGTGGACATGTAATGCTCAGGCATCCGGCACGTGGCTGCATGCGAACACCTCGCTCAAGGCGATGGAACTGGTCAATCGTGCCTTGTCCTCGCAGCAGCTGACGTTGCGTGGAGCTGATCGTGCCATGCGATTGGCCTGGACCCTCGCCGATCTGGCCGGCCGGATTTCCCCTACCGAACAGGATGTCCATCAAGGTATCGAAATGAGAACGAGAGTGTCATGAGTACCACCAATATGATTGCCGAGCCCGCTTCAGTTCACGGCTCCCCTCACACAATCGGAAAAGCCGAAGCGGCCGCACAGACCGTGCGCTCACGTATTATCGCCGCTCCTTCACTAGATGCCCTATACCGTGCCGCGCTCACGTTCTGCATCGATGGCGCGGATGCGATGATGTACGCCACACTCAAAGGAGCCGAACATGCTGAGGCATTATGGCAGGTCTTGTCACAGTGTCACCCTGACCGGCCTTCCGATGTTCGCCAAAAAGCACTGACCTGCATTGATCGCATGTTCATCAATGGTCTGACCCGCTGGGGTCGCAAACCCACACCCAGCGCGATGAACGCTTTTCGCAATGCCCTGTCCGGCTGGCATCAGCGGATGGACGCCCTGCCCTCGCAAGACATCGTTTCCTTGGCCGACTGGTTCACCATGGATGGCACACAATGGATTATCGGCCCGGGACACCCATGCTGGCCTGCGCAATTGACCGACCTATCCATCCGCTCCGACTGGGCACCTCCCTTATGCCTTTGGGTCAAAGGCGATCCGCGGGCCCTGACCAGCTGCGCAAAACCGGTGGGTATTGTCGGCTCCCGAGACGTCAACGAGTACGGACGGTATGTGGCCCATACGGTTGCCGAGCAAGCCGCGGTGGATGGTCATCTGGTAGTTTCAGGAGGCGCGATGGGCACGGACGCGGCCGCTCATTGGGGTGCTCTGAATGCTCTGCACGGCCGCAAACCAGGATGCGTGGGCAGAACCGTCGCCGTATTCGCCGGCGGACTGAACCATATGGGGCCAGCTCGCAATCGCACACTGTTTGAACGCATCGAATCGCAGGGAGGCGCGCTCATCAGCGAACTTTGTCCCGGCACCATTCCCGAGGCGCGCAGATTCCTGCTGCGCAACCGTATTATCGCGGCATTGTCTTCCACACTGGTTGTGGCACAGGCGAGATTGCGCTCAGGCGCACTGAATACTGCGGGCTGGGCCTGCGAGCTGATGCGCGAGGTGTATGCAGTGCCAGGAGACATCAATCAGCCATGCAATGCCGGCTGCAACAAAATGATTGGCGACCATCAGGCCACGATTCTATGCGCCGCCACCTCCACGAAAGACATCTGTCACAAGCGCCATCAGCCGATTATGGAACGATGCCCAGGCATGGCGGACAACGCACAGCGCGATGCCAGTGATCCAGCGCCTTCGTGTACGACCAAGGCGGTCCACAAGAAATCCGAGCAGCCTACGCTATCCCAGGCTGTCATCACGACTCCCTTGCCGTCTCGCACAGACTCCAAGGATTTCTCCTCATCCCACCACATGCCAGATTTGCGCGCCCAGGCATCGTTGCAGCCCGATGCGGAAACGCAACAGACGATACAGGTCAGCACATTGTCGGAAGCGGAACGCTTGATGGTCGGCCTTATCCGCGAATGCCGTACGCATCGCCTCGCCATCACACCGGACACCCTGCTGCGCGCGGCCAGGAATAACAACCTCGAGGAAATACCGGATATCGCCACCGTACTGGAACTGCTCGGAGCGCTGGAACTGCGAGGAGCGATTCACCGGGAGACCGGAACGGTCACGCTCAGTTGTCGCCTCATCTGAATCATGGAGACGCCAGTCTTACACACCGCTAGAACAAGAATTGTCAGCACCCTCATGACACGATGACGGCGCTGTTCGGCGGGTGTGCAAGAATCGAATCCATGAGTCCGAAACGTTTGGAAGATATGTATGATGCAGTGATCGTCGGTGCCGGTGCGGCTGGTTTGTCGGCGGCATTGGGACTGCTGCGATCCCCCGAAATCGCCGAACTCAAGGAACAAGGCGTGGACCCGAAGATCCTTGTGGTCTCCAAACTACAGCCGCTGCGTTCGCACACCGGTTCGGCTGAAGGAGGCATTGCCGCAAGCCTGGGCAATGTGGAGTCCGATGACTGGCATTGGCATTACTACGACACCATCAAGGGCGGCGACTGGCTTGTTGATCAGGACGCGGCCAAGCTGCTCGCCGAGTATGCGCCGCAGACCGTGATCAATCTGGAGCGTCAGGGCGTGGCCTTCTCCCGTACCGAGGACGGGCATATCGCACAGCGCCGATTCGGCGGCCATACGCGCGAGTTCGGTGGAGCCCCGGTCAAGCGCGCCGCCTATGCGGCCGACCGTATCGGCCACCAGATTCTGCACGCCTTGTGGCAGCAGTGTGTGGCCGCCGGCGTTGAGTTTGCCGAGGAATGGTATGTGACCGATCTGGTGCTCGCCGATGATGGCAAGCAGGCGGCCGGTATTGTGGCTTTTGATACGCATACGGGCAAGATTCAGGCCATTCACGCGCGCAATGTGCTGCTGGCCACCGGAGGCGCGGGCCGACTGTTCCACACCACGTCGAACTCTTGGGACTTGACCGGCGACGGCATGGCGCTGACCCTAGCTGCCGGCCTGCAGCTTGAAGACATCGAATTCGTGCAGTTCCACCCCACCGGTCTCGCGCACACCGGCATCCTGCTTTCCGAAGCGGCACGCGCCGAGGGCGGCATCCTGCGCAATGCCGACGGCGAGCCGTTCATGGAACGTTATGCTCCAGAGCATAAGGATCTGGCCGCGCGCGACGTGGTCTCCCGCTCCATCATGGCGGAGATCGACGCCGGCCGCGGCGTTGCCGACCCGAAGGATCCGGATGGTCCGAAGGACTGCGTCTGGCTGGATATGACCGGCATCGACCCTGAACGTATGAAGGAAGTGCTGCCGCAGGTGGTCGAAACCATCGAACAGTACGCGAACCTCGATCCGGCCAAAGACCTGGTGCCCATCAAGCCCACCGCGCACTACACGATGGGCGGCATCCCCATCACCACCAATGGCGAGGTGTACCGTTGGACGGACGATGCCGTGCAAATCGTCGATGGCTTGTTCGCCGCTGGCGAATGCTCCTGCGTTTCCGTACACGGCGCAAATCGCTTGGGCGGCAATTCGCTGCTTGACGCATGTCTGTTCGGCACGCGCGCCGGCCAAACCATGGCCACGCGTATCGCCGAGAATCCGGTCGACTCCCCCATGGCCGATGATTCGGCCGATGACATGTTGACGACGGCCGCCGATCATGCCGCCGAATCCCGTAAGTCCGAACTTGACGAGCTGCTCGCCGGCCAAGCCGATGATGTCAATGAGGGTTCCACGGCCAATCCTTATCAGCTCATGGCCCAACTTGGATCAGTGATGGAACAGGCTCTGGCTGTACGCTGCACCGCTCAGACCATCGATACGGCTCTGGCCCAGCTCAACAGCGACATCAAGCCGGTTTCCGATATCTTACGGGCACATGACAAAACCGCCGCCTTCAACCAAGAGGTCACCGCCATCTGGGAGGTCCGGCATTTGATTGAGCTGGCCGAGGCCATGTTGCACGCTTCCGAGTCTCGTCAGGAATCTCGTGGGTCCCTGCAGCGTCTTGATTTCCCCGAACGCGATGATGAGCATTTCCTCGCTCACTCGTTGGTCGCCGATGCCGGCCCGGTGAGCTTCAAGCCGGTGCATATCACCGACTACCCGCCCAAGAAGCGTGAATACTAAGCCGCCCAGGGCTTGTGACACAATAGATTGTCGAATAATCGAACTGATATCCACGGTTTCTGGAGGCAGAACATGGTTGAGGCGAACAACACGACGGTTACCCTGCAGGTGCATCGTTTCACGCCGCGCCCCGAGCGCGCCGAACGTGCACGCGGCGGCAGCCCGTTCGCCAAGAAAAGCTCCCCGTTCGGTGGCGGCTCGGATTCAGCGGCACGCCGCCGCCCGCGTGGCAAGCAGTGGGTGCAGGAATACACCATTCCCGCGCGTCCATCGGACACCGTGCTCGACTGTCTGCTGACCATTAAACGCACTATCGACCCGACGCTGGCCTTCCGCTATTCATGCGGTCACGGCATGTGCGGCTCTGATGCCGCAGCCATCAACGGCACACCCACTCTGCTGTGTACGGCCACCGTCCGCGACTGGGCCAAGCAGCCTAGTACAGCTCCGGAAGTCGATGATGAGGGATTCCGACGCACCGGCGACGAAACCGCTAACGAACCCGACGTTCCCGCCGAAAACGTCAAAAACAACATCCCTGAAGGTTCTCTGGGTGTTATCGAACTGGCTTCCTTGCCTGGATTCCCGCCGCAACGTGATCTCATCGCCGACATCGACCCGATGCTCAACCAGATTCGTAAACTCACCCCGTATCTTCAGGCTGATGGCGTGCTTGCCACCACCGCCGAAGGCAAAGTGGACGTTTTCGAATACCTGCAGAACCCCGAACAGCTCGCCAAGTATGAGACGCTGAGCAATTGCATCGCCTGCGGTGTGTGCGAGGGTGCCTGCCCGGTATACGCCGGCGGCGATGCATTCGTTGGCCCGGCCGCATTGATCTGGGCTTCCCGCTTCATCAACGATTCACGTGATACCAAGGCCATGGATCGCATGGATGCCATTGATACCGCTGACGGTGTGGCCGGATGCCAATCGGTGCGTGCCTGCTCCCGCCACTGCCCGCGCGGTATCGATGTGGGCGAGGAAATGTGGCAGATCGTGGCCAAAGTCCGCGAGCGCTGAATCATTGCCGGGTAGGTACCGGAAAGTCATAGTCTGAGAGAACGAACATCGAAGGAACGGTTATGGACAGAACACAGTACACGAATCTCGCCAAGGCATGGGAATTCACCGAAGAACATGCTCGCGAACTTGAACCGTCCACACTGGCTGATGCCCGTACCGCCGCCGACGAATCCGGACAACTGCAAGGTCCAGCCGCACAAGCCCGACTCCTGGGCCTGCTGGTCCGTTTGACCGGAGCCTCCTCGGTAATCGCCGTGGGCACCGGCTCCTTGGTGGAGACTCTGCAACTCGCCTATGCCTTGGACAACAAGGGACAGTTGACCGCCGTCGATTCCACCGCACAGGGCATCACACTGATTCGCAAGGCGTTTGCCGAACTGCAGGACGAGACCGCTACCACGCTTCGTGCGGTGAATGCCCCGGCCAGTGTGTTTCTGCCCAGGCTCAATGCCAATGATTACGATTTGATTGTGGTGGCCGGCGATGCGGAGAATTATGCCGCCACATTCGCCCAGGCGTCCCGCCTGCTACGTGATCATGGTGCCATCGTATTCACGGACGCATTGGCTTTGGATACGGAGCAGGGCGGTGTGATCAACCCGGCCGACCGCAGCGGCAAGGCCACGGCCATGCGCGAGCTCATCACTACCGTCGAGCAGGATGAGGAATTTGAATCCACACTTACTCCGGATGGTACCGGACTGCTCATCGCATACAAGAAGTAATATTTCTTGGCTTCCCTCGACGGAGGGGAGCCCAATGCCCTCAGACAACCATACTCGTGGCCACGTCCACGGCTTCGTCGGCATCGTCAGTCACGGTAACCAGCTTGGGATCTATCTTCGAAATCATGCCACGCTCGGCGACCGGCCCATCCAACCAGTCGAATAGCCCCTGCCAATAATCCTTGCCGTACAACACCACCGGAATGTTCGCCACCTTGTGGGTCTGAACCAGGGTCAACAGCTCGAACATCTCATCCAACGTGCCGAACCCTCCCGGGCAGACGATCACACCGGAGGAATACTTGACGAACATCGTCTTCCTGACAAAGAAGTACCGGAAGCTCATGCCAAGGTTCACCCACTGGTTCAGCCCCTGTTCAAACGGAAGTTCGATGCCGAGCCCCACCGACTTGCCGCCCGCCAATGCCGCTCCCCTGTTCGCGGCTTCCATAATGCCCGGCCCGCCACCAGTGATGACGGCGATATTGCGCTTGGCGATCTGGCTGCCCATGCGACGAGCCGCCTTGTAGTCCGATTCGGTGCGTTGTGTGCGCGCGGAGCCGAAAATCGATACCGCAGGCCCCAGCTCGGCAAGCGCACCGAAGCCATCCACGAATTCGGATTGGATGCGCAGCACACGCCACGGATCCATATGCAGCCAATCGGTATCCTGATCCGGCTTGAGCAGGTTCGCGGTGGTGTTGTCCGAAGGAATCATCTGGCCGCGCAGAATCACTGGGCCTCGATGATAGGTGTCCCCCAGCGGCGCGGCGTCCTCCAAATCAACCGGATTCATCGGAATTTGTGCGACTTGAATGTTGGCTTGTTCTTCGGCAATTGTTCCGACGTTCGGATTCCCGTCAACACCGGTGTTTGTCGGCTGCTTTATACCGGATGCTTTTTTGCCATCGGCCTTTTGGGATTTTTTCTGCTTCTTCGCCATTTGGTACCTCCATGGGGCTCTAGCAGTATCCTAGGCAGATTAACGACGGAAGTCGATTTCAACGCTTTCCGTGCCGTCCGCAAGGGTGATGGAATGCTCCGCCAGCTCGTCGGAATGCGTATTGACGTCGGACTCGGCGTCAGCCTCAGCAGCTGCAACGGCCGCAGCCTGTTCAAATCGCTTGGATTGGCGGCTCAACAATACGCCGGAAATCGCGGCGGCGATCAGCGAGGCCACCAGCACACCGAATCGGGCTTCGGCGGACAGCTCCTGGTTCGTATAGGCCAGAGAGGCGATGAGGAACGACACCGTAAAACCGATTCCACAGGCGACGGCAGCGGGAATCATATCGCGAACGCGTAGCCCCTTGGCCATCTTGAGCCCTCCGACATGTGTGGCCAGCCAAGCGGTGACGATGATACCCAACGGCTTGCCGACCACCAGCGCCACAATCAGGGCGATGACCAGTGGCGAGAGCAGCAACAGCGGACTCATGGATTCAAAATGTACGCCGGTGGCGAACAAGGCGAAAATCGGCAAAGCCAGCAGAGCGGAAAACGGCTTGAGCTTGTCCGCATATCGTTCGGCGCGCGGTGAGTATTCACCGTGCATCACACGTGCCGGGGTCAGCAAACCAACCAATACACCGGCCAACGTGGGATGGATGCCGGCTTCAAACATCATGATCCAGGCAAGGATGCCGACCACGCCCACCGCGATCCATGGCACTTTCTTAAGACGAACCAGATGTGCCCATACCACGGCACACACGGCGATGCCAATGAACCAGTACCAAGCATTGACCGAGGAGAAGAACACCGCTATCAGGATGATGGCCAGCAAATCGTCGACCGTGGCCAAAGTCATCAGGAATGCGCGGATCGAACCGGGCAGCGCCTTGGCAAACAGTGCGAGCACCGCCAACGAGAACGCGATATCCGTGGCTGTGGGCACCGCCCAGCCGTGGGACATCTCGGCGAACGGGATGCTGCTGCCAGTGGTGGCCAGGATCAATGAGCCAGGCTCCCCCGGGCCGAACTGCGAAAACAGTGCAGTGGTGGCCAGAAACAGGATGGGCGGGGTGATCATGCCCCCAACGGCACACAGCATCGGCACAGCGGCCGCCTTGGGATTAGCGAGCGAGCCGGTGGTGAGCTCCTGCTTCAGTTCGAGGCCAACAGTCAGGAAGAAGATAGTGAGCAAACCGTCCTGAGCCCAATGGCCGATCGGCAGATCAAGATTGGTATGCGGAATGAACACATGCGTTTCCGCTACGGCCTCAAATGCATGCGCGGTGAGGGGAAGATTCGCCAGAACCAGACCGGCAAGGGCAAAACCGAGCATAATCAGTCCAGATATGCGATCAGAGGCGGCTATCCGCCTGATCATGGGCCAAATGCCTCGTTTTGCGCCGGTGGTTGTGGCCATCGCGTCTCCTCGCTCGATAATGAATGATCTGCTGCTATGGTACGGAATATCTCAGGACGTTCAGCCCGGGGCGTACCCCCCCCCTACTGACGGTCAGCCAGAGCGGTCTCGATGTTGGCAAGCACCTGTTCAAGCAGCCTGGTCGGACAGGCAAGGTTGACACGCTCGAAGAAGTTTCCAGATTCGCCGAACATCGAGCCTTCATCAAACCACACACGGGCCTCATTGCGCAGAAAATCGCAAAGTTCTTCAGGAGTATCGAAGCCCAGGCCTCGGCAATCGAGCCAAGCCAAGTAAGTGCCTTCCGGTTCAATCAGACGAATGCCGCTTACACGTGCAGTGAAGTCGCGGATGAGCCCGAGATTGCGTTCCAGCACTTCCATCAGTGCGTCCAGCCACGGTTCGGCATGGTTGTAGGCGGCTTGGCATGCGACCATACCGAAATGGTTGACGGTCAGGCCGCCGATATTATCCGCCGCCGCATCGTAACGACGCTTGAGATGCGGGTTCGGGATGATGGTGTTGGAGCACAACAGACCAGCCAGATTGAAGGTTTTGGTAGGCGCGGTGAATTCAAAGACGATATTCGCGTACTCAGCCCCCAACGTGGAGAACATGGTGACCTTATGTCCAGGATAGGAAAAGTCGGCGTGAATCTCGTCGCACAGCAGACGCACACGGCGTTTGATACAGATATCGCCAATGCGCCGCAGTTCTTCAGGCGTCCAGACACGGCCCACCGGGTTGTGCGGATTGCACAGAATCATGGCCGTGCAGCGAGGATCGGCGGCCTTGGATTCGAGATCATCAAAATCAATGCCATAGTGGCCGTTCTCGTCCAGTACCAGCTCGTTGTCGAGAATGGTCAAACCATTGTGCTCGGCGGCAAAGGTGAACGGGTAATAGACAGGCCGCTGGATAATGACCTTATCTCCCGGTCGGGTGACGGATCGCAGGGCCGTGTTGACGGCAGGCATCACGCCGTCGGACAGGCTCACCCATGAAGGGTCGATATGGAAATTATGACGATGCTCCATCCAATTGAGAAAAGCTGTGAAGTAGTCTTCAGTGGCGTAATCGTAACCGAATACGTCATGGGTGGCAGATTGGATGAGAGCCTCGACTACTTCAGGAGCCGGTTTGAATTCCATGTCTGCCACGGACAAGGGCACCACATCTTTGCCGTCCTCACCCATCTGTTCCACGACCTCATGCCATTTGGCGGACGAAGAGCCATGACGCTCAAGAATCGTATCGAAATCGTAAGGGGCATGCTGTGCCAGAATCACTGTTTCTCCTTCTTCACTACCGGCGAAAACAAACCTGACCCATCGTAAAGGAGGTATGTAACGAGAATTGGAAAAGCCTCGAAGGCATTTCGCTTCCGAGGCTTTATCGTGCGCCAGACAGGATTCGAACCTGCGACCTGCTGATCCGTAGTCAGCTGCTCTAATCCGCTGGGCTACTGGCGCATACCACCGTTGTCCCCGTGGTTCGGGAGTGCGCCAGACAGGATTCGAACCTGCGACCTGCTGATCCGTAGTCAGCTGCTCTAATCCGCTGGGCTACTGGCGCATATTGTCTTTCAGACAACTCGATACATATTACTCAAGGTTCGTGTTTGTGCAACCCATTGGTTACTCGGCGTGTCACAGGAACAGCGAGTCACAGTATCCGACAATCATGCTGTACGACGACGCTCCGCGGATTCCTGGATGACCGTTTCACACAGCAGTTTCGGCGCACTGGTGCCTTCCACGGATGCCTTGTCGACAACCACCTGCTTGACATCCTCAAGACTGGGCAGCTGGAACATCGTGTCTTGCAGGGTGCGTTCGATAATCGAACGCAGACCTCGTGCGCCAATCCCCTGCTTGATAGCCGTATCGGCAATCGCTTGGACGGCCTGGTCGGTGAACTCCAGATCAACGCCGTCGACGGCAAACAGTTTGCGGTACTGCTTAATCAGCGCATTGGCCGGCTGCGTAAGAATCTCCGTCAAATCATCCACCGTCAGCTCCTTGAGCACGCTGGTGACCGGCAGTCGACCGATGAATTCAGGCAGCAGACCGAATTCGGCTAAATCATCGGCATTGACTTGCTTAAGCAGCTCCTCGTCTTTCAGGTCGGCGTCATGCCAATTGGCTCCAAAACCGGTTTCCCGGCGGCCCAGACGCTTGCGCACGATGTCCGTCAATCCTACGAATGCGCCGCCACAGATGAACAGGATGCCACACGTATCCATCTGCACTGTGTCCTGCTCTTTGTGCTTGCGAGTGCCTTCCAGTGGCACGGAAGCAATAGTGCCTTCAAGGATTTTCAATAGTGCCTGCTGCACTCCCTCACCGGATACGTCACGGGTAATCGAGGTGTTCTCGCCGGATTTGCGGGCGATTTTATCGATTTCGTCAATATAGATAATGCCGTGCTGGGCTCGGCTGACATCGCCGTCCGCGGCCTGCAGCAGACGCTGGAGCACGGTCTCCACGTCATCGCCCACGTAGCCGGCTTCGGTGAGCGTGGTGGCATCGGTGATGACGAACGGCACGTTCATCACACGGGCCAGTGACTGGGCAAGATAGGTTTTGCCCACACCGGTGGGCCCCAGCAACAGAATGTTCGACTTGGCGACTTCCACATCCGATAGCGGATCATTAGCCCGCTGAGACTTGCGGGCTCGCCCGGCTGATTGGAGCGCGGCATTGCCGTTCGCGCCGTCAAGTTGTTCGGCGGATTCCTGCAACTCCATATTGACGCGCTTGTAATGGTTGTACACGGCCACGGAAAGCGCCCGTTTGGCTTCTTCCTGACCGATGACATATCGATTGAGATAATCGAAAATCTGCGTTGGTTTGGGCAGGCTCAGCGAGTTGACTTCGGCGTCTTTGCTACGCTCCTCGGAGATGATATCCACGCATAGGGCAATGCATTCGTCGCAGATGGAGGCATTGGGACCGGCCACCAGTTTGCGAACCTGACGCTCGGTTTTGCCGCAGAACGTGCAGCGGGGAATGTCCTCGTTGTAGCTCACCACACGCCCCATGAGATCTCCTTTGCCGATGAATACCGCACTGCCTGCTGTGCTTGTCTGTATGTTTACACGACGCACACATTGCCGTCGCCTTTCAACACAATACCCCCGGTCAGACCGACCGAGGGTATTGCAATGCCTAGTGTCCGGACGAATACCACTATTCGTCCACATGTTTGAGACCGTTACTGGCGGTGAGCCAGCACTTCGTCCACGATGCCGTAATCCTTGGCTTCGTCGGCGGTCAGGAAGGGGTCCACCTCGATGTCGCGGCGAATCTTCTCCACGTCCTGACCGGTGTGCTTGGCGAGGGTTTCCTCCAGCCATTCGCGCATGCGGAGCATTTCCTTGGCCTGGATTTCAATCTCCGTGGCCTTGCCGAAGCCCTGATCGATGGCCGGCTGGTGGATGAGCACACGGGCGTTCGGCAGCATCAGACGCTTGCCCTTGGTGCCGGAAGCCAGCAGAATCGCCGCTGCGGAGGCGGCCTGACCGAGGCATACGGTCTGCACATCGGGCTTGATGTACTGCATGGTGTCGTAGATGGCGGTCATGGCCGTCATCGAACCGCCGGGCGAGTTGATGTACATCATCACATCGCGGTTTGGATCCTGGGATTCCAAGACCAGCAGCTGGGCCATCACATCGTCGGCGGAGGCGTCATCCACCTGCACGCCGAGGAAGATGATGCGATCCTCGAACAGGCGGGAGTAGGCGTCCTGGGTCTTCATGCCGTACGGGGTCTTCTCCACAAACTGCGGCATGATGTAGCGGTTGGTTGGGGCCGCGGCCGGCATGAAGCCGGCTACACCCTGGCGGCCGGCCAGTCGGTCGGCGCGGGCGGCAAACTTTGCTTCTTCACTTGCCATAAGTCTCACTCCCCCTGCTGGTTGTTGCCGATGGTGTCCGGCGTGGTCACGAGCTTATCCACGAAGCCATAATCGAGGGCTTCCTGAGCGGTGAACCAGTGATCGTATTCGTTGTCGCGGTAGATTTCCTCGACGGTATGGCCGGTCTGTTCGGCGGTCAGCTCGCTCATGGTCTTCTTCATGTCCATGATGAGCTCGGCGTTGATGCGCACGTCGGTGGCGGTGCCGCCAATGCCGCCGGAGGGCTGGTGCATGAGCACACGGGCGTGCGAGGTCAGGTAACGCTTGCCCTTGGTGCCGGAACTCAGCAGGAACTGGCCCATGGAGGCGCACATGCCCAGACCCACGGTCGCCACGTCGGGCTCGATGAGCTGCATGGTGTCGTAGATGGCCATACCGGCGGTGATGGAGCCGCCCGGCGAATTGATGTACAGCCAGATATCCTTCTTCGGGTCTTCGGCGGCCAGCATCAGCAGCTGGGCGCAGATGCGGTTGGCCATATCGTCCTTGACCTCTTCACCCATCCAGATGATGCGGTCTTTGAGCAGACGGTTGAAAATCGGGTCGACGGGGCCGGCCGGGACGTCATCGCCCGCCATGACCGGCAAGGTCGCAAAGGCATTGCTCACCTTGATTCTCCTTCTAAATTACTCGAACATTGTTCAGACTACCGCCTTGAAGCGACTGAAGACGGCTTTTCACGCGCTTTTTGGCGGCCAGCGTAGGATATCTCTCCCTCCGTCTCGACTTCGTCGAGTCACCTCCCTCGTCAGAGGGAGGTTATTCGAGAGTATCGAGGACGTCGTCGATGAGCAGGCGAGTCTGGGCCGAATCGTCTTTGAGGCGGGGGAACCGGCGCATTGCATTGGCTGGACTCGCCCCGGCGGCACGGGCCACATTCGACTTGCTGGCACCGCGCGAGACGGCCTTTTCCGCGAGTCTGTCAACCAGTGAGTCCGCGACTTGTCTCATCTGTTCGGCCACCCACAACTGGGCCATGTCCGTAGGCAAATCATAGTCTTCGGCCACACCGCTGGCGGCCTCCTGGATGGCGGCCCACAACACCATAAACGGCTTGCGGTAATAGTCGATCTGCTCAGACAATGGCTCGGCAGCAAGCGATTCCAGCGCCGCACGAATCTCAGTGTTTTCAGACATAGCTTATTCTTTCCGCTCCCGCTGGCGGGAGCTGTCAGCGAAGCTGACTGAGGGTGGTCGGCGGTGACGACAACCACCCTCAGACTCGCTTCGCGAGCCAGCTCCCGCCAGCGGGAGCCAAAACAACTTCCTACTTACGACGGCTCAACATCCACTTCGACACCAGTGACGATGCGGCCACGGCCAACCCGACCGGCACGAAGAACGCACTGGGCGCTTCGGTCAGTTCCATCACCAAACACATGGCCATCAACGGCGCTTGCTGCGATGCCGAAAGCAATGCGGCGGCACCAATCAGTGCACAAGCAGTCACCGAGTCAGCCGGGAACAACAGTATCCAAATGAGCCCCAGCATTGCACCCAGCGTGGATCCCAACGCGATGCCCGGCTGCAATACGCCGCCTGAGGCACCCGAACGAATGGTCATTAGCGTAACCAGCGCCTTGGCAATAAACGTCAGCGCAAGCACACCCAGCAGCATGGCGATATTCGATTGAGACAACTGGAAACCGGCATTAACCGCCGTAGAAGCCGAACCGGAAACGTTGCCGCCACCCGTCAGCAGATTCCAGGGCGAGGCCGCCGCCGAAGAAGCCGATTGCGATGCGCCGGCAGCGGCAGAGCCCTCCGGCACGAACGTACTGAAACCAAGCTGCGCCGCAGCGCGCCCGTTGCCCATCACCTGCGGAACAACAATCGCCGCCAATCCAGTCACCAGACCAGCCAATGGCATCTGCCACAAAATATGCTTGTCATGCGATTGATGGGATTCCGCCCATTGCGAGCTTTTGCGAAACCATGCGCCAGCCACACCGCACGCTGCGCCGCACAGCACCGCAAACAGCATCAGGGTAGGCGTGGATTGCGGTTGCATGACGGTGATGTCATAGAACGTGTGATGGCCCTTAATCGACGCCGCCACGAACGCGGCAATCGCGGACATGCCCAAACCGAAAGCGACCTTCTCAAGGGTCACGTCCACCAGCAGAATCTCCACGGCGAAGAACATGCCGGCAAGAGGGGCATTGTAGACGCCGCCCAAGCCGGCACCTGCCGCCACTGCTACCACCATACGGCGGTCAATGCCGTCGGCCCCTTCGATATGGAACAGGTCGCAGAAACGTTGCGCCAACATGGCGCCGAGTTCACGAGGAGCGACTTCTCGTCCAATGGACGCGCCCGAACCGACGATACCGATCTGCAGCACCACATGCACCAAGGTCTGCCATACAGGCATCCGCTCCCCCGCCACGGCTTTTTTGACCGATGGCACCTTGGTGGTCTTGTTACGCAGGAAATACCAGATAACGCCGGCTACGGCGAGACCGATGGTCACCGAAATCGCACGGCGTACAGCGGGCACACCGAATGGGCCGGGCAATTCCGAACCCTCGACATAGCCGAGCATCACGTGCTCGACGCCGTAGAGCAGCAGCGTCAGCAGACCTGCGCCCGCGCCGATGATCACGCCAAGGATGATGGTTGTCGCTGCAAGCCAGCCAAGACGTTTGGCGGTAACTACTGGTTGCATGTCGACCTCCGCACTTTATGCAACGAGTATGCCCTTGGGAACTCCCCTCAGTCTCGCTACGCTCGACAGCTCCCCTCAAGGAGGGGAGCCAATGGAACAATACTTCTTTAAGAATAGAAAGAGCCCGGAACCATGAAACACGGTTCCGGGCTTAACAGTTACGCTAACGCAAGCAAGCTAGGCTCACTCAGCGTCCTTGTCCTTGGAGGACAGCTCGTCAGCCACGGCAGCGGCGGCGGAAGCGGCCTCGACGGACTCGGACTCCTCTTCCTCAGCGGCTTCACCGAGGAAGTTGGAGAGGTCGACAGCCTCGCCATCGGCGGTGAACTTGACGGCGCGCATGCCGGCGAGCAGGCCCTTGGAACGTCCGACTTCCTGCACGGCGGAGCCGAGCTGGCCGTTCTTGATGATGGCCTGAATGAAGTTGTTCGGATCCATGCCGTACTGCTGGGCGATGGAAGCGAGGAAGTTGAACACGTCGGACTGGGAGACCTGGACGTCCAGCTTCTCAGCCAGAGCGTCGAGCACCATCTGGTCGCGCAGTTCCTTCTCGACGGTTTCCTCGGCCTGAGCCTTCTGCTCCTTGGTGGCCTTCTCCGGATCCGGGGTCATGCCTTTGAGCTGCTCGGCGACCATGTTGGCCTTGACGCCCTTCGGCACCGGAATCTCGAGGCCTTCCTGCAGCTTGGCGATGAAGGCATCGCGAGCCTCGGTGGCCTGACGGCCTTCGGCGTCCTGAGCGGCGGCCTTGCGGATGTCGGCCTTGAGCTCGTCCAGGGTGTCGAACTCGGAAGCTTCGGAAGCGAACTCGTCGTCCAGCTCCGGCAGCTCCTCAGCCTTAACGGAGTTGACCTTGACCTTCACAGTGGCCTTCTGACCTTCGTGGTCGCCGGCTTCCAACGTGCCTTCGAAGGTGGTCTCCTCGCCGGCGGACAGGCCATCAAGAGCCTCATCCAGACCGTCGAGCATGGTGTTGGAGCCGAGCTCGTAGCTCACGCCTTCCTGGGAGTCAACGGTCTCGCCGTCGATCTCGGCAGTCAGGTCGATGTTGGCAAAGTCACCCTTGGTGGCCGGACGATCCACGCCGACCAGAGTGCCGAAGCGCTGGCGCAGCGCCTCAAGGCGCTTGTCGACGTCCTCATCCTTGACTTCCGGCTTGGCGATGGCGATCTCCAGGCCATCGATTTCCGGCAGCTCGATGTCGGGGCGACGCTCGACGGTCGCGGTGAACTTCAGCTTGGTGTCGTCGTTGGCGGCCTGCGGCACGTCCTGCACGTCGAACTCCGGCTGAGCCATCGGGCGAATCTTCTTCTCGTCCAGAGCCTTGGAGTACAGCTCCGGCACGGCGTCGTTCACGGCCTCGCCGGCGACGGCAGCGAAACCGATACGCTGATCGATGATCTTGCCGGGAACGTGGCCCTTACGGAAGCCGGGGACGTTCACCTGCTTGGCGATTTCCTTGCGGGCCGCATCCAGATACGGGTTGAGCTCTTCCGGTTCAACAGTGACGGTGAGCTTCACCTTGGTGGGCTCGAGGTTACGAACGCTGATCTTCACGCTAATGACTCCTCAAAAGTCGTATTTTCTTACAGTTCTGCCGTAAGGCAACCTCTACATAATAACGCCACTTACGGACGGTGCAATGAGTTTCACCTGCCAGTTTCTTGCGCCCTGCGCGATCAGGAACTCCTCGACGTCCACTTCGGCCGGATTCTCCACCCAGCATAGGTTGCGCAGAATCTGCGGCTTGATAATCATCTCGACCGGCGTACGCGTATCTTCGGCTATCGAAGTGATCACGCGACGGACCCTTTGCAGTCGGTCATATCGGTCGGGGTGCCTTTGCTGCCAGAGTCGCATCGAACGCGGTGCATTCACTATGCCGTTCTCGTCCGGCGCGGGTGCCGGCATACTCGGCCATTGGGAGGGGCGCAGCGCCATGGCCCGATCAATGGCCTCTTTCCAAACCTTGGGTTTGACGGCACGCTGGATTGGGGCATAACGTTCAAACATCTTGTCTTGCTCGGTGCCGGTGCGAATGCGCACACGCTCATTGAGCGAGCGCAGAGCCCGAAACTGGGCGGCATTATGCGGCTTGCGCGTCGCAGCCTCGATAATCGAGGAATCAGACAACAGCAGGCTGGGGGCAATGTCATGCTGCCGGGCCAGTTTGTCCCGCTCCTGCCACAGAGACTTGGCGATGGCCAATCCCTGCGGATCACGGCTCAGCTGGGTGATGCGGGAAATGCGCAGCCACGGAACCGGATGGGGTTTGCGAGGGGCGAGTCCTTCGGACAGTGCATGGGTAAATTCCTCTTCAGCCCACTCGTCCTTGCCGGCGGCTCTCAGATCGCGGCGCATCAGGTTTTCGAGCTCGATCAGCACTTCCACGTCAAGCGCCGCATAGTTGCGCCAGTCTCGTGGCAGCGGGCGGTAGGACCAGTCAGCCGCAGAATGTTCCTTGGCCAAAGTGATGCCAAGATAATGTTCGGTGACGGCGGCTAATCCGAATCGATGCAAACCGAGCAGACGCGCGGCGATCTCCGTGTCGAACAGCGCCTTCGGCTGAAGTCCCAGATCAGCGAATCCCGGCAAATCCATCAGGGAATCATGCAAAATCCAAGTGGCATCGCCCACGGCCTCATTGAATTCGTTCCAGTCGGCACCAGATTGGGTCAAGGCGATGGGGTCGAGCAATGCGATGCCCGCACCTTCTCGTTTGCATTGAATCAGCCAATCCTCGTGGCCATAACGGAATCCAGATGCGCGTTCGGCATCAGCGGCCAAGGAGCCAGAAGCATCAGCCAACGCTTCGCAGACGTGATGATAGCCTTCAATCGTCGAGGTAACATCCGGCACTCCCCCGCGCGGCTCTTTCAGTAACCGTGGTTCGGTGTCATGGACGTCACTCAACTGGCGTCATCCTCCTCACGACGGGTAGTTGATCTGATGAATGCGGCCCACGAGTTCACTTGTGCGCCGGCGTCCATAGTACCGTCTGGCCCGGTCCCGTCAAGTGGCGTCCATGAGACACGTATCTCGCAACCGGCGCTGGTGCTGCCGGCCATCAGGCCGAATGTGGTGTTCTGGGTGACGGTGACCGTTCCGGAAATCGAGTCCGGTTCGACTTCGCCAAGATAATCGCACATATCTTCCCAATACATGCCCGGGGCGAGGGAGTCGTTTTCGGAAGGTTCCAGCGGCAGGCGCGCGAACGCCACGCATCGCCAATTGGAATTCCAATCAGGGCGCAGCTCGTGCGAATACAACGTCATTACCCATCCGGTGGCAACATGCGGCTCGGAAACACTGTCGGCGGCAAAGGGATGGCTATCCATCCGCTCGCCTGCTTCAAGTTCCACGCCAATGCCATAGTCGGCAAGGGTGGAAGGAACGGGAATTTCCCGATAGCGCACGTCATACAGGCGCTTCATGGCGCTCACGGATTCAACGGCCGCCCATACGTCATCCGGTACGCCCTGCGGGCGTTCGGGGTGCCCCTCATTGGGCGCACCCGTAGGGAATGCGTAAATATCGGCCATATCTCTAGGGTATGGGCGTTTTGGCACAATCGCGGTATAACGCGCGGCGTGGCGCGAGTTTTAGCCACTTTTAAGGGAATTTTATGTCCCCTAAGTCGGCTCCGTTCGACAGCTCTCCTCAGAGAGGGGAGCCAGAGAGATGTAACTTGGCTCCCCTCTCTGAGGAGAGCTTCATCGAGATTTAGTACACAGTGAAGCCATGATCTTTGAATTGCTTGGCCACACGTTCGCGAGTAGCGGCGTTGGGCCCCTTCTGGTTCTCCAACGGATATGGGATGCGCAGCTCATGCCACTTCGGGCGGCCGAGCTGATGAAAGCCCAACACGTCGATATGTTCGACGGAATCACCGAAGGTCTCGCAGATCTTGGCTACGTTCTCCACGTTTTCCTCGGAGTCGGTCAGTCCCGGCACCAGCACGAATCGCACCCAAATCTTCTTGCCGGCCTTGGCGAGCCTCTGGCCGAAATCGATGGTGGGCTGCAACGTGCCGCCGGTCACCTTATGATAAGTCTCCTCGTCGCCGGACTTGACATCGAGTAGACACAGGTCGATGTCCTCGAGCATCTCGTCAGTGTAGTTGGTGTTGAGGAAACCGGATGTATCGAGGCAGGTATGTACGCCCATCTCCTTGGCCGCGTGGAACACACGCGAGACGAAGGCGGGCTGCATCATGGATTCGCCGCCGGAGAATGTGATGCCGCCATGCGTGGCCTTGAACAGGTCCTTGTAGCGGTCGACCTTCTTGATCATGGCATCGAGATAGACGGGCTTGCCGTCACGCATCTTCCAGGTGTCAGGGTTCTGGCAGTACTGGCAGCGCAGCGGGCAGCCGGACATGAACACGGTCATGCGGGTGCCCGGACCGTCCACGGAAGTGTTGATATCCCAGGAGTGCACGAAGCCGATATCGCCGGATTTGAGGGCGGAGAGGCGGTCACGTCGGTCGAGTCCGATTGGGGATTCAAAGCCGGAAAGGCCGCCCATCAAAGTCTGTGAGGCATAGGTCTTCGATTCCTTGAGCATATGCCTGGTAGTGGTGCGGAACGTGGGTGTTGCGGGCATCGTCGTCCTCCTGTCCCAAATGATGCGAAAGTCTATGTGGGGAAATAACGAAGGGGTGGAGCTGAGCCCCACCCCTTCGATTAGTCATTGCCGCGTATCGCGGGGTTGGTCATCAGTCGACGACGGCGCCCTGGTGGAAGGTACGGGAGATGACGTCGAGCTGCTGCTCCTTGGTGAGCTTGACGAAGTTCACCGCGTAGCCGGAGACGCGCACGGTCAGGTGCGGGTACTTTTCGGGGTGCTCGACGGCGTCCTCCATGGTCTCCTTGCGCAGAACGTTGATGTTCGCGTGGTAGAGGCCGTGGCCGTTGCCGGCATCCAGGATGCCGACCAGATTGCCGATACGCTCGTCCTCATCGCGGCCCAGGCCATCAGGGGTGATGGTGTTGGTCAGCGAGATGCCGTCAAGAGCGTCGTTGTAGTCGATCTTGCCGACGGAGAACATGGACGGCAGCATGCCGTGGGAGTCCATGCCGTTCTCCGGGTTGGCGCCCGGAGCGTACGGAGTGCCCTTCTTGTGGCGGGACGGGAAGGAACCGGTGTTCTTGCCGTACTCCACGTTGGAGGTGATGGTCAGGATGGACTGGGTCGGGACGGCGCCACGGTAGACGGGCAGGCGCTTGACCTGGCCCATCACAGTGGAGACAACCCACTTGGCGATGTCATCGGCGCGATCGTCATCGTTGCCGTAGACCGGGAAGTCGCCCTCAGTGCGGTAGCCGACGACCAAATCGTCGTCAGCGCCCTCGACGTACTCGTACTCGTGGCCTTCGAGGTTCTTGGCATCCTTGTTGTAGATCGGGTAGACCTTGGCATACTTGATGGCAGCCAGGGAGTCGGCGGCGATGGACAGACCGGACATACCGCAACCAAGGGTACGGTATACTTCCTTGTCGTGCAGGGCCATCTCGATGGACTCGTAGGCGTACTTATCGTGCATGTAGTGGATGATGTTCAGAGCCTCGACGTAAGTCTCGGACAGCCACTCGAGAGCCTTCTCATAGTTGTCCTTGACCTTCGCGTAGTCCAGAGTGCCATCGGCTTCCGGGGTGATCGGGTCGATGATGCCCTTGTCGATGACCTGCATGCCGGTCATCTCATCGCGGCCGCCGTTGATGGCGTACAGCAGAGCCTTGGCGGAGTTCACACGAGCAGCGAAGAACTGCATCTGCTTGCCCACGCGCATCGGGGAGACGCAGCAGGCGATGGCGGCGTCGTCGCCCCAGTGGGAGCGGATTTCCTTGTCGGACTCGTACTGAATAGCCGAGGTGTCGATGGAGATCTTGGCGCAGAAGCGCTTGTAGCCTTCCGGCAGCTTCGGATCCCAGAAGATGGTGATGTTCGGCTCAGGGCCAGGTCCGAGGTGCTCAAGGGTCAGGGTGTTGAGCAGACGGAAAGAGGTCTTGGTGACCATCGGACGGCCGTCGTCGCCGAAGCCGGCGTCGGACCAGGTCGCCCAGTACGGGTCACCAGAGAAGATGTTGTCGTAATCCTTGGTGCGCAGGAAGCGGACGATGCGCAGCTTCATGACGATGTTGTCGATGAGCTCCTGAGCATCGGTCTCGGTGATCTTGCCGGCCTTGAGGTCGCGCTCGATGAAGACATCGAGGAACGCGGAGTTACGGCCGAAGGACATTGCGGCGCCGTCCTGGGACTTGATGGAGGCCAGGTAGCCCATGTAGGTCCACTGCACGGCTTCCTGGGCGGTCTGAGCCGGGCGGGTCAGATCCAGGCCATACTCGTTGCCGAGGTTGATCAGCTGCTTGAGGGCCTTGATCTGCTCGTCGTGCTCTTCACGGAAGCGGATCCAGTGCTCGATCTCCGGCTCGGTGAAGTCGTTGCGGTACGGGATGGAGTCCTTGTCGCGCTTCTTGAAGGCGATCAGCTTGTTGACACCGTACAGAGCCACACGACGGTAGTCGCCGATGATGCGGCCACGGCCGTAAGCATCCGGCAGACCGGTCAGAATCTTGTTGTGGCGGGCGATCTTGATGTTCTTGGTGTACACACCGAACACGCCGTCATTGTGGGTCTTGCGGTACTTGGTGAAGATCTTCTTGACCTCAGGATCCGGCTCCTTGCCGGCTTCCTTGATGGCCTGCTCGACCATACGCCAGCCGCCGTTCGGCATCATAGCGCGCTTGCAGGGCACGTCGGTCTGCAGACCAACGATCACATTGTCGACTTCCGGGGAGTCGATGTAGCCAGCCGGGAAGGCGTCGATGCCAGCCGGGGTGTGGGTGTCCACGTCGTAGACGCGCTGCTTGCGCTCTACAGCCAGGTAGTTGTCGTCGAGGTACTTCCACAGGTGCTTCGTCTTCTCAGTGGCAGGAGCCAGGAAGCTCTCATCACCCTCGTACGGGGTGTAGTTCTTCTGGATGAAGTCGCGGACGTCGATATCCTTCTGCCAGTTGCCCTCGGTGAAGCCGGCCCACGCCTTGGCGTCGAGCTCCTCTTGGGAGACAGCTGCATTTTCTACTGCGGTCATGTCACTCCTTAATGGGGTTGTAGGTTTCGCATCTTCACGGAACCCTTGCTTCACTAGTGTAGTTTGCGCAGTCTTGAGAAAAGCTGAAATTGGGAGTGAGCTATCTCACATTCTTCTGTGAGCGCTACCAATCCAGCGGCTTCCAGGCATCCGCCGTCCGATTGTCACGGCCGATATTAGACAAAACCGCTCAACTCTCGATGTGAAGTTGAGCGGTGTAGCTATCTGTCATCCGTCATCGGCATGTTCGCCGATCGCGGTGAAAACACATATGGTCAGTCGGTATCCGACGATTTGCCGGCGGACGGTTTGACACCGTAGTTATCCCAGCGGCGGTTTTCCTCATCCCATTTGGCGTTACGGTCCACCACGATATCCCACGCATGTTCGGCGTCTTCTTTGGTCTTGTACGGCCCCATACGCTGTTCTATCGGCGAGATCTTGCCATATTCAGCCCGCTGCTTGACGGTGTTGTAATACCACTGATTCTTTTCATCATCTGCCATTGGTACCTTCTTTTTGTAACTATTCACGGAATGCGTTGGTGATGGGCAGACGACGATCGCGCCCGAAGGCAAGAGCTGTGACCTTGGGACCCAGCGGGTATTGTCGGCGTTTCCACTCTGCGCGATCGACCAAACGCATCACGGTGTCCACCGTGGCCTCATCGAATCCGTCGGCCAACAGGTCTGCACGGCCGTGGGCATGTTCGATATAGGCGGCCAGCACCTTGTCAAGCAATGCATATTCAGGCAACGAATCGGAATCCTTCTGGCCTGGGCGCAATTCGGCCGAGGGTGCCTTTTCGATGGACGAGACCGGAATCATCACGCCATTCTTCAAAGGAATGCCCGCATTGCCTTCCTCATTGCCTACAATCTTGAGCCCGCCGATGCCAACGCCCGCAGCTGCGGCCTTGTTGCGCCAACGGCTGATCTCCCAGACACGGGTCTTCAGCAAATCCTTTATTGGCGCATAGCCACCGACCGCATCGCCATAGATGGTCGAATAGCCGCACGCCAGTTCGGATTTGTTGCCGGTGGCCACGGCAAGCAGACCACGTGAATTGGAGCTTGCCATCACGATGACGCCGCGAATGCGAGCCTGCAGGTTTTCTGCGGCCACGCCATCGAGATCAAGCTGCTGCTGGTATGCGACGAACAGCGGCTCAATGGGCTGAACCTCATAGTGCGCACCGATGTTGGCGGCCAGATCTGCAGCATCGTCTTTGGAGCCATCAGAGGAGTACATGGACGGCATGGAGATGCCCCAGACGTTCTCGCCGCCGCAGGCATCGGCGGCCATAGCGGCCACCAACGCGGAATCGATGCCGCCGGAAAGCCCTAGCGTCACACCGTTGAAATGGTTCTTGGCCATGTAATCCTTGAGGCCAAGCACGCAAGCGGTGTACACCTCTTCGTCCGGGTCAAGTTCGGCCACGATGGTGGATTTGGTCTGATGGTCGGCAGCGGCGTCAAAATCCCAGAACGTGAGGTCTTCCATAAACATCGGGCTGCGCTCGAGCAACGTACCGTCCGCATCTACCACGAAGCTACCGCCGTCGAACACCAAATCATCCTGACCGCCCACCTGATTCAGATAAATAAGCGGAGCGTTGACCTCGGCAGCACGGCGTTGCGCCAGTTCAAAACGAGTGTTGGTCTTGCCTTCCTCATACGGAGAGCCATTAACGGTCAACAGCAAGTCGATGTTTTTGGTGGCGAGTTCAGCCACCGGGCCGCCGTCCTGCCAGATATCCTCGCAAATGGCCACGCCGATAGTGGTGCCATTCACCTCGAGGGTCACGGAACGGTTTCCTGCGGAGAAGATGCGGAACTCATCGAATACGCCGTAGTTGGGCAGGAAGTGCTTGTCATAGCCGGTCCAGACCACGCCCTCATGCAGCACCACCAGACGGTTACGCGGCTTACTGGTCTCCCGATCGGTACCCACAGTGCCGACCACCACGAACAAATGGCCAAGACCTTCGTCCTGAAGCTGACCGGCCAGTTCATTGGCCTTGTCCCACGCAGCCTGGCGGAAGGTGCGGCGCAAAGCCAAATCCTCAATGGGATATCCGGTGAGCGTCATTTCCGGGAATATCGCTACTTGAGCGTCCCCAGCAGCGGCCTTGCGGGAATAGTCGAGCACTTTGGCGGCGTTGGCGTCGAGTGCACCGACGCAAGTGTCAATCTGGGCGAGTGCGAAGCGAAGCTGTGTCATAGCTTCTTAGTGTACTCACCGTTGACCTCCACCTGGCTCCCCTCAGTCGCCTGCGGCGACAGCTCCCCTCAGAGAGGGGAGCCAGAGAAGAATTTACCTCAATTCATTGAGTACGCGCAGGGCGGCGTTGACATAGAAGTTGACGAACGTGGGGATGGATTCATCCAGACCCACGAAGTGCGGGCTGTGCCAGTCGGCGCAACCCTCTTGGCCGTTTGAGCCCACGAACGCAAACACCGGCAACGTGACTTTTGCAAACTCGCAGAAGTCCTCCCCCGCCATTGACGGACGAATCGGCTCGAGCTGCGCATAATCGTTGACGTCGGCGGCCACGGCCTTGGCGAGGGACGGATTGGAGACCAACGGATCCTGAAAATCGTTCCAGTCCACATCGGCCGTAATACCGTACGCCTCAGCCGTATGTTCAACGACCTCCTTGAATCGACGACCCACCAGATTGCCATCTTCCTTATGGAAGTAACGCACCGTGCCTTGGAAACCGGCTTCGGCGGGCACCACGTTCCACACGTCGCCGCCATGCACTTCCGTGACGGACAGCACCAGCGGATGGAAGGGCGTCACATTGCGGCTCACGATGGTCTGTAGGCTCAAAATCATGCTGGCAAGCGCCTCAAGCGGGCCGGTGCCTTTGTACGGGTAGGCGGCATGCGTCCCCTGAGCGTGGAGCGTCACATGGAATTTCACACAGCCAGCCATCATCGGTTCAGCACCGATGGCAAGCTGACCAGGGGCATAGTTCGGGTTGTTGTGGGTACCGATGATGGCATCGACGTCATCCACCAAGCCGGCGTCAATCATCGCACGGGCACCCTGCCCCGTCTCCTCACTGGGCTGGAACAGGATCTTGATGGAGCCGGCGAATTTGTCGCGGTGATTGGCAAGCCAGAAGGCGGCTCCGAGCAGACCGGTCATGTGCAGGTCATGGCCGCAGCCGTGCATCACGCCTTTGTTGACGGAGCTGAATTCCAACCCGGAATCCTCCACAATGGGCAAGCCGTCGATGTCCGCGCGCAATCCGATGCGTGGCCCGGGCCCGGCTTCCCCTTGGATAAGACCCACCACACCAGTTTCCATGGAGTTGGGCAGGATTTCGATGCCGTGCGCCTTGAGCTGGTCGGTCAGGTAGATACTGGTGTCGAATTCCTGAAAACTGCGCTCGGGGTGGGCGTGCAGATAGTGACGGATGGTAATGAGTTCGTGGTCGATATCGATATGTTCACTCATGGTTCTCGATTGTAGTAGGACGGGCAATATGACGAAGCCCCCGCTTCATATTGGCGAGGGCTCGGCAGACATCATTGATCATTGCTGCCGCTTGAGCAGACGCTTGGCAATGGCGTTGGCGATGCCCTGCACCACCTGCACCAGCACGATCATGATGATCACTGCCGTCCATGTGACGGTCTGGTCGAACTTCTGATAACCGTAAGCGATGGCGAAGTTACCAAGTCCGCCGCCACCGATGTATCCGGCCATGGCAGACATGTCGAGCACGCCGATGAACAGGAACGCATAGGCCAGAATCAACGGGGCCAAGGCCTCGGGAATCAGCACGGTACGGATGATGGTGAATTTGCTGGCACCCATCGAACGCGCCGCCTCAATGACGCCGGGATCGACCGGAACAAGATTCTGCTCAACCAGACGAGATGTGGCAAAAGTGCACATCACCACCATCGGGAAGATGGCGGCCACGGTACCGATGGAGGTGCCGACCACCACAATGGTCAACGGCTGCATGGCGGCCAGGAAGATGATGAACGGGATCGGGCGGACGATATTGACGATCACGTCGAGAATCCGGTAGACGATGGCGTTCTCAAACAAATTGCCTGGACGCGTGCCATAGAGCACCACACCAAGAATCAATCCAAGAAGTCCTCCTACGACAAGAGTGATAAGCACCATCGTCAGCGTCTGACCGATAGATTCAAACAGGAGCGGGCGCAGCACAGTCCAATCGCTACGGGGGTTGGCAAGGGTAATCATGCGTTGGCTCCTTCATGGCTGGCGGAGATTTCCGCCGACTCATCCTGGCTCACGGATTGCTGGTTGGCTATGGCCGCTTCGGCACCGGCAATATGATTGGCGACCGCATCAGCGTATGCCACTGGTTTCTCGACGGTGCCGAAATCAATGACATCGCTGTGTTGCGCGAGTTCACGCAAAAACTCGTCCACATGCCATCCAGGGCCGTTGAATTCATAGGTGATTGCGCCGATAGCCGATCCCTTGACCGTATCGATGCCGCCATACAGCAGACTGGATTCCACACCATATTTGGCGATCAGCTCTGAAATGTTCTGCCCTGAGGCATGCAATGTGCGCCCATGGTCATCAGAGACATCCTTTTGCCGGATGAGTACGGTGACAATGCGTCCCGACCACTCGCCATGCAGACGTTCGACACGGCTTTCCTCAGGAAGCCCCGACAAAGCGGTGGCAATGAACCGTTTGGTGACTGGCTGGCGAGGCGCGGCGAATACGTCGTACACGTCACCGGATTCGACCACGCGTCCGGAACTCATAACCGCCACACGGTTGGCAATCTGCTGGACCACGTTCATCTGGTGAGTGATCAGCACGATGGTGATGCCGAATTCCTCATTCACTCGCTTGAGCAACGCCAGTACCTCGGTGGTGGTTTCAGGGTCGAGCGCGCTGGTAGCCTCATCCGCGAGCAGGATTTCCGGATTGGTGGCTAGCGCGCGAGCAATGCCGACACGTTGTTTCTGACCACCGGACAGCTGTGAGGGGTACTTATCCGCATGCTCGGCCAATCCCACGAATTCCAGGAGCTCTTTGACGCGCCGATCCTGATAGTCCTTGCGCCAATGATCAAGCTGAAGCGGATAAGCGATGTTTTGCGACACCGTTTTGGTGGAGAACAGGTTGAACTGCTGGAAAATCATGCCGATTTTCTGCCTGATAGGGCGCAACTTGCTCTCGCTCAGTGCCGTGATGTCGGTACCGAGCACGGTCACCGTGCCGGAAGTGGGCCGCTCCAGTGCGTTGATCAGCCTCACCAGAGTGGATTTGCCGGCACCGGAATAGCCGATGATGCCGAAAATGTCGCCACGGTCAATGCTCAGGCTGACATCATTCACGGCTCGCGCGGTCTCGGCCTTTCGTCCTCGTATCTTGAACTCTTTGACCACGTGATCAAAAGTGATGATGGGATCGCTCACTGTTGCTCCAATGTTGTATGGGCTGGAATACCGGCGATTGCGTCCGGTCTAGTTATGCCGTAACGGAGCGGGCCTTATGCAGGCGGCTCGCTCCGTTACGGTTCAGCAGGCTATGCGCATCGAATACTCGCTACTACAGCTCGGTGCGGAAACCAGCCGATGGTTCTCTTACTTCTGGGCCTTGGCGTCCTTCTCGATGTCGGACAGGAAGCCCTGCAGCTGCTTGGCGCTGAACTTGTCGGCAAACACCGCGGTGCCGCCGGAGTTCTCCTGGAGGGCGTCGAGCACGTCCTTCTGCTGGAAGATGGAGACGAGCTTCTTGTAGGTCTCGTTGTTCACGTCAGTCTTGCGGGCCACCCACACGTTGATGTATGGGCGGGCTTCCTCGGATTCGACGTCATCCTGATAGATGGCGTCTTTCGGGTTGAGGCCCGCGTCGGCCACGTAATCGTTGTTGATCACACCGGCGGCGATGGTCGGATCCTTGAGGGTGGTGGCCACCTGTTCGGCCTTCAGCGGGGTGACCTTGACCTTGCTCTTGGCTTCATCGATGTCGGCCGGGGTGGAGAAGGCGGTCCAGTCGCCCTTGAGCGTGACGAGACCCGCTGCCTTGAGCACACCGATGGCGCGGGCCTGGTTGGTCTCATCGTTCGGAATGGTGACGGTGTCGCCCTGCTTGATGTCCTTGATGTCCTTGACCTTGGTGGAGTACACGCCGAGCGGGTAGATGGCGGTGCCGCCGATGGGCTGCAGATCCTTGTTGTTGCTCACGTTGTAGTTGGCGAGGTAGAGCAGGTGCTGGAACTCGTTGAGGTCCAGCTCGCCGGAATCAAGGGCCGGGTTCTCGGAAGTGTAGTCCTGGAAATCCACGATATCGACATAGATGCCGGCCTTTTCGGCATTCTGCTTGAACTTGACCCATTCCGGGTTGGTGGCACCGACCACACCGATCTTGACCGGATTGTCTTTGCTGCCCTTGGCGCTGGATTCGTTAGCGCCGGCCACCGCGCGGTAGCCGAAGAACGCGGCCACGGCGATGATCGCCACGACCACGATGGTAATGATGATGTTACGGGCGGTGTGGTTCACGCGCACCGGTTCGTTGCTGTTGGGAGCGGCCGGAGTTGCCGGCTGGGTTGCTGCTGTCATGATGAATGATTCCTCTCTCTCATGGAAATTGCTGTTGCATCCTCTTACGGTGATTCGCTTCCCCAAGCGAACCCATCACGTTGATGACAGGTTTCACCGTAGCACCCAAAATCCCAGAAATGGTCAAAAATGGCGGATTGCCGTATAGGTGTCTTTTATGGCGCGCATGCAACACATTGCGTTGCCTGATGTTGATAGCACGCTATAAGCATGTCTGGCGCGTCGAGAGGAGCCTCGAAAATAGAAGCATGACTACCACCGACATTAAAGCTGTGTTTTTCGACATCGACGGCACGCTCACGAGTTTCGTCACGCACAAGGTTCCCGATTCCACCGTTGAGGCTATTCAGCGGCTTCAATCAGCAGGCATCAAGGTGCTTATCTGCACCGGCCGCGCTCCTTCTCAGATGAAGGTGGTGCTGGACACCATGCCGATCTCATTCGACGGCATTGTGGCGTTCAATGGTCAATATTGTTTTGACGAACAGGGATATCTTGAATCACAGGCCTTGGATCAGTCTGATATCCGCGTGATTTTGGATTGGCTCGACCAGCATCCCGATGTGGTGTGTGATTTTGGTGAAAAGGATTACGTCTACTTCAACCATACCAACGAGGTATTGCAGCAGACCTGGAGCGGTCTTGGCAAAACCGCCCCCGTCCAATATTTCGAGAATCCTCGTTTGCGGGCGTTGACGCACGAGACCTTCCAGATCAGCCCGTTCATCGACCCCGAACTGGAAGACGAACTGGTGGGACTGTGCAGCAACATACGCGGCGTGCGCTGGCACCCGGACTTCACCGATCTGATTCCCGCCGATGGTGGCAAACCACGGGGCATTCAGCGTTTTATGAAGCATTACGGCATCACCCGCGAACAGACCATGGCCTTTGGCGACGGCGGCAACGACACGGACATGCTGGCCTATGCCGGAATCGGGGTCGCCATGGGCAACGCCACGGACGAGCCCAAGGCCGCTGCCGACTATGTCACGGATGATGTGGATCATGACGGCGTATTACACGCCTTGCTGCACTTCGGAGTGCTGCACGACTAAGGTGCACGCCAAATACAGAAGGCCGGTGCATATTGCACCGGCCTTGTTTGTGGAGCTAGGGGGATTCGAACCCCCGACCCTCTCCATGCCATGGAGATGCGCTACCAGCTGCGCTATAGCCCCGAATGAAGCTATCCGATTCATGGGAGTCGTCCGACCCGCCATGAACCAGCGGAGAAACCACCAGATGCATGCCGATGGCTTCGTCGTGGAGCTAGGGGGATTCGAACCCCCGACCCTCTCCATGCCATGGAGATGCGCTACCAGCTGCGCTATAGCCCCGTTTTCAATTGTCAGTCCATTTTTGAACCTTGTCTACATTACGACGGGTTCCTGTATCCTGCAAATCGGCGTGTCGCCAAATGACATTGGCGTGATTTGGCGACACCACAATCACCGGCTGTTCAGATCAACGTTCCCGTTCCCACTCGTCGGTATCGGCGACGGCTGGACCGTGGTTATAGTCCATGAGCCGCCAACGAATCGTGTCATCAGGCTCATCCATGGGAACCAAACGCACCCAGTGTGCATTGCGCATGGATATCACCGTCGAAAAAGTGGGATCGACTGCGGTGATGCCTAGCAGCGTCTGAAGCGTCTGTGCAATCCACGCACCATGGGAGAACACAAAGAGATCGGTGTCCGTGCCGGCACGCGTGGACCAGTCACGCAGGGCTTCGACGCCACGCTCCCCCACATGTTCTTTGGCCTCGGCGCCATACTTCATCTCGCCGCCGCGATGCTCCATCCAGGAACGGAAGTCCTCAGGATATCGCTCAGCCAGTTCGGATACGGCGTGACCGTCCCAATCGCCAAAACTGCGTTCGCGTACGCGAGGATCATCGTGCACTTCGGCGCCATCCAGTACATCTGCAAAAGCCTGTGCGGTGGCATGCGCACGGCTCAGATCGGAACACACGATGATGCGTTCGTCGGTTTCCGGCCTGCGATCGACGTATAGGTCCTTCAGCGCTGCAGCAGTCTGACGCACCTGCCATTGGCCTACGGCATCCAGCGGAATGTCGACCTGCCCTTGCAACTTATGGGCCGCGTTATACGACGTACGTCCGTGCCGAACCAAGAATATGGAACGAACATGCTGAGCCGTCATGCCGCCACGCTTTCAGGATGCTCGAGCTGAAGATCGATGCTCTCGCAATCCTTCCACAAACGTTCAAGACCGTAGAATTCACGGGCTTCATCATGCATGACGTGAATCACGAAGTCGCCATAGTCCAGCAATACCCACTGCCCCTCGGTCAGACCTTCGCGCGAACGCGGCTGACGGCCATCGCACTTGAGGAAGAGATCCTTCTCGATTTCCTCGGCCACGGCCAGCACCTGACGCTCGTTCGAGGCACCGGCAATCATCATGATGTCGGTGATGCCAAGCAGGTCGGCAACGTCGAAAGCCACGATATCAGTGGCTTTGATACGGTCTGCCGCCTCGGCGGCCACGCGGATGGCGTTGATGGAATCCTGTACTGCGGGCATGATTCAGCGCTCCCAAGCGGGCTTCCAGCCCTCGACGTTATGCTGCGTGTTTTCGGAGTAGACCATCGTATCGTCGGGAACAGCGTGACGGATCACGGAACCGGCGCCGGAGGTCACATTATTGCCGACTTCGACCGGGGCCACCAGCAGGTTGCCTGCACCGATGTGGCAATCGGAGCCGATCTTGGTACGGTTCTTGTGCACGCCGTCATAGTTGGCGGTGATGGTGCCACCGCCGACGTTCGTGTGGTCGCCAAGCTGGGCGTCTCCCACATAGCTCAGGTGCGGCACCTTGGTGCCGTTACCGATGTGAGCCTTCTTCATCTCGACGAATGCACCGGCCTTGGCGTCCTCGCCGAATTCGTTGCCCGGACGCAGGTAGGTCCACGGTCCGATGTTCGTGCGCGCGCCGATGTGGGATTCCTGCACACGGGAACGCTCGACCACGGCACCGTCATCGACCGTCGCATCGATCAATGTGGTGTACGGGCCGACTGTAGCTTCCTGTCCGATGACCGTGTGGCCTTGCAGGAAGGAGCCAGGGAGGATGGTGGCGTCACGGCCGATTTCCACGTCGTCTTCAATCCACGTGGTCTCCGGGTCGAGAATGGTCACGCCATCGCGCATCCAGCGTTCGCAGATGCGGCGGTTATAGGCTTTGGACAGCGCGGCAAGCTGCACGCGGTCGTTCACACCTTCCACGGTGAGCGGATCTGGCGCGGCGAATGCGCCGACCTTGCCTGCGGACTTGGCGGTCTCCAACGCGTCGGTCAGATAGAACTCGCCTTGGGCGTTATTGGATTTGAGGCCGGCGATGGCCTCGACCAGCACGGAGGCCTCGAACACATAGACGGAGGTGTTCACTTCCTGCACGGCCAGTTCGCTGCGGTTGGCGTCTTTCTGCTCGACGATGCGCAGCACGTTGCCCTCACGGTCACGGATGATGCGGCCGTAGCCGGTCGGATCATCAAGCATGGTGGTGAGCACGGTGGCGCCGTTTCCGGATGCGGTGTGGAATTCGACCAGTTTGCGCAGCGTCTCACTATCCAGCAGCGGCATGTCCGAGGCGGCGATTAGCACCGGGCCGTCAAGTTCGGACTGGGCGGCGAGCTGGGCCATCGCGCACTGCACGGCACGACCGGTGCCGGGAATATCGTCCTGATTCACGATGGTGACATGCTCATCATAGGAACGAGCGGCCTCGCTGACTCGTTCGGCTTGGAAGTGGACCACTACTGCAAGGGTGCCGGGGTTCAGCGCGGAAACCGAATTCATAACCCTGTTGAGGAAGGTTTTGCCCGCAAAGGTGTGAAGGACCTTGGGCTTGTTGGAACGCATACGGGTGCCTTCACCGGCAGCGAGAACGATGGCTGCGGATAATGCCATAACTGACGTATTCCCTTCGCTTGGAATGTCTTGAAGTAATCTTCAGTGTTCAGAACACTTCAACACAATAGACGGTTGCCCGGATGTCGGGTGGGAAGCCCCGGTAATCGGGGAAACGAAAAGGGCCCGGGACGAATCCCGAGCCCTTCGTGTTAGCGAACTAACAACACCGAAGTGGTGTCATCACTCGTTGTCGCCAGCGGTGGCGGCAGTGGCGGTGACGGCGCCCTTCTTGTCGGTGTTCACGCCGGAGTACACCCAGTCGGTGTAGTCCGGGTGGTCGTAGCCCTTGTCGACGGCGAACTGGAAGGCCTCGTCACGGAACTTCTCGAGCTCGTCGATCTTGTCGGCGTACTTGTCGGCGTCGATCATGCGCAGAGCCTCGGCGGTCAGCTCGTAGCGGTCGATGCGGTTGACACGAACCATGTCGTACGGGGTGGTGGTGGAGCCCTCCTCCTCGTAGCCGTGGACGTTGAAGTTGTCGTGGTTCGGACGATCGTAGATCAGACCGCGCACGTCGTGGGCGTAGGAGTGGTACGCGAACAGCACCGGCTTGTCGGCGGTGAAGATGTCGGCGAACTCCTCGTTGGACAGGGCCTCGTCGTTCTCCTTGGCGGACTGCAGGGAGAGCAGGTCGGCAACGTTCACGACCTTGAACTTGACGCCCAGTTCCTTCAGCTTGTCGGAAGCGGCCATGATCTCCTGGGTGGGGACGTCGCCGGCGGCGGCAAGCACGACCTCGGCCTCATCGTTGTTCTTGGCGGTGGAAGCCCAATCCCAAGCGGCGGCACCCTTCTCGAGCTCGGCACGAGCCTCGTCCAGGGTCAGCCAGGTGGCGGCGGGCTGCTTACCGGCGATGATGGCGTTGATCTTGTTGGTGGACTTGTAGCACTTCTCGGCGATGGCCAGCAGCATGTTCGCGTCGGTGGCGAAGTAGATGCCGATGACGTGGTCGTTGTGGAAGCACTTGTTCAGCAGGACGGAGGTGACACCCGGATCCTGGTGGGAGAAGCCGTTGTGGTCCTGACGCCAGACGTGGGAGGAGACCAGCAGGTTCATGGAGGCGATCGGCTTGCGCCACGGAATCTCGCGGACGGTAGCCTCAAGCCACTTGGCGTGCTGGTTGAGCATGGAGTCGATCACGTGGACGAAGGACTCGTAGGAGCTCCAGATACCGTGACGACCGGTCAGCAGGTAGGCCTCGAGGAAGCCTTCCATCTGGTGCTCGGACAGCTGCTCGACGACCTGGCCGGAGACGTGCATGTGCTCGTCGACCTCATCGGAGATGTAGCCGGCATCCCACTGCTTGTTGGTGACCTCGTAGGAAGCCTGCAGGCGGTTGGAAGCGGTCTCGTCCGGTCCGAAGATACGGAAGTCGCGCGGGTTGTTGCGGATGATGTCGCGAGTGTAGGCACCCAGGGTACGGGTGGCCTCGAGCTGGCCCCAGCCGTGGCCGTACTCAGCCACTTCCTTGACCTCGTAGTCCTCGAGGTTCGGCAGCTTCAGGTCGTCGCGAATTACACCACCGTTGGCGTTCGGGTTGGCACCGATACGCAGCTCACCCTTCGGCATGAAGGCAAGGACGTCGTCCTTGACGGCGCCGTTGGCGTCGAACAGCTCTTCCGGCTTGTAGGACTCGAGCCAGTTCTTGAGGACCTCGAAGTGGGCCTCGGTGTCGCGGGCGGAAGCCAGCGGCACCTGGTGAGCGCGCCAGGAGCCCTCGGTCTTCTTGCCGTCGATGTACTTCGGGCAGGTCCAGCCCTTCGGGGTGCGGAAGATCAGCATCGGGTAGAACGGACGGTGCACGTTGTCGGTCTGAGCGGCGGCCTTGATGTCGCAGATCTCGTCCCAGATGGTCTCCCACAGCTCGGCGAAGCGGCGGTGGATGGACATGTGATCTTCATCGTCGAAGCCAGCGACGAACTCGTAGGGCTCGTAACCCATGCCGTGGAAGAACTCGTGGAGCTCTTCGTCGGAGATGCGGGACAGGATGGTCGGGTTGGCGATCTTGTAGCCGTTGAGGTGCAGGATCGGCAGCACGATACCGTCGGTGCGCGGGTTCACGAGCTTGTTGGACTGCCAGCCGGTAGCCAGCGGGCCGGTCTCAGCTTCGCCGTCGCCGACGATGGCCGGGACGAACAGGCTCGGGTTGTCCATGATGGCGCCGTAAGCGTGAGACAGAGCGTAGCCCAGCTCACCACCCTCGTGGATGGAGCCCGGGGTCTCCGGAGCGAAGTGGGACGGGATACCGCCCGGGTAGGAGAACTGACGGAAGAACTTCTGCAGACCAGCCTCATCCTTGGTGATCTTCGGGAAGGTCTCGGTATAGGTGCCGTCCAGGTAGGACTGGGAGGTACCAGCCGGGCCACCGTGGCCCGGGCCCATGATGATCACGGTGTTCTGGCCGTGGTCAGCAATGAAGCGGTTGATGTGACCGATGAGGAAGTTCAGGCCAGGGGTAGTGCCCCAGTGGCCGACCAGACGGTGCTTCACATCTTCGCGGGTGAAGGGAGCCTTCATCAGCGGGTTGGAACGCAGATAAATCTGGCCGATGGAAAGGTAGTTGGCAACGCGCCAGTACTTGTCAACGCCTTCGAGGGACTCCTCGGAAACCGGAGCGTTGAGCTTCTTCCAAGGGGTGCCAATAACAGGACTCGTCATGTGTACTCCTGTACTCCTGCACGTGATCGTGCGATTGATTATTTCCGTTAGGTCGCGGGCCTTGGTTCCTTGCGGCGCCAAGGATTCCCGTTCCCAATCAATCGTCATGGTACGAGGACAACACGACTTTTGAACGATTTCTTGCGGGTGTGTTCGAAATTGTGCCGGAAATTTCAATATTTGTGCGATTCAACCATTGGTTTGTGAGCATTCGGTTCACATGTCAGAAATGCGCAAATGGGCGAGAATAAGCGGAAAACCCATTGTTCATGCCATTGTCGTACGTTCGATTCGCCATGTTCGAAACCGGCGTGTTGTTCCTGTGAAGACCAGAAATTTGTTCGTTTTCCGCACAGAGCCATCGCGTGTCGGGCTTGTCGTATTGACCGGTGATAATCGTTGATGTTCAACCCACGGTGAATCCCAATAAACGTTAGGGGAAAATCAATGGCAAACGGTCCTGTGCTTGTCGTCGACTTCGGCGCCCAGTACGCCCAGCTCATCGCCCGCCGCGTACGCGAGGCCGGCGTCTACTCTGAACTGGTCCCTCATTCCATGCCCGTTGACGAGATCCTGGCCAAGGATCCGAAGGCGATTATTCTGTCCGGTGGCCCGGCTTCCGTATTCGAGCCCGGCGCGCCGACCATAGATACTATGGTATTCGAGTCCGGTGTTCCGGTGCTCGGCATCTGCTACGGCTTCCAAGTCATGGCCTACGAGCTCGGCGGCAAGGTGGATAAGGCCGCCCTGGGCGAATATGGCAAGACCGAGGCCGCGATTGATGATGCCGAGGGCATTCTTGCCGACTCCCCCGCCGAGCAGACCACGTGGATGAGCCATGGCGTGGCCGTTGAGCAGGCTCCGGCAGGCTTCACGGTGCTCGCGCATACCGAAGGCGCACCTGTTGCCGCCATGGCCGATGAGTCCCGCAAGCTGTATGGCGTGCAGTGGCATCCGGAAGTCAAGCATTCGCCGCTCGGCCAGAAGCTCATCGAGAACTTCCTGCACCGCTGCGCCGCGTTGCCCAACGATTGGGATGCCTCCTCCATTATTGAGGACCAGGTCAAGAAAATCCGCGAGAAGGTCGGCGATGCCGAAGTAATCTGCGGCCTGTCTGGTGGTGTGGATTCTGCCGTGGCTGCCGCTCTGGTACACAAGGCCATTGGAGACCAACTCACCTGCGTGTTCGTGGATCACGGTCTGCTGCGCAAGGGCGAGGTCGAGCAGGTCAAGCATGACTTCGTGGCCGCCACCGGTATCAAACTCATCACCGTGGACGCGGCCGATGACTTCCTCAAGGCGCTGAAGGGCGTCTCCGAGCCGGAACGTAAGCGCAAGATCATCGGCGAGAAGTTCATTCGCACGTTTGAAAAGGCCCAGCGTCAGGTACTCGAAGAGGCCGGCGCCCGCGGCAAGGAAGTCAAGTTCCTCGTGCAGGGCACGCTCTACCCGGATGTCGTTGAATCCGGCGGTGGCGACGGCGCGGCCAACATCAAGTCTCACCACAATGTCGGCGGCCTGCCCAAGGACATCAAGTTCCAGCTCATCGAGCCGCTACGTACCCTGTTCAAGGATGAGGTGCGTGCCATCGGCACCGAACTTGGTCTGCCCGACGAAATCGTATGGCGTCAGCCCTTCCCAGGCCCCGGCTTGGGTATCCGTATCATCGGCGAAATCACCAAGGAACGTCTTGATCTGCTGCGTGAAGCCGATGCCATCGCCCGTGAGGAGCTTTCCAAGGCCGGCCTTGACCGTGACATCTGGCAGTGCCCGGTCGTGCTGCTGGCCGATGTCCATTCCGTCGGCGTGCAGGGAGACGAGCGTACATATGGCTCCCCCATCGTGCTGCGTCCGGTGTCTTCCGAAGACGCCATGACCGCTGACTGGTCTCGCGTGCCTTATGACGTGCTGGCCACGATTTCCACGCGCATCACCAACGAGTGCCGCCAGATCAATCGCGTCGTGCTGGATTGCACCTCCAAGCCGCCCGCCACTATTGAGTGGGAATAAAGCGATAGCAATATAGACAGATTGCTTAGAGGGGAACGATGTCATTCGATGTCGTTCCCCTCTACCATGCTTGACCCTGATTCTTTTGTGAGGTTCGAAGAGAAGAGAATCGTGAAATCGCAACAGCAAAGGGATGGAAAACTGTGAAGCGTTTTGTCGGACTTGACGGTATCAAAGGTCTGGCACTTATCGCCATCGTGCTATATCACTGCGTGCAGCAGAAGATGCCAGGCGGATTCTACGGCGTTGACGTATTCTTCACGGTATCCGGCTTCCTTATTGCCATCAGCCTTTTCCGTTCGCTGTCCACCACTGGCTCGTTGAATCTTAGGCGGTATATTCCTCGACGCTTGGTTCGACTGTATCCGGCTTTGCTTTTGCTGATTCCCGTTATCGTCTCCGTCTGCTGGCTGACCGAACGGGATTTGCTGGTTGCCATCCGCAATCAAGTCATCACCGTGCTGTTCGGCTGTTACAACTGGTATGCCATTGCCGACGGGCAAAGCTACTTCGAGCAGATGAATCCACAAATTCTACGGCACTTGTGGTTCATCGGTGTGCTGACGCAGTTCTATATCATCGTGCCGTTCATCGCATGGGCGATGTGGAGGATTCGCGATACCCGTTTTGCCTCGCTTATTCCTCTGGGTCTTGCTGCCCTCAGCGGCGCTTCCATGTGGCTGATGTACAAGCCGGGCGCAGATCCGACCCGCGTTTATTTCGGCACCGATACCCATAGCGTGGGTCTCATGCTCGGCGTGGCCCTGGCTTGGTGGCTGACTCGCCACAATCAGGCAACGCCGCAAGCTCCCCGAGTCGCCGGAGCGGCAGCGGACTCAGGTTCCGTGCATGTCAATATTCCCGCAATACCCAACAATATTCCCAACAACATTGCCGAAGTCGCAGCGAAAACCACACGGCAACGTCTATGGGAAACGATTGCACCAGCGATGTCGCTGACAGCGCTGGTGGCACTCATTATCATGACGGTGAACGGGCAGCAAGATGACTTTGCATTCCGCGGCGGCATCATTATTGCCAGCGTGCTGTCTGTGGCACTGATTGCAGGCACCATCAGCGATGACTCGTGGATGCAGGACCTGATGAAGTTCAAGCCGCTAGCGGCATTGGGGCGCTACTCATACGGCATCTACCTGTGGCACTGGCCAGTGTGGATTATCGTCCGGTCCACGTTACCTCGCATGATTCAAGGTCCGTCGTACAGCATCATTCTGGCTATCACCGCCATACTAACCGCCCTGGCTGTGGCGTTCTCCTGGCTGATGGTTGAAAAGACGGCCGCTGCTCAATCGGCACTGGAGGTTCTGGTGCCGTACCGTAACCCTGTTGCAAAGCAGATAGTCTGCGCGGTGGTAGTGGATATCGTTTGGGCCGTTGCTCTGGTTGGATGTGTGCAGGGCCTTGTGCATGCCCCGGAGAAAACCTCTGTGCAGATTCAGTTGGAGCAGCAAGCTCAGACCCTGCAGCAGCAGAAGCAGTCGCAACAGGCAAGTCAGGCGCAGCAGACAGCCAGCGATCTTATGCGATCCCCCACACCTCCGCCAGCCAAGCCACGACATGGCATGCCGACCGGTGACCAGATCACCGCAATCGGCGACTCCGTGATGCTGGCTTCCTCGCAGGGATTATCCGCTGTGTTTCCGGGAATTCAGATTGACGCCGCCGTGTCACGCTCTATTATGGTGGCCCCTGGCATGGTGAACAATGACTTGAATGCCGGAACGCTGCGCAGTTGGGTCATTCTCGGGCTTGCCACCAATTCCGCAATAAGCACCGGTCAACTCGATCAGCTGCACAATCAGATTGGCCCTGACCGTGTGCTGGTGCTCGTCAACGGCCATGGCGACCGCAGCTGGATCCCCGTGGCCAACCAAGCGTTGTCCGACTATGCGAACACCCATCAAGACAACGTCGTGCTAGCAGACTGGGACTCCGCCGCACAGACGAATACGCAGCTGCTGGCCTCCGACGGTATTCATCCTTCCGCAGGAACCGACCTGTACGCGCAAACGGTGAAACAAGCCATAGAGCAATGGGTGCAGGCCGGCCACTAAACAGCCGCGATGCAGACAAAGCAAATCCGACCCGCCCTGCAAAGCCGTTAGGTGAACGCCAAGCAACGCAAGGGTGTCTTTACGGTCGTTAAGAACAGCTATGCTGGTGGGTGCATCAGCGAGACCACATGTTGGGAGTAATGGTGAGCGCAATCCTTGAAGGAAAGCCCGATAAGAACCTCATTCTCGTCACGGGAAGGGTTCATCCGAAGTTAGCGCAGGATGTCGCCGATCAGCTCGGTATCGATATCTTGGAAACCACCACATACGATTTCGCCAACGGCGAGATGTATGTGCGCTACACCGAATCGGTGCGTGGCGCCGACGTGTTCGTGCTGCAGAGCCATTACAAGCCGATTAACAAGGCGATCATGGAACAGCTCATCATGATCGACGCCTTGAAGCGCGCCTCCGCCCGCTCCATTACCGCCGTGTGCCCGCTGCTCGGTTATTCCAGGCAAGACAAAAAGCACCGCGGCCGCGAACCCATCTCCTGCCGTCTGGTCTTCGATTTGCTCAAAACCGCCGGCGCCGACCGCATCATGTCGGTCGATCTGCATGCTGCCCAGTCCCAAGGCTTCTTTGATGGTCCGGTCGACCACCTCATCGCCATGCCGGTACTGGTCGATTACATCCGCGATCGTTTCCAGGGGCATCTTGACAACGTCGCTGTCGTCTCCCCCGATGCCGGACGTATCCGTGTGGCCGAGCAGTGGGCCCAGCGACTCGGTGGCGGTCCTCTTGCCTTCGTGCATAAGACACGTGACATTACCCGCCCGAACCAGGCCGTGGCCAACCGTGTGGTCGGCGACGTGGCTGGCAAGGACTGCGTGCTGGTCGACGATTTGATTGACACCGCCGGCACTATCGCGGGCGCATGCCACGTGCTACAGGAAGCCGGTGCGAAGTCCGTGACCGTGGTCGCCACCCATGGCGTGCTGTCCGGCCCGGCAATCGATCGGCTGAAGGAAAGCGGTGCACGCGAGGTCGTGCTCACCGACACCGTGCCGATTCCGGACGAGAAGCGCTGGGACGGTCTGACCGTACTGTCCATTGCCCCCTTGCTTGCCAGCGCCATTCGCGCGGTATTCGAGGATGGCTCGGTGGCTGAACTGTTCGACACTTACCCCGAACATCACGGTCAAGGATTCCTCTTTGCGTGAGTCCTGTTGCTTTTTCATGAAGCGACGCGAACGACATGGCATGGGCTTTCAGTAATTCCAGCCGTGTGGTATAAATGAACACTTGTGGGCGCAAGCTCACTGCTCCCCCATGGTGTAATGGCAGCACACGGGTCTTTGGAACCCTTTGTCTTGGTTCGAGTCCAGGTGGGGGAACCCAATGGCGGGTCCTTGTATGAGGAATTGCCGCAAATCAAGAAGCGCGAGTCGTATCAAGGCTCGCGCTTCTTGTTTTCTCTGTTCACTGCGTTATTGCCGATTTCGTATGGTTTGCTGGATTCGATGGCAATGCTGGGCCTTGTCTTCGGGCATCCCGCCGCGACACAACACCGTGAACGATAACAACGACCACTACAATGAGATATGGTTCCACATATGTTGCACATCAAAGGAGACAGACACAGTGACCGTGACCCGTGTATATATCGCCAGCCCCGAAGGCGCTAATGGCCGCAACGTCGTTGCGTACGGCGTGCTCAATGCATTGACTTCCAAGTACAAGACCATGGTGTTCCGTCCGGCCGTGTCCAACCACGACGACTTCACCCCCATTCTGCTCGCCGCGTCCAATGCTGGCCTTGGCGTGGCTCTGTCTACCGGACTTGACGTGCACAAGGTGCGCACCGACAAGGGCACCGCCCGTGGTGACATCGTCGGTGCCTTCAACGACGCCATGGATGTGTCCCGTGCGGATGCCGCACTGATCGTCGGCACCGACAAGTCGCATGTCAATGATCCGACCAGCTACGAATTCAATGCGAATGTGGCCGCCGACCTGAAGGCCGGCGTGTTCCTGGCCGTGTGCACCATCGACCGCTGGCCGCACGAGCTGGACGAGACCGTGCATCTGTCCATCGAGGGCATGGAAGCCGCCGGCAACAAGGTGCTCGGCATTTTCGTGACCGGCTGTGAACCGCGCCACGCCTTCTCCGTCAAGGAAACCCTCGCCAAGTACGGTCTGCCCGTCTGGACGCTTCCCCAGATTCCGTTCACCGACGAATCCACCAAGGATCTGGCGCTGGCGACCTTCCGCAAGAACGCCCCCACCGATGAAGTGCTCGCAGCGCTCGATGTGGAGAACACCGCACCCATCACCCCGTATGCCTTCCAGTTCGACCTGCTCGGCAAGGCCAAGAGCAACAAGAAGACTATTGTGCTGCCTGAAGGCGAGGAAGACCGCATTATCAAGGCGGCTGACTACCTGCTCGAGCGTGAGATTGTGAATCTCATCATCGTGGGTGATAAGAATGCCATTCTGGCCCGCGGCGAGGAGCTCGGCCTCAAGTTCCTGGACCGCGCCCGTTTCCAGGCCATGGATGACGAGAACGTCTTGAAGCCCATGGTTGCCAAGCTGTGCGAGCTGCGCGCCAAGAAGGGCATGACCGAAGAGCAGGCTCGCAAGCAGCTGGCCGACGCCAGCTACTTCGGCACAATGCTCGTGGTGCTCGGCTACGCCGACGGCCTGGTCTCCGGTTCCATCAATTCCACGGCCAACACCGTGCGTCCGGCCCTGCAGGTCATCAAGACCAAGCCAGGTCAGAAGCTCGTTTCCGGCGCCTTCCTCATGTGCTTCAAGGATCACGTGGCCGTGTTTGCCGACTGTGCCATCAACCTGAACCCGGATGCGGAGCAGCTCTCCGAAATCGCGCTGCAGTCCGCCGAAACCGCACGTGCCTTCGGCATCGACCCAAAGGTCGGCATGCTCTCCTACTCCACGCTCGGCTCCGGCAAGGGCCCGGATGTGGATATTGTCGAGGAAGCCACCAAGCTGCTCAAGGAGAAGGCACCGGACCTGCCGGTGGTTGGTTCCATCCAGTTCGATGCCGCCTGGTCGCCCGACGTGGCCGCCACCAAGGCCAAGGGCAACGATGTGGCCGGACATGTCAACGTGTTCGTGTTCCCGGATTTGTGCGCCGGCAACATCGGCTATAAGGCCGTGCAGCGCTCCTCGGGCGCGCTGGCCATCGGCCCGGTGCTGCAAGGCCTCAACAAGCCGGTGAATGACCTGTCCCGTGGTGCCCTGGTGCAGGACATCATCAACACCATCGCCCTCACCGCCATCGAAGCGCAGTGATTCCGACTCCGGCTCTCCTCTCTGAGGGGAGCCGCTGTAATGCCACATTTTGTAGCAAGCAACGAGTAATCTAATCAACGGTAACCCGTGTATCCACGGGAACATTCAATTCACAATGGAGGATGCCCACAATGGCGAAAACCGTCCTTGTCATCAATTCTGGCTCCAGCTCGATCAAGTACCAGCTGGTTGATCTCGAATCCGGCGAAGGCCTCGCTTCCGGTCTCGTCGAGAAGATCGGTGAGCCGGTCGACGGCCACTACAAGCACGAGTACAACGGCGAGAAGCACGAGCTTGAAGAGCCGATTCACGACCACGAGCAGGGCTTGAAGCGCGTGCTCGGCTTCTTTGAGGAGTACGGCCCCAAGCTGTCCGACGCCGGCATCGTTGCCGTCGGCCACCGTGTGGTGCAGGGCGGTTCCATCTTCCCGAAGCCGGCCCTCGTGACCGACAAGACCATCAACCAGGTCAAGGATCTGGCTGTGCTCGCCCCGCTGCACAACGGCCCGGAGGCCAAGGGCGCCGAAGTCATGCGCTCCCTGCTGCCGGACGTTCCGCAGATCTTCGTCTTCGATTCCTCCTTCTTCTTCCAGCTGCCGAAGGCCGCCAGCACCTACGCGCTGAACAAGGAAATCGCCGATCAGTACCACATCCGCCGCTACGGCGCCCACGGCACCTCCCACGAGTACATCTCCTCCGTGGTGCCGGACGTCATCGGCAAGCCGGCTGAAGGCCTGAAGCAGATCGTGCTGCACATCGGCAATGGTGCTTCCGCCTCCGCTGAAGTCTCCGGCAAGCCGGTTGAGACCTCCATGGGTCTGACCCCGCTCGAGGGCCTCATGATGGGTGGCCGTACCGGTGACATCGACCCGGCTGTGGTCTTCCACCTGATCCGCAACGCCCACATGAACGTGGACGAGCTCGACGCCCTGTTCAACAAGCGTTCCGGCATGATGGGCATGACCGGCTTCGGCGACCTGCGCGAAGTCCACCGTCTGGTGGGCGAAGGCAACGAGGACGCCAAGCTGGCTCTGGACGTCTACGTGCACCGCATCGTCAGCTACATCGGCAACTACACCTACCAGATGGGTGGCTGCGACGTGATCACCTTCACCGCTGGCGTGGGCGAAAACGACGACATCGTGCGCAAGATGGTGTGCGACAAGCTCGCTCCGTTCGGCGTCAAGCTGGACGAGGAGAAGAACGCCACCCGTTCCAAGGAACCGCGCATCATCTCCACTCCGGACTCCTCCGTGATCATCGCCGTGATTCCGACGAACGAAGAGCTGGCCATCGCCCGCAAGTCCGCCGCAATCGCCGAAGCCGGCACCGACACCTACGGCAACACTTTCGCCAAGTGAGTGGCCGCCGTTAGGGCATTAACTAGTCTCTAGTTGCAACACGAGTGTGGGGCTGATTCCGGTTGGAATCAGCCCCACACTCATTTGTAATGCCGTGATTTGCCCGATGCGTCGCGCTCCCCTCGGTCGCCTCCGGCGACAGCTCCTCTTAAAGAGGGGCGCCGGACTCTTTAACTTGGCTCCCTCCCTGAGGGTAGCTGTCCGCGCAGCGGACTGAAGGGAGCTGAATTATGCCAGCATCCCGTTCCACATACCAACGAAATCAGGCAGGGTCTTGCGCGTGGTGGCCACATTAATGACCTGAATATCGGGAATGCGTAGTCCCAGCATCGCGGCAAACGTGGCCATACGATGGTCGGCGTAGGTTTCCATATTCGCCTCATGCAGTGTCTCAGACGGCACTGGCTCGATGCGCAGTCCGTCGGGCAATTCCTCGGCCACTCCCCCGATGCGGCGAATCTCATTGACCAAGGCTTCCAGACGGTTCGTCTCGTGGCCGCGCAGATGCCCTATACCGACCATATCGGTGGGCTTATCGGCGAATACCAGAATCGCCGCCAGCGAAGGCGCAATCTCTCCCGCTGCGGTCAAATCAAACGAGCCTAGGCCGCGTACAGTTCCATCGCCGGTCACTTCGCAATAGCGCACGCCGTCAATCGTCGGGAACGATACCTTGGCACCCATTTGCTCCAAGTATCCAGGCAGCAGACCGCCCGGCTGGGTGGTGGTTTCCGGCCAATGCGGTACACGGACCGTACCATCGGCAATCAAGGCCGCACCGAGGAATGGCGCCGCATTCGACAAGTCAGGTTCGACAGTCACCTTATCCGACAGCTGTATCGCGCGAGGCTCGACCGTCCATGTGCGGGCGGACTCATCGGCTTCAATTGCACCGCCGGCACCGGTCACATCGACCACGGTCATGCGGATGTGCGGCAGACTCGGGGTCTTTTCTCCTGTGTGCGTCAGTCTCAATCCACCGGGCAGTTTGGAACCAATCAACAGCAAGCCGGAGATGAACTGGGAGGAACCGGACGAATCGATACTGACCCGAGCCTGAGCAGCCGGAAGCTCGGTTGGCGGTGTAATGGTAAACGGCAGTCGTCCGACTTCCCCGTGGTATTCGATCTTGGCACCAAGTTGCTTCAGACCGTCAAGCACCGGCCTCATCGGGCGGGCGTAGGCTTGTTCGTCACCGTCGAAATGCACTGGCCCATCGGCGAACAGTGCCAGTCCCGGTACAAAACGCATCACCGTACCGGCCAAGCCGCAGAACACATCAACGTTGCCATTGAATCGGCCGGATGAAGGCGGTGTGACCGTTACGGTGGTGTCGGTTGTGGTATCGACATCACATCGCACGCCCAATGCTTCAAGAGCGCCCATCATCAAGTCGGTGTCACGCGAACGCAGCAATCCGACCAAAGTGACGGGTTCATTGCCAAGTGCGGCAAGTATCAGATAACGATTGGATAACGATTTGCTGCCCGGTACCGTCACCGTGGCGTTCAACGGTCGTGTAGCAAGCGGCGCAGGCCAGAGATTCGAGAGTTGTTCAGTCATAAGGCCAAATCTAGCAAATGAATGGGCTCAGCGGTCGGCAGCGATGCGAGATTCAATTTGCTGTTCCGGTTCAGCAGCGGGCTGTTCCAGTCCACCTTCGATGGCTTGGGCATGCAAGAGCTGCGCGGCAATACGATCAGCTTCGATGGCAGCGATTTGACGAGAGAACACGATGAACCAACCGAGGAACGCCAGTCCAGCCAGAGCCTCCACATTGGTAAGCGTGTTGTGCCCCATCATCATATTGACCCAGAATGCGGCGCATACGAGTGCAGCCAAATCGGAGGCCACCATCACCGCTTTGGACAGTCGGGGCGCCAGCCATGGCAGGAGGACAAACAGCAGCAACATCACAAACGGCAGGCCTTTGGCGCAGATGTTGTGCAACAGATTGTGCGGTGTATAGCGGAACACGCCAATGCCGATGAACGCCAGGCCGGCCACGGTCAGCAAAATGGACAGGACGACTATACGGAACATGAAATGCGAAATCTCATAACCGCGGTTCGGGTCGGCTTTGGTGTGGTCATGCCACAGACGCTGCAGCCGTTCGGTGGTCACCAGCTCGGAGATGGCGAAGTAGCTGACGATGATGATGCACGTGCCGGCCAGAATCAGCGTGGAGTTGAACATGCGTGCCGCGAATGTGGTGCGGTCGCCCAGCTGGGAGAAATTGTTGTGATACCAGTATGGATCGTCGGTGGTCATGCCGGCGGTAACCACGCCGGAGATGACGAAGAACGGCAACAGGCTGGCGATGGTTTTGGCATTCATCATCTCCGCCTGCACGAAGGTCATATACCCCACCACGCCGGCGAAGGCCGCGCAGACGCTGGAAAGATAGCCGGAGAACAGTGCCTTGCCCATCATGTCACTGGCCGCGCCGATCAGGGCGAACGAAGACAGGAAGATGGTCGAGGCGTATACCACCGACAAAGCGATGATTTCGAACATGCGACGAATCGGCGCGAGCCAACCGTGTTTGAGGTTCAGCGAGCGTGACTTGCTGGCGTATCCGATGATGAACGAGATGACACCGCACGCGGCCACGATGCCCGAACACACCATGAAACGGCGTTGGGTCAGCTGCCAGATGGCCGGCGCGAATTGCAGGTACAGGTTCATGGACACCGCGCCGACGACGGCACAAATCAGAAAGGAGATGAGGCCGGAGGTTTCCGCACGTTGGTGACATCCCATGCCGGTCCTCCCCTATCTATTCGATACCGCGTTATCTTTCAACAACAAACAAAGCCCCCCCCCCGAGGACAACGCTTTACTAGCAAGCCAGCGGGATTTGGCTGTCGCCATTCTACTGAAAATCTGAAACACTACAAAAATCTTGTAATTCCCGTAATGATGTTCAGAATTGCTTGCGACGTAGAATCTTGAGATAGTTCTTGCGGAAGTCTCTCCGGTTCTTGAATATTTTCCGATCAGTAGCAATTTCTGTGCCTTTATCGAACTTCAACGCAGTCAGTTCGACAGTACACATCAGATCTGCCGCCTGTTCAAGACGATAGTCCTTTGGCTGTGCATCACGGTATACAACGGCCTCCTTAGACAGCGCATAGCTGATAGAAGTCTTCAATGCATTTGCAACAATCTGCTGACCATTGTCGTAATACACCTTGATTATCTCGTACGACTGGAATTCGTCCAGATGCGACAGGAAGAAGTCGGCTAAGTCACGTTTGAGCTGAGCCTCAAATCGGATTTTGTTGCCATCAAACATGGTCTTGAGATGCGCGAATGTCACATATCGGAACGGAAGGTTACGAGCGAGCGTGAAGAACGCGAAGAACAACCGCTTACGGTCCGCGAATGAAATGTCTTCGTAACCGTCATGCCCATTAAACAATGGACCAGCATGGAATGGAATATCAGGCAAGCCTGAATCAGCCAGATGGCGTTCATACTTATCAATATGTTCCGCTACAGAATCGGACTGGACGTGAAGCACCAATGTGATGAGATAGTATTCGGACAGCTTACCGTTGTAGATGACTTTGTTTTAGCTTGTCGCTAGAGCGAAGTCATCTGCATGGCCTCGTTGCCGAGACCAGCTCCAAGCCTCACGCGACCCTCGCCGCCGCTTGGTTCGCGTTTCGCCGGATGCCGCATTGTCCCGCACTCAAGGCGGGTCTGTCTTCCGCTTCCTCCACGCGCGTTTGACGTCTCCGGGGCACTCCCGGCGACTTGGATGTTGATGGCCGCGTTCACATCACGGTCGATGACAAGCCCGCACTCCTCGCAATGGTAGACGCGCTCGGACAGGGGCAGCTTGGCTTTCACCGTCCCGCAGTTCGAGCAGGTCTTCGAGCTTGGATACCAGCGGTCGATGACGTGGAGCCTCGCGCCGGCGCGTGCGGTCTTGTAGGTCAGTAGGCGTCGGAACTCCGCGAACGCGGCGTCCTGAATCGATCGGGCGAGCCCGTGGTTTCCCACCATGCCCGCCACGTTCAAGTCCTCGATGCTGATGTCCGCGTAGGTATGGGCGAGCATGGCGGTGGTCTTGTTGAGCGCGTCCGAACGCAGGTTCGCCACCCGTGCGTATAGTCGGGCGACCTGCGCTCTCGCCTTGCGGCGGCGGTTGGAGCCTTTCCGTTTGCGGCTCAGATTCCGTTGGGCTTTCTTCAACCGTCTGAGGTTCGATTTGAGTGCGTGCGGGTTGTGTATCACGGTGCCGTCCGACAATGCGGCGAGCTCCTTCACGCCCAAGTCGATGCCGACGCTCCCGCCTTTCGGCGGCGATGGAATCGGCAGGTCGGCGCGTTCGACGGTCAGGCTGGCCTGCCAGCGTCCACCACGCTTGGATACGCTCATGCGCAGCACCTTCGCGCCGTCCACTCGCCTGGACACGTTCTCCATGCAGTGCACGCGGCCTATCCTCGGGAGCCGCAGCGCATGAGGGTCACAGTCAATGAGACCAAACGAGCCCGTCGTGTACGCGAATCCGGGAACCGCCTTGTCCTTGGATTTGAAGCGCGGGAAGCCCATCCTGCGGCCTTTCCGCCGCCCCTTGCGGGACTTGGAGAAGTTCTTCAGGGCGTCGGCCAATGATTCGAGGCCGCTGTTGTATGACTCCTTGCTGTTCCTGGGCCACCATGGTTCTCCCGTGGTCTCGTCCACGGCGAGCGTGTTCTTGGCTTGATTCCACCACCTGCGCAGCCCGTAGTACGACCATTCGGGTTTATCGCCGCGTTCGAGCATGTCCTTGACATGAGCGAGTCCCGCGTTGTAGGCGAACCGCGCCGCACCAGCATGGGACTCCAAGAGTCGTTCCTGCCGCGGAGTCGGGTCGAGCGCCACCTTGACCGCCTCAAGCATCGCGCGCCGCCTTCAACGCCGCGTCCGTCTTGCGCTTGGCCGCGCGACGCCCGTACAGCCGGGCGCAGAACGAGGTCAGCACCTCGGTCATGTCGCGCACCAGATCGTCGTCCGGCTCCGTGTCGTCCACCACGATGATTCGGCGTCCCTGCGCCTTCAACGCGCTCTCCACCAGCCCCGCGTTCATGCGGGCGAGCCTGTCCCTGTGCTCCACGATCAGCGTGCCCACGGTCGGGTCGGACAATAGCCGGTTGAGCTTGCGCCGCCTGTCGTCCATGCCGGAACCCGTCTCCGTGACGATTTCCGGCTTCTCTACTCCCATGCCAAGGGCGAACGCCTTCAACCGGTCGGCCTGACGTTGCAGGTCGTTCTTTTGGTCGCCGCTGGATACTCGCGCATAGCAGACGGTGCGGGGTCCCATGCTTTTCGATTGCGGCATGGTCTCGTATTTCGGGTCGTGGATGAGCCACATGCCGGTCGGCGTCTGTTCCACAGGAACGGGCATGGTGCCCTGACGGCACCATTTCCACACGGTCTGCGGATGCAATCCTTCCAGTCTGGCCCATTCCTTTACCAACATGAGATTTATTATAACATAGGATTACTTAAGAAAACAAAACAGTTCAGTAACAGGCAACAACCCCACTCGCCAGATTCGTCCACGAAGATGCTCAATTCGCTCAAATGGGCTCCTGACAACATTGGAGGAAAAGGAATGCCGGGGGAATACCCCCGGCGACTTGGAGCCTCGCCCTTGCGGGCCAAAGCACTGTTTATTAAAAGAAAACACGTGACGACTCGCAACATCCTCATGAATGTTGTTACTGAATTTGATAGAAATAGCAGATGCAGATTCAAACCTAGTCGTTGTAGAGCATCATTGTATAAAGATGTCGCTCATACACTATCAAGAGAATCCGGAACCTTTTTGAATTCATATGCTCGACACGCAATGTATCCAGCGTCGTTTATAATAATTCCTTGTGCCTTAATGGCGTATCGGGCTATAGCGCAGTTTGGTAGCGCGCCTGCTTTGGGAGCAGGATGTCGTGGGTTCAAATCCCGCTAGCCCGACAAACAAAAAAGCCTGGAATCTCAACGATTCTGGGCTTCTTCTTTTATCCGGCCGCTAAACGATTTATCCGATTTTATCCGATGACCGTAGAACCTATACGGCCTTGCGGTCTAAGGGACTTTTGTGATGTTGGGACCCCACCTGCTAGTCAGTTCGATTCCATGCGACATCGATTTCCGCTTCCCAATCTCAAATGACACCAAAATACCTGCAACGCATTCCGGGATATCCAGGCGTCATACGGCAGTTTCGACGACTATATTTGGCGGTTCACCGACCGTCACGTCATCTACGAGACAGGCATGACTACATCCCCTCTGTCCGACGCCATCGCAGCGGATCTCAAGACGTACGGCATGCGATTCATCGGTACCACCATCGTCTACGCCTATCTGCAATCCATCGGCGTCATCAATGCACACGAGCCTGGATGCTTCCTGCACCGGGAAAGATGACCTGTGCCGGATTCATAAGGTTGCTCGGGCAGAATCTCTCCGAGAGGAGCCAGTGCTTCTAGTTATTTTGCTTATCGAGTTCTTGGTAGCGCTCTTTGACCACGGTGAGGATTCCGGCAGATTGTTTGCGCTACTGCGCGGTGAGCGCTTCGAGCAGTTCGCCGAAAGTCAACCCACCTTCACTACCGGATGACGGATGACAGTTTTGAGGTTTTCCGGTTTTGCTCGGCGCGGATCGGATATGTAGATTTCGTGATGTCGGCGGGCGTCGGAGAGGTCGAGCTCGTAGCCTTGCGAGCGCGCGTAGTCATCCAGAATCGCCACGGTTGCGGGCTCGTCGTCGTACGGGCCCTTGTGCATGACCTGCGCGACCACGCCTTCATCGAAATCGAAGAGATATGCGCGATTGACGTCGGATTCCGGGTGTTTGGCGGCAAACGATGCCTTGGCCCACGCAAAGATCTTATCGGTCACGAATTCCGGCAGACGAATCATCGAAGTCCAATGGAAGTCGGCTTTGTGCGCGTAATCGACGCCGGACACACCCTCCCCCATGCTCCATAAGCCCTCCAGCGGAGGCACGGTGTAGTCGAAGTACCCGTCGATATGCTCGGCCGGGTTCTTTGACTTCTTGCTCATTTTGACGGTGAACGAAATGCCGTAAAGCAGTTGCATCGCCTTGGCGTAATCGCCGCCTTCTTCGTTCGGGTCACCCACACCGTCCACCGCGACGAACCGCATCGCCGGTACCATGACGATGGCCGGCATGGTCTTCGGCTGATACAGGTCCTTATACTCCTTCTTATAATCGAACGCCATCGCTCATTCCCCTTCCGCCACCGCATCGATCTCGTCCTGATGCCGCCACCGCTTGAGGTTTGGCAGCAGCGCCGACATGCAATCCTCGGCCTGTTCGACGCTGATATGGCAGGATTCCGCCATCATCGGCGCACACGCGGCGATCAATTCATCGCTATTGGCATAGTCCTGAAGAAAAACGCCGTCGTCATAGCAGTAGTTGCAATAATCTCCGCTTCGCGTTCCATCCGGTTCGGTGCCATGGTCTTCCGGGCGATAGAACGGCATGGCGCAACTTTGGCAAAAACCGTTGTCCGGCATCTCCATAAGCCTCGCCATCGGCACCTCAAAACGGGTGCTGATAAGCCGAATCATGTCGATGCTCGGCTCTGCCGTTCCCTTCTCCCAGCGGGAAAGCGCCTGTTGGGTGACGAACAGCTCGTGCGCGAACTGCGACTGCGTAAGACCTCGCTCCTCGCGCACGACTTTGATAACCTGACCGATCGACATGACTACCTCCCGATATCGGAAAACGATTCGAGCGCCTCGCTGTGCGCTTGCTGATTCCAGTCTAAGGGCATGGCCCGTTCGCCAAGCGCGGGTACAACAAACCGTTGTTCGCGCTTGCATCCCGGAGGAAGAAACGGCTCGGTCGAACCTATTTCCTCTCCGCACCCTTCAGTTCTCCCGGTTCCTCTGACTCCTTTGCAAGCGCGGCGGACGGGATAAGCACGCTCACGTATGGGGTTGCGTCGGATAGGACGTTGTCGTAGAAGCGCTGTTTGGCGTCGATGAAGTCGATGGAATCCTGGATTTCCGCAAGCTGTTCGACCAGCCGCGCCCGCTTGTCGGCAAGCATCCGCTTGCGCTCGGGGATGCTCGGCTCGTGGAGGAGCGTAAGGGGCGTGAGTAGGGGTTCGCGGCTTTGCTGCGGTCTCTCCGTCACCCGGCTACACCGGGAGCTCCCTCGTCAGAGGGAGCTTAACTTCGGTCTGGTTATAGGCCCATGGGCTTTTTGGCGCTCATGAGCATGAGGAAGCTGCGGGACTGGGCGGTGATCATGAAGCCCGCCTCATAGCTCAGTTCCGGCCCATTCGGGTTGTGCGTATCCACGACCAGCTGCCACTTACGGCCGTAACGCTCATCCGGCAGAGTGAACATGATCGGCTCGTAATGCGCGTTGAAGATCAGGATGAAGTCGTTGTCGACCATCCGGTTGCCATACCAGTCGACCTCGGGAATATCCGATCCGTTCAGGTAGATCATCATGGAGAACGCATGGGTGTTCTGCCAATCGTCCATATCCATGATGGAACCGGTGTGGTCAAACCATTCGACCTGCGGAATCGTGTTGGAGTCGTCGCCCGGTTCGCGGCCGGCGAAGAAACGACGACGGTGCAGCACCGGATGTTCCAAACGCAAATGAATGAGCTTGGAGACGAACGCAAGAAGCTCTTCCTGGTTCTTGTCGAGATTCCAATCGGTCCACGAAATCTCATTATCCTGGCAGTACGCGTTATTGTTGCCCTGCTGGGTGCGGGCCACTTCGTCGCCACCGCAGATCATCGGAATGCCTTGGCTTAGCAGCAGAGTGGAGAACATGTTACGCATCTGACGCTGGCGCAATTCGTTGACGTCGCGAATGTTGGTGGGGCCTTCCACACCGCAGTTCCAGGAACGATTGTTGCTCTCACCGTCCCGGTTGCCTTCACCATTGGCTTCATTGTGCTTCTCGTTGTAGCTGACCAGATCGTTCATCGTGAAGCCGTCATGCGCGGTGATGAAGTTCACGGATGCCACCGGTCGGCGGCCATTGACCTGATACAGGTCGGAGCTGCCCATCAGGCGAGAAGCAAATTCAGGCAAAGTGGACGGTTGCGAGCGCCAGAAGTCGCGCACGGTATCGCGGTAGCGACCGTTCCACTCGGACCAGCTGGACGGGAAGCCACCCACCTGATAGCCACCTGAGCCCAAATCCCATGGCTCGGCGATCAGCTTGACGCGCGAGATGATCGGATCCTGTTCCACGATGTCGAAGAACGCGGACAGCTTGTCGACCTCCTGGAACTGGGGAGCCAGCGTGGCGGCCAGATCGAAGCGGAAGCCGTCAACATGCATTTCGGTGACCCAGTAGCGCAGCGAATCGGTGATCAGCTGCAGGGCATGCGGCGAGCGCATAAGCAGCGAGTTTCCGGTGCCGGTGGTGTCGAAGTAGTGTTGCTGATCACCTTCCACCAGTCGGTAGTAGGAGGCGTTGTCGATACCCTTGAAGCTCAGAGTGGGGCCCATATGGTTGCCCTCGGCGGTGTGGTTGTACACCACGTCAAGAATGACCTCCATGCCGGCATGATGATATGCCTTGACCATGGCCTTGAACTCGTTGACCTGTTCGCCGCGTTCCCCGGAAGAGGAATAGGCGTTGTGAGGTGCGAAGAAGCCGATGGTGTTGTATCCCCAGTAGTTCGACAGACCCTTTTCCTGCAGGAAGGAGTCGTTGACGAACTGGTGAATCGGCATCAGTTCAATGGCGGTGACGCCAAGCTTTTTCAAATATTCGATGACGCTCGGATGAGCCAGACCCGCGTAGGTGCCGCGGATATCCGGCGGCACATCCATGTTGAGGTTGGTCATGCCGCGCACATGCGCCTCATAAATCACCGAATCATGGTACGGAATATACGGATGCTGATCATTGCCCCAATCGAAGTAGGGGTTGATGACCGCGGACTTCATGGTGTGAGCCGCCGAGTCGAGGTCGTTCATCGCCGTGTTGTCGTCCGGACTCTTGAACCAGTACGAGAACAGGCTTTCGTCGCCGTCGATATTGCCTTCGATGGCCTTGGCATATGGGTCGAGCAACAGCTTGTTAGGATTGCACCGCAGACCGTTCGCCGGGTCGTACGGCCCGTAGACGCGGTAACCATAACGCTGCCCGGGCTGCAGTCCGGGAATATAGTTATGCCATACGTAGGAGTTCTGCTCGGTCATCTCGACACGCGTCTCCGCATCATCTTCGTCGAACAGACACAACTCCACCTTTTGCGCAACCTGCGAGTACAACGCGAAATTCACACCGGCGCCGTCATAGCTGGCACCCAGCGGATACATTGATCCTGGTCTGATCTGCATACTCTTCAGTATCCCACTTTCTTGTGTTACCGATGTTCGGGCACGGTGAACGTCAGGAGAATAACGTCGGCTTGTCTTTGTCGGAATTCTTGGCGAGGAGCCTGCGCAGCGCCTCGTGCTGGATGGCGATCATTGAATTGGAGGAGGTGATGCGCGTGGCGGCCAGATCGCTCCATGGAATCCATGCGGACTCCACATGCTCATCCGGGTCGAAATGCCGTGGCTCATGTTTGAACGGACCGAGATGCAGCACCATGATGTGAGCCAACTCGTCGGTCATGCCCTCAGAGGAATAGAAGTCACCGACATAGTCGACACCCATGGCATCACAGTCAGGAACCACTCCGGTTTCCTCACCCAATTCACGCAATGCGGCGTCAAGCACATCCTCGCCCTCGTCCATAAGACCCGCGGGCAGCCCATAGGCGAACATGTCCGAACCAGCACGATATTCACGTTCGATAAGGTATCGGTCATTGGACATGTCATGCACGAGCATTACTACGCAAGGCGCGTGGCGCAACACCTGACGGCTGATTTCATGTTCTTCGCCGCCTTTGTCGGTCAATGCAATACGCATATCGTCCACGTGGAAGATGCGGCCGGTATACACGGTTTCACTGCTCACCACCTTGGCGGGCACATCCATGTCGATACCGTCAGAAGTAGCGTTCAGCTTATGGTCAAGCCGGCGCTCGAGTTGTTCCCGCTTGCTTTCGCCAAACATGCCTCTCCTTCGCAAACGTTTTCAATACCCTACTGTAGTGGCTCAGTCTTGACGGGAGGTGATGGACAGCGTCCATGGGTCAGTCGTGTCGCGGAACCATTCAACCTCGGGACGAGAACCTGTCGCCCGTTCGACGGCAACAGGCACATCCTCAAGCGCATAATTGAACCACATGGATTCGATGGCAGCATGCGGTGTGTTGATGAAATAAGGACGCACATGCCCATCACCGCTCTCCCCCTGCCCGAGGGCAATGCCTTGACCGCGCATTCGTGCCTCGTAGCGCGCCTGTTCAATGGCATCAGTCACCGGATGATGCCGTAAATCGCTGGTCACGTATACATCAGCGCCTGTCGCGCGCACTTCATTGAACAAGGAATCACCGGAGCCTGGCAAGATGGCTATACGCCGCACCAGAGCCTCTGGATCGCCGCACATCTGGATACCGAGGGCAGTGACCATGCCATGGTCACTCACCTCATCGAATACGCGCTGAGCAAAATCCTTGAGCGTGATTGGCTCCGGCAAACGACCCACACGTCCAAGCCCGACCGGATGCGCGGCCGCCGTATCTTCGATGGGTACAAGCGGTTGCGAGCCAACAAGCCCGAAATAATCGGCTGCGGCCTGTCCCACGCCACGGTATGCGGCATCGGCATTCGTATGTCCCACCCATAATCCACAACCGTGCTGGTACAGGCGACGGACAATATCGCCGCGGAAACCAAGTCCGCTGGCCTCATGCACGGATCGGAAGAATAACGGATGATGGGTGACGAGTAGGTCGGCGCCGGTGGCAACGGCCTTATCCACTATGGCCGAGGTCGGGTCGGCCGCGAAGACAATCCGATTCACCTCATGGTTTAGATCGCCCACAATCAGGCCCGGCTCATCCCATTCCTCGGCGTAACGCAACGGATACAGGGTCTCGAGAACGTCGATAACTTGCTTGAGATTCGGCATAGGTCTCATTGTAGTGGAGATGACAGCGATTGCGGTTTGCGGGCACCCTTCATCAAATTTCCGCAGTCTGCTACGGTAATGGTTGCCCTCGGTGGGAGGGCAACTCATACTGCGCGGCAAAAGAAACCGTCAACGAATCAGTGGGCGGCGAGCTGCCAGTCCGATCCGATACCGCAGGACACATCCAGCGGTACGGCAAGATCGACGGCATGTTCCATGGCATTGCGAATCAGCTCGGTGACCTGCTCGCTTTCGCCCGGAGCAATCTCCACCACAAGTTCATCGTGAATCTGCAGAATAATGCGGCTCTTCACACCGGCCTCGTCCAGAGCCTGCCCGGCACGAATCATCGCGATTTTCATGATGTCTGCGGCGGAACCTTGAATCGGCGCGTTCAGCGCTGCGCGTTCGGCAGCGTCACGCGCCATGCGGTTCGTGGAACGCAGCGCCGGAAAATAGCGCCGACGACCGAAAATCGTTTCGGTATAGCCTTTCTCACGGGCAGTCGATACCAATGATTCAAGGTAGTCGTGTACCTTGCCGAAGGTGTCGAAATACCGGTTTTTCAGGGCCTCGGCTTCACGCTGCGCAATGTTGAGCTGCTGAGCCAATCCATAGGTGCTCAATCCGTAGGCAAGGCCATAGCTCATGGCTTTTACATGGCTGCGCTGGTCACCGGTAATCTGATCCACCGGCACGCCATAGACCATCGAGGCCACATATTTATGGAAGTCCGCACCGGAGCGGAATGCCTCGATCAGAGCCTCATCGCCAGACAAATCGGCCATAATACGCAATTCGACCTGCGAATAGTCGCAGCTCATCAGCGCCTCATAGCCTTCTCCCGGCACAAACACACTACGAATCTCACGTCCGACCGCATTACGGTTGGGAATATTCTGCAGATTCGGGTCCACCGAGCTCAATCGGCCGGTGGCGGCCACGGTCTGCTCGAATGTAGTGTGGATACGCTCGTCTGCCTTATTCGTGGCATCAATAAGCGTCTGCACGATCTGCTTAAGCTTATTGGTTTCCCGATGACGCAGCAGCGCCCCGAGGAATCCATTGGCCTGCTCATTATCCACGGAATGGATGTAGAGATTCTGCAATGCCGCCGCATTGGTGGTGTAAGAGCCATTCTTGGTGCGTTTGGTGGGCTTCAAACCCATATCTACAAACAGCACCTTCTGCAATTGCTTGGGGCTCTGCAGGTTGATCTCACCACCTGCATACTGCCATGCCATTTCCTGTGCCTGACGGGCATCGGTGGCAAACCGGTCACGCATGTCGGTGAGCCTGGAACGGTCGATTTTCGCCCCCGACTGCTCCATGCCGTGCAGCACCCGGGAAACCGGCAGCTCAATGGCACGCATCAGCCAGTATTGCCGACGCTCGTCGATGACCGGCCCCAAAGTAACGGCCAGTTCGCGGATAACAGCCAAATCATGCACACGCCGTTCGTTCAGGTCTTCCTCGGTGTGTTCGTCGTCGAAATCCAGCACACCTTGGGCCGGCTGCTCGGCATCGACAACATGAATATCCAGGAAGTGTTCGGCTGCCTGATTGAGATTGTCGGCATGGAAGTCAGGCTGGGCAAGGTATCCGCCCAGTTTGGTATCGAACATCGGCAATGCCATGCCCAATCCGGCGGCAGAAAGCAGGTGAAGCAGTTCCTTGTATCCATGGACGATGGTACGGAAATGCTCGGCTTTCAGGAACCGATCAAGAGCGGTCTGCACTGATGATGCCATCGGAGCCTCGATAATGGCTGCTGAGGATGCCGTAGCAACGGCGCATGCCTGCACATGGGCGCGCCCGGGCCGCGCGTCTCCCCATGCGGTCACTGTCCAGGCATGACCGACCGCGTCACCGCACATGATGTGACGTTCGGCCTCATTGCTGTAATCGGAAACCGGGAAATCAACAATGTCGTCAGGAACATTGATCTCATGACGATGGGCTTCGACCCACTGCTCGAACTGTGCCGCGGATTCAATAACCGTGATTTTCGGTGTGTCCAAACCGGAATCCAGCTTGTCTTCTGCAGGACCACCCGACTGTGCGGCCGCTGCTCCCTGGGCGGTTCCAGCTGGACTCACGCCACCATTGAAAATCTTCATCACGCGGGTCTTGGTACGCGGACCGAACTCAAGCTCTTTGAAGAGAGCATCAATCTGGGCCACATCCACTGAGCCGAACGTCAGATCCTCGATATCGACACCGAGATCCACGTCACGCACCAGCGCATTGACCTTGCGGTTCAGCTTGACCTGATCGATATTGGCGCGCAACGCCTCACCTTTTTTGCCGGTGACCTCGTCGGCGTGTTCGCAAATGGCATCCAGCGAGCCATACTGGTTGATCCATTTGGCCGCATATCCGTCGCCCACGCCGGGCACACCGGGAATATTATCGGCGGTCTCACCACGCAGAGCCGCCAAATCAGGGTATTGTGCCGGCGTGACCTTGTACTTGTCCACGATGGACTGAGGCGTCATATGCTTCAGGTCTTTGAAGTGATGGCCTGGGTAGAGCACGGTGACGTTGTCGTCCACAAGCTGGAAGGCATCTCTGTCGCCGGACAATACCAGCGTGTGATAGCCGGCGTCGTCTCCCATAGTGGCGAGAGTGGCGATGATGTCATCGCCCTCGTACCCCTGCTTTTCGATATACGTGACGCCCAGGGCCTTGAGCATGCGCTGAATCAAAGGCAGCTGGGTGAGCAGCTCCTCGGGCGCGGCCTCACGGGTGCCCTTGTACTGCGGAAGCATGTCGTTGCGGAACGTGCCGCCCTTCATATCGAAGGCTACACCTAGATGGCCTGGCTTCTCCGCTTCAATCACCTGAGACAGCATGGTGGCAAAGCCCCATACCGCGTTAGTGGCTTGCCCTGCTGCGGTACTGAAATTTTCAACCGGCAGGGCGTAAAACGCACGAAAGGCCAGCGAGTGGCCATCCACCACCAGCAAAGTTTCATTGGTGGGCTCGGTCACGCTGGCCTCTCCCCTAATTGGTTCATTTGTTTGTTGGCTCAGCGCTCGTCGGTCTCGGACGGCTTCGGATCGCCGTACTTGGCGATGATGGCCTGAGCAAGACGCTTCTTAGGAATGCGCTGATCCATGGATGTCTTCTGAATCCAACGGAAAGCACCCTGCTCGGAGAAGTCGGCCTTGTCCATCAATAGACCCTTGGCACGATCCACAAGCTTGCGTTCCTCAAGGGTGTCCTCAGCCTTCTTGAGCTTTTCCTCGGTCTCCTTGAGCTGATCGGTGGTTTCCTGAAGCTTGCGTTCGCTGCGCTCGACGTTGTCCAGAAGATCGTTGATTTCAGCGAAACGACCCATGGCGACTTCGAGGGTCGGCAAGAGCTTGGATTCCTCGTACGGCTTGGTGACATATGCCATGGCACCGGCACCGGTGGCCTTCTTGACCAAATCGGTCTGGGAGAAGGCGGTGAGCATGACCACGGGAGCGATGTTCTCGTCGCAGATGATGCCGGCGGCGGCGATGCCATCCATACGCGGCATCTTGACGTCCATGCACACCACGTCCGGGCGGAACTTGCGGGTCAGTTCGACGGCTTCCTCGCCATTGGCGGCCTGGCCTACGACCTCGTAACCATTGTCTTCGAGCATGGCCACCAAATCCATACGATTCACGGCCTCGTCCTCGGCCACGACAACGGTACGCGGGCCGTTCTCGGGCTTGGTTTTGCACTCAGCAGGCTCGCCGTCTTCCTCGGCCACAGCCTTGAGTTCTTCGTCGGTCAGCACCTCGTCGACGTCGATGCTCGGTTCCTCGGACTTCTTCCTTGCAGCCATGCCACCCTCTTTTCCGATTGTGACCAAATACAAATGACCCCTCGCGATTCGCGAAGGTCGTTATTTGAGTCTGACCTTTTTGCGAAAGTGCCCTCGGTGGGACTCGAACCCACACTGCGCAGATTTTGAGGCTGCTTCCTCTACCAATTGGGATACGAGGGCGTGCCAAAGCACTCTTGCAGAGCTTAGCATATCAATTCGACTCTCCCGCCATAAGACACGCGATAGCCGTCATCATCGCTAACGGCGTACCCGAGTGTTGCCTATCGTCAGGCGTGTCGCCGCGGCCTACAATAGGCCATAGGTTGATGTTCCGCTTCTGTTAGGAGGGCATATGAGCAACGAAACCTACCGCCAGTTTGACCCGTGGCGTCCTTCTCCGGTCAAGGAGATTTCCCGCAGGCAGATCGTGGAGACGCATTATTTCAATGTCGATCATGTCTCGTACGAATCGAATCAGATCGGCTCGTTTGAACGCTATTTTGTCCAGGAACTCAACGGCGACACCGTCGCTGTGTTGGCCGTCACCGAAGACGGCATGATTCCGTTGGTTGAGCAGTACCGTATTGCCAACCATCGGTGGACATTGGAGATTCCGGCTGGGCACGCCAACAATCCTTCCGAACGCCCGACCGATGTGGCCAAGCGCAAGCTGGCCGAGGAAGCCGGATTCGACGCCGACAAATTCACGCAGTTCACCCGGTTCATGAATACGCCGAGCTATTCCACCCAGCACACCTCGATATTCTTTGCCACTGATCTCAAGCCGGTGTCTCGTCAGGAGATCGGGCCGGAAACGCCTCGTTCTGACGTCCGGCTGGTCTCGGTGGACGAGGCCTATGAAATGGTGGTCAACGGCACGATTCTCGATGCCAAAACCGTGATCGCGATTCTGCGACTGAAGAGTGGCAGCCTGCAGCATCTCAATGACTAAGTGAGGAGACAAGAGCCGCAATTCGCCTCGAATGCGACTCCTCTCCCTACACAACAAAAAGTCCCATCCAATCGGATGGGACTTTCGTCTACTACTAGCGTGTGCTAGTCAGCGAGCGAATAATCAGTCGCAAGCGCCAACAGTGTGCACGTAGATGGAGTCGGTGCGGCCCGGCTGGTGATCGCCCTGAGCGGAGCTCAGAATGACGATCTTGTCGCCGTCAACAACCTTGCCGGCGTCCTTGAGGACCTTGTCGGTGAAGATCATGAGGTCCTTGCGGGACTTGTCGTGGTAGTCCTCCTTGAGCAGGAAGGCTTCGGTGCCCCAAGACAGAGCCAGCCAGTGGTAGGTGTGCTCGTTGTTGGTCAGGCCGTAGATCGGGGCGGCCGGACGCTCGCGGGACACGCGGTGCACGGTGGAACCGGTCTGGGTGTAAGCAACGATGGCCTTGGCGTTGAGCTTGTCAGCCAGATCCACAGCAGCGGAGGAAACAGCGCCAGTGGAAGACATGTCAAGGTTCTTGAGCTCCGGGATACGGTCGAAGCCGTGGTCGGTGGCGTAAGCGGAAATACGGGCCATGGTAGCCACGGTCACATCCGGGTACTTACCAACGGCGGTCTCGTTGGAGGTCATGGTAGCGTCGGAGCCGTCGAGAACGGCGTTGGCGCAGTCGGAGGCCTCTGCACGGGTCGGGACCGGGGAGTTCACCATGGAGCCGAGGACTTCGGTGGCCACGATGACCGGCTTGGCGTACTGGCGGGCCAGCTCGATGATGCGCTTGGTGGCCAGCGGGACCTCTTCCAGCGGGCACTCAACAGCCATGTCGCCGCGGGCGGCCATGACGCCGTCGAAGGTCTTGACGATCTCTTCGAGGTTCTCCAGAGCCTGCGGCTTCTCGATCTTGGCAACGATCGGAATACGACGGCCTTCCTCATCCATAATCTCGTGGGCGCGGTCGATGTCGGTGGCAAAACGCACAAAGGACATAGCGATAATGTCGGCACCGGTGCGGATGGCCCAACGCAGGTCGGCCTCATCCTTCTCAGTCAGAGCCGGCAGAGAGACGGCGACGCCCGGCAGGTTGATGCCCTTGTGGGAGGACACGGGGCCAGCGACGACAACCTTGGTGTGCACGTTGTTGCCCTCGACCTTGGTGACCTCAAGGCGAACCTTGCCGTCATCGATCAGAATCGGGTCGCCCGGGTGGCAGTCACCCGGCAGGCCCTTGAACGTGGTGGAGGTGATGTGCTCGTCACCCTCAACGTCGTCGGTGGTGATGATGAATTCCTGGCCGAGCGTCAGCTGGACCTTGTCCTCGCCCTCGGCGTTCTTCTTGAACCAACCGCAGCGAATCTTCGGGCCCTGCAGATCAACGAGAGCGGCCACGTTGCGGCCGGTGGCCTCGCTGGCCTTGCGCACGTTGTTGTACACGTTGAGGTGATCTTCGGGGGTACCGTGGGAGCGGTTCAGACGAGCAACGTCCATACCGGCTTCGACGAGCTTGAGAAGGTTGTCGTAATCCTCGGTGGAAGGACCGATGGTGTCTACGATCTTGGCTTTACGCATGAATGCCTGCCTATTCTTGTTCTTTTTTGGTTCGAGGCGCGATTGCCTCACTTGCCGCAACCCAGTCTACTAGCGCAGACCGGCTCATGACAAGTTTATTCCCCGGTGTGTTGTGAGCGCTCACACTGTTGCGCCGATTGGGTTTTGAGGGGTTGATTTCCCTATGATTTCAGGCCTTCTCAGCGCTTTCCACTTGCTTCATCTTGACCACAGAAGCCAAAGCCGCTCCGCCGATTGCCAGGACAATCACAGCAAGGGAGAGCCATGTTGGCACTTCAGGCACCCAATGCACGCCTTCGCCGCCGTTGATGAACGGCAGAGTATTGCCGTGCAGCGCCTCCATAATGAGCTTGACACCGATGAAGCCCAGCACCACGGACAAGCCAATCGGCAGATAGACAAGCTTGTCGAGCAAGGCGCCAAGCAAGAAGTACAGCTGCTGCAGGCCAAGCAATGCGAACACATTGGAGGTGAACACCAGGAACGGGTCCTTGGTCAGACCGAAGATTGCGGGAATCGAGTCAAACGCGAACATAACATCGGTTGTGCCGATGGTCAGGAACACGATGAGCATCGGGGTCCAATAGCGCACGCCGTTCTTGGTGGTGCGCAGCTTCTCGCCGTCGTAATCGTCGGTAATCTTAATGACCTTACGCAACGCACGGATGATGCCGTTTTCGTGGTATTCCTCATCCTCATCGCCGCCAAGCACCAACTTGAGCGCGGTGTAGATCAGGAATGCGCCGAAGATAAAGAACACCCAGGTGAAACGGGTGATCAGTGCCGCACCAATCAGAATGAACAGGCCACGGAAAATCAACGCGATGGTGATACCGACCGACAGCACATACTTCTGAATCTGCTTAGGCACCGCGAAGTTCGACATGATGATGACGAACACGAAAAGATTGTCGATCGATAGCGAATACTCGGTCAGCCAGCCGGAATAGAACTCGATGGCCGGCTTGGAACCAGCGAAAAACCAGATGCATCCACCGAATATGAGCGCCATGACCACGAAGAACGCGATATGCTGCACGCATTCCTTGGTGGAAGGCACGTGCGGGCGACGGCCAATGACGAACAGGTCGACGATGAAGAACAGTGCGAGCACCACAAAGGTGATGATTTCAAATGCGAGTGGGGTTTCTGCCATGATTCCCTACACTAACTTATGTCTGTGACGGGTTTACTTATTCGCCTCAGTCATTTGACGCAGCTCTTTTTTGAGGTCGCGGATTTCGTCGCGTAGACGGGCGGCGAGCTCGAATTGGAGTTGCTCGGCGGCGGTGTGCATTTGTTCGGAAAGCTGGCGGATGAGATCAGCGAGGTCTTGGGCGGGCAGTCCGGCCTTGAGGATTTCCTCATGACGCTTGTCGGCTTCGTTGGGATCGAGCACGGGCACGCCCAGATGCGTGTTGCCGGCCTTGCCCGCATTGCGATAACCGCCCTCGAGCAAGGTCTGGGTATCCACATCCTCCTTGGCCAGCATGTCGTTGACATCGCTGATTTTCTTAATCAGAGGCTTCGGATCAATGCCATGTTCCTTGTTGTAAGCAATTTGCTTGGCGCGACGGCGATCGGTCTCGTCAATCGCCTTGCGCATGGCATCAGTGGTCTCATCGGCATACATGATTACCGTGCCTGACACGTTTCGTGCGGCACGACCGATGGTCTGAATCAGTGAACGATAGGAACGTAGGAAACCTTCCTTATCGGCATCGAGAATCGCCACCAAGGAGACTTCCGGCAAGTCAAGGCCCTCACGCAGCAGGTTGATGCCGACTATCACGTCGATTTTGCCCTCACGCAGCATGCGCAGCAGTTCGACACGACGCAGCGTGTCCACGTCGGAATGCAGGTATTCGACCTTGATGCCGCGTTCCAGCAGATAGTCAGTCAGATCCTCGGCCATCTTCTTGGTCAATGTGGTGACCAGCGCACGCTCGTTCCTGTCTACGCGCGCCTTAATCTCCCCAAGCAAGTCGTCAATCTGACCCTTGACCGGTCGCACATCGATTTTCGGATCCAGCAGGCCGGTCGGACGGATGATCTGCTCGACCACGCCATCCGAAAGTCCCAGCTCATAGTCACCTGGCGTGGCGGAGAGGTATACGGTCTGGCCCACGCGCTGCAGGAATTCCGGCCATTTCAACGGACGATTATCCATTGCGGAGGGCAGTCTGAAGCCGTGCTCGACCAGCGTGCGCTTACGGGAGGCGTCGCCCTCATACATGGCGCCGATCTGCGGCACGGTGACATGCGATTCGTCAATGACCAGCAGGAAATCATCAGGGAAAAAGTCAAGCAATGTGTGCGGCGGAGTACCGGCGGCACGACCGTCGAAATGACGCGAATAGTTCTCGACGCCGGAACAGACACCCACCTGGGTGAGCATTTCCAAATCATAGGTGGTACGCATGTTGAGGCGCTGGGCTTCCAGCTCCTTGCCCTGCTTGCGCAGCTCGGCCAGACGCTCGTCAAGTTCCTCGCGAATGGTTTTCAGGGCCCGTTCCATGCGTTCGGGACCGGCCACATAATGCGAGGCCGGGAAAATGTGAACCTCGTTTTCCTCATCGATTTCGTCTCCGGTCAACGGATGGAGCGTGGAAATGCGGTCGATCTCGTCACCAAAGAATTCGATACGCACCGCCAGTTCCTCGTAGACAGGGATGATTTCGACGGTGTCGCCCCGCACGCGGAACGTACCGCGGGTGAAGGCGATGTCGTTGCGTTTGTATTGCATGGCGACAAATTGACGCAGCAGGTCATCACGGTTGATCTCTTGACCCACCTTGAGGAAGAGCATACGGCCGGCATATTCTTCCGGCGTGCCCAAGCCGTAGATGCAGGATACCGTGGCCACCACCACGCAATCACGCCGGGTCAGCAGGTTTGCGGTGGCCTGATGACGAAGCCGTTCCACATCGTCATTGATATTGGAGTCTTTCTCTATATAGGTATCGGTCTGCGGGATATAGGCTTCCGGCTGGTAGTAGTCGTAGTAGCTCACGAAGTAGCTGACGGCGTTGTCCGGCATAAGTTCGCGGAATTCGGCGCACAGCTGCGCGGCCAGCGTCTTGTTGGGCTCAATGATGAGGGTCGGGCGCTGCAGTTTCTCTATCAGCCAGGCGGTGGTGGCGGTTTTACCAGTACCGGTGGCACCCATCAGAACCACGTCATTTTCACCGTTTTCGATGCGTTCAGACAGCTCGGTGATAGCCTGTGGCTGGTCGCCAGATGGTTGATAGGGCGATTTGACGACGAAAGGCTTGTCCGCACGCTCGATATTGAATCCCATGAGGCTTTATCTTAGCGGCCCCGGTTCACAGCAAATTATTCTCAATAAGAAAAGTGTGAGGATTTCGCTTTGACAATCGAACACAATTCCCCGAGAAACAGCTCATTCCCGCCATTCCTTTCAATGTGCGATTGAGCGATATTGTGCGTTTGCCTCACACTTTCTCTGGTACCGTTCATTTTGTGTGAGCCATCCCACGTATATTTCATCCACTTGGGCCAGCATCTCAGGTATTGGATGGGTGGAGTCGATGACGATGTCAGCGATAGCCCGACGTTCCTCCTCGCTGGACTGGTGGCGGATGCGCGCTTCAGCCTGTTCGAGACTCATACCGCGTTCCTCGATCATACGGTCAAGCCGTATGCACACCGGTGCCTCGACGGTGACGATATGGTCGAAAGTGAAAGGAATGGTATCGATTACTTCGGCGAGCAGCGGGATGTCATGGACGATGACGATTGTCTCGGGATGCTTACGTTCCAGACGCGCCGCCTCGGCGTAAATCAGCGGATGCTCGATGGCATCAAGGCGTTCACGCGCGCCCGTTCTGGCATCCTTGCCAAAGATATGGTCGGCAATCCATTGGCGATTCATGGTGCCGTCAGCGTTAAGGGCATCAGAACCGAATTCGGCGACAATCTGCGGCAGCGCCACTCCCCCAGGTTCGACGATCTGGCGGGCCAGGGCATCGTAGTCGATATGCAACGCGCCCAGCTCACGCAACCGTGCGGCCACTGTGCTTTTGCCGGCTGCGATACCGCCAGTCAGTCCTATTCGCATCATGGTGCCTATCGTAGCTGCAACTCCCCTCAAGTCGACTATCACCGACAGCTCCCCCTCAGGAAGGGGAGTCATTGGCGGATAACTACTGAAACGCAAGAAACCCGGCCCACTCGGACCGGGTTTCTTCAGACGCTAAGCGTTAGCTTCGCGGCAAACTCACTTGCCGAGCAGCTGGTCGCGCAGGGCGGCGAGCTGATCGGAGTCGGCGAGGGTGCCGGTAGCCGGAGCAGCGGAAGAGTAGTTGGAGGTCTCCTCGACCGGCTTCTCTTCCTTCTGGTTCTGGCCGTCGGCGGCAGCGGACTCGGCCGCATTTGCCAGTTCCTTGGCCACGAACTCCTTGTGCTCTTCCCACAGGTCGTGAGCGGCGGCGTACTGGGCTTCCCACTCCTCGCGCTGCTTCTCGTAACCAGCGATCCACTCGTTGGTGTTCGGGTCGAAGCCTTCGGGGTACTTGTAGTTGCCCTGCTCGTCGTACTCTGCCGGCATGCCGTACAGAGCCGGATCGAAGTCCTCGGAAGCCGGGTCAACGGAGTCGTTGGCCTGCTTGAGGGACAGGGAGATGCGGCGACGATCGAGATCGACGTCGATCACCTTGACGAACACGGTCTCGCCCGGCTTGACCACGGTCTCCGGGTTCTCGACGTGACGGTTGGCGAGCTCGGAGATGTGCACCAGGCCCTCGATGCCGTCTTCGACGGAGATGAAGACACCGAACTGGACGATCTTGGTGACCTTGCCCTTGACAATCTGGCCGGGAACGTGGGTGCGAGCGAAACGCTGCCACGGATCCTCCTGGGTCGCCTTGAGGGACAGGGAGATACGCTCACGGTCGAGATCGACGTCGAGCACCTCGACGGTGACCTTGTCGCCAACCTTGACGACCTCAGACGGGTGGTCGATGTGCTTCCAGGACAGCTCGGAAACGTGGATCAGACCGTCAACACCGCCGAGATCGACGAAAGCGCCGAAGTTGACGATGGAGGACACCACGCCTTCACGGATCTGACCCTTCTTGAGCTGGGACAGGAAGGTCTCGCGGACCTCGGACTGGGTCTCCTCAAGGTACTGGCGGCGGGACAGAACCACGTTGTTACGGTTCTTGTCGAGCTCAAGGATCTTGGCCTTGATCTTCTGACCGATGTACGGGGAGAGGTCGCGGACACGACGCATCTCAACGAGGGAGGCAGGCAGGAAGCCACGCAGACCGATGTCGACGATGAGGCCGCCCTTGACGGCTTCAATGACGGTGCCCTCAACGACGCCGTCAGCTTCCTTGATCTTCTCAATGTCGCCCCAAGCACGCTCGTACTGAGCACGCTTCTTGGACAGAATCAGACGGCCTTCCTTGTCTTCCTTGGTGACGACAAGGGCCTCGATGGTGTCGCCGACCTCGACGACTTCGTCAGGATCAACGTCCTTCTTGATGGAAAGCTCGCGGGAGGGGATGACGCCCTCGGTCTTGTAGCCGATGTCCAGGAGGACCTCGTCGTGATCGATCTTGACGACGGTACCCTCAACCAGATCACCATCATCGAAGTTCTTGATGGTGGAATCGACTGCCTTGATGAAGTCCTCTTCGGTGCCGATGTCGTTGATGGCAACCTTGGTGACTTCAATGTTGTTCTCTGCCATGTAAATATATGGTTTCTAATAGTGGATGGATAATTTCTCGATATTCAGTTATACGTATGCCCTCGCAGACATACAGATATTTACGATACAAGCAACTCTGCCCAAATTTCCTAGAAAAATTCGGGTGTGTCGCACGCTTTAATTTGCGTTGACCACAGATGGGCTAGGACGTTCTGTTGCCGGGACCGCTCCAGGCCGCTCAGGCCAAGCTTTACGCCCGGCAACAGAACATCCCGGCCCACCTGTTCCTTCCTCATCGGGAGGAACGCTCGGCCATTTCTACAACGTTGGCCAGAAGCATGGCTCGGGTCATGGGGCCTACGCCACCGGGGTTGGGGGTGTATGCGGACGCCTTGTCATAGCAGGCCTTGTCCACGTCGCCCTTGATACGGTAGCGACCGGCCTCCTCATCGAATACGCGGCTGACGCCCACATCCACCAGTACCGTCCCCTCCTTGATCTTGTCAGGGGTCACGAAGCCGGCGGAGCCCATTGCGGCGATGATGACATCGGCACGGCGCATATGGTCGGCCACGTCGCGCGTACCGGTGTGGCACAAGGTGACGGTGGCATTGACGGCATTGCGCGTGAGCAGCAGGCCGATGGTGCGGCCGATGGTAATGCCACGGCCCAACACGCACACTTCCTTGCCTTCCAGGTCAATGTTGTAGGCATCAAGCAATTCAAGCACGCCGCGTGGGGTGCAGGGCAACGGTGTTGCGATGTCTGCGCGTACATGCAGCACCAGTTCGCCAAGGTTGTACGGGTGCATGCCGTCCGCATCCTTGGCCGGATCGATCATGTTGATGATCGCGTTTTCATCAACGCCCTTGGGCAGCGGCAGCTGCACGATAAATCCGGTGCAAGCCGGGTCATCGTTAAGTTCACGCACGGCCTCGGCAATCTGGCCGAAACTGGCATCGGCAGGCAGTTCCTTCTTGACCGAGGTGATACCCACCTCCTGGCAATCGGCATGCTTGCCGGCCACGTACTTCATCGAGCCGGGATCCTCCCCCACCAGCAGCGTGCCCAGTCCAGGCACCACGCCTTGCGCCTTGAGCTTGTTCACACGTTCGGCAAGATCGGCTTTGATCGTGGCAGCAACCTGCTTGCCGTCGATTTTCGTGGACATCCATACCCTCCCATATTGTTCGGCGCATTCTATCGAAACGATAGGCTATCGTTGGAACAAATCAGGATTATATCGTTCGTCCATCTCAACGAAGAAGGCACGCCATGGGGATTCGGATTACACGACTCACGAAACTCGCCGCAGCCGGCCTAGGCGCCGTCATGCTGTTCGCTTCCGCGGCTTGCGGCTCGGCCACAACCCAAACTGAGCTGAACACCAAGCAGAACGTACCCGAGCCCACCGGTCCGATCAACGTGGTCGCCTCCATCAACCAATGGGGGTCGCTGGCCGCGGAACTTGGTGGAGATGACGTGACGGTCACCTCCATCATGAACTCCACCAATGTGGATGCCCATGATTTCGAGCCGAAAACCTCGGACGTCGCCAAACTATCCCAAGCACAGATCGTGGTGGCCAACGGCGCCGGCTATGATTCCTGGGCGACCAAGCCGTTGTCGAAAAGTTCCACCTTGGTTTCCGCCGCTTCCGTTATGGGCGCCATGGAAGGCGACAACCCTCACCTATGGTTCTCCAAGGACGCACGCTCGAGCATGGCCTCCGCCATCACCGAGGCATATGTCAAGGCTCTGCCCAGCAAGAAGAGAATATTCCAGAAGCGACTGAAGAATTGGCTGAACAGCGAAAAAACACTGGAAACCTGGGTCAACGACTTCACCAAAACCCATACCGATCTCACGTACGCGGCAACCGAACCCGTGGCCTACTATCTCATGGCCGACGTGGGGTTCAAGGACGCAACCCCCAAGGGCTATACGCAGTCGACGGCTTCCGGCGGCGAACCAGCACCGGCGGATCTGCAGGCTTTCCAGACGCTTATTGAAGACAAGGGCGCGGATGTATTGATCAACAACACGCAGGAAGCCAGCGATGCCACCAATATGATCACCGGCACCGCAGGCAAATCCGATGTGCCGGTCGTCGATGTCTCCGAGCAAATGCCCGCGGACACCACCACGCTGAATGCTTGGATTAACCAGCTCATCAACACCATCATTGACGCGGTGGATCCGACTTACGGCTGTGATGCCGGCACCGGCGACAACACCGAAGGCGATGCGTCCGGAGAAAATTCCTCCGACACTGCCGCAAACCAGTCCGACTCCGCCAACGATGCAGGTACCACGTATATCCGCGAATGCAAGGCCACAAACGCCGACTCCGCCAGTGATTCAGCAAACTTCGGGACCGACAACTCCACCACCGATACAGAAGGCACCACTCCTTCGAACGAGGGCCAAACTGATCCGGGCAAATGATCGGGGTCCACGGCGGCGAGCTGTGACCATAGTATGCATATGCGCGAAGGCCATGCTTCCGATATGACATCGGTTGCATGGCCTTTGTCATAACCGCATAACCGCATCATTCGATATTGAGAACGATTGTCAGCATCATTTGCCACAATCGAGCTCTATGAACGAATCTTCCGCATGCATCGTGTTCACGGATGCCGCCATCAAGCGTGGCGATCGCACGATATGGCAACATGGCAACTTCACCATCCCCACCGGTTCGGTCACCGCCATCGTTGGCACTAACGGCACCGGAAAAACCACGATGATGAAGGCCGAGTTGGGCCTGCTGCCTCTCTCGCACGGCTCCCTGACCGTATTGGGCAAGCCGGCCGGAGAGATGAACAAACGCATCGGCTATGTGCCGCAAAGCTATGTTTCCGACGTCGATTCCAATCTCACCGCCGAGCAGTCGGTGCTACTGGGACTGACCGGTACACGGTTCGGCATTCATCCCGTCACCAAAGCACAGAAGGCCAAGGCACACGAAGCCATGGAATTCACCGGCATCGCGGACAAGGCCCATTACCGTCTGTCCGAGCTGTCCGGCGGCCTGCGTCAGCGTGTCGCCATCGCCCAGGCGCTGGTATGCGACCCACAGCTGCTCATGCTTGATGAGCCGTTGGCCAATCTGGATCTGGCCAGCCAACGATCCACCGTACATGTGCTTGCCAAACTCAATCGCGAACTTGGCATGACTATCCAAGTGGTGGCGCATGATCTCAACATGCTGTTGCCGATTCTGACCGGCGCCGTATATCTGCTGGACGGCCATCCGCATTACGCCGATATGCACAAGGTGCTTGATTCCGATCTGCTGACACATTTGTATGGCACACAGGTGCAGGTGGTCACCACCCCGCAGGGAGACATGTTCGTGACCCCCACTCCGGACGAGCCACGCGACCAGCCGCAGGATATGCATACCGCCGCCGAAGTGGCGCAGCTGCACCATCACGAACACGGCACCGATACCGCGACCGCGCACCAATAACGTCTAGCACAGCAGTCAGCACCGTACAGAATCGCCGCGCATACCAAGCCGCGGCATGAGGAAACAAGAGACACAGAGATATCAAAGACCATGAGCACCATCAACTTCTCATATGATCCCGAATGGCTCAGCACGCTATCTGCCCCGTTCATGACCAATGCCTTCATCGCCGGCCTGTGCATCGCATTGGCCGCAGGCGTTATGGGCTACTTCACCATCGCACGACGATCCACCTTCGCCGCTCACGCATTGGCTCATATCGGACTGCCCGGTGCCACCGGCGCGGTGCTGTTCGGCCTGCCCGTCTCGCTGGGCATGGGCGTGTTCGCGCTCGGTGGCGCACTGGTCATCGGCGCATTGGGCAAGCGCGTCTCCGAACGTGAAATCGCCACCGGAACCGTACTGGCCTTTGCCACCGGTCTGGGTCTGTTCTTCGCACGACTGTCCAGCTCGGCTTCCCAGCAGATGCAGTCCATTCTGTTCGGCTCAATCCTGACCATCACCACCGGCCAGATCATTGGCTTCGCCGTGTTCGACGTGCTGCTGCTAGTCCTCTTGGCGATTATCTACCGTCCGCTGCTGTTCAGCTCGCTCGATGAGCAGGTGGCGCAAGCCAAAGGCGTGCCGATTGGCCTGATGAATGTGGCATTCATGGCGATTATGGCCGGTGTGATTACCATTGCCGTGCCGGCTGTGGGCACACTGCTGATTTTCGCTCTGGTAATCACGCCTGCGGCCACCGCCAATATTCTGGCCGGCTCGCCGTTCAAGGCCATGGTGATTGCCAGCGTGCTGTGCCTGGTGTCCATCTGGGCCGGACTGGTGCTTTCCGCGATGTTCCCCGCTCCCCCAAGCTTCACTATCGTGACGCTGTCCACCCTGTTCTGGGCACTTGCCAAAGCTGTGGAAACGTTGCGAAAGTAGCACTCCGCACTACTCTCAACGAGAGGAGCCCCTTTCCGCATGGAAAGGGGCTCCTCTCTTATGGCTTCGTCATCAGCGACGCTCCACCAAAGCACTGGCGATGGCGGCTATGCCTTCGCCTCGACCGGTAAAACCCATATGGTCGGTGGTGGTGGCGGTGACCGATACCGGGCAACCGACGGCCGCGGATAACGCGGCTTCCGCTTCGGCGCGGCGGGTACCGATTTTCGGGCGATTGCCGACGATGGCCACGGACGCGGAGACGGGCCGATAGCCGCTATCCGCAAGATGGGCAACAGTTTCACGAAGCATATCCGAGCCGTGCATACCGGCACCATGCGCATGGGAGCCCACGCCGAACAGTGAACCAATATCGCCCAGACCGGCAGCGGCGAGCAACGCATCAATCAAGGCGTGAGCGGCCACATCACCATCGGAATCACCTTCGATGCCCTCATATCGGGCAGCCTCAGCCAGTGCAGCGTTCTCTGGGACCGGCCAATACAGTCCGGCCAACCATAATTCACGTCCGGAACCGGAAGCGGCAAACCGATGGGCATCAAAGCCCTGGCCGACGCGCAGGATCACTTCTTCTTGGACTTCTTTTCGGCTTCGACGCGCGCCAGCGTGTCTGCGGCCGCTTCTTCAGGCTCAGCAGCGTGATGCTGGTCATCACCCACCTGGGCAGGTGCGTAGCCGAGGTTCACGTCAAGCAGACGCTGTGCTTCCGTCTCATCGATCTTCTCGGACAGCGCGATCTCGGAGGTCAGGATGGCGCGGGCCTTGGTCAGCATGCGCTTCTCGCCTGCGGACAAGCCGTGTTCGTCCACGTCGCGCTGCGCGAGATCGCGCACCACTTCGGCGATTTTATTGACATCACCGGTGGCGATCTTTTCGACATTCAGCTTGTAACGGCGGGACCAGTTCATTTCCTTTTCGATGATCGGGGTTCGCAGAATCTCGAACACCTTGGCTACCTCGGAACCGGAGACGATGTCACGCACACCGACTTTCTTGGCGTTTTCCACCGGCACATTGATGACCAGACCGTCGGAGGAAAGTACGGACAACTGCAGATATTCGCGCGTCACGCCCTTAACCGTCCGCTCGGTGATGGCCTCCACTTTTGCTGCACCATGACGTGGGTAGACGACCATATCGCCGACTTGATAAGACATGTATCCTCCGAGAACTGACGGATTACTCACAAAAACTCGAATAATTGTGCCATATGGTCTGGACTGGGACAATGAGAGCGCTCACAATCAGGCGACAACACTCTAAGCGGCATAAATTCGCCATTTTCGACGCGCCAATGTAGCGTTTCCGACACCAACGCACGTAGACTTTGGGGCATGGCTAATGAAACGAAGATCAAGGAAGATACCGTCACCGTGCCTGTTGCCCAAAGTGACCTCGACGCGGTGAGCAATGCTGAATTCTACAACCCCCACGGAGTTCTTGGCGGGCATCTCGGCATTGGCAAGCATGCCGATACCGCCACAATCCGTGTGCTGCGTCCACTTGCCAAATCCGTGACCATTCTCACCCAAGACGGCGAATATCCGATGACACACGAATACAACGGCGTATTCGTGACCACCGTTCCCGCCGCGGGGACCAAGAAGCAGCCCACCATTCCCGATTACCGCGTGAAAACCGAATGGGAAAGCGGCGACGTGCTCATCGAGGATGACCCCTACCGCTACATGCCCACACTTGGCGAAATGGACACCTACCTGTTCGGCGAAGGTCGCCACGAAAAGCTCTGGGAAGCCCTCGGCGCACATGTGCTGCGCTATGACGACCCAATGGGCGGTGCCGATGGCACGCCCGGCGAACAAGTGGTGGGCACCGCATTCTCCGTATGGGCGCCAAACGCCCACGCCGTGCGCGTGGTCGGCAACTTCAACGCCTGGGACGGCCGCCGCCACGCCATGCGCGAGCTCGGTTCCTCCGGCGTGTGGGAAATCTTCATTCCCGGTCTTGGCGCAGGCGAGAACTACAAGTTCCAAATCCTCAATGCCAACTACGTGTGGGAGATGAAGGCCGACCCGATGGAGCGTCAGCACGAAATCCCGCCGAACACCGCATCCATCATCACCGAATCCTCCTACGAGTGGGCCGATGACGCCTGGATGCAGCACCGCCGCACCACCAACCCGCACAACGGCCCGGTCTCCATCTACGAGGTGCATGCCGGCAGTTGGAAGAAGGGCCTGAGCTACCGCGACCTAGCCACGGAATTGGTGGACTACGTCAAGCAGGAGGGCTACACCCACGTCGAGTTCATGCCGTTGGCCCAGCACCCGTTCTCCGGATCCTGGGGCTATCAGGTCACCGGTTACTACGCGGTGGATTCACGCCTCGGCTCCCCCGACGATTTCCGTTACCTGGTCGACAAGTTCCATCAGGCCGGCATCGGCGTGATCATGGACTGGGTGCCCGCTCACTTCCCGAAGGATGCCTTTGCGCTCGGCCGTTTCGATGGCACCCCGCTGTACGAGGATCCAGACCCGCTGCGCGGCGAACACCCCGATTGGGGCACCTATGTGTTCAACTTCGGACGCCGCGAGGTGCGCAACTTCCTGGTGGCCAACGCCCTGTTCTGGCTTGAGGACCTGCACGTCGACGCACTGCGCGTGGATGCCGTCAGCTCCATGCTCTACCTCGACTATAGCCGCGAACCCGGTCAGTGGCGCCCGAACATCTACGGAGGCCGCGAGAACCTGGAGGCCATCGACTTCCTCAAGGAGGCCACCGCCACCGCTTACAAGAACAACCCCGGCGTGATGATGATCGCCGAGGAATCCACCGCATGGCCGGGCATCACCGCCCCCACTTCCGCCGGCGGCATCGGCTTCGGCCTCAAGTGGAACATGGGCTGGATGCATGACACCCTTGAATATCTGCATGAGGAGCCCATCAACCGCAAGTGGCATCACAATGAAATCACCTTCTCGATGGTGTATGCCTACTCCGAGAACTATGTGCTGCCCATCAGCCACGACGAGGTCGTGTACGGCAAGGGATCCGTATATGGCAAGATGCCGGGCAACGGTTGGCAGAAGATGGCCGGAGTGCGTGAACTGTTCGCCTACCAGTGGGCTCACCCGGGCAAGAAGCTCTCCTTTATGGGCAACGAGCTGGCACAGTGGGGCGAGTGGGATCACGATGCCTCCATCGACTGGGATTGCCTGAACTGGCAGGATCATCGCCAGGTGCAGACCATGGTGGCCGACCTCAACGCCTTCTACAAGGCGAATCCGGCACTGTGGAGCCAGGACTTCGATCCGGCCGGTTTCCAGTGGCTCACCAGCGACGATGCCGATCACAACACGCTGAGCTTCCTGCGCATCGGAACCAAGGGCGAGACGCTGGCCGTGGTGGTCAACTTCTCCGGCGAGGCATGGTCCGACTACCAGGTGGCACTGCCCATCGGCGGCAAATGGACCGAAGTGTTCACCACCGATGATGCCAAGTATGGCGGTTCCGACATCCATAACGGCACGTTCGAGGCGGACGCCGGAGAATACCATTCAAGGCCTTTCTCGGCTAAAATCACCGTTCCAGCTCTCGCAGTTGTATTCTTGAAGCCAGAGAACTGAATTAGCCAACAGGCTGAAAGGTAACTATTCATGCTGAATTCCACAGCGCATCAGAACACGGCTCCGCGCACGGTGTTGGTAGTGGAGGACGAGCCGACACTCGCCACTGCCATCGCCCAGCGCATCACTGCTGAAGGATGGACCGCCCGTGTGGCTGGAGATGGCGCTTCCGCCGTTCAGGCCGCCTTGCAGCTCAAGCCCGATCTGGTCATCATGGATATCATGCTGCCGGTTATGGATGGTCTTGAAGCCACTAAGCGTATCGTTGCCGAGCGCCCGGTTCCTGTGCTGATCCTCACCGCCCGTGACGATGAAACTGACAAGGTCATTGGCCTGGGTGCCGGTGCTGACGATTACATGACCAAGCCGTTCTCCATGCGTGAGCTCATCGCCCGCTGCAAGGCGCTGCTGCGCCGCGTGGAACGCGCCAAGGTCATCGCCAAGAATTCCGAGAACGAGAAGATTCTTGATTTCGGTTCCATGGTCATCGATCCGGCCCAGCGCATCGTCACCGTCAACGGTGAGCAGGTGCACCTGACCCCGACCGAATTCGATTTGCTGGCCACGCTGGCACGTCGTCCGAAGTCGGTGCTCACTCGTGAGAAGCTGCTTGAAGAGGTGTGGGACTGGGTGGATGCCTCTGGCACCCGCACCGTCGATAGCCACGTCAAGGCCCTGCGCCATAAGCTTGGCGCCGATATGATTCGCACCGTGCATGGTGTGGGCTACGCCTTCGAACCGCCGACCGAGTAATGGCATCTCCGCAATCAACGAAATCCCGGCTCGACAACGCTACCAAGCGTGTCAAGCCGGTTGATTTGTTCTCTTCGCTCAAGCTGGAGCTCAGTGCGCTTATCGTTTGCGCCACCGCCATCGCCTTCGCGATGTGCTGGTTTCTCCTGAAGTTCGGATGGTCCGGTTGGATTGCCATGCCACTGACTCTGGTAGTGGCGCTGGGCATTACCTATTTCTTTTCTCGAGGTATCACCGCACCTCTGCGCCAGATGCGTGACGTGGCTGAAGCCATGGCCGAAGGCGATTACACCGTGCGTGTGAACATCGATCAGGAACGTCATGATGAAGTGGGCCAGCTTGCACGCTCCTTCAACGAAATGGCCGAAGAGCTAGAGCATGCCGACAAAATGCGTCTGGACATGATTGCCAACGTTAGCCACGAACTGCGCACGCCGGTGTCTGCATTGCAGGCGATGGTCGAGAACATGGCTGATGGGGTCACTGAACCCACGCCAGCCAATCTTGAGGGCATTCTTACCCAGACGCAGCGCCTGAGCGATCTTATTGCCTTCCTGCTGGATCTGAGCCGTATGGAAGCTGGAGCCGCCAGTCTGAACATCGAGCAGTTCAACGTCGCCGAATTCCTGGACGAAACCGTTGAACCGTTGGAAATCGCCGATGGCGGGCATGCTCATGATATTCAGATGCGCGTGAGCGATGACATCACGATGGAAGGCGATCAGGATCGTCTCCGTCAGCTGTTCACCAACATCATCGCCAACGCGCTCAAGCACTCCCCCGATAACACCACGGTGCTGGTCGAAACGCATGAAGACAAAGACAACGGCACCATTGTGACCAATGTGGTCAATTTCGGCTCACAGATTGCGCCTTCCGATCGTTCCGATATTTTCCGCCGCTTCGTCAAAGGCAAGACGGGACCGGGTACTGAATCCGGGGGCACCGGCCTGGGCCTGTCCATCGCACGATGGGCCGCCCAATTGCACGGTGGCAGCGTAAGGGTCGTGGATGACACCCGTGGCGCCGATTTTGAGATCACCCTGCCCAAATATCACATTGCCAATGAGTGATCTAGGGCCGTACGGCCGCAAATGAATCCGCGTCGATCCGGCGAGGATTCTTTGTTGTTATACCACCCTTTTGGCTTCGGTAAGCGTCATTGCCCCTATGACCTCGGCGCCGGCCTGTCTGCAGGTTTGCGCGCATTGGCGCAACGTTGAGCCGGTGGTGATGATGTCATCGACCAGTACCACCTGTTGGCCTTGCATCACGGCATCAGAGACAAGTGCGATTCGTCCACCGATGCGTTGGGCGCGTTGAGCCGATGACGCCTGCTGCACCGATCGGCCGCCCGATGCAATACTGGCCAATACCCGATATGGTTTCGCATCGAAGCCGTAATCGCATAATGCGTTTGCCACGGCCTTGGATAACGGATCGATATGCCGTCTCCCTCTGCGCCGCATCGAAGCCGGCGATGAAGGTACCGGAACCACGAGCACGGCGGTCTGCCGACGGCAGGAGCGGTGAATGGCGCTGTGTTCCAGTAATGAGGCCATTACCTCGCCGAATATCGTATCGAGCTCGGTATCATCATGGTCTTTCCATGCAAGAATCGCATGCCTGACAACTCCCTGATATGTTGACGCGGACCATGTGTGCACAGCACCCTGAGTTTCTTGACCTGATACCAGTTCCCGGTTGCGCCAGTTGGCGAATAGGGAACGACAGTCGCCGCACAGTACCTCATCCGGTCTGTCACACCCGGCACAGCCACGAGGAAACAACGCGTCACGCATCATGCCCAGCAACGAATCACGGCGATCCCAGCTCAACACGCATCCCCTTTCGCCCAGGCAGGCCTCCCGACCGTTTAGGCCGATGCTCCCACACGTTGCAGCAATGCATCCATCAGGCCCAACGCATCCTGGGGGTTCTCGACCTTCATTCCCACGGCACCGGCTGCGACGGCCGGATAATCATTGCCGTCAGGAGTCATGCGATCTCCTACGAATACGATGTTGCCAACCGGCACATCAAGTATCTCAGCAAGACGACGCACCGCATAGGCCTTGTCGATGCCATGCTTGCTGACATCCACGCTGGAATATCCGCCGGAGCGCACCCTCAAATCAGGCAAATCCGCTTTCACCGCTTCAACAAGCGCTCGTTTCTTGATATTGTCCGGATCCCATGACTGCTTGACGGCAACGGGCGCATACTGGCCAAGCGCCGAGAAGGTAATCTGGCTGCCGCGATTTTCAATCCGGCTTCCCCAGACATGTTCTTCCCACATGCCCAGTTCCTTGGCGCGCCGTTCCAGACTGGAGGTGATGGCGGCAACAGTGCGGTTGTCCAAATCATGTGCGTAGATCAGCGCCCAGTGCTCCCCATCCCAGCGATAGTAGCGGGAGCCTGACGTAGGCATGACATGCAGATGGCCGCGATCGGCATCCGGGCCCAATACATCCAGCACCTGTGAGGTGACGACGTCCATGCCGCCTCCGGAAATCAAAGCCACGGTCGCGTGCGCGGTCAACGCGCTGAATCGTGCGATCATCGCGGGTTCCATAGGTTGTTTGGAACTGGCCAGCGTGTTGTCCAAATCAAAGCCGAACACTCGTGCATGCGCGCATATGTCATCCAAATCAAGTTCGGCCCACGAACGTACCACCATTCGCCGTGTCCTCCTTGCTGATGAGATTCGATTCGATGAACCAATCCTAGCGCATGTTGCCGTCGCCTTGGCCTATGGTGGAACCATGCTTCAGCCACCTTGGAATGCCCGCGTGTACCGCAATCGTCACGGCAGGGGTACGCGCACCCCGATGTTCGGCACCCGACTGCCCCGCTACCGCACACGTACCGGCATGTTCGACGATATGGTGGCCGCTCAGGTGCGTCGCCTCGGCGATGCCTGGCCCGAACTGGTGCGCCCGTTACAATTCGCTGTGGAAGATGTGCCGCCGTCGGATCCGGTGCCGTGGCAGGTCGAGCCGAATATGACCTCGCAATGCTTCCCCGCAGGGCATGGCATTCCGGCACGCATCGTGCTGTACCGCATGCCGTTACAGACGCAAGCACCCAACAAAATCGAACTGCAACTGGCGATTCGTGACGAGCTGGTTTCCCGAATGGCGGAACTCTACGGCCGCAGACCCGAGGAAATCGACCCTGACTTTGGACTGTAAATAAACCCGGGGTCCACTCGCCTAGTGGACGATCGAGGGATTGCTGCGCGCCCAGACATGGGTGGTGGCAGGCATCAGCGGCGTGGCACCCAGCGATGCCAGACCGGCGACTTTGTCATCGCCAAGGTTGGCGTGGGTCAAGCGCACGCCCCAGCCAATCTGCTGAGACTGGTCCTCGAGCATCAACAGTACCGCCGATTCATTGTCTTTCGACAGATCCTTGATATCTATCGTCGTGGCGGCATTGGCGTCAATCTCCACTTCCTTGGAGGCGGTAGCCTTGCCGTCGGCGTCATAGGCGTGCAACGTGGCCTTACGTGACTGATTGGACGAGTTCGCCAACGATACCGTGGCATCCACATCATCAGGAATGGCAAGACCAGTAAACGAAGCCGGAGCCGCGGCATTGATCAGGGCGAAATCAGCCTGATCGTCATCACCGGACTGGGACGCCTTCACACTGAAAGCCACATCGTCTTCGGCAGTGGACATCACGCCCAATGCATCTTCGGGAGCCTCACCCAAATCGACGACGGTCACCCGATTGGCCTGCAATGATGCATCCTTTGCCTGTACCAGACCATGCTCGGTGATCCACGACAACGTGACACCCGTCGCGGAAGCGGCATACAGGTAGGCATCCACCGCATCGCCCTTCGCGATCGACGTGGCCACTGAGGCATTGGACGCATCATGAAGCGGCAGCGCGAAATCCGAGCCTTTTGACGTCAGTCCATTCATGGACACCGTGCGGACAACAGCCGCGATCGGAGTCTCCTTGCTGGATACGGTGACGTACAGCCCCTGCTGATTCGGTGCGGCAGCTGCCAAGTCCAGTGCATTCTCGCCGCTGGCGGGAATGGCCAATGAGGATTGCGTGGACAATGCCATCTCGCCTGACTGCTTCGATCCCCAAATCTTTATCTCCACGGTAGTGGGCTTGGTGGAGGGATTGGCGATAATCAGCTGCTGCGTGGTGCCGGTCGCCGTACCGGACAGCAGGAATGATTGGCTTAAGGCCGTGGTCTCACATGATGATGCGGATACACCTTTGAGGTCACCGTCATCCGCCCAGGAGGCAATGGAGCCGACAGTGCCTGTGCCTTCAGCAGCCTGCAGCATGCGTGTATCGAGAAGGCGAGACCCGTTGTCGATTGACTGGGCACCTGTTTTGACGGCGTCGTTATCGGTCGGATCGGCATCCTTCAAGGTGATGTTGTCAGCGGAATCATCACCGAACGCGGATACCGTGGCGCTGTATACGGAGTCAAAAGCGGCATAACGCGCTTGTGTGCTGAGGTTACCGGTTGTCGCTTGGAAGGCGCTATCCCCGTAGCTGCCAGTATCGGCCAACCCCATAGGGGCAGGACAATAGGCCTCAGTCTGCGTGGGACTGACGGTCTGGTCGATGGCGTCGTCGGTGGCCGCCACCGCATCCACCCACTGCTTGGATCCAGGAAGCACCACCAAAACGGCCAGCAACGCAATCAGCACAATCATGGTGATCACACCGATCACCACGCTGGTCACACGCCTAGACTTGGAAACTATCTCCTTGCTCATGCTTCCACCTCCAATCCGGCAAGCAACCGTCTGCGCGGCACTGCGACAAGGCAATACAGCACCAGAATCACCGATAGGCAAATCAGCCATGCATATCGCCAGGCGCTCTGCTGTGTACGCTGCTGCCAAGAGGTGTCAACGTTCTGGGCATCGGCGTTCTGCAGCGTGAGTCGGTAATAGCTGCCGGCATCGGTGGAGACCAGCGACTGCGTGCCGTCCGAAGCGGCGATATTGGTGCTCAACTGTTCGTAAGGCACTGTATCGGCATCGGATTGCGTATCGGCGACCACATAGATGCCACCAAAACCAAGAGCGCTGATATCGGCAATCGCCTGCTCGTCCGGATTGGACAGCAAAGTCGCGCACGCCTTGGCCAGCACCTGATCGACGTCATCATGCTTGCCATCGAGCAAACGCACCCGTTCCACCGGCGAACTATCGATCAAATCGCCTCTGGAGGTGCGCATCACCGTGTAATTGACCGTATTGCGTGTCTGAGCGCTGACCGCCAGCACACGATGGTCCGCTCCGGACTCCAGGTAATCGGTGACCACCATGGGCAGGCCGGAACCGGAAACATTAAGTCCCTCATCTTGATGGCGCACCAGTCCATACCAACATTGAATACCGATGCAGACAGCCAGCAACACCGCAAGAACGGCACGACCGAAGACAATCAACGGGTGAAGACGGGTCTCCGTGGTCTGCTCGCCGGACGAAGAATGCAGCGGACGGAACCGCTTGACGGCACCGCCGGCCACCAGACAGACACAGGCCAGGAAACCCATGATCATCATCAGCATGCCGGGCTGGGCGGAACCCGCCACCACGCCATCAGCATCGACTGAGATGGCAATACGGCTTGAAGACATGGCCAGCACACCGCCGCAGACGATGACCACCCACATCAGTCGTGATGTTCTCAGTGCAAAAGGCAACACCAACGAGGCAACCGCCAGGATGGTAATCGCTATGAAGACCACAGCCATTGCAATATCGACGGCCTGTCCGGACAAAGGATTCCAGCCCAACGCCCGTTGAGCCGATTCAAGCAGGCTCAATGAGGCCGGCGATCCGTTCTGCGCCGAGGAAGGCAACATGATATCGCCGAACAGCTGACGCCAAAATCCTTCGTCTGCGTATCGGATGGAGTTGAGAATGGTGGGGGCCACGGCAAAAGCTGCAGGCACGGGAATCAGCAATAATGCGGCGCGCTTGCGCTGCACGAACAGCAGGAAAATAAGGAATACCACAATCAACGCCAGCAGCAGTTGCGGCTCAGCGGCCACCACGGGAACAAAGCACAACGCGGAGATGGCCGCGGCTTGTACGGACGGGTGAGGCCTCAACGGATCCTCGGTGTGGTACATGCCCACTGCACGGAACACGAATGCAAAAGCGGCAGGCAAAAACACCAGAACGGTGAGCATGGGAAGATTCGCCTGTGCATACCAGCCAAACATCATGCCGGTTGAGGCCCATAGCAATCCGCCCAGCACACGGACGACATCCGAACGCGTAAAGATACCCGCCAGTGCCCAGAATGACAAGGCGCTCAACGGCGCAGCGGCAAACAAGATCAGTCCCAAGGCGGCAGGAACATGACCAGCAGTGACGATGGACGCGACCATCAATACCAACAGCCACGGCGTGGGGGGTGCGGGAAGGCCAACGCCGGATCCAAACACCCACGGCGTAGTGGTGGACTGCACCAATTGCTCGAAACTTGCGCCCGTGGGCAACAACGCATTGGAATACAATGATCCGTCAGAGAACAGCGAACGGAACACCGGCCAATACAGCAGCATCACCGCTACAAAGCACACCACGGCCAATCCCAAGGCCCCCGCCCAGCGGCGCATCAGACGAATCCTGAGATGGGCACGTTCCAGAGGGCTCAGCAATACCAGCCCCTTCTGGGCCATGAACGCGTCACGACGGTCATGGAATTGCTTGATTTGCTGGCGATCGGCAGTCAGCACCTGCAATGAGGACATGGACACTTTGGATTGCCGAGTCACCAGACTGCGCGATCGCATGGCACCGGCGATGGAGGTCAACGCCAACCACGGCAGACACAACTGCACCCATGCCTCATATGGCTTTTTGCGGAACAACATCGCGATGGCCATGCCGAAACTACGCAATAAACGCCACAGCCATACCACTATCCATGCCGAGCGTGCAATGTCGGTGTACAGATACCGCTGCTGCGAACGAGCCACCGTCATGGCCGGATTGATGGCACTCTCCTCATTCAACGGTTCGCCGCCACGGGTACGGATGCCCTCATAGCGTGCGCGACGATGCGAGATTTCCGCCTGCGGCACAATAACCACGCGCCTGCCGCTTAAGCAGACACGGCGGCAGAAGTCAACCGATTCACTGTAGGTAGTGAACCAATGATTAATGCCCTTCAGTCGTCTGAGTTGCGATAACGGAACCAATGCTCCCGCAAGGGAAACCGCGAAAACATCCTGCCGACCATCATATTGCTCTTGATCGGGCTCACCGTCGACCACGAGGGAGTGCACGGCATGATTGCCGGCGTACATACCAACATCATGCAATTGGGTGCCTCCCCAATCGCACTGTTTGCATCCTAGGATGCCGGCTCCGGAAGCATTGCGCCACGCCTCGAGCAATCGCTCCAGGCACCAGTTATCCGAAGGACGGGAATCATCATGCAGCATCCACACCGCGCGCGTGGAAGAATCAAGATCGGCGGCGGCGAGCGCCTTGGATACGGCATCACCAAATGAACGCGCCCCCTTGGCACGCACCACTTGCACGCTCACCTGCTTTGCCTGCGGCACCTCCATTGCGGGACCTGCAGGTGAGTGGATCACCTCAAATGAAGTTTGCACCGATCGCGTTGTGAGCCCAGTGGCATCGGCTATGACGATAACGCCCGGCAATACGCTTTGCGTGAGCAGCGAGCGAAGCGTGGCATTGAGAAAACGCATATCCGCTTCAACGGTGACTACCGCCACTATGCCGGCATCCACATCCTGCCGGTGCGTGTATGGCCTTGCCGATATGGCATCGACCACAGCTTCATGGATATCGCTATTCGCTGTCGGATTCATAAACTCCCAGTGTACGCACTGACCTTGAAGTGGCCGTGCATATAGCTATGCCTGTTCCCTGTGGTCCTTCTTATACCGGCGGCGTTCACGCTCGCTCATACCGCCCCAGATACCAAAACGCTCGTCATGGTCAATAGCCCATTTCAGGCATTGCTCGCGGACTTCGCATTTGGCGCATACGCGCTTGGCGTCGCGTGTCGAACCACCTTTTTCCGGAAAGAACGCTTCGGGATCGGTCTGTGCGCACAATGCTTTGTGCTGCCAAGACACATCACCATCGGGCTTGAACAGTCCCCACAACTCATTCAAAGGCTCTTCGGCAGAATCGTCAATCGCACCCCACATGCGACCCTCCTTGCCTATGAGTTGTACTTGTACCCACAAATTACACACATGTGACTTGGAATTTGTCAAATCAAGTCTCGTGTCATTACAGTTTTTTCCGCCTCAATGTGCTATACGCTGTCCACCGAGCACTGCACTCCATAACCAATTGAGATGAATATTGTGCCGTTCCTGCACAGGAACAGCGCTCCCTAGGTATGGCACGGCACAGCATGTGCAAAAGTGTCATTCAGTAAATTGAGCAGTTTTGGGAGGATTGCATGACGCAGGAATCAGGTGGGGCAGATCCGCAGATCAATCCGCCGAGTTTTATTCCTTCGGCAGGCCGACGTTCACGAGCATCGTCACAGACACCACGTACCATCACTCCCTCATCATCGTCGCGAACACCCAGAGCCGCCGGCGGCAACGATAACGGCATACCGCCCAGCTTCTCCCCCAATGTGAACCGATCCGCTCGCAGAAGCACCTCGGCCTCCTCCCAGCCGCAAAGCATTCCACCGACGCAGGCACGCCGCTCGTCCGGCTCATCTCGCAATGCCAGCACGCCGGCATCATCCGTCATTCGCTCCGCCACCCCCTCCAGAACGCCCGTGGTAGCTATGACGTCCGGGCACAACAGTGCCATAGCGATACGCGGCCGTGGTCATAAAGTCCGCAATGGCGTCATCGGCGCAGTCATATTGCTTATCGCAGCACTGGCGCTCGCCGTGTTCGGCGCCTGGGGCTGGGTGGACGGCAAGCTCAACAAAGCGGATTGGCTGACCACCGCAGCCGACACGCCGGCTTCCACCTGGCTTATTCTCGGTTCCGATGAGCGTGACGGTTCCACTAACTTTGGTGGCGTAGACGATATCAGCGGATACCGAACCGACACGATTCTGGTGCTGACCAAGCCTAAATCCGGCCCCAGTTCACTGATTTCCATTCCGCGCGACTCCTTGATGAACGTGGACGACCAATACATGAAGATCAATGCCGTGGCTCAGCTGGTCGGCAAAAAGGCCTTGGTCGGCGAGATAGAGCAGTTGACCGGACAGAAAATCGATCATGTGGCACAGGTCAAGTTCGGAGGCTTGCAGAAGGTCGTAGACGCTTTGGGCGGCGTGGAATTGTGTTACGACCAGGACGTACAGGATGCTTATTCCGGCCTGAACTGGACAGCTGGATGCCATAACGCGGACGGTTCGACTGCATTGTCGTTCTCTCGTATGCGTTATGCCGATGCCACCGGCGATTTTGGCCGCAATGCCCGCCAGCGTCAGGTCATTTCCGCCATTGTCAAGAAGGCCTCCAGCAAGGAGACGTTGACCAATCCCAAGACGGTGACGACCATGGCTGAAGCCGGCTTGAGTGCGCTTACCGTCGATGGGAAAACCACGCCGCTAACCTTGGTGAATATGGCGTTGGCGTTCAAAGACGCCACAGGAAGCAAGGGCATATCCGGCAGCGTGTACTGGTCCAATCCCGATTATTACGTGGATGGCGTCGGCTCCTCCGTGCTGCTTGACGATGCCAAGAACACCGAACTGTTCAGCCAGCTGGCTGCGGGCACCCACGCCGCAGGAACCGTAGGTACACTCGCCGAAAGCTGATAATTCAGCCAATCAGCTTGCCGCGACGCACGCCCGGCAAGCTGGAACCACATATCCCGTTATCGCTTGCGCTACGCGCATCCTTCATTCACGCTGAAAGCATGACTCGTGAACGGCAACGCACAATACGATTTCATCGTTCATTACCGGCCCCTGCAAGAAAGGGTGCCACAACCGCTCCGCGCGGCGCACGCTCCCGCGTGATGGTGCTCGTTGCGGCCGCCCCGATAGTGGCACAGATCATGATGCTGGCGATGATGGCGTTGTACGGGCAATGGATGTTTGCCCTAGTCATGGTTCCCGGCATCGTCGGTGGCCTTGCATCGATGCTCGTCACATTGCCGCTGCCATATGTCGAACCGTCCCAAAGCCCTGTTGAGTCCACTGAGACACACCACGCTCCCCGAGACCCCTCCCCTGACGCTGCCGACATGTTCTGCACTTCCGATGCGCCCTCCATCGAATCCCTGCTGACGTTCGACCGCCTTGGCTGGCGAACCATAGTCCGCAACTGGCTTGAGCCTTCCGATTACGATGTGCCGCTTGGCGTCACCGCGTCCGGCCCGTTCATGCTCAACCTGCACAGGCAGGGCCCTCATGCTCTGGTGGCCGGCACCACCGGCTCCGGCAAATCGGTACTGCTGCAAAGCTGGTGCTTAGCTTTGGCGGCCATGAATGGTCCGGATCAGCTTAATTTCGTTTTTCTTGATTTCAAAGGCGGTGCCGCTTTCCGTAAACTCGAGCAACTGCCCCACACCATCGGAAGCGTCTGCGATCTCGATCTGGCCCATGCCGCACGGGCGCTCAAGGCCTTGGAAGCCGAACTGACCCGCCGTGAAAAGCTGTCTGCCGACCTGCATGTATCCGATATTGATGACATGCGCGACGCACCGCCTCGACTTGTCGTGGTCATCGACGAATTCCATGCGCTGAAAGACCAGCTGCCGGATTACATGCCGCGCTTGGTGCGTATCGCCTCGCTTGGCCGCTCCCTGGGCATGCATCTAATCGCCTGCACGCAGAATCCGCTTGGTCAGGTCAGCACCGATATGAAAGCGAATATGGCCATTAGCATCTGTCTGCGCGTGCGAGACGGATTACAATCCACCGAGCTGCTGGGCGATTCCAGAGCTGCGACCATAAGTCCCGCACTGCCGGGTGCCGCCTACTGCAATGACGGCGAACACGTGACGGCATTCAGATGCGCGCCAGCCGACAATATCGATGTATATTGCCGGCAAATCGCGTTCGCTGCCCAATTCGTGGGGACACGTTCGCGACCGTCACTGTTCACCTCTCCCCTGCCACGGAGTGTCCAAGACCATCCGGTATCCGGGCAGGTGGATCGTATTCGGTTTGGCCTATCGGATAACGGCATCACACTCACCGATGCGGTTGTGCCCCTTGACTGCGGCAATATCGCCATCATCGGACCTCAGGGACGGGGCAAAACCACGCTGCTCGAAGTCATTGCCCGCCAGGTAAGTGCCATGGACGGCCTGATGCTGCATATCAGCGGTCTATACAGGGGCCAACGACTCACGACGACCGAGCATCGTCCCCGGCTCAGTGCCGCATCAACGCGCATCGCACCGGCACCACCACGTTTGATATGGCTGGTTGACGACGCCGACGACCTGCTGGATCCGCTCTGCTGCGATACGCAGGCCGTACGGTTCAGGCAAGCCCTTGCCGATTCGTCCATTATCGTGGTATTCGCGGTGCGCTCACCCCGCCACATACGGGTCCCGGACCATTGCAGCACACGCATTGTGTTCCCCTGCGGAGATCGAACGGCAGATTTGGTAGCGGGCATACCATCATCACTGGTGAACACGATGAGTCAGGAGGATTTGGACACGCCTGGCCGCGCGGTTCTGATTGCGGGTGCCTCGGCATGCCTTGTGCAGTGCGCGTCATAAAATCTCCGCTTTTTTCTGGGCAAAACCTCTTGAAAAACGCACCGGTTCGTGGTTACCTTGTACAGGACTTAAGGAAAATCACATCAGCCACAGGGCTTTTAAGGGAGGCAAGCAATGAGCAACGCTTTTGATTGGCGAGCCAAGGCCGCATGTCGTGACAAGGATCCGGAACTGTTCTTCCCGGTGGGCAACACCGGTGCCGCATACAATCAGATTGAAGAGGCCAAGGCCGTATGCCGTACCTGCAAGGTGATTGATGCATGCCTCAAGTGCGCATTGGACACCAATCAGGATTATGGCGTCTGGGGCGGCCTGAGCGAAGACGAGCGCCGCGCTCTGAAGCGCCGTGCCATGCGCGCCCGCCGTTCGCAGGCTATGCAGATGCAGATCTGATATTTTTGCTTGTTTATGCAAAAACCCTCCCGTTTGGGAGGGTTTTTGCGTTAGGGCTATTACTCGTCCTGTGCGGCACGCAGCTTCATATCCAGCACCACACGGGTACCGCCTTCGCGGCGAGGCTCCCAGTTCACGGAACCACCGAAGTCGTTGGTCACGAAGGTGTTGATGATTTGCGTACCCAAGCCGGAACCGGAGGAACGTGCCATGCCGCCCTGCTCTTCAGAGCCGAGGCCGGAACCGTCGTCCTCGACCACCACATTGAGGTTCGGACCGGAACGTCCCACGGAGATCGTGATATGTCCCTCCTTGCGCCCCTCGAATCCATGCTCCACGGAATTGGTGATGAGCTCGGTAAGCACCAAAGACAACGGCGTGGCGTCTTGGGCGGGCATCATGCCGAATTTGCCCATGTAATTGATTTCGATGTGCTGATCCTTCATGGTTGCCAGATCCACAGCCATGCGCAGCAGGTTGGCAATCACCTTGTCAAAGTCCACCACTTCATCGGCTGTCTGGCTCAGCCCCTCGTGCACCATGGCGATGGTCTGCACACGGCGCTGGGCCTCCTGCAGTTCCTTCTTGACCTCGTCGGACTTGGTTTTGCGCGCCTGCAACCTGAGTAGCGCGGAAACCGCCTGAAGATTGTTCTTGACACGATGGTGAATCTCGGAAATCGTGGCGTTCTTGGTCTGCAGTTCCTGCTCGCGACGGCGCAGCTCGGTAACGTCACGACATAGGATAATCGCACCGACACGGCCGTTATTGTCGTACAGCGGCAGCGATCTCATGGAGACGGCGGAACGGTTGGCGTTGAGCTCGGAGTCAACGGCCGCCTTGCCTGCCAGCACCAGCGGCAAAGTATCCGGCACCGGATCGTTCTCCTTGAGTAGCTGGGTGCCCAGCTCGCTCAGGTATTGGCCGGGCATGGTATTGAGCAGGCCGAGACGGCGGAAACAGCTGATGGCGTTGGGAGCGGCATACCGCACCACGCCGTCCACGGTGAGGATGATGAAGCCGTCCGCCACGCGCGCGATATGACGCTGGCTCATCACCGAATCCTTGTAAGGGAATTGACCGCGCGGAATCATCTCATACAGTTGCTTTCCGGCATTGATGCTTTCGGATTCGTAGCGACCATTGGATTCACGCGTGGCCATGTTCGTCTCACGCACCACCAAGCCAAGCGTCTTGCCATTGTGCCGCACCGGAGCGTATACATTGCACACCGTGGCCTTGCCTACGGTACGCAGCACAGTGGAACGGAACACCACGCTGGATTGCATGGCGGCGTCCAGCTCACCGGTCATATCATCGGGCATGGTGTCTCCCACCACATCATCACCGCGCAGGGTCATCACGGTGGAGGGGCGGCACTGTTCCGCAACCACGTACTTGCCGTCGCCGTTCTGCACGAGCAACAGCAGATCAGCGAAGCTCAGATCGGCGATGACCTGCCAGTCGGCAACGAGATGGTGCAGCCATTCGCGGTCGTCGTCGTCGAAATCGGGGCGTGTTGCGAGAATATGTGAAAAATCAGCCATGTGTCCATCATACGCAGATAGGTTCCGCTTATCGCCGAATTACGTGATGTGATCTGATGATAAATTACAGGTGAGTCGGTATTGACAATCCAGTAGGTTACGCTAACGTAAGTTACGGAAACGTAAGGAATGACCGTCAGCTCGCGGGGAACGAGGAATCATATGGCATCAGCAACCGACGACGAGATGGCAGCGACCCAGCAGACCAATTCCGAGGCCGTCAACGAACCGTCCGACTCGTATGTCGAGACGAAGCGTCAGGCCGTCATAGAGGCATGCGAACAGGCGCTGCAGGCCAAAGCGGAAGCAGTGCGCGTCAAGGCGCAGTTCAGGGCCGAAGCCATTCGAGCCAAAGCCGAAGAGAAGGCCAGCCGCACGCTGGCCAAGGCGGAGAACCGGGCACTGAAAATCGAGGGCATCGCCCCTGCGGAAGTGGAGCGCAAGATTCGTCTCGATGTTCACGGCCGTCCGAAGCCCGCTATGCGCGGCTGGATTCATGCGGTGGCCGCTCCCCTGTCTTTGGCCGCAGGCATCGTACTGATCTGCCTGGCACACGGGGCCAGTCTGAAATGGGCATGCGCCGTATTCATGACATCATCGTTGGTGCTGTTCACCAATTCAGCCTGCTACCATCTGGGTGATTGGAGCCCCCGCGTCACCGATGTGCTGCGCCGCATCGACCATGTGAATATCTTTCTGCTCATCGCCGGCACATACACGCCGGTTTCATTCGCGCTGGAACCATTCTGGCGCAATATCATCATTATTTCGATGTGGGCATGCACGGTCATAGCCATCATCATCCACGTGATTTGGATCAATGCGCCGCGATGGCTATATACGGTGGTGTACATCATCTTCGGCATTTATGGCCTGGCCTATATGGTGATGTTCTGGAATTCGCCGTATGCGGGCCCCGCCGTGGTGGTGCTGTTGTGCTCGGGCGGTGCCTGCTATATCCTCGGCGCCATCGTCTATGCGCTGCGCAAGCCGGATCCCTGGCCGCGCGTATTCGGATTCCATGAAATCTTCCACTGCGGCACCGTAGCCGGCTATGCCTGCCACATGGTGGCGATCTATATGGTAATCGTGGCACTGTGGCATTAATCGCAACGCGCGCGAGCCGATAGAGCAAGAGCCTGAAACCTCAATACGAGGTTTCAGGCTCTTGCTCTATGCGCTTCTGCCTACTCAGGCCAGCGGCTTGGCGGCCTTGACGGTCACGGACAGCTCACGGCCGTTCGGTGCGGTGTAGGAGACGGTGTCGCCCACCTTGGCCCCCTCGATGGCCTTGCCGATCGGGGAATCCGGGGTCATGATCTCGTAGTCGGTGCCGGCCACGATGTCACGGCTGCCGAGCACGTAGGTCATCTCGTTGCCGTTGAGCTCGATGGTCACCACGGAACCGTTGCCCACGGTACCCTCGGGAGCGTTTTCGATAATCTTGGAGTCGCGCAGCTTGACGGTGAGCTCGGTGATACGGCCTTCGTTCTTGCTCTGCGCCTCGCGGGCGGCCTGATAACCGCCATTCTCGGACAGATCCCCCTCGGCACGAGCCACGGCAATCTTGTGAGCGATTTCCTCACGCAGCTCGCCCTCACGATGGGCCAGCTCTTCCTTCATCTTGTTATATGCTTCCTGCGTCAGCAGGTAGACCTTGTCCTCAGCCATATCGTCCTCCTGAACCGTTTGATGCTGAATGAAGATACGTTATCTATAACAAAAACGCCGGCTGCGACCCCGGCGTTCGTCACATGCTGAACAGGCGTCAGCGGGTGGAAATGATGTCGATGACGAATACCAGCGTGTCCTCGCCGCCGATGCCGGCCTGCGGAACGCCGCGGGAACCGTATCCGTATTCCGGCGGGATGGACACCACGAGACGGGAACCCACATTGTGGCCCGGCACGGTCTGGTCCCAACCCTTGATGACCTGACCCACGCCGATGCCGAAGCTGGCAGGCTGGTGGCGGTCGAAGCTGGAGTCGAACGGGGTGTCCTTGCCCCACACCACGCCGTGGTAGTTCACGGTCACGGTGTCGCCGCGACGAACCATCGGGCCGTCGCCCTCAGCCAACTCAACGGCCTTGAGACCCTTCGGGGCCTCGGGCGCCGGAAACTCGATAACGGGCGTGGTGCCGAATTCGGCATTCACCTTGGGCATCTGATCTGCCATGAGTCCTCCTTCACAGACACAATGCGCCCTACAATAGCACTATTGGCAAACCTGCGGAAGTCAGCATTCAACGACGTTGACGGCAAGACCGCCTTTGGACGTCTCCTTGTATTTGGCCATCATGTCTTCGCCGGTCTGCTTCATCGTGGCTATGGCCTGATCCAAGGTCACGATATGCGAGCCATCGCCGAGCATGGCCATACGTACCGCATTGATGGCGGTGTTGGCGGCCATCGCATTGCGTTCGATGCAGGGAATCTGCACCAAACCACCCACCGGATCGCAGGTGAGCCCCAGATTATGCTCGATGCCGATCTCCGCTGCGTTCTCCACCTGTTCGGGTGTGCCGCCCATAACAGCGGCAAGACCTGCAGCGGCCATCGAGCATGCCGAGCCGACCTCGCCCTGGCATCCGACTTCAGCACCGGAAATCGAGGCATTACGTTTGAACAGGTAACCGATGGCTCCGGCGGTCAGCAGGAACGTGGACACACCCTGATCATCGGCATCGTCCACGAAGTGCCAATAATAGTGGAGCACGGCGGGGATGATGCCTGCCGCGCCGTTGGTCGGCGCAGTGACGATACGGCCTCCCCCGGCGTTCTCCTCGGAAACAGCCAGAGCAAATAGATCCACCCATGCGGCATCCGAGGATTCCAGCACGGCATCCTTACGACGGCTGTTGCGGCGAAGCACATCGGAGTTGAAAGCAAGACGCTGATACATCTTGGGCGCGCGCCGGGGTACGTCAAGTCCGCCGGGCAGCACCGTCTCCTTGGATGTGCAGCCGTGGCTCACGCAGTCGCGCATCACCTGCCATATGCCATCTAGCTCGGCCTTGACAGCCTCTTCCGGGCGGAGCGCGGTTTCATTGGCCCATACGATATCGGCAATGCTCATATCGTGGCGCCGGCATAGTGCCACCAATTCCGTACAGGAATGGAACGGATACGGCACCTCGGTTACGGGTTCCACAGCGGACTCGTCTTCATCGGCGAAGGACGTGCCGGCCGGAGGACGGTCATGGATGCCGATCATGGAATCATCGGGCGCACCCTGACGGATGAAACCGCCGCCGATGGAATACCAGACTTGTTCGTCGACCAAGTTGGCGGCATCATCGAATGCCTGGAATCGCATGCCGTTGGGATGGGCGGCCATGCGCTTCCACTGCTCGAAAATCACGTCATGGTCATAATCGAAATGAATACGCTTGGCCCCGGCGAGATTCAAGGTGTTATCCAGCGCGCAAGTCTCGCGAATATGCAGCATATGATCGGTATCCACTGTGGCCGGTACATTGCCTTCGAGTCCGGCCATAACGGCGCGATCGGTACCGTGGCCGAGCCCAGTCAAGGCCAATGAACCGTACAGCGTGGTTTTGACGCGCGTAACACGATTCAGCACATGCTTCTGCTGCAACGAGGAAGAGAACGCGTATGCTGCCGCCATAGGCCCCACGGTATGCGAGGAAGAGGGACCCACGCCGATGGTGAACATGTCAAGCACGCTGAACAATAGCTCTCCTTCTCCTGAACAAGCGTCGCCGTATAGCCATTAACGACATATACCAGCATACGTCCATGACGTGAAGGAGACACGGCACTTCGGCTCTGTGCCAGTTTCAGTGCGGCACGGCCGAAAACGCTTTAGTGGGACAATGCCGAGAACATCATCACCAGCACGATGATGCCGATGATGGCGAGCACGATCTGCACCACCATGAGCCCAACGGTCAAACCCTTTTTAGTGGCGATTTTCGGCGCATACGCCTGCGCCAGCAGGAACGCGATGAATCCGAACACCGCATAGTTGACGGTCAGGGCAATGACATCGCCATTAGCCAATACCACGCCGTTCAACGGCTGGTTGAGCGAGTTCATCATGGCGCTCATGACGAACATGCCCCAGATGCCATAGCCGAGCAGTCCCACGACGCCATAGGTCCACGGCTTGAAGGCGTCCTTCATGCGCATGGTCAGCGCTTCGGAGCACCATAGCAAAGCGAATCCGACGACGTAGGAAAAAGCCACGGCGATCAGCACCATGACGGTCACCCACGGCAGCAAAGCCACCACATTGCCGATCATGGACAGGTAGAAGCCGGAACAGGCGATGGCGCCGATGGTCAGCGAGGTGCCTGCGATGACGGCCTGGGCGAGCATGGTGGGCAAGGCGCCCTCATCGACCCGTTCGACGTCGGTCCAGCGTGAAGCCATGTGCGTTCCCTCATTTCATCAGATTCATCGTCACAACATCACACAGACTAACGGCTGTTTGTTTCGAGAAGGCGACCGATACGAAAAATCCCCACGGCAAACGATGCTGATCACGGGGAGTGAGGGTGCCTCCAACGGGACTCGAACCCGTAAGCCGAAGCGGTCGATTTTAAGTCGACTGCGTATACCAATTTCGCCATGGAGGCCTGCCGGATTTTCGCCGGCTTAGTTATTGTACGCTACCGAGCGAGAAGACGGCGCCCATAATCGAGCACAATGCCATCCAGCAGACCATGTTCACTCGCGACGAACGAGTCGATGGCCTCGCCGTGATCGGCTTGGGCCGCCTCGCTCACTTTGGCGAGCACGCGGCTCCAGACCACAGCGCCACCACCGACCACATCGATACGGCCCGGATGAATGGTCTTGTATGCGCTGCGTTCGGCTCGGGTCATGCGCAGGAATCGGTCATCCACTGCGTACGCATCTTCAAGGCTCAGTCGATGGCCATCGACCACGGTGTGATCGTATTCCTTCAATCCCATGGCCAGGGCGGTCATGGTGGTCACCGTACCGGACACGCCGATGATGGTACGTGCCTTGCCAGCGTCCACAGTACGGAACGCCTCATCGATATGCTCGTCGATATCGGCTATCGCCTCATCAATCTCCGCTTGTGTGGGAGGATCGGTGACGAGATGGCGTTCGGTCATGCGCACGGATCCGATATTCATGGAAAATGCACCCTGCACCTGTGTGGTGGGGGCGTTCACGCCATCACCGCCGATCACCAGTTCAGTGGAGCCGCCTCCCAAATCAACCACCAGATAGGGTGCCGGCAAATCATCTCGGTTGACTACGGAAGTGGCACCCAAGAAGCTGAGATCGGCTTCTTCGGTACCGGGAATGACTTCAGGACGGACACCAAGGATGCTCTCGATGCCATCCTCAAATTCCTCACGATTCTCGGCATCGCGCGTGGCAGAGGTGGCCACGAATCGCAGGCCGTCGACCGGATGCTCGGCGAGTACGCCGGCGAACTCACGGGCGGCTTCATACGCGCGTTCCAATGCTTCGTCGGCAAAACGATGGGTTTTGTCCACGTCCTGACCGAGTCGGATTACCCGCAGGATGCGGGGTACGACTTCATGCATGCCGTCGGCGTCCACGCGCGCGACTTTCAATCGGATGGAGTTCGTGCCGCAATCAATACCGGCAACGGTTACGGATTCCTTGCTCATCGCTTTCCTCTTCTTCTTGTACGGACAATGGCACACGTGCCATGCGCGGAATCGTTGCTCAGTCCTCCAGCGAGCAGCGACAGAGGGCGGGGTCGAACTCATCCTTGATTCGTTCGAGTACCATGTCTCCGATTGGATTGGCTCCCGGCCCCATGACCAGCGATTGGGCCAGTAGCGCATGCAGGCATTTGACACGTACAGGCATGCCGCCGGCCGAGGTCCCCTCAATGTGCTCCTCGCTGTCGTCCAAACGGGTTGCCAGTTCATGGCGGAAGGCCAGATACAGTTCATGTGCCTGCCTATAGGCGGCCTGCAGTTCCTCGTCGGCGCCCAGCATGTCGTTGTATTGCTGCATGATGCCGGCCGCTTCCACGTGGGAGGCGGCCTTGACCGCCTCAGGCCCCGTCAGGTAGCAGGTGGTGGGGAATGGTATGCCGCCGGGCAGCACGGGCCGGGTGATGACGGCGAGCGGACGCCCGCATACGCATCGGGCACCCACAGCAACCATGCCGCGCGGATAGCGTCCAAGCTGGCGTTGCACCACATCGATGTCATGGTCGGTCGCGGGTTCGGCAAGAATCGCGTCAACGAGAGCCTTGGCCTTGGCGTCGATATCGATGGTCACTGCTGGGTTCCCTCCCCTGTGTTGGTCTGATTGCTGTCTTGCGTGTTGTTCTGTTCATCCTGCGTATTGCCGGAATCAGAGCCGCCCGAGCTGTCATCTTTTGATTGAGACACAGGCTCGTCGGCTTTCTTGAACGAGTAGGCGAGCTCGCTGTACCATGGCAGCACTTTCTTGTTGGATTCCGAGGACGAGGACGAATCAGACTCGGAATCCTCGCTACCGGTCACGGCTTCCGGATGAAGCACATGAACTGCGGTCTCCCCGGGAAACACAAAGCCGAGACGCTCACGAGCTTGGGCGGTGACGTAGGCTTTGTCATCCCAACGTTTGATGTCGTTTTCCAATTCCTGTTTTTTGGCCACCAACGAGGCTTCCTCTCGTTTGAGGCCATTGAGTTCGGCAAGGTTCAGCGCATAGGTGTGAAACGTGGAAACCAATTGAATGGTGCCAAGAGCCACGATAAACAGGGAAACGAAAAATGCGATTGGTCCCGCACTGTTTTTCTTTCTGGCCGTTGCTTTGCCGGGTTTACCGACTTTGCCAGATTTACCGGACTTGCCGGTGCGGAACGACTTGCTCATGACACACGAAAATACCCGTCGCATTCGACTTGACGAATGCGACGGGCATCAAGCTTGCGCTGAATATCACGCCTTTACGGGCGTTTCAATTCACTTGGCCAGGTACTTCTTGCAGGCCTTGAAAGCGCTGTAGCCGGCGTACTGAGCGGTGGAGCCGAGCTCCTCCTCGATCTCGAGCAGGCGGTTGTACTTGGCAACGCGCTCGCCACGGGCCGGGGCACCGGTCTTGATCTGGCGGGTGTTCTTAGCGACAGCCAGGTCGGAGATGGTGGTGTCCGGGGTCTCGCCGGAGCGGTGGGAAACCATGGAGGTGTAGCCGTTGGCGGTGGCCAGCTCGATGGCGTCGAGGGTCTCGGTGACGGAACCGATCTGGTTCAGCTTGACCAGCAGGGAGTTGGCGGCGCCGAGGTCGATGGCCTTCTGCAGACGAGCCGGGTTGGTGACCAGCAGGTCGTCGCCGACGAACTGCAGACGATCGCCGAGGCGAGCGGTAATGGCAGCCCAGTCTTCCCAGCCTTCCTCGTTGAACGGGTCCTCGATGGAGACGATCGGGTACTCGTTGATGAGGTTCTCGTAGTAGTCGAGCATGTAGGCGGAGTCGCGCTCTTCGCCGTCGAAGCGGTACTTGCCGGTCTCCTTGTTGTAGAACTCGGAGGAGGCGACATCCAGGCAGATGCCGATCTGCTTGCCGGGCTCGTAGCCGGCAGCGGAGATGGCGTCCATAATGTACTTGAGGGAGTCCTCGTTGGACTTCATCTTCGGGGCGAAGCCGCCCTCGTCGCCGAGGCCGGTGTTCAGGCCTTCCTTCTTCAGGACGTTCTTCAGGGTGTGGTAGACCTCAACGCCGGCACGCAGAGCCTCGGAGTAGGTGTCGAAGCCGTACGGGGAAATCATGTACTCCTGAATGTCGGTGGCGAAGTCAGCGTGAGCGCCACCGTTCATGATGTTCATGTTCGGGACCGGCAGGATGTGGCCGTTGGTGCCGCCGATGTAGCGGTACAGCGGCAGGCCTGCGGACTCAGCGGAGGCGTACAGAGCGGCCAGGGAAACGCCGAGGATGGCGTTGGCGCCCAGCTTGCCCTTGTTCGGGGTGCCGTCGAGCTCGATCATCAGGTCGTCGAGGGCGCGCTGATCAGCGGCATCCATGCCGATGATCTTCGGAGCGATGACCTCGTTCACGGCCTTGACCGCGTTGAGAACACCCTTGCCGCCGTAGACGGACTTGTCGCCATCGCGACGCTCCCAAGCCTCGGCCTCACCGGTGGAAGCACCAGAGGGAACCAGACCCTTGCCCTGAGCACCGTCTTCGGTCTCCAGGTAGACCTCAACGGTCGGGTTGCCACGAGAATCCAGAATCTGACGTGCGTACACGCTTTCAATTGCTGCCACAACTACTCCTTAAAACGGTTGTGTATCTTGAATGACATTCATAAGAGTAGTGCGATTTGTGGACGTTGTGAACAACACGCCCAAAATTTGGTGTGAGCGCTCACAATGTCGGTGTGCCGCGTGATTGCAGTCAACTTTGGAGGAAAACGCTTAGGCGCTGATTACATCATTGAGATAGTCGATTTCGCTATCGGACAATTCAAGAGTGACCGCTTTGAACGAGTCCTGAATCTCCTGTGGGTTTCTAGCGGAGGGAATCGTAAACAGATTGCCATATTGTGCAAGCTCCCAAGCAAGTGTGACACGCTGGTAGGAGCAGCCGTGATTGTCGGCGACTTCCTTGAATCGGTCGAACAGATGCTCATTGAAGGGATCGAGGAAGCCACCAAGCGGCGACCAGCAGACGAAAGCCAGTCCAAGCTGTTCGCAGGTTTCCATCGTGTGGTCGGGATCGCGGTGGACCGGCGAGAACTGGTTTTGGACGGCGACCAGCCTGTCTCCCAGAATGGTATGGGCAATTTCGATGTCCTTGTTGTCGATGCGCGAGATGCCGACCGCTCTAGCCACGCCCTCATCCACGAGCTGCTTGAGCGCACCCATCTGGTCCTCGTAGGGCGCCTGCGGATCGTTGCAATGCGAGTACAGCAGATCAAGCGTTTCTACACCGAGGCGCCGTGCGGATTCCTTGGCGTTGGCAATCATGGTTTCAGGGCGGGCATCGGCCTGCCAGCTATAGTTTCCATGGTTGTCGAGTGTGCGCAACCAGCCGGTTTTGGTGGCCACGAGCACCTCGTCCTTCGGGCCGTGCCACGAGTTCAACGCGTCACGAACCAAGTATTCGCCATATCCCATGTCCTCCGGCTCGCCGGTTCCTGGCTTGCTGGGCAGGTAATAGGACCACGCCGTGTCAAGGTAACGGACCCCGGCATCCAGCGCGGCATGGATGGTCTCGATCGCCTGATTACGATTGGTCGGCCGCCCCTCGATGGCGAGCGCCATCGTGCCCATGCCGAGTCGAGGAATTTCGTAGCCGGCAAGTGTTGCCGTGTGTTGGTTTTTCATCGTTGTGGCCTCCATGCCAAGTCATCGAGGAGCTGATTGGTCCAAAGAACTACTTGATCGGAACTCATGGGACCTTGGCCCAGGGAGCCGGTGAACGGGGTGGGGACGATGAGCTGGTGAGTGACCGGGCGGTATTGGGTGCCCTTGTAGATTCTCGTCATGCGCATCTGAATGGATTCGGGCGGGTCAATGCGTCCGATACGCACGCGGTTGGATTGCGCCAGAATCTCCGAAACGCCGAGCTTGCGCGCCTTGAACTTCAAGCGAGCCACGTCGAAGAGGGTTTCGAATTCGACCGGAGGCTTGCCGTAACGGTCGGTGAGTTCTTCTTTCAAATCCTTGAGGTCGGCTTCATTGCGTGCGGAAGCGAGCTTGCGGTATGCCTCCAAACGCAGCTTGTCGGAATCGATGTAGTCAATCGGAATCGACGCCTCGATAGGCAGATCGATGGACACGGACACCGGCTCGACGTCCTCATCGGGTTCCTTGTATTTTTCAACGGCTTCGGAGACCATGCGCACATACAGGTCGAAGCCGACGCCCTCGATATGGCCGGACTGCTCGTCACCCAGCAGGTTGCCGGTGCCACGCAGTTCCAAATCCTTCATGGCCACGTCGAAGCCGGAGCCGAGCGCCGTGTTCTGCGCAATGGTGGCGAGTCGGTCGTGCGACTGCTCGGTCATCGGCTTGGACGGGTCATACAGGAAGTAGGCGTAGGCGCGTTCGCGGCCACGACCAACGCGGCCACGCAACTGATGAAGCTGGCTCAGACCGAAACGGTCGGCATGGTCCACGATCAGCGTGTTCGCATTGGAGATATCAAGACCGGTTTCGATGATCGTGGTGCATACGAGCACGTCGATGTCGCGATGCCAGAAGTCGCGGATGATCTGGTCGAGCTGCTTCTCCCCCATCTTGCCGTGGGCGATGCCGACGCGCGACTCGGGCACCAGCGTGTGAATCTTGTCAGCGATGGACGAGATGTCCTGCACGCGGTTGTGCACATAGAACACCTGGCCGCCGCGCAGCAGTTCCCGGCGTACGGCCGCGGTGACCTGCGCGTCCTCGTAGGCACCCACATAGGTCAGCACCGGCAGGCGGTCTTCGGGCGGTGTGGCGAGCGTGGACATCTCACGAATGCCGGTCACGGCCATTTCCAACGTACGCGGAATAGGCGTGGCGGACAGGGATAGCACGTCCACGTTGGTGCGCAGGGCTTTCAGCGTTTCCTTGTGTTCCACGCCGAAACGCTGCTCCTCGTCGATGATGACGAGTCCCAAATCCTTGAACTTGATTTTCGGGTTCAGCAGTTTGTGTGTGCCGATGACCACGTCCACCGTGCCGTTTTCCAGGCCTTCGATGGTCGCGTTGATCTCCTTGGTGGTTTGGAAGCGGCTCATGGCGGCCACATTCACCGGGAATCCTTCAAAGCGGTCGGTGAAGGTTTCCTGATGCTGTTGAACGAGCAAAGTGGTGGGCACGAGCACCGCCACCTGCTTGCCGTCCTGTACGGCTTTGAATGCGGCACGTACGGCGATTTCGGTTTTGCCGAAGCCCACATCACCGCAGATAAGACGGTCCATGGGCACGGGCTTTTCCATGTCGGACTTGACTTCGTCAATAGTGGTGAGCTGGTCGGCGGTTTCCTGATAGGGGAAGGCGTCTTCCAGTTCTTTCTGCCACGGGGTGTCTGGGCTGAATGCAAAGCCTTTGGCGCGCTGGCGGGCGGAGTACAGCTTGATTAGGTCGTCGGCGATCTCATGGACGTGCTTGCGGGCCTTGGCCTTGGTGGCCGCCCAGTCGGAGCCGCCGAGTTTGTTGAGCTTGGGGGCTTCGGCACCGATGTATTTGCTGACCTGGTCGAGCTGGTCGGTGGGGATGAACAGTTTGTCCGCCGGTGCACCGCGCTTGGAAGGCGCGTATTCGATGACCAGGTATTCGCGGGTGGTTTTGTTGGCGCCGGTGCCGATGGTGCGCTGGCGCATTTCGATGAACCGGCCGATGCCGTGCTGCTCATGCACCACGTAATCGCCTTTTTTGAGTTCCACTAAGTCGATGGCCTTGCGCCGGCGTTTCGGCGTTTTGGCCACAGCAACCGCAGAGCTTCGACCGGTCAGGTCGCGTTCGGTGAGCAGGGCGATTTTGGCGGCATTGTCCACGAATCCATCGATAGCCTGAGACCGGATGGTATCGAACGTGGTGATGCCGGTGGTGTTGAGCGCACGCTTCAGACGAGCCAAGGTACCGGCGGCAGCAGCGGTAATGGTGACGTGGAAGCCAGCATCCAACAGGCCGTCGATTCCTTGTGAGGCCTTGGCTTCATCGCCGCGGAATTCGGCTGGGTTTTGCGCGTCGAGCTGCACATGGCCGGCCAGCGTGGTGTCTACACCGAAACTCGTCAGGCGAATCACCGGGTGCTCGGAATACTCGAGCGAACTGATGGTTTCCGCATAGTCAAGGAAACTGGCTTCGTCGAAGCTGATGGGCGCGCCGGCGCCGTGGCCGGATGCGGCCACATGCCAGCTGGCGGCCAGGAACTCGTTGGCGGTTTTGGCCAGATCTTCAGCGGAACGGCGTAGTTTTTCAGGGTCGCTAAGCAGCACCACAGCATGCTTGGGCAGCATGGAGCCCACCGGTTCCAAGTGATCCACAAGCGCGGGCATCAGAGATTCCATACCTTCGACCGGAATGGCGTTGGCGATGGACTCGAGCATGTCTTCGGCGTTGGGAATCGAACCGATCAGGGCCTTGGCACGGGTGCGCACGGCATCAGTCAATTGCAGTTCGCGGCAAGCGGTGGCCCAGATGGTTTTGAGACCCTCGCCATAGGTGCGCTGGTCGGAAGCGTGGAATTCCTTGATAGTGTCGATTTCGTCACCGAAGAATTCGATACGCACCGGGTGCGGCGCGGTAGGTGGGAACACGTCGAGAATGCCACCACGCACGGCGAATTCGCCGCGATCCATGACCAGTTCCACGCGCGTGTAGGCGTTTTCGATGAGTCGTTTGGCTGCCTCGTCAAGCGGTAGATCCTCCCCTACCGTGAATACGAGTGGTTCGACGTCGCCAAGGCCTTGGACCACCGGCTGAATCAACGAGCGAATCGGCATGACAAGAATGCGAATCGGCCCGAACATCGCATTGCCTGTGTCCGGGTGCTTCAGTCTGCGGAACACGGCCATACGGCTGGCCACGGTGTCCGCGCGCGGGCTCAATCGTTCGTGCGGCAGGGTTTCCCACGCCTCAAGCTGGGCGATATCGTTCGGGTCGCCGTCATACCAGGAGCGCAGCGATCCCACGGTTTCCTCGGCTTCACGGCCGGAAGCCACAACCAGCACGACCGGCTTGCCTGCCCCACCGTTCACGCCTTGGGCGATTGCGGCGGCCAATGCCGGACGCAATCCTTCGGGAACACCGGCCAAAATGGAATTGTCGACATCATCCGACACTTCGATGTCGCCAACCGCCAGTTGATGAAAAACCTTGTCCTGCTCGAGCTTGGACAGGACGCCCACGAGCGAGCCGTTAATCAGATCCGGATGGGCGTTGTGGCCTGTGTCAGCAGCCGTCTTCGCATCAACGGCCATTGAACTTCTCCTGGGTCTTGGCAAGACCGTGGAAGATGATTTCTTCGGCCGCATCGGCGCCGTCGGCCAGGAATTCGGGCAGTTGCTTGCGCTGATCTGGTCCAAAGCCGCCCAATACCCAGTTCACCGTGTTGTCATGCGCGTGCGCTCCGCGCTTGGAGTGGCCGACACCCATGCGTACGCGGGCGTATTTCGGTGTGCCGAGTGAACGATCGATGGATTTGATGCCGTTGTGACCGCCTGCGGAGCCACCCGCCTTGACCTTGATACGTCCGAATTCCAAGTCCATGTCGTCGTGAATCACCACGATGTGGTCGGGCTCGATCTGATAGTAGGCGCTGATGGAGGCCACGGCATTGCCCGAGTCGTTCATGTAGGTCAACGGCTTGGCCAGAAAGAACTTGATGGTGCGACCGTCAAGATTCATCGTGCTCTTACCGAGCATGGCAAGACCCTTGTGATCGGCGAAGTTCACGCTCCAGCGTTCGGCGAGCACGTCGGCTGTCATGAAGCCCATGTTGTGTCGCGTGTCCTCATATTTCTTGCCCGGGTTGCCCAGTCCCGCAATCAGCCAAAAATCCGATGCCATATCCGTTCCTCGTCTTGTCTCGCCAGCCTACAAACGCAACGATTGTACTTAGAGGTCGAGATACCAGTAGGACATATCACGCATGGTGCCGGTGGAGTCGGTGGCGGCGGCGGGCATGAGGCCGAACTGGGTGAAGCCGAATCGTCGCATGAGGGCGATTGAGCCGGCGTTGTCGGCAAAGATGATGCCGCAGGCTTTGCGCATGTGACGGGCGCGGGCCTCGCGTAGGAGATTGTCCAGCATGAACGTGCCCACTCCCCTGCCTTGCCATGCGGGGGCGATGTAGTAGGCGAGATCGGTGACGCCGTCATAGCCGGCACGATCGTAGAACACGGAGAGCGAACCAAAGCCGATGACTTGCCCGCCCTCTGATTCCGCCACGAATACGCCATATGGAGGTTTATGGGATTCGACCCACGCACGGCGCTGGTCGAGGGTGCGCGGAGTCAGGTCCGCGGTGGCTCCGCCGACCACCACCGAGGCGTTGTAGATGTCGGTGATGGCTTGGATATCAGACTCGACGGCTGGACGGAAAGTGTATGGCATGACTCCAGACAATAGCATGGCTCCCGCTGGCGGGAGCTGTCGCGGTTTATCCGCGACTGAGGGTGATAGCATTAGTCACTCTTGACCACCCTCAGTCAGCTGCGCTGACAGCTCCCGCCAGCGGGAGCCACCTTGTTTCGGTGAACTACTTGTCGAGCTCTATGGCCTTGTTGAGGGCTTCTTCGAGCTGCTGTTGGGCCTTGCCGTAGGCGGTCCAATCGCCGTTCTTCATGGCGGACTGGCTGTCTTTCATGGCTTGGGCGGCATCGTTCAATGCCTGCTGGAGTTCGGGACTGCGAGCGGTGCCGGACTGCCCGGATGACGTGCCAGAATCCGACTTGCCGTCCGTGGTGCCGGACTGGCCATCAGACTGGGACTGGTCGCCGGAGGTGTCGGAACCGGACTGATTGCTGGCATCCTGTCCGCCGGTGTTCGAGGAGTCGGATGATCCGTCGCCAGACACATTCTCGGCATCGCCGGCCGCTGCACCGGAGTCACCACCGAACACCTGATCGAGCGCCTCATCAAGCGTGTCGGCAAAGCCGACCTGATCGCCGAATGCCACCAGCGTCTTCTTCAGCAGCGGGAACGACGTGGCACCCGAAGACTTGACGTACACGGGCTGCACATACACCAGGCCACCACCGAGCGGCAGGGTGAGCAGGTTGCCTCGCACCACCTGCGTGTCACCGGACTGCAACAAGTTCAGTTCCTTGGACACATCGGCATTGGCGTTGAAATTGTTCTGCGCCTGGCCGGGGCCCGGCACATTCGAATCCTTGGGCAGCTCCTGCAATCGGATGGTGCCGTAATTCGGTCCTATCTTGCCTTTCTCATTACCGGCGTCGGAGTCGACCGAAAGGAATCCGGTCAGAATCTCTCGAGTGGACTGGCCGGCCGGAATATAGGTGGAGGTCAGCGAGAACACCGGCTCCTTGGTGCCACCGGTCTGCAAGGTCAGGTAGTAGGGCGGCTGCAGGATGTCCTGATCCTGCTGGGACTGTGATTCGGTGGGGTCGACCGGCGTCTGCCAGAAGTCCTCGCCCGAGTAGTACTGGTTGGCGGAAGTCACATGGTACTTGGAGAGCAGTTCGCGCTGCACCTTGAACAGGCTTTCCGGGTAACGCAGGTGACTCATCAGGTCACCGGAGATTTCGGACAACTGGTGATACTGGCCGGGGAAGATCTTCTCCCACGCCTTGATCACCGGGTCGGATTGATCCCACACATACAGGTCCACGGAACCGTCGTATGCGTCCACAGTGGCCTTGACCGAATTACGGATATAGTTGGCCTGCTGCGAACCCAGGCTGGACACCGTCGACGAAGACACCGTGGTGGAGTCCTTGGTGGCATTGCCGAGATCGGTCATCTGCGAATACGGGTAGGCGTCGGAGGTGGTGTAGCCATCGACGACCCACTTGACGCGGCCATCGACCACAGCTGGGTACACACGGCCGTCAAGCGTCAGGTACGGCGCGACCTTGGCCACACGTTCCTTTGGGGAACGGTCGTAGAGAATCTGGGATTCGCTGGTCACACGGTCGGAGAACAGAATCTGGTCCGAACCGAAGCGGATTGCATAGAGAATCCGAGAGAACAGGTTGCCGACCGACGGTCCGCCATCGCCCTTGAACGTGGTCAAAGCGCCTTCGGAACCGGTCGGGTAATCGAATTCCCAAGCCTGCGTGCCTTCAGGTGCGCCGACAATCGAGTATTCGGTGGTGTTCGGCGAGAAGTAGATGCGTGGCTCGTACTTTTCGGACTCGGTGAGCTTGCCTTGGGTGGGGATGCCCGATTCAAAGAATTCGGGCTGGCCGTCGGCAGTCACCTTGTTGCCGTAAGCGGCCACCACGCCATAACCATGGGTGTACACGGTGTGGTCGTTGACCCAGTTGCGGTTGTCGTTGCCAGCCAGGTCAAGCTCACGCGCGGCGATCACGGTGTCTTGGGAGACGCCATCAATCTCATACTTATCGACGGCAAGCGTGTCGGCGAAGGTGTAGTACTGCTTGGACTGCTGCAGCTGCTTGAACGTGGGGCTGACGACCTGCGGGTCGAGCAGACGAATCTGCGCGGTGGTGTCGGCCTCCTTGGCCAGTGCACCTTGCTCGCCCTTGTCGGTCACCTTGTACTGCTCGGTTTTGAGCTTGTCGAGACCGTAAGCGGCGCGAGTGGCGTCGATGTTGCGCTGGATATAGGTGGATTCCATCTCCTGCGCATTCGGGTTGACGCGGAAACGTTGCAGCAGCATGGGCCAAGCGATGGTGAGCACCATGCCGACCACCACGGTGACGGCGATGGCAGTTACCGGCACGCGCCAGGCCTTGAGAGCAGCAGAGGCACGCACACCGATGGACGCCTGGCCTTCAAGCGCATGGGACTGCATCAGCCATACGCCCAGCACCACGCCAAGGATGGCGGTCAATGCGGCCATGATGAAGGTGACGGGAATGTTGGCATGCACTGCGGTGTAGGAAGCGCCAGTGATACGCGAGCCCTGCACGGTGAGCTGTTCGAAAACACCCAGCACCTGACGTACGGACCACGCAAGCATGTTAAGAATCAGCCAGATGCTGAGCTGACGGCGAGCGCGCTTGGTGATGGAGAACAGGCCACGACCGTTGACCGGCATGGTGATGCGGATGCCGCCCATCAGCACATGCGTGACCAATGAGAACACGAGGCCTACGCCCAGCAGCATGGCCACGGCTGCGAGCACGAGCTTCAGGCCAGGCAGCACGAACACGTAGAAGCCGTTGTCGAGTCCGAACTGCGGGTCTGTGGTACCGAACTTCTGCGCGTTGAACATAAGCAGGATCTCGCTCCAGTTCGCGTTGAACTGGGAGCCGAAAATCACGCCGACAATCAGCGAAATCACCACGGCCACGCGACGTGCGGTCTTGGAGCTCGCCGATTTGCCGACTTCCACCACATCACCATTGATGCGAATCGTGGAGCCATCCGCGGAGTCCGGGCGAGCGCGAATGGCCAGCCATGCGGCGATAAAACCAGTCAAGGCCATCAGCAATGCGTATGCCACCCATAGACCGATTTTCACGCCGAGTTGGGTCCACACCACAGATTGGAAGCCGAGCTGTCCGTACCACATCAGATCGGTGATGAATCGGGACAGACCGAAGAACAGTGCGACGATGATGACCAGTGCCAGCACCACGCCGATGAATATTTTGGTGCCTCGGCTGTTGCCATGGCTGCCGGAGGGTCTGCGGGGCAAGCGCGGACCGGCCGGACCTCGCCCTGAGGGGTTGGAGCCATTCCTGTTGGGGGTGTCTCCATCGGCCTCAACATTAAGAATGATCGGATCATCATCATTCGAGTTATTGCGCCGGGAACCGCCGCCATTGCCGAACAGTATTGAGAAAGGGTCATTAAAAGACATGATTCAAGCGTAGCGAAAGGTCGGGAAAGTAGGTTATGCCCTGAGCACAGCGCACTGGATTTCGGCTTGTATTCAGCTTGGCGGGTTCCTCACAAACCCTGAACACATACTGCCAGCGGATTGCCAGCAAGCTGTATGAGATTCCCCTATGCTGGAAGATTATGAGCAATCGTCCTGAGCAACCGTCGGCACGTCCCTATCGGGATGGCCATAGGACTTCGCATTGGGGCGTGTGGTCGGATCCGTATTGTGCGTACTAGCGCTGGTAGTCACGGCGCTGTATGGATGGCGCATCGGCTGGTTTGCATCGATGACTGGAAATGATGCCGCGGCAAGTTCCGCTACAGCAGACGCTGCACGGAACACTCCGCAGCAGTTGGCACGTTCGGCGGCCCCCAAGCCGGATCCCTCCCCTGCCAGCAAAGCTCATCGCATGGTCAATGCCATGGATATGGACACTCGAATTGGTCAGTTGGTGATGGCACCGCTGTATGCCGGCAACGACCCGGCCTCACTGGCTTCACTCATCGCCGACCGCCATGTGGGATCGGTGCTCATCATCGGCAAATGGACCGGAGGGGTTGCTTCGGTGCGGGCTGCGGACGACCAGTTGCAGGGGTATGCCCCGGTGATAACCGCCTGATTATCTCCACCGATCAAGAGGGAGGCTGGGTACAGCATCTGACCGGCCCTGGTTTTGATCGGATGCCCACGGCAGTGGATCAGGGAACCATGTCGACCAATCAGTTGCGTCAATCGGCCAGCGTATGGGGCTCACAGCTGGCAGCCGCCGGCATTAACGTCGATCTTGCACCCGTGCTGGGCACGGTAGTGGTGAATCGGGCCGCCAACGCCCCCATTGGTGCGCTCTATCGCGATTTCGGACTGGACGCGGCAGGCAACGCAGCTCATGGCACAGCGTTTGTGCAGGGCATGGCCAATGCCGGAGTACAGTCCGCCATCAAACATTATCCGGGATTGGGCGCAGTGACCGGCAACACGGATTTCACCACCGACGACATCCTAGATACGACCACCACCTTGGATGGCACGGAAATCAAGGCGTTTGACACCACCATCGATCAGGCTGACCCTGCCATGGTGATGATGGCATTGGCCACCTATCAGACCATTGACCCCAATGATCCCGCAGTGTTTTCCTCAATCATCATTGACGGGCATCTTCGCGGCGATCTGGGATATGACGGCGTAGTGATTTCGGATTCGATGTCGGCAGCGGCTGTGAGCGCCTATGACACCACTCAATTGGGAGTCAAACTCGTGGAAGCCGGCGGCGATTTGGCCTGCATCGGAGACACCAACTATGTCGCGCCGATTCTGGATGGATTGTCTACGCGGGCGGCATCAGATCCCGCCTTCGCCAATAAGGTCACTCAGTCGGCGATTCGTGTGATGACGTTGAAAATCAAGATGGGGTTGGCTTAAATAATCCGTTACGGTTGCCGTCAGTGCTGCTTGGAATACAGGCCATGCTTGCCGATGTACTGCACCACGCCATCCGGGACCAGATACCAGACCGGTTCGTCGTGCTCGGCACGACGGCGCACATCGGTTGAGGAGATGGCCAAAGCCGGTATTTCCAGGGTATCGACCTTACCTTCGGGCAGCGTGACGCCATCCGGGCTGGAATATCCGGGGCGCGTGACGGCCACGAAGTGGGCAAGATCCCACATCAAGTCGGCGTCCTTCCACTGCATGATCTCAGCCACGGCATCAGCACCGGTGATGAAGAACAACTCTGCATCGGGATGCTGGGCTCGAATGTCTTTAAGCGTATCGATGGTGTAGGTGACACCTGGACGGTCGATATCCACGCGGGACACGGTGAACTTGGGGTTGGATGCCGTGGCAATCACCGTCATCAGATAGCGGTCCTCGGCGTTGGTGACTTCCTTATCAAGCTTGAATACAGGCCGACCCGTGGGCACGAAAATCACTTCATCAAGGTCGTACACCCATGCGACTTCGGACGCCGCGACCAAGTGGCCGTTGTGAATCGGGTCGAATGTGCCGCCCATAATGCCGATGCGCAGACGCGTGTGCCAATTGCCGCGCGCGGAAAGGCGACCTTTGCCATGGCTATTCGCGCCGCCCGGCACAGACAGATCAGACATACGCCGTTCGGCTTCGCCCTGTGCGACAGCAATGATTTCAGCCGGATCGCTGCTGCTCATGCTTTGCCACCTTCGCCGCCTTCGTTGGCGCTTTCGGTTTCCTGCTCGATTTCATTGGCAGTGGGATTGTCTTCCTTGGGATCGATCTTACCCATGTCTTCGTCCCACTCATCCTGCACCACGCGGCGAATCTCAGCGAACGTAGGCAGAGGGAAGTCCGGCTGATACAGTCGACGGACCTCGGCCACGCGTTCGGTGATGCGAATCAGCGTGTCCGTCATGCCATCGATATCGCCATCATGCTCCATCTGCGTGTATTTGGCGATGTAACTTTCCATCAGTTCCATATGCTCACGCACGGTTTTGAGCTGGGAGTCAGTCAAATCCGCAATCTCCGGCGATTCATTCTCCGGCCAACCGATAAGCACTGCATCCGCGTACTCGAGCGACGCTCGCTGCGCCGCCGAAGCGATGCCATCCTCAATCTGCACGAGAAACACGTAGCGCACAATGCTCAGGCGCTCAGCCGCAATCTTGAGATTGAGTTTGGGATCGTTGAGATCAATATCCGGCCGTAGCTCAACTGCGGCGTTGCCCTCGCTCTTCACATTCTCGCTCATGCACGCACCTGCCCCGTTCCGTAGCCAATCCACTTCGTGGTGGTCATTTCCCTCAAGCCCATAGGTCCGCGCGCGTGCATCTTTTGGGTGGAGATGCCGAGCTCGGCGCCGAATCCGAACACACCGCCATCAGTGAAACGGGTGGAGGCGTTGACCATGACCACGGCCGAGTCGATGCGCTTGGTGAATTCCTCGATGGCCGCATAGTCCTCGGCAATGATGGATTCGGTGTGACCGGTGGAATGAGTGTTGATATGGTCGATAGCCGCTTCTAGGTCTGGCACCACCTTAATACCCATCTTGAGCGCCAGGTATTCGGTATCCCAGTCCTCCTCGGTGGCTTGATTCAGTTCAAGCCCTTCAATGGCGGCGCCTTCGAGGATGTCGTACGAAGTTTCATCCGCTTGCAGCACGACGTTCGCCTGCGTCAACGCTGCGGCGATCTGAGGCAGGAATTCAGCGGCGACGTCCTCATGCACCAGCAGTTTCTCGGCCGCATTGCACACTCCCACACGCTGGGTTTTGGCGTTCAACACAATCGGAATGGCCTTGCCGAGGTCTGCGGACCTGTCGATATAGATATGAACGTTGCCGGCACCAGTCTCAATAACCGGCACCTTGGAATTGCGCACCACGGCTTGGATGAGCCCCGCACCGCCGCGCGGCACCAACACATCGATATGGCCACGGGCCTCCATCATGGCGGTGGCGCCGGCACGGCCGTACTGGTCGACGGACTGCACTAGAGCCGGATCAAAACCGTGAGCTTCCAGCACTGGGGCGATAACGCTCAAGGTGGCGGCATTGGTACGTTCGGCGGCGTGCCCACCTCGCAGCAGCGCAGCATTACCGGACTTCAGGCACAGGCTGGCCACGTCAACAGTGACGTTGGGGCGAGCTTCGTAAATCATGCCGATGACACCCATGGGCACTCGCGTTTGGGTGAGACGCAATCCGTTAGGCAGGTTATAGCCACGCACGATTTCACCAACCGGATCGGGCAACGTTGCCACATGGCGCACGCCTTGGGCTGCGGCGGCCACGCGCGGCGTATCGAAAAGCAGGCGATCGAGCTTGCCCGCGTCCATGCCGTTTTCCTTGGATTCAAGCATGTCCAGCGCATTGGCGGCCTCGATATCGGCGGCATGCTCGTCCAGCGCATCCGCAATGGCCAGCAGCAGCTCGTTCTTGGCTTCGGTGTTCGCCTGGGCAAGGCGTTGCTGTGCGCTCGCGGCCTGATCGGCCTGACGGCACACCGCGTCGAATACCTCAGGACTCAGTTCATCACTCATAACATTCAAGCCTAACTCACCAAATGGTCTAACGCAGTGTAATTTCCGCGGTTGTTGCGCCCCACGGCTATATTTTCTGACCTTTTGCCCTCATCACTATCCCTCCAGCATCCTTCAGCGACAGAATTTCAGGAAATGACCCCTATACTTCTAAATTTCTGTCGCTCAGCTCCGCTCAGCGTCAGAATTCTCGGAAATAAACCCATTAATCCTAAATTTCTGTCACTGAGTACTTCTTAGCGACAGAAATTTAGGAGCATAGGACTAATTTCCTGAATTTCTGTCGCTAGACAATCAAAACGAGACGTCCGCGACGTCTGACCGAGGCAGACGATAGAATAATGAAGATTTGTAGTATCTTTCATTCCCGAGAATAAGGATTCAACCGTGGCTACCACCTTCCATTCCACTCGCAGCACCACCGATTCGCTGACCGCCAAGCAGGCGATTCGTAAGGGCATTGCCGACGACGGCGGCCTGTTCGTCTCGGACGCATTGGGCGAGACCAAGGTGGATGTCGCCTCGCTGCCGGGCAAGACCTACCAGCAGATCGCCGCCGAAGTGCTGGGCGCGCTGCTGCCGGACTTCACCGCCGAGGAACTGGGCCAGTGCATCGCCGATGCCTATGGCGAGCAGTGGTCCGACGAGCGTATCACTCCATTGAAGCCTCTGGGTGACGATTACGTGCTCGAACTGTTCAACGGTCCAACCTCCGCATTCAAGGATGTGGCCCTGCAAATTCTGCCGCGTTTCATGGCGCACACCATGCCAGCCGACGGCGACGCGGACGAGAAGATCATGATTCTCACCGCCACCTCCGGCGACACCGGCAAGGCCGCGCTGGCCGGCTTCGCGGACGCTCCGGGCACCGCGATCACCGTCTTCTACCCGGAAGGCAAGGTTTCTCAGGTCCAGGAGCTGCAGATGACCACGCAGACCGGCGCCAACGTACAGGTGGCCGCTGTGGAAGGCAACTTCGACGACGCCCAGTCCGCGGTCAAGCGCATTTTCGGCGACCGTGCCCTGGCCGAGCGTCTCGCCGGCAATGCTCACGTGGTGCTTTCCTCCGCCAACTCCATCAATGTGGGCCGTCTGGTGCCGCAGGTCGTCTACTACTTCTCCGCCTATGCCCAGCTGCTAGCCGATCAGGTGATCAACGTTGGCGATGAGGTCGAGTTCGTGGTCCCGACCGGCAACTTCGGCGATATCCTCGCCGGCTACTACGCCAAGCTGCTCGGCCTGCCGGTCAAGCACCTCGTGGTGGCTTCCGACAAGAACAACGTTCTGTTCGACTTCCTGACCACCGGTACCTACAACCGTCAGCGCCCGTTCTTCCAGACCATCTCCCCCTCGATGGACATCCTCATCTCCTCCAACCTGGAGCGCATGCTGTACTACTTGTCCGAGGGCGACACACGCTTGATCTCCATGCTGATGAACGACCTCAACCAGTGGGGCACGTACGAGATTCCGGAAGAGCTGCTGGCCAAGATTCGCCAGATCTTCGGCACCGGTTGGGCCGACGAGGACCAGGTGCGCGAATCCATCAAGCACTGCTGGGATGAGAACCACTACGTAATCGACCCGCACACCGCCTGCGGCTACTACCTGCTTGAGCAGATGCCGCGCGATCCGCTGACCCCGCGCGTGCTGCTCTCCACCGCCAGCCCCTACAAGTTCCCGCGCGTGGTGAACGAGGCTCTGGGCTTCGACGCTACCGGCACCGACTTCGAGTGCATGGACGTGCTGGCCCGTGAGACCGGTACCACTGCCCCGGTCGCCCTGCGTGGCCTCGAGACCGCCGACGTGCGTTTCAAGGACGTCGTGGCCATCGACGGCATGGAGGACTACGTAGAAAAGGCCGCCCAGTCACTGTAATAGTCCACGTGACGTTTGTATAACGGTCATTTTTTGAAACCGATACGTGCTTTACCGGCGCGTATCGGTTTTTTGATGCCGCAAGCCAAGCGTCCGAGTATGCACGGGCATTGTCAGGCATGTGTCAGGCGTTGTTTTCTTGTGAGCTTCCGTTAATTAGTACCGAATTACCTGCAACGAATATTCAGTTCGGTCAATTGTCGAGTCATTGCAGGTATAAAGGGTCGAATTAGATCCGCCAGAACGTCCAATTCTCGTATCTCTCATATATTGCAGGTATTTCGGTACCAATTACGGAGCATTTTTGCAGGTAGAAAGGGCTCATTTAGCCAATTGCAGGTATAAGGGTGCGAGTTACGGCGCAAAATCGCCCATAACTCACACCCTTATACCTGCAACCTCAATAACGTAAAAAAATACGCTTACAAAAGCACGGGCAATCCTTATCCCGGAGGTAAAGATAGAGAAACGGCTATATGTCCATATTGTGGAGCGGAAGGTCCGTCCGGGTTTATAAGTGGTTTTATTTATACATATAAACTTGATGAAGAAGGAAACATTATTTACTGATTTCAGAAAATAGCCTCAGGCCAAAACGGTCTGAGGCTATTAATTTTATGCAAATATAATCTCCTTGTTTACCACTTCGATAGCTGCGTTGCGGATTGAGTTCATTTTACCCACCCACACCATTTGGTTCTTTGTCTTTAATTGCTCAGTTACACCCTGCATTTTCGCCATTTCTTTTACCAAGCGAGAAAACATATTTTCTGCTTGCTCGTTAATATCGGCAAGATAAGCGTTCAAATTTCCGCTTGTAAGCAAGTTTGTATAAGTCACTCGCTTATGGTCTTGTAAATAGCGTTTATGCCGCTGTCCCCATATGCCAATAGGTTGTGTTTCTTCTTCGGTTGGTAGGGCAAGGTCGGGTAGATAGTAATCGCCTTGTAGGGTATAAGTGCCTCCGAGTTGTTCAAATAATGATTTCATTGCAGTCCAAATTTAAGTTTTAGATTTTCTGCAATATACCGTACCGATTGTCTTTACCATTTGTTTTCAAAACCTTCGTTACGGCACCTCATCATTCCTGTCGGTCTCTTTTCATTCGCGGTCGGACAAATGCGCGGCTAGAGTTCTTTGGCTCGGTAGATGCGGATGGCTATAAGCATGGAGCCAAAATATGCGAGCAGACACAACACGGCGAGAACAAGCGCCGTATGCCACCAGATCGTCAGGAAATCGGTAATATTCAGCAAAAGCCATTGCCAGTCAACAGGCAATCGGGCCAGCAGCGCAATGACGGCATACAAGCCAACCATGACCGCGACAGAGGCCACCATCATCTTGCGGAAGGTGAACCGGTATGCACAGGCCAGCAGCACCGACCCAAGAATGATAGCCAAAGCGAAGATGAAAGCACCTGCTGCCAAGGTACCGATCCACCCCATATCTGCTATATCGCCAAAGACAATGAAGACGCCGCCGCATATCACCACGTCCAAAGCCCAGAGCAGGCCAACCACCAACAGAAAAAGGTACCGACCTACAACTTGTGCAGTGCGTGAAACAGGAATCAGCCCTCGCATGGCACTGTGCCCTGCAGATTCCTCGGATGACGCAGGCCCCAATGCACTCATACATGCCATCGTCGATGCCAAACCTCCGAGTCCGCCCATCAGACCACTGGCAACGTGTTCATCGACGTGGGTCGATATCATCACCAGCGATACCACGATAGACAGCATCGGGAGAGCCAGCAGAAATACCATATTCGCCACGCTAAACAGACCCATCCCGGCACAATCGAATCGACATTGCTTTACTACGGATTTCCAGTTCATCGTCACCATTCCCTTGAAGCGAATATGCGAGAGGCAATTACATACGAGATTCCATATGCCACAACCGTCGTTGTCAATACCGCAATAACCAGCCACAATCGTTGCGCGATGATGGCATTCGCGGCATGGGCCAATCCTCTGGTCACCGAAGCAGGCAAAATAGATAGCAGTATGGATACAGCCAATGCAACGACATAGATCACCATCATCGTGACTTGAAGACCGCCTAGTTTGGTCCACAGATAACCCGTGGGCACGATAAGCGCGACCATCAGCGCGGTGCAGAAACCTCCCAACGGCGCCGCCCACAGATTGCCCGCGAATGACCAATCTGGATTGACCAGCACTTGCAACCCGTCAATCAGAACAATCATCGCTATCGACAATACGGAAATCACCAATCCAACCACATATCGCGCGGCCACCTGACTCTTCCTCGAAGCCGGAATAATGCCACGAAGTCGATATCCGTTCTGTAAGTCAGCAACCGCCATGGTTAGCACCCACATGGCGCAGGTGAATACCGTCATGATGACACCCATGCGATAGCCGAAGCCATCACCATAAGCTTCACCTTGAAAGATGACGGAGAACAACGGTGCCAACAACAACGAGAACACAGTCCGTACGTCGACGCACAGGTAGGCCATATCGACGCGCAATGCAGTGGTCAATGCATGTTGCCGAGACCGCGACACCCTCAGTATTGCCTCCATGGCCGCTCACCTCCCGCTCAAGTCACGATTGGAATCATGGGCATTGGTCAGTCGAATGATGTCATCAATGGAAGCCGATTCAACGACAAGCCCCGAAACCACCGACGCAACAGCATCAAGCCTGTCTGACCGGACCAGCGCATCGAATCCGGTGGCATACGTATGTGAGCCCAGCACTACGTCCGCAGGCAGTTGTGCCAGTTCGTCTGGACCGCCCTTAATCAGGCGGAACGATTCCTCAAACTCGTCTTTCGGACCGGTGTAGTAGAGACGGCCATCGGTGATGTAGGTAATGAAGTCAGCAGCACGTTCGAGGTCGGCAGTGATATGGGTGCTGAACAGTACCGAATGCTCGCCATCCTCAATGTAGGCATGCAGGATATCCATGAGTTCGTCGCGGGCAAGCACATCGAGTCCGCTGGTCGGCTCGTCGAGAATCAGCAGCTTGGCATCATGACTCAATGCGATGGCCAGCATCAGCTTCATCTGCATGCCGCGGGAAAGATCCTTGATATGTTTCTTGCCGTTCTGTGCGTCACCAAGGCCAAAAGTATCCAGATACTTGTGATAGCATCCACCGTCCCATGATGGATACAGTGGCGCAACGATACGTTCAATGTTCTTGACTTGCCACTGTTCATGCATGTAGCTGAAGTCAAACACCACGCCGAGTTGTTCTTTGACGGGCTCCTCGTTGGCGATGTTGTCGAGGCCGAGCACGTGAATCGAACCGGCGTCGCGGTGGATCATGTTGAGGATGAGTTTGATGAGGGTGGATTTGCCGGCGCCGTTCGGGCCGATCAGTCCCATGATGTAGCCCTTGGGCAGGTCGAAGGTCACGTCGTCCAGCGTGAAGCCGGAATCATAGTGTTTGGTGACGTCGGTGACCTGCAACGCCATCGCGTCGGATTCGGATATGGCGGTCATGTCCATGGTCCTTTCTTGAGGTTATTCCTTGCGGTATTCCTCTTCGAGCATGCGGTCCAATGCGTTCAGCGGAATGCCGGCGGCTTTGGCGCCCCGGCTTGCCTCGGCCAGGCTTTCACGAATCTGGGTTTCGAGCTGACGTTGCATCAGTTCGTTGCCCTTGTCCATCACGAAAGTGCCTTTGCCTTGAATGTTCTGTACCACGCCCTCATCGGCCAGTTCGTTGTACGCCCTGGTGACGGTGAGTACGGAGATGCGCAGCTCCTTGGCGAGTTTCCTCAAGGAAGGCAGGGCCTCGCCCGCCTTCAACTCGCCGCTGAGCACCGCCGAACGGATTTGGGTTTTGATTTGCTCGTAGATGGGTTCACCGGACACGGATGAGATGATCAGTTTCACCTATGCCCCTTTCGATTGTGGTTGACTAGCACCCCAGCTGTTTAGCTGTTATACAACACAGTATAACTGTTCTGCTTAACTGTCAAGGTGTGTTACATAACAGCTAAACAGTGAACAAACACATCGCCAACATACAGTGTCGAAACATGGGCCGTGCCTACAATGGCCTCGGAAAGGGGTACCTATACCGAACAACGCCGTTACGCTACGCCATACTGAACCGAACGATTATCCGGAGCTTGAGATCTGGTGGAACGATCACGCCATCGCCGACGATTGCCGTCATACGATGGAGAAAGTGCCGGACAAGACCATCGACCAGATGTTCCATACGTGGAGCGACGAGGATGACGACCGGCGCTTCGGCCGCACAACCTTCGGCCCGGACGGGCATCCTGTGGGCCATATCATCGCCAAGGACTGCACCGCGCCCGACCACAACGCCACGATGACTATTCTCATCGGCCCGTACTATCAGAACCACGGGTACGGCAGCTTGGCGCGAAGACCATCACGCTGAAGGCGTGGTCGTTCAACCTGCGGGCACGTCATATGTATAAGTCATTGGGATTCAAAGAGACGGGTCGCGCGGAGCACGCGGTGGAGCGTGGCGGTCATTGGTTCGATGAGGTGGTGTACGAAGCGCCGGTCAGCATGCTGCTGGAGCGTATCGCCGCTGAGGAGTCCGCGCGTGCGGAGGGTGAGAAGCTGGAAGAGCAACGTTTTGAGGCCGAAAGGCAGTCTGACAGGATTGCTCGACGGTAGGGACTGAGTAAGCGCAAGTGGAATCGGGCTGTGCCCGATATTGAATCGCACGGCTCATGCCACGACTTTTCTCCCCCACCCGCTTCGCGGGAGCCCCTCATCAGAGGGGCTTATTGTATGTGCTTACAACGGACGTGGGGCGTCGTGGAAATCGAAGAGGACGCCGTCCGCGATATCGCAGATTTCGGGCCAGTCGGCATCGGACGAATCGTCGTGCATGGCCCACACCTTCATACCGACCGACTTGGCTGATTTGATACCGACCAGCAGGTCTTCAAACACCGTGCAATCAGCGGGCTTGGTGCCCAGCCGCTCGGCGGTGAGCAGATATACGTCAGGCTGGTCCTTGCCGACATCATTGGCGTCATCGACGGAGACGATGTCATCGAACATGTCGAGCATGCCGACATGGCGCAACGCCGGCTCTCGCAGCTGCGGCGGCAACGATGTGGCAACACCCATCTTCACCCCGGCACTCTTGAGATCACGCAGATAGTCGAGCGCGCCGGGCTTGGCCTCCACTGTGGTGGAATAGGCCACGCGGGCCATATCGTCCCATTCCTGCATCAGCTCCTCAGGCGTGTCCTTGAGGCCGAAACGCGCAATGGTGTATTCCGCGATCTGCTGGAACTGCATGGAGGAGACCTTGATCATGTAATCCGGCGGCACCTCAATGCCCCTCTTGCCGAGAAAGTCGATGTCTACCTGATCCCAGACGCCCATGGAGTCGAGCAGGGTTCCGTCGAGGTCGAATATGGCTGCTTTGGTCATAGTGCGGAATCCTTCAGCAATTCGCGGGCATGGTCCAGGGACGCTTCGGATTCACTGCCGGAGAGCATACGGGCGATTTCATGGACGCGTTGGTCGTCGCGCACTTCGCAGACGGTGGTCGCAACACCAGCCGCCTCATCGCCCGAGTCCTGCGATTCCTTGGACACCACGAACTGAGCGTCCGCCCAAGAAGCCACCTGTGCCAGATGGGTGACCACAATGACCTGTGCGTTGCGAGCCAATCGCGCGAGCCTTTTGCCCAATTCGACCGCGGCTTTGCCTCCCACGCCAGCATCGACCTCATCGAAGATGAAGGTCTGATCGTTGCCGCCACGGACGTCCGCCGCCACAAGTTCCAGAGCCAGCATCAATCGGCTGAGCTCGCCGCCCGAAGCGCTTTTGCCCATCGGCAACTGTGCGGAACCCTCAAACGGGGTGAACAGGAAAGCGATGTCGTCACGACCGTACGGCTCGAGAGGCCCAGTGTCCCCCGCTGAATCACCAGCCGCCGCTTCACGGTCGTTGTCATGGCCGTCACTTAATTCTCGAGGGGTGACACGAACCTCAAGGGACGCACCAGACATAGCCAGTGAGCTCAACTCATCGGTCACACGAGCACCCAACGATGCGGCGGCCTTGGTACGGGCGGCGCTCAGCGTATCGGCGGCGGCCAAAGCCGCACTGTACAGCGACTGTCGTTCGGCCTCCAGTTCGGCTACTTTCTCCGGCGAGGCGTCCAGGTCCTCCAAGTCGAACGTGGCCTTGTCGCGCCACGCAATCACATCCGCCAAGGTCGGCCCCCAACGGCGAGTGAGTTCGTTCAGCTCGTGAATCCGCCCGTTGATCTGGTCAAGGTCTTCGACACTGCCTTCATCGCCCAATTCCTGAGTGAGCGAGAACACCACGTCACCCAAATCGGCATTGATGGATTCCAATCGATCTGCCTGCTCGGCGAACTCGCCGCCGACGCGAATCGCACGCAACGAAGTCACCGCATGATTGATGAGATCGACCGCCGATGTGCCACCCGCATCGGCATCCACCTGTGAGGCATCCAACGCGCCCAACGCCGCGCCCACTCCTTGGGCGATATCGGCCGCGTTCTCGATACGCTCGCGACGCGACTTCAGTTCTTCGTCCTCCCCCAGCTGCGGATTGGTACGGTTGATACGGTCGATGGATTCACGCAAATAGTCCGCCTGCTGACGAGCGGAGGACTCCTGCGAGCGCAGTCGCCCCAACCGCTCATCCATGGCGGTCAGCTCATTCCATGCATGCCGGTAAGCATCAAGCTCAGCCTCGTCGTCGGCCACACGATCAAGGAATTCTCGTTGACGTGCGGCGGAGGCGATTTTCAGCTGATCGGCCTGCCCGTGAATGGTCACCAATTCTCCGGCAATGGAACCGAGCACAGATCGCGGCACGGATTTGCCGCCAAGTACGGCACGAGATCGGCCGGAAGCCGGCACAGTGCGAGAGAGGAACAGCTCACCGTCTTCGGGTTCGACGCCCGCATCGCGAGCTCGGCCAACAGCCGCTGCGACACCGGTGAGAACCGTGGCATCGTCGGCATCGGCATGGCTTAAGGAACCGGCTTGGTCATGACGTTCGGAACCAATGGCCAACGCATCATCATCGAACGCAAAAATCGCCTGCGCCCATGCCTCGTCTGCTCCTGCGGCGACCCGCGAGGATTCAGCCGCATCGCCGGACACCAGACGAATGGCGGACAGCAGCATGGATTTGCCCGCACCGGTTTCGCCGGTGATGGCCGTCATGCCACGGGCGGGCGCGATGGAGGCTTCCCGAATCGGCCCTAGGTTACGAATATCGAGTTCTTCGAGCATCAGCCCTCCGCCTTGCCGTTATGCTCGTCCGTCCTATCAGACACGGCATCAGCGGCAGTCGGGAACGTGTGTCCGTGATGCAGTGGCTGGCCCGAGGCCTCATTTCGTGCATGCTCACGCCAACCAACCACCGGCAGATCGAACTTGGAGACCAGACGGTTGGTGAACGGCACACCGGAGAGTCGGGCGAGGCGCAACGTATCGCGCGATTCACGCACCATGACGCGCGTACCCTGCGGCAGGGCGCGCTGGCGGCGGCCATCGCAGCAGATCCAGCCTTCGGACATGGAATCGTCCAGGATATCGATGGTGAAGGTCGAGCCGGAGCCGATGATCAGCGGCCTGGCGAACAACGCATGCGCGGCCAACGGAATCAGCTGCAAAGCCTTGACGTTCGGCCAAATCACAGGACCGCCGGCGGAAAAGGCATAGGCCGTGGAACCGGTGGGCGTGGAGACGATGACGCCATCGGCGCCGAAGGAGTTCATTTCCACATCGTCCACGCGAATGGAGAGCTCCACCATCTTGCCACGGTCGGCGCGTTCCAAAGTGATGTCGTTCAGCGCCCAATCCTCGATGGGTTTGGTGGCACCGGGTAGCCAGACATCGACATGGGCGATCATGCGCTCGTCAATGGAATAGTCATGTTCGGCCACCCGCCGAATCGCCTCGTCGATCTGGAAGCTCTCGAATTCGGCCAGGAAGCCGACATGCCCCATGTTCACGCCGAGAATCGGTACCTGGGTGCAATGCACGAGCTCGGCCGCGCGAAGAATCGTGCCGTCGCCGCCCAACACCACGACGATTTCCGTGTCGTCCGTCACGCATGCGGGACTTACGCCGAAATCCGGAGCTTCGGTGTTATCGATAATCGTGACTTCAAAGCCGGCGCTGCGCAGCTGGCTCACCGCCTCGGACACCACTGTGCCGGACTGCCTGAGCCTGGTATGCGTCACCACAACCGCATTGCGCTTGGCCATGGACATCCTCCTATTGAATCGGTCGCACTGATGACTATCCTAATCATCGCCTGAGCCATCGGCCACATCACGTCACCGGCCCTCGGACATCAGACAAGGCCAACATATGGGCGTCGATACTATTGCGCACCGCATGCTGTTCCACGGAGTCGATTATCGTAAGGCTTCGGCTTACAATTACAGCCATACACCATTACGCCATCAGTATGGCGGGAAGCAGGAACCATATCCAACGACTTTGACGAGTCCTCCTCAAACAAGGAGACCTCGAAAGGCCTGTCATGGTGGTACTCGACCGACGTAATCAGCCAAGACAAGGACGACCGGGCCTCCAAGCGCATCCGGCGCATGACGCTCACGGATCGCCTCATCAGGCATCCGGGCCGCCTGTCCATTCTGCATTTTTCCGTATTGATATTGCTGTCGACCGGATTATTGATGCTGCCCATCTCCACTACGAATCACGATGGCTTCAGCAACTTTCCGGTGTCGTTCTTCACCGCGGTTTCCGCCCTGTCCACCTGCGGCATTCCGGTGGTGAACACCGGCGAGTACTGGTCGATGTTCGGCCAGTTGGTCATTCTGTTTTCCATCCAGTTCGGTGGACTTGGCGTGATGACCTTTGCTTCGATAGTCGCATTGGGTGGTTATTCCGCAGGCGTGGCCAGCGCCGGCAACCCAGCATGCCTGTTCATTCTTGCGGCCGCAATGATTGTCGGTCGAGGCTTCCGTAACCATCACCGGCAACCTGTTGGATGCCGGCATCTCCGACCTGTGGGCCAAATCGGTCTCTCAGAAGCACGCCCGCATTCTGCAGCGCATTGGCGCCCACCATATCATCAATGCGGAAACCGATGCCGGCAAGCGCGTGGGTCATCTGGTGGCTGGCAACTATCTGGATTACATCGAAATCGACGGCCCATACAACGTCGTGAAGATTCACACCCCGCTGTACGCGGTGGGTCGCAACATCGAGGATGTGCAGGTGCATGACAAGTACGGTGTGACCGTGGTCGGCATCAAGGCCCCCGGCAAGGAATTCCAGTACGGTTCCAAGGAACTGATCATGCATCGCAACGATGAGCTCATCATCATGGGCAAGCAGGATCAGATCGACCTCTTTATCCAAGGCTGATTCTCGCGATACCCCCGTCCTGTTACTATATACCCATAATGCAAACGTTAGCATTAGCTCATCAACGATGATGACACTTGCGGTACGCAAAGCACAGGAGGTATCTTGCATCACCACACCGGCAACACAGGGCACGTACGTAACGGAAATTATGGGCTCATTACCGTGACGACCCGTACCACATTCGCCGACGATGTACGTTTTCGCACCACCATGGTCACCGGCACGCTTGAGGCAAACACCATTACCGGCAATCAGCTGATTGTCGACAATGGTACAGTGAGATGTTCCGGCGATGTTCATGTCGAGCGCATTGCCGGCAGAGGCAGAATCATCACCGATGGCAGCATCATCTGCGGCGGCATCGAGCTCACCGGCGACCTGCACTCCGGCGGAGATATCACGTGTAACGATGATTTGCTCGTTAAGGGATCGCTGACCAGCCGTCATATCCGCGCGCGCAACATTCTGCTCCACGGCGTGCTTCAGGGGCATCGCATCAACGGCAGCAGTCTGGAGATCCGGCCATTGCGCAGCGCGATGTTCACCAGATTCGACATGCTGAAATATGAGGGAGGCAGCTCAGCCTCGCATATAGACGTCAACAAGATCGAGGCTCATCGGCTGACGTGCCGTACGTTACAAGCCGGCACTGCCATATTGTGTGATAACAGCATGGTGGAGCATGCTATTTGCTCGACTTCAATAGGTCTTGACCGAACATCCTGTGTGATGCTGGTCAACCGAGAATGCCGAAGATATCATTTGAAAACCGCATAAAGCAGATATTCCGCATTACCGTGCATGCCTTCAATGGGACTGTCGGCCGTATTGACGACGTGCAGCCCGTGCTGCCGCGCACAGGCGACGACATCGGCAAGGGTCTGCTCGCGCAATGCCGGATCGCCCACAATGCCATGCTTGCCGAGTCCTTGCCGACCGACTTCAAACTGCGGCTTGACCAGCAGCACCACCTGAGCGCCGGGAGCGGCGATGCGCGCAATCACCGGAATCACATAGGTCAGTGAAATGAACGAGACATCGGACACGATCATCGCCGGGCGATATGGCAAATCATCGGCCGTGACTTCACGGATATTGACGCCGCTCATTTCGATGACGCGGTTATCTCCTGCAATACGCGGGTCAAGCTGCCCATGCCCCACATCGAGGGCCACGACTCTGGCCGCTCCCCCGCGCAGTAGCACATCGGTAAATCCACCGGTGGATGCACCGATATCCAAACATTCCAGACTTTGCGGCCCGGTCAGCCCATCGTCGGCAAAGGCCTTGAACGCGCCAAGCAGCTTGTAAGCTCCACGAGAGACATAATCATCACCCTTATCCACGGCAAGCTCACAATGACCGGCTTTGACCATGAATGACGGCTTGGTGATGGTCTCTCCGCCAACACGCACATGTCCGGCCTTAATAAGGCGCTGCGCCTTGGATCGGGACTCAACGAGACCGGAGGCCACAAGCATCATGTCAAGACGGTCAAGCGGCATTGCGGGATCAATCGGATGTTCTGACATCAATCAGTCACGGCTCTCGTCGAGTTCACTGTGCAATGAGTCAAGCACATTGCGGTAAATCTCGAGCTTGCGGTCATTGTCCTGATTGTCAATATCCACAAGATCCGGGTACCGTTGCGACACCGGCGTACGGCCGGCTGACTGAGGTTCGCTGTTCATCGCTGCTCTCCAAGGGCAAAGTTCGGCACCATGGATTCATCCATCTGCGCGCCTTTGTCGGCGGCTTCCCAAGCGGCACATACCGCAGCACGAAGACCATCCATACTCGTGGGATCACTGACCTGAACCCGTCCGTTTTCAAACCATGCGCTGGCCTTGCGGCACTCCCAAGTACCGTCCTCGCAACGCACTGGTTCGCTCTGAATCTCGCCAAGCTCGCGCAGATCACGGGCGATGAACGTGGGGCGCAAGTGTTCGGGAGCCAGCATAAGCTCGGTCGGGTTGGTCACGCCGGTCAACACAGCCAGCGAATCATAGCCGCCACGGTTGCCTGCCTCGATATCCGTGTCGAGACGATCGCCGATGGCGATGGACGACTCTTTGGGCACCAAGTCATGACCTTCGGCGGCGTTGAGTTCACGCGCTTCATCGTACATATAGGCTTCCGGCTTACCTGCGGAGGCCACTGGTTCGACGCCAGTGGCGGTGATCACGGCTCGAATCATCGAGCCGCAGCCGGGCGCTATGCCCATTTCACGCGGAATGGTCAGATCGCGGTTAGTCACGAAATATGTGGCTCCGGCTTCGACCGCATAGGAGACTTCAGCCATCATCTGCCACGTCATCTCGGGATACCATCCCTGAATAACCGCCTGCGGATGGTCTTCCGGGCCATTCACGATGGTCAAACCGTTTCGCGTGACCTCATCACGAAGATGATCGGCACCCAATACCTGCACGCGCGCACCGACCGGCAACGCTTTGGCTACCATACGGGCCGCCACCACCGAGGAGGTGATGACCTGCCACGGTTCCACATCCAGGCCAAAACCCTTGAGCTGATCGGCCACCACATGCTGGAATCGTGAGGAATTGTTGGTGGTGTACTCGATAGTCATGCCGGCCTGTTCGGCAGCGCGGATGGAATCAGCCGCATAGTCGACCGGGTTCTTGCCGCGGTACACCACACCGTCGAGGTCCAGCAGCGCAAGCTGATAGGCCTCGGCAAGCGGACGATCGGCGCCTTTGAGAAAACGGGTCATTACGCCGCTCACTCCTCGGTTTCTTCAGATTCGGCTTCGGCGGGAGCATCATCAGCCGACTCTTCGGATTCGGCCGGTTCGTCGCTCTCCTCGGACTCCTCAGTGGCATCAGATTCAGCTACGTCGGATTCCTCCGCAGCTTCATCATCTTCCGGTTCCTCGGCGTCTTCTGATTCCTCAGGCTCCTCAGACTCCGGCTCCTCAGACTCTTCAGGCTCAAGCTCTGGAGCATACTGTGCTTCGGACGGGTCGATACCGAGGGTTTCCATCACTTCGGAGTCGTCGGTGATGTCCTCAAGATCATGGTCAATGACCACGTCATCGCTATCCTCGTCGATGTCTTCGTCGGCGTACTGGTCTTCAAGGCGGTCAAGCAAATCGTTAAGCTGCTCGGCTTCCTTGTTGCGGCCGGCTTCCTCGAGGAAATACTGTTCGGCTTGTACCGCACGCATGCGGTACTCCCCCGGCAGACCCTGCGAACGTCCGACGGCGTGAACCACATCAATGGCCTTATCCCACATTTCCAAATCGCCGAGAGCGCCAGCGTACACCAGGAACATCTCGACCTTCGGAGAGCCATGCAGTGCCTTGCCCTCGTCGGACAGTGCCAGTTCCACGGCCTTCTTCGGGTTGCCAAGACCACGCTCGCAGTCGGCGATGAACGGCAGGTAGTCCTGGAATCCGTTCATGCGGTAAGCGGTGCGGAATTCGCGCAAGGCGAGCTTGTAGTCGCCTTGACGGTAGGCGATGAATGCCAACGTTTCACGGGCGAAGTCAATTCGGGAAGCCTGACGAGCCACCCACTTGGCATGCTCGAGAGCATTCTGAGGATCGTCCTCCTCCTGCGCAAAGGCGGCGAGAATATGCAGACCGATGTTCTCCGCGTGCTCCTTGGACAGGCCGCGCAGACGCTCCCTCTCATCCGAGGACAGCATCGACCATTCCATACCCTTGGGCATCTTCGGCTCGTCAGGGCGACGATCGGTGTACGGGTTCTGCGAGGGGAAGCTCATCGTGCCGTCGGAATTGCGGCGCGGACGGTTCATGTATTCAGAGCGCTTCTCCTCACGGTACTGGCGCTTCTCCTCCTGAGAGAACTCGCGGTAGCCGTCACGGCGGTCATTGTCACGACGGTCATCGCGACGGAAGTTGCGGCGATCGCCATCCCTATGGAAGTCACGACGATCGCCATCGCGACGGAAATCACGGCGATCATTGTCGCGGTGCTGGTAGCGCGGGTTCTCGCCGTTCTCGCCTTCGTGGGAACGGTAGCCACCCTCGCGGCGCGGCTTGAAACCGTCGCCGTCGCGGCGCGGACCATTGCCGCGGTAGCCGCCCTTGTGGAAGCCTCCGGACTTGCCGTAGGACTTGCGGTAGCCGCCGCGACCTTCACCATCACCATCGCGACGCGGCGCGTAACCCTCGCCATCCTCGCGGCGACGCGGCTTGAAACCCTCACCATCATGGTCGCGACGCGGGCGGAAGCCTTCGCCGTCACGACGCGGACCATTGCCGCGGTAGCCGGAACGACCACCCTTGTGGAAGTCGCCGCCCTTGCCGTACGACTTGCGGTAGCCGCCGCGACCTTCACCATCACCATCGCGACGCGGCGCATGACCCTCGCCATCCTCGCGGCGACGCGGCTTGAAACCCTCACCATCATGACGCGGCTTGAAACCGCCCTTGCCGCGCGGCTTGAAACCCTTGCCACCGCGGTTGCCCGGTCGGCGATCGCCATACCCCTTATGGCCGCCGCCGTAGGACTTGCCGGAACGCTCGTTACCTTCTGCCATTACTTGTTTTCCTTAATTCGTTGTTGATTAACGGTTTTCCACGGCGCCGAGCGCCTTCTTGCCACGACGGATGAGCGCGAAGCGGCCGGCCAGGAAGTCAGCTTCGGCCAGCACCTGCTCCTCATCCTCGATACGATTGTTGTTGAGATACACGCCACCGGACTTGATGGCGCGGCGTGCCTCGGAAGCGGACTTGAACAGTCCGGCAGCCTGGGCGGCGTCGATTACGCGATCACCGGGCTTGGAGACGGGGAAGACGTGCTCGCCGTTCTCGTCGACCACCTTGAAACCGTCGAGCACGGATTCCAGCGTTTCCTCATCGATGTCTTCGAGGTTGCCTCCGCGTCCGAACAGCGCACCGGAAGCGTCAATGGCGGCCTGGGTAGCGGCCTCGCCATGCACGAAGCTGGTGACCTCCCAGGCGAGGGTCTTCTGGGCCTCGCGCTTGCCGGGGTTGGTCTTGGATTCCTCGACCAGTCGTTCGATTTCGGCCTTGGGCAGGAAGGTGAACGCCTTCAGCAGGCTTTCCATCTCCACATCCGGGCGGTTGATCCAGAACTGGTAGAACTTGTACGGGCTGAGCATCGTGGCATCGAGCCAGACGGCGTTGCCCTCGGACTTGCCGAACTTCTTGCCGGAAGCATCAGTGATGATCGGGCTGGTGAACACATTGACGTCCACACCGCGCACCTTGTGAATCAGGTCCAGGCCGGAGGTGAGGTTGCCCCACTGGTCGGAGCCGCCGAGTTCCAACGTGCAGTGGTATTCGTCAAACAGGTGGAGGAAGTCGTTGCCCTGCAGCACCTGATAGCTGAACTCGGTGAAGGAGATGCCTTCCTCGGAGTTCAGGCGGCGAGCCACGGTGTCTTTGGCCAGCATGGTGCCCAAGCGGAAGTTCTTGCCGACATCGCGCAGGAAGTCGATGACGGTCATCGAAGCGGTCCAATCGTAGTTGGACACGAAACGCACCGGGTTGGCGCCTTCAGTCTCCAAAATGCCGCCGATCTGGTTCTTGAGGCGGTCGGCCCAGCCGGCCACCACGTCCTTCGGATTGAGCGTGCGTTCACCTGACTGGCGCGGATCGCCGATCAGACCGGTGGCGCCACCGACCAGGGCGATTGGATGATGGCCTGCCAACTGCAGATGACGCATGTTGATGAGCTGCACCAGATTGCCGATATGCAGGGATGCAGCAGTGGGATCGAAGCCGCAATAATAGGTGATGGGCTCGCCGTTCAGTGCTTCCGCAAGTCGATCCCTGTCCGTGGACTGGGAAATCAACCCGCGCCATTCCAGTTCCTCAAGCAGGGTGTTGAAACCCGCTTCCTTGAAGTCGGTGACGTGAGCCATAGCCTGTCGCTTCTCCCTATCGAATTGTGTATAAAACCGCCCAATTGGGCACAGTCAAGTTTCGCAGAACATGGCGACAGTGCATAACTTGTCAATGCGCCACAATCTGTCACATTTCCACTAGAGTTGGGAGTGGCTACTAAGCAGGGGAGCAGCGATAGAGAGAAAAGCACTCAAGGCACAGGCGCGGAAGACTCTGAAGCGAAGTTATTGGCTGATTGTTATCGCGTGTCTGTTCGCGGCGTTTCTGGGTGCGGAATACGGCTCCTCGCTGATTGCCATCCACACCAATTCCGGCACGGCTCAGACTTCCGTACAAACCGATGCACAGACCACCGCCGAGGCCCCTGGCGAGGGCTACTATGCATCCGGCCCGCTGGACATTCTGATGGAGATAGCGTCGGGGCAGGGAAGCGACGCACGCGACCAAGTCAACAGCAACGAGAAAGCCATCGCCGCGCTCGGCCGCTCCCGCGGCGTACTTTCCGCGGCACTCAACTCATTTTCCTCCGGATCGTTCATCCTGTCCGTGGCGGATGCGGCCACGTCCGTCATTCATGCGCAGAACATCGTCATATCCATTCTGGTGATCGTGGCACTGCTGGGTACTGTGGCATTCCCCCTGTTCGTAGTGCAGGTCTTCCGCGTGGTGCTGCGGCGCATCATGCTGGAGGCCCGAATCTACGAGAAAGTGCCGTTGCGCCGGTTCCTATACCCGCTGCAATCCAAGCGTTGGGTGCGCATGGCATGGACGATGATGGTCGAGAACGCGTACCTGATGCTGTGGTGGTTGACTTTCGTGGGCGGCATCATCAAAACCTATTCGTACTTCCTCGTGCCGTACATCGTGGCGGAGAACCCGAACATCAGTGCCAATCAGGCTATCAGCCTCTCCCGGCGCATAATGAAGGGCCACAAATGGGAGTGCTTCGTGGCGCAGGTCAGCTTCCTCGTCTGGTATCTGCTCAATGGTGCCACAGTCGGCCTGAGCGGAATCTTCTATTCCAATGGTTACAACGCGGCGTTCTTCGCCGAATACTATGCGTATCTGCGCGCTGTGGCCAAGGAGAACGGCATTGAGGGCGCGGGGTCATAGTTCATGCAAAAACCCTGCAATCAGCGGCGCGGGCCCATAAGTTCGCGCAAAGAGTCGATGATGTCCTGACGATCCGGCACCTGGAACTTCGGGAAGGACTTGAGCATACGCTTCTGCTGCGCGTTGATAACACCGTTGGCTGCCCAACGTAGACGCTCAATCGTATCCTGCGAAAGCTCGCGCATCTTATCGGATACCGCACTGGAACCCCATTGCCACGTGTCACCTGCTCGTGCAGCCACATCCTGCACCGTTTGAGTAACGGAGTCGAGCACCTGCTCGAATTCGAGCATGCCTGCCACCGTGACCGCTAAATCAATGATGGTGACCAGAGCCAGTACCGTGACCAACGTGTGCAGCATTGGCACAGGAATCAGGTCAGTGAACTGTGCCACGTATGGTTGGGCGCCGAGCACAATCACCACACCGGCAATACCGAAAATCACCGCCCCTAAAAGGCACACACGCCCTTGGACATTGAAACGGAAATTCGAGTAATCCCACCAACGTGCGTGGAAGAGCTCCTCCATAACCCACGAGGTCGTGTATTCAAGAATCGTGGCGCCGACCATCGAAATCAGAAAGATGATGATTGGATTATGGAGATTGCCGAGCACGGCGATGCCCAGTACCGCACCGGTGCCGTAAATCGGGCACAGCGGACCGTTGAGGAATCCACGGTTTACCAAGCGACGTTCTTGGCAAGAAACAAGGATGGATTCATAGACCCAGCCCACAAAGCTGTAGAACAGGAACCAGAGGAAGTAGTGTTCAAGCGCAATCATCATCGGCGGTAATCACCTTGCAACGCGGTGTTTGATGTGTGCCTCCAACGAGGGCAGATGTGGCTTGTTGAACCGGTCGAACGAGAACGTTTCGGCGGTGGCCGAAAGCTTATCCGACAACGTGACAAGGTATCCTTCGATATAGGCGGGCGGCACAGGGGTCATCGGGAACATATGGTTTTCGATGCTGTTGCGTTCGATGTCGTTGAGGTCAAAATCCTTCAAAGCGTTCATCAAGGCCGCATGGCCATGGGTGAAGCCGTGCCAACGGTGTTGCCCGTTGTCCCAGTCGTGCCAGTCGTACAGGAAGTAGTCGTGCAGGAGAGCCGCACGAATCAGAGACCTGAGATTCACGTGGTACCAGAGATGTGCGTGATCCGCCAGCCAAACGGCGAGGCACGCCACACGTATGGAATGCTCGAATGTGGTGACATTGCCGTGCTGATAGCAGCAACGTTCGATCTGCATGTGCTGATGTTCGATGACTTCACGGCCATGCTTGGCGACCAAGCGTTGAATCTGCGCTCGAGTGAGCAGGCGTCCCACGGTTTCGTCCTTCCCGTTCGGGCTGGTTCGGTTCATTCCATGTGATCACCCGACAACATTCAAGTATTTATCGGGTAACACCGTGACCGATTGTAGGGCACGCACATTACCGTGCACACTCATCCAAAAGAACGACAATAGGAACTGTTCGAGAGATCTTTGCGTTTAGCACGAGTCAGTGCAAAGATCTCTCGAAATCAGGGATTATTACGAGAATTCCTTGCGCCGAGAGGTCAGAGATACGTTGCGGCCAATCGGCTGTTGAGCTGTTGATCGTGGTGGGATTCGAGATAATCAAGATAGCCTTGAAAGCCTCCATAGAGGCTGGCCACATCGTAACCGCGATCGGCGAGAATTTCGGCCACTTCCTCGCTCCACCAACCTTGGGCGCAATAGACCACAACAGTTCGATCCTTGGGCACGGTTTTGAGTACATGAGCCAATGGATCAAGAGGAGCATTGATGGCACCTTCGACCGGGTGAGCGGCGAAATCGGCCGGTTCCCTCAAATCGAGCAGCGTAACCGTATTCGGGTCGAGCTCGGCGAATTCTTCCGGCGTGATGTGACGATACGCACACTCACCGCTCTCATCGGCATCAACCACATTATGCAAAGCAATAGGCATGTTCTTCCCCTCTCGTTCTGATCTTGGCTCCCCTCTGGAGGGGAACTGTCCGCGTAGCGGACTGAGAGGAGGCTTGCTCAACCGTAGCAACTCCCCTCAGTCACCTACGGTGACAGCTCCCCTCAGAGAGGGAGCCATATAGCTCTAAATCGCGCAGGCCGACTGAATATAGTTGGCCGAGTCAATGGCGGTGATGGTCGGTTGCTCACCACACACCGGGCAATCCGGCACATGCTCCGGCAATGGCACCCGTCGAATATTCATGGTCAACGCATCCACGGTGAGCATGCGGCCCACCAACGGCTCCCCCACGCCAACTATCAGCTTGACGGCTTCAGTGGCTTCCAGACTGCCGATCACGCCGACCACCGCACCCAAGACGCCAGCTTCCTTGCAAGTCGGAATCTCGCCAGCGGCAGGCATGTCGCGGAAAATACAGCGATAGCACGGGCCTTCACCGGGAATGACGGTCATCACCTGACCTGCGAATCCGACCACACCCGCATGAATATACGGTTTATTAGCCAATACACAAGCGTCATTGATAAGGAACTTCGCGGCGAAATTGTCGGTGGCCTCTATCACCAGATCGTATGCCTCGATGAGGCCGGCGATATTGTTGGCATCAACAAGCTCATAGTAAGTGTCGACCGTCACGTCCGGGTTGAGTTCGCGGATGGCCGCAGCCGCTGACTCCACCTTGGGCTCGTTCACCCGTGCAGTGGTGTGGATAATCTGGCGTTGCAGATTGCTCAAATCCACCATATCGCCATCCACGAGTCCGATGCGACTGACTCCGGCTGCCGCCAGATACAGAGCAACCGGCGAACCGAGCCCGCCCGCGCCGATAATCAGCACACTGGAAGCCAGCAGACGCTTCTGCCCTTTGACACCCACGCCCTTCAAAATCAGATGACGCGCGTACCGCTCCACCTGTTCATCCGTCAATGCCATGTTTTCTCCATGTTTCTGCCCTCTCCGGAGGGACGCTGTCATCACAGGTAACTGAGAGGAAGTTTTAACGCTGCCTCGCGAATTCCTCTCAGTCCGCTACACGGCCAGCTCCCCTCAGAAAGGGGAGCCAATACCCAATCAGTGCAAATACCCCGTGGTCGGACTGGACGGCACGGCTTGTCCCTCGGTCACCTTGCCAAGGCCAGACAGATACGCGGCACGACCCGCATCGATGGCGTGCTTGAACGCCTCAGCCATCAACGGAATATTGCCAGCGGAGGCCACAGCCGTGTACGCCATCACCGCATCCGCACCCATTTCCATGGCATCGCAAGCCTGGCTCGGGCGTCCGATGCCGGCGTCGATGATGACCGGCACGTGCGCGTTGGCGATGATGATTTCGATAAAATCACGCATACGCAAACCCATGTTGGAACCAATCAGCGAGCCGAGCGGCATGACGGCGGCCGCACCAGCTTCTTCCAGCTGACGGGCTGCGATCGGGTCCGGGAACATGTAGGGCATGACCACGAAGCCTTCCCTGGCCAGCATTTCAGTGGCACGAATGGTTTCGGCGTTGTCCGGCAGAAGGTACTTGGTTTCATGCTCGATTTCGACCTTGACGAAATCAGTGTGGCATACTTCGCGGGCCAGTCGTGCAATGCGCACGGCCTCCTCGGCATTGCGCGCGCCAGAAGTATTCGGCAGCAGCGTAATGCCCTCAGGAATGTAATCAAGCACGCTGTTCTCGGTGGTCTGCGCGCGACGCAATGCCATGGTGACAATCTGCGTACCGGCGTGCTCGACCGTGGCCTTGATGAGGTTCAGGTCATAGCGACCGGAGCCCAAGATGAATCGCGACTGGAATTCGTGGCCTCCCAGATTCAGCGACTTGTCTTCCACCGGCAGAATCGGCGCAGCGGTACCGACCGGATTGGTGACGGCGGGCTGCGGCGGCAGCGGCGTCGCCTCAACGGATGCTTCAGTAACCGGATTGATATTGCTCATAGCTCTTCCTTTCAGCCACCCTGAACAAACTGTACGATTTCCATAACGCACTGGTCGTCAAGCATGGCATCGGCACGCTTGTCGCGCGGAATAATCTCACCATTAAGTTCGATGGCCACACGTTCGGCGCGGAATCCGTGTGCTTCGAGATAGTCGGCAACGCTGACCGGCGTATCGAGCTTGACTTGCTCTCCGTTGACCTGCATAACAACCTTTCCGAATAGTAAAAAAGGGTGCACGAAACGAACCGTACCTTAAGTGGTGCGCCCATTCATGAACCCAATCATGCGACCGTGTGGCCGCCGCGATGCATTGGCTACACCACGACCCGTCATACGGCTAAATTATGCAAACGGAATGAAAGACTGTTGCAGGAAACCTAACAAATCAAGAACAACGATTCCTTACGGCGGCATGACCCGCGTCAAGTTCCCCGGTCGAAGTCTGGCGACTTCCTCTCAGCCTTACGGCTCCCGTTCGTTACGGTTATTCAGTGTAGGCCGTTGCGATGACAACGCAAAACCTAACTCCCGCTGGCGGGAGCTGGCTCGCGGAGCGAGACTGAGGGTGGTCATGTGGACAAAGACCTTCGCCCCCCCCCAGTCGGCTTCGCCGACAGCCCCCGCCAACGGGAGCGCACAGTTTAAAATGTGCCGGGGGCCTTATACGCGGAACCGTCAGAAGTGGAGGCCGGGAACAGCTTGAGCTCTTCGACACTGGCCTTGGCGTCGGCAATCTGTTCGCGCACACGACCATAGGCGGTGCCGCCCTTGCCGTTGCGGGAGTCGACCGAACCGTGGCTGGAGAGCACTTCACGCACGCCCGGAGCCTTTCCGACCGGCAGGAATGCGGCGAAGGTCTCGATGAAGTCCTCGTCGGTCAGATCCCAGAGTTCCTGGCCACGGCCTTCGGCGAGCTTGACGCAGGCGCCGGAGAGCTCGTGAGCATGGCGGAATGGCACGCCGTTCTTGACAAGCCATTCGGCGATGTCAGTGGCCAAGGCGAAGCCGGTCGGGGCTTCAGCTTCCAAACGGTCGGCATCGAAGCGCATGGTTCTGACCATGCCGGTGAACGCGGGTAGCAGCACTTCGAGCGTGTCGACCTGATCGAACACCGCTTCCTTGTCTTCCTGCAGGTCGCGTGCGTAGGCGGTGGGCAGACCCTTCAGAGTGGCCAGCAGACCGGTCAGGTCGCCAATGAGACGGCCGGACTTGCCACGGGCGAGCTCGGCGATATCCGGGTTCTTCTTCTGCGGCATGATGGAGGATCCGGTGGAGTAGCCGTCATCGAGCTTGACGAAAGCGAACTCTTGGGTGTTCCAGATAATGATTTCCTCGGACAGACGGGAGATGTCCACGCCGGTCATGGCGGCCACGAATGCGAATTCGGCGACCAGGTCACGGGCTGCGGTGCCGTCGATGGAGTTGTCGGTCACACGGGAGAAGCCGAGCTCGCGAGCCACCGCTTCCGGGTCAAGGCCGAGTGTATTGCCGGCCAGCGCGCCGGAGCCGTACGGAGAGGCATTGATGCGCTTGTCCCAATCAATCAGGCGCTGCACGTCGCGAATCAGCGGCCAAGCGTGAGCCATAAGCTGGTGAGCAAGCAGCACCGGCTGGGCATGCTGCATGTGCGTACGGCCCGGCATCACGGTGCGACCGGCCTTTTCGCTCTGCTCAATCAGGGCATTAACCAAGTCAAGCAGCAATCCGGCAATCACACGGGAGTGACGGCGCAGCCACATGCGAATCAGGCAAGCGATCTGGTCGTTGCGGGAACGGCCGGCACGCAACTTGCCGCCGAGCTCATCGCCGGCAATATCGATCAAGCCACGTTCGAGGGCAGTGGCCTCATCCTCATCGTCTTCGATAGGAGCAAAGGAACCGTCATCCACATGGCGCTGGAGAGTGTCGAGCGCATCTTCCATGCGCTGCAGCTCGTCGGCAGTCAGGAGTCCCGCACGGCCGAGAGCACGGGCGTGGGCACGGGAACCGGCGATATCGTCGTCGGCCAGACGCCAGTCGAACTGCGTGGACTTGGACAGTCGGGCCAGTTCCGGCGACGGGCCGGATGTAAAGCGACCACCCCACAGGGCCAGATGTTCGTTGTTCTCAGTCATGAAGGCTCCTTGAAACCATGGATTGCAAACAAATCAGACTGCTTGTCAGACTATCAGCGTTGGGCTACATACCGGTGGATTCAAGTTGTTCGTATTCCATGTCGGGAATATCAGACGCATTGCCAACTGTCCGCTCATTATAGAGATGCACTGATGCGGCACTATTGTGCAAAAGACCGCACAGATATATATTGAATATATACGCAAACGATATACAGGGAGCGCAACATGACATCAACATTAGTCAACGTTCGACTTGACGAAAACACCAAGAAGGGCATGAGTGAAGTATGCAGCGAACTTGGCATCAGCATGAGCGCCGCATTCAATATCTTTGCCAAAACCGTTGTCCGGGAACGCCGTATTCCATTCGAGGTAACCGCTGATCCGTTCTATTCGGCGGAAAACATGAGCAGGGTACGTCACGCCGCCGCGCAACTTGACGCAGGAAAAGGCACTGAACACCAACTGATTGAGAACTAATATGCTCTTAATTTGGACCGACGAAGCATGGGACGATTACCTGTATTGGCAGTCACAAGACAAAAAGACATTGAAACGCATCAATAAAATAATCAAGGATATCCAACGCAATGGCGCGTCAGACGGCATCGGCATGCCGGAACCTTTGCGCGGCAATCTCACCGGATACTGGTCACGTCGCATTGATGAAAAGAACCGCATCGTATACCGCATTACGGGTAACGACGTTCAAAACCTAGAAATAGCCGTCTGCCGAACTCATTACGGAGAGCACTAAACCGCAGGCCTTTCACTCCGCCGACGCTTGATGAGACCAGTGCGGCGTACGCATACGTGAGCGCCGCACCACCGCATATGCCAATATTTCGAATTAGGTTATTTCCCCAATCTCTGGCATATTCAGATAAGCCTTGGGATAAGGGGCTGCGGGCGTTTTCTTGGAGATGATCACGCGGCCGTTCCCTGGCTCTGGCGGTATTGTACCGGGCTCATCCAACCGAGCGACCGTTTGATGCGCCCGTGGTCGTGCCAGCGGATGCAGTCGCCGACCAAGGCGAGTACCTCGCCGCGGGGTCGTTCCTCCCAATGCCAGGGATGGACGGATTCCGTCTTCATCCTGCCGAAGAACCCCTCCGCGGCGGCGTTGTCCGGGGAACGGCCCTTCGCGCCCGTCGACCATATCAGGCCGTGCCGTTCCATGAGGTCCGGCCATCCGGGGCACCGGCAGTGGCAAGCCGCGGTCGGAATGCACCAAGGGCCTCGCCCCCTCCGGCAGCGTCTCCGCGGCCTTGACGGGCATCCCGTCGGCGAGCCCGGCGTCGGGACCGGAACCGGCGGTGCACGCGACGATCCCGCCGTCATGGCAGTCGACCGGCGGCGGGAGGCACGCCCTTCCCGTCCCCGGCCTTGATCCCGGGTGATGTCCGCGGGCCGCTTCTCGTTCGGGGACTTGGCGGTGAAGTCGCGGTCGGCGAGGTTGCCGGGCGCGGGCGTGGTCTCGCCCTCGTGGGAGCCGTAGCGCCGACGTCTCGGCACGTGCGCCGTCGGATCGCCCTCGGCTATGATCCCGCGGACCGCCTTCTCCGATACGCCGGTCCCGAGCATGGCCCTGATCCCGCGGTACCCGTACCTGCCCTTGGACGCGGCGAACGCCTCCTCCGCCTCCGTCCCGAGCCCGGCGTATCCGTCAACGCTCAGCCCGGCGTGGCGGCAGTGGTGGCCGCCCGGCGCGATGCCGGGCAGGCATGTCATCGAGCCGGGCGAACACGCCGGCCTCAGACGGTCGGCCGGCAGGGTCTTCTCCCTGTTCGACAGGCGCCGCGGATCGGCGCCTGGGTCTTTTTCTGAGACCTCCGACACCTCCCGCATCAACGCGTTCTCCGGCCCCGACTCCTCGACCCCGCGACGCGACGCCTCCGCGTCATCGCAGACGGCTCCGGCGTTCCGGCTTCGCCGTGGCGCTGGCTTGTCGGCCTGGCCGGCGTTCCCGTTCCCGGCCCGCAGCGCGGCCATTCCACCCTGTACGCCCCGGCCCGGTCGTGGACCGCTCCGACGCCCGCGCCGAGCCGTTCGGCGGCCCGCTTCCGCCGCCCGGCACCGGTTCCGATCGCCTTGGCCCTTGTCTCCAGCGGGATGATGGGTTCCGCCATACGACCGGCATACCGGGGATCCTTCGCCAACCGGCGTTCCGAGCACTGCCTGGTCGGACAGCCCAGGCGCCTCACCCACCTGGGCCGTGGTCATCGGCGTGGTGAAATACAGGCCCACCGCGCGCTCCCGTTCTTCGGGACCGGACATACGAAAACCTTTCGCTCAGTCTCCAAGAAAACATCCGCAGCCCCAGCTCCGAATGGCTCATCGAACAGCAGGATGTCTTTACCTGTCAAAATCGTTCTGACGAATGATGCACGTTGCCGCATACCTCCAGACATGGCATATGGCGGCTTGTTCGAATACTCTCCCAAACCGAAACGCTCAAGATAAGGAATAGCCTCCTTCAGGGCCTTACGTTTCGAGAGATGCTGGTTCATCAACGATAGAGCCGTGTTCTCAGCGAAAGACCAAAAACACCGCTTTGTTTCCCACCCGTTAAACCAAACGGCTAGGAACGTAACATGTCAGGATCTCGTTCTTCCCTGATTATCAACGGCTTTGGGATCCAAATATGATCCGTTAACATCCTCGTTGGAGAGCATACGAAATGACTTCATATTCCGATACAAAAAAGGGGAGCACAAGCATATTTTGCTTGAACTCCCCTCAGTCGCCTGCGGCGACAGCTGCCCGTGATTACGGGCAGCCGGACGGCTGCTGATTGTTGGCTCACTGTCGTTCGCGCCTCACCTACAAGCAGCCCACTGGACTGTTTGCTTTACGGTTCGGCCCCTCAAAGAGGAGAGCCAAGATAAGTGATTACTCGACGGTGTTCTTCGGGACCTCGATGCCGTTGCCGAACTTGACATCGCGGGCGGCAGCCACGCGGGACGGCAGGCCGTAGATGTCGATGAAGCCGTTGGAGGACTTCTGATCGAAGGTATCGCCGGAATCGTAGGTGGCGAGCTTGTAGTCGTACAGCGAGGAGTCGGAACGACGGCCGGTCACCACAGCGCGACCGCCATGCAGGACCATGCGAATCTCACCGGACACGTACTTCTGGGTGTCCTCGATGAAAGCGTTGAGCGACTGGGTAGCCGGGGAGAACCACTGCGCATCGTAAACCAGCTCGCCCCAGCGCTTGTCGATATCGCGCTTGATGCGGTGCTGTTCGCGCTCGAGGCAGCAGTTTTCGAGTTCCTGATGAGCGGTGATCAGGGCCACGGCGCCCGGAGCCTCGTACAGCTCGCGGGACTTGATGCCGACCAGGCGATCTTCGATGAGGTCGATACGGCCGATGCCCTGGGCGCCAGCACGTCGGTTCATCTCTTCGATGGCCTGCAGCGGAGTGACGTCGCGGCCGTCGATCTTGACCGGGATACCTTCCTTGAACTCGATGACAACCTCATCTTCGACCGGCGGGAAGGCCGGGTCGTCGGTGTAGGAGTAGCAGTCCTTGGTCGGACCGTTCCACGGATCCTCGAGGAAGCCGGTCTCGATGGCGCGGCCCCACACGTTCTGATCGATGGAGTACGGGGACTTCTCGGTCTGGGTGATCGGCAACTTGTGCTCCTTGGCGAACGCAATCTCGACGTCACGGGTCAGGGAGAGATCACGAATCGGGCTGATGGCCTTGAGCGTCGGGTCGATGGAGGCGATGGAGACCTCGAAACGAACCTGATCGTTACCCTTGCCGGTGCAGCCGTGGGAGATGGTGTCGGCGCCGAACTGGTGGGCGGCGCGCACGAGGTGCTTGGAGATCAGCGGGCGGGAGATGGCAGAGACCAGCGGGTAGACGCCTTCGTACATGGCGTTGGCCTTGAGGGCCTTCATGCAGTATTCGTTGGCGAATTCGTCACGGGCGTCGACCACGTAGGATTCGATGGCGCCGCAGGCGAGGGCGCGCTCCTTGATGGTCTCAAGGCTTTCACCGCCCTGACCTACATCGAGGGACACGGCCACGACGTCCTTGCCGGTGCGCTCCTTCAGGTACGAGATGGCGACGGAGGTATCAAGACCACCGGAGTAGGCCAGAACAAGGCGATTGTTATCTGCCATGAATTCCCTTTCATTCAAGGTCCAAAAAAACAAACTGATGTAAGTATATACAGAGGATTGTATATTTATGCACGGCGTGTTGGGGAGGATTGGGCAACTCTCCTCAGTCGCCTACGGTGACAGCTCCCCTCCCCTTGGGGGGGGGCAAGAAAAAACACTATTTGGAGGCGAGGCCGAGCAGCCAGTCAGAGCGGGAGACGGCGGTGCCGTCGTCAGCGCAGATCACCATGACGGTATCGTCTCCAGCGATGGTGCCAAGCACGCCGTCGATGGGCTGACGGTCAATCACGGAAGCCACATATTGTGCGGCTCCGGACGGGGTATGCACCACAACGAGGTTGCGGGCAGCGGCCACCGAAGTGACCAGACCATTGAGCACACGAGCCATCTGAGCCTCGGTGCGCTCCCCCACATCCTCAACATCGGCAACCGCCGAACCACGTCCAACCGTATAGGCCACCGTACCGTCCTTCAGCCGGGTTTTCACCGCATGCATCTCATCCAGGTCGCGGCTCAACGTGGCCTGCGTAACCGCGATGCCTTCGTCCAATAGGATTTTCGACAGCTGCGATTGTGACGTGATGACATGCGTGGTCAGCGCCTGTTCAATGGCACTGAGTCGCGCGGCCCTGGTGGCAGGGCGCTGCAGGGACGGCAGGACCTCACTCATGCGAGCAGGCTTTCGTCTCCACGGGCCTTGCCGGTCAGCCAGGTGAGCAACGCCTTCTGCGCGTGCAGACGGTTCTCCGCCTCATCCCACACCACGGACTGCGGGCCATCAATCACCTCGGCAGTGACTTCCTTACCGCGATAGGCGGGCAGGCAGTGCTGGAATAGCGCATCCGGCTTAGCCAGAGCCATGAGCTCGGCATTGACCTGATAATCCCAGAACGGCTTGGATCGGATGGCGTATTCAGCTTCTTCACCCATCGAAACCCAGGTGTCAGTAAACACGCAATCGGCACCGGCGACGGCCTCACGGGCATCAGTGGTCACCAGAATGGAACCGCCGTTCTCAGCGGCAATGCGTTCGGCATCGGCCACGATATCCGGACGCGGCAGGTAGCCCTGAGGTCCGGCCACACGCACGTTCATACCGGCAACGGCACCGCCGAGCAGATACGAGTTGGACATGTTGTTGGCGGCATCACCGAGGTAGGCGATGGTCTGGTTCTTCAGATTGTCCACGCCACCGCGGTGTTCGGCGATGGTCTGGAAGTCGGCAAGAATCTGGCAGGGGTGGAAGTCATCGGTCAGCGCGTTGACCACCGGGTGGGTGGAATACTTGGCCATTTCCTCCACGCGATCCTGACCAAAGGTGCGCCAGACCACGCCATAGGCCATACGGTCGAGCACACGGGCGGTATCGGCCACAGGCTCGCCACGGCCCAGCTGGGAGCCGGACTTGTCAATGACCAGCGGGTAGCCGCCAAGCTCGGCAACACCAATGGAGAAACTGGAGCGGGTACGGGTGGAAGGCTTGTCGAACAGCACGGCGACGGCCTGCGGACCGGCAAACGGCTGCTTGTAGAAACGGTTCTTGCTGAACTTGATGGCAAGCTCAAGCACCTGCTTCTGCTCCTCATGGTTGAGGTCGTCATCACGCAGCATATGGCGCAGTTCTGGGGTCATGGTGATCTCCTTATATAGGTCAGGTAAGTCAGTCGTTCGGCAGATCAGCGGGCACGTCCTTGAGAACGGCGAGCGCCTGGTCAACGTCTTCGGCGGTTACGATCAGCGGCGGTGCGAAACGCAGCGCATTGGGGGCCACCGCATTGACGATGAGCCCGTGTTCGAGGCAGTAGTTCATGACGGCGTGGGCGCAGGGATGCTTGAGCTCTACGGCATCGAGCAGGCCACGACCGCGCACGGATACGTAGAGCGGATTGCCGGTGACCATAATGCCATCGCGCAGCTGCTGGCCGCGGGCCTCGGCATTGGCAATGAGGTTATCGTCCTCAATGACACCGAGTGTGGCAAGTCCAGCCGCCGCACCCAACGGGTTGCCGGCAAAGGTTGATCCATGAGAGCCCGGAGTGAACAGGGCTGCAAGCTTCTCGCCGAAGGCAATCATGCCACCCATCGGGAATCCGCCGGCCACTCCCTTGGCAAAGGTCACCATATCCGGGGTCACGCCGCCGGAAAGATCCTCACGCTGAAATGCAAACCACTTGCCGGTACGACCGATGCCGGTCTGCACCTCATCGATGATGAGCAGCGCATGGTTGATGTCACACAGCTCACGCACGAACTTGACGTAATCGGCACCCAACGGCTGCACGCCGGCCTCACCCTGAATGAGTTCCAGAATCACCGCCGCTACCGGCCCCTTGCCATAGTGGCCAAGACCGGTCTGGGAGAACGCCTCGTACAGGGCGACCTCGTCGCCGGCGCGCACGAATTCGATGTTGGGCACCAACGGGTCGTAGGGCTTGCGGATGTTCGGCTTCCAAGTTGCGGAGAGCGCACCCATCGTACGGCCATGGAAGCCGTGCGTCATGGCAAGAATACGGGCGGGCTTACCGCCGATGGACGGCAGTGCGCCGGGCAGGGTGCGACCATACAGCTTGGCCAGCTTCAATGCCGCTTCATTACCCTCGGCACCAGAATTGCCGAAGTAGACCTTGGAACCTTCCGGGGCACCGGCCAGTTTGACCAGCTTCGCGGCGAGCTCGATCTGCGGCTCGGAAGCGAAATAATTGCTGATGTGAGCCACCTTGGCCGCCTGCTCAGACACGGCTTTCACCCACTTGGGATGGGCATAGCCCAGCGAATTGACGGCGATGCCAGCCAGGAAGTCAAGGTATTCGTTGCCATCAACGTCCCAAATATGCGCGCCCTGACCGTGATCCATAACACGCAGCGGCGTGCCGAACACGTTCATGTGTACCTGGGAGTACTCCCCCAGCCACTTGCTGTCTTCAGCGCCCAGCGTCTCGTTCTGCTCAGTGCTCATAGGAACTCCTCATTTCCATACCGCCTTCGGGCACGACCATGGTGCCGATACCGGCGGAGGTGAATATCTCGTTCAGGATCGAATGTGGTTTACGACCGTCGATGATGTGGGCTTGGGGCACGCCACCATCGATGGCGCGCACGCATGCTTCCATCTTGGGGCGCATGCCGGATTCCAGATCGGGCAGCATGTCGCGCAGATCCTCCACGCCGATACGCCCGATAAGTGAATTCTTATCCGGCCAGTCGGCATAGAGACCGTCCACGTCGGTCAGAATGACCAGCTTGTGTGCGCCCACGGCTGCGGCAAGGGCCGCGGCCGCGGAATCGGCGTTCACATTCAGTACCTCGGTGGCGTCCTCCTCATTCGGAGCCACAGAGGAAACAACCGGAATACGACCGGCCGCGACCAAATCCTCGACCGCGGAGGCATCGACGGACACCACATCGCCGACCAGACCGACATCCGTGGGCTTGCCATCGATAATGGGCTTGCGTTGCATGGCGGAGAACAAGCCTCCATCCTCACCGGACAGACCGACCGCCATCGGGCCGTGCGCATTGATCATGCCGACCAGTTCGCGCGAGACCTTGCCGGTGAGTACCATGCGCACCACATCCATTGCCTCGGGTGTGGTGACGCGCAGGCCGCCCTTGAATTCGGACTTGATACCGAGGGCCTTGAGCATGTGCGAGATCTGCGGGCCGCCGCCATGCACGACAATCGGATGCAAACCGACCTGACGCAGGAACACCATATCCTCGGCGAAGCACTGCTTCAAGTGATCGTCGATCATGGCATTGCCGCCATACTTGACCACGATGCGCTGGCCGGCGAATTCCTCCAGCCACGGCAGCGCCTCAATCAGCACCTCCGCCTTCTGATCGGCGCGCAAATCGGTATGCACGTCGAAATGGAATCCAGGTCCCTTCAATTCAGTAGCCATGTTCTTCTTTCCGTAACTTTGCCCCCGCTGACGGGGGCTGTCATGCTGCGCATGACTGGGGGTGGTTTGGCGAGACCACCCTCAGTCCGGTTCCACCGGACAGCGTCCTGCAATTACAGTAGGCATTGCCTACGTTTTGTCAGTTCGCCTGTCGGCGAACACATCGCCTACAAACGCCTCTCGGCATTTGCTTCACGGCGACATCCGCCAGCGAGAGCATGGTGGATGTCAGCTTTCGTAGTCGGCGTTGATGTGGACGTATTCGTGGGTCAGATCGTCGGTCCAGACGGTGGCCTCGGCGTTCGATCCGGTGTTGAGGTCGATGTCAATGTGGACTTCGCGCGGGGTCATGTCGACTTCGCTACGGTCCCGTCCGGCACCACCGTTCTCGCAGATGCGCACGCCGTTGACGTCGACGGTCACCTTCTCGGAATCATAAGGTGCAACTTCAGGGGAAACGGTGCCTAGGGAGCTGACGATACGGCCCCAGTTCGGGTCATTGCCGGAGATCGCGCATTTCAGCAGATTCGAGGCCGCGACCGCACGGCCGCAGGCAAGGGCCGCGTCTTCGCTGGTGGCACCGGTAACGGTGATGCGAATGTCATGGGAAGCGCCTTCACCGTCGCCGATAATCTGACGGGACAGGGAGGCGCAGGCCTCGCGCACGAGCTTGTTGAACTCGTCCTTGTCGGGTTCCACGCCGGAGGCTCCGGAGGCGAGCAGCAGCACTGTGTCATTGGTGGACATGCAACCATCCACGTCGATTCGGTTGAACGAATGCTCGGCGGCCACGGTAAGCGCGGCCTGCATTTGACCGGCACTGACCACGGCATCGGTAGTGATGACGCACAGCATGGTGGCCAGCTGCGGGGCGATCATGCCCGACCCCTTGACCATGCCGCCGATCTTCCAGCCGTTGGAACCGGTCAGTTCGACGGTCTTGGCCTTGGTGTCGGTGGTCATAATGGCATGTGAGGCGTCCGCCCCGGCCTCGGCGGTGCTGGCAAGAGCAGCATAAGCGGCTTTGGCACCGGCCAAAACGTTATCCAAGGGCAACAGCTCGCCGATCAGACCAGTGGAGCACACAGCAACATCCTCTGCTTGTGCGCCGACGAGTTCGGCGACCGCCTCGGCGGTGGACACGGACTGTTGATATCCCGCCTCACCGGTGCAGGCGTTGGCACCGCCGGAGTTGAGAATCACGGCTTTGGCGTGGCCGTCCGCCACGGCTTTGCGGCTCCACTGCACAGGGGCTGCACAGAATCGGTTCGACGTGAACACGCCGGCCACCGCGTCAAGCGGGCCGCTGTTGACCACGAGAGCGAGATCCTTCTTGCCTTCAACCGATGAAATGCCCGCCACCACGCCGGCAGCGGAGAATCCTTGCGCGAATGTGACGCTCACGGTGCTACTCCGATCTTGGTCAGGCCTGCATCTTCCGGCAGGCCAAGTGCGATATTCAATGATTGGACCGCTTGTCCGGCGGTACCACGGTTGAGGTTGTCGATGGCGGCGAAGGCATAAATGCGCCCGGACTTGCGGTCGGTGATAACCTGCAGGTGAGCGGCGTTGGAACCGATGATGTTGCCGGTGGCGGGCAATGTGCCCTCAGGCAGCAGCACCATGAAGTCCTGGCCTTCGTAGGCTTTTGCCCATACGTCTCGGATTGCTTCGCCACTCATCGCCTTGGCCTTGTCGGTCATGCGAGCCGACACGGTGGCGAGAATGCCTCGGGACATGGGCGTCAGTATCGGGGTGAAGCCAAGCGTGAACTTGCCGGCATCAGCTGCGGTCTCACCGGCCGCATGGGCGAAATTCTGCAGGATTTCAGGAATATGACGGTGCGTGCCGCCCACCGAGTACGGCAGCGCGGATTGCAATGCCTCGGCGGCCAACAGGTTGGTGCGTTTGAGGTTCTTGCCTGCGCCGGAGTAGCCGACGACCAAATCAGCCACGATGTCCTTCGGCTCGACCAACCCTTCCGCTATGCCGGGTTGCAGAGCCAGAGTCGTGGCAGTCACATTGCAGCCAGGGCCCGCAATTCGCTTGGCACCAGGCAGCGCCTCACGTTGACGGGTGTATGCGCCATCGGCAGTCTTGCCGGTGATGAGCTCAGGCATGCCGTAAGTCCAGTGCTCGTAGAAATCGCCGCCATAGAATTCATCCCATGCGGCCTGTTCTTCGAGACGATGATCGGCACCGAGATCCACGACCACGGCATTCGGGTCGAGCTGGGATGCGAGCTTGCCGGAAGCGCCATGAGGCAAGGCAAGAATAATGACATCGTGGCCGTTGAGCACCTCAGGCGTGGTGTCTTCAACAACAAGATTGGCCAGTTGCGGAATATGCGGCATATGCTTGGCCATCGATTCCCCCACGGAGGAATGGCCTGCCACACATGTGATTGCAAAGTCGGGGTGTGCCGCAAGAATGCGCAGCGCCTCGCCGCCGGCATAGCCTGTAGCACCAGCTACGGCCACTGTATATTTCGCCATACTCATCTCTTTTCCGCTGACGTACTTCGCATGAGTATACGCGATTATGCAGACTATTGCATAGTTATACAGTGGGTGTGTTGCAGCAACTTAGTCCTATGCAGAGATGGAATCAGATGAGGGACCAGTGCCGCTGCCGGTGAACTGCTGAAGGATGTCCTGATACAGAGTCATGGCATCATAGCCATTCAATGCCATCCAAATAATCGCAAGGGTGTAGAGCACGTTGATGACCACGGCTGCAAGAGCCAGGCCAAAGCCCTTCATATGGAACGTGCGCGTCCGCCACATCGCCACGCCGCCCATCAGAGCGGAGAGCACCGGTACGGGAAAGAACATGGCGAGCACGAAGGAAATGATTGCATAGGAATCCCAATGCCCGTACAGCGGATTCTGATTGGGGTCATTGAGATCGATACCGTTGTAGTAGTGAGGCTGCTGGGACTGGCCATTCGGCTGGCTGCTGCCAAACCGGGAGCCCGGCCCGTACTGGGGTCCAAACGGATTGTCCTGCTGGGGCTGCCCGTACTGCTGATTGCCGCCGAACAAATTGCCGGAAGAAGCGGGCCGTCCATTGTTCGGCTGCCCGGCTCCGACTCCGTTGTTATCAGCAGCGGAGCCGTTATTGGCATCGGGTTCGGGAGCGCCATAAATGTACGGGTTGTAGTTTGGCCCGTATTGGCCCGACATCGCACCATATGCGGGCTTCTGGTATTGCCCGTATTCCGGTGTGTTATGTTCCGGTTCACTCATGGCGCTCCTCATGCTTTCGTACAGTGATCAGGCACGCAGCTGGGCGCCAAGATCGGCAGCCTTGGCCACGATAGCCTGGCGAATGGCGTCGCTGTCATCGGCGGACAAGGTCTTGTCCGGAGAACGGAACACCACAGCGTAGGCCAGGGACTTCTTGCCCTCACCCACCTGCTCGCCGGTAAACACGTCGAACAATTCGATGGACTCGAGGTTGGCACCAGCCGCCTCACGAATCACTGCTTCCAGCTGATCGGCAGTCACCGACGCATCCACGGTAAAGGCCAAATCCTGCTTGACTGGCGGGAAGCTGGAAATCGGCTTGGCCTGCACCGGCTTGCCGGTCAGGGTGCCGAACAGCGCGGTAAGGTTCAGCTCAAACGCCGCGGAATGCGCCGGGAAGCCAAGTGCCTCGTTGACGCGCGGATGCAGTTCGCCGACCCAACCGGTGAACACGTCGCCCACCATGACGCGGGCAGCACGGCCCGGATGCCACTGTGCAGGCACATCTTCGGCCGCAGGCTGATCAAGCACGATCTTCGCACCGATGCGATCCGCAAGACGATGCACGGCTTCAACGGCGTCCGACCAATCGACCGGACGCTTGCCGCCCAGCCAGCCATCGTCTTCAGCCAGACCGGTCAGGATGCCGGCCACGTGGTCGGGCTGATCCGGCAGACCGGCGTCCAGCGCTGCCAGCTGCTCATCGGTCGGGCGCACGCCACCGGGCAGAGCCGGGATTGCGGGCGCGTTCGGATCCCACAGATAGACATGGCCGAGTTCATACAGGGACACGTTTTCAATGCCTCGGCGAATATTGCGCTGCACGGTGGTGGCCAAGGTCGGCAGAATGTCACGACGCAGGTACGGGCGATCGCCGTAGAGCGGGTTGGCGATCTCGACGCTGACCTTCTTGGTGGCTTCAGGGTCGAAGCCGAAAGCGCGGTAATCGTCGTCACCGACGAACGGGTAGCTCAGCGCCTCGACCATGCCGTATTCGGCCAGCTCGTCCGCCACGCGACGGCGGCGAGTCTGATCCGGGGTCAGGCCCACAAGGCCCTCGACCGGTGCAGGCGGCACGGTGACCGGAATCTGGTCGTAGCCGACCAGTCGGGCGATTTCCTCGACCAGATCACACGGTTCACCCAGATCTGGACGCCAGCTCGGCGCGGTGATGGAGAATTCGCCGTTGCCGCCGCCGGCCACAACGCAGCCGATGTCGGTGAGAATGTCGGAGATGCGGTTGATGTCCACATCGAGACCGGCCACACGGGCCACTTCGGAAGCCTTGAAGTGAATGACCTTCGGACGCGGCGTGTTATCCACATCGTTCGGATGCTCGCTGGGCTCGCCGTTACCGTACTTGGCCATGAGCTCGGCGGCCATCTGAGCCGCAGCAGGCTGCAGCTCGGTGTCGACGCCACGCTCGAAACGACGGGATGCTTCAGACGGAATCTTGTGGCGACGAGCGGAACGGGCGATGGTCACCTGATCGAAGTGCGCGGCCTCCAGCAGGATGTTCTTAGTGTCGGCGGTCACCTCGCCGTACAGTCCACCCATCACACCGGCAAGGCCGAGGATACGCGAGCCGCGTTCGCCATTCGGCGAATCAGTGATGAGCAAATCTTCAGTGCTCAGGTCATGTTCCTTGCCGTCCAGCGTGGTGAGCTTCTCACCCTCGTTGGCACGACGCACAACGATTGGGCCCTCGAGCTTATCGAGGTCGTAGGCGTGCATCGGCTGACCAAGATCGAGCATCACGTAGTTGGTCACGTCCACGGCCAGCGAGATGGAGCGCATGCCAGCACGAATCAGGCGGCGACGCATCCAGCTGGGCGTGTGGGCGTTGGGGTCGAAGCCCTTGACGACGCGAGCGTAGTAACGATCGCAACCGGGAACGCCATGAATCGGGTTGTTGTCATCAATCTCAATGTCGATGTCCACCGGAGTGCCGGGCTGGTAATCAGCAGGCTCCGGAGCCTTCTCGTTCAGCGCGATGGCCGGATCGGTGTAGACGGCACCGGTGGAGTGATGGTACTCGCGGGCAACGCCACGGTAAGACAGCGTGTAGCCACGGTCCGGGGTGATGTTGATCTCGAGCAGCGGCTGGTCGAGATGTAGCAGGTGCATGGCGTCCTGGCCGGGTTTCAGAGCTTCGTATTCGGCCTCAGAGAAGCCGTACTCACGTAGCAGGATGATGCCGTTGTGGTTGTCGCCAAGACCCAGTTCACGCTCGGATGCGCACATGCCGTTAGAGATATGGCCGTAGGTCTTGCGCGGCTCAATCTTGAAGTCGCCGGGCAGCACGGCGCCAGGCAGGGTGACGACGACCTTCTCGCCGGCCTTCATATTGGGTGCGCCGCAGATGATGCCGCGCGGCACCTTGTTGCCGTTCTCGTCGGTCTCGTTCCATTCGTCGCCGCAGTCCACGTGGCACCAGTTGATGACCTTGCCGTTCTTCTGCGGTTCGGGAGTGGCGTCCACCACATAGCCGACCACGATCGGGCCGGTCACCTGGGAGGAGTGAATCTCCTCTTCTTCAAGGCCCACCTTGACGAGGTCCTTGGCAAGCTGTTCATAGGTCAGGCCTTCGGGGACCTCGACGTGGTCCTTGAGCCAATCGATGTCGATCATAGGCATGGGTAATTCACTCCCCCATCACAAACTGTTCGGCGAAACGCACGTCGCCTTCAACCAAATCATGCATATCGTTGATGTCGCTGCGCAGCAGAAGCGTACGCTCCATGCCCACGCCGAACGCGAAGCCGGTGTAGACCTCCGGGTCGATGCCCGCGGACTTCAGCACGTTCGGATTCACCATGCCGCAGCCACCCCATTCGAGCCAGCCGGGGCCGCCCTTCTTATCGGGGAACCACAGGTCGAGCTCGGCGCTCGGCTCGGTGAACGGGAAGTAGCTCGGACGCAGTCGGGTCTTGGCCTCGGGACCGAACATGGCGACGGCGAGCTTGTCCAGCACGCCTTTCAGGTCAGCCATGGTCAGGTGCTTGTCGACGGCGAGGGCCTCGCACTGGTGGAACACCGGAGTGTGGGTGGCGTCCAGCTCATCGGTACGGAACACGCGGCCCGGGCTGGCGATGTACAGAGGCACGCCGCGGGTCAGCAGGGCGCGAACCTGATCGGAGGAAGTCTGGGTACGCACCACCATGTTGGAGCCGACGAAGCCGGCAGCGTCCTTGGCCTGGTTGCCCTTGACGTAGAACGTGTCTTGCATCTGGCGGGCCGGGTGATCCGGGCCGAAGTTCAGGGAATCGAAGTTGTACCATTCCGCTTCGATTTCCGGGCCGGAGGAAATCTGCCAGCCCATGGAGATGAAGAAGTCCTCGACGTCCTCCATCAGCTTGGCCAGCGGATGACGGGCGCCCAAAGGCTTGCGGTTCACAGGCAACGTCATGTCCACGGTTTCGGCGGCAAGGGCGGCCTGTTCGGCAGCTTCCTTGAGTTCCTTCTCCTTGGGGCCAAAGGCGCGTCCGAAATCGGCGCGTAGCTTGCCCATCAGCTTGCCGGCTTCCTTCTTCTGATCGGCCGGCAGGGAACCGATGGCCTTGCTGGCCTGGGTCATCGCCGAATCGGCGCCTGCGTACTGTGTTTTGATGGCCTTGAGTTCCTCCAGGTTGGAGGCGTGCTGGATCTTCTCGATGCCCTCGGCGACCGCTGCGGTCACCTGGTCGGCGTCGAACACCATTTGTTCTGCCACGAGAACCCTTTCATCTGATGATTTCTCAGCATTTCTAGCGTTTCTTACCGATTTCACATTCTTTCAATATGACCCGACATAGCCAGCGACATCAGCATCACCGCGGCCGAAGTACCAAGGTTCAGCGATTCGGCTTTTCCATAGAGCGGAATGGAGACGATGCGGCCACATCGTTCAAGGATCTCCGGCTCCAATCCACGCGCCTCATTGCCGAACAGCACAGCCTGAGACATGCTTACCGCTGCCTTGTCCGCCAATACCGCGGGCAGGCTTTCCGGCTTGCGTTTCTCGGTACCGTATACGTCAGCGGCCCACACGTCCACATGATGGTCGGAAGTCCAATCAAAGAATTCATTCGTACGCATGGTGAACACCGGTAGGTGGAACAAGGATCCCGCAGTGGAGCGGATAACCTTGGGATTGAGCACATCCACGCAATCATCCACGAATATGACGGCATCGCAGCCTGCGGCATCAGCCGCGCGAATCACCGTACCCGCATTGCCCGGATCACGCACCTGCCAGAATGCGGCAATCCGCGGAGCATAATCTGCGGTATCCAAGGCGAGGTCATCGACGTCCGACTGCATGGCCTGCGCATTGCCCACCGCCAGAATGCCTTGGGCATCCGCACTGATACGACGAATCACATCGCCAGTGCACTGATGAACATAAATGGTGGCATCCTGTGACGCTTCGACGATTCTCTCCAGCGTGGAGGAAACGATGCGCGGATGATCCAGCGCTTGTGCGACTTCCACATACAAATCCTGCACTACGTCGGGCCGCCATGTGACGGCTTCACGTACGGACTGAGGGCCTTCGATAAGAAAGCGGCCCGAACGTTCCCGGCCTTTGGCGCGGGCCAAATCGGTGATACGGCGCACACGGTCGGACTTCGGATTATCAAGAATCTTAGGCGTGATGGGCATGGTCACTACCCTACTGCCGGGTCATTACGTTGTCTTTCAGACACCCTGAAAAGCGAAGTGCCAATTCCCGGTACCAATGGCAACGCCTAGGGAGACCAACGGGACGGCTAGGCAGATGGCGTAGAAGAGCCAGTCGATGGGCTTCAAGCGGGCGATGCGCGCTTGCGAGCGCGGGGCATTGGAGCCGAAGCCGCGTGCTTCCATAGCGGTGGCAAGCTTGGTGGCACGGCGAATGGAGAGCACCAGCAGGCCGAATGCCTGGGAAAGCGCACGCGCTATGGCGTTACCGTCACCGAGGCCGCGCGAGCGCTGGGACAGACCGAGTGCTCGCCAGTCCTCCTGCAGCAGGGTGAACATGCGCAGTCCGGCCAGACCTCCATATACGAATCGCGGCGAGAAATGCAGAATCTCCACCAGTCCGTCAGCCAGATCGGTGGGGTCAAGTCCCAACGCCAGAATCACGCCCGGTACGGCGATCGCCGCCACCCTGATGGCAGTAGCGATGGCGAGATATATGGATCCTTCACTGATGACGATCCAGCCGCTTTGCCACAGAATCTCGCCTGAAGTACGTCCATAGAGGAACACGGAAATGAAGCTGCCCGCTGCGGCAACCCATACCGGCCAGGTTTTGCGGCATACGGTCCAAGGTGCCACGCCGCCAATCCACAGCAGCGCGAATTCGATGCCCAGCGCCACCGATGCGGACACCACGTCCAGACTGATGAACATCGGAATGCACAGCAGCAGTGCACCGATGATGCGGCTGACGGCGTTGATACGTGCCACGAACCAGGAGGGTGAGGACGCCCTGACGGGTTCCACGCGCGTCTCCTGCGGACTGACCATCACCACATCGCTTATTGCGACAGCGGCCACCGCACTTGCCGGCTTTGCCGCGGCGTTCTCGGACATCGTATCCCCAGAGGCTCCGGCACCGGCATCATCAGTAACGAATCGAATCACGCCGCTCATGCCCGCGTCTCCTCGAACATCACCCGTCGCGCGCCCAGCGCGTCAACCAGCGCCTCATCGTGCGTCACCATGATCACGCATGATCCCTGATCGCGAATCGCGGCAATCAACTTCACCATTTCGGTCCAGGTGCTGAAGTCCTGCCCGAATGTCGGCTCATCCATCACCAGCACTTTGGGTGCGGCGGCCAACATGGATGCCACAGACAAACGCCTCTTTTCTCCGCCGGACAAGGTGTAGGGGTTCGCTTTGGCGAAGCGGGTGAGGTTCATCTGCTCGAGCATACGATCCGCGGTCTGGTAAGCCTCGTCTTCACCGTGTCCCATCGATTTGGGTCCAATGGCCACCTCGTCGCGCACGAAGTTAGACGCGAATTGATGTTCGGGCTCCTGGAACACCATGCCGATACGCCCCAGCAGTTCCTTGCTTTTCCAGTTGATGGGTTCTTGACCTGCGTGCGGCGGTTTCAAACTATCCGCAATCAGCACTTTGCCATCAATCGGCTTCAGCAGACCCGCCAAGGTCAACGCCATGGTTGATTTGCCCGCACCATTCGGCCCCATCAGTGCCGTGACTTCGCCGGCGTGGAAATCCAGATTGATGCCGGTACCCAGCGCCGTGCCGCGTCCAAAGCTGAGGTTCTCGGTACTGAGCACCGTTTCTCCGCGGGTTTCATCGTCGGGACGATAATCGGGAATCGCACGTCCCGGCACCCACGCGCCGCCGGCGGCCAGAACGTCGCCCATCTGCGCAAATACCTCATCGGGCTTGCCGTCCGCGATAACCGCTCCAGCCGGAGAATCGGCATCGGGTCGACCGAGCACGATCACGCGGTCCACCAAATCCAGCCATACGTCGATATGGTGTTCGACCACCACCATGGTCTGGCCGGTGGTCTCGATGACCTTTTTGACCGCATCATGCACTTCGACCACGCCTTCGGGATCGAGGTTGGCGGTCGGTTCGTCCAGCAACAACAGGCCGGGCTTCATGGCCAGTACGCCGGCCAGAGCGAGTCGCTGCCGTTGTCCGCCGGACAAATGACGGGTGGAGCGGCCCAGTTCGAGCCCTCCGAGACCGACCATATCCAGCGATTCGCGCACACGCTGCCAGATTTCCTCACGTGGCACGTTGAGGTTTTCGCAGCCGAACGCCGCGTCATCGCCCAGTCGTTCAAGAATGATCTGCGAGTCCGGGTCCTGAAGTACCAGTCCCACGCGGCCTCGCGCCTCGCGCGCGTCAACACCGTCGATGGTGAGCGAGCCTTCCTGCTCGCCTTCCTCATCGCCGCCCAGCACGCCCGCGAGACCGGCCATCATCGTGCTTTTGCCCGCGCCTGAAGCGCCGAGCAAGAGCACACGTTCACCTGGCCGGATGGTGAAATCGACGGCACGCAACGCGAAATCCTTGCGCGTGGCGTGCCGCCAGCCCCAGCCGCTAGCCTCTACCGCAGCCGGATCGACCTGCATCAGACGCGTGCCTTGCTACGTCCGGATTCAAAACGCTCAAGCGCACCGGTGGCGGCGAGCGCACGGGACAGGTACCAGACCACCACGCCGGCAATCACGATGCCGGAGATGATGGAACCCACCAGGTACCAGGTGACACGCATGGCGTTCCAGCCCGGGTTGGTGGCCCAGTAGTAGGCCCAGCAGCCAACGCCGGCAAGCGCACCGGAAAGGATGGTGGTGCCGAGGTTCCACCTCTTCCAAGCGAAAACGGCGAAGCCGATCTCGGCGCCCAGACCCTGGATGATGCCGACGATCAGCGAGCCGCCGACGCCCCACTGGTTGCCCAGCGTGAGCTCAAGGAAAGCGGCGAGAGTTTCGGCGAACAGGGCGGCGCCGGGCTTACGCACGATGATGGCGGCAAGCGGGCCGGCGAACAGCCAGAATCCATTGAGCAGACCTTCAAAACCGGGGGTCACGCCTTCGAACAAAGTCAGCGGGGCGGTGCAAACGATGTCCCAGCCCCAGAAGATGACGCCGGATGCAACGGCGAGAATAGCGGCGACGACGATATCGACAACGCGCCACTTGTAATTAACCTTGGCCACAGCTTCAGCCATGATGTGCCTTTCTTCTCTTCTCACGCAAACCACAGCAGCTTGCACGATTGGTTCAGGCACGGGTAAATAAGAGCGACAATTCCGTGCGCCAGCATTATCCGGTCACGTTCCATCGGTCGAGACTATGCGTCTCCTCTCAGCCGCCTGTCGGCAGCTCCCGTGTCAACTCCCCGACTATAAAGCAAACCACCGTCAAAGGCAATAGATTCGGTAAGCAATGTGGCGAGGCTCTCAGTGAAGACACGATGCCGCTCTTTGGCAAATCAGCGCCGCTGTGGAGTGATGAGCCAAGGTTCAAAGTACAAAACTACTTACCGAGCTTATCGAGCAGCAGGGCCTCGGTAATCACGTTGTTCTTCAAGCCCGGCAAGGAGATGGACTCGTTGGGGCTGTGTGCGTTGGCCTTCGGGTCTTCGGGGCCAGTGACCAACACCTGAGCAGACGGGAAGATACGCTGCAGTTCGGGAATGAACGGGATGGAGCCGCCCTCACCCTTGTTAATGGGTTCCACACCGAACGCCTCGGTCATGGCTTCCAGCGCATCCTTGGTGGCGATGGCGGTCGGATCCATGGCCCAACCCATGCCGTTTTCGCCACGCTCGACAGTGACCTTGGCACCGAACGGCGCGTGGGATTCAAGGAACGCGGCCAAGGCTTCCTGTGCTTCTTCAGGGCGCTGGGTGGGCGCGGTACGCAGAGACAGACGGAAACGAGTCTCCGGGGAAATCACATTGAAGGAGCCTTCGACCGGGTGCGCGTCGAAGCCGATCACGGTCACGGACGGCTTGGTCCACAGGCGGGAAGCCAGGGAACCGGTGCCGGCGAACTCGTAGCTGGAAACCACACCGGAATCCTCGCGTACGGTGGTCTCGTCGAGGTCGCGCTGCAGGCCGCCGATCGGCTCTTCGGCAGCCACGCCGGGCACAGCCAGATCGCCGTTCTCGTCATACATGGAGGCGATAAGCAGGGCGGCCAGCGTATTGGAATCGAAGATCGGGCCACCATATTGGCCGGAGTGCACTGGATGTTCAAGACCCTTGACGGTCACATCCACGCAGGTATTGCCGCGAAGAGAGGTGGTCAGGGAGGGAATATCGGCCGACCAGTTGCCGGAATCGGCCACGATGATGACGTCGGCGGCAAACTCGTCCTTGTGGGCTTCGATGAACGGGATGAAGCTCGGCGAGCCCATCTCCTCTTCGCCTTCGATGAACACCTTGATATTGACCTTGAGGTCATTGCCGAGGGCCTTCAGCGCGCCGGAATGGATGGCAATGCCGCCGCCATCATCGGCGGAACCACGGCCATAGAGGCGGCCATCGATCTCAGTGGCCACGAACGGGTCGGTGTTCCATTCGGCCGGATCCGGCACGGGCTGCACGTCATGGTGTGCGTACAGCAGCACGGTGGGCGCATCCGGGTTCACGATGTATGAGCCGATGACTTCCCACGCGCCTGGAGTACCGTCCGCATTGGAGGCTTGCACCACCTTGGCATCCACACCGACCAGTCGTAGTTCATCGGCCACGAATTGCGCGGAACGCCTCATGTGCTCGGCGGTAATGCCGTTGGCGGAAATCGACTGCAGCGCCACTTTCTCGCTCAACACCTTGACGATGCGATTCCAGTCGGATTCCACACGAGAACGAATCTCGTTGGCAGTTAATGCGGCCATGGTAGTTCTCCTCTATATATGTTGTGAGTGGCGTTATTGCAATGGCTACGCCTATGGTCGGGTGTCTGAACGTCACCGTAACCTCAAAGCATGACATGGAATCCGTTCAAGAAACAAGAAGAGGCTCAGGTTCCCGTTGAGGAAGCCGCGAAGAAGGCCGCACCCAACGAGAAGAAAGGCCGTCCCACTCCAAAGATGAAGCAGGCTCAGGCCGCCGGCATCCGTCCGCTGGTTCCGGTGGACCGCAAAGCCAGCGCAAAAGCCGCCAAGGCTCGTCTACGCGAGAAGGAAAACGCCGAATACGAGGCAATGCAGAAGGGCGACATCAATCACATGCCCAAGGCCGAACGGTTGCCTTGGCGCATTTACATCCGTGATTACGTGGACGCCCGTTTTAACCTTGGCGAATGGTTTATTCCCGTGGCATTTGCGATCCTGATTGCGTCCATGCTTGTCACGTCTCTCGTGCAGAACCAGTGGGTATCCATCATCATGATGCTGTGCATGTATGGCTACCTGATTGCCGTAATCATCGACGTGTGGCTGATGTGGCGCAAGCTTAAGGCCAAGCTCATTGCCAAGTATGGCGAGTCGTCTGTGTCGAAGGGATCTCGCTCCTTTTCCTACGCGTGGAGCCGTGCCATTCAGATGCGCCGCTGGAGGCTCCCCAAGCCGCGTTACCCGAAACGCGGTCACTGGCCTGCGGACTGATACTCATCTTCTGGCTTCCTTGCGGGGAAGCCATTTTTTTATGCAATACTGACAGCGCAAACCAGTATGGCTTCCTATGATGGGAGCCATACTGGTTTGCGAAACATACTGCCGAGGAGGTCAATATGAACGAACAATTCGATTTGGCAATCATCGGTGCCGGCCCCGGCGGCTATTCCACCGCATTGCGCGCAGCTGAGCTTGGCATGAGTGTGGCCCTTATCGAGCGCGACGCCACCGTGGGCGGCACCTGTCTGAACCGCGGCTGCATTCCTTCCAAGGCACTGATTACCGCCACGCACACCATCGACACCGTCCATCGGGCGGCCGAACTCGGCATCAACGCCTCGGTGAACGGCATAGACTTCGGCACTTTGCGCGATTATCGGCTGCGCGTGGTGGACACCATGGTCAAAGGTTTGGCGGGGCTGTTAGCGCACCGTAATATCACTGTGCTGCGCGCCGACGCATCCTTCAATGCGGAAGAAACCGATGCAGCAGACAACGCCCGGCATATTGTTCATCTCGCCCCTTCCCCTGGGCAAACCGAGATTCTCACTTATCACAAGGCGGACGTCCCCGAGCCGACCGGCGCTAGTCTCGATCTGGCGGCCGGCAACGTTGTCATAGCCACCGGCGCCAAGCCTCGTCCGCTGCCCGGCAATCCGTTCGCCGGCGCGCTCATCGATTCCACGCAGGCATTGGAAGTCAACGAGTTCCCCTCATCCGCTGTGATTATCGGCGCTGGAGCGATCGCTCTCGAATTTGCCTCGATGTGGAACGCGGCCGGTTCACAGGTAACGTTGTTGATTCGCAAGAATCGCGTACTCTCCACGTGGGATCGTCGCGCCGGCACAACGTTGACCCGAGAGCTCAAGCGTCGCGGCGTGAACGTCATCACTCATACCATCGTCACCCATGTGGATACCGGCGCTAATCTGGGTGCCACCGTGCATTACACACATGAAGGGCAGGATAGCGAACAATCCGTATGGGGCGAGATTGCACTGGCGGCCATTGGACGTACACCAGTTGCTGACCCATCATGGGGCGTCGCACTTACGGAGAGCGGCCATGTTGCCACAGATGCGTTTGGCCGCACCAACAAATCGGGCATATGGGCGGTAGGAGATGTGACGCCGGGCCATGCACTGGCTCACCGCGCATTCGAACAGGGCATCGTCATCGCCGAAACCATCGCGGGTCTCAATCCCAAGCCGGTTGACGAGAACACCGTTCCGCAAATCGTGTTCTCCTCACCCGAGGCGGCATCGGTGGGGCTGACGATCGAGCAGGCGCAGGCACGTGAGAATCTCCTCGAGGTCAAGGAGACTATCTACCCAATGCTGGCGAATGCCCGCATGTTGATGAGCGGCACAGCCGGTTCACTGACTATCGTCTCCGGCTGCGATGCTGCCGACCCTGACACTCCACGGGTACTTGGCGTGCACATGGTTTCTCCCGTGGCCTCCGACATCATCTCCGAAGCCGAGCAATTGGTTGGTAACCGATTGCCGCTGGCTGACGCGGCCCGGCTCATCCATCCTCACCCCACATTCAGCGAAACGCTCGGCGAGGCGTTGCTGAAGGCCGACGACCGGCCGCTGCACACGCGCTGAGCCAGACCAGCGCACCTGATAAGATATTGTCCAGTGTGTTTCGTCCCAGCAAAAGGAAGAAGTGATGGCGGAAAAGGACGCTAAGCCCAAGAAGCAGAGCACAATCAAGCAGATCATCCAGATTTACAAGTACACGGCCAAGGAAGACAAGGCCCTGCCGTGGCTCGAGGCCGGTGCTTTCCTGCTGCCCGTGGTCGTCATGGTCATTATCGGCCTGATTGCCAAGTGGACCTGGCTGACCTGGATTTTCACCATGATCACCGCCGTGATGCTCGGCATCCTGCTGGCCACGATGCTACTCACCCGCCGTGCAGACAAGGTCGGCTACAAGCAGATCGACGGCAAGCCCGGCGCCGCAATCGGCGTGCTGAGCAACATGCAGAAAGCCGGTTTCGACTTCCCGCAGGAGCCGGTGTGGATCGACCCGAAGACCAAGGACGCCATCTGGCGCGGTACTTCGATGAACGGCATCTACCTCATCGGCGAAGGCGAGTACGGCCGCGTGATGAAGGCCATGGACCGCCAGGAGCATGAAATCAGGGGAGTCACCGCTGGTTCCACCATTCCCGTGTACCGCATTGCCGTGGGACACGGCCCCAAGCAGGTTCCGCTGGACAAGCTGCGCAGCACGGTGACCAAAGCCAAGAGCTACGAGCCCACCAATCACAAGAACGCGCTGGTAGCCAAGATTCACCCGCGCCGCCGCTTCCTGCTGACCAGGGCCGAGACGACAACGCTGAACGAGCGCCTGCACACGCTGCAGTCCAAGAAGGGCTATTCCATCCCCAAGGGCATGGATCCGAACCGCCCGCAGAAGATCTCCCGCCGCGCAATGCGTGGCCGCTGATAGACTGCCGCATATTCCGTAACGAATCCCCGCTGACTTTCCTGGGTTGGCGGGGATTCTCTTATATTCGTCCCTATAAGCATCATCTCCATCTGTCAATACCCACTGTCCACGTTGCGGACGTCCGTATTCATTCACCCGATTGGTCACGTTTCCTTTCCGTAATGACGTTTCCTTGGAATACCGCGCTTTGCCGGCTGCTGTCCATAGTCACGAAACATTCTCGTAACCCAAGTTTCGAGCCGGCGAAACGCGCGATTTTACGATGGATACCGTTATATTCCACATGAAAGGAGCGGTCCCGTGACCGAACTCAAGTCCAAGGAAGACGCCGAGGCCCTTATCAACAAGGAAGGCATCGAGTATGTCTCCGTCCGTTTCACCGATCTTATCGGCGTTCAGCAGCACTTCACTGTGCCGGCTAGCGAATTCCTGAAGGACGCCTTCACCGACGGCATGCCGTTCGATGGTTCCTCCGTTCAGGGCTTCCAGGCCATCAACGAATCCGACATGAAGCTGGTCCCGGATGTTGAGACCGCTTTCGTTGACCCGTTCCGCAAGCACAAGACCCTCGACGTGGCCTTCTCCATCGTCGACCCGCTGACCGACGAGCCGTACTCCCGCGATCCTCGTCAGGTCGCCGGCAAGGCCGAGGCTTACCTGAAGTCCACCGGCATCGCCGACACCGCTTCCTTCGCCCCTGAGGCCGAGTTCTTCATCTTCGACAAGGTTCGCTTCGAGAACTCCATGCAGCGTTCCTTCTACGAGGTTGACTCCATCGAGGCTCCGTGGAACTCCGGCGTTGACACCGAAGAGGACGGCACCCCGAACATCGCTTTCAAGAACCGCGTCAAGAAGGGTTACTTCCCGGTTCCTCCGATCGACCACACCCAGGACCTGCGCGACGACATGGTCGCCAACCTGCAGAAGGTCGGTCTGATCCTCGAGCGTTCCCACCACGAGGTGGCCGCCGCTGGTCAGCAGGAGATCAACTATCGCTTCAACACCCTGCAGCACGCAGGCGATGACCTGATGAAGTACAAGTACGTTGTCCACGAGACCGCTGCTCTGGCTGGCAAGGCTGCAACCTTCATGCCGAAGCCGATTGCCGACGACAACGGCACTGGTATGCACTGCCACCAGTCCCTGTGGAAGGACGGCAAGCCGCTGTTCTACGACGAGAAGGGCTACGCTGGCCTGTCCGACCTGGCTCGCTGGTACATCGGTGGTCTGATCAAGCACTCCTCCTCCGTGCTGGCCTTCACCAACCCATCCCTGAACTCCTACCACCGTCTGGTCCCGGGCTTCGAGGCTCCGGTCAACCTGGTGTACTCCGCTCGTAACCGTTCTGCCGCCATCCGTATTCCGCTGGCTGGTACCTCCCCGGCTGCCAAGCGTATTGAGTTCCGCGCTCCGGACCCATCCTGCAACCCGTTCCTGGCCTTCTCCGCTCAGCTGATGGCTGGCCTGGACGGCATCCTGAACCACATCGAGCCTCCGGAGCCGGTCGACAAGGACCTCTACGAGCTGCCGCCGGAAGAGCACGCTGGCATCAAGCAGGTGCCGAGCTCCCTGGCCGAGGCTATGGACGCCCTGGAAGAGGACCACGACTTCCTGACCGCCGGCGACGTGTTCACCGACGACCTGATCGAGACCTGGATTGGCCTCAAGCGCGACGAGATCGACCAGGCTCGCCTGGCTCCGACCCCGCTCGAGTACGAGCTCTACTTCCACATCTGAGTTCTACTACTCATCAAGAAGGCCCCCAACCGCTTCTGCGGTCGGGGGCCTTCCCGTATGCACTCACACAAAATGGTTCGGTTCGCTGCGGGAAAAGTGTGAGCCAAATGCACATTATCGCCCAAACGCACATGAGGATAACAAGCATCCCTCTGACGTAATTGGACATAAGCGCAAGAATTTCTCGAAAAAGCCCATTGCTCGAGAATTTCTTGTGCTAAGCGTCTGTCAGTGCAAAAAAATCTCGAAATGGCGGTTTTGTTCGAGAAATCTTTGCGCTCAGGCAGCGTCAGTGCAAAGATTTCTCGAAAACAAGGATTATTCCGAGAAATTGTTGCGCAGGAAATTCATCGGAATGTATGTCACCTGACATCGACGATGTCTGGAATCCACCAATAGATGATTCGCACAACTCAATGTGCAATTACAAGTATATGAGGCTCACACTTTTCTTATCGAGAATCATTTGCTGCGCAACTCAGAGCGCCATAAGGCGCTCGGCAAGGCCCCGGAAGGTCTGGCCGATGCCATCAGTACGCAGAGCGCTCTCGGAGGTCAGGACCGCCGGGCGTCCGGCCTCACCGGTCTCGCGCACCTCGGGTTCCAGAGGGAGCTGGGCCATCAGCGGCACGTCATAGCCCAAGGCCTCAGTCAGCTGCTCGGCCACGCGCTGGCCGCCACCTGCGCCGAAAATCTCCAGCTTCTCACCTTTATGCTCGTAGTAGCTCATGTTCTCCACCACGCCGCGTACCTTCATCGGCACCTGCAATGAGACCAGCCCGGAGCGCACGGCGATGTCGGAGGCGGAGGGCTGCGGGGTGGTGACCACCACGAGCTCGGCATTGGGCAGCGCCTGAGCCACCGAGATGGCCATGTCGCCGGTTCCGGGAGCCAGATCAAGCAAAAGCACGTCGGGCTCGCCCCACCATACATCGGAGAGGAACTGTTCCAAAGATCGCTGCAGACGCGGTCCACGCCAGAGAATCGCGCGATCGGCACCGGCGAACATGCCGATGGAAATCAGCTTTACACCCCATGCGGTGACCGGCATAAGCATGCCGTTCAGGTTGGTGGGCTGGGTGTGCACGCCGAACAGACGCGGCAGGGAGAATCCATAGATATCCGCGTCAATGGCGGCCGTGTCATAGCCAAGTGCCGCAAAAGTGGCGGCGAGGTTCGCCGTGACCGAGGACTTGCCAACGCCGCCTTTGCCGGAGGCGATGGCGAAGATTCGGGTCTTGACTCCGGGCTTGCTGAACGGGTTCTGTTTACGTTCGGCCTTGAGATCAGCAACAAGGTCAGCCAGCTTATCGCAGCTCATCGAACCGACTTCGATATGGGTGTTGAGCTGTGCACCAGGATAGGAGCTCACTGCGCCGTTGATCTGGTTGGTAATGGTTTCGCTCAGCGGACAGCCAGGAACGGTCAGTTCGACATGCACGGTGACGTCATAGGCATCAGTGTCAACATTGGCATCAGCAGGCGTGGCCTCGATGGCGGCAATCATGCCGAGGTCGGTGACCGAACGGCCAAGCTCAGGGTCGATGACCTTGCTCAGGCGTTCATAGATCTCGGCTTCGATCTGACGTGCGTCGCTCATAAATCCGTATCCTCCTTAAGAACCTGTACTACCCTAGCGTGTGTTGCGGCGGCATGCCAGAGAGAGTGGAGTAAGTCACACTGGGGCAGGACTGCGTTGAGAATTCACTCCTTGGCTCGCAATGGTTACTCTCCTCAGTCGTCTGATGCGACAGCTCATCCGCAATTATGAACAAACTGCGTTCGCATCCTCTGGCTCGCTGTCGTTCGCTCTTCATCTACAAACAGTCCAGCCTCAGAGAAGGGAGCCAAGAAATCAGATGCTACCGTTTTCGAGGAGTTGGGCGAATTGAGCCTCATTGAGCATGGGGATGCCGAGTTCCTCAGCCTTGGCGGCCTTGGAGCCGGCGTTTTCGCCGACCACCACGTAATCCGTCTTCTTGCTCACCGAACCGGCTGCCTTACCGCCACGCTCAATGATTGCCTCCTTGGCGGAGTCGCGAGAGTAGCCTTCCAAGGAACCGGTGACCACCACTGTTTTGCCGGCCAAGGTTTGTGGCAGCGTACTGGTCTCCGCTACGTCAACGCCCACGCCGGCGGCCTGCCACGCACGCAACGTCTCGCCACGCCAGTCTCCGGGTTCACGGGCCGCGGCGAACCAGTTCACCACCGATTCGGCGATTTCCGGACCGACGCCATCGATGGCGGTCAAATCCTCGACCGTGGCGTTTTCAATGGCGTCCAACGAACCCATAGCGGAGGCAATCAGACGCGCGGTGGGAGGCCCGAGCCGTCGAATGGACAATGCCACCAGCACACGCCACAAGTCCGCGTGACGGGCTTTGTCCATCTCGTCGAACATCTTGCGCGTATTCTCGCCGGGCCTGATGTACACCGGCACATCGGTGACGCCCGTGCGCGTGGTTTTGTGGTCGACGCGAACGATAACCGCATCAGCCGGCACGTCATATTCCGGGTAGCGCGATGCGACAAAGGCCGGCTTCGCATCAGGCAAAACCGCGGCTTCGCCAGATGAGCCGGGCCTGATGCCTGACGCACTCCCCCGTGCCGACTGCACTACAGCCGGTCCGATTCCCTCCTCAGCAGCCGTAGCAGTCGCCACCTGCGCACGCTCAGCCAACTGCTTGGCGGTAAGTCTCTTGGCCGCCGTAGGAGCCGTCCAGAAAGCGGGCACCTGATGCCACAGGCCAGAGCCACCCACGCGCTTGCGCACTTTCTTCTTCTTGCCGTTGGCATCGACCACTTCATGCACTTCGACAATCGCAGCCTCACGCCACACCTGCACGTCACGCAAATCGACAGCAGTCAAGGCGAACAGTCCGGATTCGTTCGAAAGCACCGGCCGCTGCACTGCCGGCAATGCCAATCCCGGAGCCGGCTCGTAAGGTTCCGGTTCCTCGCCGGGAGCGACCAGGATCTCCGCGATATTCGGCGCATAGGTCGCCACAGAATCGGGACGGTTCTCCTCAGGATTGGTCAGCGCGATGGCCGACTGCTCGCCCAGATGCTCGATGTCGAAGGCCTTGCGGGAGCCCAACGAAATCACACGCTCGGTGAGCTGCGCTGGGCAGCTTTCCACGTTCGGGCAGCGAATATCCTTATCGCCCTCCTTGGCGGGAGCCAGTTTCGCGCCGCATGACGGGCAGAACTCGGGCATGACGAATTCTCTCAGTTCGCTCTCACGCCCCTTGCGACGCTCCAGCACCGGCCCGACCAGTTCGGGAATCACATCACCGGCCTTGCGCACCACGACCGTGTCACCAATGAGAATGCCCTTGCGCTTGACCTCGAAACCATTGTGCAACGTGGTGCGAGCCACAGTGGAACCAGCCACATACACCGGTTTCAACACCGCAACCGGCGTCACACGACCAGTACGCCCCACCTGCACGGTGATGTTGAGCAGCTCAGTATTGACCTCTTCCGGCGGGTACTTATAGGCGATGGCCCAACGCGGCGCCCGCGAAGTGGCGCCAAGGGTGCGTTGCAGGCCAAGGTCATCGACCTTGACGACGATGCCGTCAAGCGCATGTTCGATATCACCACGGTGCTCGCCGTAGTAATCGATCATGTCGAGAATCTCATGGAAGGACGTGACCGAACGATTGTGAGGAGAGACCGGCACGCCCCACTTGGCATACAAATCATAGGCTTGCGATTGGTCGGCTATCACGTCATGGGTGCCACGAGGATGATCAGGTCCCCAAGTGAGCTGCCCTAAACCATGCGCATAGAAGCTCAGCCGGCGAGTGGCGGTGATGCGCGGATCCTTCTGCCTCAACGAACCGGCTGCGGCGTTGCGCGGATTGGCGAAAAGCGCTCGGCCTGCATCCTCCTGCTCGCTATTGAGTGTATGAAAATCATCCCAACGCATGAACACTTCGCCGCGGATTTCCACGAAGTCCGGAATATCCTCTTTAGGCCCACCAAGCTGCGCCGGGATGGAGCCGATAGTGCGCACGTTCAGTGTGATGTCTTCACCGGTGACGCCATCGCCACGAGTCAGCCCCTGCTCCAGCACACCGCCTCGATAGATGAGATTCAATGCCAGACCATCGATCTTGACCTCGCAGCTCATTGGCAACGGCTTGCCGTCCGGCCAATCGAGATCGCGAATCACCGAATCGTACCAGTCCTTGAGTTCCTCGATAGAAAAGACATCATCAAGGCTCATCATGTGGCTTGGATGCCGCACGGAAGTGAAATCGTTGGAGAACGAGCCTCCAACTCGATGGGTGGGCGACTGCGGATTGTCCAGCGAGGGGAACGCCGCCTCAAGCTTTTGCAGGCAACGCAGGCGCGCATCATAGGCGGCATCGGAGCTGACGGGCGCATCATCGATGTAGTAGGCGATCTGGTCGGCCTCCACCCAAGCGGCCACACGAGCCCACAGACGCGCCGCGACCTCGGCATTGAGCGTATTGACGTCAAGACGATCGAGCCGCATCGCGTCATCATCGGTGGCGTCAAGCGCGGCCACCCACTGCTCGGAACCGGGGGCAAAGCGGGTAACGCCTTCGTCGGGCCGGACCTCGGCCGCATCCCCATCGTCGAAATCCCATGCCAACTGTTCGTTCGTGCTCATGATTGTCTATCCTAGCGGGCGAACTCCCCCTGAAACGGCTACGCAGAAAGGGAACGAAGGAATTGGGCCTGGATAACGTCGATATTGTCGCCTTCGCCATCATTCATACGGGCAACAGCCACCGAAAGCGTGCGGGCAGGCACAAACATGCCCTCATCGACGCATACACGAGCGGCATCACGCACGATATCGGCCACTTCAATGTGCGGCCAGACCGGCAGATCATGCGAAGACAGCACTTGCGCCGCGCTCTCCACCGATTCCGGCACACGGATGCATTGCGAATCGGCTCGGGAGACCAGCTCCTGTAACTCGCTCTCCAGCGATCCGATTGCTCCAGGTGCAATATGGTCGCTCATGATGTAGGCTGCGGCAGCCGTATCGAATCGGTCCAGCATCCACTCCGCATAGGCGAAACGGTAATAGGCGAACGCCGCATCATCACGATCCAGAGCCACTCGCAAGGCATTCAGGCAGGCGGCGCGCGCCGAATCCCAATCCTCATTGCGGGCCAGTTGAATGGCCAATTTCAGGTGCGACAGCGGATAGGCGGGCGCGTAGGCCACCATACGATTCAGGTGTGGAATCGCGGCTTTGGCGCCTTTGAGCTGTCCCAGCACATCAGCTAGTTCCATATGTGCATAGAACAGATTGTCCGGAATCAGAACCGTGCGCTCATCCAATGTGGTGAACAGGCGGTTATACACCACTCGTTCGGCATAGGAATTGAAGTATCGCGGCACTCCAGGCCCCATGGCAAAGGTCTGGTCCATACGGGCCGCAGCCGCTTCGGCCATCTCAATGGCCTGATCGGCCTGTCCGGAGAACAGCAGATCGCGAGCGCGCAGACGTTCCTTATCCAGCTCGTCGGCAAGAGTGAAGGCAAAGTCCGGCGTATCGTTGCCATCAATCAGCGCACTGGTGACCTGCGAGGCCAGACCCGTCAGTTCGGGATCGCTGATGGATTCGATGATTTGCATGGCCCGCTGCGCTTTCTCCACGGAATCAAGTTCCGTATTACGGGCGATGTCGTGGAACGCATTGACGCCATGCTGCAGCAGGTCCACACGCTGAATCGCCAGACCAGCGCTATTCTGCGCGCCCAGTACTCGCGCGGTCGACGCGTTGAACTGACAGTCGGCAAGTTCCGGCTCCTCCTGGGAGCCAACGGGCGAGAACCGGCTATCGGCCAAGTCGAAGTCGGCGTTGATGGGCTTGAGTCCGCCCTCGCCGTCGACATCCATCACCGCACCAAACATCCGGTAGGTTTCTTCAGGGTGGTCAAGACCATCGGTGTCGAGACGTTGCAGGAAGGCATCCCTGGCGAATGTGACGGTGACCATGTTGCGCACGGTGGGGTTACGGCGCAGCACGCTCATCGGATCATCACCCGCACCCGCATTCTCGGTTTCGTTGCCGTCATCCGACGCCATGCCGAAAGCCATCTCGTCAATATCTATGCCCCGCATAAGGTCTTCGAACTGGGAGTCGATGGATGCGCTGTCGTCGCTGTCTTCGGCATTCTGCTGAGACGGGCCCGCCCCATCCGTCTCCGCGTCCGTTGCAGGCTGCTCATCACCGGTGCCAGTGGGCGGCTGCCCAAAGGTCTCCTCATGCGTGATCGGCCGGGTCGGATCGCCATGGAAATCGCCATCCTTGGGATCAGCCTTGGAACTGACACGTCCCAAATCGCCGCTGCGCAAATGCTCGAAAGCGCTTAACGCCTCGCTCATCATCTCTTCGATGGCCGAGTCCTGCTCGGCAATCGCCTCTTCCAAACCGATGGAATCGATGTGCAGAGACACCTGATGCACGGCTTGGCTGGTGCCGAAGCTCAGCGCCGCCATCATCAGGCCGACGCGCAAGTTGTAGGAGGCGCTCATCGATGCACGCTCGACGCTGCTCAGCGTTCTCCACGCGCGCCGTTCGGTGTCATATCTGCTATCCGGCATCATCGACGTGCCCGCCGTGGTGAAGCCGATGGCCACTTCCCCCGAATCCAGTCGGGAACGAAACTCGACATCAAACCGATACGGTAGACGCAATCTGCGCAGCAGGGACGACAATGCCTGTCGATACACCCATTCGTCCGCTTTCGGCGCTGCATTCCTTGGGTCGGGGAACTCCTCACGAATCCGGTCTGCGGCGTGCTCGGCCGCATTGACCAGGCTCAGCACCGCACGGCGTTCATCGGATCCGTCATACGGGTTGAGCGCCATAATCGCGGGGTTTTCGATGAGCTTCATATCGATCTGCGCGGCCTCGGCACGGGTCACCGTGTCTTCCGTGGGATTGAGCCCACGCGAGGAATTGCGCTCCAGCCAGGCGCTCACCGCGGCAAAACGATTGAGATTGCCTTCGATTTTCAGGGATTTCAGTGCCTGATTGAAGGCCAACGACTTATCCCACGTGAAGAAATAGCCGCTCGAGTACGTCGAAGTATACAAATGCAGCGGCTCGGCGCCATGCACGGCTTCCAAACCCGGCGTGTTATCCAAAGCCCCGGCCTCGCGCATCAGATCCGCAAAATGATCCTCCAGGCCAGAGGCACGCATGCCGTGCGCACGAGCCTCCATCGTGTCGCGAATCGAACGCCTGATCGCACCGATGGGAGCCTCGCGATTGAGACGGCGGAAGATATTGCCGGAACCAAAACCTATCAACAGCCCATTGATTTGCGGCAGCATGTAGGCGGCGAAGAATGCAATGGCCATGGCATCACGGTATTCCAGATCATGACGCATATCAGCCGGCAGATTGGCGCGCATCTGCTCCAAGGTGTACCGGTTGCCGGCCTTAAGCCACGAGGCGAGCCACGTCATACGACCGGTGTCGTCACGTCCGATCACGCCTCCGGTGATGGCTTTCACCTCGCCATTGCTGCGAATCGCCCGGCCCAGCACATTGCGACGAGTCTGCCCCGCATCAAAGCCCAACCGCTCGCCATTCGGCAGGGTCACTTCCTTTTCCTTGCCGAACATGAAGCGCGGCTGCATATCCTGGATGTCCATATCCAAATCGGCGCCCACAAACACGCGACCATGGGTATCGGCAAACGCCACCTGCGCAAAGTGATCCCGATCAGGGAAGATACCCAAGGAGAATCCGCGCCCCCGCGTGGAAGGCAGTTGCGCCCATCCCAGCACCAGTCCCTCGGGAACATTTTCCAAGGCGGGAAACGAACGCCTCTTGACCACCGGGCTCAGCGACACCGCATGCTTGGTCAGTTCATCGATGATGCCGCCCTTGCGCTCGCTGGCCTCGCTCAACGCATCGCCAAACGGGTTGGTGCTGGCCTGACGAGGCTTGGATAAGCCCAGATCGGAGGCAAGCGCGTTCATCGAATCCTTCAGCCCGCTCAAGAAGGACGGACCGGACCGTTCACTGTGATTCGACATACGTTTTGGCATGATTCACATTCTCTACTGTTTGCCCGACATAAAGCCTATAGAATAATGGGGTGCATTCCGAAGACAGTCATCTCACCAGTCGTGTACGCCGCCGATTGTCGTGGCGCCCGCTTGCGGCGCTACTAGCTGTTGCGGCCATCATCGTCGGCATGGAGTGCATTGTCTTCAACCTGCCATTCTGGCGCACACTGGGGGCCAGCACCGACACCAACGCCGTGCATAACACCTTGGGCCCGGGCCTGGTGCGCACCGATGACGATATGCTGACCGTCACCGATCCGACCAAGGCATATCTCGAACTGGCCGCAGACGGCACTTCAGCATATCTGCGCATCGACTCCCCCTCGCACGACACCATCGATGCGGTTCACGAACAGGCCGAGGCCGAATCACGGGCCAATGGGGACAAGGCGGTGTTCAAGCCACTGGACACCATCCATGTGCGCGTGGATGTGAACGGCAGTACCGGCCAAGCCATTTCGATGAATCCCGGCACCTCACGCAGCCATTATGTCAAAGCTGTGGGTGCAGGCACCGTACGCATCTGGATCCAGGAGGAACGCGGCGCAATTGTGCCGATCGCCGACGCACGCGCGAACGTGCACGTGCCTTTTGCCATCGATTGGATCCGCGTCGCGGCAATGGCCGCGCTGGCGTTGCTGGTCGCCATATGGAGGCCCGGCTCTCGATTGTGGCGTATCACGTTTGATCCCTCCAGCACACGCCAGCGGCTGGCGTTCGCGGCCATTGCGGCGATTCCGACACTGGCCATCGGCGCTTCCATCATCTGGCAGCTCACGCATGCCATGCCGCTCGCCTTCCATACCGCAGGCGGCTACACCTATGATTTCGACCAGTACGGTCATGTGGCCGATTCCCTAATCGCAGGCCGTCCATGGCTTGACCTTGACGTACCCGGACAACTGGCCCAAAGCACTCACCCCTATGATGTGCCGACTCGTCTCAAACTGTTGGAGGATGGGGTCAGCCCGATGTATTGGGATTACGCCTACTACGAAGGCCACTGGTACTCCTACTTCGGCGTGCTGCCTGCCGTGTTGCTGTTCGTGCCGTATCGTCTGATTACCGGGCATATGTTGCCGACCGCCGCAGCCGAACAGTTCCTGGTGCTGCTGTTCATCATCTTCTTTTCGCTGCTCGTACTGCGTGTGATTCACCGTGTGATGTCAAAAACATCATTGGCCGCCGCCTCGCTCATCACCGTCAGTGCGCTGCTCGGGGCGCAAATGGGATATCTGGCTTACCGCACCAACTTCTACCAAGTGCCCTTCGCCGCTTCTCTGGCGTTGACTTCACTGGGATTATGGTTCTGGCTGGGTGCGGATACATCCAGTCGCCCACTAATGCCGTCCGACCGCTGGCAAGCCGGCAACACACAGCCACTGTCTTTGCCGCGACTGGCCGTCGGCGCCCTATGCATCGCGGCGAACTTCGGTTGCCGGCCGACCTTTGCGCTCACGGCCCTGCTGGCCATCGCCCTGTTCTGGCCGCAGATCCGCGCTATGATCAGCGATCTTGCGCATCGACGCATTACCATGCTCAAAGCGTTGCGCGCGCCGCTTGCCATGGTGATACCTGCATTGGTTGTGGTCATTCCGCTGATGTTGTGGAACAAAGTGCGCTTCGGCAGTCTGATCGACTTCGGCAACGCCTACCAATTCACCGTCTCCGACATGACCCGTTATGCCACCCCGATTGCCGACATGCCGGCCACCGTCTGGTATTACCTGTTCCTGCCGGTGCGATTTGTACGAAACTTCCCGTGGCTGGCGGTCTCCCCCGCGCCAATGCCGGTTTGGGGCTATTACGAGGTGATGGTCGGCGCACTGTTCACCGCCACGCCGCTGATGCTGCTTGCATTAGTGCTGCCGTTCCTGCATAAGCTGGAGATGCATGGCATGCGTCGTTGGCTCATGTCTTGTTTGGCTCTGGCCGGCGTACTGGTGGTGTTCGACAGTTATGTGGGCGGTCTGGGCTGGCGATATTTGGCTGATTTCGGCTGGCTGGTGGCGCTCGCTTCGATTCCGGGACTGCTGTGGCTGGTCAACGGCCGAGAGCCCAGCACCTCGTTGGCCGGCGCGAACGACGCCGCATCCGGCGACGGCATCGCCCGTGTCACTCCATGGCGTTGGCTGATGCGATGGACCGTACTCATCATGCTGATCTGGACGTTGGCCGTCGCCATACTAGGGTGCTTTGCTCCCGCCCGCGATGACTCCATGCTGACGAATAATGCCGCGCTGTGGCACCAGGTTCAGTCCTGGTTTACGCTGCTGTAGCCAGGCCACGGTCGCACCCTACCGGCCGTCCAGCATATTCCCAGTATTGCAGGCAGTTTTCTCCAAGACCCGCGGCATAGTGTATGTGATGTAATTCACTGTTGTTCATCTGCAGTACCATGAGGATTCCCTGTGTCTACTGCCGTCCGAAGTCGTGTTTTCAAAATATCCGCAGCAGCCATCGCCATTGGCCTATGCCTGTTCTCGCAGGATGATGTCAGCGCCTCCATCAAGGAACGCCGTGTAGAGCGGCTCAACGCGCAAATCTACCGCGTCTATGAGTACGGCTTCCGCGGCTTCTACTTCGCGTAGCGACATCGGCCTGCGACCGAGCGACGCACCCTTGGCTCCTCTCTCTGAGGGGAGCTGTCACCGCAGGTGACTGAGGGGAGCATTACCGCTTGGAGGCCTCGTACTTGCGTCGAATCAGATCCTCATAAAACGCCACCGCTTCGGCCGGCGCGTCATCGCACACGACCGCGTGCTCGTCCAGTACGAGTACGCGGTCGATTGCGTATTCGGGCCGGCGAATCATATCCGTGTCATGCGTGGCGAAGATGACCTGCTTGTTGTAGCTGAACAATGCCTTGGCCACGTGTGCGGTGCCAATCTCATCCAAACCCTTGCTGGGCTCGTCAGCCACGATTGCACTGGGCTCAAAGCTCAATGCGGCGGCAATGGCCAGCAGATGTCGTTTCTCGGAGTCAAGCTCGCTGGCCTTGGCCTTGGAGACCTGTGCCAGATTGAAATGCGCGAACAGATTGCCGATGCGCGCATGGCGTTCGGACTCCGGCACCTTGTGCTTTTTCAGTGCTTCGGACACCGCTTCGGAGATATTCGCGGCCCGGTAGAAGCTGTTCGGAATCTCCTCGCGACGCACTTTACCGACAAGGTCGTCAATGCGCTTCAGGTCTTTTTTCACGGCTGGGTTCAGTTGTTCGCTGCCGCCGGACACCGTAACCGTGCCGATATTGGCTTTAAGAGAGCCATCGAGCAATCCCAACAATGTGGATTTGCCAGCTCCATTCAGGCCGATCACAGCCACGCGCTGTTCGCTGATGGTCAGCATGGTGGGCGCAAGGCCAACATGCCCATCATCATAGGTATGGCCGGCTTCTTTCAAGGTGAACGTCAGCGAAGCCGGGCGCAGTAGCTCTTTGGACTGAAAAAAGAATCCCATGCCGCCCATTATGCCAGCAGCGCCTCCACAGTGGCGAGCACGGCGCAAATGCCTTGCCTAAACACTTCCGGCTCAGGCAGCAGCGAAACCGCCAAATAGCCGTTGGAGGTCATATCAAAGAAATATCCAGGCTGTCCAGTCAAGCCATGCTCGGCGATGAGCTTCAGCACCATCTCGTTCTCGTCAATCACGGACGGCACGCGCAGCAGCACGTTCCAGCCGCCCTCGGCTCGCAGCACGCTGACCAACCCATTCGGGTCCGCATCCAGCAGCTCGTGCAAAGTCGCGAGATTGCCGCGCACTCGTTCCTCCACACGCGCGGTTTGCTCAGTCGCGGCCTCCAACAGCGCCGGAATCCGCTGTGCGATGATGTCACTCATCGGCAGGTAATCGTCGGCTATGACATCAAGTCGGCGCTGGGCTTGCGCAACATCCTCGACCGGCCCGGACACCTGAATCCACCCGACTTTGGCATGAGGCGCCGCCAGCATTTTGGAGAACCCGTCAAGCGCAAAAGTAAGCACACCCTGCTCTCCGGCCAAACGCGCGTTGCCGGCAAATGGCTCAAGGGCATAATCAAAGAACACTTCATCGGCAATAAGGGCGATGCCTCGCTCCCGGCACATCGTCACGATACGTTCCCGCTCGGCCGGCTTGACATAGGATCCGGTCGGATTATTCGGATTAATCAGTACCAATGCACGAATACGAGCGCCGCTCGGTCCGTCAAGCAATTGCTCCAGCTCGGCCACGTCAATGAACCAAGAGCCGTCGAACCGCAACTGGTATTCGACGGTATCCACGCATTCAAGCCGGGCGATCGACTCGATCAGCGGGTATCCCGGCTTGGGGGCCAGCACTGCATCTCCGGCATCACATAACAGTTTGATCAGCCATGAGTATGCCTCGGATGTGGAGCTCAACACATACAATTGCTCCGGCTTCACGCCCCTGCTGGCGGTATTCGCTGATGCGTTCATCTGGGAGCGGTCCGCATTGGCTTCGTTCAGGAATGCAGCCAGAGCTTCACGAACCGCGTACGATCCGCGCGGATCGGCCGTATATACGTTCGGCACCAGTGCGGGAGCCAGTCCATGCCGCGTCGGATTGGAATCATTGAGCTTGCCCAGTGCAGTACCGTTTGCCCTGGCCGCAGCCTCGGCGGCCGCAATCGGATTCGGATCGGAAATATCCACTCGGGAGGAGAAATGCACGCTCATATCTCCCTACGATAGAGCGTGGCAACCCCGACCCTTGCCACGGTTCGAGACCAAAGCAGCATGCTTGCGCTTCCAGCCATACGGCTATACTGGTGAGTCGTTCGCGCGGTTGGTGGCAGCAACCGTGCCGATATCATTTGGAATACACGCCCTCGCTTATGCGCGTGGCGTACGGTTTGATGTTTCGCGCGGGCTCCTCACCTTTCCGCTTTACGATGCATCAGACCTTGAGCGCATTATGCGCAGAAGGCAAGGTGACATGAAGATGAGGATTGAAGTCAAGAAGGGTCTGGTTAGGATGGTGGCCATGTTGGGAGCCGCCACGCTCGGCCTGTCCGTTGCGGCATGCGGCAACGCCAACACCGCCGATTCCAGCAATTCCAGTACACCCACCGTTTCGTTCATGCTTGATTGGACGCCGAACACGAACCATATCGGCCTGTACGTGGCCCAGAAGCTCGGCTACTTCAAGGACGCAGGAGTCAACGTGAAGATTCTGCCGACCGCTCAGGCCGGCGCGGAAACCAGTGTGGAGAACGGTGTGGCAAACGTCGGTTTCACCACGCTGAGCAATGTGGCCGCATTCAACTCGCAAGGCTCCGATCTGAAATTCGTCTTTGATCTGACGCAAAAGCCCGTGGCCCGCTGGTGCGCATTGGCCTCCCGTACCGACATCAAGACGCCGGCAGACCTGTCCGGCAAAACCTTCGTGAGCTTCGGCTCGGCAGAGCAGAACGCCGTGGTGCGTGAGATGATTAAGGATGCAGGCGGCACCGGCGAATTCAAGACCGCCACCGCCGGCACGAACACCTTCGAGACCCTTACTAGCGGCAAGGGTGACTTCGGCGGCTTCTACGTGACTTGGGAGGGTGTGGAAAGCGAGCTGAACGGCCCGGCGCTCAACTGCTTCGTTGCCTCCGATTGGGGCGTTCCCGGCAACCCGGACCAGCTCGGCTTTGCGGTCAAGGGCTCTTGGCTTAAGGATTCCGCCAACGCCGACGCATTGAAGAAGTTCCTCTCCGCCACCAAGAAGGGCTACGACTACGCCCTGTCCAACCCGGACAAGGCCGCCGATATTCTCGTGGCGCAGGCCAAGGAAGCCCAGCTGGATTCCAAGCTGACCCGTACCTCGATGGAAGAGATCGTCAAGAACGGCTACTGGACCACCGATGATGCCAAGTCGCTGCCCGGCACCGTGAACTTCGATGACGCCCAGCCTTACCTTGACTTCCAGTACAAGGCCGGCACCTACCAGGACAAGGACGGCAAGAACCCCAAGCAGGCTCCGCAGGCCAAGGAACTCGCCACTAACGACTACGTGGACTGAGCGACTGTAGGGAGGCCGGCTCCCCTCATTCTTGAGGGGAGCCATTTATATTTTTCGAAGGCAAATGATGAACAATCTCAAGTCGTGGTTGGTGCGTATAGCGCCACCGGCCATTACCATCGGTCTTTTGCTGGTGGTGTGGGAGGCGGCCGTACGCGCGGGACATGTCTCGGAACGTGTACTTGCTTCCCCCACCCAGATCATCGCCTCCATGGTGCGCACTTGGCCGGATTTGATGGATGCCGCCGCCATCACCACATATGAGGCTCTCACTGGATTTGCCATCGCCATCGTAGCGGGCGTGCTCATTGGCATCGGGCTGTACCTATCCAAAACCCTGCACCGTGCGTTCTATCCGCTGCTGGTGGCCGCACAGACCATTCCATTGATTACTGTGGCTCCGTTGTTCATGATTTGGTTCGGATTCGAGCCACTGGGCAAAATCGTTATTGTCGCCGTGTTCGGCGTATTTCCCATCGCCGTGCAGACAGCCCGTGGACTGACCGCCGTGCCGCAATTTTACGAAGACGTGGCACTGACCTGCGGAGCCACACGTGCATGGGCACTCTGGCACGTTAAGCTGCGTGTAGCCGCACGCCAGATCTTTGGCGGCATTCGCATCTCGGCCGCCTACATTTTCGGAACGGCGGCCACCGCCGAATATCTGGGCGCAATGAACGGCCTGGGCATTTGGCTGCAAGCTGCGTTCAATTCGTTCCGTACTCCGCTGATCTTCTCCGCCACTGTAGTGGTGATCGCCGAAACCGCAATACTGCTAGGGCTGATTTCACTGGTCGAATGGCTGCTGCTCGGCAATGGAGCCGACGCGGATATCAGCGAGTAGCTCGTTCCTTACTTCACGTCCCCAGCAATTAGGACCGGCTTCGCCGGACTCAACACACCGAGCCGCACACTACCGCGCCCGGCTCGGCGGCGTGAACGAACAGCCCACAGGGCTGTTCTTTACTTCACGCCGCCAAATCGACGATCGCGGTGAATGTAGTTATCAATGGCGCGCCAGAGCACCTCACGGCCGCAGTCGGGGAACAGTTCAGGTACAAAGTCCAGCTCGGCGTACGCGGCCTGCCACGGCAGGAAGTTGGAGGTACGCTGCTCGCCGGAAGTGCGAATCACCAAGTCGCAATCAGGGATATCCGGATTATAGAGATGATCGGCAACCATCTTCTCGGTGACGCGGTCTCCGGAAATTCGGCCGTCACGCACCTCTCGTGCAATGGCTGCACAGGCATCGGCAATCTCGGCACGACCACCATAGTTGATGCAGAACACCACATCGATGACCTTGTTGTTCTTGGTGCGTTCCATTGCCACTTCAAGCTCGTCAATCACCGACTTCCACAGCTTCGGACGGCGGCCCGACCAGCGCACACGCACGCCCCATTCATCCATCTGCGCCACTCGGCGATGGATAATCTCGCGGGAGAAGCCCATCAGGAAACGCACCTCTTGCGGCGATCGTTTCCAGTTTTCAGTGGAGAACGTATACAGGCTTAGATAGCGCACACCGGCCTCTATGGCACCGGCAATGGTGTCGAACACCACCGGCTCAGCCGCTTGATGGCCATTGGTGCGGATCATGCCGCGCTGCTTGGCCCAACGGCCATTGCCGTCCATAATCACACCCACATGCCGGGGCACTTTGTTTTTGGGGAAATCAGGGATACGGGAGGGGTCGCTGAACGGAGCTGCGGGGATGTCCAACGACGTGTAATCAACGTTCTCAAAAGCCATACTCATGAATCTATCAAGCGCAGCGAACGAATCGGCCGTTCGAGGTAATACTCCCCCCAATCTTCAACCAACTCTTGCACAATACGCTCCAATGGCGCGTTATCAAGCACCGACCAGTCGCCTCGAATCAGGGCATCAAGCTGACTCAATACAAGCGGCGCGATACGTCGGGCATCGGTGGTGTGGTCGGCCTCGCACATCACACCGCCTGACGCGATGGAGAAGTAACGGCGCTCGGGCTTGCCGCACACCACGCAAGTGGCGAGACGCGGCGTCCAGCCGGCCAGCGCCAGGGCCCTCATCACGTAGGACTCGCTGATGGTCTGCGATGCATGAGCATGTTTGGCGAGCGCATTCAATGCACCGATAAGCAGCCGATACTGGTTCGGCAATTGCTCATGCTCGGTGCTGACGAGCTTATCAATGGTCTCCACAATGACGTTGGCAGCCTCGTACGCCGCATAATCGGCAGCTATTGCGGCACCATACGAAGCGACGGATTCAGCTTGTGAAACGACGTCCAGCGAACGGCCCTCAGCAATAAGCAGATCCACGCGCATGAACGGTTCAAGGCGTGCCCCGAACCGTGATTTAGTACGTCGTACGCCTTTGGCCACGGCTCGAATCTTGCCATGCTCGCGCGTCAGCAGGGTGATGATGCGATCGGCCTCACCAAGTTTGGCGGTTCTCAACACCACGCCTTCATCTCGGTACAGCGGCATCATCCCTCCTTTCGCAACGTTTGCGCCATATGTCAGTAAACGAACAGACCCCAGAACGCGAAGAACAACAACACGTTCAGCATAGTGAACGCCACCAGCCAGAACAGTACGCGGCCAAGTCGAGTGGAGGCGAGCACCGGTTCGGCACCGGTGACGATATTACGAACCGCCTCGCGCCTGGGCGGCAACTGGATAAGGCCACGATGCCAGGCCACCTCTATAAGCCTCATGAACACGCGAGACCATGCCCAGACCACCAGCACAGACACCACTTGGATCACCGGCCAGCTCCAATACATCACCCCGGGCGTTTCCGTGGGCGCGCCACCCCAGGCAAGTTTGACCACGCCCATAATCACTTGGCCTAGTCCGGCAAAGAAGATCAGCATCGCGGCCAGCGTGGTAAGGGTAAGCGTCAGCAACGATCCGCCGAAACCATGGGCGAAACCCAATACCACGGGCTTGGCAGGCAGGAGCATGCCAGCCCGCTTTGCCTCCCTCCGATTGCGCCGCCACTGTGCGTTCAACGCGATCTTGCGGCCAAGCGCTACCAATCCCAATATCGTTGAGGCCATAAGCAGCAGCACAACGGCGACATGCACGATCACGCCGTATATGGTTCCCACCCGACGGGCTTTCAATGCTCCCGGCAACCCAATCGACTGGTACAGGCCAGCGCCGGCCACGCGTTCACTGGTTTGCGTATAGCCTGCCGTGGTACCTACCGCCCAGTCGATCAGGTCATTCACATAGGCATCCGCGAATGGAGTTCCGGCCTCCGACTCGTCCCCCAAGCGGAGCACGTGGTTGGCCACGGGATAACTGCGTACGGTCACATCCCAGTTGTTGGCCTGGTGCGCGTTGTGCAGAATCGCGCGCACACCATCGACCTGTGCGGTCATCACATCCTTCGACCCATAGGCCACAAAAGTGGGAACGGCGTAGGCGGCAGGTTTGAGCGTATCAAGATCGAAATTCGTCAGCGAGAACAAATCGGTGTCCGCGCTGAACACACGCTGGACAATGGACTGATAGCCATCATTCGCACCGGCAAGCGTAAAGTCCTGGGTGACGAAGAAGCCCAACGACTGGCGTGGGCTGAATACCATCGGACTCAAGAGAATCTGGAAAGCGACATCCGGGTCATCCTGCAGCAGGTATGAGGATATCCAAGTGGATTCGGACGTGGCGTAAATGCCGACCTTGGCATTGTCGACGTTCTCAAGCTGCCGCAAATATGCAATCACCTGATCATAGGCTTTGGCGGAGGCCATGTAGTCGCGGTTGACGTCGGTGGTGTTCCAAACTGGTTTATCGAGTACTGCGGTCACAAAACCGGCTGAAGCCATGTCGGAGGCCACATCGCCAAATGAGTTATCACAAGTGCCGTAACCGGCACCGTGCATGAACACCACACCCGGTCGTTTGCCGGCAGCTCCCTGCGGCTCGCGAATAAGCACCTTGATGGTCTGCACGCCGTTCTTGTTGGCCTTGCCGCGCACTCCGGTCTCTTGAGTCAGGTTGCCGTCGCTGGTCATATTCAGGGTGATATACCGTTCACTGACCTGATAGGTGCCTTTACTGGGCAATGCTTCGCCGGTCGGATTGGCAAAAGTGACGTCCGTATCATCGGTAAGCGTGGCCATGGATTGGCCGGTGGGCTCGATATTCCATGGCACGGTAGTGAGATTGGAGATAGAGACCAGCACGCCCATCAGCATGATGAAGATGGGCAGACTGACCATGAGCCGGTGGAGGCTGGTCCACGGCTTGGCCTTCACGGTCAGACGCTGCTCTTCTTGTGACACGAAAGGTTATTGTAGCCGTTCCACGGTAATTATGCCGTGGGGCGCATTCAGCGATTGGGATGCTGAATGGGAACCACCACCGGACCGGTGGCGTTGACGGGAACCAGGCCATCGGCCTCCATTTGGGCGGCGATTTCCTGCGCCTTGGTAAGCAACGTGTCTACGATCTGGTCTTCGGGCACGGTCTCGATGACCTTGCCCTTGATGAAGATCTGTCCCTTGCCGTTGCCGGAAGCCACGCCGAGGTCGGCCTCGCGGGCTTCGCCGGGGCCGTTGACGATGCAACCCATAACGGCCACGCGAATCGGCGCGGTCACGTCCTTCAGCCCCTCGGTCACGGCCGAGGCAAGCTGAATCACATCCACCTGGGCTCGTCCGCAGCTCGGGCAGGAGATGATGTCGAACTTGCGCGGGCGCAATCCCATGTATTCAAGAAGCTTGCAACCCACCTTGACCTCTTCGACCGGCGGGGCGGACAGCGAGACGCGAATCGTATCTCCGATGCCTTCGGCGAGTAGTGCGCCGAACGCCAGGCAGGATTTGATGGTGCCCTGCCAGGCCGGACCGGCTTCGGTGACGCCGAGGTGCAGCGGCCATTCACCCTTGGAGGCAAGCAGACGATAGGTTTCGACCATGGTGATCACGTCATGGTGCTTGACGGAAATCTTGAAATCATGGAAGCCGACGTCCTCGAACATGTGAGCTTCCTTCAATGCGGAGGCCACCAATGCTTCAGGAGTGGGGCCGCCGTATTTGGCGTAGAGGTCCTTGTCCAACGAACCGGCGTTCACACCGATACGCAGAGAGATGCCGGCATCAGTGGCTGCTTTGCAGATCGAGGGGCCGACTTCATTGAATTTACGGATGTTGCCGGGGTTCACGCGTACGGCTGCGCAGCCGGCATCGATGGCCTGGAACACGTACTTGGACTGGAAGTGAATATCCGCGATGATCGGCACCGGCGATTTCCTGCAGATCTCCGGCAATGCGTCAGCATCGTCCTGACTCGGCACAGCCACGCGCACGATATCGCAACCAGCTGCGGTCAGCTCGGCAATCTGCTGCAATGTGGCAGGAACATTGGCCGTAAGCGTGTTGGTCATCGACTGCACGGAGATGGGGGCTCCCCCACCGACCGGCACCGAGCCGACCATGATGCGGTGAGACTTGCGACGCGGGTGCAGCGGCGATTCGCTGGTCAATTCGACCGGATTACCGGTTTTGCGGAACGGTTTTTCGGCGGATTTTTCCGTATTCAAGGTATTCATCATTGTTTGTTTATCAAATCATCGGCACGGTGACGAGCTTCAAGCTCAATCTGTCCCATTTCCTCCACGTCCGTGAACAGCGGGTTGCCACGCAGTTCGGCATCCATCTGGTCGAGCACGGCCTTCACCGTGTCCACGATGCCAAGGTACGGCAGACGATGGTCGAGGAAGGCGTGCACGGCCTGCTCATTGGCCGCGTTGAGCACGGCCGTATGTTTTTCGGATGCACCCAGGCAATGGCGGGCGAGCTGGACGGCGGGGAACGCCTCATTATCCAGCGGCTCGAATGTCCAGGTTGCAGCCTGCGTCCAGTCACATGCGGCAGCCACATTGTCCATGCGGTCAGGCGCGGACAAGCCGAGCGCGATGGGCAGGCGCATGTCCGGCGGCGAAGACTGGCAAATAGTGGCGCCATCCACGAATTCGACCATGGAATGGACAATGGATTGCGGGTGCACCGTTACGTCAATACGGTCCGGCGGCACATCGAACAGTCGGGAAGCCTCAATAACCTCGAGTCCCTTGTTCATCAGGGTCGAGGAGTTGATGGTCACAACCGGACCCATGTTCCACGTCGGATGATGCAACGCCTGCTCAGGCGTGATATTCGCCATATCAGCACGTTTCCAGCCTCGGAACGGACCACCGGAGGCTGTGACCACCAGCTTGGAGACCTCGGCATGGGTGCCGGAACGCAACGACTGCCAGATGGCGGAATGTTCGGAGTCAACCGGATTGATCTGATCGTCGCGCACTTGCGCGCTGAACAGCAGATGACCGCCGGCCACCACTGATTCCTTATTGGCCAGTGCAAGCTGTGAATTGGCTTTCAGCGCGGCGATGGACGGCTCGAGACCAATGGAACCGGTAATGCCGTTCAGCACGACGTTCGCACCGGAACCTGCCAATGCGATCACGGCATCCGGTCCGCCGGTCACGCGGGTGTCGCGGGCACCGGCCTGTTGCAGCGCCTCCTTCAGTGCCGGAATCTTGGTGCTGTCGAATACCGCAACTTCCGGTACACGGAATTGTGCGGCCTGACGAGCCAGCAATTCGATATGAGCGCCGCCGGCGGCCAAACCCGTAACAGTGAAACGCTCAGGATGGCGTGCAATGACATCAAGGCCTTGTGTGCCGATGGATCCGGTAGATCCAAGAATTACGACGGTGGAGTTGGAGACTACGCTCACTGTTCCTTCTTCGTATCATCATGATCCAGCGTCGGGAAAGACAGATCCGGGATGCTTGAATTGAAATCATCGCTGGTTGGGAACAGCGAGGGGAACGGCATGTCGGAAATCTGTTCCGGACGCTTTGTCTCGGCATCCTTGCTGGGCTGGGCTGCCGGCTTCGGTGTGCTCACGGGCTCGGCCGGCACATCATCAGAATGGTCGGCAACCGGAATCGGAACGGATCCGGTGGTGCGCACCGGCTTGTTGGCCGGCGCAAAGGAGACCGGCATGGTCTCAGGCGCAGGCTGATGACGCGTCTGCGCGTGCGGCGGCTCCGGTGTTGCAGGGGCTTCGCTCGGCGCTGCAGGAGCGGCGGATGCGGCAGTAACCGGTGCGGCAGCCGGAGTAACAGGAGCCGGCATATCGTTCAATTTCAGTTCTTCCGGCGTGCCCAGACTCGGCATCTTGGGTTCAAAAGACGGCACGCTCACCGCAGGGATATCCTGTGAGGCTTGCGCCATATGGGCCAAGGCGGCCAGCGAGGAATCGCTCTCAGCCGTCGGAGGGACCGCAGGAGCTACCGGGGTCACCGGAGCTGCCGGAGCCACAGGAACCGCAGGAACCGCCGGAGTAGACGGGGCCGCGGGGGCAGATTTTGCTCCGAACGACGGTGCATCGGAGGCCACAGGCTGCGGTGCTGCGGACGAAGCAGGTGCGTATGACGCCGGCTGATATGCCGCTGGAGCAGACGCGTTATCGGCCTGCTCAGCTGCAGGACGAGCCACAAACAGATTCTGTTCGGCCTGATGCAAAGCATCGAACGCATCATCAGAGGCGGCGGCCTGAGGTGCGAAACGTGCGTCAGCAGCCGGGCGCTGTGCATTGGCAGCGAACAACGGCGAAACGGCTTCCGCCGGGGCTGCCACCGCTGCTGCGGGAGCCGGGGCCGCAGCAGCGGCTGGCTCGTTGGCGGAAGCGCCACCGACTCGAGCGTAGGACTCAATACGGCTGAGCAACTGAACGCACGCGTTTAGGAAATAGTCGACCTGACGCTCGTCATAGCCCTTCTTGCCCTTGCGCTGGGTGAAGATGACATTGCTCACCGAAACGGCATTGAGATCAGCCAAGTCACGGACATCGTCTTCGGTGACACCGTCGACGCCGAGGGATGCAGCGACTTTATCCACAATCTGATCGGTAAGACGGTCGACCTGCTTCTTGTCATACGACGGCTGCTTGGCCTCACCGGGCTTGAAGCGCTCGCCCTGCTCACGTTCCACATGCTCGAGAATCTGCTGGTACAGGTTCTCAGTCTGTGCCTTCCACGTCACACGACCATGCTGGGCGATCTCCCATGCGGTCTGCTTGTCGACCACCGCACGCTCGAGACGATTAAGCGCTGCGTCGACCTGAGCAATCACATAGCCGTCCTTGGTCAGGTCGAACGACACCGACTGAATATCACGCTGGGTAAGTCTGATTCCCTCACTGTCGTACAAAGCGTGGGCCCGCTCTAGAAAAGCGTCGACCTGAGCGGGATCATATCCCCACTTACGCTTGCCTGCGCGTGCAATGCCTGCCTTGCCGTCCCCTTCGCGAAGTTCCTGCGCCATCGGCTAATCGACCTCCTGCTGGATAAACAAATCTGTCCACAACTGTACGTGATTGTTGCGACGCGCGCGTGTATTTAGGCGGAAATTCACAGTTTTTGGCCTTCTCGACACTGGTCGGCCTCATTTCGAAAGCGCAGTGAAAGTGGGCAATAAGGGACTCGAACCCCTGACATCCACCGTGTAAAGGTGGCGCTCTAACCAACTGAGCTAATTGCCCGCGAGTATCAACAATAGCGTAAGGACGGCACAGCCGTCACTTGCACACGCCGGACGCCGCAATCATGACCTTTCGCCAAGGCCATGGCTTCCGCCCGTCGTTCCGATTCAGCGGCCCTTGCCGAAAGCGCGCAGACGGATACCATTCCAGTCCGGGCTGACAGTCAGCGGAGTGGCGGCGTTCATGCCTGCGGTCTGGGCGGCGGACTGCACGGTGGAAGAGCTGGCGGCTCCCGGACGACCGGGCTTCGGCGTCAACACCCACAATGGGCCGTCATTGCCGAGCACCGCGTAGGCATCGACGATGGTATCGGACAGTTCGTCCTCGTCGTCGCCATCGCGCCACCACAGAATGACACCATCCACGGCGGAGTCATAATCCTCGTCTACAAGCTCCTCACCCGTGAGCTCCTCGATCTTGGCGCGTACGGAGTCGTCCACGTCGTCGTCCCAGAGCCACTCCTGGACGATGTCGCCGGGCTTGAAACCAAATTCTTCAGCGTTCTGCGATGCCGTTTGATTCACAGGGGCTACATTAGCAAGTCATGGCGAACAAATACGTTAACGCGACCAAAAATCTCGCTTTGTGACCGTTTCACCGCAAAATTCCAAGCGCTCACGCCGTGCAATGCGGCAAGTCGTCGGCCTGTCCTTTACCGATGGCCACCAGTGCCCGATAGGCCTCGTCCAAGGTGGCGACCTTGACATCGCGCAGCCCGTCGGGCACATGGCCTGCCACCGCGCTGCAATTATCCGCAGGAGCCAAGAACCATGTGGCACCGTCGCGTTTGGCTCCAACCATCTTCAGCTGAATGCCGCCGATTTTGCCGACATTGCCCTTCTTGTCGATAGTGCCCGTGCCGGCGATGGTCTTGCCGCCACTTTCACTCTCGGGAGTCAGCTTGTCGATAAGGCCCAGCGTGTACATCATGCCGGCGGACGGCCCGCCGATGCTATCCACATGCATCGTCACCTTGGCATGGGCGAGCGATGCGGCATCAATGCCCAACTCATCGGCGTGTGCTTTGGCATACGCCAATCCCACTTCGCTGGCCGAGGACTGGGAACCGGCCATGTCCTTGTCGACCGTCTTCTGATATTCGTCGGCCGTCTGCCCCACTGGCACCGTCGCTTCCCTTGGCATGATCTCCATCTTCGGGTTCGCCCATGCCCACACGGCCTGTGCATTGATAATCGTGTAGCCGGGCACGCCGGAAGCGTTGACCGTGGTCAACAGCAATGAGCCGGAATCTTGGTACGTGGAAACGCCTTTGCCGGATACATCAATGACTGCGCCGTCCTCGACGCTACCGAGCACATTCTGGGTCGGCCCCGGCCCCTCGATGACATACGGGCTGGGCAGCAGTAGTATCACCACACCGAGCAATACGGCAAACGCGCCGATGAAATGACGCGGAGAACGAGCCGCCAGGTATCGCCTCACCCTCTGCGCGGCGCGCGAAAAACGCGATTGTCCGGTTTCCTTGGATGAGTTGGAAGATGACGCGGCCGAATCATCGTGTTCTGGATGGGCTTCCATAGCGGCCAAAGACCCGGATTGCCGATTCGTGTGACGTACAGACATATGCAACAGTGTATGCGAGTGACCGAAATGAACACACAACACACATATTCCTCGGCCTCCAGCGAACGGGCGCGGGCACAACCTACACTTGGGATAACACACCGCGGCAAAGAAGGATACGCATGGACGACAACGCGATTCACGAATGGCTGATCAAGTGCTTCGGCCCGATTCAGGGAGAAATGGCTTGGCAACAGATCGGCCAGCTGCCAGAGGAGATTCGCGCGCAGATGATGAGCCAGGATCCGAGCCGTCTGCCAGATCCTGCGGAAGTCCAGCAGATGATGGCAGCGTTCAGTGCCGGCGGCCTGAACACCATGGGCGATATGCAGCGCACGGTCGAAGAGGGACCGATCAACGTCAAGCTCGCCAAATCAATCGCATTGCAGCAGGCCAACGCTTCCGGCTCTCAGCCCAGCGTGTCCGCAGTGGACGGTGAAGCCGCTCGACGTGCTATGAGCGAGGCGAATCTGTGGCTGGACACGGCATGCGAGTTCGATCCCGCTCCCGGAGAGCCCGATGTGCTCACCCGCGCCGGATGGGTGGAAGGCACCATCGACCAATGGGCCAAATTCGCCGCTCCCGTGGCCGAGTCGATGAACGACGCTTTGGCCTCGGTGATTTCCGAGCGCCTCGGCGGCATGCTTGGCAACGGCGAAGTGGCCGGCATGTTCGCAGGCCCAGTGCCGATTCCGATTCCTGACGGCATGAAGGATCCCGGCCAACTCATGAAATTGCTGGGCAACACGTCCTTTGCCATGCAGCTGGGTCATGCGGCTGGCAATCTGAGCCATGAAGTGCATGGCAGCTTCGATCAGGGCATCTCTCTGCTGAAGAACCCTGCCGGTGGCCTGATAGCCCAGAACGCCACCGAATACGCCAAATTGCTGAATGGCGAGGCACCTGCGGAAGCCACTGACGAGACAAGTGAAACAACCAATCCCATTGGCTTCACTTCGGCCGCAACCAGTGCTGGCACGATTGACAATTCCGATTCGAGCGAAACCAGCACAACCGTCGAGTCCTCGGATGACGCAAACGCCGCAGACACCGCCGCATTCGAGGAAGCATTCGCCGGATTCGACTCCAACGAAAAGATTCCCGAGTCCGAGGTGCTGTCTTTCCTTGCGCTGCAGGAAATGGCCCATGCCCGCCTCTATGCTTCGGTTCCTTGGCTGATGCCCCGGTTTGAAGCACTCATCGGCAAGTATGCGCGTGGCATCTCCATTGATTTGGATGCCATGGAAGAACAACTGCGCGATGCCACTTCCATGGATCCTGAATCGATTTCCGGAGCGGTGAATCTCACCAAAGTAGGCATCCCCGATACGCCTGAACAGCGTGAAGCGCTGGCATCGTTGGAATCATTGCTGGCCATGGTTGAAGGCTGGGTGGATTGCGTGGTGTGGCGTGCCGGCATGGCTCACCTTCCGCATATCGAGCAGCTGCGCGAAATGATGCGCCGCGAGCGTGCAATGGGAGGCCCAGCGGAACGCACTTTCGAGAGCCTGCTCGGCCTGCGACTACGCCCTAAGCGCATGCGTGAAGCCGCCGGCCTGTGGGAGATGATCACGGTGGCCGAGGGGCCGGACGGACGTGATGCCAAATGGTCGCACCCGGATTTGCTGCCGGCCTTGCCTGGTGACAAGCCCGCGGATGGCGTTGCGACCGAATCGAGTGATTCGTCTCAATCCTCCGTCAATGCCGGTAGCTCTACTTCGCACCCTGCAGCGGATGGCAAGACCGACAACATCGACTGGGATGCCGAACTGTCCAAACTGCTCGGCGAAGATGGCAACGACGGCCCGGATACCCAGGACCAGCCCGACAATCCTCAACAGCCGAACGAGTGACGGCATCGCCATCGCTTAGGGCACATTATTTACACCGAGCGAGCCGAAGAAAAGCTGCTTGAAGCAATGTTCACAAGAAGCGGGAAGGGCGGCGCTGCTGCGCCCCATACCCATCCTTGGTCCGCGCATATGACAGATGCAGCGAGTCCTCGGCTCGTGTGACGCCCACGTACATAAGCCGTCGCTCCTCTTCCAACGTCTCCCCCGGTTCCGGTGACCCGTACGGCAATAGCCCTTCGGAGCAGCCGACCAGAAAGACGTGTTTGAATTCCAGACCTTTGGCCGCATGGATGGTGGAAATCATGACGCCGGGGTCGGTGCTCTGCTGGCTGCCTGTGGCGTCCAATCCCATGGCTTCCAACAGGGCCTTGCGTGTCGTGGCATCATCCGCGAGCGACGAAGACTGCCATCCGGAATCCTTACGCACGCGGAATTTCAGCCTTGCCGCGCGCAATGCCGCACCGAAAACCGGCTGCTGCGCGTTGATGCGCGTCAGAATCGCGCAATCGGAGGGCTTCGCACCCTGCGCAACAAGTCGTGCGATGCGAGCCGCCACACCTTGTGCTTCCAGGTCATCGGTGTCATAGGCCGTTCGGCTGATGCGTACCCCCTTCTCCCTGGCGGAAACCAGCTTCAAATAATCCTCACGATTGGGGGCCGCGGCAAGCACCCGATTGGCGAGACCCACCACTTCAGGAGTCGAACGGTAGTCGGTGTTGAGGTTGATGTCTGCAGACAGAGGGCCGAACTCATCGGCGAACTGCAACAGATGCCAGCTGGATGCACCCGCGAACGAGTAGATGGTCTGTGCAGGGTCGCCGACCACACATACATTGCGGTTCATAGCAGCCTTGCCATTCGGCCCGCCTCCCCCAAGCCATAAGTTCAGCAAACGATGCTGCAGCGGAGAAACATCCTGATACTCATCAACGGTGAGCCAGCCGATGGAGGAACGAATCTGCGCCGCCGCTTCGGGAAAATCATCCATGATGTGGCATACCAGCAGCAGGATGTCGTCAAAATCGATTTCTCCTTGCGATGTTTTCTCTTGCTCATACGCATCATAGATAGCGGCGAATCGAGCGGCATCGAACCCTGCGGGCGGCTGACGATTGGCCTCTACGCTGATACGCGCGTAATCATCGATGGGTACCAGAGAAATTTTGGCCCAATTGATTTCAGCCAGTACATCGCGCACGGTCAGTGCATCAATATCTCGTACAGCGGTAGCACGAGTGATGGCACGAGATACGGTGTCACGCTGATTTTCGATGAGATGCGGGAATGGCGCTTCACAGACGTCGGCCCACACACTGTTGAGCTGGCGCAATGCCGCAGAGTGAAAAGTAGCGGCGGTAACACCGGATGTACCGCCTTGCAGCCCCAGCTGCTCAAGTCGAGCACGCATTTCGGCAGCGGCTTTCACCGAAAACGTAACGGCAAGCGCCCGCTCGGGCTTCCATGCTCCCGTCGCGCAGGCATAGGCGATGCGTCGCGTAACGGTACGGGTCTTGCCTGCGCCTGCACCGGCGATGATGCGCACCGGGCCATTCAGCGTAGTCGCCGCCCGGCGCTGCTGCTCATCGAGCCCTTCAAGAATCTGCTGCGCTTGTTCCATGACCTCCATTGTGGCACGAAACCGAAAACCAGTGCGAAAACTACGTCATGAAGAGCCGGACATGTATTAGTGTGGAAGAGTGATGAAACGTAGCAACTATATGCTGGCAGCGCTTACCTCGGCTGTCCTGCCGAATCTGGCCATCGCGGGCGTGCGCGGAAGCACGCAGCCCAGCGCAACAGATGAGGACAAGGGCATCGATCAGGCAGTGGTGCAGGATGCCTCAGGCAAACTGTATGACGTATATGCCACTGACACCAAAGAGGGACGCGCTCGTCTGACACGGCGTGTGCAAGCGGCTCAGACGCTTGCCTTGGCCCGCGAGCCGGGTGGCCTTGGATTCGATTTGGATCATGTCATTGCATTCACTCCCGGCGACGAGCCTCAGATCGGGCAGACGACGACCACGCAGTCCGCTGATCAGCCCGAGGCTCAGAGCGCCCGTAAGCCCGGCCCGACAGGGGAAACTGCAGTGATGATTGCGGTTCATCGCGAGGGACAGGCGCGCTCGCTTGACTTGCTTACTCTTGATGACTGCGCTTCGGTCGGCACTGCATTGGGTGCTATTCATCGCCTGCCAACGGCATTTCTCTCGGCCGCCAAATATCCGGTGTTCACCACCGGCCAGATTCGTTCGCAACTGACCGCCTGGATTAAGCGTCTGCGCTCGGCAGGACATGTGCCGCAGGAAATCACCAATAGTTGGGCGCGAATCATAGAGACCGAGGGATTATGGTTGTTCTCCACATGCATGGTGCATGGCGGCTTCTCAGACGGCGACTTCCTGTTCTCGGGTTCGGCTATTACGGCCGTGACCAATTGGCAGGATATGCAGGTCAATGATCCTGCGCGCGATCTTGCCTGGATTTTCGGCAAACTTGACGAATCCCACCGCAATGCGGTGCTTTCCGCATACGGCCGCATGATGGGCTCCCGCCTTGATGACCTGATCATGCTGCGCGCCAACCTATGGTTGCAGATGGAGCAGGTCGGCGACTTTATCCAAGCATTGAATCGTGCGGATAATAATCGCATCATGCAGTTTAAGGCTCAGGTTGAGCGTCTCGCTCATCAGCTGGGCGTTATCAGCCGTGATACTACGCCGTCTACGGCCGCTCCGGCCGCTGGCGCAACCGCCAAGTCCGCTTCCCCATCCACCATTACCGTCGGCACTTTGCTGCGAGAGGATGACCGCCGCTACGCCGAGGCTGACGATACTACCAACGAGACCACGGAACCGTCCGACGAAACCCCCGATCCGGATCGTACCGGCTCAGCCGAGGTCGTTGCCGTGGGAGAAGCAGACATGACCCCGGCTGTGCCTGCCGCCGCTAAGGATAACGATCAAACCGCCGGCAGTCCGGTGACCGGCACTGGCTCAACCAAGCCGCAGCCCGCCAATGCCGAGCAAGGTGACGACGCGGTAACCATCACGCTCAAAGAGCTCATTGAGATGAACGATCAGCAGGCGGCGTCGGCACCTTCCGCCAACGTGGAGGATGCCGGCAAGGGCGAGGCTGATGACGATACCAATGATCGCCTGTCGCAGTCTGGTGCTGAGACCACGGTTATTCCCTTGCTTGAGCGCGAGGAAAGGGCGTTGCGTGACGCTCGCGCAGGACTGGCTGGGTACGATGACGAGGGCAATCCCTTGCATGACGGTCAGGACGACACACCTTCACGTGGAGTTCCGGAAACCACGCCGAGCGCGTAACCGGTCATCTCATGCCGACGTTACGCGGCACAATAGAACCAACGGATATGGCTGGAAACAGCCAACAATCAACCGCCCGGCGACGGGCACCATCGAGGAGCATTCATGGACATCGAACTGGGCATCCAAAACGTGGCACGACCGGTGAACTTCAGTACCGAGGAATCGGCCGACAGCGTCGGCAAGGCTATCGCACAGGCCGTAGCCAACGGCGAAACCATCAATCTGACCGATGATAAGGGTCGTCACATCATCGTGCCCGCCAAGGCACTGGGCTATGCCATCATCGGTTCCGAGACCAAGCACGCCGTCGGTTTCGGCGCTCTGTGACGATACGGATTGTTCAAGGGCTTACAGCAAGCCTCCGCGAGAGCGGAGGCTTTGTGCTATCGGTATAACGGCAGCGCGCCGCGTCGGACGATTTCGGCCACGGTGGCCTCATCGGTCAGGTTCTCTCCCAACAGATTCGGTTTGCCCTTACCATGCCAGTCCGATCCGCCTGTGACCAGCAAATGGTAACGTGCGCAAATGCCCAGCAATCGTTCGCGCTGTTCGGGAAGGTTGCCACGATGCCACACTTCCAGGCCATCCAGCCCTTCCGCAATCAACGCTTCAATCTGCTCATCGGAAAGCAGTCTCCGGTTTCGGCTCAAATCACCGGCATGAGCAATCAGAATCACACCGTCAGCCCCCTTCACGGCAGCAACCACCTCGCGCGCGGTCGGCGACGGCGTGGGAATGTAATATTTGGAGGACGCGCTGACCGCATCGGCAAACGCCTCAGAACGATTTTGATACACCCCGGCGGCAACCAGCGCATCGGCGATATGCGGACGTCCTATAGTGGTGTTCCCGCCTTCCTTGACCTGGGCGAGCACGGACTCCCATGAAATCGGAAGGTCCTTGGACATAAGTTCCACCATACGTTGCGTACGCCGCAATCGTGCCTGGCGAGTACGCGCGAACAGATCCACGATGCATTGATTCGTGGGATCATATTGGAATCCGAGCATATGCACGGAAACACCGTCATCGGTGGCCGTGATTTCAGTGCCGCGCAGTAGCGGCAGCCCTACCTTGCGTGCCGCGGCCTCGGCCTGAGGCCAACCGGCAGTAGTGTCATGATCGGAAATGGATACACCTTTAAGCCCCACAGCCTTGGATTGCTCGGCCAACACAGCCGGCGTCTCCGTGCCGTCGGAGAAGGCGGTGTGGCAATGGATGTCCCACCCGGTTGTGGGCGGTTCCATAGGCATCACGTATCCAGTCATACTGTCCATCGTAACCTCATTTCGCCCCTCCCATGTCTGCAACTCGATTCGCTACCAGGCAAAACCGAACATTCTCTTCCTATCTGACAACCACAGCGGTTAATCTTGAGCGCAGTACCCACACCGGAGGATTCCATGACGCACACGAACAGCACAAACGGCGCACGTAACGATACCAGTACTGCCTCAATTCCCTGGCTCACTGGCTGGAGACACAGCGCCACATGGACTTATCTCATCATGCTGATTGCTTCGGCAGTGGCATTGGGAGCCTCGTTCATACTTTCGGCCGAGACGCTGCAGCTGGCACGCCATCCTGAGTCCTCATTGGGATGTGATGTAAATGCCGTGGTCTCTTGTTCCACGGTGGCTCAATCATGGCAGGCGGAACTCGTGAAATTCGGCGGGCTCTCCTATCCGAATGCGTTCTTCGGCATCGCCGCCGAATCAGTGTTCATTACCATTGCCGTGATTGGTATGGCGCGCGTGCGCGTGCCGCGATGGTTTGCCACTTGCACATGGTTTGGCGGCTTGGCAGCATTGGCCTACTCATACTGGTTGAGCACGCAGTCGCTGTTCGTGATTCACGCGCTATGCCCGTGGTGCTTGACGCTGATGTTCTCCACCACCATCCAGTTCATGGCGTTGAGCCACGCAACCGTGGCCGTGCAGGGATTGCCGTCTCGCAAGGTCACTGACGAAGAGAACGGCATCGCTCCCGATATGCCGCAGATACCGGCCGGGTTGAACAAGTATTACCGCCTCAACATCGACCTTATGGTTGACGTGCTGTGGATTGTGGCGATTGTAGTGCTGATTATCGTCACCGAGGGCGCAGCACTGTTCGCCGCATAAGCAGCTAATAACAACGTATCTCTCCCTCCATCAGCCTCACGGCTGGCGCTTCTCTCACCAGAGGGAGGTCAGGAACGGAGCAAATCGATATCGGCAACCAGCGTGGCCGAGCCGGTGAGTTTGACGTCCTCGTCGGTCACGTCCACTCGCAGAGTGCCGCCGCGCACGGTGATGTCCCAGTGTGAGATGCCGGTCTTGGCGCGTAGCACAATGCCTGTGGCGCACAAGCCCGTACCGCAGGAGAGGGTCTCTCCGCAGCCTCGTTCGTTGACACGCATCGTCGCCTCACCCACTGCGGTGTTGTGGTCGATATCATCAATACGCACGAATTCCACGTTCTGATCGGATTCGATAGTTGGGTTGACCACCGGCTTGGTAACCAAATCCAGATCCTCGACCACTGGCAGCGTGGAGAAGGCATCTTCAATCACCGCCACCACATGCGGGTTGCCCATGTCGACGAACGTGCCACGTGCCGAGCCATCGTTGCCGGGAATAGTGACTTCATAGGCGTCGGTCTCGCCGATTTTCCACTCCCCCATTTCCACCTGGAACACATTGGCACCATACGGCTTCACGTTGCCACGAGGGGTCAGAATCTTGACGCCGGCTCGGGTTCCAAGTCGGAACGGCTCGGTGGAGTCAGCCACGCCCTCACGCTGGGCGAATAAAGTGATGGCGCGTGTGCCGTTGCCGCACATCTCAGCCAACGACCCGTCTGCATTGCGATAGTCCATGAACCATTCAGCGTCACCTGCCTGCACAGCCATGATTTGCTCATCGCTCAGATCAGACACGAACTCAGGCTTGGTCAGGCGAATCAGTCCATCGCCGCCGATGCCGAAATGACGGTCGCACAGGAACCGTATCTCATCGGCAGTGGGCTCGAAATCGCCGGTTTTGTCGAGGTACACCACGAAATCATTGCCGGTTGCGTGTGTCTTAGTTACTCGTTGCGGAAGACTCATGGCTTTCAGAGTACTCTAGGGAACGAAACAATACTGTTCACAGACTGTTTCCGTGAACAGTGTGGGACTGGCCGCACGGCCGGCCTCGGGCATTTCGTACCGGCACGCAGTCTTGTAGGAGGATTCTGGCATGAGCTCATCAGCGCCCATCGGCGTCTTTGATTCAGGGCTTGGAGGCATTTCCGTTGCCCGAGAAATCGCCAAGGACATGCCGGCTGAGCACGTGCTGTATTTCGGCGATTCCGCCAACGCCCCGTACGGCGTCAAGACCCCGGAGCAAGTGAAGGCCTTAAGTTTTGACATCGTGGAACGATTCGTTGAACACGGTGTCAAGGCCGTGGTCATTGCCTGCAATACCGCTACCTCCGCCGCGGTGAACGATTTGCGCGAGCATTATGACATTCCGATCATCGGCATGGAGCCGGCATTGAAAGTGGCTTGCGACCGCGGGGACGCCCCTCTCGGCCAGCAGCATATTCCACAGCGGGTGATTGTGGCAGCTACTCCCCTGACCTTGCGTGAGCGGAAATTCGCCGAGCTTATGAAGCGTTTCGACTCCGATAACACGATTTTCAAGGAACCCTGCCCGGACCTGGTGGAGATTGTGGAGTCCGGTCAGCTTGGCAATCATGATCTGGTGATGCGCACGCTGCACCACTACTTTGACCGATATGACCTGGACCGCATTGATTCTGTGGTGTTGGGGTGCACGCATTTCGTGTTCTACCGCGACTATTTCCGTGAACTGCTGCCCAAGCATGCCGCAATCATCGATGGCAACGAGGGTACGGTTCGTCACCTTGGCGTGGTATTGGAATCATTGGGCAAGCTGGCACCGGAGGATGCACTTGGCCGCGTGGAGATTTCCAATTCCGACCCATCCGAGCGCATTGCCAAGCTGTCGCATGACCTGCTGAGTGCCTGACCTTGGCCACCCTCTTTGAGGGGAGCCAAGACAAATAAACAGACATTTCGTGGGTCCATTGCCCACATCTTTGTCCAAACAGCGCGCGTAAGCTCATGACTACTTGAACAAAATAGGGGGTTTGGTATGGCAAAGACCGCAATGATTGATGTAGGCGGCGGCTTTCGTGCTATTTTCGGCTGCGGCGTGATGGATCGCATGCTCGAAGATGGCATTGATGTGGACATGTGTTACGGCGTGTCCGCGGGGGCAGCCAATATGACCTCGTTCATCGCCCGCCAGCATGGGCGCAACCACACTTTCTATACCAAGTACGCGTTCCGTAAGGAATACGCGAGCGCGGAAAGTTATTTCAAAAATCACAACTTTGCCAACCTGGACTATATCTACGGCACGCTGAGCAACCACGATGGCGAGAACCCGGTGGATTACGCGGCTTTCGAGGCCAATCCCACCGGCTTTACCGTGGTAGCGTGCAACGCCGAAGACGGTTCGACCAAGTATTTCGACAAGTCGCGTGCGCGATTCGATGACTTCGATGTCATCAAGGCCTCATCGGCTGTGCCAGTGGCATGCGAACCGTATGTAGTGGACGGTGTGCCGTATTTCGACGGCGGCATCGCCGATCCAGTCCCGGTGCAGAAGGCATTGGATGACGGCTACGACAAGGTGATTCTGATTCTCTCCCGTCTGCGCAACGAAGTGCGCAAACAGCAGAAGGATCTGGCTCCAGCCCGTATCCTCGAACGCTCTTACCCCGCCGCGGCTGAAAAGCTGCGCATGCGGTACAAGACCTATAACGACGAAATCGAGATGGCCAAACAGTATGAGGCAGAAGGCCGCGTGCTGATTCTCGCCCCGGAAGACCTCTATGGTCTCAACACCCTAAAAAAGAACTTCGAGGGTCTGGAAATGATGTACCGCAAAGGCTATGCGGCGGCCGAGGCCATCCCCGAGTTCCTCAGCAAGTAAGTTTTGCAAACTTTCTCACTGAGCAACCGTCAGCGAGAAAGTTTGCAAGGCAAGGTGGCAATTACTCATTAATCAGCATTGAAAGCATATACATTGGCAGATAGGTGATTCCTTTCTCTTGGAATACGTTGGTTTCCGCGAGTACTATCGCCCTGTCAATGGCGTAGCCGTCAGTGTTCAGCGCATTGTCAAGGGCTGCATGAGAACGGTAGTATTTGCCCGGCTTAATCTCCAGGGCCAACACATCACCGTCATCGGTCTCTATCAGGAAATCCAGCTCACCAATCCCTTTTTTCGTGAAGTAATAGAGATTGGTAAATCCATGCGCGGTGAGTTCCTGCGCCACGACATTCTCGTAGACTCCGCCCATGTTCATTGCAGCCTGACCATCCAGTATGCCCAGTGCTGACTTCTTGCCATACGAGCTGGTCAGCAATCCTACATCGGAATAGAACAGTTTCAGCAATCGACGTTCTTTACTGGCTCTCAGCGGAGCCACGGGGGCAGCAACACTAAATGCCGGCAGCGCAACATTAGCACGAGTAAGCCAAAGGAATTCATCTTCGATCTGCGAGAACCGCTTCACATCAGCAATGGAACTGACTTGGAATCTGCGGTTTTGGCTTTGTAATTCACTCGGGATGAGGCGATACATTTCCTGAATAACCAGCCTTTTATCCTTCGGCGCATACTGCTTAATGGCATGCTCATAATATGCACGAATGTTGGTTTGAATCGCACGCACTGGATCGATGACTTTGCTCTCAACAAACGAAGTCACTGCAGCAGGCATACCGCCGACTAGCAGATACCGGTGGAACAAATCTGTTAAACGCTGATGGACAAAATCAGGAACGGGTTTTACGGTGCCGTAACTGTCACGAACGATGTCGAACACGGTTTCCGACAGTCCCAGTGCCCAACAGAATTCTTCAAAATCCATTGGATACATGATAAATTCATCCAAATATCCAACAGGTAGGGAGCGCACATCCTCCAGCTCTACGCCCAGCAGGGAACCCGAAAGAATATAGTCATAGTCTCCTCGGTCCACCAATCCTTTGATAAAGGTGACAATCTGCGGACATGCTTGAATTTCATCAATGAAGATGAGCGTCTTCCCTGCAACCAACGGCCCCTGTGCGGCAACAGAAATACGCAGCATCAAATCATCAGGACTTGTGGCTTGCACAAATGAACGACGCACATTGTCGTCAAGCAATAGATTGAACTCAACCATATGCTCATACTCGTTCTGCCCAAATTCCTCAACCAGATACGTCTTCCCCACCTGTCGTGCACCAGTAATGAGCAATGCTTGGTTAGTCTTATGCTTTTTCCAGAAAGCAATACGCTGATATGCCTTTCTCTTCAACATGGTCCACCCCTCCGCTTCGCACTCGTCCGATTCTGCAACACCATATATTTTGCACTTATCAAATTCTATAAATGCCGTCTTTATGCACTCGTCGCAATCTATAGGTGAATAATTCGCGCACTCGTTGAAATCTAAACCGGTCGCGACGATATCAATTCATATGGGATCAGAGCTGAAACGCAGTGAAGCCCCTCGCTTAGAGGGGCTTCACTAACGATGGATGCGGTTGCAAATGGGCCGATTACTTCGTTTCGCTGGCGGTGAGCATGGCCTTGGTGACCTGTTCGTAGAGATCCTGATAGCCGCCAGGCGTGGAGGCGGGCAGCACCACGGTCTTGGCGTTGCCGGACTCGGACAGCGAACGCATCACATCGAGGTACTGGTTGAACAGCACCACGTTGTTCACGTCGTTGATGTTCATACCCACGGCCTGCAGACTCTTGATCTGGTCGACGATACCGTTGGCGATTTCGCGGCGGTAGTTGGCCTGGCCCTCACCCTGCAGTCGGGTCTTCTCCGCCTCGGCGGCGGCCTGGGTCTCGATCTGGATGCGCTGGGCCTCGGCGCGCTGGCGGGTGGCTTCCTTCTCGCGCTGGGCGGCGTTGATGGAATCCATGGCGTTCTTGACCTGCGGGCTCGGATCGATGGCGGTAATCAGGGTCTTGACCACAGTGAAGCCGAACCGGCTCATCTCGTTGCCCACGGTCTTCTGCACATCGAAAGCCACGTCATCCTTGCGGGCAAAGGCATCGTCCAAAGACAGTGCAGGGATAGCGGAACGCAGCGCGTCCTCCATGTAGGAGCGCAGCTGACCGGCCGGGTCACGCAGCTCGTAGTAAGCGGTGGCCACATCGTTCGGGTTCACGCGGAACTGAGTGGAGGCCACCACGGTGACGAACACGTTGTCAAGAGTCTTGGTTTCCAGCTGCACGTTAAGCTGGTTGACACGCATGTTGGTTTTCATAGCGATACGGTCCACAAACGGAATGCGGATATGAATACCTGCAAACTGCACCTTAAGGAACTTGCCGAATCGCTCAATGATGTAGGCCTGCTGCTGCGGCACGACGAAGAGTGCGGCACTCAGCAGAACAATGAGTAGCACGATGATAATGAGCAATGCAATCAGCCGGCCAGCAAAGAATACGGCCATGATGTTTTCCCTTCATCCACGTCGAAACCGCCCTCGGCCTCGACTCGTGATTTCCATCGTATCAGCGTTCAAACAAAGCGGTAGACATCGTACGCATATGTGTACAACTGTTCACTATGTGTGCATGCTGGCTTCTTATAAAAGATGTGCGGCATCCAATCAGTATGCTGCGGCGATGGCCTGATCAAGGTCTGCGATCAGGTCGTTGACATCTTCCAAACCTATGGATAGGCGAATCAGGTTGTCACTGACGCCGGCGGCTATACGCCCGTTAACCAGCGGATCGTATCCGGCGTGGATGGCTTGTGTTTGGAAACTTTCGCTCATCAATTCTCTCCCCTACCGCCATAAATTCTATTTCCGAACTTAGCAAGCCTTGACGCGTGACACCGGCACGAAGATATTGCAATTGCTGATGTGTTCTTATAAGAATTGGCTATATACGCAAAAACAGCAATCCCATTTTCGCAAGTCCATTTTTTTAGAGTCTTCGCCAGTTTGTGTGTGTGGGAAAAAGCCCCGGCGTCCGTTGCCGGGGCTTTCCCACCACACAAACTGGCGAAGACTCATTTATTTCCTGCGTTTGATAACCGGTTATTATGTCGATAACGCATTAGTGATGTTCAAAAAAGAGACGGTGTCACAGCAGACACAGAACTCAGAATGAAGACAACTGCGCAAGATGGAACGAATCGTTGTCCACCTAATCGACGAAAGATCCAAACGTCTTAGAACGTCAGGCCCTTTCTGCACATAATTCGAGGTCAAAGGTAAACCTCAGCATTCAGATCCAACGAGGCGAAAGTCAGTGGCGCCGCCTAGAAGTTTGTCTCGAAGTTGACGCGATCTTTCTGCCAACAAACAGCATATCCTATTGGGATCAGCCCCGAGACAAAGGCTCCGTTGAGCAGCATCCTCATTCACACAAGCTCTATTACCTGATTATCATAAACTCTACTTCCTAATTTGCATAAATCCTACTTCTCAATTATCATAAGTTCTACTTCCTAATCTGCATACACTAGGAGATCATATGATTCCTCGATTGCTCGGCACACGAGCACAACAAATGGCCACATGGTTTCCTGTCGTGTCAGTGATGGGACCACGCCAAAGTGGCAAATCTACCTTGCTTCGGCATACTTTCCCCAGTTATGAATATCTGAACCTAGAAACAAGGAATCTCCGCATAGCTGCGCAGCGCGATCCGGTAGGATTCATCAATTCACGCCCCTCTCACCTATTCATCGATGAAGCACAATATGCACCCGACCTATTCCCCGAAATCCAAGCCGCCGCCGACGAGAGACACGAGATGGGTCAATATTTGCTTTCAGGGTCGCAGAATTTCTTACTGCTCAAGCATGTCGATGAATCTTTGGCTGGTCGAGTCGGTATTATGCAGCTGCTCCCTCTGAGCTACCGCGAAGCCATGCAGGCTAATCCTGATCTCACACCGGATATGTTTATGTTTCGAGGTGGGTATCCTCATCTTCATGAAGTGGACATGCCGGAAGCCACCTATTTCCGAAGCTATATCACCACATACATTCAGCGCGATGTTGCGGAAATTCTTGACGTCCGCAACCTACAGTCCTTCCGCACTTTCCTGAAACTCTGCGCGCAAAACGCCGGACAGCTGGTCAATATCAGTAAACTTGCCGTCGAGACTGGGGTAAGCAATAAGACCGCTAAGGAGTGGCTGTCCATTCTCACTTCCAGCTACATTATTTTTATGTTGCCACCCTACGCTTCCAACGAACGCAAGCGTCTAACCAAAACAGCGAAACTATATTTTTACGACACGGGTTTGCTGAGCTATCTTCTTGGCATCACCAGCGTCGAACAGCTCGTCCTGCACAAAAAGCGGGGTGAGGTATTCGAGAACCTCATCATCGAGGAAACCCTGAAGAAACACCTCAATGCGGACGAAGAGCCCGAACTGTATTTTTATCGGGACAGCAACCAAGTCGAAGTCGATCTGATGGATATGACCGATGTCGGCAACCCTCAGCTCATAGAGATCAAATCCGGACAAACCGCGCGTGATGATTTCTGCAAGCATCTAGTGACGGTCGGCAACGAATTAGGCATGCCGGCGGAGCAACGTAGCGTGGTGTATCGGGGAGACACCGATTTCAGCAATGCAGTTGCCTCATTCGTCTCGGCACGAACATTCCTCACACGCTAACTGTGTCATACCCTATAAGCGCAATGAGGTCCGATACCGGAAGGCATTGGACCTCATTCTCAAAAGTTGAGGTCAAAGGTAAACCTCGACGGTCAGATCCAACGAAATGAAAGTCAGTAATGCTGTCAAGAGAATCGCTCCGAAGCTAGCGTGATCTTTCCGCTAGCATACAATGTACCAACTTCCACCAGATCCAACCCGCATTGCACAAACAGCCGGAGCCCGCGTGAGCCCCGAACACTCATCCAACATTCATAAGCAGGCGAACGTGCATCCCATGTAATTCCTGGACCGAGCCCTAGTCGGTCAGCTCCCCCAACTCCTGCAGCTTGTTCTTGATATCCACTGCGGAGGGCTCCACCTGGAACGAGCCGTCACCGTACAACACAACCGGAATGTGCTGCTGGCCGCTGATGGCCACGGCACGGTCGGCAGCGCCTTCCTCTTCCTCAATGTTGTGCCAAGTGTATGCCACCCCCAGCTTGTCGAGCGTGTTCTTGGCTTGACGGCAGTCACCGCACCATGTAGCACCGTAGATATCAATGGCCATGTCGGGTCCTTTCCTCTGTTTCGCCGCGTACAGTTCTCACGCGGCCTGTTTTGCTAGATCGTGTCCATCATAACGGGAGACGTGATGGATACGCGTCTGGCATAATGCATACGCAGTCTTGTCCTGATGACGGTTTGCCACATAACACGGAAAAAACGTGGGTCCCTTCTTACATGGCACGAAATCCGCGAGTTGCAGTGAGATACCACCACGAGTCGATTTTTCTCTCTGCATCTGCGCCATAAAAGCCAAGTCCCACCGAGGAACGGAACCAAAAACCACATTCAGCTCGCATAATCCCGACAGCATCCCCGGCCCAACAAGAACAAAGGCATAAAAAAGCGGCGCCGGTGTGGCACAACCGACGCCGCTCCCCAGGAGTAGAAATAGGCAGGAAAAGTATCAGATCAGGCGAACACCCCCGAAGTCAGTTGTTGGAACACGTCAGTATCGGCATGTCGATCGATGTAACGGGCGTAGGCGGTATCGAAAGCCTGACCAAGATCCTCAATCAAATCGTTGGCGTCTTCGATGCCAACGGCAAGGCGCACCAGCTCATCGGTGATGCCGATCTTCAGGCGCTCCTCACGGGGCAGCTCGAAATGCGTCATGCGACAGGGCAGCTCGGCAAGCGACTCCACAGCCCCCAACGATACCGCAAGCCGGAACAAATGCAGGTTGTTGAGCACATCCGCAGGGTCAACGCCGGGCACCACCTCGAAACTCAGCACGCCGCCGGCACCCTTGAGTCCCTTGGCGGCCAGATGCTGATCGCCGGCACCGGGCAGTCCCGGGTAATGCACCGACTTGACCAGCGGGTGCACCAGCAGGTAGCAGGCAATGGCATTGGCGTTCTCCTGCTGACGGTCCATGCGCAGGGCCAGAGTCTGAATGCCGCGGCGTACCGCGTCGCACTCAGCGGGAGCCAACACACCACCCAAACGGTTCTGCGCAAAGTACACGCGGTTCGCCAGATCCTCACCGGAAACGACCACCAGACCGGCGTTCACATCAGAATGACCGGCCAGATACTTGGTGGCGGAGTGAATCACCACATCCGCACCCAGCGCAAGCGGCTTTTGCAGGTACGGGGTCACGAACGTGTTGTCCACAATCGAAAGCGCCCCGAAACGGTGGGCCACCGTGGAGATGGCGCGTACGTCGTTCACCTTGAGCAGTGGATTGGTCAGGGTTTCAAAGTAGACGGCTTGGGCAGGCGCGATGCCGTTCGCGCGGTCGCCTTTGACGGCGGCCTCCAATGCTGCAATGTCCTGAGTGTCGACGGCCTCGACGATGATTCCCCAGCGAGTGAAGAACTCATTGAGCTGGGAATACGATCCGCCATAAATATTGTCACCGACCACGATGCGGTCACCGGGCTTGAAAATGCTCAGTACCGCATGAATCGCCGCCAGCCCCGAGGCGAACGCAAAACCACGCGTTCCCTGCTCGAGCTGAGCGATCTGCTGTTCCAGGAAGTCGCGTGTGGGATTGCCGCTGCGCGCATAGTCATAACGGGGCATCGCGTCGACCCTCTCGAAAGCATATGTCGTCGAGTTGTAGATCGGCGGGTTCACGGCTCCGGTGTTGTTGTCTCCAACCGGCAGTCCGTGGACGAGCTGAGTGTTGAACCTGGTCATTGCGCACCCCCTTTATTGTCGCGTTATCTGCGCGAGGCCACTCCCCGCGCGGCTTGGTTATGACCATAACGCAAATGGGCAGCGAATTGAACGGCGTGGCTATATGGGTTGCTTATGGATGGTTCAAACGCCCGTTCCGACACTCGCGATGGCTACACTGGGAGGCATGGAAATCACCAAGGCTTTGACCCGATTGAAGGGCCTGGAAAACGACCCGGTATTCATGCTACTGCATGGCTGGGGCTCCAATGAATACGACCTGCCCGACTTGCTGAACTACTGTGGGGCCGGTTCCGCCGACTATGCCAGTCTGCAGGCTCCCATCGCCTATGGCATGGGATACACATGGTTTGGCTCATGGGCGCATGAGGGCGTGCCGGAAGGCAAATCATTGGACGAACAGGCACTTGCCGCGGCGCAGGCTATCGATGCATGGGTCGGGGCAAACATTCCCGCAACCCGGCCGATAGTCATGATGGGCTTTTCGCAGGGCGGATTGCTGGCCACCCATATACTGCGATTCAACCCAAACCGGTACGCTGCAGCCGTATCCTGTTCAGGCTGGCTGGCGCCGGGCACCGTTGACGGAGATGCACAGCTCGCTTCGCTGCAGCCGCCGGTGTTCTATGGGCATGGCGCGATTGACGATATCTTCCCCAAAGCCGATGTTGCGGCGATGGGCACATTCTGGCGTGAGCACGGCACGCTGACCGAAGAAGTGTATCCGGGCATGGCCCATTCAATCAATATGCCTGAGATGCGTGATATCCAACGTTTTCTGGAGAAGAACGGGTTTATTAGGCCGCAGATTTGGTAGTGGCATAATCCAAGTGGGCGAATTCCGGGACTTTATACCATTTGACGGGATAGCCGGCACCGTGGGCGCAGAACACCGAATCCGGGGTGTTGTCCAGATCCGATTCGGGGTCATAGACGGCTATCTTGATGACCTGTTCCGCGTCATGGCACGGCTTATAACCGCCGAAAGTGGCGGAGAACCGGCCATGACCATGGGCGTACTGATTCACTTCCATCGCATAGTCACGCATTTCAGAAACCGGCGCTTCACCTTCAATCACTGCGTAGCCACCGTCGGTGGACGGCGAATCGAACGTGCCAGACATGCGTTGAACATCACTCATCGCCCGGCCGATCATATCGGCGGGCACTTCAAGACGGAATCGATACCACGGCTCAAGTAGTCGACAGTTGCCCTGGCCCGTGGTATCGGGGCGTTCCTCAACCGGAGAGCCGGGACGTCCGCTGACTCCGGCTCTGGCTTCCATCAGACCCTGACGAATCGCACGATAGGTGGCCTGACGGAAGTCACCGCCTTCGGTATGTTTCAGATGCGCCTTGCCTGCCACCAGTGTCATCTTGATATCGGTCAGCGGTGCACCAACTAGCACGCCGAGATGCTCACGCTCGGTCAGATGCGTAAGAATCAGACGCTGCCAGTTACGATCCAAATCGTTTTCGGACAAAGCAGATGCCACGCTGATGCCGCTTCCGGGCTTCCCCGGTTCGAGCAGAATATGCGCTTCGGCATAATGCCTGAGCGGCTCAAAATGGCCGATGCCCTCGATTGGCTCGGTGATGGTTTCACGATACAGAATCGAGCCCGGACCGAACGACACATCAAGACCGAAACGATCATGCAGGGTCTGCTGAATGATTTCCAACTGCACTGCGCCCATCAGCTGCACATGGACCTCGGCTAGCCGTTCCACCCACACCACATGCAGCAACGGATTCTCGTCCTCCAGCTCGCGCAATGCGGTGATGACCTTATGCAAAGTCAGATCATCGAATCGGGGGCGTGCCACGAATCCGCTGTCTTCCTGAGCATCATCTGAATTGTCGGGATCCACTCCATGCTGTCCGGTATTTCGCTGAGCAGCATCTCGGCCGACGTTTTCGGCATCGCCCGATCCCGCATCTGCAGGAAGCACCGTGTATGTCAATACCGGCTGCAGCGACGGTGATTCGGCATCCGGCTCATAGCCCAATCCCTCACCTGGGAAAGTCTGCGTCAACCCTGTCACCGCACATACCGCGCCGGCTGGCACTTCGGTGACCGTATCGAATTTGGCACCGTTGTATACACGCACCTGGTCGACTTTCTCGGACCATGCCGGCTCGGCGGTCTTCCGCGTTGACGACGATACGATTTCCTTGGCCTTCAACATGCCACCGGTAACCCTCAGCCATGTCATGCGATTGTGCTGCCCGTCATGGGCCACCTTGAACACGCGCGCGGCGAACCGTTCCGGCCACTGCGTTTCGGCGGTGAAAGATTCCACTCCATCCAAGAACTCCTCGACGCCTTCCAACTTCAACGCCGAGCCGAAGTACACGGGAAACAGTTCGCGTGCGGCGATCATTGCGCGCAACCGGACTACGGACAGCCCGCCATGCTCCAGATAGTCGTTCATCGCGGTCTCATCCAGTGTGGCGATATCCTCGGCAGACTCCCCTAACGGCACCTCATCGTCATCGGACAATCCATCGACTGCAGGCAACGGATACGCCGCATCACTCAGTCGTTTGCGCAGCTGGGCCAGCACGGCTTCACCGTTGAATCCGTCTGCATCGCACTTGTTGACAAAGATGAACGTCGGCACACTATATCTTGCCAGCAAACGCCATAGGGTTTCCGTGTGCCCTTGCACCCCATCGGTACCGGAGACCACCAGAATTGCGTAGTCAAGCACACGCAGCACACGTTCGGTTTCGGCCGCAAAATCCACATGCCCCGGCGTGTCCAGCAAGGTCAATCGCAGATCACCATGCTCCACCAGTGCCTGATGCGCGAAAATCGTGATGCCTCGCGCCTTTTCCAGCGAATTCGTATCCAGAAAGGCATCGCCATGGTCAACGCGGCCCAACTTGCGAATCTCACCAGTGCGATACAGCAACGCCTCGGATAGTGTGGTCTTGCCTGCATCCACATGTGCCACGATGCCTGCCACTATCCGTTTCATATGTCACCTTTCCCGACAGCCCGATTATTCGTTACCAAATATATCCGTTATTTCCCCCGATATCGGCAATCCGACGAAGGATTACCCCTAGTGCAACCAGACCGAACAATGTTAGGATCCTGCTTGGCATCTGGCTTGTTGGGGGCTTATCGTGATGCTATTCAATGGTTGAGGAACTCGTAATGAGCGACGAACATACCACTGACGATGACGCCAGCAAACGGTCAGGTACCATTCGATCAGCTGGTAAAGCCCACAGCACAACAACCTACGCCAGGTAATGCACCGCAACCCGCAGTGCCATTCCAGCCAGTGCAGCCAGGACAGCCCTATGCTCCACAGGGCCAGCCGAATCAACCGTTTCAACCCGCTTACACGGGTCAACCGGGCCAGCCAGGCGCACCGTTACGCCTTGGTTACCCCGCACAGCCCGGCTACCCCAACAACATCGAGTACGGCACCGATGCCTATAACCAGTACCACAATCTCTTGGATCAGTACTATGACATCGAATATCCGTACGATGCCTCAACGGAGCTGAACGACGCACTCACGAGTTTGGACGAAACGGCCAGCCCGTCTAAAGAGCTGAATGACCTCGACAAGTTGATACAAGACAAACTTGACGATATACAGCAGTAACCGAATCGGCTGTATCAGCTGATTTCCCGCCCCTGTACCCGGTTCGCAGATACGGGGCTTTTTCGTCAGGTTGGGCTGCCGCTACAATAAATCACCGAACATCGACCGATAGGAGGAGCACCCAGTGACCGTTCCCGGCATTACCGTTTTTGGCCAGCAGTCCCATCCCGACTGGACCGCCGGCACCCCGATTGCCGAAGACGCCACCGGATTCCCCACCGATTATGTGGCGCTTGATTTGGAGACCACCGGGTTTTATCCGAACCGTTGCGCCATCACCGAAATAGGTGCCGTACGCGTGCGCGGCGGCCGTGTCGTTGACCAGTTCCAGCAACTCATCAACCCGCTATGCCCGATTCCTCGTCAAATCACCGCGTTGACCGGCATTACCGACGCGATGGTCGCCGACCATGATCCCATTGACGGGGTGCTCCCCCAATTCATTTCCTGGCTCGCCGATTCCAACGCCGCGGCTGAGACCGAGCCCATCGTCGGTCATAATGTCAGCTTCGATCTGCGATTCCTGGACTATAACACCCGCCATATTGCGGGATGCGGATTCGCCTGCGCCGACTATGACACCATGCAAATCAGCCGTGCCCTGTTCCCCAAGCAGAGCCATCACCGGCTCGCCGACCTGATTGTACGATTCGGCATTGCCGATAACGAGGAACACCGCGCATTAAGCGATGCCATCCAAACCCAGCAGTGCTTCGAATGGATGCGGCATTATGTCAGCGAGCACCATGAATCCAGCACGATCCGATGGAAGCAGGCACCAGCCAAGAACAGCACCGAAATTCTGCACCAGCAGTTGGTGGTACAGCGGTAAGGCTCGTTCTCGGCTCCCCAAAAAAGAGAAAAACTACAAGCCGTATTCCTGGGCGATGACGTTCCACAGGTCGGCTGCGGCCTGATCGACGGTCTCGTTGACAATAGTCACATCGAATTCGTTTTCGGCGGCCAGCTCCACCTTGGCGGTTTCCAAACGGCGAGCCTGCTGTTCGGCGGTTTCAGTGCCGCGGCCAATCAGACGACACTTCAGCTCCTCGAAGCTCGGCGGTGCAATGAACACGTACACCACCTCAAGATCAAGCTCAGAGGCGCGCTGCTTGACGCGGCGGGCACCCTGCAAATCGATCTCCAGAATCGTGGGTGTACCAGCAGCCAGATGCTCTTCGACGGGCTTTAACAACGTGCCGTAATGGGCCATTCCATGCACCACTGCGGTTTCCAAGAACTCCCCCGCCTGTTCCTTGGCCAGGAACTCGTCTTCTGACAGGAACCAGTAGTTCACGCCATTGACCTCACCAGGACGCGGATCGCGCGTGGTGGCGGAAACGGACACCCACACTTCCGGGTGATCGGCGCGCAGCTTGGCCTCCACAGTGCCTTTGCCTACGGCGGTCGGCCCGGTCAGGACGATCAGACGACCAGCGTGAGTGTTCTCGGTCATGAATTCCTCCAATGTGCAGTAGCAGATTCCTGTGGGTTACTGGTTTTCGTCGCCCTCAGCGGTGGCTTCCATCAGCGCCTGGCGCACGTCGAGCGCAATCGACTCGGTGGCCTGGCTCAGCGAAGCGATATCCGGCCCGTGCGAGGCGATGAGACGGGATACGGTGACCAGCACGTTGCTGCGCGTGCCGCGGAACACGGTTTTCAGGTCCTTGGCTTCGGCACCCTGCCAGCCGTAGCCGGGAGAGAGAATAGGGCCGGTGAATTCGGAAGGGTTCACACCGGAGTCTTTCATCCACTGGCCAATGGTCGCACCGATGATAAGCCCGACCGAGCCCATACCGTCGATGTCTGCATTGTGCTGCTGCGCGTTGGACGCGATACCGAATGCCACGGTACGTCCCCGGTAATCGCCGGACTGCCGGATGGCGGTTTGCAGACTCATGCCCTCCGGGTTGGACGTCAACGAGGCGATGAACACGCCGCGTCCGTTTTCCAACGCTTCGGTAATCAATCCATTCAGTGAACGCGCGCCATAATACGGCAGCAGGGTGATGGCGTCCGCCAATAGCGGCGCACCAGGCTTGAAGTAGGCATCCGCAATGGCGGAGATGGTAGTGGAGAGCCCTCCACGCAGGCAATCCACGATAGTGATGACACCCATCTGACGGGCAGCGTAGAGCACACGCTCGAGCGCTTCAAAGCCCTTGGCTCCATAGCGCTCGAACATCGGCGTCTGGAATTTGACGGCTGCGGCCCGACCGTTGGCGGCCTGCAGCATGCGCATGGAGAACAGCTCGGCACCTTCGGCGTCGACGTTGTACCCCCAGTCGGTGAGGAGTTTGCGGTGCGGGTCTATGCCGACGCACAATGGCCCGTATTTGGCCATCGAATTGCTCAAACGCAGACCGAAATCGGAACGCTGGGCCTGCAACTCCTCATCGCTGGGTGCAACCATCAGAACTCCTGTTTCTCCAATTCGAACAGCTGCTTCGAATGCTCCTGGATGCTCATGATCTGATAATCATTATGCTTCACGGCCTCGATGGCGAGCAGTGCGGCTTGGAACTCGGTAATGGTGGTGAACTGCGGCAAATCGGCGGCGATGGCGGCGGCGCGGATGGAATAGCCATCGGAGCGGGAGCCGCGGGAGTTCGGCGTGTTGAGAATCATGTCGATCTTGCCCTCTTCGATGAGCTGAACCACATTCTTGCCCACGGATCCGGCGGCATGATGCACCTCAACCGGAGCTTCCGGATCGGTGTCCACACGGGTGCTGATCTTGTCCACGATGTTTGAGTCGATGCCGTAACGGCGCAGCACGGAAGCGGTGCCCTCAGTGGCCCAAAGCTTGAAGCCAAGCTCTTCGAGGCGTACTGCGAGCAGCGGCAGCTGTCGCTTGTCAGTGTCGTTCACGGAGATGAACACGTTGCCGTGGGTCGGCAGGCCACCGTCATAGGCGGCGAGCTGGCTCTTGGCGAAGGCGTGCGGGAAGTCACGGTCGAAGCCCATGACCTCACCGGTGGAACGCATCTCAGGTCCGAGCAGAATGTCGACGGTCTTGCCCACCGGAGTGCGGAAACGCTTGAACGGCAGCACGGATTCCTTGACCGCGACCTGCTGGCCGGGGTGGATGTCACCACCGTCGCCCTTGGGTAGCAGCAGACCGTTGGCGCGCTGGTCGGCAATGGTCTCGCCGGCCATAATGCGAGCGGCGGCCTTGGCCAGAGCCACACCGGTGGCCTTGGATGCGAACGGCACGGTACGGGAAGCACGCGGGTTGGCTTCGATGACGTACAGCGTGTTGGCCATGAAGGCGTACTGCACGTTGATCAGACCCTGCACGTGGCAGCCGGCGGCGATGGCGTAGGTGCCTTCGCGCAGACGGCGAATCTGGTCGTCGGACAGCGTAGACGGCGGCAGGGTGCAGGCGGCGTCGCCGGAATGGACGCCGGCTTCCTCGACGTGTTCCATAATGCCGCCGATGTACAGCTCCTTGCCGTCGAACAGCGCATCGACATCGATTTCGATGGCATCCTGCAGGAACTTATCGATCAGCAACGGGGAGGGCAGACGGCCAGAGACCACCGTATCGGCCTGGGCCTCGGCAAGCGCGCGATCCACGTACTTGTTGAGCTGCTTGTCGTCATAAACGATTTCCATGCCGCGGCCACCGAGAACGTAGCTCGGGCGCACCAGCACCGGATAGCCGATGCGATGTGCGGCTTCCTTGGCCTCTTCGAGGCTCAGGGCAGTGCCGTAACGCGGGGCATTCATCTCCGCCTTCTTAAGGACCTCGCCGAACAGCTCACGGTTCTCGGCCAAGTCGATGGACTCCGGGGTGGTGCCGAGAATCGGCACACCGGCGGCCTTCAGACGTGCGGCCAGCGAGAGCGGGGTCTGGCCACCGAGCTGGACGATAACGCCCTTGACCGGGCCCATCTTCTTCTCGGCCTCGTAGATCTCGAGCACGTCTTCGAAGGTGAGCGGCTCAAAGTAGAGGCGGTCGGACATGTCGTAATCGGTGGACACGGTTTCCGGGTTGCAGTTGACCATGATGGTGTCATAGTCCTTACCGAGCTCCTGCACGGCGTGCACGCACGTGTAGTCGAACTCGATGCCCTGACCGATGCGGTTCGGGCCGGAACCCAGGATGATGACCGCCTCGCGCTCACGCGGACGAAGTTCGGTCTCATCGGCGTAGCAGCTGTAGTAGTACGGCGTGGCCGCATCAAACTCTGCGGCACAGGTGTCGACGGTCTTGTAGACGGGCTTGAGGCCATAGTTCCAGCGCAATTCGCGGATGGTGTTCTCGCCTTCGTCGCCGAGGCTGCGAAGATGGGCGATCTGCACGTCGGACAGGCCGGCGAGCTTCGCCTTCTTGAGCAGCTTCGGGGTCAGAGTCTCGGCCTCGCGCACGGCCTGTGCAGTCTCGTTGATGAGCAGCAACTGCTTCAGGAACCACGGGTCGATCTTGGTGGCCGCATACAGCTGATCCAGCGTTGCGCCACCCCAGATGGCACGCATGAGCTGCAGGTAGCGGTGTTCGGTCGGCGTATGAATGGCCTTGAGCAACTCAGCTACCTCATCTGCGGACGGCTTGTCGCCGTCCCAGTTGAAGCCCATGTGACGCTTGTCAATGGAGCGCATGGCCTTGCCGAGGGACTCCTGGAAGTTGCCGGCCAGAGCCATGGCCTCGCCCACGGACTTCATGGAGGTGGTCAGGGTGGGGTCGGCACCCGGGAACTTCTCGAATGCGAAGCGCGGCACCTTGGTGACCACGTAGTCGATGGTCGGCTCGAAGGAGGCCGGCGTGGACTGGGTGATGTCGTTGCGAATCTCGTCCAGCGTGTAGCCGAGAGCCAGCTTGGTGGCGATCTTGGCGATCGGGAAGCCGGTGGCCTTGGACGCCAGAGCGGAGGAACGGGAAACACGCGGGTTCATCTCGATGACGATGATGCGACCGGTCTTCGGATGGATGGCGAACTGGATGTTGCAGCCGCCGGTGTCCACGCCCACGCCGCGGATGATGGCGATGCCGATGTCACGCAGCTTCTGGTATTCGCGATCGGTCAGGGTGAAGCAAGGGGCCACGGTGATGGAGTCACCGGTGTGCACGCCGACCGGGTCGACGTTTTCAATCGGGCAGACGACCACGACGTTGTCGTTGCGGTCGCGCATGAGCTCGAGCTCGAATTCCTTCCAGCCTTCGATGCCCTCTTCAATCAGGACTTCGTCGGTGGGTGAGTAATGGATGCCGGCGCCGGCGATGCGGTGCAGCTCCTCTTCGTCGTGGGCGATGCCGGAGCCCAGGCCACCCATGGTGAAGCTCGGGCGTACGACCAGCGGATAGCCGAGTTCTTCGGCGATCTTGTCGCATTCCTCAAGGCTGTGCGCGATGCGGGAACGGGCGGATTCGGCACCGGCCTCGTCCACGACCTTCTTGAACAGCTCACGGTCCTCGCCGCGGTCGATGGCTTCCAGGGAGGCCCCGATCAGCTCGACATTGTACTTCTTGAGCACGCCTGCCTCGCCCAACGCCATGGCGGCATTCAGCGCGGTCTGGCCACCGAGGGTGGGCAGCAGCGCGTCGGGGCGTTCCTTGGCGATGATCTGCTCGAGGATCGGGGTGGCGATCGGCTCGATGTAGGTGGCGTCGGCCATCTCCGGGTCAGTCATGATGGTGGCCGGGTTGGAGTTGACGAGGATGACGCGGATGCCTTCCTCACGAAGGACGCGGCATGCCTGGGTGCCCGAGTAATCGAACTCAGCAGCCTGACCGATCACGATCGGGCCGGAGCCGATGACCATCACGGATTTGATGTCGGTGCGCTTCGGCATATCACTTACCTTCCTTGGGGTTGTTCTTCATAAGTTCGCAGAAACGGTCGAACAGGTAGGCCGCATCGTGCGGACCGGCTGCGGCCTCCGGGTGGTACTGCACGGAGAACGCGGGAATGTCCACGCACTGCAGGCCTTCGACCACGTCATCGTTCAGATCGATGTGGGAGACGAACACCTTGCCGTACTTGCCGTTTTCGAATGGTGCATCGACCTGCTTGCCAATCGGGGCGTCGACCGCGAAGCCGTGGTTGTGGGCGGTGACCTCGACCTTGCCGGTGGTCAGATCCTTGACCGGCTGGTTGATGCCACGATGGCCGAACTTCAGCTTGTAAGTGCCAAAGCCGAGCGCACGGCCCAGCAACTGGTTACCGAAGCAGATGCCGAAGAACGGGTAGCCGGCATCGAGCACCTGACGCAACAGTTCGATTTCGGGGCCGGCCTGTTCCGGATCGCCCGGGCCATTGGAGAAGAAGACACCGTCCGGGTTCAGGGCTTCGAGTTCGGCAAAGGTGATGGTGGAGGGCACCACGTGCACGCGGCATCCGCGCTCGGCCATACGATGCGGGGTCATGCCCTTGATGCCAAGGTCCACGGCGGCCACGGTGTACAGCGGCTCCTTGCCTTCGTATTCGCCGCACGGCTCGATGGTGTAAGTCTCCTTGGTGGAGACTTCGTCGTACAGGCTCAGGCCCTGCATCTGCGGGGTGTTCTTGACCTCCTCAAGCAGTTGCTCGATGGTCTTGAGCTTGCCGGTAGCGGCATCGACCAAAGCCTCGCTGGAGAAGATGCCGGCGCGCATCACGCCTGCGGAACGCAGGTGGCGTACCAGCTTACGGGTGTCGATATGGCTCAGGCCAACGATGCCGTTCTTGACCAGGTCATCGTCCAAGCTGCCCTCAGCACGCCAGTTGCTCACGTTCGGGGAGGGATCACGCACGATGTAGCCGGCCACCCAGATACGCGAGGATTCGGGATCCTCGCCGTTCACGCCGGTATCGCCGATGTGCGGGAAGGTCTGCACGACGATCTGGCGATCGTAGCTCGGATCGGTGAGCGTCTCCTGGTATCCGGTCATGCCGGTGGCGAAGACGATCTCACCGGTCGTCTCGCCCAGGGCGCCATACGGCTCCCCCACATATACCTGTCCGTCTTCCAAAACGAGGACTGCATCGTCCTTGTCATACATCGGAATTGCGATGGTTCCGGACTCGTTCTGGCTCACCAAAACCCCCTTATGTTTTTCGGGTATTCGTACCAAGGTTAACGGCCAGCGCAGACTCACACGCCGGTGCGCGCGAAGTCTCGCCCCGCTGGCGGGGCAGCCGGCTCACAACCGGCTTGGACAATCACGGCGGAAAGTTGTTCCGCCCATAAAAAAGCCTCCCGGAGGGAGGCTTGAAAACAAATGACTAATCGACCGTCGGCTGGGTCTCAGCGGACGGGGCGGCGGGCTCGGATGCAGGAAAATCGGTTTGACCGGACTGGTCCGGTTCGTTCGATTCCTCGGCGGGCTCATCGTCCACCGATCCCGCGGGCTCGGTGTTCTTCGCATTGCACACCGCGGAAAGCAGGCCGTGGATAAAGGCAGGTGAATCGTCATCGCACAGGGTCTTGGCCAATGCCAGGGCCTCGTCGATGGCCACCTTGTCCGGCACCTCGTCGTTGAACAGGATCTCCCAAGCAGCGATACGCAGGATGTTGCGATCGACCACGCCCATGCGCCTGACCTTCCAACCCGTGGAGTGATCGTCCAGGGTCATGTCGATCTGGCGGCGGTGTTCGGCCACGCCCTTGACGATGTCGATGGCGTAGTCGGGAAGCGGGGTCTGAGCACCCGGATGCGCGATGCGCTCATCAAGCAGGGAAAGGATGTCCTGCCCCTTTTCGTCGGCCTCGTACAGGGTGTTCAACGCCCTTTTGCGCGCGGTGGAACGTGCCATACTGCTGCTGGTCCTTTGGTTCGACTGTCGACTAGGTATGTTGCGTGGAGAAGATCAGTTTTCGCGGCCGGTGTAGGAGCCATCCTCGGTGTTGATCTTGACGCGGTCGCCCTCGTTGATGAACAGCGGCACCTGAATCTCGGCGCCGGTCTCCACGGTGGCGGGCTTGGTGCCGGCGTTGGAGCGGTTGCCCTGCAGGCCCGGCTCGGTGTGGGTGATGGTCAGGATCACGGAGCCCGGCAGGTCGACGTTCAGCGGAGTGCCGTCGTGGAAGGAGATGAGGCAGTCGGTGCCTTCGAGCAGGAACTTGGCCTTGTCACCCACGAGGGTCTTCGGAATCATGATCTGATCGTAGGTGGTCATGTCCATGAACACGAAGTTGTCGCCGTCCTCGTAGGAGTACTGGAGGGTACGGTTGTCCACGGTCTCGAATTCCATCTTCATGCCAGCGTTGAAGGTCTTGTCGACGATTTTGCCGGAGAGCACGTTCTTGATGGTGGTGCGCACGAAGGCAGGGCCCTTGCCCGGCTTGACGTGCTGGAACTTCATGACGGTCCACAGCTGGCCGTCGAGGTTCAGGACGGATCCGTTCTTGATGTCGTTAGTAGTCTGTGCCACGTTATTCACCTATTTCAAATTCAAACTAGCTTAGGCAAAGCCCAAAAATTGCCTTGGTTATTATGCCACACCGGGTATACAGGAAGCGAACGCTGGGGTTTCCCACGTGAACCCCCGACTAGACTGGATGAATATGCGACCCTTCTTCGAAGCCATGTCCGTGTCCTGCGTCGTCCCCGCGCAATCGCCGTCGGACGACGAACGCACGGTGTTCGACAACCTGTCCTTCGGCATGGAACGCGGCGACATCATCGACCTGGTGGGCCCATCTGGCTCCGGCAAATCGAGTCTGCTGACCGCATGCGCCCGACTCAACCCGCACGCGCACGGCATGTTCGTCCTCGACGGCGTGGGCAGTGACGAATTCAGCGCGCAGCAATGGCGGCGGGACGTCTCCTACCTGCCGCAAAAACCGATCCTGACCGGCAAGGACGTGGCCGAGGCGATCCGGCTGCCCTGGACGCTCGCGATTCGAGGCAAGGAGGGCAAGGCCGCGCGGCTGCTGCCCGACGAACGCATCCGCACGACCCTGGACGCGATGGGGTGCGAGGACATCGACCTGACGCGCACGCCGCATGACCTGTCGGGCGGCCAGGCGGCGCGCGTGGCGTTGGCCCGCACGCTGCTCACCGACCCGAAAGTGCTGCTGGCCGATGAGGTGGACGCCGGACTCGACGACGACAACGCATCCAAAGTGGCCGCGATCATGGCGGACGCGGCCGCACACGGCATGGCGATCATCCGCATCCGACACCGTCCGCCGGACGGACGCGCCACCCGCACGCTGATGCTCGATGCGGGACGGCTCACCGATCTGACGCGGGATAAGGAGGTGCGCCCATGAACGGCGCCTACGACATCGACGTCTGGGGTCTCGTCCTGGCGTTGGGCATGGTGGCCGCGGCGGCCATCATCAGCGAACTCATGCACATGGGCATCGGCAGGACCCTGATGTGGTCGGCATGCCGCGCCCTCGTGCAGCTGTGCGCCATGGGATTCATCATCAGCTATGTGATTCGCTCGAACAGCGTGTGGATGGTGTTCGCCCTGATGACGGTCATGCTGATCGCGGCGGTGCAGATCGTGATGTCCCGCGCGCACGGCATCCCCAAGGGCCTTGCCGGACCGATCTTCCTGAGCTTGGTCATCACGATGCTGCTCATGCTGGCGTTGGTCACCGAACTCATCGTGCGCCCGCACCCATGGTATGCGCCCCAGCTGGTGGTGCCCCTGACCGGCATGCTGCTGGGCAACACCGTTTCCGCGCTTGCTGTCGGACTGAGCCGATTCTATGAAAGCATGGAGGAACGCCGCGACGAGGTGGATATGATGCTGGCCCTGGGGGCGACGGCATGGGAGTCCGCCCGCCCATCCGTCATCTCATCGATTCGGCTGGGACTGCTGCCCACCACCGCTTCGCTGGCCTCCAGCGGCATCGTGACCATCCCGGGCATGATGGCGGGTCAGGTGATCGCCGGCGGAGATCCGCTGAACGCCGCCAAATACCAGTTCGTGGTCTTCGGCGCCATCGCCGCGCTGACCTTGCTGGCCGACGGCCTGATCATGGCCATGGTCTATCGCACCTGTTTCACCGCCGACGATCAATACCAACCACCGAAAGCGCGATAGCTGGGTTCTGCTCACGATGCTATTTTTGTTTTCAGTCTTGCAACGGTGAAGCTGTCGCGTGCGACGAGACTGGTGGAGATTCGCATATGCTGGCTGATTTTGCGGTCATTGGCTAAACGGGCTTACTCATTGATTTAGCACATATGATTCCATCCTGCCATATTTCCTCCAAGCATTTCCCGAGATAAAGCAATCGTGATATAACCGAGAATCGTCTCTACTCAGCTTGCCTCGGGGCGGCTTCGGGCAATGAAGTGCCCATGGTTTCGAGACGCATGAGGAACTCGTTGGCGTTCATGGCGTTACTCAACAGCGTGCCCTCCGCAAGCGTGCCTCCGATGGAACGGATGAACTCAACCTGATCCAAAGTCTCCACGCCATCGAACACCACATGGAACGCATCATTATCGCGCGAAATATCGAGCGTTCGCTGCATGATCTGCTTCGCGCGAGGCGTACGGAAATCGCGTACCACCGTCTTGTCGAATCGTGCGAAATCCAAAGGCAAATGCGCGAACGCAGCAACCTCCGAATACGTTGTGCCAACATTGGTCAAACCCAACTTGACATTCGGCAAAGCGACAAGATCGGCAACCTCATCGTCAACTTCATCATGCGCCACATGAATGGCATGCGACCCCAACTGCAGACCGAAACGCAGCTGTGGCTGTTCATGAGTCAACTGCTCCAAGCGCTCGTGGAAGATGGACGCGCCTAATTCCGAACCATTCATGCAAATGTCCACAATATCCAATTCGGGCGCCACCTGGCGGAATGCAGTCATGTCTTTCACGCAGGTTTCCAGCACGTCGAGCGTCAGCTGCACGCTCATGTTGAGGCGATGCGCTTCGGCCGTTACGAAATACGGTGCCAGCGTGCGGCCCTTCGCGTCATGCACGCGCACAATCGTATCCAGCGAAGTGATGCGTTTCGTATTCACATCAAAAATCGGCTGGTAGAGCACGGAAATCGTATTGTCTTCGATCGCATGGCGAAGCACATCGGACACGTTGACGTAATCGTCTGAACCATTTTGCGCGGCGAGCGTGGCCGTCGTGCCGTCGACCGCCGGCAGATTGGAACTTTCCGATTCGTAAATATGCGCGCTCGCATCGGCAAGCAGCACGGCGAAACCGTCCGTCGCATTCGAGAACGAAATACTGCTCGACACGTCCACGGAAACCTCGCCCTCTTCGGTATGCACCGGCATGACGGCAAGGTTGCGCATGCGCGTGGCCAACTCCTCCACATCACTGGTTGACGTCACATCGGTTACGAGCATGGCGAATTCCGCGCCGTTCACGCGAGACAATGTGGCATTGTCCGGTAGCAGCTGGCTTAAACGCATACCCACTGATCGCAGCACGGCATTGCCGATTTTGCGTCCATAATGTTCGTTGACGGTGCGCAAATGCTCCACGCCGAAATACACCACGGCAACCAGATTATGCACATTTTCGGTCTGCAAACTCTTCAGATGCCCGATGAACGCACGATACGTGAGTGCTCCGGTCAGCGCATCCGTTTCCGATTCGGTGCGCAGCAGCGTCACTTCCTTGTTCACGCGCAACGATTCAGTAAGCACTTCACCGCAAGTGAGCAATATCGTTTCGTCGGTCGACGTGAACGGACGATTCCAAATGCTGCGTTCCATCGCAAGATAATACTGTCGCGAGCCGGTGGAAATAGGCGCGGAATATTGGTAGGAATATCCTCTTTTATCAAGATTGTTTGCATCGCTGACGAAACAGCGCATGCGGGTGAGGCCACGATTGATACGCCTCACCACGGTCTCCTCCGGCACTTGATTCGGCAACGGCAGTGCGTCGCTCACATTCGCAATGCATTTCAGCGCACTTCGGGATCGCGCGAGCCGGCTCATCGTATCGACCGTCATCAGTAACAGTGAGTAGGCGATCAGTGCCAGCATGAACACGGAAAGCACGGTGGCGGTATCCGAACCAATATTGGCGAACTCCAGAATTTCAGGAATCCACACAATCGCCAGCAAATCAGCCAAAGCCATGGCAAGAATGTGGGACAGCGAATACTCGTGCATGGCTTTACGAATCGGAATTTGCGCAAAAAAGAACGTTACAATATCGCAAATCAATCGAACAATCGGCACTGCAACAGTCATAATCAGCAATGGCAGCAACCAATTCTGAAATTGATAAGGATTAAATGCAGCATTGACAGAATGCTGGTTGATAGTAATCGACAGTACGTGAGAAGTATTCGCAAATAGTATTTTGATTAATGGAATTGGCACAAGTGTTGTTCCGGCGCGAAGAATGCCGATTTTCAGGCTGCGTGCGGTGATGATCGACGTGATGATGGTGACGATGATCAGGAACATGGCCACGTCGGGAAAATAGCCGGTTACCAGCAGTATGACGGTCAACGGCGGCAGCACGGTGTGTTCGGCGGCAACGCGATACGACGAACGCTTTTTGTGGTAGACCAGGCACAGCAGAAAACACAGCGACCATATGCAGATGCGCGCGGGGCCTTCCATAAGTCGCTGCACGCCTTCCTGTGCATGGAATGCGATTGCGGCTGCGAGAAACAGCGTGTAAATAATGGCCAGAATGGTGAGTCTGACCGGCTTTCCGATGCCATCTTTTGACTGGCTGCCGGTGGTTGCCTGATGTTTCGATTGCTTCGATGCCATGATTGCCTGATTTCGTTCCCTTGTTTCACGGTTTCACGGTTTGCGCTGCTTTTGTTGGGAAATAGCGCCTGCCTGTGTGTCTGCTTGCCTATAGCACCGGTCCGATGATGCGCCACGGTGCGTTGGGGCCTTCCTCGGCGCTGTCTGGCTGCTTGTTTTCGTTGTTGCCCAACGATTCGTAGATATTGCCGTTCCAGATCACCTTGTCGCCTTGCTTGTACAGTACGTCTGGCTCCCATGTGGGGTAGGCCTGCTGCGAGGAATTCCAGCGTGCATTATCGAAATCGACGAGCGTGCCCGGTGTGCCTCGGAATCCTGATCCTAGGGTGGTGGCAAATTCGCCGTCCGTCTGTTTCATGCCACTGCAGAACGTTTTGAGCGTGTTGGTGTTCGTATAGTTTTCGCCGCATTGCTGGTCGCGGTTCAACGACCACATGCTTAAGTGGCCCAGGCTTGTTTCCAGTGCGAACGTGTTGATTTCGCGCGCATTGTCGAGCGTGAAATACTCGTTTTTGGTGTCGTTCTGGCCGATGAGCACGGTAGCTCCCAGCAGTTCCCAGATCTGATGGTCGCTGAAGAGTTTGCCACGACTGTACAGCAAGGTTTTGTATTGCGCGTGGGCCGCGTTCAACGAGCTTTTAATCAAGGTTGATTGTGTGATCGACGTGGATGCCACGTTGAAATCCATGGTCATGAGATTCACGGTGGAGAGCGTCACGCCAGCGTCCAGAAACGCATTCACGGTTTGCATTCCTTGCGTTGTAAGGCCTTTCGCGTCGGCTGGAAGCGTCAGGCTGATTGTCAGATCGTGACTGGTATCGTCTTTTCCTTTGTTTTTCGCTTTTCCATTGGCGATGAGTTTTGCCACGGCTTGCGCTCGCCGGGTTGCGGTTTCACTGTAACCGTCGAGATTCGTGTTTTCGATATCGAAGTCGAGCGAGGTGACGTGATAGCGGTCGATCACCTGCTGGTATGCGTCGGCAAGCGCGTCGACGTCAGTGCATGCGGAGGCCAGTTCGGTGCCGTTCTGGCCTCCGAAGCTGACGGTTACCGTACGGTCGGTTTTGTAGGTTTGCGCGATGCGGCTGTCAAGATCAAGTGTGGAGGCCGCTTCGTCGAGCGTGTAGTAGCCGCCCCAGCTTGGCTGGCAACCGTCGCCGGCGGTGACGAATCCGAGAATCACATTCCGGTAGACGTTGCCTACCTTGGATTCGAACTCGTATGAGGGTGTTGTGGTCACGTCTACATAGCCACCGAACCAGGGTTCGGGCAATTTCTTAGCCGCCGTTCGCGTGAACGTGATCCACGACCATGTGCCGGCAGCAACGAGCGCGATGCACAGTATCGCTATGAACAATCGGAGGAAGGAAAAACGCCTTCCCGGAAACAAGGGTTTCATCATTCCCTTTCAAAAATCGTCCAGTCGTCATGCCGATGGGGCCATCGGGTGGCCGAGCAGGCTGTGCCCCCGCTTGGCTTCAGTGCACAGGCGGGGGATTTTACGGGGGATTGGGTGTTCCTCTCGTGCGCTGGCTTTCTTATATCTCGCTTACATCAAGGGAGTGTAGTATGTGGCTGGTACGACGATTTAGGCAGTGACGCGTATGTTTTTTGCGCCGGTGAGGCGTTGTTGACGATGCAAAGGGGGTTTGAGGTGGCAAAAACGGGGGGGGTAATAAAGGCGGCGATCGCAAGCATCAATGGGGAGCGGAAACCTCCACGCAACCACTTGCGATTATGCATGACAAGCCTTCGCCGACGCGAGTTGTGCTCGGCTATGTTGCGATTGCATGCACGGTTATTTCATGGCTTGTCTACATGATCACGATGATTCTGTCATTGTTCGTCAACAATCCCTCACTCACATTACGTTTCGTGGTTGAAGGCGTGCTGTATATGACGATTGTGACCACGCTGATTTTCAGTGCGCTCGTCTACTTGACCACACGGCAAGGGGCGCTATACCGCTTCATCCGGCATGAGCGTGTGCCTCGAGCGATGCTCGATGACCATTTCGCACACAACTACGGCAAAGGCATCACCGTACTCATCCCATCGTATGTGGAGCAGCCGAAAGTCGTCGAAAAAACGATCTGGTCAGCCGCATTGCAAGAATTTCCCGATTTGGCAGTCGTGCTCTTAATCGACGATCCTCCACATCCCAAAAATGACGAAGCGCGTGCGATCCTCAAAGCAAGCCGTGAACTCATGCCAAAAGTGCTCGCCGAATTGGCGGCGCCAGCCGAACGCTTCACGAAAGTGCGAGATGAAACCGCTGCGGCGCTCGCCAACCAGGTGAGCGCAAGACGTAGTGTGGTCGCACACTGTGCGGAAGACTATCGTGCGGCCGCGCAATGGCTGGAACATAAGGCCGATACTTGGCTGATCGAAGATCATACCGACGATTTCTTCTGCGATCAGGTATTGCGCGGTCTTGCGCGAGACTTGCGTTTGACGGAACAGGCGTTGAACGAATCAATCACTTTGCAGCAGCATGTCGACGCGAATCGCATTCTGCAACTGTACGAACGTTTGGTGCGTATCTTCACCGCAAAAGGATGGTCTTTCGAACGCAAACTGTACGCATCGACTTCTCGCGAAGGCAACAAGGCCATGAATCTGAATTCGTTCATCGGGTTGATGGGCCACTCGTTGAAGCGTGTGGAAACGTCGGATGGCGTGATTTTGCGTGACGTGCGCGAGGACGAATCTCCGGATTTCGTGATGCGCGATTCCGAATATGTGCTGACATTGGATGCCGATTCCATGCTGCTGCGCGATTACTGCCTGCGTTTGGTGTACCAGATGGAACAGCCGGGCAACGAGCGTATGGCCGTGATTCAAACCCCGTATTCCTCGTATCGTGGTGCGCCGACGCGAATCGAACGCATAGCGGCCGCCACCACCGACATTCAACACATGCTGCATCAGGGCATGACGTACTATGATGCCACGTTCTGGGTGGGCGCGAACGCGGTGATTCGCAAGGCCGCGCTTGACGACATTTGCGTGGTCTCAACTGAGGGCACGCGCACGGTGAAAACGTATATTCAGGATCGCACGGTGATTGAAGACACCGAATCCAGCATTGATTTGGGCTATTTCGGCTGGCATTTGGTTAATTATCCGGAGCGGTTGAGTTATAGTGCCACGCCTCCGGATTTCGGCTCGCTGGTGGTGCAGCGGCGACGTTGGGCGAACGGTGGTCTGCTAATCATCGGCAAATTCTTCCGCATTGTGCATGCCCGGCATCAGCAGGGCAATGATGTGAAGCTGGGCGAGTGGGCGTTGCGCGTGAACTACATGGCATCCATCGCATGGTCGAGTTTCGGCTTGATGTTCCTGTTGGCGTATCCGTTCGATCAGCGGTTGCTGAGCCCGTGGGTGGTGCTCGCTTCGTTGCCGTATTTTGCCACCATGTCGAGTGATTTGAAACGTAACGGGTATAAGCGTTCTGATATTTTCCGTATTTACGGTTTCAATATCGTGCTGTTGACGGTGAATCTTTCCGGTACGCTCAAGTCGATTCAGCAGGGCATGACGAACACGAAGATTCCGTTCGCGCGTACGCCGAAGGTCAATAATCGTACTGCGTCTCCGGCATTGTATGTGACGATGCCGTGGGTGATCATTATTTATTCGTGCATGGTGTTCTATGCCGATACGTTTTCGCATAATTGGGGTAACGCGGTGTTCGCCGGATTCAATGCGATCGTGACATTCTGGGCGCTGACCGCATATATCGGCATCTGGCATTCCGTGCAAGACATGGTGCTCGGCCTGATTCGCTGGTTTTTCGTGCCGATCAAGGAGCCGCAGCAGGAGGCGGCCCACAAGAGGGCCTCCTGGCGTGACGCCCTCTATTTCGGCGATCGCCAATTGATTTACGAGTCCCGCCCGTTATAGCATGCTCCCCGCGGCTGTCTGCACAATCCGTGATTTGCGGTCTTTTTTCGGGTTGTGCAGACGGGTTTAGATATCACGGCGTTGCCACGCCGATTATCGTGCGAACGTTCTGCGCATCCGCTCAACAGCCGGTTGCTTCGAAAAGCAGATAATTGCGGATCATTTCGTCGATATATCCGCTGACGGTGGTTGGAGAGATGCGCCGGCCGCTTGCGGCGGAATTCGCATTTGTGCATGTCTGCTTACATGTCCGATACATTTTTCCCAACGAATTGACAGGAACACGCATCATTCCTCCATGACTTGGGCGGTTATATGGAGCATGTCAGCGGTTACGGCGGCTGGCGAGGTTCCTGATGAACCCCATAACTGAACCCTTCTTCTCTCTGCTGTGGGCGGGCGCGGCTACTACCAGTAGTGGGGGCAAGGAGCCGGTCGAGCTCAACCCCGGCGACGTGGTGTACGTGGTGCCGGAGACCAAGCACTGGCACGGGGCTGCGCCGGATTCCGATTTCGCGCATATCGCCATTATGAATGTGGTGGACGGCGCTTCGAACGAATGGCTAGAGCCGGTCGAAGCCGAATACGACGCGCTGCGCTGCATTGATGAGGCCGCAAAGAGTATGTGATGAAAGCTGTTATGTGCCTATGCGCGGCGCACTAGAACACGACCGCCGACACGATCGTCAGCGAGGCCAGCGAGAACAGCGTGCTTACGAGCACGAAGCCGACCGCATAGTCGGGCATGTTGTTCTTGCGGCCGGTGAACATGGCGATGGTGGTCATGGTCGGCAGGCCGGCGATCACGGTAATCATCAGAATCATGTCGTGAGTGATGGGCAGCTGCGGCAGCGCGCTGGCCAACGCGGTCAGCAGCGCATAGAAAGCGAGCGGGAATGCGATCATCTTGGCGACTAGGCCAACATAGAGTTCGTAGCGTTTGAGGACGCCCCACCACTTGGTCAGCGCGAACAGGCCACCCAAGTAGATCAGCGACATCGGCGTGGCCATATTGCCGATGGCGTGCAACGGCTTGAGGATGATGTCCGGCACCTTGACGCCAAGCAGAATCAGAATCAGGGCGAGCATCACGCCGATGAAGGCGGGGTTGACGAATCGTTTAAGCAGGCCGAGGACGCGGGTGCCTAGCGAGGGGCGGGCGGCCACCGGAGAACCGCTGTTCGCAGCCTCCCCCACCGAACCGGCGCCGTTCACCGAACCGTTCGCGACCGCACCTCGCGCGACAATCGCGTTGCCGCCAGTCGTTTCGGCGACCGGCTCGCACAGCCATACGCCGTACGTCCAGAGCAGCGTCTGGTCGATGATCGACATCAGCGCCACGTAAATCGCGCCGTTCTGCGGCCAAAGTGCCATGATCAACGGAATGCCGATAAATCCGGCGTTGCCGAAAATCAGCGATGCCTGAAACACATGGCTGCGTGAGCCCCTAAGCCGCAACAGCTTGGCGACCAGCCAAAATACGAGGATGAGCAGCGCATACATCACGGCGGTCAGCAGCATCACGCCCCAGTTGGCGGCGAGCTGCGCGCGGTCCGCACCGTCGACGGCATTCGAGAACACGAGCACAGGGATGAGTACATTGAGCAGCAGCGAGCACATGCCGTCCAGCGCCGTCTGGCCATAGAACCGGAGTCTCACACATCCATACCCGACCATCAGCATGATCAGGAATCCGACCAACTGGCCAATCATGACGCCAAATTGCCCCATGCACGCTCCTCTCGCTCGTTCCCTCCCCGTGTTTTCCTGTCACTGGTTCATATAGGCAGCCATCTGGACAGGCTCGGCGGCACACGCATCAGTATGTTCGATACCACCACATGTCAATCCACTTCTCGTTCAACCGTTCCCCGTGCTAATGAGCCGCCGGCCACCCCGTGTTGCCTGTGCTGCGCGAGCACCATTACACGTATTGCATTCCAGTGACCATTGGACGCAACGTGTGGGTCGGCGCCAATGTGTCGATTCTGCCGGGAGTCACCATCGGCGACAATTGCGTGATCGGCGCCGGTTCAGTCGCGACGCATTCCATCCCCGCCAACTCGGTCGCTTACGGCGCACCTTGCGAAGTCGCACGCGAAATCGGCGACAAGGACCGCGAGTGTTTCTACAAAGACCGCAAGCTCGACGTGTGGGAGTGAGCTTTCGCGCTACTGCTCTTTGACCTTAAAACGCTCACTGAATTGACGGTCGCGCCAGTAGTAGACGTCGTCGCGTTCGTTGATTTCGCGAATTACCTTGCACGGGCTGCCGTAGGCGACCGTGTTGGCGGGGATGTCCTTGGTGACCAGTGAGTTGGCGCCAATGACCGCGTTGTCTCCAATAGTGGCTCCGGGCAGTACGGTCACGTTCGCGCCAATCCAGACGTTTTCACCGATGTGAACTGGCAGCGAATACTGGGCACCCTGATAGCGCAGGTCCGGACGCACGGGATGGCCGGTGGCCACAAGCGTGACGTTGGGGCCGATCATGGTGTGGGATCCGATGAAGATCTCACCATCGTCCACCAGCGTCAGGTTGAAGTTGGCGTAGCAACGCTCACCCCAATAGGTATTGCAGCCCCAGTTCGCATACACCGGGCATTCGAGGTACAGGCCCTCCCCCGCGGCGCCGAAGAACACCTGCATGAGTTCGGTGCGGCGTTTCGGATTGGTCAGCGGTGTGGCGTTGAGTTCAAGCTGGAGATCGCGTTGGGCGGCCTGCAGATCAAAAAAGCCGTCCACATCATCCGGCAGGTAGACCTCGCCGGAGAACATAAGCGCCATTTTCTCGCGCGTCGCATCATCGATAATCGGCTTGGCGATCGGCTTGGCGATCGGCTTGTCTTCGGTCATCATTGGCTCCTGTTCGGCGTTTTGGCGATTGTGTCGGTCGAACTATTCTGTCACAGACTCGTTTTCAACACCCAGCATTGAGCGCAGCCAGTCGAGCTCGGCGGCAATTTCGGCATCGTGCACGGCGATGATGCCGCGGCGATAGGGGTCGTCGATCTGCTCGATGGAGAGCGGATTGCCGGCGTCACAGGCATCACCGTCAAGGCTGGCGCCATCGTGCAGGTCATCGACCGCAACCCGGACAAGGCCGCAGCAGCAGCGGCTGAAGGCGTCACCAATCAGACCCCATGGACCGGCGGTTTTAAGGTTGTCAAGTAAGCGGCATATCGCATGCGAATCATTCTCAATAAGAAAAGTGTGAGGCAAACGCACAATATCAATCAATCGCGCATTCGCGGGAATAGCATCAAACAGCCATTTCTTGGACTCAGATGTGCGATTGGCACCGTGCGGGCCTCACACTTTTCTTATTGAGAACGATTCGCCGTGCAGTCAAGCCCTCCATCCACCCAAAAAGGACTCGCTTTTGGCCGCGTCGTCGCGGTAGGCCTTGCCGAACTCGTCAATGAGCCCATGGAATTCCTGCAAATCCTTGACACTGAGGCTCGTATCCAGCACCACGGGCGAATAGGCCCTGTGGAATGCCGGATAGCCGGCCGGCACGTCGAATCCAAGGAAGGCGAATAGTCGGCGAGCATAAGTATCGGCCACAAATGTGCGGCGCGAAAACACATATAGCATCAGGTCGTCGGCCGTTTCGCCCCCGATACCGAATAATCCGAGCAATTCGGTCCGCAATTCGGCGTCGGGAATATCTGCCGCGCCCTCAGGTGAGGCTCCGCAACGCTCCACATACCATCGGCTCAGTGACTGTACCGTCTTGGATTTGTTGACATAAAAGCCGGACGGGCGAATAAGTTCCTGCAGATGCGCTGGCCCCATAATCGCCAGCTTATGGGGTTCGAGCACACCCTCCGCGTTCAACGCCGCAAGCGAACGATTCACATTGCCCCACGCCGTATTCTGCGTTAGCACCGCGCCCACCATAATCTCGAATGTGGTTTCAGCCGGCCACCATCCGGTCGGGCCAAGGGCGGCAGCCATGGTGCGGTACAGCGATTCGATATACGCGGGAGAAGGAACGCTCGGCACCCGCTTTGCACTTCGATTATTCATAGTTGCCATCTACCATTCACCGCAATTCATGCAGGATTCGCCGCATGAACGGGATAGTGACTAGGAATGTCAGCACGTCGGACACCGATTGTGCCATTTCCACGCCGAGCACGCCGAACATCATCGGCAGAATCAGTACGATCGGTGCCAAAAACAGACCTTGTCGGCACAGGGCCAGGAATGAGGCGATGCCAGTGCGGCCCATGGTCTGGGTCATCATATTGCCCATCATGTTGAAGCCGTTGAGAATCACCGTGCAGCATTGGATATGCAGCGCGGCCACACCCACCGCGACCACGGCCGGGTCGGAGCGGAAGATCTCGACCAGTTGCGGTGCGAACACCCACAGCAACACCGCCAACGCCACGAGCACGCAGGTGGCGAGCCGCACGCAGAACCAGTACCCTTCTTTGACGCGCGCGAACAGGCCGGCGCCGTAGTTGTAGCCGCACACCGGTTGGAAACCTTGGCCGAGGCCGACGATCACCGAGTTGGCGCCCAACATAATGCGCATCACAATGGCCATGCCGGCGATGGCCGCGTCGCCGAACGGATTGGCGGCGATGTTCACGCAGGTCACGGAAATCGAGCCGGCGCCTTGGCGGATCAGCGAGGGCAGGCCGCCGCCGGCCACTTCGCGCATGAGCAGCACATCCGGCCTGCAATTGCGCAGGGACAGTTTCATCACGCCGAATTTGCGGCTCATTGTGGTCAGAATCGCGAAACTCACCGTCTGGCAGATGGCGGTGGCGAGGCCGGCACCGAAAATACCCAGGCCGGCCACGAAAATGAATAATGGCGCGAGCAGGAAATTCAGCAGTGCGCCCGACACCAGCCCGATCATGCCGAATGCCGACTGGCCTTGGTATCGCAGCAATCCGTTGAGCGCAAACGAACCGCATACGCAGGGTGCGGCGACCAGCAGCGGTGTCAGATATTGCACGGCGTATGGGGCGATCGTGGAGGTCGAACCCAGCATGACGACCAACGGCCGCAGGGTCAGCAGCCCGATCGCGGCAATTACCAAACCGGAAATCACCGAGCCCGCGAAGCCCACGGCCAACAGTCGGGAGGCACGTTCGTTGTTCTGTTTGCCAAGTTCGCGACTCATCGAATTGCCCGCGCCGTTGCCGAAGAAGAAGCCGAGCGCCTGCATCACGGTCATGATGGAGAACGCGATGCCGATGGCGCCGGACTGCGCGGTGCCAAGCTGGCCAATAAAGAACGTGTCCGTGAGATTGTAGGCGGTGGTCACCAGATTGGAGATGACGGCCGGCAGGCATAGTTTGAGGATCAGCGGTTTGACCGGCTGCCCGGTCATCTGCTGATATTTCGCGTCCGCGCTTGCGCGTCTCATGCCATGAACCTGAACCACGGACGGTTATCCTACTCGCGCCTTGCCCGATGCGAATGCGCGTGACCGCCATACGGGTTAACATGTCATTCTCGGGAGTGAGCCAAAGAAAAGATAAAGCCACAGACCGTGCCGCGCCCACACCGGCTCATGCCATATTCCTAAAAAGCGCCGTGGTAAAGATGTCCGTTGAGCCTTACCCTAAATACCGCCCAGTAATGCTGCTTGGGTTGGCCGCGACCTGTTCCGGCGTTCCGGTGGCGACGATGCGTCCGCCGCTTTCGCCGCCGCCCGGACCCATGTCGATGATCCAGTCCGCATTGGCGATCACGTCAAGGTCATGTTCGATGACCACGACTGTTGCGCCGCTCGCCACAAGCCGGTCGAACACGCCCAGCAGCACACGCACGTCGAGCGGGTGCAGACCGATGGTCGGCTCATCGAACACGAATACCGCGTCCGATTGGGCTTTGCCCATTTCGCTGGCGAGCTTCAACCGCTGGGCTTCGCCGCCCGAAAGCGCCGGCGTCGGTTCGCCGAGTGTCAGATACCCAAGACCCAAATCATGCAAGGTGGTCAGACGTGCGTGGACCTTCTTGAGGTCGTGGGTCACGGCCAATGCCTGATCCACGCTCATTGCCATGAGTTGGGGCAGACTCAGTGAAAGGTGAGATTCTCCCTTAACCGCACGCCGAATCGCGCCGGCTTCAGACGCATACCGGGAACCGCCGCAGTCCGGGCATTCGATGGTCACGTCCGGCAGGAACTGCACGTCGAGTGAGATCGAACCGGTGCCGTCGCACGTGGGGCAACGCAGCCGTCCAGTGTTGTACGAGAAATCGCCGGCCTTCCAGCCGCCCGTCTTGGCCGCATCGCATCGGGCGAAGGCGCGGCGCAGTTCGTCGTGAATATCGGCATAGGTGGCCACGGTGGAGCGCACGTTTGCGCCAATCGGCGTGGCGTCGATGAGATTCGCACGATGGATGCCCTCGGCCTCAAGTTCACGCACATGTTCCGGCAACCGCTCCCCCGCCGCCTGCGCTTTGAGCGCGGGAATCAGCGATTCGAGCACCATCGTGGTTTTACCGGAGCCGGAGACGCCTGTCACCGCCACGAGCCGGCCGCGCGGAATATCAACGTCCAGCGGCTTGACCGTATGCAACTGGCTGGTTGTCATGCGGATGTGGCCAAGGTCGAACACCTGCGATTCCGCCACGCGCTCACGGATGCGCGCGCTCACATTATCGGCCAAGAACGGCGCAATACGACTACTTGGATTCGCCGCCACTTCGTCTACCGTGCCTTGCGCGATCACATGCCCGCCTTCGGCGCCGGCAACCGGTCCCATTTCAATGAGATGGCCGGCGGCTTTGAGCACGCGCACGTCATGGTCCACGACCACCACGGAATTGCCGTCCGCCACTAGATCGCGCGTCACGCCGAGCAGTCCGTCCACATTCGAGGGGTGCAGCCCGATGGATGGCTCGTCAAGCACATACAGCACGCCAGTGGTGCGGTTGCGCACGGCACGGGCGAGCTGCACACGCTGGCGTTCACCGGTCGAAAGCGTGGCACCGGCGCGGTCAAGCGCCAGATAGCCGAGGCCCAAATCCAACAGTCGGCGGGCCACGTTCAGGAATGATTCGCAGATGTTGGTGGCCATCGGCCGCATGTCGGCGGGCAGAGATTCCGGCACGCCGCGCACCCAATCCACCGCCGCATCCAAGGTCATCGCGCTGGCTTCGGCCAGGTTCAGCCCGCGCACATGCGGGGCCCGGGCTGCGGCGCTCAGTCGGGTACCTCCGCAGTCGGCGCATGGTCCCTCCTTGAGAAATCGAGCCACGCGCTTCAGACCTTTCTCGTCCTTGGCTTTGGCGAGCGCGTTCTCCACCGTGTATACGGCGTTGAAGTAGGTGAAATCGAGTTCGGCGAAATCGTCGCCTTTCTTCGGCTTGTAAAGAATATGCTTTTTGACGGCCGGCCCGTTGAATACGATGTCACGCTCTTCGGGCGTGAGCTCGCTGAACGGCACGTTGGTGCGCACGCCCATCGCGCCGCACACCTGCTTCATAAGGTCCCACATGAGCGAGCCCCATGGCAGCACCGCACCGTCGTCGATACTTTTCGACTCATCCGGCACCAGGGCCGCACGGTTCACTTCGCGCACAATGCCGGTTCCGGAGCAGGTCGGGCAGGCGCCGGCCGAGTTGAAAGCGAGCGATTCGGCTCCGGGCGCGTGGAATTCCTTGCCACAGCCAGCACAGGTGATGGGCAGTCCGGCCGCCACGTTCAGCGTCGACTCGTTGCGCGCCCCGCAATGCGGGCACACGTGCGAGGCGACGCGGGAGAACAGGAGCCGCAGACTGTTGAGCAGTTCGGTCATCGTGCCGAACGTCGAACGGATGCCAGGCACCGTGGGCCGCTGGTGCAGGGCCAGCGCGGCCGGCACGTGCAGTACTTCGTCCACTTGGGCGCGACTGGCCTGGGTCAGGCGGCGTCGCGTGTACGTGGACAGCGCCTCCAAGTAGCGCCGCGAACCTTCCGCATACAGCACGCCGAGCGCCAGCGAGCTCTTGCCCGAACCGGAGACGCCGGCCACGCCCACCAGTTCGCCCAGCGGAATGTCGATGTCAATGTTCTTCAGGTTATGCACGCGCGCCCCGCGGACTTCGATCGCCTGCGGCCGCTGATCGTTGCTCATGCTCGGCACTGCTCCGCCGCCACCCTACTGTCTGACCTATTATCAAGCGTCACGCCGTTACCTCTTTCTCGACCTCGCCCTAGACCGCCGCCGCACGAGCTTCATGGTCTCCAGTATCATCACGACCAACGACGGCAGCCGAGAGGCTTTCGCTATTGAGCACCGCCTCTCGCATGCTGTTCGCCGCGACAATGAACGAAAGAAGGTGCCACAATGCCGTGGTTCAGCGCCAAGAACGCGCTCGCAGAGGATCCTGTCATGGGGCTGCTCCGGGAACAGGTGATGACAACCCGCAAAGGAGTGTCCATCGCGTTGGACGCCGTCGAGGGGCATCTGAGCGTCGATGAATCCAGAAAGAGCGTCAACGATATCGAGCACGAGGGGGACGAGGTCCGTTCCAAGGTCGTTCACGCGTTGACCAAAGCCTGGACCACGCCGTTGGACCGTGAGGATCTGTTCCGTTTCTCCCGATCCATCGACGACGTGCTCGACAACACCCGCGATTTCATACGCGAGATCCATCTTTGGAAAGGATATGCCGGCGAACACGCCAATGTCGCGTTGACCCACGTGAACGTCGCCCTGCACGATCTGGAACTCGCCGTGACCGCGGAAGGCGCCGACATGCGCGGTACTGCCTCGAGGCCAGCAAGGAATCCGCGCGCGTGCGGCGCGCCTACGAATCGGGGCTTGCAGCCGTCTACACCGGCGAAATGAGCATGGACACCCTGAAAACCCGAGATCTGCTGCGCCGCGTCGACGTCATAGGCCTGAGGCTTGGGGAGTCCTCCGACGCCATCCTCGACGGGCTCGTCAAACGCGGGCTGTGACTCACCGGAATACCGCAAAGGGAAAGGCGCGAATATGCGCAGGAAACTGATTCTTGATTTGGATACGGGCATCGACGACGAGCTGGCGATCGGATCCATCTTCTCGCGTCACAGACAGTGGGCCATATACAACGGCAGCTTGATGCGTTCTCCATCCACTTCGAGTTGGCGGGGATGCAGAACGTATTCCTTGCCCAATCGTTGGGCATACCTTTTGCGGAATTTGTCGAGCGAAGACACACCGTATCGTTTCGTGGATTTCACTTCGATCGGGCTGATGCGAGGTTTCATCGCGGCATTATCGTATTCCCGAACGATGAGGAAGTCTATCTCCATGGTTTTCGAGGCATCCGTTCTATCCGAGCGCGAGAAGAAATACAGTTTGCGCCCATTAGCCCGGAATTGCTGAGCCACCGCATTCTCCACCAGCATTCCTTCGTTGAGCGAAAGCTTATCGAACAGAATATCCCGGTACACATCATCCGGCGTTGTCTCTCGATCGGCAAACGCCTGCGACACCAGCAAACCGGTATCCGCCATATAGCATTTGAATGAATCGTTATCTTCGTACAATCCCAGCCCCACCAAAGGGTCAGTCGAATTACGGCACAGGTTCACCAAGCGGGCGTCTTCCAACCAGAAGAACGCCGAATCGTATTCACGAGATCGAGCCCCCTTATCGACCGATGCCAGAGTGAATCGTTTCTCATGCTTGGACAGCTGCCCTGGAATCTGAGCGGAAATGCCCCGCACGTGGCCGGCATCGCCATTGGCGAACTTGCCGATATCATCACTGTACAGTTGCAGGATGCCACGTTTAATCGAATCCACCTCGCCAAAATCGCGATGCTCGACATAATCGGCAACCGCCTGCGGCATACCGCCCACCAGCAGATATTCGCGCCACAGCCTCATCGCTCGTTTGTGCAGCGCATCGGGCAACGGGACCAGACGCTCGAACGATTTGCGAATCGTTTCAGCAAGCAGCTCCTCCCCCATGGCCCAGCAGAACTCCTCAAAATCGAGCGGCCCCATGTCCATTTTCCGTTCCTCGGAGGGGATGACGATATTCGCCACATTCCTCTTGATGGAGATCAGCGAACCAGTTTCCACATAGTCATACCGGCCATCCGCAACCAGATATTTGACGAGCTCCCTCGCCGCCGGATACCGCTGCACCTCGTCGAAAATTATCAACGATTCACGCTCGTACAGTCGCTTGCGGTAATACGCAGACAACAGCATGAAAAATGTGTCAAAGTCATCACGCTGGTTTTCGAAGATGTCGCGAACGTCGCGCGGCAAACGCGCGAAATCGATGAGAATATATGACTTGTACTGAATGCGGCCGAATTCCTCAACAATGGTGCTTTTACCCACGCGGCGAGCGCCTTCGACGAGAAGAGCCTCACGCCCACCCGCTTTTTGTTTCCATGCGATCAGCTTATCCAGCATCTTGCGCTTCAACATGAGCAATCACCTCATTACACGAAAACAACAGTATAGGCATATGCCATTCTACACGAAAACAAAAGTATAGAGGTGGCCGATTCTACACGAAAACAACGGTATAAGGACGCAAGCCGAACCGGCTCACCCCCAATCCCCCCCCCATCACACCGGCGCCCTGTTTGATTGTGCGATTTTGTGCGAATGGCTCACACGGTTCTTAGTGAGAACCGTTCGCTGCGTACCTGACCCTAGAACCGGATCAGCGCCTTGATGACCTTGCGCTGGTCCATCGCCTCGTAGGCGTCTTGGATATGGTCGAGGTCGTACTCGGCGGTGAACACGCGACCGGGGTTGATTTCGCCCTTGAGCACCGCATCCAGCAGACCGTCATCGAGGTCATAGTGGCGCACGGGAGCCGGGCCGCCCTTGATGCCGATGTTGCCGTAGAACGTGCCTTCGGCGCTGATCTCCACGTCGTGCGGCAGGCCCACACGACCAATCACGCCACCGCGGCGAATCAGGCCAATCGCCGTGTCGAAGGACTGCTTGGAGCCCACGCATTCGAGAACTGCGTCCGCACCATAGCCACCGGTCATCTCCAGCACCTTGTCAATAGCCTCTTGGCCACGCTCGGGCACGATATCAGTCGCACCGAATTCGCGGGCGAGCGCCGCGCGATCCTCGTGACGGCTCATGGCAATAACGCGCGTGGCACCGCGCATCTTGGCGGCAATCACACCGCACAGGCCAACTGCGCCATCGCCCATGACCACGGCGGTGTCACCGGGCTTGACCTCGGCAGAAACCGCCGCGTGATAACCGGTGGACATCACATCGGAAACGGTCAGCAGCGAAGCGAGCTGTTCATCGGAATAATCTTCCGGGGAACCGGGCACCTTGACCACGGTGCCGTCCGCCTCGGGCACACGCAGGTATTCGGCCTGACAAGCGGAGAAGTAGCCGCCGTGCGGGCACACGGATTCGAAGCCGGCCTTGCATACCGGGCACTTGCCGCAGCTGTACGGGAATGGCACGACCACGAAATCACCTGGCTTAACGGATTCGACCGCCGCGCCAACCTCTTCGACCACACCGATGGACTCGTGACCCACCTGGCTGTGCGCGGCCTGTCCGCTCAGCCCACGGAAGAACCACAAATCAGAGCCACACACGCACGTGCGCACCACGCGGATCACGATGTCATCATCCTGTTCAAGCGTCGCCTTCGGCACTTCTTCCACGGCCATCTTGCCAGGCTCCACGAAAATCGCGGTTTTCATCATTTCGGTCATGTCCATCACTCCTTTGTTGGGAATATCTGTCTATTGTCGTTTATTGTTTGACGTCGGTTTGCAGGCGCTTCACCTGTTCGATGATGTTCCGGTTTTCTTCGATGAGCTGCTGCGCCTCCTCGTCGCGCCCCTCAGCCTTAGCCCGCCAGTACAGTGTCTTGAACGATACGTACGCCTGCTGCATTCGAATGGATTCGGCTTTGGCAGCGAGACGCAGGGCCTGCGCGTCGAGCAGTTCCATCTGGCGGCGTGCACCTTCTCGCCCGCCCTGCGAGTTGGCGAGGTACGTGCGCATCGATTCGAGCGGCATGCCCGTGGCTGCGAGACAGGATACTGTGGTCAGCCGTTCGAGATCGGCGTTCGAATAGGCGCGATGCCCCGAACTCGGGTCGCGAGTGATGGGAGCGATAATGCCGATCTGCTCGTAGTAGCGCAGCGTGGACTCCGGAAGCCCGGAAATCATCGACGCCTCGCGAATCGTATGCCATGCGGTCGTTGTGCCCATATCGACAACTCTAAAAACCTCAAGTACTTGAAGTAAAACGGCGACACGCCCATGGATGTCTTCTGCACGAGTAGGCTGGGATTCGGCGATGGGACCCGCCTGAACTTGTTTCGAACCGCACACTGCTGATAGTTCCTACACACGATTTGACATTGCATGAGATCGTTGTGTCTTCAGCAGGATTCAGCGGTTTCAGGAAAGGCTACTATGGGTTCGCAATCTCCATCCGCAGGTGCCCGGCCGATTACGCACACGACCACTCCCCCGGCGTGCAAGCTCCCCGATATTCATCTTGATATTGTGTTGGTCGTCTTCTGCGGCGGCACTATTGGCACCGCGATTCGCTATGCGTTCGCGCAGATTCCCGCGGCTGGCAGCTTCCACACCGGCACGTTTGTGGCCAACATGCTGGCTTGCTTCTGCTATGCAGGGCTGACCGCTTACTTGGCCGGCGCTTCCCGGTTCGGTGCACGTTCCAAAGAACTTGCCAGTCGCGGACTCGGCATGGGCGTATGCGGTGGTTTGTCTACGATGTCGACACTCGCGCTGGAAGGTTTTACCGCAATCCGCGACGGTCAGGTGGCGGCCGGCATTGCCTATCTACTGGTGACGTTCGCGCTGGGTCTGGTTTGTGCGTCTGCCGGCGTGTGGGCAGGAACGCATCTGGCCGGCCCCTCGAACGTATCCGCCGAAGCGTCCGCTGATACGAATGCCGCTACGACCAGCAAGGGAGGTAAGGCGTGATGACCGTATTCCTACCAATCTTGGTCTGCCTGTGCGGCGGTGTAGGCGCCTCCTGCCGCTATCTGCTTGACGTGACCATCAAAACGTACTGGCGGCGCGCATTCCCACTTTCCACGTTCACCATCAATCTCATTGCCGGATTCCTAGCCGGTTTGGTCGCGGCGCTGGCCCTCGGCGGGACACTTGATGAACCATGGCGGCTAGTGCTGGCCACCGGTTTCCTCGGCGGCTTCTCCACGTTCTCGACCGCAATCAACGAAATGGTGATGCTCTTCCGCAAACACCGCTACCCCACCGCAGCGGCCTATCTGGTGCTGTCGCTGAGTGTGCCGGTCGTTGCTGCGGCCTGCGGTTTTCTCGTCTGACCGCCACGCCGATTCCCGACGCGGTCAGCGATATCATTGCGAGGTCGAACGTCACAGGTACATCCGGGAGGTATATGGGCATGGCGAACAATGGAGCGGATGTGAAGCCGAATCAAGGTGTGGGCGCCACAAATACCTCGACCACAACGAATACTGCGGAAAATACCGTGGGCACGGCAACCCCGAAGCAAAATGGACTCGCCGTGTTGGGCAAGTATGTGGGTGTTTCCGCCACGCAGACCATTGCGGAGTATGCGGCGTTCGCCATTCTGCACTTGATCGGCGTACCCTCACAGATCGTCAACGGCATCGCCGTGGTGTGCTCGGCGACCTACAACTTCGTGATGAACCGCAACGTGACATTCAAATCGTCCAGCAACTTCACCCGTTCCGTGGCGCTGTTCGTGCTGCTATAGGGCTGGTTCGCTGTGGCGTTCGTAATCATAGTGGTAATCGCCTTCGCCATCATCGGCATGCAACGTGCGATGTCCTCAACGACTAGGCAGAACACTCATGGCAATCATCACGACAACACCCTCAGTCAACGCGGATACCATCGCGCCGACTGATTGCCCCGACATATCACGACAACGAATAGGAGGCATATGACTCATTCATATGCCTCCTATTCGTATTTCAGAGCACTTATCAATCAGAAAAACAGCACCGCGACGCCTGCCGCAAAGCACATGAGCAGAATCGAGGTCAGGAAGCTGGCAAGCATCGGCTTCTTACCCTTGGAAGCAATGGCCTTGAAGTTCACGTTGATGCCGAGCGCGGCCATGGCCATGCCGAGCACGATGTACGCGAAGTCCACGAGCTGCGGGGTGATGAAGGCGATGAACGGCACGAAAGTGCCGATGATCGAAGCGCCGATAAAGCCGAGCATGAACCACGGGAAGGCCACGGTCTTCTTGCCGGTGTTCTCCACCTCAGAGTGCTTCTTCTCCCACCAGATAGCGATAATGATGGCGGCGAACACGAGCATGAGCACGCGGGAGAGCTTCATGATGGTGGCGATGTCCACCGCGCCGAAAGCGTCGCCGGCGGCGACCGCGTGGGCGATTTCGTGCAGGGAAGCACCGGCGGTGATACCCAGCTGGTCCTTGGTCATGCCGGTCAGCGGGCCGAGCGCGATCTCCAGCAACGCGAACACAGTACCCATAATGGCTACGATGGCCACGGCCATGGTCACGTCGTTGTCCTTCTCGTCCTGCTTGTCCTCAGACACCTTGATGGAACCGGCCAGACCCATGACGGCGGCCGCACCGCAGATGCCGGTGCCACCGGCGGTCAGGATGGCGAGCATCGGGTCGACACCGAGCTTGCGGGCGATGGCATAGCACACGATGATGGTCAGCGTGACGACCACAGCGGCGATCGGCAGACACTTGATGCCCTGCGTGAACAGCACGGCGAGGTTGAGCTTGAAACCGAGCAGGATGATGCCGAGGCGCAGCAGCTTGTTGGAAATCAGGCCAGCGGCGTCCTTGACGCCTGCCTTGCGGCCATCATTGGAACCGACGTAGGCACTGCGGATCGGGAACTGGATGATCATACCGATGAGCAGCGCGATGATAAGCGCGCCGAACAGGCTGAATCCGGGGAACTGCTTGAGCCAGGAGGCGAACAGCGAAGCCAGCAGAGTCAGAACGCCAATGAACAACATGTCAACGGCGGCAATGCGCTTCCACCATTTTGTACAGAACTCTCTCATGGTGTCTATTGAATCTCAAGCGTTTACATCGGTAAAATCATTGCTACCAATACATATCATCGATTTTGCCGATACCACATTCTGGCTCCCCTCTGACGGGAGACAAGGCACTGACTATCCGCGCAACACAGCGATAATCGCTTCCACCAGCTCTCGCTGATCGTGCGTCAGGCCGGATCTCGGCACCAAGGCATAGAAACGGCGCACGAATTCGTCTCCGAGCTTTCGCGCCGGCACTCCAGAAGGCACTGCGGCTTCCGAAATCAGCGACTGCCCAAAGCCGGAAGACAACGCCGCCGCAATCGCGGCATTGCTGGACACCTCCATGGTGCGAGGCGGCAAACCCTGCATGGTTTTGAAATACAAATCCGTGTAATACCGCACACCGGAACCGTGCTCGCGCACCATCCATACGCCGTCTGGTTCTCCCGCCAAGACCAGCCGGTCCTCGCACAGGGTGACACGATCCACCGAATCATTGACGATCGGCTTTTCCACCACGCCCAAATGCACGGCTTTCATGCTTGCTTGGCCAAGAATGGCGTCCGAGTTCATCACCTGCACGGCAAAATCGAACCCATCCATGTTCCGGGCCATGACCGGCAATGCCTTGGGAAGCAATATTGCGGCGGTCGTATGCGAGAACGAGACCGCCAATGGCTCGCGATCCTCCTGCACTCGGGCAATCTGCTCGCGCGTATCACGCCATAATCCATCAATACCAATGGCAGTCTGATACAGCATCCGCCCGGCCTGCGTAGGCGTCACATCGCTTTTCGCATTGCGCACGAACAGCGGAGCCCCGACCATCTGTTCCAATTGGGCGATGCGCGACGACACCGTCGACTGCGACACTTTCAGCTCGTCAGCAGCCAACGTGAACTGGCCCACCTCATATACGGCGACCAGGGTCTCAAGCAATGGGAACATGGTTCAACTGTAACGCCTTATACTTCGCGCATCTGCGCTAATTGCGTCTTTGCCTTGTGGAGTTTGGCGTAAATTTCGTTACGCTGTGCCGGATTCTTAGCACGCTGATGATCTCGCGTAAGTTTGTCAACATCGGCTTCGAGTCGCGCGATCTCGCCATGCTGCACGATGCGTGCATCCAGATTCTCGAAGTCCGTGGTTCCCAAAATCGCTTGCGAGCACAAGGAAGCCCACAGTTCATCAATGGTGGAGCCGGTCAACTCAAGCTGGCACTCCCCTGCCGGCTGCCAGTCGCCTGCATACACGTGATAAATAAGCGTGTGTCCGGCACGCCCCGGCTGTGCACGACGCACCGCGAACGCGCATTCCTCGCGCGTTCTGCCTTCGAACGGCACCTCGCGCACACATGCAAACACAATGCCCGACTTGCGTTGTCCGGCAATAAGTTCGATGACTTCAGAAGGTATTTCAGTGGCTTTAGCCGTAAGTTTAAGACCGATAATCAACACTTCTGGAATCAGTTTGCCATCCGCAAGTCCAGTGTTGGCAGAACGAGCCAGGGCCAGCATGGTGATGGATTCAATCTCATTCACAAACCGCTGCTTAAGCTTGCCGGAAATCGGCGCTTTGCCCACGAACAGAGCCTTCGGTAATATGCCCTTGGCCTCCGGAATCGCCGTGGAAACAGGCAGTCCCAGTGAAATTGCGGATACGGAACCACAGTGAGAAGCCTGTGCACCAGTCATCATCGACCTTCTTTCCCGGCCTGCCATCAGTGTCATACCCTCGCAGTGCAGCAGTCCGTTTATCTATTGGAAAACAACATTAGCGCATCCAGGCCGGAAGTCGTGGTACATATCCATATCCTGCTGCGGTTATAGGAAATCCCCTCCGAGTTTCCTCGAAGGGGATTTTCTATAACGCTAGTTCAAGCGAAGATTCTTGTCTGATGAAAATCAGGCGAGGATCTTGGTCACACGACCGGAGCCAACGGTGTGGCCACCTTCACGCACAGCGAAGGTCAGGCCTTCCTCCATAGCGATGGGCTGAATCAGCTCAACGGTGAAGGTAGCGTGGTCGCCCGGCTGAACCATCTCGACGCCTTCCGGCAGCTCGATGACGCCGGTGACGTCGGTGGTGCGGAAGTAGAACTGCGGACGGTAGTTGGAGAAGAACGGCGAGTGACGGCCGCCCTCGTCCTTGGTCAGCACGTAGACTTCGCCCTCGAACTTGGTGTGCGGGGTGACGGAGCCCGGCTTGGCCACAACCTGGCCACGCTCGACATCTTCACGGCCAAGACCACGCAGCAGCAAACCGGTGTTGTCGCCAGCCTCGCAGGCGTCCATGGTCTTGTGGAAGGTCTCGATGGAGGTGACGGTGGTGGTCTGGGTCGGACGGATACCAACGATCTCGACCGGAGTGTTGACGGCCAGCTGGCCACGCTCAACACGACCGGTGACAACGGTACCACGGCCGGAGATGGTGAAGACGTCCTCGATCGGCATCAGGAACGGCTTGTCGAGGTCGTGGACCGGGGTCGGGATATAGTCGTCGACGGCGTCCATGAGGTCCTTAACGGACTGGACCCACTTCTCGTGGTCCGGAGCGTCGTCGTGCAGAGCACCGTAAGCGGAGGTGTGGATGACCGGGCAGTCGCGGTCGAAGCCGTTCTCGTCGAGGAGGTCGCGGACCTCTTCTTCGACGAGCTCGATGAGCTCCTCATCCTCAACCATGTCGCACTTGTTCAGGGCGACAAGGATCTTCGGGACGCCCACCTGACGAGCGAGCAGCACGTGCTCGCGGGTCTGAGCCATCGGGCCGTCGGTGGCGGCCACAACGAGGATGGCGCCATCCATCTGGGCAGCACCGGTGATCATGTTCTTCACGAAGTCGGCGTGGCCCGGGCAGTCGACGTGAGCGTAGTGACGCTTCTCGGTCTGGTACTCGATGTGGGCGATGTTGATGGTGATACCGCGGGCGGCCTCTTCCGGAGCAGAATCGATCTGGTTGAAGTCGTACTCCGGGTTGACATCCGGGAACTCCTCGTGCAGCACCTTGGAGATGGCAGCAGTCAGGGTAGTCTTACCGTGATCGACGTGGCCGATGGTACCAATGTTAACGTGCGGCTTAGTACGCTCGTACTTTTCCTTTGCCATTACTTTTGTCCTCCTGGACGTCTCGTGAGTTTCCTGCACCCTTTCGCGCAGGCACTCGCTCTATTCTACTGGGTTTCTGGGTTATGTGCCACTTTGAAGAGCCAGAACCCAGTCAGCGGTACAGAATGTTACCGCTGACTGGCGACACTGGCTACTTCATCGTGAGGCGCGTGTCACTCGCCGCGCTGAGCCTTGATGATCTCCTCGGAGACGCTCTTCGGCACCTCGTCGTAGGAGTCCATCTCCATGGTGAACATGGCGCGGCCCTGGGTCTTGGAACGCAGGTCGCCGATGTAGCCGAACATCTCGGACAGCGGGACCTTGGCGTCGATGACCTTGACGCCGACACCGTCGGTCATGGACTGGATGTTGCCACGACGCTGGTTCAGATCGCCGATGACATCGCCCATGTACTCTTCCGGCGTACGAACTTCGACCTTCATGATCGGTTCGAGGATGACCGGCTTAGCCTTCGGGGCAGCTTCCTTGAAGCACATGGAACCTGCGAGCTTGAAGGCCATTTCGGAGGAATCGACCGGGTGCATCTGACCATCGGTGACGGTGGCCTTGACGCCCACGACCGGGAAGCCGGCGAGGATACCGGACTCCATGGCCTCCTTGACACCAGCCTCGATGGGGCCGATGAATTCGCCGGAGATGTGGCCGCCGGTGACCTTGTTCTCGAACTCGAAGGTCTTGCCCTCGGTGGTGTCGAGCGGCTCGAAGTTCATCAGGACCTTTGCGAACTGGCCGGAACCACCGGTCTGCTTCTTGTGGGTGTAGCCCTGGTCCATGACGGCCTTGCGGATGGTCTCGCGGTAAGCAACCTGCGGCTTGCCCTGGTTGCACTCCACCTTGAACTCGCGACGCATACGGTCGACGATGATGTCGAGCTGGAGCTCGCCCATGCCGGCGATCAGGGTCTGGCCGGACTCTTCGTCGGTCGTGACCTGGAAGGTCGGATCCTCTTCGGCCAGCTTGGACAGGGCGATGCCCATCTTCTCCTGGTCGGCCTTGGTCTTCGGCTCGACGGCCACCTGGATCACAGGATCCGGGAAGGTCATGGAGTCGAGGGTAATCGGATCGTCGATGGCGCACAGGGTGTCACCGGTGGTGACGTTCTTGAGGCCCACGAAGGTGTAGATGTTGCCGGCGTCAGCCTGCTCCATCGGGTTTTCCTTATCGGCGTGCATCTGGAAGATCTTGCCGATACGTTCCTTCTTCTCGCGGGTGGAGTCGAGCACGGAATCGCCGGGCTTGACGGAACCGGAGTACACACGCACGAACACGAGCTTGCCGTAGAACGGGTGGGTGGAGATCTTGAAGACCAGAGCCGAGAACGGATCGGTCTTGACCGGCTTGCGGTCGATCTCGACGGACTCATCGCCAGGCTTGTAGCCCTTGATGGCCGGCACGTCCTCCGGGGACGGCAGGTAATCGACGACGCCGTCCAGCATCGGCTGAACGCCCTTGTCCTTGAAGGCGGAACCGCAGAAGATCGGGAAGGCTTCCTTGGCGATGGTGAGCTTGCGCACGCCAGCGCGGATGTCTTCCTTGGACAGGTCGCCGTCCTCGAAGAACTTGTTCATGAGCTCGTCGTCGGCTTCGGCAGCGGCTTCCACGAGCTTCTCGTGGTATTCCTGGGCCTTGTCCTTGAGGTCGTCCGGGATCTCGGTGGTGTCGTACTTGGCGCCGAGCTCCTCGGTGCCGTTCCACACGTAGGCCTGCATCTCAACCAGGTCGACAACGCCAGTGAAGTCGTTCTCGGAACCGATCGGCAGCTGCATCACGATCGGAGTAGCGCCCAGCTTCTCCTTGATGGTGTCGACGGAGTAGTAGAAGTTCGCGCCGAGCTTGTCCATCTTGTTGATGAAGCAGATACGCGGAACGCCGTACTTGTCAGCCTGACGCCACACGGTCTCGGACTGCGGCTCCACGCCTTCCTTGCCGTCGAACACGGCAACGGCGCCATCGAGCACACGCAGGGAGCGCTCCACCTCGGCCGTGAAGTCCACGTGGCCAGGGGTATCGATGATGTTGATCTGGAACTTGCCCTTGGTGTCGTGGGACTGACGGCTCCAGAAGCAGGTGGTAGCAGCGGACTGGATGGTGATACCACGTTCCTGCTCCTGCGCCATGAAGTCCATGGTGGAGGCGCCGTCGTGGGTCTCGCCGATCTTGTAGTTCTTACCGGTGTAGAACAGAATACGCTCGGTAGTGGTGGTCTTGCCGGCATCGATGTGGGCCATGATGCCGATATTGCGGACGTCGTGGAGGTCCGAAATCTCTTCAGCCATCGTTTTTCCTTAGCTTTCTTAGGGGGCTTAAGACTACCAGCGGTAGTGAGCGAAGGCCTTGTTGGCCTCAGCCATCTTGTGGGTGTCCTCGCGACGCTTGACGGAAGCGCCGAGACCGTTGGAGGCATCGAGGATCTCGTTGGCGAGACGCTCGGCCATGGTCTTCTCACGACGGGCGCGGGAGAAATCGGTCAGCCAGCGCAGCGACAGGGTGTTGGCGCGGTTCGGCTTGACCTCGACCGGCACCTGGTAGGTAGCGCCACCGACACGGCGGGAGCGAACCTCGAGGGACGGACGGATGTTGTCCAGAGCGCGCTTGAGAACGGCGACCGGCTCCTGGTCGGTCTTCTCCTTGACCATGTCGAGCGCGGAGTACACGATGTCCTCGGCGATCGACTTCTTGCCGTCAAGCAGAATCTTGTTGATGAGCTGCGCCACCACGGTGGAACCGTAGATCGGATCGGGCAGCACGACGTGCTTCTTGGAAGGTCCCTTACGTGACATATCTCTTACTTCGCCTTCTTTGCTCCATACAGGGAACGACCCTGCTTACGGTCCTTGACACCCTGGGTATCGAGCGCACCACGCACGATGTGGTAACGCACACCCGGCAGATCCTTCACACGGCCGCCGCGCACGAGCACGATGGAGTGCTCCTGCAGGTTGTGGCCCTCGCCCGGAATGTAGGCGGTGACTTCGATGCCCGAGGACAGGCGCACACGGGCGACCTTACGCAGAGCCGAGTTCGGCTTCTTCGGGGTGGTGGTGTAAACACGGGTGCACACGCCACGACGCAGCGGGCTTCCCTTCAGGGCCAAAGTCTTGGACTTCTTCGGCTTTGCCTGACGTCCCTTACGGACGAGCTGTTCAATAGTAGGCAACTTGAATTCTCCGATTCAGTGGTTTCTCTTGCTTTCGTGTGACCGCCGCACTGCGCCACACTTCTCAGCTCTCCGGACGCTCGTCTGCTGACGGCATCCGACGAATCGGAAAAGATAGCCCAGTCCACCGGCCCGATGGCCTTCTCCCCTCCCGTCGGCGCATTGCTGCGTGCGATCAGCGGTTTGAAGGATATCCCAGCGCGCACACCTATTACATAAGGCATGCCGTTGGCACACACAAATATCAATACTACGATTTCGCCGGACAACGACGCGCCGGAGAGTATTTGCCCCACACTCTGCCTCACACAGCAGGTGCCCCCGCGGAGACTATGTCGCACGGGGGCACCGCCAAGGAGGTTCAGCTATCCATCATTCACCACATACCAACTGTGTTATCTAGCACGTCCATGTGCTCTTCCATATCCAATGGGAACATCCATTTGCGGCCCGGCCTCTTTGCCGTATCACCTTGCCGTTTCCTCACTTATAGTATAGCAAAACCGCCCCTGCGAAACGCCCAAAACAGTAATCGGGAGTAAGTGGGAGCGGTTATTGCGCAGTCGGTTTTCAGCTGAGAAAATCAGCCTTCGACCTTGGCATCAGCGGTTGCCTTCTTGTCAGCATCGAACGGGTGATCACCGGTCGCGACGTTCTTGGCAGAGCCCTTCTCGCCATTGTCGGAATCCCAGTGGATCTCGTGCTTGTCATCGTGGTTGCGCCACCAGCTGGACAGGATGGAACCAGAGATGTTGTGCCACACGGAGAAGAAGGTGGACGGCACGGCGGCAATCGGGTTGGAGGCAAAGGAGGTCAGAGCCAGGGTTGCACCCAGAGCGGAATCCTGCATGCCGACTTCGAAGGTGATGGCCTTCTGCTGTGCGTAGCGGAAGCCCTTCGGGTAGATCTTGTACATCAGCTTGGAGAAGCCGAAGCCCAGCGAGTAGCCGCACAGGTTGTGCAGGATGACCACCGGGATGGCCATCAGGGAGCTGGCCACGAACAACTTCGGGCCGTTGGCGGCAACGACCACGCCGATGATCAGCAGGATGGCCACCTGGGAGACGATCGGCAGGGCTACGGTAATCTTTTCGATCTTCTTGCCGAAGATCATGTGGCAGATCACACCGAGGGCGATCGGGAAGAGCACCACCTTGACGGCGTTGAGGAACAGGGACTCGACCGGCACGGACACGTACTGGGAGGCCAGCAGCTGCATCAGCAGCGGAAGTAACATCGCAAGAAACTAAACGGAATTGACCAAGAATGGACAATTCTGTTCGCATCGTGAACGCTCGCATGTCCACACCCAAGGCATGAGATGCAAAAGAACAATGCCTTCGACGGGCGAGAACGCGATGAACCACAATCGCAACACACCGGCACGCACATTTTCCACAGGATTGTGTATAGTATTCACCTGTTGTGCTGATTCAGCGCTTTGTGCGCCGAATCAAACACCATGGTGGCCATAGCTCAGTTGGTAGAGCATCTGATTGTGGTTCAGAAGGTCGCGCGTTCGAGCCGCGTTGGCCACCCCAGCAAGACCCTTCCGTTCATGGAAGGGTCTTTTGTTTTTTCTGCGCACCCCCACGTTGTACACTCGGGGCTGTCCACTTCACCAAACCCAAGGACATAAAGGTCCATCATGCTGTCTTTTGAGAACGATTACTCCCGCGCTGCCCCCCCTGCCGTACTGGAGGCCGTGGCCGAAGCCAACAATCATCTGTATTCGGGTTATGGCTCCGACGAGCTTACCGAACAGGCCAAGGCGAAGATTCGCGAGGCTTGCGGCCAGCCGGATGCGGACGTGTGGTTCCTGGTAGGTGGCACACAGACCAACCAGGTCGTCATCGATACCATCACACCGGCGTATGCAGGCGTGATCACGGTCGCGTCCGGCCATCCGAACGTGCATGAGGCCGGCGCCATCGAGTTCTCCGGCCATAAGGTACTCACGATTCCCCACCACAACGGCAAGATGGATCTGGCCGAATTGGACGAATTCTGCAAGACCTTCTATGCGGACGGCAACTACGAGCACATGGTGTTCCCCGGTTCCGTATACGTCTCGCAAAGCACCGAATACGGCACCATCTACTCCAAGGCCGAATTGCAGGCCATTGCCGACGTGGCGCATACGTACGACATGCCGCTGTTCGTGGACGGCGCACGTCTTGGCTATGCACTGACCGTCACCGGCAGCGATATGACGCTGGAAGATATGGCAAACATCGCCGATGTGTTCTATATCGGCGGCACCAAGGTAGGTGCCCTGTTTGGCGAGGCTATTGTGTTCACCAAGCACAACACGCCGAAGCATTTCCTGACCCGTATCAAGCAGCATGGCGCGCTGCTGGCCAAGGGCTTCGTGCTGGGTGCGCAGTTCGATGCACTATTCACTGACGACTTGTACTTCAAGATCGCCCGCAATGCCAATGAGGCGGCCGACCGCATTCGTGAGGCGCTGCACGCCAAGGGATACACGCTCACCTTCGAAGCACCGACCAATCAGATCTTCGTGACGATGGACCAGCCGACCATCGACCGGCTCGAACGTGACGTGAAACTTGGATTCACTGAAAAGGCTGATGATACGCATACCGTGATGCGCATCTGCACGAGCTGGGCCACCACGCCCGAAGAGGTCGACCAGCTTATTGAGTTGCTGTGACCGTTGAGCTCCAGGTCTCTCCCTCCGCCATCGCTTCGCGATGCCAGCTCCCTCGTCAGAGGGAGGTTTTTTAAGCTCCCTCTGACGAGGGAGCTGGCCGCCGAAGGCGGACTGAGGGAGAGACCCCGGTCAAAACGAACCTACTCCCCTATGGCTTCGCGTTCCATGTCCACGAACTTGTGAACCGAGGCTTCCACGGAATAGTGCGCCTTGGTGTATTCGGCGTACTTCTCACCCCATTCTGCACGCTCAACCTGATGTTCGATCCACCAATCGATACGCCGTGCCAGCATCGCCGCATTCTGCACCGGGAACAACGATTCGTCCAGCAGCGCAAACTGGCTGGCCGCCGATAATTCGGACGCGGCAATCACCGGTACCAAGCCGCAAGCCATCGCCTCAATTACACTCACCGATTCGATGTCGGCAATCGAACAGTGCACGAACAGATCGCCCGAACGCAGCAGATCCGGCATATCGGCATGCTTGTGAAAGCCGATGTCGGCCTTGCGTGCCAGCAAACGACCGGCACGGAACCTGAGATACTGTTTGAGCGGCCCGGTACCGGCGATGATGAGCTGAATGTCCCCAGCATGCTTCGACATCGAAACTGCCTTAATCAGCGTAATCTGATCTTTCTCGCTGGCGAGCCTGCCGGACGCAATAACGCGGAACGGTACCGGAGCGGACGCCTCAGGATCAACCGGCTTCTTGGGTGAGTAGACAGGCGAATAACCGTTGGAAATCACATGCAGTTTCGCCTTGTATCCGTGCGCGCGTAGCAAGCTGGCGGTCATCTCGGTGGGCACATGAATATGATCGATGCGCTTGTACAGCCAATGTTTGAATAACCAGTACAGGAAGCTGGAGATGCCGGGAATATGGCGTAACGGACCGGCGGAATACAGCACGTTTTCAGGCTGCAGATGGAATCCGGCAGTGACCGGAATACCCATTTGGTGGGCGACCTTTGCGGCACGACGGCCGAACTTGAACGGCATATAGACATGCACCACATCCACACCTTGGAACGCGGTGCGGAACAACGTGTCACTGGGCTCGGCGAACTGCATGAGCTGTTTAGCCGCCACCCAGGAAACGAGCGGAACCTTGTTCACTCGTGCGGGATATTCAGGGGCGCCAACACCTACGAGCCGCACATGATGCCCTTGTCTCTCCAATTCAGCAGCCCACTGCAAGGCCGAATTGGACGTGCCATTGCCCTGATTGCCCACGGTATCCACCACCAGAGCGATGGTCAGCAGGCGGTCAATGCTCTTTTCAATCCCGTTTTCGCGCATTGCTTCATCGTAGCCGTCACATCTGGCGGCCGAGTCCGGACCAATAGGAAATGGTATGGCTCAGCGACGTTTGCCCAATAAGGCGACCTATCGTTGCCGCACTACAGGAATAGCAATCACTTGTCTTGCAGAGCCCTCGAAACCCGCGCTGCAGCCTGAAACAGATCAGCGGTGTGTTTGAGCAAACTGATACGCACCCAGCCTTCGCCTGCTTTGCCGAAGCACGAGCCCGGCATCAATGCGACACCCGCGGTCTTCAGCAACCAATCCACGAATGCCGCGGAATTATTTGCCAAGTCTGCCGAGCCATCCGCAACCCTAACCTCACTCACTGTGCCATCGTGCACGCCCGCGCTGCCCCACCGCTCAGGTACTTTGGCCCATGCGAACAGTCCACCTTGCGCTTCAGATACCGGCAGGCCGGCTTGGGTAAAACCGTCTCGCACCACTTCGAAGCGATGCTGGTATTGCACGGCGAGCGCCGCCACAGTGCTCTGATCGGATTCCAGTGCCACTGCACCGGCCTGCTGGATGACGCTGGACGCCAGTACCGCGGTCTGCCTGTGCACGGCCTTGACCGCAGCCAACACTTCTGCATTCCCCGCCACAAATCCACCGCGCCAGCCGGCCACCATATACATTTTGGAGAGTGACCCAAGTTCCAGAGCCACATCAAGCGCACCGGGTGTCTCCAATAGGCTCAGCGAGCGCGTACTTCCGAATTCAAGCCCAGCATAGGCAAAATCATTAAGCACGATGAACCCATACTGCTGAGCTAGGCGTACAGCGGTTTCATACAGTTCCGGCGCGGCCACAGCGCCGGTCGGATTGTTGGGATAGTTGAGAATCAGCAGCTTCGCACGTTCCCACACAGCCGGATCAACAGCATCCAAATCAGGCAGGAAACCACGCGCCGGATCGGCGGGAATCGTCTCGAATCGACCTCCGGCAACCGCCGTGGAACCTTCATATTGCGGGTAATAAGGATTGACAGCAACAACCGTCTCACCTGGATCGATAAGCGCCTGAATAACAGTGGCAATGCCTACTGACGAGCCGGAAGTCGCCAGCAGTTGAGTGGCCGGGTCCACGGAGACACCGTGCTTGCTCTCGTACCAACCGGCAATAGCATTCAGGTATTCCGGCAAACCATCAAATGACGGATAGCGAAACAGGGAAGGATCATGGGCGGCATGAGCGAGCGCATCCTGCACAAATGCAGGTGGCTGACCATCCGGATTGCCTTTGCTTAAGTCGATGACATCTTCGCCGGCGGCGATGGCTGCTGCAGCTCGGGCATCCGCCTTGGCAAAAGGATTGCCCGGCAGCCCTGCCGCCCGCTGAGAAATCAAAGCCGCGTTCGACATCGGTATGCAGGCCTCCCCTGTATCCAGCCAGCGGCGTACTGGTTTTGGAACACCGCCGTCATCCCCAAAACGTTGGCCCGACCGTACTACAAACCTCATCGGCCGGTGATTGCTAAGGTACGGCAGCTCTGTTACGCGCGCAATGGCGTGTCTATACGCAGTATTTATGGCAGGTTACGGGCAGGACAACTTTTTCAATGGCATGCGGTGCTGTATCGACCACTCTCAGGCTTCCCTCAGGCGGCCAAAGTTCCCATTATTCCTTGGGACGGTGAAACCTCCATGGGAATGTGCTTTCTGTTCTGAATCGCAACCCCATCATGTGGTAAACGTCACACCGTACGGTAAAAAACGCACCGTACGGTAACACGATTTTAGCAAACTGCGGAATTAAGCCATTTTGCATTACTGCACCGTGCGGATTTCACTGCACCGTGGGTCATTCACCGCACCGTGGAGCGCTCGCCTATTCCATGCAACATGGCAGAATGTGGGTATGACTGAGAACGCCGTGAATACTGCCGTGACTTCCCCCTCCCCCGCAATTCCTGCCGTGAACCGCCCGCTCGGCACACCGCTGGGCAAACATCCCACCCGCGTGCTGTTTCTGGGTGCAGGCGAGCTAGGCAAGGAAGTGGCCATTGAGCTGATGCGGCTGGGCGCATGGGTGTGCGCAGCCGACTCCTATGCCGGTGCTCCAGCCCAGCAAGTGGCGCATGAATATCGCGTGCTGGATATGGCGAATGCCGCCGAGTTGCAGGTGTTGTTCGATGAAGTCAAGCCGGACATTATCGTGCCCGAAGTGGAGGCCATCGCCACCGACATGTTGGCCGGAGCTGCAGCTGCCGGTGCCCAAGTAGTGCCAAGTGCCGAGATTGCTGCGATCTGCATGGATCGCGAACGCCTACGCGTGCTGGCTCACGAGGAGCTGGGCTTGCCGACCACGCCGTATCGTTTCGCTGGTTCGTTGGAAGAGCTGCGCGCCGGGGCTTTGGAAGTTGGCTATCCATGCGTGGTCAAGCCGTTGATGAGCTCGTCTGGTCACGGTCAGTCGGTGGTACGTTCCGCCAATGCCATCGATGCCGCTTGGACCGAGGCTCAAAAAGGCCGCCGTGCCGCCGATGAAGGTGATGTGTCGCGAGTAATCGTGGAAGCGTTGGCCCCATTGGAACGTGAGTTGACGGTACTGACTGTTTCTTCGTCCGCCGGTATTGTGACATGCGCGCCGATTGGTCAGCGTCAGGAGTCCGGCGATTATCGCGAGTCTTGGCAGCCGGCCGCTGAGCCAGGCGGCGAATCTGAGCGGGCTCAAGACATTGCACGCACCGTCGTTGAAGGCTTGGTGTCCAAGGCACAGGCAGCCGGTGAAACCGGTTGGGGCGTGTTCGGCGTGGAACTGTTCGTGCTCACCGATGGTTCGATTCTGTTCAACGAGGTTTCTCCCCGCCCGCACGATACCGGCATGGTGACGATGGCTTCCCAGCGCCTGAGCGAGTTCGCGCTGCACGCTCGCGCGATTCTAGGTCTGCCGATTACTGCCGAGCATGTGGCACTTACAATTCCGAGCGGCTCGGTGGCTGCCAGCCACGCCATCGTGGTGGCCGGCGATGGCGAAGCCGAATTCACCGACGTGGCCGCCGCACTGGCCGAGCCCAGCACTGATCTGCGTATTTTCGCCAAGCCCGAAGTGCATGGCCACCGCCGCATGGCCGTGGCACTGGCCGTCGGCGAATCCGAAGCCGACGCCCGCGCCAAGGCCGCCCACGTGGCCGATGCGCTGACTATTACCGTGAAGTAATCCGTGAGTGTTGTTGTAGCCCTCGATTGGTACCCTTTTACCGTTAGTTCACCTAGAAATTTCACTCCTGAAAGGTGAGTCATGGAGAAGCTGGAAAAGCTCTACGAGGGCAAGGCCAAGCAACTGTACGCAACCGATGATCCCGAGGTTCTGTGGGTCGAATACAAGAACACCGCCACTGCTGGCGATGGTGAGAAGAAGGAAGACTTCACCGGCAAGGGCCGTCTGAACAACCTCATCACCACCATCATCTTCGACCTGCTCAAGAAGCGCGGCATCGACAGCCACCTCGTCAAGCGCGTGAATGACACCGGCCAGCTGGTACGCAAGGTGAACATGTTCCCGTTGGAGATCGTGCTGCGTAACGTGGCCGCCGGTCACTTCTGCTCCCGCTTGGGCGTGGAGGAAGGCCTGCCGCTCAAGGAGCCGGTGCTCGAGTACTTCCTGAAGAACGACGATCTGCATGATCCGTTCGTCAACGATGATGACCTCGTGGCCCTTGACGTGTGCACCCGTGAGGATCTGGCTGAGATCGCCCCGCTGGCTCGTAAGATCAACGAGGCCCTGATCGAGATCTTCGCCAAGATCGACGTCAAGCTGGTTGACTTCAAGATTGAGATGGGTCGCGCCACCGACGGCACGCTGCTGCTGGCCGACGAAATCACCCCGGATTCCTGCCGTCTGTGGGATCAGAAGGACCACTCCGGCAAGGTCGAGCACCTCGACAAGGACCTGTTCCGCCGTGGTCTGGGCAGCATCATCCCGGCCTACGAGGAGATCGAGGAACGTCTGGCCGAGCTCGCCAAGTCCGAAGGCATCGAAGTCGCCGAGTAAGTCGTTTAGGTGCAGGTAGCAGAACATATAGCTGGCTCCCCTCTCTGAGGGGAGCTGTCGCCGATAGGTGACTGAGGGGAGGTCAAGACGTTCACCGCCATGACAACTCCCCTCAGTCAGCTTCGCTGACAGCTCCCCTCAGAGAGGGGAGCCAAGTTCTTTTACCGCACTTCTTCAATTGTTCAATAATTTCAAGAAAGGATTTCCATGGTTTTTCGCGTGTACGTGGAAAAGAAGCCCGGCTTTGATGTCGAAGCCCAGCAGCTTGCGGGCGAACTGCGCACGATCCTCGGACTGACCGGCCTCAAGGCCCTGCGCATCGTGAACCGCTACGACGTCGAAGGCATCTCCCAGGAGCTGTTCGACCAGACCGTGCCCACCGTATTCAGCGAGCCTCAGGTGGACAATGTGGCCTACGACCTGCCCGACTTCGCCGACGCCAAGGTCTTCGCCACCGAGTTCCTGCCCGGCCAGTTCGACCAGCGCGCCGACTCCGCCGCCGAATGCATCCAGCTCATCTCCCAGGGCGAGCGCCCGACGGTCCGCTCCGCCAAGCTGTACGCGCTGGAAGGCGAACTGACCGACGCCGACGTGGACACCATCAAGCATTACGTGATCAACCCGGTCGAGGCCCGCGAGGCCAGCCTGGAGACCAAGGAAACCCTGAAGACCCAGGTGCCGGTGCCCGGCAAGGTCGAGACCATCGCCGGTTTCAACGAGATGGACGCCGAAGCCGGCCAGAAGTTCATTGACGAGCGCGGTCTGGCCATGGATCTGGCCGACCTCGAATTCTGCCAGAAGTACTTCAGCGAGGAGGGCCGCGAGCCCACCATCACTGAGATCAAGGTGATCGACACCTACTGGTCCGACCACTGCCGCCACACCACGTTCGGCACTGAGCTGGACGAAGTGGATATTGATGACGCCACCGTCAAGGCCGCATTCGAGCGCTACCTTGAGATGCGCCACGAGCTCGGCCGCGATGCCAAGCCCGTCTGCCTCATGGACATGGGCACTATCGGCGCCAAATGGCTCAAGAAGAACGGCATCCTGACCGGTCTCGATGAGTCCGAGGAAATCAACGCCTGCACCGTCAAGGTCAAGGTTGATGTGAACGGCGAGAATCAGGACTGGCTGTTCCTGTTCAAGAACGAGACCCACAACCACCCCACCGAAATCGAGCCGTTCGGCGGCGCGGCCACCTGCATCGGCGGCTGCATTCGCGATCCTCTGTCTGGCCGTTCCTACGTGTATCAGGCGATGCGCGTCACCGGCGCCGCAGACCCGACCGTGCCGGTGTCCGAGACGCTCGAGGGCAAGCTACCCCAGCGCAAGCTCGTGACCACCGCTGCCGCCGGCTACAGCTCCTATGGCAACCAGATCGGTCTGGCCACCGGCCAGGTCGATGAGATCTACCACCCCGGTTACGTGGCCAAGCGCATGGAGGTGGGTGCGGTCGTAGCCGCCACCCCGGCCGACCACGTGCGCCGCGAGACCCCGGCCCCCGGCGACAAGATCATCCTGCTGGGCGGTCGTACCGGTCGTGACGGTATCGGCGGTGCTACCGGTGCTTCCAAGGCTCACAATGTAGAGTCCTTGGAACTCGACGGCGCTGAGGTACAGAAGGGCAACGCTCCTGTGGAGCGCAAGCTGCAGCGTCTGTTCCGCCGTGGCGATGCCTGCCGTCTGATCAAGCGCTGCAACGACTTTGGCGCGGGCGGAGTGTCCGTGGCGGTCGGCGAGCTGGCTGACGGCCTGTTCGTGGACCTCAACACCGTGCCCAAGAAGTACGAGGGCCTGGACGGCACCGAACTGGCCATCTCCGAATCTCAGGAGCGTATGGCCGTGGACGTGGCCGCCGAGGACGTAGACGAGTTCCTCACCTACGCTCGCGAAGAGAACCTCGAAGCCACGGTGATTGCCAGTGTGACCGAGGATCCGCGCATGGTGATGACCTGGAACGGCGACGAAATCGTGAACCTGTCCCGTGAATTCCTGGCCTCCAACGGTGCCTCCAAGCACCAGACCGTGCACGTCGAAGCCCAGCAGGGCTACGAGATCCCGTGGGGCGAGGGCACGTTGGCCGAGCGCATGAACAAGATGGTCACCGATCTCAACGTGGCCTCCAACAAGGGTCTGTCGGAGCGCTTCGACTCCACCATCGGCGCGGGCACCGTGCTTATGCCGTTCGGCGGCAAGCGTCAGCTCACCCCGAACATGGCCATGGTCGCCAAGCTGCCGGTGTTCGGCGAGACCACCACCGCTTCGGCTATGGCGTGGGGCTTCAACCCATACATTATGTCCAAGAACCAGTTCACCGGTGCATACCTGTCTGTGGTCGAGTCGCTGGCCAAGCTGGTCGCGGCAGGCTTCGAGCATGAGAAGGCCTACCTGAGCTTCCAGGAGTACTTCGAGAAGCTGCGCGACGAGCCGGAACGCTGGGGCAAGCCGACGGCCGCCGTGCTCGGTGCGCTGATGGCCCAAGTTGATCTGGGCGCCGGTGCTATCGGCGGTAAGGACTCCATGTCCGGCTCGTTCGAGGATCTCGACGTGCCGCCAACGCTGATTTCCTTCGCCGTGGCCGTGGGCAACATGAAGCGCGCCACCTCCCCCGAGTTCAAGGGTGCCGACCACCGTATCGTGCGTATCGCACCGCGTTACCTGGCCGACGGCCTGACTCCGGACAAGGACGCGCTGCTTGAGGTGTTCTCCGTGATCGAGGAGCTCACCGACTTCCACGATGCCTTGGCCGTCTCCACGCCGGGCTATGGCGCCACCGCCGAAGCCCTGTTCAAGATGACGCTCGGCAACCGCATTGGCGTGACCCTGAACGACAGCATCGCCGTGGATGACCTGTTCACCCCGGCATATGGTTCGTTCATCGTCGAGCTGGCAGACAATGCCAGGCTTCCGGCCGTCTCCAACCTGGTCGAAATCGGCGAAATCGGCACCACCACCTCCGAATACGCGTTCAAGGCCGCCGGTGAGACGCTGGACCTGGACGCCGTGCAGGAAGCTTGGGAATCCGGCATCGAATCCGTGTTCCCATACCGCTCCAAGGGCGAGGATAAGGGCAAGACCGTCGAGACCATCGACTTCCACGCACCGAAGAAGACCGCGTACACAGGTTCTTCCGTTGCCAAGCCGCACGTGGTGATCCCGGTGTTCCCGGGCAACAACTGCGAGTACGATTCCGCCGCCGCCTTCGAGCGCGCCGGTGCCGACGTGACCACGCTGATTGTCAACAATCTGACGCCGGCCGCCGTCGCCGAATCCACGCAGGCACTGGTCGAGGAAATCAACAAGAGCCAGATCGTGATGATTCCTGGCGGCTTCTCCGGCGGCGACGAACCGGACGGTTCCGCCAAGTTCATCACCGCGTTCTTCCGCGCGCCGGCCGTCACCGAGGCCGTACGTGACCTGCTGAAGAACCGCGATGGCCTGATGCTCGGCATCTGCAACGGTTTCCAGGCGCTCGTCAAGCTGGGTCTGGTGCCGTACGGCGACATCGTGCCGATGACCGACGCCTGCCCGACGCTGACCTTCAACACCATTGGCCGCCATCAGAGCCGACTGGTCCGCACGCGCGTGGCCTCCGATCTCTCCCCGTGGCTGGCCAAGACTTCGGTGGGAGACATCCACACCGTGGCCATCTCCCACGGCGAGGGCCGCTTTGTGGCCTCCGACGAGGTGCTCGCCCAGCTCAAGGCCAACGGCCAGATTGCCACGCAGTACGTGGATGAGGCCGGCACCCCCGGCATGGATCTGGACGTGAACCCGAACGGCTCGCTGCTGGCCATCGAGGGCATCACCAGTCCGGACGGCCGCGTGTTCGGCAAGATGGGCCACTCGGAGCGTTCCGGCAACGGCCTGTACGTCAACGTGCCCGGCAACAAGTACCAGCCGATCTTCGAGGCCGGCGTGGAGTATTTCGCCGCCTGATAATCGGCGCACATCGCGCCTGATACGGCACACAGGGAAGGAACTCTCGGGTTCCTTCCCTTTTTGTTCATGCCGGTCATAGGCTAAGGTTGGGGTGTTCGCACTACCGAATCCGCCGCTGAAAGGACCTGTCGTCATGCCGATCAACGAGGCATTGTTCGCCGCGATGAAGGCCGCCAGCTACATCAAGCCCAACGCGGGCAAGTCGTACAAATTGCAGCGCGTGGCGGAAGAGCTTATCGCCAAGCAGGCACCCGCCAATCCGAAATGCCGTGTCGAGGACGCCTTCGCGCCTATGGCGGATGGATATGCCGTACCATTGCGAGTGTTCACGCCGCTGGTCGCCTATGGAGCGCCCCTGCCCGAAGCCCTGGAGGAATCTTCCGCCAGTGGCACGCCAGTGGCCTCGGCAATATCCGCGATTCTGCCCGCCGTATTACCCAAAGTCCTACCCAAAATACCCATCAAGGAAAGCACATCAAGCGGCAACGCCGACGGTATTTCCGGCAATGCCAACACGGAACTTCCCTCAGTCACGCCGCGTGGCACGATCCTGTTTTTCCACGGTGGCGGTTGGACCACAGGCGGCATCAACCTGTACACGCAGGCTTGCGCGCATATGGCCGTACGTCTGCAACGCCGTGTGATCTCAGTCGAGTACCGGCTGGCTCCTGAATACCGCTTTCCTACTGCTGTTGAGGATTGCTATGAGGTAGCCCGGCAGCTGTTTGCTGGGGAATTGCCGATTTCTGGGGTGGGTGGTTCTGTTGATGTTGACCACCCCCAGTCGGCTGCGCCGACAGCCCCCGCCGGCGGGGGCGATATATCTGCGACAATCCCAGCACCGGATCCCGACAGCATCGTGCTGTTTGGCGACAGCGCGGGCGGCAATCTTGCGGCCGCCGTCTCGCTCATGGCCCGCGACCGCGGCGAGTTCACGCCGCGCACGCAGATGCTGCTTTACCCGGTAGTCGGCAACGACTACAATCCCGAGACCAGCCCGTTCGAATCGGTGCGGACCAACGGCACCGACTACATCCTCACCGCACAGGACATGGCCGACTACATCGACATGTACCGTTCGTCCGTGGCCGACCTGACCAATCCGTATTTTGCGCCGCTGACCGCGCACGACCTGAGCAATCAGCCGCGCACGCTGGTGTTGTCCGCCGAATACTGCCCGCTCAGAGACGAGGATGAAGCGTACGCCCGTCGCCTGCAATTGGTGAACGACAACGTCTCCTGTTACCGAATTCACGATGGCATCCACGGCTACCTGCTCAATACGTCGGCCGTGGGACTGGTGGCCACCACCTACCGAATCATCGAGCATTTCCTCGACGACACACCGCTGGAACCAGCTCCCGGCACCGGCACCACCGCCAACGCACCGGAGGGAGGCGACGCGTGGCAAGACGTACTTGGTACCGATTAGACAACATCGGCAAGTTCTACTCCTCCCAGGCTGGCCGCTCCTCGCAGACCGTGTTCCGCTATTCGGCCGAGCTGGCGGACGACATCGATCCGGACATCCTGCAGCACGCGCTCGACCATGCCATCGCCCAGTTCCCAAGCTTCAACGTGCACCTGCTCAACGGCATGTTTTGGCATTACCTCGAACAGTCAGACGGCCGGCCGCTGGTGGAGCCGGAACATCTGCCGATATGCTCGCGACTGCATTACGGACCCAAAAGCATGCTGTTCCGCGTGAGTTATTTCCGCAATCGTGTCAATCTCGAGGTCTCGCACATCATTTCGGACGGTCGCGGCGCCATCAACCTGTTCAAGTCACTGTTGCACGCCTACATTGCCGAGCGATATGACGTGCCGGATGTGCCTTCGGATTACGACGGCTCGGACAGCGACAAAGCCGAAAACAGCTTCGACAAATATTACGAACGGGACAAAGCCGGCGCCGCGCCAGGCACGAAGATCTACCGGCTGGCCGGCCCCATCGACCGGGCCGCGCCCACGTTCATGGAATATCACGTCAGCGCCAGCAAGGTGCTTGGTGCAGCACATCAGTGCGGAGTGAGCCTCACCTCCTACCTCATCGCCGCGATACTGTGCGCGATTCGCGACGTCATGCCCTCGCGCGCCCGCAATCGCGCGATTCGCGTGGATATTCCGGTCGACTTGCGCGCCTTCTTCAAGTCGGAGACCGTGCGCAACTTCTACGGCATGACTTACGTGGCGTACACGCCGGCCGATATCGAAGCCGATGAGGACTCCGCGAAAACTTCCGCAACGAGCCCAGACGCGACCGGCGACGATCGGCAGTCCGCCACCCGCACCGCGCACGGCAACGGTATGGGTGGATTGCTGACCGATGAGCCGTTGGCCGACATCGCCCGCCATGTGCAGGAGCAGCTCGGCCATGCCACCAGTCGCGAGCGCGTCGAATCGCATATGAACCGCATGATTGCGCTGGAAAAGAATCCGGCGCTGCGTCTCGCGCCCTCCCCTGCCAAGGACTGGGTGCTGGAGCTGGCCCGGTTCATCGCCGACCGCGAGACCACGACCACCGTCTCGAACCTTGGCCGAGTCACCTTGGATGAACGACTCGCGCGCCATGTGCGTTCGGTGAGCTTCCTCACCACACCGGCCAGCCTGAATTTCACGGTCTGCTCGTTCGGCGACGACCTGAGTATCGGCATCTCCACCATCTACCATGATCTGAACGTCATCAAGAATCTGTGCCGGATCCTCGCCACGCAGGGCATCAGCGGCCGTATGAGCATCGCCGGAGTGCATGTGGAGAAGGGAGCGTCGGCATGAAGCATTGTGACGCCTGCAACGTTGATTTCACCGGCGATATGGTCCGTTGCCCGCTGTGCCAGAACGAATTGCACGGCGAGGCCTCTCCCGCCACGTTCCCCACACAGCAGATCTACTTGCGCCCAAGGCGTTTGGCGGTGAAGATCATCACGTTCGTGACCGGCGCGATCCTATTGCTGCACGGCTTCTTCAGCTACCTGTTTTCGTGGCCGATACCGATTGCCAGCGCTTCGGCGGCTGCGCTGATCATCAGCGTACTGTTCATCAACAGTGCGATTCTGCACGTACCACGACCTCTGCGTATCATGTTCCGCTATTTCTATATCATGCTGGCGATTGCACTGATATGGTTCGCGGCCACGGGGAGCCATATCGTCACGATGTTTGTCATTCCCATCATGTGTCTGGTCTCACTTGTCTTCGACGTGGTACTGCTTATCGTGCTGCGGGCCAAGGCCATCGACCAATACGCCAAATATCTGGCATTCGACATCGTCGCTGGCCTACTGCCGCTGACGTTCATTCCGCTCGGCTGGGCTCCGTGGGATGTGCTGGTGATGGTCAGCGGGCTGGTCTCCCTGCTGGTGCTGCTCGGCCTGCTCGTCTTCGCCCGCCGCCAGCTCTTCTCGGAATTCGGCAAACAGTTCTCGGCGTAAGTTGACTGATATTGACGTTTAATAGTGATGGCCCACAGGAAGATTCCCTGTGGGCCATCACTATCTGTTGTGTATGGATACGCTTAATCGTCTACTTCATAGTGGTCGACAGATGCCTTCACCTGCGCCGCATCGGCATCGCTACCGGTTTCGAATTTTACCTTTTCTCCTGCAGGCCAAGCATTAGTACTGGCGTATACTTCGGCAGCCTTCACGCCATCGGCATCGTATAGAGCCAATATCAAGTTGACGGTACCGAAATCGATTCCGCTGATGTTTTCGATGACGGCTGAGTATGCGTAGTAGCCATATCCGTCATCAGTTTTCTCAAAAGTCGCAGAGGCAATCAGATTATTCAGCGCGTCTTCCGTTTCCGTCTTTTTCTTGACGGACGAACCGTTGGCAACAATATCATTCAATGGATCTTGATATTTACTGTCTACCGTGAGCTTGTAATTATCGACAAAATCCTTGAGCAATGCCGAACGCTTATCGTATACCTTAGTCCATTCGGTGCTGTAATCCGAGCTGAGATAGGAATAATCCTCGTTCACTTTTTGTGAATCCTCAAGCAGGTTGATATAAGTAATGACTTTCTCCTGCAACTTCGAATCCTTGAACTGCCGCTCTTTCAAAGGCTCATCGTTATCGATTTCAGCCTGAACAGCATCTTTGACATGCTTGACGGAATCGGTATCTTTCTTCTGCTCGTACTGGTCGAGAACATCCGAACGCTTCTGATACGCTTTTGCGATTATGGACATCGCCTCATCATCCGCATAGTCTGGACCGTCATCCTTTTGAGTGTTACCGCAGCCTGCAGCGCCAACGATGAACACCAAACTAACGACCGCTGCAAGTACCGTCTTACCCACGTTTCGTACATAGGAAATCATAAGAGTCCTCTCAATTCCTCGTTTTTCCTATGACGCGACTGCATAACCTCCAAGAATAAATCAGTTCCCAACTGATTTTTGACGATAAATAATTGACCTTGCTATACCATAAAAAAGCGCTGTTACTCATGCCTCATAGCATGAGTAACAGCGCTTGGCAACAATGTAGACTATTTTTTCGGCTCTGTTGTGTGGATATTCACCGTATACGAGTCCATTTCTGCAATAGATGAATACATCTTTTCAATCACCGTTTTTGCCTGCTCATTAGCATTCTTCAACAAATCCCCCTTATTCAGTTTCTTTTCCGACTGCGTTTTGGCGTCTTTCAAGGCATCTGCTGTATCTGAAACTTCATTGCCGTTAAATAGTGAAGATTCTTCATCAAAGAATCTCAATGAATCCGGGTCCACCGAAACTGACTAGATAGTAGGTGCTGGCAGCGTGATGTCGATGGTTCGATTATGCTTATTGACATCAATCTCAGCCTTACTCAGATCGACGCCGGCACGGGCCTCAAACGTATAGAACATCACAAATGATTTTTTTTATTGAGGAGAGACATGGTGGTGATTAACGCAATTTACAAAAAGCTTTACGCGCAAGACTGTGGCAGCCGACTAAGTGGGGTAAGAAGCTTCTGAAAATCGCGGATTCCATAAGCTACTAAGTGACGGAAGCGAGTGGACAATGCAAACGCGGGAGCATGTGTTGGATACTTTGAATCATGACGGCGCGAAAGTCTTTGCCAAGGGGATGATAAGGCAGGGATGGAATGCTCTAGGTGAGGGAATGCATAACACCGTAGTCGGTATCCAGCATTCGTTGAAGAACAGTGGCAGGGCATGGAATCGTTTCGTCTCCGGATGGCAGGATGCGAAACAGGCCGCGAATGCCGCTCATTCTAACCCAAACAACACGGTGATGAGGGATTTCTGGGATGGTCAGTTCAAGAGATTCGGAGATTGGAGCAAAGGCCATGGGTGGTCCATCGGCGACACAATTATGAATGCCCGAACCGGGTATACCGATTTTCGGGGTATCCACGACATGAAGAATATCGCGGCTGTCGACGCCCGTCGGACGGTGTGGGACACCATGAATTTTGGTCAGCATGTTGTGTCGTATGCCAACGCGACGTATGACACGTTGGCATACGGCGAAAGTGGTGAAGCCTTTCGTGAATCCGACTGCGGATGGTGGTCTGCAGTGGAAGCATTCGCCACAGGATTATTTCAAGACGCTCGTTCCGGATCCAGATCAGTTATGGAATTTCAAGACCATATATCAGGCACCGGGAAAGTTGTCCGATGGGGCGGCTGAGGCATCTAATGCCATTCGAGTTGGTATCAGTGATCTATAAAGGATGGATGATTGACGATGAGTAAGCATTCTAGAAATGATGGTCGGCAACCGGAGCAATATGCACGTTTATCGGAGTCTCCTTCGGAGGATGAGTCTGATGAGGAGTTCCGTCAGTTTCTGCTTGCTAAGGGAGACCAGAACGATCCTGCGGTCAGGGATATGTTAAAGACCATTGATAGAGACAGGTATGAACGGTCTGCGGCGAATGGTGGTCCGACTCTGGAGTATGAGAGTCATGGCTTGTTGGCGTTGACGGTTCCTCATCTGCATGGTCCGCGTCCGGGGCATCGTGCGTTCGGAATGCGTGGCGTGGTGTTGAAGTCTTTGTGGTTCCTGTCTGTTTTTGTGGTGTCCGTGGTGGTGCAGGTAGTGTTCATGGATGCGGCAAAGGCGAATGGGGCGGGTGATTGGTGGCCGTTGGCGGCCGTCCCCAATGTTGGGGTGTTCGTCATTGTGTTTGCGTCGATAGCGTTGTCTCCGTTCATCGTTTACGCGATTGGCAGTTTGTGGCCTCGTCTGACCGTGCCTTTCGTGATGTTCGCCTCCTTGGCGATGCTTGCGGCTGGTTCGTTTGTGGGCCAGGAGGTTGGTCGTAGGTGGTTGTGGGACCGGTATGTGGCGACTGGCTTGTTGAAGCCGGGGGATTTCGTGGACTGGTCGTCTGATCGTCTGCCTGCGCCTTTGGCACAACCCGCGTCGGGTGGTTGGTGGGTGACCGGCTTGGTGGCCGGTGTACTGCTGGTGTCGGGTTCCCTGTTCCTGTACCGGGAGGATCGGCATCGTGGGTCGAACATTCTTCCTCGCTATATATCGTATGGTGGCGGCGTGGTTGGTCTGGTCGCGGCCATCGGCATCGCGTTGACCCGTCATGTGAGCGGTTTCGCGTTGGTGGCGGCCCCGCTGGTTGCGTTGTTCGTTGGGTTCCTGTGGTTCCCGTTGGATTTGGCGGCTGCCTGTTTTTGTGTGGATAATCGTCGTGAGTCGTGTGGCGAGTGGCCGGCCGCGTTCTGGCTCACCGCCGAGGCGTTGTTCGTCATTGGCGTGTGTACGGCGCTGCCCATGACGTGACGTCTGGTTGTGTGCTGGGATGGTAGTGCAAAGGAGGGTGAGTGGGGATGTCCATTCGGTTGGATGAGCGACGGTATGTCGAGGAGTTGAAGCGGCTGGTTGCGGATTTCCGGATGTGGAAGAATCCGCTGGTTCCGTTGCCGGATGGCTTCGAGGACGATCTGGCGTGGAGCAATGTTGCCTTCCTTATACTCTTCAAAACCAAAATCGGTTTCCTTGGCCGTAGTAAGATCCTGAATCTTTTCCAACTGCCTGGCCACAACCGAATTGGTCAGAGTCGCCTGAGGATGCAGCATATTGTCAACTGACCTATATCCAAATACCGCAGCAATTGCGCAAACGACGACTAAAACACCAATAAGAATGGCTTGTGCCTTCACTGGCAATTTCTTCCACCTTTTTTCATTGTAAATCCTTCTTCTCTTTGAGGGAATATGACATTAACTGTCCGCCCCCGAACTATTTTCAAGACCAAACGGCATAATATGGGGCTTATGAGCGAACATGTGGAGCATGGGTTTGGGCCGGTGTGGGATGGTGAGTCCCGGGCTTTGATTTTGGGATCGATGCCGAGTCCGAAATCCCGAGCGGCGGCGTTTTACTATATGCATCCACAGAACCGGTTTTGGCCGGTGATGCAGGCGCTGTTTGCCAACTCCGCTGATCCTACTGACGCTGTCGGCGATTTACCTGAGTCCCGTCGTGCGTTTGCTCTGCGCCACCACATTGCGTTATGGGATGTCATTGCTTCTTGCGATATCACCGGAGCCAGCGATGCCAGCATCCGCAATGCCGTGCCCAACGACTTGACACCAATCTTGCGCGGCGCTCCAATCGCCCACATCTTCGCAACCGGCGCGAAATCAGCGCAACTTTACCGCAAACTTATCGAGCCGCGCCTGACCGAAGCCGGCATCGCCATCGGTATGACCCAACTGCCCTCCACCAGCCCGGCCAACGCCTCAATGCGTTTGCCGGACCTTATCACCGCCTATCGCGAAGCTTTTCAAAAGGCAAACGTACTAGAGAATGCGTATTGGAAAAACTAAAAGTAGATACCTAAAAGTATGGCGAAACCATCAATCTCGGATGGCAAACCCAGCATCACGAATCCTATCTTGCATCTCATTGGCAATAGCAATACAGCGCGTCCGCGGAATATCAGCCTTCACATCAACACCAGTCAAATCCGCAACAGTGACGCTCTTCCCCCTTCCGTTCACCGAAGTCGCTTCCAAGCCCAGCCAGCTGGAGAACAACATGAAGGCCGCCGGCTCCAAGATTCCAGCCGATGCGATGGCCGAGATCGACAAGATCACTGGCTTCCACCGCTTTGAGCGTCACGTGGGCTGACGAATCTGAGACTTCCTCCAACGGGAGCGATTGTTAAGCGCCGAAATCGGTATCGCCTTGGGCCTCGGCCTGAGCGATGGCGGTTTCGGCATTTTTTGCTGCCTGCTCGATGACTTGGCCGTAACCGGTCAGAGCCGCGAACGGCATGAATTGGGCAGCCCGCTGGCGGCGAGACATGTGTGGATGCTTGTGCGACTGGTGATGGGGCAGGTTGATGATGTCGTCGTATGCGTGAGTTTCTTGCAAGGTCATGCGCGATGACCTCCAATCTGACGGTTGCGAGCCTGACCGGTGGCACCGTCTTCCATATCCATGGCTTTGATGACGGCGTTGCGGCCGAATTTACGTTTCACATCCAGCAGCGCACGCTGGATATCATGCTCACCATCTCTGTCATCAGCGGGCTCGGACCCATACGATTGAGCCTCGTCATCACCGAACAGGTCGAGCTGCTCATAGCGTTTGCCGGCGGCAAGCTCCTCCGGCGTGGCCACATCATCGGCGATGACGGTCAGGCGTCTCACGAGCAGGCGTGAATCCACAATGCGCTCGTACAGCATCGTCATGGCCTCACGGATACGCGCCGAAGATGACGTGAAATCACCCAAACCAATCGACCCGACCGCGCTCTTGGGCACTTTACGCCCAAACCGGTCGACGGTCACCGGCCCCTGATAACTTTTCGCCGCACGCTCAGCGGCACGTTTCATCGCATAATCAGCGCATGAATCGAGCTTCGACGCGTCCAAACTGCCGATGTCATAGCCAACGGCAAGCGTGAGTCGATTCGTCAGCACGCCTTTATCAACCAAATCGAGGGCGAGCGCATCGGCCATCTCCTTGGTAATCAGTCGGGCCGTGGCATAGTCGGCGGGACCGGTGAGCACCTGCCCACTGCTGATGCTGTGCGCATCCGGCTCATAGGATTGAATGTCTTCAATCTCGCACGGTTCCCAGCCCCATGCATGATCGATCAGCAATTCGGCATTCACGCCGAACATGCGGTACAGCAGGTCTTCGTTGTAGTAATCCGAGGCGCGGCCTACCGAGCATCGGGCGATATCGCCCATGGTCATCAGGCCGGCATGCTCGAGCTTCTTGGCATAGCCACGCCCAACCCGCCAGAAATCGGTGAGCGGACGATGATCCCAGAGCAGCCGCCGGTATGACATCTCATTCAGTTCGGCCACGCGCACGCCATCCGCGTCGGCCGGCATATGTTTGGCGACGATGTCCATAGCGACTTTTGCCAGATACATATTGGTGCCGATACCGGCAGTGGCGGTGATGCCGGTTTCGGCAAGGATTTCGCGCACGATGGTTCGCGCCATCGCATGTGGCCCCATGCCCAGCGAGCGCAGATATGGCGTGGCGTCGATAAACACCTCATCAATCGAATACACATGGATGTGTTCGGGAGCGGCGTACCTGAGATAGATACCGTAGATCTGCCCGCTGACTTCCAAATAATGTGCCATGCGCGGCTTGGCGATGACCATCGAGGCCTTGAGTCTTGGCGAGTGTTCCAGATCGCGTGCGTCACAGGACTCCCCGATCAATCGGCCTCCAGGAGCATGGACCGCGCGCTCGATGTTGACCCCGCTCAAGCGTTGTTTTACCTCGAACAGCCGTGCACGACCAGGAATGCCATAGGCCTTGAGCGACGGTGAGACCGCCAGGCAGATGGTTTTGTCGGTGCGGGTCTCGTCGGCCACCACCAGATGCGTGGTCAACGGGTCGAGCCCGCGCGCCGCACACTCCACCGAGGCGTAGAAGGACTTGAGGTCTATGGCGATATAGACATGCTCGCGTTGCATGTCTCGGGCCATCGCCATCACCTCCTTATCCACTACCAGCAGCTTGACCAGCATAGCAAAGCAATCGAACATTTGTTCGACAGTGCGCAGCGAATCATTCTCAATAAGAAAAGTGCGAGCAATCCAAACATCTCGGCACAATCGAACATTTCCACAATTGACGGAATATCAGGGCCTCTCGGTGACCAATGTTCATTTCGCCGCCTTTCACCCGCACACTTTTCTTATTGAGAATGATTCGCTGTGAGACAACACGCGATGTAGCCGCCGATTGGTAGGGTTGACAGATAGTTAATCCCCTGTTTGGAAAAAGGAGCTTTGGCTTGTCGGCTGAACTCGAAGACATTCACGAGGAATGTGGCATCTTCGGCGTGTGGGGCCACCCCGACGCCGCCCGACTTACCTATTTCGGCCTGCACGCGCTGCAGCATCGCGGTCAGGAAGGTGCCGGCATCGTCTCCAACGATCACGGCCATCTGACCGGCCACCGCGGACTCGGACTGCTCACCCAGGTGTTCAGCGATGAGCGCGAAATCGAACGGCTCAAAGGCGACCGAGCCATCGGCCACGTGCGTTACGCCACGGCCGGCTCCGGCACCACGGACAACATCCAGCCGTTCATCTTCCGCTTCCATGATGGCGACGTGGCTCTGTGCCACAACGGCAACCTGACGAACTGCCCGTCACTGCGCCGCAAGCTGGAAGACGAAGGCGCGATCTTCCACTCGAACTCCGACACCGAGGTGCTCATGCACCTCATCCGCCGCTCCCTGCAACGCACCTTTATGGACAAGCTCAAGGAAGCGCTCAACACCGTGCACGGCGGCTTCGCCTATCTGCTCATGACCGAGAACGCCATGATCGGCGCGCTCGACCCGAACGGCTTCCGCCCGCTTTCCCTCGGCAAGATGAAGAACGGCGCTTACGTGCTCGCTTCCGAAACCTGTGCCCTCGATGTGGTCGGCGCCGAGCTGGTGCGCGACATCCGCCCCGGTGAAATCGTGGTGGTAGATGACCACGGCTACAAGATCGTGCAGTACACCAACAACACGCAGCTGGCCATCTGCTCGATGGAGTACATCTACTTCGCCCGCCCGGATTCCAACATCTACGGCATCAACGTGCACTCCGCCCGCAAGCGCATGGGCGCACGCCTGGCACAGGAATCGCCGGTCGATGCCGACATGGTCATCGGCGTGCCGAACTCCTCCCTGTCCGCGGCCTCCGGCTACGCGGAAGCGGCTGGGCTGCCCAACGAGATGGGTCTGATCAAGAACCAGTACGTGGCCCGCACCTTCATTCAGCCCACGCAGGAACTGCGCGAGCAGGGCGTGCGCATGAAACTGTCCGCCGTACGTGGCGTGGTCAAGGGCAAGCGCGTCATCGTCATCGATGACTCCATCGTGCGTGGCACCACTTCCCGTCGCATCGTCCAGCTTCTGAAGGAGGCCGGCGCCGCCGAAGTGCACATGCGCATCAGCTCGCCGCCGCTCAAGTACCCGTGCTTCTACGGCATCGACATCTCCACCACCAAGGAACTCATCGCAGCCAAGATGAGCGTGGAAGAGATTCGCGACTACATCGGCGCCGATTCGCTGGCCTACCTATCTCTGGACGGCCTGGTCGAATCCATCGGACTGAACGCCGACGCCCCGTACGGCGGCCTGTGCGTCGCCTACTTCAATGGCGACTACCCCACCGCTCTGGACGACTATGAGGCCGACTTCCTGAAGTCCCTCACCCCCGAGGATCGCGTGCGACTGCCTGAGTTCGCGCTGTACAAGAGCAAGTACGTCGGCAACGAGTACAATACCGTGCAGCCGGATGCCCAGTAACTTATCATCAACCCATCCAACAACTCCTTGACCAGAGGCGCTTGCCTCCCCTCAGTCGGCTTCGCCGACAGCTCCCCTCCAGAGGGGAGCCAGAATAAGTAGAAAGGCCCAACCAAATGCCACAAGCATATGAGAACGCCGGCGTGAGCGTCGAAGCCGGGTACGAAGTCGTCAAGCGCATCAAGTCGCACGTGGCTCGCACGAACCGCCCCGGTGTGGTCGGCGGTATCGGCGGCTTCGGCGGCCTTTTTGACCTGGCTTCCCTTGGATACAAAGAGCCGGTTCTCATCTCCGGCACCGACGGCGTGGGCACCAAGCTCATGGTCGCCAAGATGGCAAATAAGCACAACACCATCGGCATCGATTGCGTGGCCATGTGCGTCAACGACATCGCCGCTCAGGGTGCCGAACCGCTGTTCTTCCTTGACTACATCGCCTGCGGCAAGAACGATCCGGCTCTGCTCGAGCAGGTCGTAGCCGGCGTGGCCGACGGCTGCGTGCAGGCCGGTTCTGCACTGGTCGGCGGTGAAACCGCTGAAATGCCGGGCATGTACGACGAGGACGAATACGATCTCGCTGGTTTCTCGGTCGGCGTCGCCGAAAAGTCCGCCATCGTGGACGGCTCCACCATTGCCGAGGGCGATGTGCTCATCGGCTTGCCCTCCACCGGCGTACACTCCAACGGCTTCTCTCTGGTGCGCAAGGCCCTGTTCGAGCAAGCTGGCTACACCGTGGACACCGAACTTGACGAGCTGGACGGCGAAAAGCTCGGCGACGTGCTGCTCACCCCCACCAAGATCTACGTCAAGGCTCTCTCCCCGCTGTTCAAGGCAGGCGTGGTCAAGGGCGTGGCCCACATCACCGGTGGCGGCTTCATCGAGAACATCCCGCGCATGATTCCGGACGGCCTGGCCGCTGAGATCGAGCTCGGCACCTGGCCTGTGCTCCCGATTTTCGATGTGCTGGAGAAGGCCGGCAACATCGATCACAAGGAGATGTACAACATCTTCAACATGGGCATCGGCATGGTACTCGCCATCGACCCCGCCCGCAAGGACGAGGCGCTGAAGCTGCTCACCGACAACAACGAGCCCGCTTACGTGCTCGGCTCCATCACCGCCGACACCACCGGCACGCAAATCGTACTGAAGTAACTCGCTTTCCGCAGGAAAGGAACAACATGGGTCAGAAAGTATTGGTCATCGGCTCCGGAGCGCGTGAGCACACCATCGCCTACACGCTGCTCAAGGCACCGAGCGTTGACGAAGTCACCGTGGCCCCCGGCAACCCGGGCATGCTCAAGGACGGCATCCACACCACGCAGCTCAGCCAGTCGAACCACGCCGCACTCATCGACTTCGTGAAGGACAACGACTACGACTGGGTGTTCGTCGGCCCGGAAGTCCCGCTGATCGAAGGCATTGTGAACGATTTCGCCGCCGCCGGCATCAAGGCGTTCGGCCCATCCAAGGCCGCCGCCCAGATTGAAGGCTCCAAGGATTTCGCCAAGCAGCTCATGGACCGTCACAACATTCCGACCGCCCAGTACAAGACCTTCAGCGATCTTGAGCTGGCTCAGGACTACGTACACGAGCATGGTGCTCCGATCGTTATCAAGGCTGATGGCCTGGCCGCCGGCAAGGGCGTGACCGTGGCCATGGACGAGCTCACCGCTCAGCGTGCTCTCGAAGACATCTTTATCGACCACCGCTTTGGCTCTGCCGGCGCCAAGGTCGTTATCGAGGACTTCCTGGACGGTCAGGAATTCTCCCTGATGAGCTTCGTCAACGGCACCGATTTCTGGCCGATGCCAATCTCCCAGGATCACAAGCGCGCCCATGACGGCGACGAAGGCCCGAACACCGGCGGCATGGGTGCCTACAGCCCGGTTCCGCAGATTCCGCAGTCCGTGGTTGACGAAGCCATCGAAACTATCGTGCGCCCCACCGTTGAGGGCATGGCTGAAGAAGGCACGCCGTTCACCGGCATTCTGTACGCCGGCCTGATTGCCACTGCCGACGGCCCGAAGGTCATTGAATTCAACGCTCGTTTTGGCGATCCGGAAACCGAAGTCGTGCTCCCCAAGCTCACTTCCGACCTTGGCGCTGGCATCTCCGCCATTCTCGACGGCGAAGCCCCTGAGTTCACGTGGAACGAGTCCAACGCCACCCTTGGTGTGGTGATTGCCTCCAACGGCTACCCGGAGAACGTTATCAAGGGTGCTCACGTGCCCGAAATCGACGTTGACGAGGATTCTCACGTCTACTACGCCGGTGTCGCCTCTGACGAGCACGGTAACCTTGTGGCCAACTCTGGCCGCGTGCTGCTCGTTGAGACCTCCGCTCCGGATATCAAATCCGCGCAGGACAAGGTCTACGCAATCATCGATAAATTCGAACTGCGGGGAATGTTCTATCGCCACGACATCGGCTTCAAAGCCCTGAAGTAGCAGAAGCGGCGCATCTGCCGCGTTGCTGTCTCGTCGACGTACCTGTTGCGCTACGCGCAACCGTTGCGGTACAGCCGCTCCCCTCACCTGAGGACAGCCCAGTGGGCTGTCCTCTATATGGTTCGGCACCTTCCTCGACACGCCTTGCAGCTGCACCACTTCTGCTACTTCAGGAAACCTGAACGCGTGATGATGGAGCGTTAGCCGCGTATTTTGGCCCGGTAGTCAGATCACACGATTGACGTGACTACTGGGCCAAATTTTTCTGTCCCGGTAGTCGATTTTGACTCTTTTTTACGAACCGGGACAGTTGCTCACCTTCAGTATGGAAGTATTCGGGATTCCTCTCCATGCTCAACAGCGTCGTTTCGCCATTCCCTATGGATACCAACAGTATGTCTGCCAATGATTTTGTCCCGGTACACAATAATTGGCCAAAATCCGCTACCGGGACAGCGATATTTGTCCCGGTACGGAAGTTAATCGATTAACCCAACTACCGGGACAGCAAACATTCCCGTATCAGAGTAACCACCGGTGAATAGCAGAAAATTTCACCGAAAACATCATCATTCAACTCAGCTTTGAGATGAGATCCATCAGCTTGGCTTTGGCCTCGTTGAATGGCGGATATACCAACCGTAGGGTGTCGGGGAACTGCGGCTTGCTGACCACGGTTTTGATGTGACTGAACGTGCGGAAGCCCTCTTTGCCGTGATACGCACCGATACCGGAACCGCCCACACCACCGAACGGCAGTCGGCTGGAAAGCAGATGGCCCAGCGGCAATGAGTATCCAAGGGCACCGGAACTGGTCTGACGCTCGAAGGCAAGCCGCACTTCATGGTCGCGCGAAAACACATATGCTGCCAACGGGCGAGATCGCCGATTGATGAAACGAATTGCAGCCTCGGCATCTTCGACCACCACGATCGGTAGAATCGGGCCGAAAATCTCCTCCCCCATCACCGGCGCATCCGGCTGCGTGCCGTACAGCACGGTAGGAGCAACGTAGCGAGCAGCCCGGTCGACCTTACCACCGCACATCACACGGCCGGCCGGATCCACCACGCCAGGCACCGCAACAATACCGGTCTCAGTGGTATCAGGACGGGCCTCAGTTGCCGTATTTCCAGACGCAGCAGCATTAATGCGTTTCCCGACCATGTCCACCGCAGCACCAACCGCAGACGCCACCTGAATCAGCGGAGAGCTCGGCTCATCAGAGGGCACGGTACCGACCGGCAGCAGCTTGCAGAGTCTGTCAAAGTGCCGTTCGTTGATGATACGGCCAAAGTTCGGCGAATCCTGTGGGTTCTTGCCATAGAACTCGGTGACTGCCACGGCAATACGTTTGGCCAACGCTTCAGCCACATCCGGCGTGGCAAGCACATAGTCAGGCGCCACACAGGTCTGCCCGGCATTGGTGAATTTGCCCCACACAATGCGGCGTGCAGCCACGTTGATGTCCGCAGTACGATCCACAAAACATGGCGACTTGCCGCCAAGTTCCAATGTGACCGGCGTCAGGTTCTCGACCGCCGCCCTCATCACGATTTTGCCAACGCGCCCGCCACCGGTATAGAAGATATGGTTGAACGGATTCTTCAGCAGATCACCGGTTTCCTTAGGTCCGCCTTCAACCACACGCACCGCCTCGGCATCGAGGTATTGCGGCACGAGTTCAGCAAGCAGTTTGGATGTATTCGGTGAGAGCTCGGACGGCTTCAGACAGACGGCATTGCCTGCGGCGAGCGCGTCGGCCATCGGCTCCAAAGCCAGCAATACCGGATAATTCCACGGTGAGATGATAAGCACCACGCCTTTGGGCTCGGCGATCGTCCATCCGGCGGCAGGCTGCAGCATCCAATGCATCGCCTTAGGATGCCGGGCAGTCCACAGGCCCAGACGATTGCGTACAAACTGCGCCTCGCCAGCCACCAGGTTCAGTTCCATAAGCACTGTTTCAGCCGCGGGCTTGCCCAAGTCGGCCATGGCCGAGGAGATGAAAGCATCACGGTTCTCCATAACCAAACGGCGCAATGCGTTCAACTGTGCACGTCGCCATGCCAGCGGCCGCGTGAGCCCGGATTCGTAGGCAACTTTAAGTTGTTCGAAAGTCTCGTTCGTCATGGAAGCCCTCTTACTTTACGGCAGTGCTACTGCAATTTCAGACGGGCTGCACCCGCGCCTTGCTGGCTCGCCTGTCGGCTCGCACGCTGCCTACAGACAGCCTACTAGGCCGTCTGCTTTACGGCAGCGTCATAAAATCAGTATCTCTCAGATAGTTTTTGCCGGCGGTGATGTCGTATTGGATGAGTTTGTAGTCGGCAAGCAGCTGCTTGGTTTCGGCGTCAAAATCATCCTCGGACATCGGGTTGCCGTTTTGGTCGAGATAGATGTTCTGGCCTTCGGGAATACGATCCCAGCCCTGAATCTTGTTGACCACGGGCGGTTCCATGGCGGCAATCTTGGCATGCATTTCGGTCAGGAATGCCAGATACGGACTCACCTCGGCGTCCATATGTTCGGCAGCCTGCGCCACGAAGAAGTTCGGCGACGAGTAGGCCGCATCGCTGGCCTTGTTACCTTGGGTGCTTGAGGCCTTGTTCGACCAGATGAAGTAGTCGGTCAAATGCAGCGCCAGGGAGTTGTTTCCATCCTCGCTGGCGGAAGAATAGATGCCGGGCAAGTGGTCACCGTAGAACACCACGGTGACGGGCTTATCGAGTGCATCCAGCTCGTCCAGGAACTCCTGCGTAGCCTGATCGGTAATCTCTACGCCCTTCTGGTAGGTCTCGATTGACTGCTGCTCGTCGTCGCCCAGCGGCGTACCAGTGGTGGATTCGGCGGTGTAGTCGTTGTTCTCATACCATTCGTGGTAGGGCATGTGGTTCTGCATGGTGATGATCTGGATGAACTTGCTCGCAGAACCGTCCTTGATGCCTTCCAAAGCGGAATCATAAGATGACTTATCAGACACGTACGGCGACTCGTCGATCTTGTCCTGATACTTGATCACGTCCGGTCCGGTCAATGTGTAGAAGTGCGAGAAGCCGAACTTCTTGTAGTTCGTGGCTCGCGAGTACATGCTGGACTCATACGGATGGTAACCAAGCGAGTTGGCGGGCGCACCCCACAGCTGATTGATGGTGGGGGTCCAATGCTGGCCGGGCACCAGCTGCTGGTATGGGCTGGATAGCGAGGAATCGAAGTTGGCCATGCTCAGGCCGGACAATCCCATGTATTCCAGGTTGGCCGTACCACCGCCGTAGCCGGAGGAGAGCATCAGACCGGAAGTGGTGCTTGCCTTGATTTTGCGGATGTTGGGCATTGAATCCTTGTTGACTTTCAGCCCTGGCACACGCGACGGGTCGGAGAAGGATTCGGAAAGCACGTACACCACGGTGGAATCATTGAGGTTGTTGGTACGGGAAGCGTTGATGGTTTCGGCTTCCTGCTGATACCGGGCCGCAACCTTCTTCATAGTTTCCTCGGAATAGTCACTTGGCTTGTCCATGATTTTCGGGTTGAGCTGGCGGGTGAACGCCACCAGCGGACCGTTGCGCTGCGCGTCATATACGGAATCCCACATGGACGGAATGTCACCCATGGTACGAGAAAACTTGTTGGCCACGGAGTCGGTGGTGCTCACCTGAATGCAGTACAGTGCGAATACCAGAACCGGCAGTAGCAGCAAAATCAGTCGGGAGGTGAGATTCAAGCTCAAATTGTCCGTACGAATCATGCGGCCTTTGCGCCCGTCAAAGTGCCGCATCACCAGAATCGCGGCAAGCAGTACGGCGAACGCGCCGAGTGCCACAAGAATCGTTACATGCGCTCCAGCCGGGATGAACGTCAGCATATTGCCGGTGTTCGAGCCGAGGAAACCGAGGTCGGCCGGCAAGATGGCCTCATAGCGAATCTCGATTTTGAAGTGTTCGATGGCGGCCACAATGATGCCGACGCCAAGAATCACGATGCTGGCGGTCCAGAACCGGTTGAACAACATAAGCAGCATGAGGTACAGCAGCGCCACAAGCAGTATGTTGAGCACGAATACGAAGTTGCCATCGGTCCACATCTTGCTTACAAAGCCGAATCCGACCGTGGGGCTGGATAGCTGCACGCGGGTGGAGCTGGAGGAGACGCCCACTTCGAGCGCGGCCACGACAATGATGTCAAAAATAACGAACAGCACGCCGTATACCCAGCTGGGGAAAGGCTTGTACGTGCACTTGGGCGTGACTTCGTCAGCCTCGGTCCGCTTGGACCAAAGCTTGAAACGGGGTTTCACTGTGGTGATACTGCTAGTGTTTTCGCTCATTCGCCTGTTTCCGTATGTGACTGTTCAAGGGCATATTGTTGCCGCCGAACCTTGGAAAATCCATAGTTCCACTGTTTTTCTTACTGTTTCCTAACTATTTACCCTAACGCAAAGGGTGCCTCGGGGGTATCCCCGAAACACCCTGATTGATAAGGAGTCTTCCCTGATATCGCATCTACTGCCGCGTGATATCAGGCCAATCGAATTACCTTAAGGTGTATCCCCACACGATCCTTTCAGACACCCCATTATCGAGTTGACCTGCATGCATATGCGGCAACATATGCGGTTTGGGCTACTTTACAGCGGCGGCGAACTGGTCGACCAGTGCGCTCATCCAGTCGAGCAGGTTGGTGTACTGCTTCGGCATCTGCTCGGTGAGCTCCACGATCGGCACGTTGGCGTCCTTGGCGGCACCGGTGATCTGATCGGTGGTGGAGTTGGCTTCCTGGCTGTTGAATACCAGCATCTTGATGGAACCGGCCTTCAGGGTGTCCTGGAAGTCCTTGATGTCGGCCGGGGTCGGCTCGCTCTCGTTGGCGGAGGCCTGGGCGTAGCCCTTCGGAGTGGCGTCGGTCATCTTGAGGTCGTCGGCCAAGTACCAAGCCACGGATTCAGTGGCGGCGTAGGGCAGGTTCTCGGTCTTGGAGGAAGTGTCCTTGATCTTGGATTCGAGCTGGTCTTCCTTGGCATGCCAGTCCTTGTTGAACTTGGCGTAGTCGTCCTTGTGGCTCGGATCGGCCTTCTGGTAGGCGGCGGTGATGGCGTCCGCGGTGTTGGAGCGCACCTTGGCGGAGAACCAGACGTGCGGGTTGTCGCCTTCCCTGATGCCAGCGGTTTCGGCGGCGGTGACCAGCGTGGCCTTGGTGGACTGCGCGGCCTTGGTGGCCCACGGGTCGTAGTCGGCTCCGTTGACCACGGCAACCTTGGCGGTGCCGAACTTGGCGACATCCTGACTGGTGGGTTCGTAATCATGCGCCTCAACGTTGGTCTTGGTCATGATGTTGGTGACTTCGACGTTGCTGCCGCCGAGGTCCTTGGCCACGGAACCCCACTGGTTGATGGAGGCGACGACTTCGATCTTGCCGGAGGATGCGGCGGCACTGGAAGAGTCAGACTTGGCGCTGCTGTCGGCGTTGCTGGAACCGCAGGCGGCCATCGAGAACAGGGTCGCCGTGGCGGCTACGACAGCGAGCGCGCGCTTGGCGTTGGACATGATGGACATGATTGGTTTTTCCTCTCTAATTCAGCTGTTTGGCTGGGCGATGTTGCTGTTGCTGCATCATCGCTCGGCCACCCACACGACAGAATAACATGTATTGAGAATTATTATCATTAGCATTTATATCGGCGTGTTGCACGCGCACACCCGCGCTGCCGGCGGGATCCCGCGCCCCGATGACGGCAACGCGGGATCCCGCCGTTTTCGGCAGACGAAGAACACGCCGAGGCGATGCGTAAGCTGCAGGTCCTCCCCCACGACGCCAGCCCACCCGTCTGCGCAACCGCGATTCCATCGACGGCCGTCCGCGCGCCTACAACCGCAAGTTCGGCCTGTCACGTATCAATCTGCGTGAGAAGGCACACAAGGGCGAGCTGCCCGGCGTGGTGAAATCCAGCTGGTGATCGGGCCGGCACAACCGGCCGTCAAGCCGTCTCAGGCCATCTCAATTCACCGGATTCCACCCGCGCGTCCAACGCCATTCTCATCCATATCACCACACAACATCACACAACCAAAGGTTCATAACCATGCAAGAGGGCATCCACCCCGAATACGGCCCCGCGGTCTTCTATGACCGATCCGCCGACAAGTACTTCCTCACCAAGTCCACTTTCCTTCCGTACGCCGCCACCTGCCGGGGCGAACCACCGTTTTATGGAGTCCACCGCATCCGATCTGGCCAAGCTCGCCAAGGCAGACATCGTGGCTCAACGGCGCCGGCTATGACGGTTGGGCGGAAAGGCGCAGCTTGACAAGAAACGCCAGACCATCGGGAACGCGGGCGACCTCATGGGCGTCAACGCCGCCTACGCGGACAAGGCCGGGGCCGGTTCTGCCACCGCCGCCACCGTGCAACGTCACTTCAACGACAGGAAGAAACCCTCAAGGAAATGGACAACTGGCCCACGTATTACCCGGTGTCCATGAGCAAGGAGGAAGTGGCCACCGAGATGCTGGCCCACTGATTCGCCATCGGCCCAGGCAACCATGTGCAAAGTTCCCCGCATATCGATGTGTACCATCGGCATGCGGGGAACTCGCATATTATCTCGACCACTATCATGCGTACGGTGCTAATATGACGGCGATATGGCAGGTGATATTCGCATGAAAGAACCTCGCACGCAGCGCACGGAACAGGTGAACACCGCGCAACAGGACCATTCGGCGAACTATTTGTTTCTGATTATCGGCACGCCGCTGGTGGCGTTCCTGATTGCGGCTTCCGCGATGCTCGAGTCGCGTGGGTTTCCGGTTCCGCTGGTGCGTATCGGCACCGGTGCCGCGGGGCTTATCCTGCAGGCGATTCCGTTCATGCTGCTGGGCGCGATGATGTCGGCCGCGGTCAGCACGTTCGTCAGCGCCGATTTTCTGGCCCGCCACATACCGAAATCGTTGGCCGGCGGACTGGCCGCGGCATTGGTGGCCGGTCTGTGCCTACCGGTGTGCGATTGCATGGTGGTGCCTACGTTCGCGAATCTGATGCGCAAACGCCTGCCGCTGCCGTGTGCGGTGACGTTTCTGTGCGCAGTGCCGGTGATGAATCCGATGGCGATATGGTCCACATGGTTCGCATTCACCGACAAACCAGGAATGGTGGCGGCCCGCGCGGGGTTGGGCATGGTAGTGGCGATAGTCGCGGGGGTGTCGTTCGCGGTGTGGCCGCCCCGCTCCCCTGCGGTGCGTGAGAGGCCGCTGACGATTGGGCGGTCGTTGGTTTGCGAGGATTGTGCAGGGGCGACGGGTGATTCGCCTGAGAGCCACCCCCCAGTCGGGCTTTGTCGACAGCCCCGCCGGCGGGGCACGGGGCGTGGATTGGAGCGGTTCACGCATTTCATTCGGCATACACATGACGACTTTATGCGGATGATGCCGATTCTGCTGTTCGGCACGATCATTGCCTCCATCATGCGCACCGCATTGTCGTCGTTGACCAACGGTTCAAGCACGCTCGATGACGCTGGTGCCATCGTACTGATTCTGGCGGCGATGGGACTGGCGTTCCTGTGTTCGCTGTGCTCTACGTCCGATGCGGTGATCGCCGCCAGCATGATTGGCGCGCTGCCGGTCTCCGCCATGCTTGCCTTCCTGGTCTTCGGCCCGATGCTCGACCTCAAGAACACGTTGATGCTGGCCACGGAATGCCGGCCACGGTTCATCATCCGGTTCATCGCGACCGTGGCGGCGGCCTGCTTCCTCGCCGCGATTGCCGCCCATCTGGCGATGGGAGCGTAGCCATGAAACGCAAAGTCACACTCCCCGACCGCGTGGAGGCGCTGTGTTTCGCGGCGCTGGGCGCGGCCATCGCCTATGCAGCGGTGGGCGAATCATACACCACGCTGACCACGCCGCGTTCGCTGCCGTATCTCATCATCGGTGCGGTACTGCTGTTCGTGCTGGCGACCGCAGCATGGCTCGGACTGTTCCATGCCACGGAGCGTTCGGTTTTACGGTTCCTGATCGCCTTGATTATTCCGGCGCTGCTGATCGCCGTGCCGTTCCAGCCCAGCAGCGGCAGCGGCGGCTTCGACGAGTACGCCGGTGGCCGCGCTATCGTCATTCCCCGCAGCTCGCACAAGCCTGATGGCTCCTCGCAGCTGCACGGACTCGACACGGCGAACAAGACCCTGACCATCAGCGACGACGAATTCGGCTCATGGTTCGAGCAGATCGACCATAATCCGCAGCGTTACGTCGGTTACCATGTGCAGGTCACCGGGTTTGTGAGCAAGTCGCGTACGTTCGACGCGGACGAGTTCGAGCTGTCCCGCCAGTTCATGTCCTGCTGCATTCTCGACATGACCCCATTCGGGTTCATAGCCAGCTCCGGCAAGGCCGGCACCCCGCACAATCACGACTGGGTCACCGTCGACGCCGTCATCAAGCAGGGCGCCTACGGCTCCGCCGGCCACGAGCGCCAAGGCCTGATACTGCAGGTCCGGTCGGCCAGCAAAGCCGCAGCCGCCCCGACCGGCTACTTCTACTGGCAGTAAATGACGCGTCTCCCGAAATGGAAAGCACTGTGCTGCGCCATGACTCGCCCCATATCGGCAGAAATCCCGCGTTACAACGAAAGGTACGCGGGGGCTCTGCCTTTATAGGGCTCAAAACTGGCAGAAATCCCGCGCAGGCCTCGTTGAAACGCGGGATTTCTGCCAGTTGATTCAAATCATGTGACAACATGCCGGTCATCTAATTTGCTTTAATAACGATAATTAATATCATTTGTTAACGGAAAGGGGCATAACGTCATGAGCATCGAGCAAACCGCGACCACTCGGCGCGTGACGCGACCCCGACTCCTCATCACCCAGGTCCTGGCGGAACTATCCCGATTCGCCACGGCCCAGGAAATCACCGACATCCTGCGCGAGCGCGGCACGCGCATCGGCACGGCCACCGCCTACCGCAATGTGCAGATGATGGCCTCCCAAGGCGAGTTCGACGTAATCCACGTCAACGGCGAGGCCCTCTACCGCGAGTGCTCGGACCAGCATCACCACCATCACATCGTATGCCACGAATGCGGGCGGACCATCGAAATCGAGATTCCCGGACTTGAGCAGTGGATCGACAAAGCCGCCAAGCAGTTGAAGTACCAGACCATCGCCCACGAACTGGAGATTTTCGACCTGTGCCCCAAGTGTGCGGCGAAGCATGCCATCGAACCGCCTCTCAGCGTCGGCACCTCACCAAAGGATGGACCACTGACGACGCCAGACGATACTGGCCGTCGGCGCTCGAACAAATAATGGCGCAGTCCCGACGCTACTGGCCTTCAGCATCGGTGCCCTTCCAATCCTTGGCGCAATAGCGACGATATAAGCTCCACTCGCATCGTTAGATTGCCAACGCCTGGCGCAGCACCGACGCCAGACACGCTCATCGTCGTCGTTCCACCAATATTTGGATTGGTACCGCCACCACCTATACCAGGCGTCGACACTCGGCCAACAATCGGCCCGTTACCGACACAAAACTGCATGAGGTCTCATTGCTCTTAATAGCAGCAATGGGCCTGATAATCACTTTCACCAACTTTCGCCGATGCCGTCTGCCGCCCTACAGTCACAGACGAACAAACGCTGAAAGGAACAACAATGACTATCAAGACCATCGATGAGCATGCTTACGAGATCGTTACCGAAGAGGGCACCTTCGCCGTCTGCAAGGACACGCTGGCCAAGTTCGACGCCACCAAGCACGAGCACGGCGTGGCCGCCTGTGGCCGCTGCGGCTGCTGCTTCACCGGCGACTGCTGCGACGACACCGGCTGCGAGCACAACCACACCGAAGAGTATGGGGGGCAAGGCTTGCCTGCACGCTTGCCACGAGAACCGCGAAGGCCACGAGTGCGCCTTCTGCCACCTTGCCTTCGACACCAACGAGAAGTGCCACGATGAGATCCTGGCCGACCTCAAGGAACTCAAGGCCGAGCTGGCTGTCTGAGTTTTAGGTTTCCGATTTCTCCTGCGGATTGACCCCTCTCAGGGAGGGGGCCAAATTCCGACACGAACCACCGCGCTTACCGTATGATGTATACGGGCGCGGTGGTTTTGTTTTTCTCGATGATGGCGCAGATTTGCTCGGGCGCCTCCTTGCAGCCGCGCCGGATCCATAGCCAGATAATCGATGAGACGGCGGAGACCAGAATTTCCAGCGCATAGTCGTGAGGAATGCCGCTGTAGCTCAGCTCGGCACCCACACGGGCCGCCTGCCCAAGCAGCATCTGCTTCAACACATCCTTGACCCGGTCATACATCTGCATATCGTTGCCCGAACGGGACAGTGCGTCGAAGAACGCATACTCACGCTTGACATAGCGCAACGCCTCGGCTTCGTGTTCCAGTTCTACAATCTGGTGGCCAACCTCACGGCCAAGGAGAACGTGGAGCTCGCCTCCGAAATCATGAAAGACGCGCAGGAACCGACCCAAGCGCTTATCGACGTGGGGCTTCAGGACCGTATCAACAACTTCCCCGCGCAGCTTTCGGGCGGCGGACAGCGGCGCGTGGCCATCGCCCGAGCGGTGGCCACGAACCCGAAGATTCTGCTGTGCGACGAGCCGACTGGCGCTCTGGACTACAACACCGGCAAGCAGGTGCTGCAGATTCTGCAGGATCAGAGCCGTAAGAAGGGTGCGACCGTGGTCATTGTGACGCACAATTCCGCCATCGCGCCGATTGCCGACCGCGTGATCCACATGCATGACGCGCGCGTCAAATCGATCGAAGTGAACGAGCACCCGATGGATATCAAGGATCTGGAGTGGTAAGCAGTATGACCGATCTCAACGATTTCACCGAAACGACCAACCTTACGCCCGCGACCGACTCCGCAGCCGATTCCGCCGCAAATTCAGCAAACGACTCCTATACCGCGCCCGGCAGAACGCCCCACGCGCACAAGGCCAAGCGCAACCGCCGACGCAACGGGTCATTCCATAAGCGCATGCTATGGAAAGACATCCGCGTCACCATGGCCAAATCCAAGGGTCGATTCGCCTCCATCGTGAGCCTGATGACGCTTGGCTCCTTTGCGCTCGTAGGCCTGTTCGTCACCGGCCCGGACATGCAAATAACCGGCACCGACTTCTTTAATCAGAACAATCTCGCTGACATAACCGTCATCAGCGATTATGGCCTGACCAAAGCTGACGAAAACATTATTCGCAGCGCGCCGAAGTGGCCAAGGCGATGAAGGGCGGGGCCGTCTCCGAGTCCGCGCCGATCTACTACGAGGAGATGTCGAAAGTGGCCGGCACGGAGAACGACAAACAGTCGATTACCCTGATCGCCACTGATGACGCCTACAATTTCGGCGACTACATCACCCTGCGTTCGCGCACCGGGCACAAGCCGCAGGTGCTCACCGACCGTGGTGCGATCATCTCCGAACGTATGGCGGAGATGATGGACGCCAAGGTAGGCGACACGATTACCGTCACCGATTCGAGCGGCACCGAGCGCAAGGTGCGCGTGGACGGCATCACCGAAATGCATATCGGGCATTTCATGTTCATGACTTCGGGTGGCTATAAGCACGTGTTCGGCGAACAGTACCAGTCGAACGCCTATATGGTGAGGCTCAAGAACCATGAGACCTCCAATGTGGAGTCGCGTAGCGCCAAGCTCATAAAGTTGGACGGCGCGAAGGGCATTGTGCAGAACACGACTTCGAAGAAACAGGTGGCCACAATCGTCGACTTGCCGGATCAGATCATGGAAGTGCTGATTCTCGCGGCTGAGCTGCTGGCCGTGGTGATCCTCTACAATCTGACGAATCTCAACGTCTCCGAACGTATCCGCGAACTGCCGACCATCAAGGTGCTCGGCGGACTCGGCGTGCTGGTCTACCGGCGGTTGAAGACGGTCGACATGCTCGGCGCCCTGAAGTCGGTGGAATAGCAGCGGAATAACAAATGGGATCGGCTTTGAAGCCGATCCCATTCAATTATTCGCTCACTGCTTTCTGAGCCTTCTGCGCTTTCTGCTCCTTTTGGCAATCAGGGCATAGTCCGAAGACCTCCAGGGTGTGGGATTCGACGGTGAAGCCGTGACCTTCGGCCACTTTGCGCAGCCAAGCCTCGCTGGGCGGGTCGATTTCCACGGTTTTGCCGCACCGCTTGCACACCAAGTGGTGGTGATGTCCGTCGTCGCCGCATAGGCGGAACAGCTGCTGGCCGTCCAGGCGGATCGTGTCGGCGGCACCGGCATCGGCCAAGGCGTTGAGCTGGCGGTACACGGTGGCCAAGCCGATTTTCGAGCCTTCGTCCTCCAGCCTGCGGTGCAGGTCCTGAGCGGAGATGAACTCCTCACAGTCGGCCAAGGCGGCGCGAATCGCGTCCTTCTGCTTGGTCTGGCGTTCGATATGTTCAACCATCGATAAGGTCACGCCTTCTTTTTCAGGTCGTCCCAGCAGCCGGTGGCCTCAAGGTCAGCAACCGTGGCATCAGGGTTGTCGGTGAGCACGGTGATGTGGCCCATCTTGCGGTCGTGGCGCACTTCGGCCTTGCCGTAGTCGTGCACATTCCACTCCGGGTGGGTGGCGATCAGCGCGCGCGTCGGCTCCACATGCTGGCCGAGTACGTTGACCATCACGGCCGGCGAGAGCAGCTTGGGCTTGGGCATGGGCCAGCCGGCGATGCCGCGGATGTGGGCGTCGAACTGGTCCATCGAGCAGGCCTCGATGGTGTAGTGGCCGGAGTTGTGCGGGCGCGGGGCGAGCTCGTTGACGATGACCTGATCGTCCTTGGTGATGAACAGTTCGATGGCCAGCGTGCCAGCCAGTTCGAAGCCCTTGGCCAAGCGAATCGCCAGTTCATGCGCTTCGCGAGCCACATGTTCGGACACTTCGGCGGGGGCGATGGTCATGTGCAGGATGTTGTTGCGGTGCTCGTTACGCACGATGGGGAAGGTGACGAAGTCCTTGCCGTTGCCGGAGACCAGGATCGAAGCCTCGAATGCGAAGTCGACGAAGCCTTCCAGGATGCTCGGCGGGAAGCCGCCACCACGGTCGGAACGGGAGCGGATCTTCTCCAAGTCGGCGTCGGAACGCAGCACGAGCTGACCGTGGCCGTCGTAGCCGCCGGACACGGTCTTCAGCACGGCCGGATAATGAATATCATCCAATGCGGCGTCAAGCTCATCGAAGTTGTTGACAGCGCGCCACGGTGCGGTGGCGGTGCCGTGGTCGTTGATGAACTGCTTCTCGTGCACACGGTGCTGGGTGACGCGCAGCAAATCGGTGCCCTGCGGGGTGGCGGTGATGCCGCGCACCTCGTCGATGGCATCGGCGTCCACGTTCTCGAACTCGTAGGTGAGCACGTCGGACTGCACGGCCAGATCATGGATGGCGGTTTTGTCATCGTATTCGGCGGTGATCTGGAAGTCGGACACCTGACCGGTCGGGCAGTTCGGCGTCGGGTCAAGCACGCCGACGCGGAAGCCCATGTAGCGGGCGGACAAAGCCATCATGCGGCCGAGCTGGCCGCCGCCGATGATACCGATGGTCGATCCCGGCATCAGCATCGAAACACGACCGCCTGTTTCCTCAGACAAGCTGGGCATTGGATTCAGCCACCTTTTCTTTCATTTCGTTACGGTAATCCTCAAGCTTGTCGGCCAGTTCGGGCTCGAAGGCGGAGAGCATCTGCACGGCGAGCAGGCCGGCGTTGGTGGCACCGGAGTTGCCGACGGCGGTGGTGGCCACCGGAATGCCGCCGGGCATCTGCACGATGGACAGCAGTGAATCCCAGCCGGACAGGGCGTGGGAGCGCACGGGCACGCCGATTACGGGCAGTGTGGTCTGCGCGGCGATCATGCCCGGCAGGTGGGCGGCACCGCCGGCACCGGCGATAATGACCTTCAGGCCATTGGCGCGGGCGTTGTGCGCGAACTCGGCCATGAGCTCGGGCGTGCGGTGCGCGGAGATGACCTGCTTGTGGTAGGCGACGCCGAACTGGTCGAGAATATCGCAGGCGCGCTTCATGGTCTCCCAGTCGCTGGCCGATCCCATGACCACTGCGACTTCGGGCTTGGATTCATTTGCCATTATCATTTACTCCCTAGTTATTGAGAATACGTCCACTGTACGCCCGGGCGCTTACTTCGACATGCCTTACAGCTCAATGGCGATTTTGCCGAACACATTGCCTTCTATCATCTTGGCAAAAGCCTCAGGAGCGGCATCCAGACCGGAGAATACGGAATCAATCGCCGGATGCAGATTGGCACGTTCCACAAAGCGCAGCAAACGAGCAAAATCCTCACGCGAACCCATGGTGCTGCCCTGCACGCGGATGTCCTGGAAGAACAAACGGGTCAGCTCAGCGCCGGGCTGATCTCCAGTGGTAGCGCCGCAGATGGCAATGGTGCCGCCTGGTCGTACGGATTTCATCGAATGACTCCATGTGGCCGCTCCTACAGATTCAATCACCGCGTCCACCTTGCTGGGCAGGCGGGCACCAATCTCAAATGCGGCATGAGCGCCGAGCTTCAACGCCTTGGCTCGCTTGTCCGCTTCACGTGAGGTGACGAACACCTCAAGGCCGGCTGCCTGCGCAAGCTGAATCGCCGCGGTGGATACGCCGCCGCCGGCGCCTTGAATCAGCACGGAGTCGCCAGGCTTCACACCGGCCGCGTCGAACAGCAATGAATATGCGGTCAGCCAGCTAGTGCCCAATGCCGCAGCCTCAATCTCGGTGAGATTGGACGGCTTGGCAAACACATTGGCGGAAGGTACGGCGGTTTTCTCGGCCATGGTACCGGGATACTTCTCCGAAAGAATCGTGCGACGCTCCCCCGGAGCCACACCGGCACCATCAGTACCGACGAACGTGTACAGCACTACCTCTCTACCGGCCTTCAGCCCATGCTTGCCGGGAATGTCCTCGTCCAGAATGCCCACGGCATCGGTGCCCAGGATCATCGGCGTCTGTTCAGCCGACAACCCCACGCCCTGCAGAGACCAGACATCATGATGATTCACGGTTACGGCACGTACCGAGACGGTCGACCAGAATGGCCGGCTCTGCGGCTCGGGCTGGTCTCCCCCCGCCAGCACGGATAACGGGTCATCATGATTGACGGCAGACGCATATACGGCCTTCATTGCACGCTCCTTGAAGATCGGCCGGTCACCACAAGGTCCGGCAAATTACCTCCTTTATTTTCCCACACAACACTCTGTGAACACCGCCCACCCATGCTGCATGCTGTATCAAATCCGCTATCCCTCCTCATCGCCGCAGTATTTGCAGCATTTACGGAGATGTTGAGGGTATTGCCCTCATCCGCGCACGTTGCCGCCTGCGCAGCGCTAGCATGTCGATTTCGGTATGAATTGTGGAGGGAGATTCGAGGATATGCATAGCATGCCGGGAAACGGAATCAGTGCACACGATGCCAGCGGCGCAACCGACAACACTCATTCCCCCGACTCAGGCAATCTCGCCGATGCCACCCTGCTGCGTCGCATTACCAGCCCTGCCGACGTCAAAGCACTCTCCCCCAATACACTGAATGAGCTATGCCGCGAAATTCGCACCACCCTACTGCATTACGGCCATATTCACGGCGGGCATATAGGCTCCAATCTGGGCATGGTGGAAGCCACCGTCGCACTGCATCGCGTGTTTGATTCACCGCATGACCGCATTGTGTTCGATGTCTCCCACCAAAGTTACGTGCATAAAATGCTCACCGGCCGCGCTGCCGCCTATCTGGACACAAACCGATTCGGCGACGTGACCGGATTCACGAACCCGGACGAGAGCGACCATGACCAGTTCGTGCTGGGGCATACCGGTACCTCAATTTCATTGGCCTGCGGATTGGCGAAAACCCGCAATATGGAGGGGCCCGATAGCGGCATCGGCAATGTAGTTGCCGTTATCGGCGATGGTTCGCTAAGCTCGGGCGTGGCATTTGAAGGCTTGAATAACGCCGCTGAGCAAGGCGGCAATCTCATTATTATTCTCAACGACAATGAGATGTCGATCGCCGGTGATTTCGGCGGCATGTACGGGACACTCGCCCGGTTGCGCGCCTCGGGCGGCACTGCACAACCGAACCTATTCAACGCATTCGGACTGGATTACCGTTATGTGGAGCATGGCAATGATGTGGATGCGCTGGTAGCGGCATTTGAGGAAGTACGCAATATCGACCACCCTGTTGTGGTGCATATCCACACGTTGAAGGGTGCCGGCTACGACGGCGAGCCCACCAGCTCCGCCACCGGAATCCACCCGTCCAGCAATCTATCGCACCGTGAACCGTGGCATTCGGATCATTGTAATCTGTCCGACCATGAACCGCATGAGGGTCAGTGCGAAGCCTCCCATTGGCAGAACCCGGATTCCGCCATCGGCAAGCCTGATGATCCGCGCAAATATTATGGCAAGATGGCAATGGCCGCGCTCGAACCGCGATTTGCCAGCGAACCGGGATTGGTGGTCATCTCCCCCGCCACGCCAGGGTCTAACGGCATCACCCATGAATTCCGCGAACGCGCAGGCTCGCATTATGTGGATACGGGCATCACCGAATCGCATGCCGTGGCTTTCGCAGCTGGCATCGCACGGGCTGGCGGCACACCAGTGGTGGCCACTACGGCCTCATTCTTCCAACGCGCCTATGACCAGTTCTTCCAGGAGATGAGCCTGAACCGGTCTCGGGTGACGGTGCTTGATTTCCTAGGCGGCCTATCCGGTTCCGACAACACGCATTCCGGCGCGTATGACGTGGCGATGTTCGCCAATATTCCTGGCATCACGATGCTGGTGCCCACCTCGGCGGATGAGTATCTGGCCGATTTGGCATGGGCGACGCTGCCGGCTGGAGCCGATGGAGCTCCCGATGGGCCGGTGGTGATTCGGGTGCCGGGTGAGGCGATTCTGGCTGCAGAACGGGAGCCGAGTTTGTTGCCGGTGACGGGTGGACGGGTTCAGGTTGGCCACCCTCAGTCGACTGTGTCGACAGCTCCCGCCAGTGGGAGCGACCCCTTGGCTTGGCGTATTAATCAGACTGGTTCGCGGGTTGCGATCGCCGGATTGGGCAACGCATATCCGCTTGCGGAGCAGGTGGCTGCCGCGTTGACCGCCGAACATAGCATGAAGGCAACAGTCATCGACCCGCGCCAGTGCACGTCGTTGGATGCGGATGCGCTGGAATCGTTGCGCGACGGCCACGAGCTGGTCGTCACACTTGAAGACGGGCAGCTGGAAGGCGGCTGGGGTGAGAAGGTGACCGCATACTATGCGAATCATCATGTCTCGGACAGCAGCCGTAATCCTCGTGTGCTGAACTTCGGCGCAGCCAAGGAATTTACCGACCGCGTGCCGCTGGGCGAACTGAACGAACGTTATGGACTGACGGTGGAGCAGGTGACAGAGGCGATCACTCGTTGTTTTTGATGGCATCCAGGGCCGGGATTTTGACGGCTTTGTTGGCAGGACCGAAGCCGAACAGCAGGCCGATTAGCGTGGAGAACAGCACTGCAAACAGGAACAGCCACCACGGAATCACCGAATAGCGGGTCACGTCCTCACCTCCGACCAATGCCTGCCACATAATCATCCATATGGATGTGCCACCAGCACCATCGCCGGAACTTCCGTTTGAGCTGCCGACCATGCCACCCGCATACATCCTGCCGGCCACATTGATGCCCAACGATATCAATCCACTCAGCATGCATCCGATCAATCCGCCAAAGAATCCGATTGCGCCGGCTTCAGTCAAAAACATGACGCGGATATCACGCACGTAGCAGCCGAGCGCCTTCATAATGCCGATCTCGCGCGTGCGCTCGGTCACGGACATGACCATCGTATTGGCGATGCCGATGGCCGCCACCAACAGAGAGACCGCGCCAATGCCGCCCAGAATCAGCTGAATCGCTCGCGACTGCTCCTCCAACGACTTGCGCATGTCCTCATAGGACGAAGTCTCGTAGCCAAGCGCCTTAATCTGCGATTCCACTTCGGGCACGGAGGAAAGATCCGCAGCCTTGACCAACACCTGATCGTAGGTGACGGTTTTTTTGGCGGCGGCCGGATCGACTTTGGCGCGCAAATCCTTGAGCGCCTGCAAATCCATGACCAGACCGTCCGCCGTGGCATATCCCTTGTTGTAATCGCCGCCGATAATGCCGGACGCACGCAGATCGATGGTGACGTTGTCGGATTGGTCGCTTCCAACAGTCGTTCCGCCTCCCCCGCCGTACATGTTCTGCACATATGGGTCGCCCTGATAGTTGGTTCCGGTGGTCAGGCTGATTTGCGTGGTGAGCGGGTCGAAGAACGGGTCCTCATCCTGATCCGGCTCGCATTCGCCGGTGGCCGAATTGAATGTGCAAGACGAATAGCCGCTGCCACGGGTGCCGGTACGCATCTCACCGTTTTTCAACGTGTCCATGAACCCGTAAGCAAACCATTCACCGGCAAGAACCTGGTCTTTGGTGGTTGGCTTACTGCCATCGACCATTTTGTAGCCCATCTGTTCGAACTGGCTCATATCGATGCCCATGATCTGCACGTGATCGTAGATGTACCGTCCACCTGCGCCGGCCTTGGCCGTGACGTTGTAGGGGAAGTTCATTATCGGAGTCACGCCGGATACGCCGCTCATCGAGCGGAACGATTCGAGCGCTTTGTCATCGAGCTTGGCATCGCTGGATGCCGACGATGATCCGTTCCCGCCGCCCATCGGCCCGGCATAGCCGCCACTGGTGTAGACGGTGACGATGGATAGGTCGCCCATCGATTTGAGCATTTTCTCATTCTGCTCGTTGATGCCCTGCCCGAGGGAGATCATGAGCACAATCGAGCAGCATCCGACGATGACGCCCAACACGGTCAGTATTGTGCGGGATTTACGTCGCCATAGGTTCTGTCTGCACAGTCGCAGAATGTCGCTGAATCGCATGGCCGGAACTTTCAGACTGTTTGAGCGGAACCGTCAGATTGGCCCGAGTCATCGGGCACAATCTGGTTCGGCTCGGCGGCGGCGTTCACCGGCTCGATCACCGTGGTCGGCGTGGCATCGGTAGACGGGCTGATTGCGAACGTACTTGTTGCGCCGCCGCTTGCAGTGGCGTTATTCGCGGTGGTGCTATCCGCAGCATCGCCCACAGTCTTGCCGCTTGCAATATCGCCGCCGGACTGAGTGTCTAATTTGCCGTCGGCATTGCCGCCAGCCCAGTCATCCCACTCTTCATCAATCTCGCTCTTGGCTTTCTTCTTGCGATGGCGACGCACCAGCAGAACGATACCTACGATTACCGCAACCGCAACGGCTGCCGCTGCCGCCCATACCCACCATGGCAAACCCTGGCTGGCATTCTGATTCATATCGGAATCGACCCTGCTTGGATCATCCATCGGCGCCGCATCAGCCACCGAGAGTTTGACTGGGAACTCTTTGGTTTTGCTCTGTCCATCGGAATCCTCATAGGACACTTTGAGTGTGGCGTTGAGTTCACCGGAAGCGGTGGGAGTGAAGGCATAGCCAATAGAGCCGGTGGCCCCGGAAGCCACATTGCCCACATACTGGGTCTTCATCGTCGCGTCAAAACCCTCTCCCTCCATCGTGGTCTCAACGTTGGCGATGTCGCCCTTGCCCTTATTCACATATTCCAGCGTGACCGTGGTCTCCTGACCGGCCACAATCTGGTCTGACGGCACCGGATCGCCAACCTCGAAGCGATCGGGCTGGCTGATTGGCACGGCTATCTTCACGTCGGACTGGTTCGAGGAGCGTGCGCCGGAGTCCAGATATTCATACCTGAAACTGACAGTCACCGGCTGGGCACCGCTTTTGGCCGAGGCGAGCGCCTGCATCGGCACAGTCTGGCTCAACGAATATCCGGCCCACAGCGCATCGAAATAGAAGGTGTTCGTGCCGCCCGCAATGGCGAAGCTTTCGCCGCCGTCCACCGTGACCACCATGTTCGCGACGGCCACCTGACCCATGTTCTGGAAGGTGAAGTTCAAGTCGAATTTGGCACCGGCAGCCACGGAATCGCCGCCGTAGGTGAAGTTGGTGACGATGATGTTTGGCACCGGTCCGGCCACCGGCGTGGGAGCCACGCTCTGATCGGCCCCCTGCGCGCTGCCGTCATCCGCGCCTACGGCGTATGCCAGATGAGGCAGGGAAACGATGGCGAGCATCATGGATAGCGAGGCAAGCAGGGCAACGATGATGGCAAGCATACGTGTGGTGAGGTGTTTCATCGGGCATCTCCTTAGACGGTTTGTACGGACGGCACGGATGCGGACGGCACTGCAGTAGGTTGAACGGATTGAACGAACTGGTCGGATTGAGCCGACTGAATGGACTGAGCTGAAATCGATTGAACAGTGACGCCTTGGTTGATCTGGTCGCTGACGATACGTCCATCAAGCAGTGTGACGATGCGATCGGCGTAGGCGGCCATCTGCGGGTCATGGGTGACCAACACGATGGTCTGGTTGAAGTCGCGAGCGAAGGAACAGATCATGGTCATGACTTCGGTCTTGGTCTTGGAATCGAGATTGCCGGTGGGTTCATCGGCGAATACCACTTCAGGCTTGGTCACGAATGCGCGGGCGATGCCAACACGCTGCTGCTGTCCGCCGGACATCTGCCTCGGATAATGGCCGAGTCGATGCCCGAGCCCGACTCGTTTGAGCACACTGCGAGCCACGCGGTCGCGACGTTCCTTTGGCACTCCGCGGAACATCAACGGCATCGCCACATTTTCCAGCGCCGTCAAATTGGGCAACAGGTTGTACGACTGAAACACAAAACCGATGTGCTTCTGCCGAAATGCCGCAAGTTCACGCTCATTGAGCTTGCTGACCGGCACCCCGCCGATTCGCACCACGCCGCGCGTGGGCTTCTCCATACCGGCGAGTTGGTTGAGCAGCGTGGACTTGCCGGAACCGGACTCGCCGAAGATACAGCAAATCTGTCCTTGCGGAATCGCCAAAGTAACGCGGTCAAGCGCCACCACGGTCTCATCCTCGACCGGATACTCTTTGCGCAGGTTTCTCACTTCGATAATGGCTCGCGCCACGGGCCCTTCTTCCCTCGTTCGTCGCCATTGGCGGACTTTTCGGCAACAGCCGTTTTTCAGCACATCTGCTGCCAGTGTATAGCTAAAGCACAGCCGCCGCATCCCTTAAGGGTGTTCCCGGGTATGAGAAGGAGATGGAGGTGGACGTTTCAGAACAAGCGGCGCCGGTATTCGCGCGAAGGCAGGCGTGATACGGGCCAACGCCGCCCACTGCCCGATATCGGCGCAGTGCGGGATACCGGGCGTTCCCCGCTCCACCTACTACTGGATGATCGAGCATCCCGAGACGGAGCGTGCGGAGCCAATCGCCGGCGACGTGCGCGCGGCCTGGCGCGACGGCCGCGAACGCTACGGCGCCAGGAAGATCAAAGCCGCCCCGGAAAGGAGGGGCGTCACCGCGTCCAGCAGACGCATCGGCAACATCATGCGCGAACACGAACAGGCCGCCGAAGAAGGAGCTCGCGTACCGGAACCACTGCACCACGATCGAGCAGCTGAGGCGCGACCTCAACGACTACGTGTGGCGGTCCGACAACCAGCGGCTCCACTCCACCCCCGCACAAACACCCGAAGAGCCATTTTTCAGCATTTCCATGTCCCATGCAGTCGACTACACCTTGGCTGTACCCTCATCAATAACTAATAGTTGTAGGGCCGCGATGGACACAAGCGATTTGACTGCAGTGACACTGCTCTAAATCGAGAGCTCCTTCTGGTATTTCCCGACCTCATTCAGTAAGGCGAGCGGTATATGGCATTCGGCTCCCGGATGGGATGCGAGATAGTGCTGTTGTTCCTCGGAAGACTCCTCAAATCGAGTGAGCCGTTCGATGGTCACATCAGCAAGGTTTCGCTCACGAATGGCGGCTTCGAATGCATCCCTCTGTTCTGAATCAGTCCAATAGAAACCGGCATGCTCTGAAATGGGTGTTTTTTCATCGGTCGGAGTCTCCTGAATGAGCAGGGCATGCAATCTAGCCAGTGTTTGCAGTGAGACCTGCTGCGAATCGTAGGCGACGGCCACAGTCTCCACGGCGCCAGCTTCACCGGAAGCAATCTGCTCCCCTGTGGGTCGCGGGATTCTCGATTGTGCGAATCCCGCGACTGTGCTTGTCACACCTTGCACCCGGTCATAGTAGGTCTGGACGCCCCAATAGCATCCCCCTGCCAGATAGACGGTGGGCATATCATTTCTCCAAATCAGCATACATCGGATAGTTGTTATAGGTGAACGCAGCTTTCTTAATGTCCTTGGAACCAACTGCCGTGATGTTCTGATACCACAACGGAATCTGCGGCAAATCGTTCAGCAGAATCTCTTCGGCTTCCTGATACTTGGCGTTGGCATCATCGGTCGTGGGGGCCGCGGAACCTTCGGCGAGAATTTTGTCGACATTGTCATTGTGGTAGTCGTATTCGTTGTATCCGCCATCGGAGCTGAAGCGCAGCGTCAGATAGTTTTCGATGTTCGGATAGTCCGGGGCCCAACCCGACTGGTATGGAGTGGGCAGAGTCTTGTCGACGGCGGCGGTGCGCAGCTCCTTCTTTGTCGGATATGACTGCGGCTGCACATCGACACCCAGATTGTCCTGCAACTGATGCAAGACGGCTTCAATCCACTGCTTGTCACTGGAATCGGCGTTGTAGGCGATGCTCAATGTTCCATCCCACGGGGAGATGGCATCCGCCTTCTTCCAGAGTTCCTTCCCCTTCTGTGGATTGTATTCGAGGATGGTCTTGTTCTTCAGATTATCGGTGTATCCGGTGATGGAAGGCGCCGAATAATCAACTGCCTTGACACGGGTGCCATAGAAGAGCTTCTTGATGATCAGGTCTCGATCGATGGACAGGCTGATGGCCTGACGGCGAAGTATGCCTTCCTCCCCGCTGAAATGCTTCAGGCGTTCGGGAATGCTGATGCCCTGTGTCTGGGAACCGGCCGCGGTGAACACTTTCACATTCTTATTCTTCTGATAGGAAGAGTAGGAGGTGGCGGGAATCTGATCCAGAAGATCGAGGTTACCGGCCTGAACATCAGCGTAGGCCGAGTCCAAGGTCGTATAGAACCGGAAGTCGATGCCACCGTTCTTCGCGGGGAAGTTGCCCTTGTAATCGTCGTTACGAATGACCTTCGCGCCCTGTCCATGCTTCCAGGAAACGAGCTTATAGGCACCGTTGCCAATCGGCTTCTCGCCATACGCTTTAGGATCCTTATAGAATGCTTCCGGAACTGGCAGGAAGCTGACGGAACCCAATTGGCTGGGCAGTGCGGAGTCCGGCGCGTTCAGATTGATCTGGAACGTGTGGTCATCCTTGACGACCAGTCCTGACAGCTGAGCGTCTGAGGGCGTGCCTTCCTTCTGCAGTTCGTCGTATCCCTTGACGATGGAGAAGTACGAGGAGTTCAGCTGGGCGTTGGTCACGTTCGCCGCATAGCTCCAGGCCTTGGTGAACGACTCCGACGTGACCGGCGTGCCATCCGTGAACTTCCAACCGTCCTTGATCTTCACTGTGAACTGGGTTGCGTCCGAATTCGGTGTGATGCTTTCGGCCACTTCATTCACCGGCTTGCCGGACGGGTCATAAGCGACCAGACCAGCGAGGATGGCGCTGAGTATGCGGTCTCCGCCGACTTCACCGGTGTTCATCGGCACCAAGGAAACCTGCGGTTCGGTGCCGTTTACGCTGATGACAGCGTTTGGACCCGCTGACGAATCGTTGGCGGACGATGCCGACTGGGTGCTGCCGCATGCCGAAAGCAGCAGGACTGGTGCCAGAATCGCGGCTATCTTCTTCCATCGAACCATGAATCTTCTCTCCTGTTAATGTTCACTTTTCGATAAGAAACATTATTACCTAATGGAACAGCCAAGGAAGGCAGATTCGATATATCGATTTCTTATAGGACGTTATCCCCTGGTTGATCCGCTGTTGCGTATCCCCTGCACCCAACGCTGCAGCGTGGAGCGCGGGATGCCGTACTCCTCCCTGATCCGCGACGACGGCTTGCCGTTCTCGTACGACTGCACGATCTGCCGCTTGAACTCCTCCTCGTAATGACGCGGATGATTCTGCTCGGCCGTGATGAGCAACTCCTTCGTTGCCCTGTCCCACACGAGACCGTCCAATACATTGCAGCCAATCCATCGTCATGGTGGTTCGTCTCCTTGGCTCTTATCCCCTGTCCCAGTGGTCACACGACCGGTGTCGGGTATCGACCCGACAGCCGTGATACGGCGTGAGGGCCCCGTGCCGCGCATGGTGTTGGTTCATGCGTAGCGCGGGGCCCTCTTGTCGGTTCGGCGGCGGTTGGGTCCGGTTTATTCCGGATCGGTTTCCATGGCGAACGCCTCCCATGGTCCGAGTGTTCCCGTGGTTTTCAGGTTTCCTACGGGATCGTCCGTGTTGGCGATGAGGATCGTGCCGTCGGGCATCGTTTCCAGTTCTCCGGCCGGTGCGGCCTGTGTGGGCGAGAGGTTGATGACGGTGAGGATGGTTCGCTCGTCGAGGGTTCTGGTGAAGGCGATGATCCGGTCGTTTCCGGTTTCCACGCGTCGGTAGTCGCCGGCGGCGACCACGGGGTCGGTGTGGCGCAGGGCGATGAGCCGTTTGTGGAACGAGTACACGGAGTCGGGGTCGTCGATCTCGTCGGCGGCGTTGATCTCCGTGTGGTTCGGGTTGACGGCGATCCAGGGTTCGACCGGGGCGTCGGTCATGGTGAAGCCGGCGTAGGTGGAGTCGTCCCATTGCATCGGGGTGCGCGCGTTGTCCCTGCCGTATCGGGCGAGGGATCGCATCATGGTCTCCGATGTCCGTATCCCGGTTTCCTCGACACGTTGATGGTAGGCGTTGATGGATTCGAGGTCGCGGTACTGGTCGAGCGAGGTGAAGTGCGCATTGGTCATGCCGAGCTCCTCGCCCTGGTAGACATACGGAGTGCCGCGGTGCATGTGCAGCAGCAGCGCGAGCGCCTTGGCGGAGCGGATGCGGCCGGTCTTGCTGGTGTCGTCGCCCCAACGGGAGACGACACGCGGCTGGTCGTGGTTGTCGAGGAACAGGCTGGCCCAGCCGTGTCGGGCGATGGCGTCCTGTTGTTCGGCGAGCTTGGTTTCGAGGTCGGCCGGCGTCCATGGTTTGTCGTCCCATTTCGATTCGGGGGTTTGGTCGACGCCCATGTGTTCGAACAGGAAGAGCATGTCGAGTTCGCCGTTGGCGGGGTCGGTGATGTGCTCGTTGCGTTCGGCGGTGATGCCGGGGGCCTCGCCGACGGTGAGGAAGCCGTCACGCCCGTCGAATACCTCACGGCGCATCTCGGCGAGGAACTCGTCCTGACGGGGGCCGTCCGCACAGAACGGATTCGGGTCGGAGTAGCCCTCCTCCC